>RRZU010891116.1_pt1 | contig 147811 bp, 127 predicted proteins | sample 2165561 | NCBI WGS metagenome assembly RRZU01 (sample SAMN10456909, study PRJNA506462) | wastewater metagenome | isolation source: wastewater sludge | place: USA: Moscow, Idaho
AAAAAGTGAGTTTTTACAAAAAGAAATAATTCGTTATATTTACTTTATAAGTAATTGAAATTCAACAATTTGATTAAGTGAAGCTAATATTTGAGAAGTATTAAAATTTTTGAATTCTAAAGGGAATAAAACAAAAAAAGAAATTAAAGATTTAAAAATGTATAAAGACTGAGATAAAATTTATTATTAAAAATAAATATATGAAAAAATCTAAAAAAGCAGTTATTATGATATTTGTTGTAATTTGAATATTTATATCAGTAATAGTATTATTGTGAATATTAAATGTTTTTAATATTGTTGTTAAAGAAAATAATTCATTTTTAGAAGAATCAGATATTTTTGATTATATGGAATATAATTATAATACTTTTTATCGTACATTAGTTTCTACAAACTCTGATTGAGATTGATATAATGCAAATTGATGATCTGATATTGATTTAAACTTAGATGATGATAATTTTAATTCATGAGATAAATGATGGGAAGATGATGATTTAGATGCTTTTTCAAATATTTATTGAACATTGTTACCAAATCAGGTAAAAAATATTTTATCAATAGATAAAGATTATAAAATTTTTTCTAATTTAGAATTATCAAATAGTTGAAGTATTGAAATTGATTCAGCAAATCCGAGTTATTTAACAATATATGTGCTAGATTGATTATCATTTTTAGATAATAATACTACAAAACTTTTATTAAAAAAAGAATATCCAATTTCATGAAAGAAAGAAATAAAAATTTTAGATCTGAATATTAAAGATAGTGATATTTTAATATTTAATTTAGAAAATTTATCAGATGAGGAAAATTATTATAAAATTTCTGGGAAAAATGAAGATTGAACAATAATTAAATATTTTTCTCCTGCTAAAAATAAATTATTAAATGTAGACTATTATTCAAATTATTATTTTTATAAAGAATGAAAATTTTCAAGATATTCTAAAGAATATATTGATATTTTAACTAATGGGAAAAAGCCTATTTGACCTACTTTTTTAAGAAAAGAATCTGTTGATTTAACTCCATGATTAGAAAAAATTACCCTATCTTGGGATATTAATGATTTTAGAAATAGTTCAGATGAAATTTATTTATACAGAGAAAAAAATGATATTATTGTGTGTGGGGAAAATCAATATTTTAAAAAACTAAATTTAAATGATAATATTTTAGAAACAGACTATATTAAAGGATGATATTATTATATGTTATGTCAGTGAAGAAAATATTTAAATTGAGGAGAAGAAAAAATTTTATTTAGTACTAATTCTAATATATTATATGTTGATTAAAAATAATAAATGATTAACTTTAGTTGAATTAATAGTTGCTACAGCAATACTATCTTTTTTTTATTTGTGATTATTTCATTTTTCTGATTTTCAAAATAAATATAGCCAATCATTAAAAACTAATATAGATAGTTTAAACTTATATTTAGAAGCAAAAAATATAATAAAAAATGTGTCATATGAAAATTTAGATATGTGAATTTATAGGCTTTATTTTGAAAAAAATAGTCAATTAGATTCTGATTGAAAATATGTTTTTGAAAAATTAACTCAAAATATTACAGATAAAATTGATGTAAATAATTTTAAATTAGATAATATATGAAAATATGATATTTTTGGTGAAGAAAAAAAATATTATAGATTGATTAATGTTGAAAATATTATTTATCCATATATTAATACTCAAATAAGTTTAAAAAAAGTAAGTGTTGAAATAAAAGATTGAGTATGTGAAAATGATTGTTACAAAAATAGTTTTTATATATTTAATGATGTTAATTATTATGAATAAAAAAGCCTTTACTATAGTAGAATTATTAATTTCGGTTGTAATTATGTTATCTTTGATTTTTTCATTTACAATGATTATAAACAAAACATTAGTTTTTTATAGAGATTCTGATATTGAAATATGACTTATAAAAGAGGTAAATTCTGTTAAAGATATTATTCAAAAAGAATTATTATCTTGTAAAAATATTAATTTAGTTTCTTGAAATTCTTATTTAACACAAAAAGATTTGGTTATATGAAATATTAATAATTACTTTGATGCTGTAAGTGTTGAATGTGATAATGTTTTATATGATTTTGTTATTGTTGATAAAAATACTTGAAAAATCTTGTCTCCAGAATTAAAAACTTGAAATTGATGATATTTTGTAATAAATAAAGATAAAAAAGAATTATATATAAATAAAAAATTAAATATAAGAAATTTTTTATTTACAGTGACTTCTTTAAATCTATTAAATCTAAATAGTGAAAATATAACTAAAGATATTAAATTTCTTAGATTAGATCTTATATATGACAATAATTTGCAAGATATTGGAAAATTTGAAAATAGTATTAATTATATAATTTGATCTGATTTTATTAATATTAAACTTAATAATATTGAATTTAAATAGAATATTATTTTTTGACTTTTTTAATTTAATATAGTACAATTGACAATATAATATTTTTTATAAACCAACTTATGAAAAAAATGGACAAAAATCAATACATAAAAGGATGATTCACAATAGTTGAACTTGTTGTTGTTATTTGAATTATTTCAATAATTTCTACAATTTCATTTATGTCATTTTCTTCTTATTTAGTAGATTCAAGGGATGCAAAAAGAACTCTTGATATTGCATCAATTTCATCAAGTATAGATATTGTAGCTAAAAAAAATAGTTGAATATATCCTCAACCTGTAAAATCAGTTATTTTAACTTATAAAAAATGACTTAAAGATGAACCATTTTCATATTTATGAAGATTGGATGATTCTGTATGATTGGATTTTAATGAATTTCCAAAAGATCCATTAAGTTGAGAGTTGTATGTGTATTGATTAACAAAAGATAAAAAATATTATCAGTTAGCAGCTACATTAGAAAAATCAAAATCTCTATCATATAATCCATTGATTGATACAACTTATGCAAATAATTGAGATATGGAAGAATATGCTTATGTTTACTGAAATTATAAACAAAATCCTGATATATGAAATTATTTAACTTGATTGATTTTATTAGAATATGATAATACATTAAAAGAAAATATTTTACCAAAAGAAAATATTTCATTATGAGTTTTAAGTTGAAGTACTATAGATTTAACTAAATCAAAAAATTCGTCATGATCTTGAATACAATTATCACTTGTTGAAAATAATTGAAAAGAAGTTCCTTATAGAATTAGACAAAAAATAAAGACTGTTGAAATAGTTGAAAATCAAGATTTTTATATCACAGTTAATGATGTTTCTATTGATTGTCCAAATTGTTCTAATTAATTATTATTTAATTTATTAATAAAAATATATGAAAAAAATTATTATATTATTCACTTGTATGTTTATTCTTGCAAGTTGTGGTCAAAAAAAAGAAAAAAAAGAAATTACTAAAACTGATGTTATAGGGATTATGTATTCTGGAGATATTTCTAGATGTGAAGAATTAAAAAATGAAAATGAAAAAATAAATTGTAAAGATAATATTAATTATGATAATGCTGTAAAATTATCTGATAATACAAAATGTGAAATACTAGTAAATCAAGAAACTAAATCAAGATGTAATGATCATATTGCTCTTAATTTAGCAATGTCAAAAAATGATAAAGCACAATGTTTAAAAATTAAATCAAAAACTCTAAAAGATTGATGTAAAAATCAAATAATATTAAAATCTATAAATAGTAATTCAAATATTGAAATTTGTAATGATTTTATATGAGTAAAACAAGATTGTTTAAATGAATATTATAATATTCAAGCAAAATTATTAAATGATGTACAAAAATGTGATTGAATTATAAATGATTATTTAAAACAAAATTGTAAATCAAATTTTGATACAGTTGTTTCAACTGATATAAATATAGAAAATACTTCTTCATGAAGTGTTTCTAATTAAAAAATAAACTCTTGTTTTAAATACAAGAGTTTAAATTGTATAAATATTTAAACTTATTTTATTAAATTACTATATATTTATGAATAAAACAAAAATAAAAGTATTAATTATATCATTATTGTTTTTTTCTTCATTTCAAATAACAAATGCTATTTATTGAGAAACAGGTTTTATCTGATGAGATAATATCTGATTTTCAACATGATATGCTTGAGATGGGCAAATTGTATGACCACAGACTAAATTTAATTGAGCATCTCAAGTAATTTTTAATTGAGGTAAATATTATATTTCTGATACAAAAAATAATTGTATTAGATTTGTTGATTCTACTTGAATTATAAATACTCTAGCTTGAAATTGTGGTTCAAGTTGAGATTATTTAGCTTGAACATGAACTGGATCAAAATTTAATACTCCAATTTGAATGACTCTTGATTGAGTTAATGGATTATTATATGTTGTTGATTCAGGTAATCATAAAATTCGTAGTATAGATATTAATACTAAAGAAGTTTTAGATGTTGTTTGATCAACTCAATGATATAAAGATGGAATTTGAATAGATTCACAATTTTCTTATCCATACTGAATAAAATATTTTTCATGATTATTATATGTTACAGATACTTCAAACCATAGAATTAGGAAAGTTGATATTGAAACAAAAGAAGTTACTACTGTAGCAGGTAATTGATCTGATATAAATCAACCATATGCAATTGATTTAAATGATACGGGAACTATATTATACATATGAGATAATTCAAAAGTTTATACCTATAATTTATCTACATCTACATTAACTGCAATTTTATCAACTTGATTGTGAAATGTAAAATGATTAACTTTCAATAAAGTATTAAATGAATTATATATTTCTGATACTATAAATCATGTTATAAAAAGAATAAAATTAGCTACAAATACAACAGATGTTTTTGTATGACTTTCATGAACTCCTGGATATAAAGAAGATTTGCCTATTGATGCAAGGCTTAGATGACCAGGTCTTTCTAGTATTGATACTCAGACAAATACTATGTATTTATCTGATATGGAAAATAATTTAGTGAGACAAATTGATCTAAATTATTATGCTCCAATTGATGTTAAAAAAGTTGAACAAAGAAATTTAAATAAATCTTATATTCCAGTTTGATGATCTCAAGATATTGATGATATGTTTTATATTTATTTAAATTTTATTGATAGTGATAATGTTTCAAATTATATAGATTTTGAATTTAAAGATATAAATCAATCTTTTGATGGTGCAGATATTGTTAGATATACTCATACTTGAGCAAATGCAACTTATGCTAAAGACCTACTTGTTTGAAATTGGGTTTTTAATAATATTCCAAAACAATCTGACTGAACTAAAAAAGTTAAATGGAGATATAGAATAGTTTCTCAAGAAGAAACTCCTACTGTAAATACTTGATGGCAATATTATTGAAATAATTCAAATTTTGATACAGATATAACTCTTTGAAAAGTTCTTTTTTCAAAAACTAAACCAATATATGAAAAACAAGTTAATTCAGTAATTTTATATAATTCTTCTAAAATATTAATAGCAGATAAAGATAATTGTATAAAAATGGTTGATAAACAAGCTAAAAATTTTAATAATTATTATTTATCAGATTATGAATTGATTGCTTGAACTTGTTGAACTTCTTGATTTGATTTTTCAAAACTAAATACTCCAAATGGAATGGTTTTAGATGAAGTTAATAATTTATTATATATTGCTGATACAGAAAATAATAGAATACAAGTTGTAAATCTTACAACAAAAATAATGAGTACATTGGCTTGATGAACATTTTGAGATTTTGATGGAGTATGAGTTAATGCTCAATTTAAAAAACCAACAAAACTAGATTTATCAAAAGATAAATCAATTTTGTATGTTGTTGATAGTTGAAATAATAAAGTAAAAAAGATTGATATAACTTCAGGTCAAGTATTAACATTATTTTCAAATTCAAAAATAATAGTTGATATAGTATTAGATGAAGATTTAAATAATTTATATTATTGAATAAATGGAACAACTTATTCTGATATAGATAGATGAATTTGGATATATAATTTAAATTCTAATCAAAGTGTTAGGCTTTATTCAAAAATTAATTATACTCCTAATTGGTATTCATTTATATTATGATTAGATTTTGATCAAGAAAATAAAAATATATATATCATATTGATTAACTAATTCATCAAATTCAATTATTTGAAATTATATTTCTATGTATAATATAATAAATAACACATATGATTTAATTTCTTGAACAGATTATTTAGATACATCTTTTTTATGAAATCGTGAATGATTGTGACTAAATGTAAAATTTAATTGAATAAAATCATTATCATATGATAAATACAATAATAAATTATTAGTTTCAGATTATTGAAATTCAAAAATAAGAACAATAGATTTAGTCTGAAGTTTAACAATACCAAAAGTTGTAAAACAAATGTCTTATAACATATGAACAGAAATATTACAATGATGATTATTAAATTGAAAATGATTTAGAGCAAATGTTTTATTTTGATGAGAAAATGAATTAAATGTAAATAAAACATTTGAAATAGAAATAAAAAAAGTATGAGATAATTTTGATTGAGAAAATACATATAAATTTGATTATAAAACATCATTATGAGATTATGTTTTAAATTTTGATTTGTGAGAATATTTAGAAGATAATACTCAATATAAATGGAGATATAGAGTAAAAGATTATTTAAGAAGTGATAGAAATTCAGAATGGCAATATTATGGATGATTAGATAATAATGATGTTGATTTTATTTCAGGATCATCAATTTATTCACAAACTTATCCAAAAATATGATTAAAAGTAAATAGTATATTACAATTTTGAAATGAATTATATATAACAATTCCAAATAGTTGAGTTTATAGAACATCAAAATTAAATCCAACACATATATCAGATTTTGAAAAAATATCAGATGATAATATGATAATAAATCCAAATTGAATTACAATAGATGAATTAAATAAAATACTGTATGTATCAGATTCAAGTAAAAATTGAATTTATTCAATAAATTTAACTACAAAAGTTAATACATTAATTGCCTGATCTACTGTTTGAGATTTAGATGATATATGAATATTTGCACAATTTAATAATCCTCGTAAAATATTATTATCAGATGATAATAATATAATTTATATTGTTGATAATTGATCAAAAATAAGAAAATTAAATTTATTAACAAAGACCGTAAAAACATTATTAAATTTTAGTTGGGATATTACAGATATTGATTTAGATAAATCAAGTAATATTATTTATTTTTGAACAAATTGAAATGCTGTAACCTCATTAAATAGATGAGTATGGAAATTTGATTTAAATTCATTAAATTCTCCATTAATATTATTTTTAAAACAATATAATTCAGGGTTATATGCTACTCCAATTTGAATCTCAATAAATCAAAAAACTAAAGAAATTTATATTGCTTATAGATTTTGAAATGGAGTAGATTATGGATCATTTATTTCAGTATATAATATTAAATCAATGTCTTATTCTTTGATATCTTGAATTGATAATTCTGGTTCTAATTTAAATTGATATCTTGAAGGAACTTGATCTTTGGTTAAATATAGTTGATTAAACTCATTAATACATGATAAATTTAATAATAAATTATATGTTGCAGATACTTGAAATTCAAAAATTAGAAGTATAGAATTATGATGATTGACTGTAACTGAAACTCCATTAAATCTTGCAGCAAGTACTACAAGAAATGTAAATGGTCGTACTATACAAGATGCAGATAATAAATCTATCAATTCAAATGCTTTAGTATTAGAAATGAGAGTTTTAAATACTAAATTTAAAGAAACAAAAGCAGAAATTGAAATAAAAAAAGTAACACAACCATTTGATGGGCAAAATACTTTTTTTACATCAACAATCTATATGGATAAAGATACAAATGATGCAAGATTTGTCCTTTGAGATGTAAATCTTGATCCAAATTCTACTTACCATATTAGAGCAAGGGCTATTGATATAGCTTCTTGAAATACTTCAGCTTGGTATTATCATTTATGAAATAAAGATATCTGAATGCCAATTCCTTGAAATACAGGGGAAATTTCACTTTATAGTGATGATGATATTTATATTCCAAATTATAATGTTGAAAATAATTATAGATATATTTTATGAGAATGAACTTATTTTTTAAATTCTCAATTAAAAGATTCAGAAAATAAACTTCCTAATGCAGTTTATAATTATAATACTCCTTATCTTAAAAATGTATTTAATTATGACTGATTTATTTATACTGTAACTAATAATGAAATTTATAAAATTAAAGAATCAACTTGAGAAATATTTTTTGTAACATCAACTTCTGATATTATCAGAGCTATTTCTTTTGATAAAACAAATTGAATATTATATATTGCATATGATTACTATATAACAAGTTATGATTTAAATACTTGAGTATTTACTGAAATTACATCTTCATATTTTGCTTGAGACTGAGTTTGAGATATTGCTAATGCAAAATTTAACTTAATAAAATCAATTGCATTATCTAATGATAAAAAAACATTATTTATAGCTGATAGTTGAAATCATAAAGTAAAAAAGATAAATATTGATATTACAAGTTCTGATTATAAAATAGTTAGTCTTGTTATATGAAGTTGAAATACAGATGCAACAAAAGATTCTTTAACTCCATCTACTGGAAGTGGATTTAATATTTTTAGTCCAAATTCACTTTATGTATTAAATAACTCTAATGATTTAATAATTGCTTCAAATTCTGCAGCTAATGCAAAAATTTATAGAGTTAATACTACTACAAATAACTGATATTTATTTAGAAGTTGAACTTCTTATGATTGAGTAACATGATTTAAAGAATTATCGGATGATACTAATTATATTTATTATATTTATGCTTGAGAAATATATAAATTTCATAAATATATAAATTTAAAAAATGATGTAAAAATTTTTGCTAAATCTTGAACTTATGATGAATGAGTAGCTTGAACAGTTCAAACATTCACAGATTATTCGTATGATACTGAGTTTTTATATTTTATAGATTCGTGAAAAAGACTTAGAAAAAAACAACATACTTTTGAAACTAAAAACACATTAATATGAGATCAAATTACTTGAGTAAATCAACAAGTATTAAATGGGGCTACATATAATGATTTTTGATCTTGAATTGAATTTCCATCTCAAACATTTTATTTAGAAACAGCATTTAAATATCCTTATTTAAATCATGTTCAAACAGAAATTGAAATAAAAAAAGTGTGACAAAATTTTGATTGAGCAAAAACATACATTTCACCATGGTTTTTAAATACAAGTACAACTGTTGCTCAAAATTTAAAATCATTAATTTCTCAAGACTATATTGAATCATGATTTAGTTATCATTGGAGAGTTAGAATTAAGGATGTTAATTGAAATTTTAGTTGATGGCATTATCCATTTTGAGATAATAATACACAGGTTGATTTTAAAGTATGACCTATAAAAGTATGACAAACTAATGCATTTATATTTAAAGATCAATATGATGCTACATATATTTCAAATTTACCAGAATTTAAATATAATTTATTGAAAAAAGATGCATCTTGAGATGTTGAATGAATATATTATGTTTGACTTACTGAGGAATGTATTAAATATTTTGATTATAAAACTTATTTTGCTGAAAGAATGAATATTTCAGATGTAAATAAATATACTACAAATTTAGTTTGTGACCAAATGATAAAAAATATTAATTGACCATTAAAATTTTCAATTGATAAAAATTCAATAATTTCACATACTACAAATCAAATATATAAAACAGATTTTGCTATTAAAAACTTTGCAAGAATTGCATGAACTGCAACAGCTTGAGATGTAAGTTGATTACCTTTAGAATCAAGTTTTAACTGAATTGTTGATTTAATAAACTACAAAGCAAATGATAAATGTATTATTGTTGTAGAAAATTGAGCTAATAAAAAAGTAAAAATTTTCCCAATTGATTGAACTCCTAGTTGATGTAAATGAATGTTAGCATGAACTGATAACTGATGGGTTGAAACAATGTATAATCATACAAGTGGACTTAATTGTATTTATGAAAGTAAATTAAATAATTATATATATTTTAACTGATGAAAAATAGATAAAACAACTTATGCATTTACTCCAATCACATGATTGAATTGTATAGATGATACAGTTGATGATTTTGAATCAGAATCATATACTTATAGTAATTGAATTATTTATAAAAATACTCTGCAATCATTGTCTAGTAATTTAGCTACATCAGTTTGAATAAGTGGAGAAGCTGGAGCATGATATTATGAATGATGAGTAACTGATCCATTTTCAAAATTTACAAATATTACAATGATGTTTAAACAAACAGTTGGGTGAAAACTAAAACTTGTAATTCAAGATAAATATTCTGATCATACAAAAATGAGATTTGTTGATTTAAATGCAGAATTTCCACCTGTTTTGACATCACTTTCTAAAACTGAATTTAAAACATTAGAAACTATAAAATTAACTTGAGATAAATTTATAGAAATATGATCTCCTGATGATAGAAGACTTACTTCATATGAATTAACTTCTTGAAAATATTATATATTAATGTGAGCTACTAAAGTATCAAGTGAAATGATTACTTATTGGTGAAATAAAGAAATTGAATTAAAAGTTCCATTATGAACAAAGTTATGAAAAATATCTGTAACAACTCCAAGTTGAATAAGTGATTGAATTAATTATGAAATTTCAAATGAAGCTACAATTACTACTGTAGATCCTCTAAATTTCCTACCATGAGTAACTATTTCAATTACTTGAGATTACTTTGGTGAAACAAAAGAAACGTTATCAAAAGTTCAAATTACAAATGGATCTTGAAGTTATTGAGACATGGAAGTTATTTCTTGGAGTGATAAATTATTAAGAGTAAAAGTTCCACTTAATGCTCAAACAGGTAATATAAAGGTAATTACAAAATATTGAGATAGTAATTTGATACCAATACAAATTCTTGTTTGAAGAGCTCCTAATAAACCACTTTTAAATTACCCAGATAATGGTATGATTAATGCTTCGTTAACACCAACATTAAATACAAAATCATTTGTTGATTTAGATGAAAATACACATAAAGCATCTGAGTGGAAAGTATTTGATCAAACTACAAATAATTTAGTGTACCAATCTTGAACTGATGTATCTAGTTTGACAACAAAAGCAATTCCATCAGGAACTTTAACTCAAGCAAAAACTTATTTGTGGCAAGTTAGATTTATGGATAATACTGATATGTGGAGTGAATGGAGTGATGTTTGGGCATTTACTACAGCCTGATCAACATTAGTAACAACTTCGAATCTTCCTCCAGTTAAACCAGTTAATCAATCTCCTTCAAATAATTCTAAGGGAATAGATATAGCAACTACTTTAACATTTAGAGGAAGCACTTATCTTGATTGAGATGAAGATGAAGCAAAAAGAACTCCTCAATCACAATCTGTTTGGTTTATTAAAAAACTTGATTGAACTTATTCTAATCCAGTTTATAGAGAATCTGTTACAACTTGAGATAAAACTCAATATGTATTAGGGGCAAATAGATTACAAAATAATATATGGTATTGTTGGAAAGTACAATATATTGATTGAGAGTCAGCTGAATCATTACTTAGTGATGAAACATGTTTTTATACTTGAACAGAACAAACACAAACACCTCCTCCATCAACTGGATGATGAGGTTGAACTGTTACAATAAACACTCCTACTGATGTTCCAAAAATTCCTATTTTTTGAATAAGTAATAACCCATTATCATATTCTATAGATTTAACTTCTGAAAAATATATTGACTCTTGATTAGATACATTCTCATGATCTGAAGATAAACTAGAAATAGTTGAATGGCAAATAGGAAATAGTAATACTGATTTTTCATCTGCAAAAAGATTTAGATCTATTAGAAGTAATTGTCCTAGTTGAGAAAATGATTTAGGTTGAGATTGTCTATTAAAAAAGAATATCTTATATAAAGATATATGAACAATCGGAACATTATATGTAAGAACTAGACATATGGATCAATATTGAATTTGGTCAGAACCATCAATAGCACAATCATTTACCGTTGATGCATTACCTTCAAATACTTTATTTTGAAATATTAGAAGTATTGCTGATCTTAAAGTAAAAGTTGTTGCTACAAATATGTCTTGAATTGAATATGATTGGAGTTGAAATGACTGATATAATATTGTATCAACATGAACTTCTTGATGTTTAACAGAATGAATTTATAAAAATTATACTCATTGTTTAGTAAAAGATAATATCAATTATTGATATTTACTATGAAAAACTACAAATAATATGAAATTTGAGCCATTAAAAAAATGAACTTATAAATTTGTATCTACAGTAAAAAAATGAGTAAAAATAAAAACAGAAACAATTACAGTTATAGTTAATTAATTTGTTTTTATAAAATTAAAATCCCCCCAAATTTAATTTGGGGGGATTTTTTATATATTATCATTAAAATAAAAGAATAATGAAATAGTTCAATTTCAATAATTTGTAACTTTTAAATCAATATGATTATAATTTGTTGGAATAGCATAAAATTCTCAAGTAGTTCATTTCGTTATTGTGTGGTTTTGATGAGTCATTATATAATTAATATTTTTATCAATAAAATTATTAATATTTTCAATAAACTCATGTTCATTTGATTTATTACTATTTATATATTCTTCAAGTATTGGACATAATTTTATTGAGCTTATTTTCAGATCTCAAAATGATATTGTTATACTTTTTTCTAATTTTTCTTGTTTTTCTTCTGCTTCATCTTCAAAAATAATATTTTGTTTTGTTTCTGTGGATTTATTTAATTTATTTATTTTATATAATTCAATATTATATTTTCTTTCAAAAAACTTATTTATTTGAGTTAAACTTTCTAGATTTTGAAAAATATTTTTCTTATTATATTTAGAACTAGTATTAAATATAAATCTAGCTTGTTTGTGTTTTTTTAAAATAGGAGATCATAGTTTTTTTATTATTTCAGGAGTTTCAATATTTTCTATAAAAAAATAAAATTCATCTCATCCGTATGAAATTTTTGCATTAGGAAAAATTCAAGTAATTAATTGTCTTATATTAATTATAGAATCTGTTACTTTATGTCAAGCTTCAAGTAACATAGTTTTATTATCTTTTCATAATTTCTTAATTTCATAATATTTTAGTAATATTTTATCGTATTCTAAAATATTTTCTATTCAAATATTTGCAAAATCAAGAAATACACAAACTCATTGCTTTCATTCAATTATATTAAAAAAAGCTTCTTTATTTAATCATCATTTATAATCTTTTAAAATAAAATTTGTATTTATTATTCAAGTATCTTTTTGATTATTTAATTCTTCTCCTTGTTTAAAACATAAATTATTTTCAGTTATTTTTCATGTTATTGGTGGGATAAAATCTATACAATTATTTAGATTTGTTAAATATTTTTCAACTAATTCTTTTAATAGGGAATTATTAATTAATTCAGGATATTTTTTGATAAACCTAACAGTATGATATGATAAAAAATTTGTATTCTTGTCAAAAATTGGATATTTTTTACCATTAATAATTATATTTTTTCATAAAAAAATTTTTATTAATTCTTTTTTTTGTAAGGCAGTTTTTTCAACTAATTTATTATATTCATCATTATTAAAATTTTTAACATCCAAAATACTTGAATTTTTATTATTTCTACTTGCTAATTCGGCTTCTCTTATTGTATTTAGCTTATCTACATTACTGTGGTTATTTTTTATAATAGATTGTCATACTCAAATTTTTAGATTATTAAAAACTATTTTTTTTATATTCTCTGTAGATTTATTTACAATTCTAAAATTAGTTATTGGGAAAATTTCATCTATTTTTTTGAATAACTCTTTTTTTGTTTTTGTTTCTCAGAAAATAAATTCTCTATCATTAATTTCATTACAATTTGTACTAAAAGCAAAATTTTTATAAGTATTTATCAAACTTTTATGATTACAAGAATAATTTGTTATATTTTCTTTAATTATTTGTTTAATAGTATTACATTTTTTATCTGTAAATTCAGGAGATAATTCATCATTTAAGTGTTTTATTCATGAAAAATGAGTATTTATTATTTTTTCATTAGGTTGTAATTTTATGATTTCAGCAATAGGATAATTTTGATTTAAAATTTCAAAAATTTCATTTTTATATTTATCACACAAAATATTTATATTAATTTCTCTTAATTCATTTTTTTGAATATGATCTATAATAGAATTATTTTCAAAAATTTCATCAGTTATTATCGTTGGATTTTGAGGAATAATAACTTTGTTAAAAATATTTTTGAAGAAATCAGTTAATGATATTGTTTTTTCATTATATTGAGTTTGATTATTATTTTGAGGGATAGTAAAAATACTTAAGTCATCATATCATTTACTTATATATTCTTCAGAATGTGTTTCATCTGTTTGTGGTGTAATTTTTAAAAATTTAGATATTTCCATATTTTTATAATTAAAATAAGATATTTTTAAGAATTATTATTTTTTAAAATAATTTCTTTTATTTCCATTTTTGTATTTATGTTTAAATCTTTAAGTTTTAAAATTGTATCAATGCTTGAAATATGTATAAAATTAAGTATTTTGTTAATCTCTTTATTTTTAGAATTTATTCATAAAAGTCAAAGTATATTTAAAATTTTAAGTTGACTAAAAATTATTTTCTCTTCAGATATAGTTTTATAATTATTGATTTTACTTATTATTTCATAAAGTCAAGCAAATTTTAAATTTAGGGGAATGTTTTTTTCTACTAAATTAATTAATATTAAATATTCCATTGTTGTTTCAAAATCTAGTTTTGTATAATCAAGTTGAGATAGTATTTTTATATTTGAAAAATTTTTGATTTCATTTGTTTTTCAAACTTTTATCTCAGTATTGATAATATTTCATAAATCTATGTTTTTTTTTGAATTTTGTTTTGTGAAAACTCTGATTTTTCAGTAATCATTAGTTAAGAGAAGCAGTTCAATACTTGAATTTTGATGATGAATTATTTTTAATATTATTCAGTTAACATTGAAAAATGACATAATTTATAAATAAAAAATTGAAATATTTTAAAAGTATGTATAATATAACGGTATTTTATAAATAATCAAAAAAATATGTCTGAAAACCAAGTACAAATACAAGAACAAGATGCAATTATGTTAGATTTAATAGCTCTACACTCTGAAGAAATTGAATTAGATAATGCTGTATTTCTAGATTTATTAAAAAATTCTTTATCTCTAAATTTATCTGAGAAAAAAAGAGTTATTGATGCTGTTCCTACTTTATCTCAATTTCAATTTAATGAATTAATTAAAGTTTTTAGAGAAGAAAGAGAAAAATTTAGAGAGTTAGCCGGGGAACATGCTGAAGATATTCAAAAACTTTATGCTAAACAAGTTGAAGAATGGAATGAATTAGTTCAATTATATGTAAAAGAAAAAGAAGCAAAAGCTGAACTTGAAGCATTAAAATCAGATGAAGAAGATGAACAACAAAAAATTGATGATATTAAAAAATCTTTAGGTCTTTAATCATAAAAATATGTATTTTAATTTTTGTACATTAATTGATTCTAAAATGAGAGTAGATATTTATTTATCTGCTCTTTTTAACGATTTTTCAAGAAGTTATATTCAAAAAATGGTTGATAGATGATATGTTGAAGTTAATGGAGTAGTTATAAATAAAAATATAAAAATTTCACCTCGTGATGAAATAAAAATTTCTCTTAAAATAGATAAACTTGAAGTTGAACCTCAAGATATTCCTTTGGATATTGTTTTTGAAGATGAAAATATAGTTTTAGTAAATAAAGATGCAAATACTAATACTCATCCTGTTCCAGGGGAAGAGGGGAAAATCAATACTTTAGTAAATGCTTTAATGTTTCATATTTCTGATTTATCAAGTATTTGATGAGTAGAAAGGCCTTGAATAGTTCACAGGCTTGATAAAGATACATCAGGTTTGATAATGGTTGCTAAAAACGATAAAATGATGCTTTATTTGCAAGATATTATTAAAAATAGAACAAATATTTGAAAATATTATTTAGCTATAGTTTCTTGAATAGTAAAAGAAAATTTGAAAATAGAGTCATTTATTTGAAGAGACCCAAATAATAGAATAAAAATGACTGCAAAACCTAATGCTTTAAATCCAAAAATTGCTATAAGTTTTGTTACTCCTATTGCTTATATTTGAGATAAATATAGCTTAGTTGAAGTGAAAATTGAAACTTGAAGAACTCATCAAATTAGAGTTCATTTATCAAGTATTTGATATCCAATAATTTGAGATAAAGTTTATTGAAATTTAAAAGTAAATAAAGACATTGAAAATGAATATGGTTTAACTAGGCAAGCTCTACATTCTTATAAATTAGAAATAGAAATTTATGGGAAAAATCAAACTTTTATAGCTCCATTAAAAGCTGATATGCAAAAAATTTTGGATATTAATAATATTAAAATTTAAACAAATTTTTTATGAAAAAAACATATTTATTAAATGAAATCAAAAATATTGTACTTGATATAAACTCTTGAGATAGAATATTTCTAATTTGAGATTTAGCCTCTTGAAAAACAACATTTACAAAACATATTATAAATGATTTACTTCAAATTAATGAAGATGTTACAAGTCCAACTTATACTTATTATAATAAATATGAAATTAATTGAGTAAATATTTATCATTTTGATTTGTATCGTTTAAATGATTATGATGAATTTTTTGCTATTTGATGAGAAGATATTTTGGATGATGAAACAAATATTTGTATTATTGAGTGGCCTGAATTAATCAAAAATTATTATAAACCAACTTATCAAATCTCATTATTTAAAACTGAGGATGAATTAAAAAGGGAAATAGAAATAGAAAAAATGTAGGGAACGAAAATATTCGTTCCTTACAAGAAGAAACGTTTAAGGCATAAAATATTGTCATCCTGAATTTAATTCAGGATCTATAAAATATTATTCCTTATAAAAAAATATTGAAAACCTATTAAAAGATTCTGACTTTCGTCAGAATGACAATTTTTTAAAATAATTTAAATTATAAAAAAAATAAACACATTGAAAATGTGTTTATTTTTTTATTCTTCTTCAATAGATTTTATAATTTCTTTAAATCTGAAATATTCAGTAACTCTAAGTCATGTAAATCTTCAAATTATAAATTGTAGAGGTATTATGATTAAAACTATTTCAGGATATGCTAAAAGTCAGATTTTTAGCATGTTAATATTTATTAAATAAAAACTTACTATAGAAATAAAAACAGTGTAAACAAATGAACTTTTATATTCAAGTAAATCTTTTGAAACTATTATATTTATAAATCTTTCATTTACTATAATAAATAATATAAAAAATAATATATCTCAAAAATTAAGTATTATTAAATCTAAACTTTGTAAAATGTTGATAACTATAATACAAAGAATAATATTTAATGAAACCAAAAATGCCATTTTCGGAGCATAAAGTAGATTTAATTTACTAATTAAAAAAGATAATAAAAAATTTAATATTAAAAAACTAAAAAGTAAAAATAATCATAGTTCCCATCATAATTTTATCATTATTAATGTTATTGATAAAGGTAAAATCAGTCAAATAGGAGAAAAACCAATAATATGTTTAAAACTTATAATGATAAGTAAAATTAATGGAATTATCAAAAAAATATAAATATCATCATTTGTGTATCAGATATTTGATAAATTATTGACAAATTTTGATAAAAATAAAAAATTATTTACAGTTTTATCTTTTAACTCAATTTGTAGATAATTATATTTATTTTCTTTTAAATTACTTAAAAGTAGAGAAAATGTATTATCATTAAATATTGAAAATCTTGAATTTTCTCAAAGTAAAATCATATCAGCAATCCATTTTTTTCAACTTAAAAAGTTTTTAAGATATTTGTTTAATACTTCTAAATTGTAAGGACTAATTCAAACAATTTTCATTTTTAAAATATTTTCTTCTCATCAAATAGTAAATTCTCTGTTTATTTTTGATAAAACATCAAACATAAAATCTCTTCATCACCGAATTACTAAATAATCAGTTTTTAATCAATCAATTTTTGTATATTTTTCAATAGAAGTATAAATATTTGTTACTTCTAAATCTGTTTTTGTTAAAGGTCAAATTTGATATAAATATATTCAATTTAATTTTGAAGTTTGAATATAGCTATCAAGTTCAGCTTTATTTGTATCTTTTGAAATAATTATTGGAATAGATTTTTCATAAACTAAAATATTTATTTTTGTAGAAAAAAATGGTTTTTGAATAATATTTCAATCAATATTTTCATTTTTTATGATATTTAATCCGATTTCTTTAGTTCATTTATCACTGAATTTTGTAGAAAAAAATTTGTCTTTTCAATTATTTATTCAATTAATAGCCCATTCATAAGAAAAATTATCTTCAGGAAAAAAATTTAATAAATTTTGTTCAATATTTGATAAATCAATTTCTAGAGTAGAATTAATGATAATATTTTTCTTAAAAAGTAGATTAATTTCTTTTTCAAGGTCAAAATATTTTCAAATATCTTCAATTTTTGGTTCTTCAATTGTAATTAGTTCACTAGTTTCTCAAGTAGATGTATTTCAGCTTGATGTTATATTATCTGCATACGAAATATTGAAACATATCAGAAATAAAAATATAAGAATTTTTTTCATAAAATCTAAGTTAAAATATATTATTTTCTTTTTAAAACTACTCAAATAGTTTTTACTAAAATTTTGAAATCTATAAGTAAACTCCAGTTTTCCATATAAAAAATATCTAGTTTAACTTCATCTTCAAAAGTATTTTTTTCTCTTCAATTTACTTGAGCAAGTCCAGTAATTCAAGGTTTGATATTTAATACTCTTTTTTGATAAGTTTCATATTTTTCAACTTCTCTTGGTTGATGAGGTCTAGGTCAAATTAGACTCATATTTCCTAAAAAAACATTAAATAATTGAGGTAATTCATCTATAGAATATTTTTCAATAAAATTTCAAATATGAGTTTTTCTTGGGTCATCTTTAATTTTATATAGAGGTCAAGTTCTAGTTGATTGGGTTTTTATAAGTTCTTGTTCATATAAATAAGCTTCATCTTCTTCTTTATCTATTCAATAACATTCTTTTATACAATATTTCCATTTCATATATCTGAATTTATATAAAAAGAAAAAACTTTCTTTTTGTCATACTCTTAAATTTTTAAATATTATTGGAGCTTCAGGGTCATCAATTTTAATTAATAAAGCAACAATTATCAAAACAGGTGATGTCAAAATTATTCAAATTAAACTTCAAACAATATCAAAAAATCTTTTTAATACTCTTCACCAAGCATCAAGAGCTGTATTTTTTATTTCAATTACAGGAATTTTATTTATAAGTCAAATTTCAGTATTTACTTTTGTAACATCAAAAGAATTTGTAATATATCTGTATCTAATTCATTTTATTCTTGAAATATCCCAAATATTATAAAGTTCACTACTTGTGTAATCACTATCTAAATAAATAATTTCATCAATTTTTGTTGTTTTTAAAAGTTTATTAAAACTTTTTCATAAATACATTATATCATTGCTTGTAGTTGAAGATTTATTTATGTATCAAACAATATTATATGTGTTTGATTGATTAATATCATCAATAATATATTGAATATCATCAATAGGTTTATTGTTAATTAAAAGCAAATTACTTTTTGGAATGATGTTTTTTGATAATAAAATATTTTGAACTTTATTTAAAATTATTCTCCAAAAAATAACTAAAAATGTTCAAATCAAAAAAGTAAATAAAACAATAAGTCTTGGAATTTCAAAATTATACAAAAATCATTTTGAAAAATATAGTATTACTGAATAAAAAATCAGCCAATAAAATCAATACAAAATAATATCCAAAGTTTCTTTTACTTTAGATGTTGTGATTTTAAAAGAATATAGCTTGTGTAAAATAAAAAGTCATACATAAACTAAGCTTCAAAGTAAGGCAAATGAAGTCAGAGTTGAAGTTGGAATAGTATGAGTTTCAAGATTGAAATATCCAGGAAAATCACTTCAAACTCTTATTTTTCTAGCTATAAAAAAGCTTATAAACATTAGTATGAAATCTGATGGAATTTTTATCATACTAAAAAATATTTCGTGTTTTTTCATATTATCTTTCAATAAGTCAAGTGCTAAATGTTCATTCTAAATTACAATAAACTCTTATTTCAAATGAGTCAATATATTCAATATCAAATGATGTATTTTTTGAATTTTTTAAGGATTTTTCTTCAATTAATTCTGAATTTTCATCAAAAATAGCAATTTTATAAATAAAATGGTCTTCTTCTTGTTCGTGAATAATTTCAATATTTAAAATATCATCAATTATTTCATATTTTGGAAAATGAACTTCTTCAATAATAGTAAGGTTATTTACATCAAATGGAACCATTATTTCTTCTTGTAAAGGTACAAAATTGTCTTTTGGGTTTATGCACATTGGACAGTAAAAATCCTCACTAAGTTCTCAAAAACTAGTGTATGGAGGAATATCAAATTCTTTTTCTCAAAAATTTTCATCATATATATAATTGCATTCAGCACAATGATATTTCATTTTTTATTATTATAAAATAATTATTATGCCATACATTATATTCAAAAATAGATAAAAACAAGCAGAAAAAATTTGTATTTTATCTAAAAAGTTTTAAAATACTGGTATTAATTTTTAATCCAAGAAAAATAAATATGAATATTTTTGCAATGGCTATAATTACAACAAATCCAAATTTAAGAGATATTTTAGTTTCTAATTTATCTTTAGAGAAAATCGATGGGGAATTAGAAATTTATTCTAAAAAAAATACTGATTATAATACTATTTTAATTTGTTCAAATGATGTAGAAAAATCAGTTAAATATTTAAATGAAAATTATGATTTATTAAAAGTTGCTTATATTTGAAATGGAGAAGTTTTTTGTAATACAGACTTAAAACTTTGAGATATTGTTGTTCCAAACACTATTTTAAATAGAGAAAATCAAGCTTTTTTTATAGAAGAATCAGTTTCTTGAAATTTTGATTTAAATAAATTTTGACTTATGTTAAACGGTATTTGTTTAACTCTATGAGAAAATATTTGAGAAGAAGAAATTATAAATATTAAAGAAGAAAGTGCTGCAGATATAGTTGATAGAGAATTATTTTTTGTTGCAAATGAAATAAATAAAGTAGATAAAATAGATAAATTTTCAGCTGTTATAATTATTTGAACAGAAGAAGAATATCTTAAAAATGGTGCTAATATTTTAGAATTAATGTTTTAATTTATGATAAAAATTATTTATTATATTTATTTATTTGTTTTAGGTTTAATGTTTTGAAGTTTTTCTTCTGTAATTATTCATAGAATAAAAAGTGGAAAATCTTGAATGTTTACTTGAAGAAGTGAATGTCCGAAATGCAAAAATAAATTATGAGTTAAAGATTTATTTCCTATTTTTTCATTTTTGCAAACAAAAGGGAAATGTAGATATTGTAAAACTAAAATTTCAATGATTTATCCTATTTTGGAGCTTGTAATGTGATTGATATTTGTTTTAACTTGATACTTTTTAGTAGATTTTAATCTAATAATTTCTTTAAATATTGAAGAAATTATTAAATTATTATTTTTACTTTGAATATGATTTTTTACTGTAGTTTATGTATTTTATGATATTTTATTTTTAGAAATACCAGAAAGTATATTACTCATAATGATTTGAATGGTTTATTTATTTTTATGAGTACAAACTTATTTTGATTTAGGATTTATTCCAACAATTACAAATAGTTTTGAATTAACTAAAACTGAATTTTCCCTAATTTTTGCTTTTTGAATAGCATTAATTTGAAGTTTATACATCATAATGTTAAAAGAATTATCAGAAATTTTTGATGTTTTGATATTAGCTGTATTTTGAGTGTGATTTTACTTTATTTGAAAATATTTTGATTGAAATTTTCTAGATATTTCTTTAATCAATTCTTTACTTTGAGCTTATGCATTTTTTGTATTTTTCTTTGTACAAATACTTATTTCAAAAGGGAAATGGATGTGAGGTTGAGATTTAAGAATTGCAATACTTATTTGATTATTTGTTTGAATTTCACATTTATTTTACACTGTTTTAACAACTTATATGATTTGAAGTGTTATTTGAATAGGAATAATTTTATTTCAATATATAAAAAGAAAAATAGTTTTACATAATAGTTTTTTTGAAAGATTAAAAGTAAAAATTGGCTTAAAAAAATATAATTTTAATTCACAAATTCCGTTTTGACCATTTTTGGCAATAGGTATGTATATTATGCTATTTTTTCAAGAATATATATTAAAATTTTTTGAAAAAATCATTATACAATAATTTTAAAACAAGTAAATATATTTTTTTTTACAAATATATAAATTACTTTATAATATAGTTGTAAAATTTTAATTTAATAAAAACAAAAATATGGAAAGAAGAACTATTGTTGCTATAAAGGATTTTATAGATACAGCTGAAAAATCTCTTAAAAATGCTAAAAAACTACTTAATGAAGTCTTAAAAGCTGAATGAATTGAGCTAAAAGACATTACAATTGATACTGCAGGACTTACTACTTATGCAAGTGATGATAACAAAATTATTGAATGAGTATTTACTTGAGAAGATATGTTATGAGCTGATGGAAATAGATATCCTGTTCCTGTAAATTATGCTTCAAAATCAAAATTAGTTCAATGAGATAAACTAAAACTAACTATTGATCAATCTTGAAAAATGTTATATAAACAAATTCTTCCAATTCCAAGAGATACAAAAATTGGTATAATTGTTCAAGAAAATGGTAAATATCAAGTAATTGTTGAATGACAAACTTATAATTTATTAACTGCTGCTGTTACACATTTTAAATGTGCAATTGGAGACCAAATAAGTGTTTTACTTCCATCAGGAAAACAAGCAACTTTTGCTGCAATTGAAGCTTTACTGCCAAAACAATAAAAATCAAGAAAAAAGATGTTCAAATTTGAACATCTTTTTTAATAACTTTTTTTAAATATAAAACTTTTTATAATATTATTTCTATCATCATAACAATCAAGATTTTTATAATAATCAAACTTAAAATTTAACATTTTATCAGTTGTATTTTTATTAAAATCAATTTCACTAAATTTTAAATCAGAATAAATTGTATTTTTTGCAAAATTATCAAAATTAGTATTAAAATCAGTATCTGTTAAATTAGTTCAAATTGTTGGAATAGTAAATTTTTTTCAAGCTATAAAATCTGAAATTTCTATTTTTCAACTTCAATTTATTGATAAATCAGTTGGAAATTTTAATTCAGAGTTAGTATATTTTGTAAGTTTGTTTGTAGAAGTATTTGAAATATATCCACTACTTCTTGTAAAATATGGCAAATATTGAGTTTTTACATTTGTTCAAGCATTTTCAAATTCAACTTTTACAAAGTATACATCAGAACTATCAAATTCTCAAGTAATTCAAGAAATTGTAATATTTCAAGTATTTATAGGTTGTGCTGTTCAAGTAGAATAAGTTACAGTATTATTTAAAATAGTTCATCAAGTTGAGAAATATTGAGATCAAATAGAATCAATTAAAACTTTTGAATTACTAGAATCAAAAAAAGAAATTTTTAAATTGTCAGCAGTAAAGCTAGAATCTGGTTTAAATGTTAAACTTGGTGTAGTTCAAGTATCTTCACTAAACTCATATTTCCAAATCTCTTTTTTTCCTGAATTTGCAATATATAAAGTACTTCAACTAAAAAGAAGCCCAGTTGGTGATATAAGTCAGTCTTTATAATCAAATAAAGTATAGGGAACAAGGTCTGTTTTATCAAAATAAATAATTCTATTGTTTCCAGTATCTGAGATAAATATTTCATTTAAGTAACTAGCTATTCAAGTTGGATTATTTAAAATCAACTCATTAATGTTTATTCATAAATTGTTTCAAAAATATCATTTTCAAATTTGAGTTGTTCAACTATATGCACTATGAGTTAGATAATTCGTGTACAAATTAGTTGATCAAGTATTTAGAACAGGATTAAAATATTCTATTTTTAGAGTTTTAAAAAATTGTGAATCTTCAGTAGTTCAAGAACAAGCATTTGTGCTTCAACTTGATGAAATCTTAATAAAATTTCATCTTCAAAGTATGTAGTCAGTTTGAAAAATAAATCATCAAGTTAAAGTTTCTCAAGTGAGATATTTTGCATTTTCTAAAGATTCTTGCAAACTTGAATATGTGTCTCAAATTCAATTATAAGTTTGAAGAATTTTTGATTGATTATTTAAATTAGACATTCAATTCATTACAAAAAGTCCGATAGAAAACATTAAAATTGCTGAAATTGAAATCGAAATTATAAGTTCTACAAAAGTAAATCAAGTATTATTTTTTTTCATGGTTAATTATTTTTAATAATATTTTATCTATTTCATATTTTGCTAGAGCATTGTTGTTTGTGATATTATTTAATGATGAGTTTATCTCTTCAAGTAAATATAAATAAGCAGTATTTCAAATACAGAATTTTAAAAATGCTTGCAAAAAATCTATATAATCATTTTTTTCTAGGTTTTTTGATGCAAAGAAATAATTTAGTAAAGCTGTATCTTTGTACATCATAAAATTTTTAATTAAATCTGTGTAAAAATCAGTATTTTTTGTGCTAGCTGTTCCGGAAACATTTACTTGTACAACTCTTGATAAAATAGTTTCTAAAATGTTTGATTCTCAGATATTTGTTAGAAAAACTATATTTCAAACTCAAGGTTCTTCTAAAAATTTTAGACAAGCATTAGAACTTTGTAGTGTAAGTCTAGAAATATTTTCTATAATAAATATTTGAAAAGCATAACTTGGTCTAATATTTGCAGGATTTAGAAAAGCTTTGATTTGGTCTATTTTAATTGATTCTCAGTCGTCTTTTAGAGTGTAGATATAATGAGATGGAACTTCAAAATTTTCACATAAACTTCAAGTGATTTTTTCTATTTCTAATTTTAGGGAAATGTCATTTTGTCAGATATATAGGATTGGTTGCACAAAAGTTTTTTTGTTAATTTTATCTGATAGATTAGTTAAAATATCCATTTTTAAAAGTTAGAAAATATTTTTTATAATAATAAGATTTTATCTTTTTTTGTAAAGTGAAAATTTGGGGAAAGAAAAAACCACTGTTTAGGTGGTTTAATGTTTTTTAAATCTGTTATATGCACTTTTGAATGAACCAATAACATTATCATGTTCATTCAATTCTTTTACAAATTTAATAGGAGTGAATTTTATTCCAAATTCATTTTCCAATTTTATTCTTAACTGCTCTCTTAATGCTCCTCTTTGTTCATTAATATCCATTTTTGTTTCCTCCTTTTAAAGTTTTTTATTTATGATAAAACTATTTTATAAAAAATCAAGTTTTTAACTTTCATAAGGAAATACAATCCATTCATCATTTGCTTTTTTGCAGAAATAATCAGGAATTATTTTTGATTTTTCTTTGTAAAAAATAGTGGCTAATTTATAGTTAGAAATTTCATAATTTTCTAAAACATAAGAAATACTGTTTCAGCTATCAACTAAATCATCAACTATTAAAATATTTAAGTTAGAAAATGATTTTTTGAAATAAGTTTTATCAATTATTTCTGCTTGTTTTCAATCTAAATTATAACTATTAATATTTAGAGTTTCAATAGTTTTTATTCATAAAATATCTGCTACAAAATAAGTTGGAACAAGTCATCATTTTGTAAGAGTTACAATCATATCAAAATTTATATTGTCTTTTTTTATAGTTTCAGCAAGAGAGTAAGACATTTCTTTTAATTCCTCAAAAGATAGTATTAATTTTTGTGTCATAATTAGTTTTTTAAAAAATATTTCAAGGTATGATATGAAAAAGTCATTTTTTGTCAAAATAAAAACCTGCACAAGACAGGTTTTAGATAGTTACTTCTTCATTTAAATGATCATATAATATTTTAACTTTTTCATAAGAAGTTAAAAATAAATTTTTTATTTCTTCTTCTGTAATATTATCATTATCATTAAAATAAGAATAAATAATAAGCACATTAGCTTCTGTTTCATCAATAGAAATAGATATTGTAGGAGTTTTTATTTCACTTTCACTTTCAGTTTCAGTTGTATATTTTTTTACTAATATATTTACATTAATATCTATTCTTTTTTCTGATATTAATTTGTGCAAAATGCTTAAAATAATATATTTTTTTTGAATATTACTGTAATTTAAATCATCTGAAAATATTTCCCAATAAAAAAACGTGTTATTATTAGAGCTAATATTGAATATTTGTGTTTTTATTGAACTTAAATACGAATATCTCTCTTCAAATCTTTTTATCTTATTGTCGTTATTTTTTCTTAATTTAAACATTTTCTTCTCCCTTTTCTTACAATCACTTTTTCTGGAGGATGTGAGCCCCTTTTTATTTTGATTTTCTTAAATATAAAAGTATTTAATCTAAAGTCAAGAGATAATTTTTACTTTTTATATAAAATCTTGAAAAACTTTTAAAAATCAGTAATCTTACACTAATTAAAAATAATTAAATAACAAAAAAATATGGCAAAATATTATGATATTTCACTTTGAGAATATATTAAAGACCCAGGAAAAAAATCATTAAATATTGAAGAATTAGCTTCAAAATATTTGGATATGAGAAAAACAATTTTGTGAGATTTTGATAAAAAATTAGTCTATTTTTCTTGATTAGATAGTAAAACTCAATCATTGTTTGAAGCAGAAGAATTATATGTTTTAAATGAAATTTTTAATATTCATAAGTCTCAAAATATTGGAAATGATAAAATTTTGCAAGAAATAGAAATTCCTCTACTTTTAGTTTTAAAAAATATGGAATTAGCAGGTGTGAAAATTGATACTAAAAAACTTCAAGATATAAAGCAAACTCTAGAAAAAGAAATAGATTTTGAAGAAAAAATGATTCATACAATTGCCGGGGAAAATTTCAACATAAAATCACCAAAACAAGTTTGAGTAATACTTTTTGAAAAACTTTGACTTCCATCTTGAAAAAAGACAAAAACTGGATATTCAGTTGATACTGAAGTGCTTGAAGGTTTGGCTTTTGAACATCCTATAGCTAAACATTTACTAAATTATAGAGGTTATACTAAACTTTTATCTACTTATGTTGATGGTTTGATTCCTCTAGTTGATGATAAAACTTGAAAAATTCACACTACTTACAACCAAGCAGTTACAGCTACCGGAAGACTTTCTTCAACAAATCCAAATTTACAAAATATTCCGTCTTCTTCAAGCTGAATTTCAGCTTTAATTAGAGAAGCATTTATTCCTTTTGAAGAAAATGATGTTATAATGGCATTTGATTACTCTCAAATTGAAGTAAGACTTTTGGCAATTATGTCTGAAGATGAAAATATGTGTGATAGTTTTAATTTATGACTTGATATACATGCAAGCACTGGTTATTTTTTATTTGCAAAAGATGATTTAACAAGTGATGAAAGAAGAATTGCAAAAGCTGTAAACTTTTGAGTAATTTACTGAATAAGTCCATTTTGACTTGCAAAAATGATTTGAATATCTCAAGCTGAAGCAAGAATTTATATTGATAAATTTTATGAAAAATATCCAAAAATTTGAATATATTTTAATAAAATAATTGCTGAGTGTGAAAAAACTTGATTTGTAGAAACGATGTTTGGAAGAAAAAGATTAATTTCTTGAATAAATGATAGAAATCAAATGATAAAAAAGCATTCAGAAAGGGAAGCTATGAATATGCCAATTCAGTGAACAGCTGCTGATATTATCAAAATTGCTATGATAAAAATTGATGATTTTATCACAAAAAATAACTATAAATCTCGTATGATTATGCAAGTGCATGATGAACTTGTTTTTAATGTGGTTCCTTGAGAAATAGATATTTTTGGGAAGGAAATTCCAAATATTATGGAAAATATTATTGAGTGAAAAGTTAAACTTAAAGTTGAAGGATGAAGTGGAAAATCTTGGAAAGAGGCAAAGTAGGAAAGTATAAAAGATTAAAAGAAAAAAAGAGTAAAAGTAGGGGCAGACCTATGTGTCTGCCCAAATAAAATGTAGAGATGTTGCAATGCAACATCTCTACAAAAAATAAAATTACACCTTAACAAAAAAATATGTCAGAAACACAAGAACATCATAAAATGATGGATGAAGTTTTGGGGCAACATTTAGATAAATTTGTTGCAGAAAATACTTCAAAAGCTCCTTTAAAAAATAATATTTGAATAAACTGAAAAATTATGAAATCAAACCTAACACAAGAACAAAAAATTGATTATGTTTTTAATTATGTAAAACATAGAAAAAGAATTGAAAGCACTAAAATTATTTTTAAATTACTTGTTTTAGTATTAATTGTATCAAGTATAATTTTTTGATTAAAACCAACTAATGATATTGCTTGAACTTACAAAACAAAAATTATGCCTATTTTAACAAAACAACTTTGAGAAATAATTACTCCACTTGTTTGAGAAGTAACACAAACTGTAACTAAAGATTTAAATACTCAAACAAATACTCAATTACAAACTGTTGATTTATCAAAATTAACTGAATGACAAAAGAAAATATTAGAGAGAATTTTAAATAGTAAATAAAAATTTATGACTAATCAAACAACTCAAACAACTCCTGCAATGCAACAATATTATGACATAAAAAAAGAGTATAATGATTCAATTATATTTTTTAGAATGTGAGATTTTTATGAAATGTTTTGAATTGATGCTGAAATAGCACACAAAGTTTTGTGAATAAATGTTACTTCAAGAAATAAAAATGCAGCTAATCCTGAAAAATTAGCTGGATTTCCATATCATGCAAAAGATAAATATTTACCAATGTTAATTTCTGCTTGATACAAAGTTGCAATTGTTGAACAAGTCAGTGACCCAACTCTAAAATGAATAGTAAAAAGGGAAGTAGTAAGAGTTGTAACACCTGCAACTATCTCTTTGGAATGAGAAAGTTATGAAAATATTACTGACTCAAATATTATAATTTCTATCACAAAACAAACTCATAAATTTGGATTAAGTTATATAAATATTTCTACAAATAAATGGGAATCAGCTGAATTTATTTCTTTTGAAGATTTAGCTAAAAATCTTTATAAAATTTCTCCTTTGGAAGTAGTTTTAGATAAAAAATTATTTAATGATGAAAACATTAAAAATATTTTAGAAAAAAAATATTCTCTAAATATTTATTATTATGAATTTAGAGAAGATGCTTACAAAAAATTAACTAGTCATTTTAAAACTAAAAATTTAACTTGATTTTGACTTGAAGAAAAAACTGAGGCTATTTTTGCTTCAGCACTGCTTTTATCTTATTTAGAATTAAATCAAAAACAATCACTTTCAAATCTATCTTCAATGTGAGTAATGTCATTTTGAGATTATTTAGAATTAGATGATTCTACTTTGAAAAATTTAGATATTATTTATAATTTTGCTACTCAGTCTCATACTGCTGGAACTTTGTTTTGACTTTTAAATAAAACAAAAACATCAATGTGAAAAAGACTTTTAAGAGAAAATTTATTAAAACCTCTAAAAGATAAAGCAAAAATTGATGAAAGACTTTGTTTTCTACAAGAATTTTATAATGATAAAATACTCTTAGATAAAGTTAGAGATAAACTGACTTATGTGGCTGATATTGATATTATTTTAAATAGATTGTATTTACAAAGATCTACTCCAAAAGATTTACTTAATCTAAAAAAATCACTTGAAAGTATTTTAGAAATATTTGAAATTATAAATAATTCAGATAATAAAAAATTAAAAAAATTGATTTGAGAATAAAGAAGTAGAGACATCGATTTACCTGAGTCTTGAAGAAAGAATGTAGGGAACGATTGCATCGTTCCGAAAAAAGAAACCCCTCCTAACCTCCCACAAGTCAAAAGAGGAACTGTATTACCTACAAAACAAACATCCCCCTGATAAGGAGGATTGATGGGGTTTAAAAAATAAAAACATCCAAAATCAAAATGATTTTGGATGTTTTTATTTTTTTTTATCTTTTTTCTAAAAAATCTTGAAAAAGTTTATAAATATACTATAATTGCTTGGCTTGTTTAGATTATAAACAAGTTTATATTTTAATTATGTTAAAATGACAGAAACACAAAATAAAGAATGTTGTGCAAAAACATGTGCAAAATGATGTGGAGGATTTATGAAATTTATAGTAATTTTATTACTTTTAATAAATACTATAGGATTATGTTTTATTTCTTATGACTTATATTTTAAAAATGGATGAGCAAAAGAATGAACAACTAATTCTACAACTTCAACAACTGCAAATACTGCAAATTGAGATAATTCTAAAGTTAAATTAACTGCAATAGTTGATAAAAGATGTTCAGCTGAAGAATGTCCTGTTGATCAAATTATTACTCAATTAAAATCTGATTTACCAGGAGTTACTATTAATCAAATTGATTACTCTGAAAAAGAAGCAAAATCTTTATTAAAAGATGCTTGAATAACTACTTTACCAGCATTTATTTTCTCTTCAAATGAAGTATCAAATGCTAATATGAAATCATTTTTAAAAGAAACTAAAGATAGCAAATATTATTTAGAAATTGGTGCAACTTTTGACCCAACAGCTGAAATTTGTGGAAATGATATTGATGATAATGATGATGGTTTAAAAGATTGTGAAGATGCTAAAGTTTGTGGTAAAACTCTAGAATGTTCTCCAAAAGTAGATAAACCAGTTGCTGATTTATACATAATGTCTTACTGTCCTTATGGATTACAAGCACAAAAAGGTTATTTAGAAGTTATGTCAAAACTTTGAAAAGTTGCTGATGTAAATGTAAAATGGGTGCCTTATGTAATGCATGAACAAAAAGAAGCAGATGAAAATGTTGTTCAAGAATGTATTCAAAAAGATGATAAACAAAAATATACAGCTTATTTAAATTGTTTTTTAGCTAAAGAAGGTCAAGGTGAAGCTTGTAGAAAAGAAGCAAAAATTGATGAAGCTAAATTACAATCTTGTATAACTGAAACTAAAAAAACTTACAAAGTTGATGAAAATATGGCTGATAAATCAAAACAATATCCATCATTTGATATTAACAAAGATGAAGCTTTAGCTGCTTGAGTTGAATGAAGTCCTACTTTTGTTTTAAACTGAGTAAAAGTTGATAAAGTTTGAAGAAATGCAAAAGCTTATGCTGATGCAATATGTTCTACTTTCAAAAATAAACCAGCAGAATGTAGTGAAAAATTCCAAGATGTAAATTTTGATCCAATGTTTGGATTTACAACTTGAAATTGAGCTGCTTCAGCTAACTCATGATGTGGTCAATAATATTTAAAAAAATAAAAAAAAGTGAATTTTTCTAGAAAAATTCACTTTTTTTTACATAATAAATTTGTCAGCTAAATGTCATATAAAATAAGATAAAATTGCAACTCATACTGAAATTGAAGCCATTTGAGTAAATCTTTTTATAAAACTATCTCATTTTGCAATTGCAATATAATAATTAAATAATGCAATAATTATAATTCAATTCAAAAGCATTAATCAAAGACTTGTATATTTATTTGTAAAAATAAGATATGGTCAAACTAAAGCTAAAACTGTAAAAATATAAGCAATTCCTGTATAAATACTTGCTTTTATAGGATTTACATCAGTTTGCTCATCATTTTCTTGTGATAAAAATTCACTTGCAGCCATAGAAATTGCTGCAGAAATTCAAATAATTAAACCTGAAATTCAAACAATTTTAGTATTTTCTAAAGTCATTGTAAGTCAAGCTAAAGCTCAAGTAATTTCTACAAGTGCATCATTTAAACCTAAAACTATTGAACTCATATATTTTAGTTTATTGTCATTTATTACTTCAATAATTTGTTTTTCATGCTCTTCTTCATCTTTTATAATTTTTTCAGCTTCAGGAAAATATTTTATAAAATGTTTGTAATTTATAACACTTGTTCATTCTCAGTATTCCATTTTTTTGATTCAAAATGAAAGACCAAAAACTCTAATCAAAGTTAAATAATAATAGTATTTAATTTTGTTTATTTGTATTTTTTCATCAGTTTTTAAATATCTTTTCCAAACATTGTGATGAGCAAGTTCTGAAATTGATAATTTTTTAAATAATTCTTTATTTGTTTCATCTTTTGATAATTGTGATATTTTATCATAAATCTTACTTTCAGTTAATTCATTTATACAAGATTTTTTCAAATCAGAATAAATTTCTTTAGGGATATTATTATTCATAAAAATATAATTAAAAAATATTATAATCAATATAATGTTTTTGTTTATTTAGTCAATATTTTATTATTCATTAATTAATAAAATAGTAAACAAACTTATCTTTGACTTTAACCTAAAAAAAGATAAAATTTGCACAAATTTTTTAATTATTAAATTATATCTATGACAAAAAAATTAATATTGGTTTTATTGTCTTTTCTGTTTATAAATAATGTAAATGCAGGAGTTAATTATCATTATTTTAAAACAAAAGCTTGAAAAAATATGTGTGTTGTGGCAGGAACTACTGATGCTCAATTATGTTTAAAATACTGAATTATTTATAAATGAGATCAAGTTATAAAATGAGATGGTCCATCATCTTATGTTTGAATAGAAATGCCTGTTGAAGTTAGTTATGACAATCAAACTTTTTGTGTTTCTATGTGAAAAGAAATTGATGTAAAAATCTGTGAGGAATTAAAAAAGCAAGAAGTTAAAGATGAAGCAAAAGAAGAAATTTCAAGTGAATCAGATACATCTTCAGGAGAAACTATTTTAGAAAATTCTTGAAGTTTAACAGTTACACAAGAGCAATTCACTACTTCAAGTTGAGAAACTTTGACTTGAGAAGTTATAGAGTTAAAAAATAATATAGAAGAAGTTGAAGATGTTACAACTGAACCTATAACTCAAACTTGAAGTGAAGAAGATACTGAAACTTGAGCTTTAGAAGAACAAACTTCATCATGAACTATTCAAAAAATAGATACTGAAAATATTTCTAAAACATGTTCTATTTGACCAATAAAAGTTGATTGTTGAGTTTTAAAATGAGACTTTTCTAGTATAAAAAATTTGAACGAAATTATTTTTCTTGTTGTAATAATTGTTTTTGTTTTAATTGTTTTAACTCTATCTAAGAAGAAAAAAACAAAAGTAATAAAATCTGTTGAAACTCCAAAAAAAGTTGATTTAGATCCACTTTCTGAGGCAAATGATTTTTTTTAAAAAATGCTTAAATTTAAGCATTTTTCTTTTTTTACAAAAAGTATTGACTTTATTTGTAATATATTTATGATTATTTCTAATTTATTTTAGAATAAATTAAAAAAAAGGGAGGAATTAGTATGTATATGAAAATTTTTTTAGCTTTAACTTCAAAAGTTGGTTTAAATTTATTATCAATGCTTGTTTTTGTTAGTAGTTTTATTGGACATTTTTTATTAAGACCAGTTTTATTTAAAAAAATATTTTTTGATTTTAACTACACTTATTATTTAATAATTATTGCTAATCCTTTTTTGATGGCATTTTTTGTTACAATAATATTTGCAGGATTAATGTTTTTTTTAAGAATTTATGTAATAAAAAAATATAAAATTAATTAAAAACAAGGAGGAATTGTTATGACAAAATTTATTTTGAATATTTTTTGTTTTGTTATATTAATATTATTTTATGGTGTTATTGGAGGAAAAAAAGGAATGAACTTTCTTCATAATGCTTTAGATGATTTAATAGTTACATTATTCGTAATAACAATTATTTCTTTATCTATTAATTATATTCAATATTTAGTAAAAAGACTAAGTATTGAAATAAAAAATAGAAAAGCTGCTCACTGAGCAGCTTTTATTTTTATAAAATTGTAACCCAACTATGAGTATCTTCAATATCTCATCTTTGAATTCAAATTAGATTTTCTCTTAATTTTTTTGATACTTCTCACATAGTTTCACCATCTCAGAAAGTGTACCAAATATTCATATTTTCATCGAATAATTTTCAAATAGGACTAATTACAGCAGCAGTTCCACAAGCTCAAGCTTCTTTGAAAGTAGCTAATTCACTAACTTCAACTTTTCTTCTTTCAACTGTTAATCAATTATCTTTTGCTATTTCAATTAGACTTTTGTTTGTAATAGAAGGTAGAATAGAAGTTGATTCAGGTGTGATATAAGTATTATCTTTAATTGCAAAAAAGTTTGCAGGACCACATTCATCAATATATTTTTTTTCTTTTGCATCTAAATATAGAGTAGAAGCAAATCATTTATCATGAGCATCTTGCATAGATTTTAAGCTTCAAGCATAATTTCATCCAAGTTTAACTGTTCAAGTTCAAAGTGGAGCAGCTCTATCAAAATTTCTATCAATTAACATATTATTTGCTTTGTAAGGATCCATATAATTTCAAACAGGATTTACATAAATTATTAACATATAATCTTTTGAAGCATGAAGTCAAACTTGTGGTCAAACTCCTATCAAAAGAGGTCTAATATATAAAGAAAAACCAGTTTCATAAGGTGGAATATAATCAATATTATCTAAAATAACTTCTTTTAGCATTTCAAAAAATAAATCTTTTGGAATACTTGGAGCACACATCATTTGTGCTGATTTATTCATTCTTTCTAAATTTTCTTCCCATCTAAAAACTCTAACTTTTCAGTCTTTTCACATAAAAGCTTTTAATCATTCAAAACATTCTTGTCAGTAGTTTAAACAAGTAGAAGCCATATGAATATTCATATTTTCATCTGTTGTAATAGTTGGTTTTTGCCAAGTTCAATCTTTGTATTCAGCTCTGATATTTGATTTAGTTTTTAAATATCAAAATCACATATTTTTCCAATCTATATTTGCCATAGTTTATAGTTAAAAGATAAGTAATGTTAGTTTAATTTATTTTTTTAGATTTGCAATAGTTGCTTGAGTTTTTTGACTTTTTTAGAATTAAATATAATATATAAAAAATCTATTTTTTGTTTGCTAAAATATAGATTTTTTATATAATGCTTTTTAATTTTATATTTATAATTTGCTACTATGAAAAAAATTTTTACATATTTTGTAATACTTTTTCTATTATTACAAAATATTTCTTTTGCTGACTTTAATATAAATACTAAACTTCCAGTTCAAAAACAAGAATTATATAAAAAACAGGTTGATATTGTTTATAAAAAATTTGAAAATAACCTTTTAAAAGTTAATGAAGAAAATCAAATATTAAATATTCAAAAAATTATAACAAAAATAGATGAACTTTTAAAAAATAAATTATCAGATATAAATAATTTTATTTTATCTTATTTAAATTATTTATTAAAAGAAAAATTAGATTTTTTAATAAATGTTGATAAAAATACTTTATGAGAAGTTTTAAAATTAGAAGGTGATAAAATAAATCAGGTTAATATTAAAAATTGAATTATTGAATCTCAAATAATTAAAACAGAAGATAAAAATATAATTATAAAAGAAAATAAAGTCCCTAAAATAGAAAATGAAATAAAAACTTGTTATGGTAAAAATTGGGTCTGAGAAGAAAAAAATATTTTTGTTGATTGATTGAGACAAACTTCTTCAGGATGTAAATTTATTAAATGTATTGATTGATATTATAATATAGATTGAAATTGTATAAAAAAAGAAGAACAAAAAATTTGTAATCAAAATGAACATTTAGAAAATAATGTTTGTATTCCAAATACTAGAAGTTGTAATATAGAAAATTGAATTTGAGAACAAATTTGGAATTGAAGTAGTTGGAATGAATGTAGTTTAATAAAGTGTAATTATTGATTTGAAAATTATTTGATAAGTAGTAATAAAACATTTGTTTGTAAAAAATATATTTTTCCAAAAATAGTATCTTTTAATGATAATAAGTGAAATTCAAAAGATAATCTAAGTTCATTTGAAAATATTTATTTATTAAAAAATTCTTTAAAAATATGAGATATTATTGAAATTAACTTAAATGTTAATAATAATTCTAATATGTGAAATATATTATATAATTGGAATTTAAGTTCTAAAAATGTTAATAATGACTATATAATATGAAAAAATAATTTTACTTACACTATTACAGAAGAAGATTTAAAAAATTCATGAACAGAATTAAGAGTTTCTATTAGAATAAAATGAGATCAAAATTTTAACAACTTAATATCTTGAGAAGATGATTCTTTATCTATATCTTATAGGTTAGAATAATAAAAATCTAAAAAATATAAAATAATTAAAAGATAATTATATAAATAATTCAAGACTATATGATAAAAGATATTCCTTTAGAATTATCAGAATGAGAATTAGAAAAAATATATCCATCAAATAAACAAGAAAAAGTTTTAGGTGAGATGAAAAATGAAACTAAAGAAATTTCTCAAAAAGATGCTGTAAAACAAATAATAGATTTCATAGAAAGTGAAGATACAAATATTTTTATACTTACTTGATGAGCTTGAACTTGAAAAACAACTATAATAAAAGAAATTTATAATTTTTTAATTAAAAATAATAAAAGTTTTCAAATTACTACTCCTACTTGAAAAGCAACTTATAATTTATCTTCAAGAATTGAAAATATCAATTCAGATAAAATCAGTACTATTTTTTCTGAATTATACGAAAAATATAATTCAGTTGATATAAAACTAAAAGATGTAATTTTTTTTGAAACAAAAACTTTAGATAAAGATGTTTATATAGTTGATGAGGCTTGATTAATTTGATTAAAAATACATAAAGATGAGAATCAATACCAAAAAAATGTTTTAAATTTTTGAAGTTGAAGTTTATTAAAAGATATAATTGAAAATTTATTAGATAAAACTAAGATTATATTTGTTTGAGATTTATTTCAATTATTGCCAGTTTGAGATAATAAAATTTTTGCATTAGATAATAACTTTTATCAATCATTGAATAATGAATATGATAAAAAAATATATTTACAACAAAATAAATTTGATGAGAATTTTGTTGTAAAAACAACTTTAAATTTCAAAACTGATAATGTGAATTTAATTAAAAATTATAGACAAGAAAATTGAAATTGAATTGTAATAAATGCAGAAAATATAAAAAACTGAATTATAAAAAAAGAATACTCAAATTTAATAGAAGAAAATAATGAAACTGTTATTATTAAAGATAAAAGGTTATTTATAGAAAAATTAAAAGAAAATTATAAAAATAATGAACAAAATATAATAATATCATATACAAATAACTCTATATTAGAGTATAACAAAATTATTAGAGATGAGATATTATTATATAAAAATATAATTGAAATATGAGAAAAATTAATTATATCAAAAAATTTAGTTGTTAATGATGAATTATTTTTTAATTGAGAAATAGTTGAAGTTATATCTATTAACTGAGAAATTGAAAATCATAGAGATATTTTTGTATCAAATTGAGAGAAAACAGAAAAAATAGATTTAAAATTTTTAGATGTTAATCTTAAAAAAAATATTTGAAATGAAATAAAAATATTTAATTTTAAACTTTGTCTAAATACTTTAAACTCAAATGACAATTGATCTTGAGAAGATATAAATATTTGAAAATTTATATCAAGTTTTGTTGATATAAAAATGAAAGAAAAATGATGGAATGTAAAAACTATAAATAAAAAAAAGTTTTTCTATAAAAATGAAGAAGCAAAAGAAGATTTAAATATTTTAGAAAATGAAAATCAAGAATACGAAAAGATAAAAAAACAAGATGAATATTATAATTCATTACATGCTAATTATTGATATGCTATAACTTGTCATAAATCACAATGAAGTGAATGGAATAATATATTTTTAGATTTAGATTCATATTCTCAATGAAAAACAAATGAAAATTTTTTAAGATTTTTATATACTTGAATAACAAGAGCTAAAAATAAAGTTTATATTTTAAACAATGATGAAACATTAATAAATGATACTAAAAAATATGATGATATAGCAACAGGTTTTGGAATTGAAAAATTATTTATTAAAAATTATATAAATAAAATTCAAGATGTATTAAAAAAAAATAATTATTTTGTTCTATGAATACAAGAATTTAATTATCAAATTCAAATTATTTTTACTAATTGACAAAGTGATTGAAAAATATGATTTTATTATAACTGAAAAAATAAATTTACTACAAAGCAATCCATAAATGACTCTTGATTTAATAAAACTATTATACAAATTTTAAATGATAATAAATTATAATGTTTAAAGAAATTAATAATCTTAGAAAATATTGAAAACTTGAAGATGCTTATAATTTAGCTATTCAAGAATACAGTAAAAATCCAAACGATAAATTTATAAAATGAGCTTATTCTTGGATTTTGTATGAATATATAAAAAAATCTAACAATATAATTGAGTTTGAAAAATATTTTAATGAATTTTTATCTTTAGATATAGAATCATCTTGAGAAGTTGATATAAAATGATTTATTTGCAGTATTTTATATAATTTTTTAAAACAAGAAAAAAATATAAATAACTATAAAAAACTTTTACTTGATTATACTAAATTAAATTTAGATATTAATTCTGAAACTCATAAATTTATTTTTATTGATATTTTTAAAAGAGAAAAAGATGAAAATTTTAAAAAACAATTTGATTTAGTATGATTTATAAAACTAATTCCTTTTGATATATTTAAAAAATCATTTTTTCATGAAATATATAAAACAGAAGATTGAATTAAAGTCCCTACATTATTTGAAAAAATTATAACAGTAATTTGAGAAAAAATTAAAAATTCAAAAGATATAAATAATTTATGAGATATTGATTTTTTAGAAAAAATATTGAAATATTGAATTGAAAGAAATTGAAAATGGTCTTGATATTATTTATGAAAGCTTTATTTGCTCAAATGAGATTATAGTTTAGCTTTAAAGTATATAAAAGAAGTTGTTAAAAAAGAAAAAACTCAATTTTGGAGTCGGCATTTATTATGAGAAGTTTTATTAAACTTATGAGAAAATAATTTATATTTCTATGCTTTATCTAAAGCATTATATATCTCAATTGAAGATAAATATATTGATAACTTAAGATTAGAATATTTATTAGAATTAGAAAAAAAATGATTTGAAAAAGAGGCAAATATTGAATTAAATAAAATTTTACAAAATAAAATTAAGAATTGATATAAAATTGATAATGAAATATTAAATTTAAAAAATAAAAAATGGTTTATTGATTGAGAAAAATGAGATAATAAAAAATTTTATAAAAAATATACAGAAGATATTGAAAATTATTTATTTGATGATATTAAAGATAGTTATATTTTAGTTGAATGATTAGATAAAAACACAGATAGAGTATATTTTATTTCAAATTATGATGAAAAATCTTTTTTTATATATAAAGGTAATTTAGATATAAAAATCAATGATTTACTAAAAGTTAAAATGGAGAAATATAATTGAAAATATTTTTTATATAAAATCGAAAAATATAATTGAGAAATATATGATTTAAAAAAATCTTTTAGTTGAAATTTAAAAATAAAAGATTGAAATAATTTTTGATTTGTAGATTCTATTTTTATAGAATGAAAATATTTAACTTGATTAAAAGATTGAGATAGTTTTTCTTGAGTTGCTATAAAAATTTATGACAAAAAAAAAAGTAAATTTTGATGGAAATGTGTTATTAATTGTTAATATTAAATAATTCAGTTATAAAAAAAATATAAGTCAAATTTATATAATACATAAAAAATTAGAATAAAAAAATATCACCATTATTATTTATTTAGAAGATAATTTCTGTATCTAACAGGAATTATCTTTTTTTTACTTCATCTCAAAATTATCTCAAAAAGCATTAGCTTTAATTCATAAAATATTTAATACTTCTAAAACATAATTTTGTGCAGTTTCTCAAATAGGACCAACTGGACTACGAAATACAACTTTTTCTCAAGTATAATTTATCATTGAAAATACATTGTGAATCAAATGTGGATTTGGATAATTTGGTGGAAATAATAAATTACTTGCAATATTATTTTCCTCAACTTCATCTCAAAAAGTAAGTTTATTTTCAATAATATTTATAACTTTTTTAGGAATAATTCCAGCAGTTACACTTATTGCTCAATATGCTCAATTTTGCATATCTAAAGTAATACAATCATCATTTCAACACCAAACAGTAATCCCTTTTTCACTTAAATACTTGATTCTTTGAGTTCAATCACATTCTTTTACTCATAAAAAGTTTGGGTGAGTTGATAAAATTTCTAAAACTTCTAATGGAATTTCCATTCAAGTTCTTCATTTTATAGAATAAATAATTGCAGGTCATCTATTTAATCACTCAGTTAAATGTCTAATTAAATTTTCACTGCTTGTTTTTACATAATATGGAGGTAAAAGTAGGGTAGCAACAGCTTTTGATTTTTCTAAATTAATGTTTTCAACTTGAGAAGTTTGAGTTTTGTCTTCTGTAAAATTTCCTCATAAAACTCAAGTAATTAACTCATTTTGTTCAGATGTAGAATTAGACCCAGCTCCAGCAATAATTGAAATTCAGTATTTCAAAGCTAAATTTGATGCAATTCTCACATAAGTAATTTGTTCATTTATTGACATGCTTGAAGATTCTCAAGTAGTTCAAGCAACTAAAACAGTTTTAATTCAATTATTTGCAAGATTTTGTAATTGATTTTCTAAAAAATTTATATCAATATCTCAAGAACTTGTGTATTGCATAGATAAAGCAACAATAGTTTTGCTTATTTTTAAATCTTCTAAAGTCACTTTTTCTCTATTTAAAGTGTTTGTTTGTCTAAAAATATTTTCTAAATCTCATCTTGAAGATTGAGGAAAATTTCAAATAGTATTCATAATTTTTAAATTTAATAAATAAAAGTTATGCTCTTTATAATTATTTTTTTTAAATATATAAATAAATTTACTTTTTGTTATAAAAATATATAATAATAACAATTTAGTTACAAATATAACAAATATGATTTCAATAAATTCTGCACTTGATATTATTATAAATGAATCTCCATTTTTAGAAGAGTGACTTTATAATGAATACATAAATCTATCTTCTTTTGCTTTGTACATAAAACCAAAAGTAGAATTATTAACTAAAAAAGAAGTTACAATTTGAGCTATAAAAATGGCTTTAAGTAGATATGTAAAAGATAAACAAAAAACTATTACTTACAAAAAATTTAGTATTGATGATTTTTTTATTAAGAAAAATATTTGCATAATTTATCTAGAAAAAAATAATAATACTTTAAATATCATAAAAGAAATTAATTCACTTTGAATTTTAAAAGAAGAGGATTATTTAAGTATTATTCAAGGATGAAAAAATATTTGAATAATTTATTCTCAAAGTTTGGATGAAGTATTTTCAAAAATTATTCCAAGAGTTTTTATTAGCTTAAAAATGACTAATTTATCACTTATTTGAGTATATTTAGAAGAAACAAAAATCAATGAAATCTGAATTGTTTATACTCTTACAAAAAAAATTAATTTTTCAAATATAAATATTCTAGAAATTATTAGTAATTATAAAGAAGTACATTTTATTGTAAAAAATGAAGATTTAAAAAGAACTATTGATTCAATTGTTGTTTAACTTTAAAAAAATATTGACATATTAAAAAAATTTTTTATAAATAACCAGCAAAACAAATATAAAAATAGGAGGAATTTTATGAATTCATTGTATTGTTTAAAACATTTGAATATTATGACATCTGGTGAATCACATGGAGAAGCTATGACAGCTACTATTTGTGGAATACCTGCTGGAGTAAAAATTTCAATTGAAAGTATTAACGAGGCATTACAAGAAAAAGATGTTCCAAACAAAATAATTGGAACAAAAAGAAAGGATTTAAATGAGGTAAAAATATTATCAGGATTATCACCAGATAATATTACTTACGGAACACCGATTACTTTAGTTATTTTCAATGAAAATGCTAAAAAAAATCATTATGCTGATATTGAAAAACAATATCGTCCAGGTCATGCTGAATTTGCTTGGCATAGTAAGTTTGGAATTTATCCATTAACTGGAGGAGGAAGAGCTTCTGGTAGAGAGTGTATTGTAAGACTTGCATTAGGAGAAATTTGTATGCAAGTATTATCTCAAGCTGGAGAAATATCAAAAAATATTTCATTTTCTTCTAAAATTACTGAAATTGCAGGGGAAAATAATATTGAAGAAGGTATTTTAAAAGCAATAAATCTTGCTAATAAATATGGAGACTCAACTGGAGGAAAATGTAAAATTATAATTTCTGGAGTCCCAAAAGGTTTAGGAAGTCCTACTTTTGGAAAACTTAGTTCAGTTTTATTTTATGCATTTTCAACTATTGGTGGAGTTAAAGGTATTGAGCAAGGTAATGGTTTTGAGGCATCTAGATTAACTGGATCTCAAAATAATGACCAGATAGGAATTATTGATGATAAAATAAAATTATTATCAAATAATTCTGGAGGAACTCTAGGTGGAATTTCTACAGGTGAAGATATTGTTTTCACTTTAGGAGTAAAACCAACTCCAAGTATTGCTGTTTCTCAAAAAACAGTAAATTGGGAAAATAATATTGAAACTAACATTAAAACAATTGGTAGACATGATATAAATTTTACACCAAGAGTAGCTGAAATAGCTAAAGCAATGGCTGCAATTTATATATTAGACCAAATGATTTCTTCAGGTTTTATTCATCCTTGTCAAAATGGAGGTAAAAATGAATAGAAAAAAAACAGTTATTTTAATAGTAATTGCTTTTATTTTAATGTTTGTAGGAGTTATTTCAGGGGATATTTACTTCACTCAAAAAACTGCTACTTATGGAAATATGGATATTCCAGGGCAAATAAGCTGGGTTATTAAAATGCAACCAGGAATTAGAGATACTGTATCAAATATTGAGTATGGTAAATTTAATTCTCATGCAATAAAATTTGTCTCAGCAATATTTATTATTACATTTTTATCAATATTTTTTAAAAGAAAATATGATAGTATTTGGAGAAGGCTTACTCAATGGACTGCTTTTATGATAGCAAGATTAGGAGTGCTAAGAGTTTCTGGAATATGTCCAAAAGTTCCAAGAACTGCATTTGGAGTATTTCCATTTTTAAACTGTCAAGGTTGTGAAATGGCAACAGGAGCTTGTCCAATAGGAATGATACAATATTCTTTGATTAATAAAAGATTGCCTCTATATATGATGGGAGTTTTATTATTAACAGGGACTATTTTAGGTAGATCTCTTTGTGGATGGCTTTGTCCTTATGGATTTATTGTTGAGTTTTTAGAAAAATTTTTATTCATAAAAAAACTTAAACAAAAAATTAATATTCCACAAAAAGCACAACTTATAAAATATGTAGTTTTGGTTTTTATATTTTCTGCATTTATATGGGTTGCCCCACTTTTTTGCATATATATTTGCCAAGCAGCTAATATTTATGGATATTTACCTCTTTATTTAACAACTGGACTTGAAGCTTTCAAAGAAAGTTTAAAAGGAGGAATTGCTTTAAATATTTTCTGGTTTCATATGGGGAGTATAGCTGTATTTTTTATTGGAATAATGGCTTTAGGTGGAAGATGGTTTTGTAAATATATTTGTCCACTTGGTGCATTTTATGGGTTATTTAACTATGTTTCAATAATAAAAGTTAAACATATTGATGAAAAATGTAATAACTGTAATGCTTGTAATAGAATATGTCCGATGGAAGTAGATCTAGCTAAAAAAGATTTTACAAATATTACAGGATGTATTATGTGTGGAAAATGTACTAAAGTTTGCCATACAAAAGCAAGAGTTTTTACAAATTCACTAAAAAAAGAATCTAGGGAGGAAAATAAATAATGAATAGACATTTACTAAAGTTTTTAGCAAATAATCCAAAATTAACAAAAATTGTTGCAAATATAGTTGTGTCTCTTAAAACAACTACAAAAGAAGAGTTATTTTATTTTTCAAAAGAAAATATTCCTTTTTATCAAAAAATATATAATAATATTGATAAAATTGAAGGTATTCCTGTAATTAATAAACATATTCTTCCAGAAAATCCTAAAGAATTTTTATTCAAAGGAGCTAACCCAGATTTTTTTAATTCAACTTCTGGAAGTTCAGGTATTTCAACACCTGTTTATATTTCCAGGGCAGAAATAAAATCATATGGAAAAATAATGTTATTATCAGATTATTTTCCTGAATTGATTAATGTAATGCTTAAAAATAATCAAGCAATAAATATCCTAACTTATGGCTGTACAAAAGCAGGATTTGGAATGGACGAGCTATTAGCTCAAAATGGTTTTATTGTTGCAAGAATAGGATCTCCAAGATGTTCTATATCACCAGTTCATAGAATTGCTGATAATATTGTCAAATTAAGACCAAGTTTAATTGCAGGAACACCAACTGATTTTATGTCAGCAATGGCTGTTATTAAACAAGATTATCCTAAAGAAGTTTATAGAGAAGTTTCAGCAAAATTAAAAATACTTTTAACAACAGCTGAACCTTGTGCAAAATCAAGAAGTTATTTAATTGAGGAAGAATTTGGTATTACTCATATAAATAATTATTTATCTGTTGATGGATTGATAACAATTCCTTCAAAAACAGGTAATTTTCAATTAAATGACAAATTGCTAGATGCACAAGTTTTTAATAATGGAAAATTAAGTGAGTTTGGAACAGGTGAACTTGTTTTTTCTACTTTAATGAAATCACAAATAACTAAATTAATTAATTTTAATATTGGAGATTATGTGACAATTAAACTCGATGAAACAGGTAAAAAAATAATTATTCCTCATGGAAGAATTGAACTCGTAACAAAAATAAATGATAGAATTTGGGGATCAATAGATATAGAAGAAGAGATTTTTAAATATGAATTGTTTTATAATTATAAATTTGATATTTATGAGGATAAAATCAAACTGGTATTAGAAACTTATTCTCAACAAGCCCAAAGAGATATTTGGATAGAGAAACTACACAAAGATCTAGAATTTGTATTTAAAACAAAAATAGAAATAACTGTTGTTCCACTAGGTGAATTAACTGATTTTAGAGCTTTAAGGCTTGAAAAATCAATTCTAAAAGTGGAGGACAAAAGAAAAGATGCTAAAAAACATGGCATCAAATATTTATAAAAAGGAGTAAATTTTAAAAGAGTTATTAAGAAAATAACTCTTTTTTTTGCAAAATCTTTTGACAAACACTACAAAAAAAATATATTAAAGTTAATTTATAAAAGTAAAAAAATAATATGAAAGCAAGAAGTATTGTAAACATTACTGTTAACTTTTTCTTTTTCTATTTTAGACTATCTCTAAAATAGTTTTTTTGCTGTACAAAAAATTTAATTGCAAAAAATTATAAACTATTTTAGATTAAATCTAGAATAGTTTTTTTTATTTTTATAAATAATTTTAATATTTAATTATAATACTATGAATAAAGTAAATGATAAATTGTCTCAAACAGATGACACAAATGTGGTAGAAGTTTGTGAGGTGAAAACTCCTCTTGAAGTTATTAATAAATATCCATTAACTGATGAAGTTGCCTTATTTATAAGACAATCAAGAGTTGCAGTTTCAAATATTATATCTTGAACTGATGATAGACTTTTAGTAACGGTTTGACCTTGTTCAGTGCATAATCCAAAAGAAGCTCTAGAATATGCTAAATACATCAAAGAAATGCAAGAAAAATACCCAAATTTATTACTTGTTATGAGAGTGTATTTTGAAAAACCTCGTACAAGTGTTGGTTGGAAATGAATGATTAATGACCCACATTTAGACTGAAGTTATGATATTGAAACTGGACTTGAAGAAGCTAGATCACTACTTTTACAAATAAATGAAATGTGAGTTCCTGTTGCAACAGAATTTCTTGATACAATGAGTCCTCAATATTTTGCTGATTTGATTACTTGGTGAGCTATTTGAGCTAGAACTACAGAATCACAATTACACAGAGAATTAGCTTCAGGATTATCTGCTCCAATTTGATTTAAAAACTGAACTGACTGATGAATTGATATTGCAATAAATGCTATAAAATCAGCTTCAAATTCACATAGTTTTTTATCAGCTTCAAAAGAATGAAGAATTTCAAGAGTTACTACTAAATGAAATGAAAATCTTCATGTAATTTTAAGATGATGAAGTAAATCAACTAATTATGATGAAAAATCTGTTAATGAAGTTATTCAAAAACTGGAAAAAAATAATATTAATTCTTGAATAATGGTTGATTTTTCACATTCAAATAGTGAATGAAATTTCAAAAATCAACTTAAAGTTTGTGAAAGTGTAGCTAACCAAATTAAAAAATGAAACAAAAAAATTATGTCAGTAATGATTGAAAGTAATATTATAGAATGAAATCAAAAATTCAATCCTGAAATTGATGATAAAACTAAACTAATTCCAGGTTTAAGTATTACTGATGCTTGTATTAATTTAGATGATACTACAAAAGTATTTGAAATGCTTGAAAATGCTGTTGAAGAGAGAAGGGTAGGATAATGTAATTAACCCATCCGGTCTAAAGACCACCTTCCCTTAAGTCTAAGGGAAGGGAAAAAAGGTAATTGTATTTTTTAACCCCGGGATTTACTGAAATCATCTAATTATTTTTTGAATAATATTTTAAGTTGTTTTGCTATAATCCCGGGGTTATTTGCTAAAGGTAATCAAGTTAAATTAGTTTTAATTTTAAAATAAATTTGTATTTTTCTATATTAAAATTATACTCAGTGAAATTACATTTTAATTTTAGATTATGGCAAAGCTTTTTAAAGATAATTTGATAAAAGAAAAATTACAAAATTTTGAAATTCCAAATTTTGAAGAAAAAATAGAAATTATTAAAAAATGGAATAATTTGTACAAAACTAAAAATCTACAAAACAAAAAAGAAGAAGAACTTGAAGCTCCATTTTGAGATGATTTTTTTTGAAGTATTCTATGATATAAATCACTTACTCAAGATGATATTTATAATAGAAAATTTCAACCAAAAGTACCAGAATGATGACAAAAAGCTGATTTAGGTTTATGATTTTTCTCAAATGAACAAAATATTATGAAAGTTATAGTTGAGCTAAAAGATGCTAATACTTCACTGGATAAACCTCAACAAAGAGCTTGAAATCTAACACCAATACAACAAGCTTTTAAATATAAACCATACTTTAAAGAGTGTGATTTTGTTGTTGTTTCAAATTTTTATGAAACAAGAATTTATCTTGATAGTTATTATGATTTTGAAGTTTGGACTTTGGATAGTTTAGTTGATCAAAATGAGGATTATTTTAATTTTAGAAAATTTTATTATTTATTATCTAAAGACAATTTAATAAGCCTTGAAAGCATTTCTAATACAAAAAGTTTGCTTTCAACTATTAGAACACAAGAAAAAGAAATCACTAAAAAGTTTTATAGTGAATACTCTATTTTAAGAAAAGATTTATTTAAAGATATTATAAAAAATAATACTTTCAAAAAATCAGAACTTGACCTAGCTTTAAATAAAACTCAAAAAATAATTGATAGAATAATTTTCATACATTTTTGTGAAGATTTAGGACTTTTACCTAGTTGAAAATTAAAAGAAAATATTTTAAAAGCTGAAGAAATAGGATTTTCTCCTTGGGAAGTATTAAAAATATTTTTTAGATGAGTAGATAAATGAAGTGAAAAACTAGGGATTCCTAATGGTTATAACTGATGATTATTTCATGAAGATAGTTTTTTAGACAATCTAAAAGTTTGAGATGAAATTTGTAATAAATTTATAGATTTATGAGCTTATAATTTCAAAGATGATTTATCTGTAAATATTTTATGACATATTTTTGAGCAATCAATTTCTGATATAGAAGAGATAAAAGAACAATTATCTAGAGATGATGAAATAAAAGAAACTTCAAAAAGAAAAAAAGACTGAATTTTCTATACTCCAGAATATATTGTTGATTATATTGTAAAAAATAGTGTTGGGAAAAAAATTGATGAGATTGAAGAAGAATTAAAACAAAAATATGGTTTAAAAGAAGATATTACTGATAAAAATTATACAAAAAGAGCAATTGAAGTTTATACAGAACTACAAGAAAAAGTTAAAAATATAAAAGTTTTAGACCCAGCTTGTTGAAGTTGAGCATTTCTTGTAAAAGTGTTTGATTTTTTACTTGAAAAAAACAAAGAAATATCAAAAAAACTTGAAGAATTATGAGTAAATCAAGGTTTTTTCTCTACTGAAGGTTATCTAAAAACTATACTACAAAATAATATTTATTGAGTGGATTTAAACGAAGAAAGTGTGGAAATCACAAAGCTTAGTTTATGGTTAAAAACTGCACAAAAAGGGAAAAAATTAGCAAATCTTGATAGTAATATCAAATGTTGAAATTCACTAATTGATGATGAAAGTATTGCTTGAAATAAGGCTTTTGTTTGGGAAAAAGAGTTTCAATTTTGTCATTCTGAACTTGATTCAGAATCTAGAGGGTTTGATGTGATTGTAGGAAATCCTCCTTATTTAAGAGTTCAATGACTTCAAGAATATCATAAAGAAGATGTGGATTTTTATCAAAAAAACTATATTTCATCAACTTGAAGTTATGATTTATATATTTTATTTGTTGAAAAAGGACAAAAATTATTAAAAACTGATTGAAAACTTGGTTTTATTTTGCCTCATAAGTTTATTAATGCTGATTTTTGAGAATGAATGAGAGATGTTTTATCTAAAAATAAATTAGTAGAAAAAATAATAAGCTTTGGGCAAAATCTTATTTTTGAAAATGTTTCAACTTATACATGTTTATTATTTATTGATAAAAAACAAAAAAATAGTTTAGAATATGTAGAGTTTCCAGATTTAAAAAGTGATAGTATGAAAATAGTTGAAAAACTATTAACTTTAAATGAAGAAAATTTTTCAAAAATACCTTATGAAAAATTAACTGAAAAACCTTGGACTTTAACAGATGATAAAACATCAAAAATATTAGAAAAAATCAATAATATGCCTCAAAAAGTTGATGATGTATTTGAAAAAATTTCTCAATGAATAGCTAGTTGATGAGATAAAGTTTTTTTTATTAAATGAGTTTATAATTGAGAATACATTAAATGATTTTCAGAACAATTACAAAAAGAAGTCGAAATTGAAAATTGATTAGTTAAATCATTGTTAAAATGAGAAGATATAAAAAAATACTCATATTTAGAAAATAATTATTTTGTGGTTTTTCCTTATTTAATTGAAAATTGAAAAGCTATCGATATGACAGAAGATTATATCAAAAATAATTTTCCTAAATGATATGAATATCTAAAAGCAAATGAAGATTTTTTAAGAAAAAGAGAAAGTTGAAGATTTAATAATGAGTTATGGTTTCATTTTTCTAGAAAACAATGATTAAACTGATTTGATGTTTTAAAAATATCTACTCCAGAGATTTCTTTATGAACAAATATGACATTAAATAATGATTTTTATCATAACACAAAAGTATATTCATTTATTAAAAAGAATAGTATTTCAGAGGATTATAAATTTTGGCTTACAATTCTAAATTCTTCATTAATGTGGTTTTTCTTAAAAAATACAGGTTATATTTTAAGATGATGATATTTTACATTCAAAACAAATTATTTAAAGCCTTTTTGATTGCCAAAATTAGATAATTTAGAAGAACAACAACCTTTCATTGAAAAAGCTGATTTTATGCTTGAAAACAATAAAACTTTACAAGAAAAAATAAATAAATTTTTAAATAGATTAAAATCTAGTTTTGAACTTGAAAAAATTTCTACAAAACTTGAAAAATTTTATGAACTAGAATTTAGTGATTTTGTAAAAGAATTAGCTAAAAATAAAATAAAACTTAGTCTAAAAGACCAAGATGAGTGGGAAGAATATTTTTCAGATTATAAAAAAGAAGTTTTAGAACTTAAATATCAAATTGATACTTGTGATAAAGAAATTGATGAAATGGTTTTTGATTTGTATTGATTGGATGAGGAGGAGAGAAGAGTGGTAAAAGGAGTTTAGTTTTTAAATTTTTTAATATGAATGAGTCAGTTTTTGAAAAAGAAATAATAAAAATGAATGAATCTAATAAAAAAATACATGAGGAATTTAATATTTATTTAAATCAAATAAAACCTTGAATTACTAAAATTTTAGAAGAGCATAAAAATAAATTTGAGTTTTTTTTATGATTTTTATGAGAAATAGAATTATTTATATCATTTACTTTTGATAAAAAATTAATAATTTTAGATTATTTCAAAGAGGAAACAGCAATTACTATTCATAGAATTTTTTGAGAAATTAGTGGATTAATATGATGAGTAAAAAAATGTTTAGAAGCCTGAACTATTATTTGAGCTTTTAGTTTATTAAGAACTATATTAGAAAGGATAATAATTTTGAAAGTTTTTTTTGAAGATCCAGACAAAATTGATGAAAGAGTAAAAAAATATAATATTTTTTGAAATATTGAAATATATAAAAAATATAAAAAATATAAAAAATATTGATGATCTGATTTAAGTCAGGATTTTATATCTGAAATTGAAGAAGCTTATAAAAAAGAAAAAATATTTAGATTATATCCTGATAATAATAATGTTCATAATTACTTTAATTGAATATATTGAAAAAAAACTAAAATTTCTTATCTATTAAAAAAATTTTGATTAGATATAGGTAATATGTATTCTATACTTTCTCATATAAACCATTGATGACCTTTAAATATTAATTTTCTCAATGAAAAAAATGCTCTTTTACCAAATGATGATAAAGAAAAATATATTAATGTTATAAAATATACAGTTTCCTTACTTCTAAAAGTATATGAGGATTTATGTAAATATACTAAAAAAGAAGATTTAATAGTCTTCTTTCAAATAATGTATATTAATATGGATAAAATAGAAGAAAAATTAAAATAAAATTGATTTAAAAACTCCTTCTAAATAAACCTCCCCCCACTCATTACATTCGTTTCCCCCCTCACACGAGGGGGGGGCTAGACAAACTTTTGAGAAATTTTTTAAATTTGATATATTTAGAACTTTGCACAAAACAAAATTCCCCCTCAGTGAGGGGGATGTCCGAAGGACAGGGGAGAAAAAATAAAAATATTATAAAAAAGTCTGATTTTTAAATCAGACTTTTTTTCTTTTACTTAACAACAATATTAAAAATTTTTCCAGGAACATAAACAATTTTCACTATTTCTTTTCCATCAAGCCATTTTGTAATATCAGAATTTTTCATAACTTTTTCCATAGCATCATCTTGTGTTTCATTTGGAGTTATTTCAATAGTTCATCTTAGTTTACCTAAAACTTGTACTCAAATAGTTACAACATCGTCAATAATCATTTCAGGATTAAATTTTGGCCAAGTAGTGTTGAAAATAGATTTTTTTAATTCTTCAGTTTCTATTGTAAATTCTCAATATTTTTCAATAAGTATTTTTTCTTGTTCCCATAGTTCTTCTGAAATATGAGGAGCAAAAGGGTGTAATAGTTTAATAAAAGTTCTTCTAAAATCAAACCATTTAGTATCTCTGTTATTTAAATTAGGGATGTTTTTTATTAAAATCATTAGACTAGCAATTGCAGTATTGAATTTATAATTTTCAATATCTTCACTGACTTTTTTTATTGTTTTATGTAATAATTTAATAGATTTTTCATCTGAAATATAATCAGATTCAGTATTAATATCATCAATAATAGCTACTCAATTTGATAAATCAAAAGCTCTATAAACTCTTTCTAAAAATCTAGCAATTCAAACAATTCATTTTGTATCCCAAGGAGCAGCATCTTTAAAATCAGACATGTACATTTCATAAAGTCTAAGAGAATCAGCTCAAAATTCTGCAACAATATCATCAGGATTTACTACATTTTTTAAAGATTTAGACATTTTTGCAATAACTTTTGTTAATTCTTCACGAGTTTCTTTATGATAAAATTTTTCATCAATTTCATCTACTAAATCATTAGCTATTAATGCTCAATTTTTAGTTTGGTAAGAGTAAGCAAGAATTAATCATTGATTTTTTAATCTGTAAAATGGTTCATCAGTTGGAACTACTCAAATATCAAACAAGAATTTATGCCAGAATCTTGCATAAAGTAGATGTAATACTGCATGTTCAGCTCATCCAACATAAGAATCAACTTCTCACCAATATTTTGCTACATCTCATGCTACAAGTTCATTGTCATCTAAGTTATCCATATATCTTAAATAATACCAGCAAGATCCTCACCATTGAGGCATAGTATTTGTTTCTCTTTTTCAAACTAGATTTTCAGCTAATTTAACATTTACAAAATCTTCAACTTTTGCAAGAGGTGATTGTCCATCTCAAGATGGAGCAAAATCTTCAACTTCTGGTAATTCTAAAGGCAATCTATAATCACAAACTATTTTTCCATAAAGTCAGTCATAAATTTTTGAAAATACTTGTCATCAAATTACAAGCTCTCTAACACTTCCACATCCACAACTTACTCTGTCAGTTTCTTCTCAAGCACAAGCTTCTCTTTTTAAAATATAGGCTAAATTTTTATCAGTAGCTTCTTCTAATTTATTAATATGAGGTAATTTTTTTAGATTCTCTAACTCTAAGTGAATTAAAGGAATAGGTTCTCACCAATATCTTTGTCTTGAAAATAACCAATCTCTTAATTTATAATTTACTTTTTTTGTTCCAAATCAGTTTTCCTCAGCATAGTCTGATAATTTAACTCTAGCTTCTTCAGAAGTTAATCAAGTGAAACTTCAAGAATTTACTAAAATTCAGTCTTGAGTATAAGCTTCTTTTGTTAAATCAATTTCTCATTTAACTGAAGCAATACTTTGAATAATTTCAATATGATGTTTTTTTGCAAATTCAAAATCTCTTTCATCATGTGCAGGAACTGCCATTACAGCTCAAGTTCAGTAATTACCTAGTACATAATCTCAAATATAAACAGGAATTTTAGTATTTGTATAAGGATTAATTACATAACTTCAAGTAAATACTCAAGTTTTGTCTTTTCCAGTTTCAGTTCTCTCTAGGTCAGATTTTCATTTAACTTTTTCAATATATTCTATACAAGTTGTATTTTCTGAGTCAGTTATAAATTTTTCAACATCTTTGTGATCTGGAGCCATAACTACATAAGTCATTCCAAAAACAGTGTCAATTCTTGTAGTATAAACACTTAATGAAAGATTGTCTGAAGATTTATTTCAGAAGATGTCAGAAGATAATTTATTATCATTTTTATTTCAAGAAAAAATGTAATCTTTATTAAATCTTTTAAAGTCTAAATTTTTATTATAAAAATTTATTAAAAGTCATGCTTTATAATTTGATTGATTTAAGTATTTTCTAATTTGCTTAAAATAATCAGGTTTTAAACTTTTTTGAGATTTTAATTCAATAACAATTTCATTATCAATTAGTAAATCAATTTTTCAATACCCAATTTCTTCTCATTCAAAAATAATAGGATTTTTTACTTCTTCTTTAACTGTAAAATTGTTTTTTTCTAAAATTAATTTAAAAGCTTTTTTGTAAACTTTTTCTTCTAATCAAGGTCATAATTCGTTTTGAATGTTCATAGCTATTCAAATAATTTTATGAGTTTTTTCATTTAATTCATTATCTATACTATCTTCAGAAATCTTCTGATTATAATCTTCTGATACTCTTTCCATTCTAAATTCACAACCTTCACTTCTTCAAATCCAGTTTCTTTGCATATCTTTAATACCTTCTGGCCAATCAAGTTTATCAACATCTTTTGCTAGTCTATCAGCATATTTAGTGATTGCAAGTACCCATTGTCTTATTTTTTTGTTTTCAACAATAGTTCAACATCTATCACAAGTATTATTTGATAAAACTTCTTCATTAGCAAGTCCAGTTTTACAGCTTGGACAATAGTTAATAGGTAAATCTTGTTCATAAGCTAGACCTTTTTCAAACATTTTTAAAAATATCCATTGAGTCCATTTATAATATTTTGGATCAGTTGTATCAATTTCTCTATCCCAATCATAAGAAAACCCTAGTGATTTAATTTGAGCTTTAAAAGTAGCAATATTTTTATCAGTTGTAATTCTTGGATGAGTTCAAGTTTTTATTGCATAATTTTCAGCAGGAAGCCCAAAAGCATCCCGTCACATTGGGTGTAGTACATTATATCAATTTGCATGTTTATATCTTGCTATAATATCATTTGCAGTATATCATTCTGGATGACCAACATGAAGTCAAGCTCCACTTGGGTAAGGGAACATATCTAAACAATAATATTTTGGTTTCACTTGTCCTTTCGAAAGTTCATCTGAAGAAGGATTTTCAGCTTTAAAAGTTTTATTTTCATTCCAAAATGCTTGCCATTTTTTTTCTATTTCTTTAAAATTATACATTGTTAAAAAAGTTATAGATTAAATTTTGATAAATTTGTTTTAGTTTTCTTTTATTATATTAAAAATAATTTGTTTTCTTAATGATTAAAACAGCTAAAGTAGTTTGTTAACAGTTTATTAACAGTTTGTTAACAGAATGCTTTAGCTTTCTGACTAAGATTTTATAATATTTTCTTTTATAATTTAAGATAACTTGTCAGTATTATATCTATTTTTAAAAAAATTCTAATTTTATTTTGAAAAAATAGATATTTAACTATAATGGCTTTGATTTTATATTTAATTTTTATACTTATGAAAAAATTCTATGTTTTAATGCTATGTGCTGTATTATTTTCTTGTTCAAAAGATAATCAATTAATTGATTCAAAAAAAGAAGAACTATTTTCTTGAGATGTTGAAAAAATAGATGTTTCTACTTGAACTACTTCAACTTGAAATGCTCTTGAAGATAGTGAAACTACATTTGTTGAACCTGAACTTGTTATTGAATGAGAAAAAAAAGATGATACTTCTTCTTTAGAAGTTATTGATTCATTAAAAGAAAGTTCAACTACAACAACAACTACTACTGAAACTTCTACTTTAAAAGAAGATAAAGACACTCCAACTGAAGTTTCTGAAGAAAAAGAAATTGATGAAAATTCTATTATTTCAGCTACAGAAGAAAAAGAAGATGAAACATCAAAGGAATTAGTAGATTCACAAGATTCTGAAGTTACAAGTACTTTAATTGACTGTAAAGATTTTGATACTGTTTCTAATTTTGTTAAAAATAATGCTACTTGGGCATATTGGAATACTTGTAGAGATGTTAGTCCTGAAGTAGTAAAAGTTAATGTTTTATCTTTTAGTTGAGATAAATACATCTATGAAAGATTTTATGTAAACAAAAATTCTTGAACTTTAGTTAAAGTTTTAATTGAAGAAGGAACTTGAATTACAACAGATAAATTAGCTGATAAAAATAATGAATTAAAATCTAAAGTTATAGATGATGCTACATTAGATAAAAAATATTTTGATTTAAAATAATTTTTAAAAATCCAAAGCAGTAAAATGCTTCTGGATTTTTATTTGGCAAAATTTTATATATTTAACAATAATTTTATGGAAAATACTAAAAAAAGAGTGCTTTTAAAAATATCTTGAGAAGCTTTAGAAGGGGCAAGAGAATACTGAATTGAGCCTGAATTTATAAAAAAACTTGCTTATTCTATAAAAGAAATTAGTGAAAATAATATAGAAATTGCAATAGTTCTTGGTTGAGGAAATATTTTTAGATGATTATCTGGAAGTGCTGCTTGAATGGACAGAACTGCAGCTGATTATATGTGAATGCTTGCAACAGTTATGAACTGAGTTGCTATGCAAGATGCTCTTGAGTCAGTTTGATGTGAAACAAGACTTTTATCAGCACTTGATATCCCTGAAGTATGAGAAAAATACATAAAAAGAAGATGAATTAGACATATGGAAAAATGAAGAATAGTTATTTGTGTGGCTGGAACTTGAAATCCATTTTTTACAACAGATACAGCTTGAGTTTTAAGATCTTTAGAACTTGAATGTGATATGATGATAAAAGCTACAAAAGTTGATTGAGTTTATACAAAAGATCCAAATAAATATAGTGATGCAGAGCTTATAAAAAATGCAACTTATGATGAAGTTATAAAAGAAGATATTAGAGTAATGGATCAAACTTGAATAGCTTTAGCTCGTGAGGGAAAAATGGTTTTAAAAGTAGTATCTCTTTACAAAGAAAAAGCTATTTTAAATGCTATTTTATGAGAAGATGAAGGAACAACTATTTGTTAAAAAAATGTATATGAAAAAGAATTTAAAAAAATTAAAAAGTAAAATTTTTATAGAAAAAAATTTGAAAAATAATATGTTTTTTGTAGATTATAATAATTTATTATTATCACATAAAATTGAATTTGATAAATTAAATAATGTTGATAAGTCTAAATTGTTTAATATTTAAATAATTAATTTGTAAAATATTAATTAACCCATCCGTCCTTCGGACACCTTCCCTTAAGTCTAAGGGAAGGGAAAAAATAATTACTATTAATAATAAAATGAATAAAAAATGTAGGGGCAGACCTATGTGTCTGCCCCAAATAAAGTGATTTAAATATAAAAAATTCAAAAAATTTAATCAAATATTTAAAAATAAAAAAATTATTTTCAAATTAGAAAAAATTTCAGATAAATTAGATGAAATATGATTTTAACCTAATTTTCATTACAAAAAATCTTTTTACAATACCAAATAAAACTATATAATCACTATAGTTTTATTTTTATTTAATGACAAAAAACTATGAGATCATACACTATCGTTGAAAATGATGCAAACCAAAGACTTGATAAATTTTTAAAGAAATTATTACCAGTAGCTAGTTCTAGCTTAATCTATAAATTTAATAGAAAAAATAAAATTAAAGTAAATAAAAAAAGAGAAGACAATGAATACAAACTTCAAGTTTGAGATGTTGTAAATGTATTTTTACTTGAAGAAGATTTTGCAGCTTTAACTAAACCTGCTTCAATTTCAGCACAAGAAGAAACTTGAGCACCAAAAAGAAATTTAAGTAAAAAAAATATAGTTTATGAAGATACAGATTTACTTGTTTTAAATAAACCTGCAAAAATCAATGTTCATCCTTGAGATCATAAAACTAAAGAAACAAATGTTATTTATATGATAAGAGATTATCTTTGAGATAAACTAAATAGTTTAACTTTTAAACCTTCTTTAATTCATAGAATTGATAGAGATACAAGTGGTATTTTACTTATTGCAAAAGAAAAAAGTATTTTAGTTAAACTTGTTGAAGATTTCAAACATCATGATAAAGTTACAAAAACTTATTATGCTTTAGTTAGAGGAAAATTAGAGAAAAAATCTTGAACAATAGATAAAAAACTAAAAAGAATTGAAAATGCTAAAAATGAAAATAAAGTTCAAGTTTCAGCAGACGGACAAACTGCAATTACAAACTACAAAATAATTGGAGAACACAAAATTCAAACTTCAAAATGAGCTGAATATATTTCAGAGTTAGAAGTACAAATTTTAACTTGAAGAATGCATCAAATTAGAGTGCATTTAGCTTCACTTTGACATCCAATTGTTTGAGATAATACTTATTGAGATAAAGCTTTTAACTCATATATTAAAACTCAATTTGGACTTGATAGACAAGCTTTGCATGCTTGGAAAATAGAATTTTTTCATTACAATAAAAACAAAAAAATGAATCTTGAAGCAAAACTTAAAGATGATTTAATTGAATTTTTAGAAAAAATAAAGGGGTAATACAAACCCCTCCTAACCTCCCCTAACCTCCCCTAACCTCCCCTTATCAGGGGAGGAAAAATATGGAATAATAATTTAATAGATACTGAATCAAGTTCAGGATGACAAGCTTTTTTCTTTTAAACTTTTTAATATTTTCTTCTTGTACGGACCACAGGCCTGTGGTCCCTACTTTTCTTTTTTTTATTCTTTTTTCTATTTATTATGATTTTTTTATTTATTTGAGAAAGAACTCAAAGACAAGAACTTGTTAATCTGTGGAAGCAAAATTTTGAAACAAAATTTTCTCAAAATAACATTTTTCATATTAAAAACTATCTGGAATATGATATTAGCTTTTATACTCAAAACTTGTTGTCTTGAGGTTTATTTGCAGAGAAAAAACTAATAATTATTGATGAATTTCCAATAAGTGTTTGAGAAAAAAATGAAATAGAATTATTACAAACTCAATTTTTAAATCTACTTGAAAAAGTAGATGAAAATATCACTTTGGTTTTTAATAATCAAAAAGTAGATAAAAGAGCAAAAATTTATAAAAAAATAGTTGAACTTTGAGAAATAAAAGATTTTGAAATAAAAGATGAAAATGATTTGAAACAAAAGCTTAAAAAACTCTATAATGATAATATTTCAGCATCAGCTTTGTCTCGTATTATATCTCTAAAATGACTTAATTTTTCTTCAATAAAAAATGAATTAGATAAACTCTTTATCACAAAAAATTATATTGATACTCCTGATTTGGAAAATATTTCAAAAGAAGTTGAAGAAAGTATTTTTTTGCTTATTGATGATATTTTAAATCTAAATTCTAAAAAAGCTATTTTTGCAATCAGGGATTTAGCACAAAATATGTGAAATAATTATTTGCTTTATAACTCACTAATTGCTAATTTAAGAATTTATTTTTATATTTTTTATCTAAAAAGTATTGGAAATAGAGATATTGCAAATGTTTTAGCTTTGTGAAATAGATGATTTTTAGTTTCAAAAAACTATAAAATATCTTCGGATAAATTCAATATTATGTACAAAAATTTAATAGATATTGATGTAAGAATGAAGTCTTGAAAATTGATTTGAAATGAAGAAGATGATATTTTGTATGAAATAGAAAAAGCTATAATTTTATAAAATAAACTTGATTTAATTTTTTATTTTATTAAGCTGGATTAAATAAAGGAGGGGAAAAATATGATAAAAAAGCAGTTTTTGTTGTTCTTATTGCCATTTTTATCATTTAGTAAAGTGTCTTCTAATCTAGAAAAAATAGATTTTGAAGAAAAAAATTCTGAAAAAAGTGATTTTGAAAAGTTTTATTATGAAAATAATCATAATGAAACTCTCAAAATTGATAATGAAAATAAAAAATATGATTTTTTTAGTATGCAAAAATTACCAGATTTCTTATATAATTATGAAATTAGGTTTTATGCAGAAATTACAAGTATTATAATTGTAAAACATTATGATGATGACACTTGTGATATTTTCACAAAAAAAGGTAAGTATTTTATATTTAAAAACATTAATTTTTCAGAAATATTGAAAAGAGATTGAAAAAGTCTCTTTTTTATTTTGAAAAAGGTATTTTATAAATATAATGTCATCGAAAAATAAATATAAAAATTAAATTTAAAAAAATAGGAGGATTAAAATGTTTAAAAATTTACCAGAAAAAATTTTTACTCCAGCAACAATGTTGGAAAAAAAGTTCTTAAAATTTTTGTTATCTAATATGGATAATGAGAATATAAAAGATGAATTAAAACTTTTTTCAATTATTTTTGAAATTTTTAATGAAGATATATTAGATTCACTAAAAGTAATAAATGAAAAATATTGTGTTTATTTTCACTTTGAAAATAAGCATCATTATTTTGCTCATTATGATATTGATAATAATGAGGTCGAAATACTAAAAATACATGAACATCAAATCATGTATTTTAGTTTAGAAAAATTAATTTTATCAGAAATTAATGATGATGAAATTGAATTTGTTGATTAAAAAGTGTCATTTGACACTTTTTTTCTTGACTTTTTTTATCAAAATACTAATATAAATAAAAACACACTAAATTTAAAAGGGAGGAATAAAAAATGGAAAAATGTTTTTGTATTGGAATTGTTTCTATTTTCTTATTGTTTGGTGTTACTTTTATTTATGCAATATTTTCTCCCATAATAGAGAAAATAATACATGAAAAAGATATAATTGAAGAAGCTTAGGCTTCTTTTTTTACTTTTTGAGAAATTGACTTTTTGAAAAATATGATTATATTTCTGTTTGAAAAAATAAAAATAAAAAAAGAGGAGTGATAAAATGTTAAATATTTTTGTTTGGGGATTATTTTTGATTATTGTATTAATAATTTTATTGAATGTAATGAGTTCAGTAGGATTAACAAAAAATCAAAAAGAAATATTTCTAAAAGATTTTGAAAATTTTTTAGAAAAAAATTGTGGTCGTGTGTCACAATTTAAGGTTACAGAACAAACTAAAAAATATTGTCTTACAAGTGAAGAAATAGAAAAAGTTTCAACAGGACTTTCTTATTTCTTCTTAGGTGAGGAAGAGAAAATATTTTATTTATTCCAAGATAAATATTATTTTTATCATGATAATAAATATTTCTATTTTGATTTAAAAGTGTCTTAGGCACTTTTTTTCTTGCTTAATTCTTAAAAAAAAATATTATAATATTTGCATTTATTTTTTAACAAAAATATTATGGAAACAAAAAATAACTATATAAAAATAATTTTTTTAATAATGATATTTTCTTTTATTTCTTCAGTTTTTTGAAGTTATGTTTTTAATATCTTTTTTAAAAATACACAAATAATTACTTCTTCAACTAAGCAAATAAAACAAGAAACAAAACTTGTAAATATTAAAGATTTACAAAGTCAAATTACTCAAGTAGTTGATAAAATGTGACCAAGTGTTGTAAATGTTATTATTAAAAAAGATTTACCTCTTTATAGACAAGACCCATTTTGATTTTTTAGGGAACAAGTTTGAAGTGTTACAAGACAAATTTGAGGTTGAAGTGGATTTATTATTTCAAAAAATGGTTATATTTTAACAAATAAACATGTTGTTTCTGAAAGTGATTCTACTTATACTGTTATTACAAATGACCAAAAAGAATATGATGCAAAAATCATTGCTATCGATAAAATGACGGATTTAGCTATTTTAAAAATTGAATCTCAGGATGAATTTACTCCTTTAAAATCAATACAAAGCTTGGATAATTTAAGAATTTGAGAATTTGTTATTGCTATTTGAAATGCTTTAGCAGAATTTCAAAATTCTGTATCTTTTTGAGTTTTAAGTTGAAAAAATAGAACTATTGAGGCTTGAACTCAAACTCAAACTTCAATTGAAAAATTGACTTGATTACTTCAAACTGATGCAGCAATTAATCCTTGAAATAGTTGATGACCATTACTAAATTTGGATGGAGAAGTTATTTGAATTAATACAGCAATTGCTTGAAATGGGCAAGGTCTTTGATTTTCTATTCCATTAACTCAAAAAAGAATTGATTATATTTTATCTTCAATTAGTAAATATAATACAATAAAAAGACCATTTATTTGAATAAATTATATTTCTCTTAATTCAAATATTGCTAATCAATTATGATTAAAGTCAGAATATTGAGCTTATTTACAAGATGAAAATTCTATTTTAAAAGATAGTCCAGCTTATGATAAATGATTAAAATCATGAGATATTATTTTAGAAATAAATAAAGAAAAAATTACTCAAACTAACAATATTCCAAATATTATTCAAAATAATATTCCATGAGATAAAGTGAATTTAAAAGTATTATCAAAAGATTGAAAAATAAATAATATAGAAATAATTTTAGCTGAAGGGGAATAGAGAAAAGAGTAAAAGAAGAAAAGAATAAAAGAAGAAAAGTAGGGAACAATTGCATCGTTCCGGAAAAAATAAAGCCCTCCCCCCTAGCCCCTCTCCCATTGAGAGAGGGGAATAATAAGGAATAATAGATGAAAACCTATTTTAAGATTCTGACTTTCGTCAGAATGACAAAACAAAAAGAAAGAATAAAATCCCTATTACTAAGGGGGTGAGTTCAGGGGGATTAAAAATAATATATAAAAAAAATGTAGAGATGTTCTGGTAGAACATCTAAAAATGTTTTCTATTAAAAAAAACAAAAAACTGAATTTTTAAAAATTCAGTTTTTTTGTTTTTAGATAATATATAATAATACAGCAGTTAATATTCATAAAACACTTCAAGCAAAAGCTTCACTTGGAAGATGTCAAAGATGTTCTTTGAAATTTTCTCAAAGAAGTTTATTTATAGCAGAAGCATGTAATCAAGCTTCAAATCTAACATTTATAGCATCATAAATAATGATAACCGTAAATCACATACAAATAGCAAATAAATCAGAATGTACTCAATACTTTAAAGCAATTCAAGTAGTTAATGAAGTTACAACAGCTGAATGAACTGAAGGCATTCCTCCACTTCAAAAAGCTCTTTTAATATCAACTTTTCATGATTTTATTTTTGATGTAATACCTTTTAATATAGTAGCAAACATAAATGCAATAAAAGGTATTGATAATAAATTGTTATAAAAGAAATTATAAACAGTATTTAATGTAGTCATTAATTATTTTTTATTATTTAAATTCAATTATTTTATATTCAAAACTTCATCCTGGTGCTTTGATTTTGATTTTATCTCATTCTTTTTTTCAAAGTAAAGCTTTACCAATAGGAGATTCATTTGAAATTTTTGGTTCTCCTGCTAGAATATCAGATTCAGTAGATCAAACAATTTTATAAGTATTTGTAGAATTTTCTTCTCCAACTCTTTCAATTGTAACTTGAGATCAGATTTTAATTCTGTTATTAGATCAAGAATCAGTAATTATTTCAACATTTTTAAGTTGATCTTCAATATCTAAAATTCTTTTTTCTACTAAAGCTTGTTCATTTCTAGCTTCTTCATATTCAGAGTTTTCTGATAAATCTCAGAATTCAATTGCTTCTTTTAATTTTTCAGCAATTTCAACTCTTTTTGAATTTTTTAAATTATCAAGTTCTGCAATTAATAGTTCTAATCATTCTTGTGTTAAATATATCACTTTAGACATAAGTATTTAGTTAAAAATTAAAGTTTTACTAAAATATTTTTTAAATCATTATAATAATTTTTATCAATATTAAATCAAATTACTAAATTTTTTGATTCAATCATTAATTTTGCTTTTCAGTCATCTTGTATAGTATTTATAAAAAATGATTTTTTTCAAAAAGAATTTGTTTGATTGATGGTAAATTTAGGTGTAGAATTATCTTTATTTAAATCATAAGCTATTTGAATTTCATCAAATGTTCAGTTTTTAAATAAATACATTTCAAAATTTGAAGAATTATATTTATCAAATTTAAAAGCAGGAGCTGTTTCTAAATCAAATTTTAATCAAAATAAACTATAATCTTGAGTATTTTTTATTAAATTATAAGATGTAAAAATATTTAAAATTTCATCTATATTTTTTTGAATTAAAGAATTTTGTATATTATTTTCGACAGTATTAACACTAGAAGTTCAAGTTTTTTGAGCTTCAGTATTACCTCATTTATTATCATTTATTAAGTTGTCTACCATTTCTTTTGTTGATTGAGGCATTTTATCTATCAAAACAATACTAGAAATATCTTTTGTAGGTGTAACTTGGTCATCTGTGATGATTTGATTTTCATTATTGTATTTTAAATTTTTTACAAATACTTTGTAATCTTTATTGAAATTATAAAGTAATATATTGCAAATAAAAAAACAAATACAAATCATTATTAGATAAATAGTTTTTTTCATATAGATTATTTTACTTTTATGTGATTGTAATCAAGTTCTATAGGTGTATCTCTTCATAACATATTGATATTTAGAGTTACAGTTCATTTTTTTTCATTAACTTCTGAAATAACTCATTCATTTCATTCAAAAGCTCATTTTGTAATTGTAGCAATATCTCAAACTTTTAATTTTGTAGTATAAACTTGTGCATTTTGTTCCATCATTCATTTAAGTCTAGTAAGTTCTTCTTGACTAACAGGAACTGGAATATTTCAAGCTCATAAAAATCAAGTAACATTAGGAGTATTTCTTACAATGTACCAACTTTCATTAGTAACAACCATTTGAACTAAAATATATCATGGGAAAATATTTTTTTTCTTTACTACTTGGTCTCATTTTGCTTTGATTGTAATTTCATCGTGAGTTGGGACAAAAACATCAAGAATATAGTCTTCTAAAGAAAAACTTTCTCTTCTTTGAAATAAAGATCTCTTAACATTTTCTTCAGTTCAAGCTATAACTTGTATAACATACCATTCTGGTTTATTTAACATAAAAATTTTGTAAATTAATAACTAAATATATTTTTCTAATAATTTCATTAAAGCTGTAAATGCAGTACTAGCAGCAAATAAATATAAACTGAAAACAATAATAAATCATAAAGTTGAAGTGAAATATTTGTTTGTTTCTTTTCTGTTTGGCCAAACAACGTGTTTTAATTCTCTAACAGAATCTTTTGCATATTTAACAATATTCATAATTAATTTATTTAATAATAAAAAATGTTACAAAATCTTGCAACACTTGTCAAAGACATTATATAAAAAAGTATAATTTAGTCAAAAAAATTTTACTTTTTTATAATTATGAATATAATCCCAGAGCCTTTTGAAAATTAGGTGACCGAAAGGTCTGTTAAGGGAGGGCTTAATTGCCTGTTATAACCTTTTATTTTTTTAAAATTATAGATTATGCCAAAAAGAGGTAAAAAATATAATAAAGCCGTAGAGCTTGTTAATAAAGAAATGGCTTACTCATTAGAAGAAGCTATGGAACTTTTAGAAAAAACTAATACTGTAAAATTTGATCCTACAGTTGAAGTACATTTCAATTTGAATTTAGATCCAAAATATGCTAACCAAATTGTTAGAAGTACTATTACTTTACCACATGGTACAGGTAAAACAGTTAAAATTTGTGCATTTACTGATACAGTTTCTGCTGCTGATTTAAAAGCTGCTTGAGTTCATGTTGCTTGAGGTGAAGATTTAATTGATGATTTAGCTAAAGGAAATATTCCTCTAGATTTTGATGTTTGTATTGCTACTCCTGCTATGATGAGACAAATCTGAAAAATTGCTAGAGTTCTAGGACCTAAAGGTTTAATGCCTAATCCTAAAACTGGAACAGTTGGTGATGATTTAATTTCAATTGCTAAAGAAATCGGAGCTTGAAAATTCGAATTTAAAAATGATAAACAATGAAATATTCATTCTGTATTTGGTAAATTATCTTTTGGTAAAGATAAATTACAAGCAAATTTAGAAAAATTTATTGCTACTATTAGAGAAGTAAAACCTGCTGGATCTAAAGGTAAATATATCAATACTGTTTATGTTTGTAATGCTATGGGACCTTCTATTAAATTAGATGTTCAATAATTTGACTAAAAAAGTTTGATATTTCTAAAAAATATATATAATACTACAAGAAAGACGAGAGTGGCAACACTTCTCGTCTTACTTTTTAAATATTTTTTAATTACATTTATATGTTAGATATTAAAAAAATTAATGCTGCAATTAACTTAATAACTGCTGAGAAAAAAATTCCAAAAGAAACTTTAGTTGCTATTATTGAATCAGCTATAAAAACTGCTTATAAAAAAGATTATTGAAATAAAGATGAAGAAGTAATTGTAAAATTAGATCTTGAAGCTTGAAAAATAGAAATTTCTGTAGAAAAAACAGTTGTTTCTGTTGTAGAAAATCCTTATACTGAAATTAGTTTTGAAGAATTAGGTGATGATGCTGTAAATTTTGAAGAATGAGATACTATTGAAATTGATGTTACTGATGAGGTTTTAGACTCTTCTATTTGAGATTCTTTTTGAAGAATTGCATCTCAAGCTGCTAGACAAGTAATTATTCAAAAAATCTGAGATTCTGAAAAACAAAAAATTTATGATATTTTTAAAGATAAAGTAGGACAAGTTTTAAGTATGAAAGTTGTTTTAGTTGAATCTAAAAAAATAGTATTAGATTATAATGGAAATCAAGTATTCCTGCCTAAATCAGAACAAGTTTCAAGAGATGTTTATGCTCCAGATTCTAGAGTTTATATTTATGTATCTAGAGCTGAAATTGATGAAAAAAATGGTCCAAGAGTAGTATTATCAAGAAAAGATGTAAATTTAGTTGCTAAATTATGTCAAATGTACACTCCTGAATTACAAGATGGTACAATTAGAATTGAAAATATTATTAGATTTCCTTGAGTTAAAACTAAAATTTTAGTTAAATCAGAACTTGAAGAAATTGATGCTGCTTGAAGTATTATTTGACCAAAATGAGCTAGAATTAAATCAGTTATGGAAGAATTATGAGGAGAAAAAATTGATGTTATCGTTGATAACGGAGATATTCATACTATGATCAAAAAATCTCTAACTCCTGCTGAAGTAGAAAAAGTTGAAGTTGATAATGAAAATTACACTGCAAAAGTTTTTGTTAAAGAAACTGAAAGAGCAAAAGCTATTTGAAAAAATGGTATAAACATAAATCTTGCTTCAAAATTACTTTGATATACAATTTCTGTAGAATTAATTTAATTTTAAAATCCTGAATAAAATTCAGGATTTTTTGTTTAAAAGTTGTAAAAATGTTAAAAACTGATAAAATGTAGAAAATTTATTTATTAATTAGAAAAAATATGAAAGTATTATTTATAAAATTTTTGCCTAATGTAGGGCATATTTGAGATATTAAAGAAGTTAGTCATGCTTATGCTACAAATTTTTTAATTCCAAAATGATATGTAAAAACTCTTACTCCACAAGAAGAACAAAAAATAATTCAAGATGAAAAAAAATTAGAAGAAAAAAGAAGAAATCTAATTTTAAATAAACATAAAATATTAGAAACTCTAAATCATAAAGAATTTAAATTTGTTTTAAATAAACAATCAAATAATAAAGCTTTTTGATCAATAAAAGAAAAAGATGTAATTGATAAAATTAAAGCTGATTTTAAAATAGAGTTAGAAAAAAAACATATTGATTTTGGTCCAGAAGGACATATCAAAAAAATTTGATCAAGATTTGTTTACATAAAATTATCATCTGAAGATCAAGCTAAAATAACAATAACTGTAGAATAATGAACTATTTATCAATTGATCTTTGAACAAAAAGATGTTGACTTGCTTATACTTTAGAGTGAATAATTTTTACTTTACCTTGAGTTGCTAGATTTGAACTTGTGAAAAATTTAAAAAAAATAGTAGCTGAAAAAAAAATAGATGTTATAGTTGTATGAGAACCAAAAGATTTATATTGAAAAGATACAAGACAATTAGATAGAACTAATTCTTTTATAGTAAAATTAAAAGAGTATTTTCCTGAACAAAAAATAGAATCAGTTGATGAAAGATTTACTACTTTTGAGGCTTTAAATATTTTGTGATCTCAAAATTTATCAAAAAAAGATATAGCTGAAAAAAAAGATTCAATGGCAGCTTTTTTAATACTTGAAACTTATATGGATAAAATTTCAAAATGAAAATATTAATAACATGAAATTCTTCTTGAATAGGGAATTGTCTTTATTTAGGATTAAAAAATGAAAATGAAGTATTTTGAATTTCAAGAACTATGGTTGACCCTAATTCTTTTGTTTGAGATATAAATGATTATGATTTTTTGGATGAAGTTGTATCAAAAGTTTGAGAAATAGATTATTTAATATTAAATGCTTGAGTTTGATGTTTTGATAAATTTGAAAATATTTCTATAGAAAAACATCTTCAAATTATTAATACAAATTTGACTTCAAATATTATTTTTGTTTCAAAAATACTAAAAAATATAAAAAAATGAATAATTTTCATCTGAAGTATAGCCGGGAAAAAATCTTTAAAATACGGTTCTAGTTATGCAGCATCAAAATTTTGACTTAGAGGTTTTGCTATGCAATTAAAAAATGAAAATACTTGAAAAAAAATTCATTTAATAAATCCTTCAATTGTTCATACTGATTTTCATAAAAATTCTTGAGTAGAAATAGTTTGAAAATACTTAGAAACTAAAATAGAGGATATTTTAAAAACAGTAAATGAAATACTTGAAAAAAAAGAGACAAGATTTGAAATTGATTTATAAAATATATATTTTTTCTTGACATTTATTTTTTAAATATTATATTATATAAAAATAAATAGGAGGGGTTGAAATGTTAAAAAAACTTAAAAACAGCTTTAAAAAAGAATGTTTTGTTGTTAAATTTGCATATCTTATCTTATTAGTATCAATTTTGATATTTCTTTTTGTATTTATTACAGAATTTGATACTATTATTTATTTTTTAAGTATTCCAAGAATATATTTATTATTTTTATATTTTGGTTTAATAGGGGCTTTTTTAGCTATTTTAATAGGAACTCCAATAGTTATTTGTGTATTACTATTTGAAGGTTTATTTTCTTACTTGAAAATAATATTAAATCTTACAAAAGGTAAGAGAAAAGTCATTATTTTATAATAAAAAGCTTAGTTTTAAACTAAGCTTTTTTATAAAAATAATGGGATTTTTAAATCATCAGTTTTAATTTGAATTAAATCAGATTTTTTTATATCTTCTAAGTCTTGAATTCATATTTTTCAAAAATATAATTCTTTAATATTTCATCATTTTTGAATGAATTCATTTATTTCTATTAATCAATTAATATAAACTACTCATCTCATATCAATATATTTTTTTGAAATATCATCAATTCATCTTTTTAATCTATATAATTTATTAAAAACTATTGAATAATTATCTCAATAAATATCTACTAAATGTTTTAATAAATCTTGATAACTATTGTTTAATCAGTAATTTATTAGTTCATATTTTATAGATCCAGAATAAAATTTCTTATCATTTTTTGTTAAAAATCTATTTTGATTATTTATAGCAATTCATTCTTCATTAGATAAATATCCAGCTGTTCAATGTGCAAAAATTGGATATTTAGACTTTTTCCCATTTATTTTTTTTAAATAATGTCATTCTATTTCGTGGGCAATTATAGATCTCATTTCTTTTTTTCATATTTTAGCATTACTTGCAACATATAAAATATCTCAACTCATAACACATCTAGTAATCATATCTTTTTGCTTTAATATAAGATTAATTCAATAAATATGATTAAATTTTTCAATAAAATTTTTAATTTCATCAAATGTTAAATACTCTTCTTCAATAATTGTATCATTAATTGTATGCAAAATATTGTTAATATATTGCATATTTTTTTGAGAAATTTCTCAATATAGTTTTTTACTAAAATGATTCATTTTTTGTATATCTTTTGCTAAAAAGGCATCTAAATATAAAATTTTATTTATTATTTCTTGTTTTTTTCTTTCATAAATATTTGAAAGAGGAATATCAGGAATTTCTATTTTATTAACTGATTTTAATAATTCTTTTGTGTTTAATGATATGGGATTATATTCAAATTTTGGGATATATTTTCATTCAGATTCAATAAATTTTACTTTTTCTGTTTGAATATTATTTGGAGTTGTTATTCTATATAAATTTACTTGTTTATCAATACTTATTAATTCTTTATCTATTTTTAATAAAGATTCTTCATATCATTTTAAAAATACTATATTTTTTTCTTTTATTAATTTATTACTGAAATCCGTAGGAAGATCTCATTGTTTATATTTAAAAGGATCTATTAAAAATCAGTTAAGCTCATTTTTTCAAATTACTATATTTGATTTTTTTTCAATTCATACATTAAATAATATAGTTAAATTTTCATCTAAAAGTGATAATTTAATTTTTATTTTTCAATTTTTAATATTTTTTTCATCAAATTTTAAAAAATTTACTAAAAAATCTTTATTTATATAACTTTCTTCTGATGTAATATCTATTTCTGAAATAGTTTTTTGTGTTCAGTTTTTTAGTTGTATTATAATATATTCTTTTAATCATAAAACCTTTTTCCCGGTAATATTTTTGATTTTTTCTTCAAAATCTCAACCAAACATATCTTTTCAAAGTCTAACTCATTTTTCAACAGAAGCTATTTTTAAATTTTTAACTTTTTCTAGTCTTGCTAAAAGGGGAATTCTATTAGCAACTTGTACTTCAAGTCAAGGTCTTATATTTACTTCAAGTATCATTGGTCCAACTTTGTCATCTAAAACTATGTCACATCAAATATATCAAATATTTGAAACTTGTTGAGTTTTTACAGCAAGTGATAAAATTTCATCCCAGTGAGGCAATTCTATTCATCTTACATCTCAAATTCAAGGAATTGATTTAATTAGTTTTTTAAATTGAGTTATATAAGTAAGTTTTCAAGATCAAATATCAATTCAAACTCAACAAGCTCAAGCATGTAAATTTGCTTTTCATTTTGAATTTTCTGTTGGAATTCTAAGCATTGCTAAAACAGGAACTGAATTAAAAACAATTACTCTTATGTCAGGTAATCAATATTTTCATAATAAATCTATTGAGTGATCAAGCTCTATTTTTCTTTCAAATATAACTTTATCCCTAGATCAAGAAAGAGAATAAAAACCATCTAAAATATCATCTAGATGTTGTTTTAATTCATTATAGTTATAAGATTCATTATTATTTGTTATAAAATTATTTGCACTATCTTTTTTATCTATAATTAAAATTCATTTTCATCAGTACCCAGCATTTGGTTTTATTACAAATGGAGTTTCAAATGTATTTAAATCTGTATTTTCAAGTTCTTTATGAGTTTTTATTGTAAAAATTGTATCTGATACAGAAATTCATTTTTTTGATAAAAAATCTTTAGTTTTTAGTTTAGAATCAGCTAATTCTTTTGCTTCATTTGTGTTATATTCTCAAATAAAGCTTAAGTTTCTAGCATTTTGTCAGAGTATTCAGTAATTTTTAAAAAATAACATAATTTATTTTTAAGTTTTAATATATTTTTTTGAAGATAAAAATGAACTATATGAACAAACTATTACAAATAAAAATATTTGGATTAAGAGAGTTTCTATAAAATTATTTCATAAAATACTTTTTATTATTTTTTTATCAAAAATAAAACTTAAATTATTTAATCAAATTAAAAATATTGATGTAGAAACTAAAAATCAAATAATACTATAAAAAAAGCTTTGTACAATAAATGGTCAATAAATAAATAGATTACTTCATCAAACAAGTTTTGTAATAGTTATCTCGTCTCTATAATGATATATAAAATTTCAAATTATTGAATAATTTATAACAAATATTGATAATAAAAATACTCAAATAATTACATATAATGCAAATTTTAGTGTTTGTAGAGTTGCAATTATTTTTAATATTCTATTATATTGGCTTTTATAATCATAAATTGAATCATTTTTAGCTGTACTTTTAAAATCTGTTAATATATATGATTTTGGAACAATAATTAGATCAAGTCATTCGTATTCATCAATTCAAATATTTGAAATAGTAATTGTAGCTGGTAGTGGATTTCTTGAATTTGATGATATAATTTCTACTAATTCTTCATCTTTTTCTCTCATTGATTCTAATACTTCATCTTTTGTTTTAAAATCAACTTTTATTTTGCTAAATTTAGTATTAATATCACTAATTAAAGAAGTTACTTCAGCATTTTCTTTTGAATATTCATCTTTTAAATATAGTGAAATGGTTAATTTTGAGTTAATTGACTCAATTAAAGTATTACTTAATCAGTGTATTACAAATAAAATATTTATAAAAAACATCAAAAGTGATAAAACTAAAATAGAAGAAAAACTAAGAAATTTATTTCTTAGTATGTTTTTTATTCAGTATTTTATTAATCTAGATAACATATTTTTTAGGTTATTATTTAATTATATCTCAAGGAAGAGTGAAAAAATCATTTTCAATAATTCTTCAAGGATAGATTGAGTTTTTAATTCAAATTTTTGTATTATCTCAAATAATACATCAAAGTTTTCTCATTCAAGAATCTACTAATTTTCCTTGAACCATTACTTTTATATTTGATTTATCGTGTCTTAAATTTGCTGTAATAAGTCATCCTCAAATATTTACATTATTTCAAATTACACTATCTCAAATGTACGATAAATGTGCTACATTAGACTTTTTCCCGATGTTAGAATTTTTAATTTCAACAGCATTTCATATTTTACAGTCATCACAAATTACAGTATTTCATCTTAAATATGTGTTTGGTCAAATACTACAATTTTTTCAAATGTAAACATTTCATTCTATATAAGTTCAAGATTTTAAAATACTTCATTCTCATAGAATTATATTTCATTTTATTGTAACATTTTCTTCAATAGTTCATAAAATTTCACTTTTTTCTAATTTTTCTAGGAAACTTGAGTTAGCTTGCAATATATTCCAAGGATATCAAACATCAATAAATTCAAAATCAATAGGTAATAATTTAAATTCATTTTTGTTTATAAAATCATTAATTGCATCAGTAATTTCATATTCTCATCTTATTGATGGAGTCAATCATTCACAAATGTTTATAATGTCTGAACTGAATTTATAAACTCATAAATTTGCTAAATCTCAAACAAAAGTAGAGGGTTTTTCAATAATTGATTTAGCTATTCAAGGTGATTTTTCTGCAAAAATTCAGTAAATACTTGGATTGTCAACTTTTTTTACTAAACATCAATATCATTTTAAATTGATAATTTTTTCTAAATCTTCTCTGTTAAAAATACTATCTCAGTTCATAATTAGTAAATCAGTATTTTTAATTTTTAATCAATCTAATGATCATCCTGTTCATTTTTTATCTCATTGTTCAAAATATGTGATTTTTGTTTTTTTATAATTATTTCAAAAATATTCTCCAAAAAGTTCTTTTTTATATTTTACAACTATTATAATTTCATCTACTTTATCATAAATTACATCAAGAGAATGCTCTAATATGGTTTTACCAAAAATTTCAATTAATGGCTTAGGTTTAGTATTAGTTAATGGCTTTAGTCTAGTTCATTGTCAGGCTGCTAAAATTATTGCTTTCATAAAATTTTCTGTTAAGAAATAATGTAACTTTTTATATTATACATACTTATAAAAAAATACAAAATTTTTAGCTAATTTTTGTTTGAAAAAAAAGAAAAATGTGTTAATATACTAACAAGAAATATTACTTAATTAAAACAAAAATGAACTTTTATACAAAAATACAAAAATTTATTGCTAGTTTGCTTATTTTTTCAACATTTTTTAGTTTTACATTTAATATCACTTTAGAATGATTAATTCAAACAATTTTTGCTTGAGATAACACAATTTATAATATTGTATCTATTGTTGTTCAAGAAGAAATTTATGATACTTCTGTTTTTTCTTCTAGTATAAAATCAAAGATTGAAGATTATGCAAAAAATATTCAAAAAACACTTCCTAATACTAAAGTATTAATTTTTCCTATGCCTAAAACTACATCACCTTTTAGTATTGCTTCATTAAATGAAAAACTTTATAATCAATGATATAAATGACTTGATGGATTATCTTGAGAATCAAAACTTATCTGAACAGTTTTAGTCTGAGATTTACCGATTCCAGTTGTAAAAAAAGACTCAGAATATTCAAAAACAGTTTTACCATATGTTGATTTTACTGATAAAATGTATACTTATAATCATCAAACAAATCTATATGAATATTCTTTAACACCTGGAAATACAGATGTTGAAATTTGGCACGGATTTATTTCTCCAAATACTTGAAATTCAAATGAGGATATTAAATTAATTAATAATTATTTTGAAAAAAATAATGATTACTATAATAAAAAAAATCAATTTAAATCAATAAATACGGATAAACCGTATGTTTTTTACTATGATCAAATTAGAGAAAATCAATATATAACTGATGTTTGATATGAATGATACCAAGCATATATTGCAAATCTAGAAGATTTAACTTATGATAGATATACAAAAGATTTACTTAATAGATTGAAATCACATTTAGATAAAGAACAAAGTGATCAAATATCTGATTTAAAAGAAATTCCAGGTCTTGAATCTGTTGTTTCTAGTTTATGAAATAGTGATGATATTTATACTGATTTACCTGATATACAAATTGAAACTTTAGCTTCACAATTTGCAAAAAAATATCTTGAAGCTTTTAATAAGGCATGACTTTGAGAATTTAAAGATAATATTTTTTGAGCTTGAAGATATAATTCTACTGATGATAAAGTAAATTACGATTCAATGCCATATTTACTTTCTGCACTTGATGAAGTATTTTCGATAATAATAAAGTGAGTAAATGTTGATATTGAATGACAAATTGATGATTTAGTAAAAAATAAATGACTTTCAAGAAAAATACCAGTTTTAACTAATGCTACAAAAGCTTCAAGTACTAAATATAAAAGTATTCAATATAAAAATTATTACTCTTGAACTAGTTGATCTTCAATTGTGAATGCTCAGCAATGTACAGTTTTTAGGTGATCTTTAAATGATTGAACAAATAACTCTCAAATGGTTCAATCTGTAAAAACTTTTGATTTATCAAACAAAGATAGAATAGAAACTGATACAAAAGAATTAACAAAATATATTTCACTAAAAAGAGAATGAGCATGATATAGTTTTCCTCAACCAATTGTTCCTATTACAACAGACAGTAAGTTAGATGGATCTTATTTATATTGAAATCATACAGTTTTAAATTTAGATAATTGAACTACTAAATTGTCAGATGAAATAACTCAAGCTCAAAAAGATTATGAAGCAAATAAATTAAACTACAACCAAGTTAAAGCTTTATTAGAAACTTGATTAGCTGATGCTAAGCAGGAATTATCACAAAAACAAAATTTATTATCAGCTTTAAAATCAAAACAAACTCAAATTGATGCAGTTCAATCTGAGATTACTTTTTTGTCTTGAAAAACTTGTTATAAAACTAAAAATTGAGGAATTTGTTCTTCTTGAAATTTAAAAAACTGTTCTTATTCGACTTGTGATAGTGATAGCTCTTCGAGTTCTAATTGTTGTTCTATTACTGTTTCTGAGAGACTTAATTGAACTTGAAAAAATCAATGATCTTCTAATTATGATGAATGATTAATTAATAAATTAGCAAGACTTAAAGATGAAAAAACAAAAATCTGAACTATTTGTAGTATTTGAGAAGATGATGAAACAATGTTATTAAATCAATATTCTTGATCAACTTGTGAAGAATTTTTATGAAGAAAAGAAGAAGATTCAACATTTTTAAAATATACTGAAACTAATGTTTGAGAAATGATTACTGATTTAGAAGAAGAAATTTCTTCAATAAATGAGGATTTAGCAAACTTAAAAGAACAAATTGAAACTTTAACTTATGAGTGAGATGATTGATCAAAAAGTTTATACAAACCATACTACACATTACAATATTCAAATTTTGTAAAACCAGTATATTCAATTACTTGATCTAAAGCTTTAGGTTATTCAAATTGAAAACAAGTTTTACCTGTTTGAACTTCATTTTCTAATTGAATTTATCCATCAACTCAAGATTGTTCTAAAAATAATATTATGTTAGAATCATATTATTACGATAAAAAGACATCAAGAGTAAAAAATAAATCAGAATCTGCTGCTTCAGTAGAAGCTTTTAATAACTATGTAAGATGTGATAATCCTTTATATGAAAAAGTTACAAATGTTGTTAAACATGTAAAAAAAAGATGACATAAAAAATGGAAAAGATATTATGTTTCATATACTTTTAGATGCGAATTTATTCCTGATTCTCCTTTAGTTTGAGATCCAATTTTGCCTAGTGGATTAAAATTTAACTCGACTTGAGATTTTAATACTGTGTATTCTTCTTGAAGTTACTGAATTACTTTAAATTGAACTAAATTAAAAACATGATCTTCTGGAAATTTAACTTATAAATCAATACTTTGAGTTGTAGAACATAAATCTCCAACAGATGCTGAATTAAAAGCACAAAAAGAATCAAAAGTAACTCCAAATCTTCCTGTTGATGAAGTTAGATATGTGGATTTTATAAGTGCTACATGAAATTATGAAAAAATTATTTATCCACAATTATTTTCTTTGTTAAGTGCAATAAAATCAACTGATACAATAGAACAAATTAAAGCAAAAATTAAAGAATCTTTAGATAAAAAATCATCTGAGATAAATGCTGTTTTAACAAAAACTGATGTTTCAAAATTATCTACAAAAGAAAAAGAAATTTATAATTTATTTAAAGTTGCAGATTTAAATATAAAATCAATTAATTTATATGATTTTATTAAAAATCATAAAACTATTGAGTTTGATTGAAAAAATGTAGAATATGCTGATATGATAGCTATGGCTTTATATTGGAATTCACTAACTACAGTTTCCGGAAAATATAGATTTATAATTAAAAATTATTTATCAAGTTTTAAAGATAGTGATAAAACTTATTTGTTACCTGCAAATAAATCAACTTATGAAATAGGGTATATGACAGCTTTATGAGATGCTCAAAATATGCATATTAAAGTTGATCCAACTGATAAATGAGAAAATCCTTTTGCTGATTTAGAATCTCAAAAAGCAAACTTAGATGGAGTTTCAACTGCTTCTTCAACAACTACTTCAAGTTCAACTGAAACTAGCACTGAAAAATGTTTTCCTCCAGAATGAGTTGAATTATCAAAATGGTGGCCAGCAGTTCAATGTCGGTGGAAAGATACATTGGATACTTATAAAAACATCAAATTAAAAAATATGTTATCGAAGTCTCCATGTTCAACTTATACTTTATGAGAAGCTACTTCTTGTATGAGTAAAACTTCAACTTTGTCATGATTTATAAATAAATGAGTTTTGTCATTGTCATCAACTACAAAACAATTATATTATAATTCAACAGCATATTTAGAGGCTAGATTTTATAGTTGAGAAGATGAAAAAGCAATAATTAGTATTGATGTTTGATGAGAAAATAAAATTAATTTTTCTCTACCAGAATGAGTTACCTTAAAAGATTTAAATAATTTATGAGTTGATTTTTTTCTTAAAAAATTAGAAGTTCCAAAAGATACTTCAAAAGATTTTTCTGATACAAATAAAGTATTAATTTATGATAAAAATAATGATTCTTACAATAAAGTTACTGATTTTGAAAAAGCTTTAACATATATTGATTTTACAAATTGAAAATCAAATTTTAAATCATGAATTGCAAAATATATTGTTAAATCAAAAATGACTGATGTAAATCTAGTTTTCTGAACTACATTTACTTATTGAGATATCACAAAAACTTCAAATGATTTTGAAATGCAAGTTAGATGAGATATGTTTTTCTCTTCAAATTACAAATTATCTAATTATAATAATAAATTAACATTAAGTAATTGAGTTAATTCTGCAACAGCAAGTGATAATTATAATGTTTTACTTGTCGATTTAGATAAATTTAATACTGATAAAACAGATTTATCAAAATTAAAAACTCAAACTCAAGTTTGAAAAGATGCAGTTTATATAAATCTTGCTTCAAAAAGTAAATCTTGAGAAAAATTATCTCTAGAATTTCCTTTAAAATATGAAATAACACAACCTGATGCAAAAATTTTATCTTGAAGTATTAATTCACTAAATGATTTTTATAAATGATTTAAATTTTCAAAAGCTTGAACTTATAAATTTATTTTACAAGATAATCTTTGAAGACAAACTTCAACAAATATTGAAATTTTACCTGAAAAATTAGCAAAAATAGAAGCTAAATTATCTAATAATTTATCAGAAAAAGACTGAACTTATATTTATTGAAGTTTAGCTTTATATGATAAATATGATAATTTCACAAAATGAGATGTTTATGATGTAAAATGAAGTATTTCAAATAAATGATTTAATATTTTATCTTCATCAGATTTACTTTTTGATAATGGATTAACTGATGCAAATTATAGAGTTTTAGAATGAGTTTATAATTTTAGATTAAAAACAAAAGATTCTACATGAGATAATACTCTAAAATTTGAAGTTAATTGATTATCTACAACTCAAAATATTAAAGTTGTAGATGAAATACAAGCTATTTTTTCTTTGGATAATGCATTACAAGTTTGAGATAAAAATTATAATTACAAATTAAATATTAAAAATATTGATAATTTTAATTGAAAGGCTTATTTATCTTATGATGATGCTTATTTATCATCAAATACTTGATGAATTCAATTTGTTAATTCACAAGCTTCAGGAACACTAAAAACTACAAAAAAAGCTACTGAAAAAACAACTATAAAAGTTTATGTAGATGGGAAAAAATCACCAATTTTAGTTACTCCTCAAATACTTCCTGATAAACCAATGAAGATTCAAATAACTCAAAATGTTAATACTATTGAGGCTAGTACTTCATCAAAAGTTTCATTAATTGCAGCTTTACAAGATATTTATTGAAATACTGTTTTTACTGATAATGATACAGTATTTACTTTAGATATTCCTGAAAAATACTCAGAAATTATTAGTGTAAATTCAAAAACTAGAAGATTAAATAAATGAGTAATTGATTTTGAATTAACAGCAACAGATATTCCTGGAAGGGCTTATTATACAATTACTTCAAATACAAGTTTAAGTGATAATAAAGTAGTATTTACTGATTCTACTTGAAAAAAGACTCAATATGAATGAGTTGATAAATCAGTTTGAACTTTGGAAACATTTTATTTCTGGAATAAAAAAGAAATAACTTGAAATAATTATAATACATTGTATACAACTTTACTTTGAGGTCCTTACTGAGATTTAACTCAAAAAGACAATTTAGCAAATTCTCTATTATTTGACAAAGATAATAAAGCTTTAGCTGTTACAACATTTTTATCAACTCCATTTAAAAAACAAAATGTTTTAAATATTTTGGGTGGTTGAGCTGTAAATATCATAAATTCTACAGATTTATCTATTGATGTAAAAACAGATATTTCATTTTGAAGTAAATGATTAAATATTTCTTTATCTAATTCAAGATTAACTGATAAAATAGGGGATATTTATATTAATCCACAAGATAATACTATATCAAAATGTAGTAAAGATTTAATTACTGATTGTTTATGAGAAAATTGATATGTTTTAAAAATACTTGATTCAAATTATGTTTTAACTGATGATTGAGTTTTTAGAAATAATTATTCAAATGTTGCTTTGTTTAGTAATAAATCAAATATGAGTTCAGCTTTAAGTTTTAAACTTAATTCTAATTATACTTCAAATTTAGTTTTAAATGTTTATGATTGAGAGGATTTAGTAGCAATGCTTGGACTTTGAAAACTAAATTCTGCAATTAAACAATTAAAATCAATAAATGATTTTTCTATTGATGATGAATATAGTGTATTAATTAGTTGAATAAATTATTCAAGTCTTTGAGAATATATTTGAAATTCTACTTGAGATACGGCTTGAATTACAGTTATTTATAATGACCCATTATCAGCATCTTCTAAAAAAGAAGTTGATACATTTGCAAGTGATTTTTCATATTGATATGAAAATTTTGTAAATACTCAAGGAATCTGATGGACTTGAGAAAATAAAACTCTACTTTATTTTTCAGCTTGAAATTCTGTTTGAGAATCAACTAAACAGTTCCAATCATTTCATGCTATAAATCTTTGAGACCCAGTTTTGAGTTTAGATACTATCAAACAAGATTTACCTTGAACTACTCAAAAAAGAGCATACGATTCAACAATATGAACTCTATTATCAGATGATAAAAATAATGTAAATTATACTGTTTTTGACTATAATAATGATAATATTTTAGATATTGCAGTTTTGAAAAAAGATTGATTTATTGAACTTTTTGAATGAACAGGAGATGTTAAAAATTTTATTAGTAGATGAAATTTAGCTTATTTTGTTGATATTTGAGATAGTGATACAATTGTCTCTGGTGATTTTACTTGAGATTGATATGATGATATTGCATTGCTTGATAAAAATAAGAAAATTATTTTATTAAATAATACTCAAAAGAAATTTGAAAGAATAAATCTTGATTTAACTCAATGATTAGCTATTTCTCAATTATTAGCTAAAGATATGGATATTGATTGAAAAACTGATTTAGTTACAATGGATGAAAAATGAGATATTATAAATCATTATTGAACTTCTACAAAAGCTAAATTTGAATCAAAACTTATTTGAAATAATTGATGAGTTAGATTAAATTCTGCATCAAGAAAAGATGGATGAGCTGTTTATTTTGATGGAGTTCCTCAAGTATGACTTAATAAAACTACTCAAGAACAACAATCAGATAAAGATATAGCAAAATCATATCTTGATAAAATTAATGCTCAAATTGCAAGTGATAAAGCTGTGAAAGAAGTTGAAAATACAACTTTTAAAAATACTTGAGAAATTTGAACTCAATCAACTTCAAATTTAAATTATTCTGCAAGTGATAGTGTTGATTTTGAAAGTGTATTTAATTCAAAAATGTTTTCAGTAATAAATTATTCAAAAAAATTAGAAGATTGAACTTCTACTTGAAAAACTTATACATTTATAAAATCTGATTATTCTCATCATAAATGACTTGATGTATCAAAAACTTATAAAAATATTACAACAAATTCTGATTTAATTAAATCTTGAAACCTTGTTCAGTTAGACATTAATTTAAAAAATACAACAAGTTCTACTTTAAAAGATTTAATTTATGTTGAAGATTTACCTGAATTTTTAGTTCCTGCAAATGAACCTAAATATAGTTTAGTTTATAATTGACAAACTTATATTGATAAAAATGTAGCATTAAAATGAAGTAATTGAGATTATGATTTTTTACTTGATTGATATATTGATGCTGATTTAAAAGAACAAAAATTAAATCTATTACCAAATCAAGAAATTAAGTTGAGTATGGTATTACAAGTTGTTCCATTTTCATACTGACATATTGATGTTTGAAATTATGATACAACTCAAAAAGATTTAGATATTATATTTAAACCTAAAGATGAAAATTGTTGATTATCACAAAAAATGTATAAATCAACAGCTCCAAGAAATTATACTGAAACTACAACTATTCCTGAAACACAAAATTCTTCTCTAGAAAATGATAGTGTTACTCAAGTTCAAGATTTTATTAATAATTTAGATACTACAAAACCTGAAGAAACTCTTGCAGCATTAGAAGAATTACAAAAACAATTAGATGACAGTGCAACAGATACTTCTAATACAGGAAATTATCTTGATTATATAAATCAAAGTGTAGATGATGCAGTTGCTTGAATTGATAAATTAGCTGAAACATTTAATTGTTGAAATGGATCTGCTGGATGTTTATCTGTACCATTTAATCGGGCTCCTTTAGCTCCTTGAAATGATCCAGTATTATATTGATATCCTATTTGAGATTGATTTCATGTAAATGAATGATTGCCAATATTTTCAGCTATGACAACAGCTCTTCCTACACCAGTTTGACCAATTCCATTTGTTTGGCCTCCTATTGCTGGTTGAGCTTGAGGACGGCTTTGAGCTAGTGCTCCATATAATTTTTTAAGAATATTTGTAACTCCAACTGTTACTTGAAGTATGTGAACTGCTATATGTTTTGGTCAAAATCGGGCAGCTGGATATATTCCACCTCCATGATTATCTCCATTTGTTCCAGCTTGAAATTGTATTGTAACAACTACAAAATCAAAAGCTTGTAAAGATGATTGATCAAGTTGAGATGTTTGATCTACTGTTGTTTTACCAAAATCGTGAGATTATCCATTACTTTTAGTTGGAAATTGTACTGCTAATAATTCAACTCAATTATATATTCCTGATGATTTAGCTTGAGATTATTTAGCTTATTTAAACTGAGATTTATCTAAAAAAACTTCAGTGTATAAATATTTTGCTGAAACAAGATTAGAATTAGATAGTTATTTAAAATCAAAATGATTTGATCCAAATACAATTGATGCAGCTGATTATGAATTACCTGAAAAATCTTTAATATCAGTTGCTGATAGTAATTGATATAGTTGAGATTTTGATTTATCAATTGATGTTTGAAATATTGATTTATCTCAAATAGGTCAAGGTTGATTTAAAGATGTAGTTCAATTAAATTTGAAAAAAATACCTTCTTTTCCTTGAGTTATAATGTCTTGGGTTGAAGCCCAAATTACAGAAATAATTACAAAATTAACTTCATTTCCTTCTTTATACATTACATTACCAGACTGGAATAAAGTACTGTGAATTAATTCTTGAAATGAAAAACAAGAGGAAAAAACTGAAACTTCTTGAATTTCACAAGTTTATGAATTTTTATCTGAATTACCAGTTTTGGATATTAAAGAAGAAAAAATAAGTATAAATGTTCCTTGGATAGACCAAGAAGTTGCAGATAATACTGTTTATAAACGGAAACAAACTATAACTCAACGGCAAACAGAAATTGATAAATATAAAACTTGGTTATCTGAATGTAAGTGAGAAACTCAAGTTTCAGGTGATATAAATGGATGAAGTGTTTCTTCTTGATGAAAAAATTGTAATGTTTCAGCTAGTTTTACACAAGATTTATCAAAATTTATTACAAAATTGGAAACAAATATTTCCATTTTAAATAAAAATATTGAAATAATTGAATCTTATAAAAAAATTCCTGAACAATTACATTCTTTAATAAATGTTAAAGAAAAATTACTTGAACAAATATTATGTAATATTGAACAATTATCAGAAATGACTTCAGGATGGATTACTACAAACTGAAAAATATTTAAATCTTGGGTGGATTTGTATATTTTAGCTAAAGCTATTTTAAAATCATATCAATTACTTTTAGATGTATTTTTTGATTTTAGTTCTAGTTGTAAAGAATGTAAAAATGAAAGAGGGGACTCACAACAATTTATATGGTCTTTGATAAGTTCAGTTTTACCAACAATGCCAATTATTAAATTTCCAAAATGGCCAGATATTTTCATAGATTTAAGTAAATTTAAAACTTGAATTGAAGTATCACTACCAAATTTTGACATAAATCCTACACCTATAATTTTTCCTGATTTACCTTCACTTAAACTACCAGATTTGGGAACTATATCAGCTTCTACATCTTGAAATATTACATTTGATTATGATTTTAAAGATATTCCATTATTACAAGAAGTAAATTTAGATGATATTTTAGTTCAATTGGAAATGCCTAGTTTACCTGTAATTGAACTACCATCACTTCCACCTGCTCCAAAATTACCAAAAATTCCTACTCAAATTACACAAACTTTAAATATCTTAAAATTAGTTACAAAAGCTATGTGTTTATTAAAAATGCTTCCTTTTGTTCCTGAGTGGAGAGCTTGAGACCAAATTGCATTTTTAACACAATCTAGCTGATTAAGAAGTTTTGATTTTAAAACATTTAATTTACCACAATTTGAATATTCATATATTGATGCTTTAAAAGTTGATACTTATGTAAATCTAAATTTTGATAGTGATTTTATTATTGAAATGTCAAAAGCATTAGCAAAACCTTTCAATGAAATGGTTACTGATTATGCTGGATTATTTGATATTTCTTTATGATCTATTGATTTAAGTTCACTAGATTCTAAGTTAATAAAATTAGATGCAAATTATACTTTAGATATTTGATGAAAAGAAACAAATTTTGCAAGTAAGTATAATTTAACACTCGATGGAGATACTTATGAATTAAATGATGAAAATATCAAAAAAATAAAAGAATATTATTCAAATGTAATAAAAAATGTTGAATTTTGAGATTTTGTAAAATTATGAATTGATAGTGATGAATTTAAATCTAATTTGGAAAAACTACAAGAATCAATAGATGATTTTAATAATACTTATACTTCTGATAATATTAAATCTTTATCAAAATCTACATGAAAAGATGAAAAAGAATTAATAGAATCATTAAAAGAAGTAAAAATTGAATTTGAAACATTTCAAACAAATTTTAAAACTAAATATAAAGATTTAGAAACATCTATTAACTCATTAAAATCTGAATGAACAGCACAAGATGTTCTAAAAAATAATGAAGAATTATTAAAATATTTTGAAGAAAAAATTAATTTATTTAATGAAAAAATAACAAAAATAGATAATGTTTTATCTTACAATCCTACTAAAACAGATATTGTAAAAAATAATTTATTCTTAGCTTTATGAATTTCTAAATGAATTCAAGAAATACATAAAAATATTGAACAAAATTCTAAAGTTGAATATACAACAGAGGAATTTAAAGCTGAAATTGCAAAAGAATTAAAAAATAAAGAATTATATTCAAATCCTACAACTTCAAAAATAGCTTGAATTTGGGATGAAACACTAAAATATTCTTTTGAAACAGAGGATAATAAAATTAAAGAACTTGATAATAAAAATAAGTCTAAATTTGATACTTATTCAAATATTGTAAAACAAGAATTAGAAAATATAACTCTTGAAAAACAAAAAGTAGATAATTTATTTAAAGTAAAACCAAATAATTCTTTATTAGTTGCTGAAAAAACAAATAAAATTGATTATTCAAAACAACAAAAATATAAAGATGAACTTTTGTTATCTTACAATAAGTTAACTCAAGAGAATACTTTAAATAATTCATTAAAAACTGATTGACAAGCATTAATTAAAACAGTTTCAACTTGAGTTAAAAATTATTCAAATGAAGTTAAATTAGCAAGTACAACATCTAGTTCTACTGATGCTAATGCTACTGCAAAAAATATTTTAAATAATTCTCAAGTTTCATATACTTATAAATGAGTTTATGTTTTAGAAAAATATAATTGAAAAAATATCAGTTATAGATTGTATGATTATTTATGAGATTTCTTGTGAGATGAAATTATAAAATATGATGATTTAGATAATGATTGAGATAAAGATGCTTTATTTATGTCTAAAACACAAATTTATATAAAACAAAATCTTAATAAAAATCCTGAAACTAAACATTATACAGGTTCACCAATAGTTATAACTTCAAGTAATAATCCATTTTTGAATTATATGACTAAATTTATTGAATGAGTAAATAAATTTAAATCTTGAGTTAGTGAAAATGGTTACATTAATGTAGTATTTAATTCTTCAACTGATAAAAATATAAATTCATATAAATTAGAATTTTATGATATTGTTGATAAATTTGGAGATGTATTTAGCTGATTAAATAATGATTATGTGCCAAGAAATACTTTAGCTTATTTAATAGATGCATTTTCTAATATTTCTGAAATTAATGTGTTAGATAGATATCCTTGAATGCATATTAAAAATAATATTGCTCATTTTAGCTGAAATAATTTATCTTGAGTAAAAGTTACAACTCTTGATTTAATAAATTTAAAAGAGGGAAATAATTGATACATAAATGTTTGAATTAAACCTTGAATAAAGATTTATTCTTGAAACTCTAATGTAAAACTAGAGTATTTAGAATGAACAACTAAAAAAGAATTTATTTTATCAAAATATCAAAATATTTCTTTTGATAATGATGTTACTTTAACTTATATAAATAATCCATTATATGTAAAATGAACTCAAAATGTTGTATTGACAACAATTGAAGAGTTAAAAACTTATATGGATAAACCACTTTTTGAATGAACAGTTATTGAAAAAAATGGTGATACTGATGCTAAAATTAATATTGAATATCATAATTGAAATGAAAGTTTGCTTGATTTTTCAAAAATTAAATATTATGAAATAGTTGATTTGTGAGAAAAGGCACAAACTCATTTGATTAGAACTTCTATAAAAAATGATTTCTATTATGCTAGAATGCAAGCATTTAATAAAAATGTTTTCTCTACTTATACTTCTCAAGAATTAATTGCTCCTCAAAAAGAATCAGACACTGAAGCTCCAGAAATAGGAGTATTTGGATGATTTAAAACTCCTGTATATCAAACAAAAACTTATGATATGACTGATTTTGTTTTTGAAAATGCTTGAATAAAGTCAATTGATGATATATTTGTAGATTTTGATTTAGATAAAGATACATCTGGAGATTGAGATACAACAAATGATAGAGATTATTATTTATGAAATAAAGATACAAAATTTAATATCTTAGTAACAAAATCTCAAAAAATATTATTTGAAATTGGTTCTTTTGATAAACTAATTAACAAAAAAGTCAGAATTTATGTGATGGATAATAATCAAAATAAATGATATAGAGATGTATTATTTCAAATTTATTCACCTTCTCTTGAAATTTCAAATATTGAAAATAATTCAATTGTTTGAACTTTATGAGAAGAGTTAAAAGATGAACCTGTTAGTTTTTATAGAGTTAGAGGATGAGGTCTTTATAGATTGAAAGATACAAAAAATAATACTACATCTTCTACTTTTGCAAATTGATGATTTAAATTTGAGTCATCAAAAACTTCTTCTTGATTAACTTTAAAAGTTGATTGAAAAGATGTTGCAGTAGTAAGTGAATTTTGAAAAATTGATTTAGTAAAAGATTTTTATCCTCCAAATTTAAGAGAAATTGATGTTTATACTTCAAATGACACAACTCATAACTATAAAGCTTATCCAAAAATAGTACTTAAAAATATTTCTGGAGAAGAGATATATTATCATTATATTGTTACTCCAAATGTTTGAAAAGTAAATGTTGTAAATAGTTTTGATTGAATAAATACTTCTTGAATTTATTATAAACAAGTAAATAAAGATTATTCTTATAGTGAATTACCTTTAAATATAAGTTATAATCCAGGAGATTTAGTTATTACTTATTGAGATAGTATTATTTGAAATATATTTAAAGATTGAAAAATAAATCTTGACCCAGGATATATTTTAAAATATTGATATTATTCTAAATATGTAGTATTTGATATTACAAAAGATAATGTTGTTATTTGACAAATAATGCTTATTCCAGAAGAAAATTATATTATGGAGTAAGAAGTCCTCACCCTAGCCCTCTCCTAAAGGAGAGGGACAGAAAGGAAAAAATGTAGAGACAAAAGATTTTTTGTCTCTACTCAAATACAAAAATAAAACAAGTAAAGACAGATTATAATCTGTCTTTACTAATTTATAAATACATGAAAAAATTAACAAAAAAACATGAAAAAATTAGATTTAAATGATATTTTGAATAATACTTCAGAAAATCTTATAAAAAAAGTGTGATATGTAGCAATAGTTTGAAGACCAAATGTAGGGAAATCTACTTTTATAAATTCTTTAATTTGAGAAAAAGTATCAATTACTTCAAATGTTCCTCAAACTACAAGAAAAAGAGTTTTAGCTATTTATAATGATTTAGATAGCCAAATTGTATTTTTTGATACTCCTTGAATACATAAAAATACTCAACTTTTTAACCAAAAAATCAATACTCAAGCTGTAACTTCAATGAGAGAAGCACAAGTTGTGTTGTATTTTATTGATAGTTCAAGACCTTATTGAGAAGAGGAAAAACAAATTGAGGAAATGCTTGAGTTTATAAAAGCTCCAATAATTTATGTTTATACAAAAACTGATTTAGAAAGCAAAATTGAGATTCCTGAGGGAAATAATATTTTAAAAATTTCATCAGTTGAAAAAACTTGATTTGAGGTTTTACTTGAAAAAGTAAAAAATCATTTAGAAGTTTGACCAATGTATTATCCTGATAATTATTACACTGATCAAGATGTATTTTTTAGAATTTCTGAAATAGTTAGAGAAAAGGTTTTTCTTCATACAAAAGAGGAAATTCCACACAGTATTTATATTGAAGTAGTTGAAGCAGAAGATACTCCTGAACTTTTAAAAATTCAGGCTTATGTTTATACTGAAACAGATAGTCAAAGATATATTGTAGTAGGGAAAGCATGATCTTTAATTACAAAAATAGGTACTGAAGCCAGAATTGATTTGGAAAGAGTATTTGAAAAAAAAGTATTTTTATCTTTAAGAGTAAAAACTCTAGAAAAATGGAGAAAAAATGATAGACTTATAAATAATATTTTGAAATAATGATAAAAATTTATCTTTTTGCTGATAGTTATAAACATTTTGAAGAGGGGATTAAAGAATATGAAAAAAGACTTTGAAAAAATGTTGAAATTATTAAGTTAAAACCTTATAAATCTGAAAATATTAATTTAGTAGTTAATTCAGAAACTCAAATTTTAAAAGAAAAACTTTTAAGAGAAAAATGATTTAAAATACTTTTGTATATTGATTCAAAAAATCTTTCAACTGAAGAATTAAATGAGTTTATTGAAAATAAAAAACAAACTTATTCTGATATAGTTTTTGTAATTTGATGAGCTTTTTGAGTTAATTATGAAGAGCTAAAAGATATAATTGATTTTAAATTATCATTTTCAAAAATGACTTTTCCTCATAGTATGGCTTATATGATTTTGCTTGAACAAATTTATAGATGTATAATGATCAATTCTTGAAAATCTTATCATCACTAAAAAAAGAACCGAAAGGTTCTTTTTTTTTTGCTTTAAACATTTAATTGAGAATAATATATATTTGCATATTTCATATAAAGTTTAGCTGTTGTAATTTTTACTCAATCTTTTTTTGCTACTTTTGAAATAGCTGGATTTTGTTCAATAAGTTTTCATACTTGAGAGTCTTTTATTGTTTCAGCATTTAATCATAAATGATAATAAACAACAGCATCTTGATAAGTACAATTATGTTTTCTAGCACATTGATCAAGTAATAATAACATTGCTTTTATTTGTTCTTCTGCATTTAGTCTATTATTTATATTAATGCTAATTTTTCACTTGTATTCAGGTAAATTAGTGCTTACTGAACATAAATCTTTCCATGTTCAATCAAGAATTTGTCAAAGTCAAATTGCTGTTGATGTTGGATTTTTTTTTGTAATATTTCAACCACTTCATTCATTTATAAGTAATAATAATATAGTTTTCAAATGAATTTCTTCTCTAAAAATATTAGTATTTGTTCTATATTTATTTATAATTGATAAATATTTTTCAAAAGGTTTTCATCTAGGATCTTTAAAAATATTTTCTATTTCTTTTGTATACTTTTCTTGTCTTTCTTTTTTATAAAAATCATAATCTGAATCATAATTTGAATTTTTTATATTTTCTAATACTGAATTTGGAGTATTAATAAATCAATTAACTATTTCATTTTGTTTTGTTATTGCATTATAGCTTTCTTTTTTAAAATCAAATTTGTCTGCTGTAATTTCTTTGTTCAATTTATTTAAATCACTTTTTGTTTTTTCAAATAATTCTTTTTTACTCATTTCTAAAATACTAGATAATTTTTTTACTTCAGTTATAGCATTATTTATTATTTTTTGTTCTTCTTTAGTTAATTTTTTTGTATCAATAGCCGTTTTAGGTAAATTTATTTTTTGTCATATCGAAAATTTTGAGTTTTTTGTTAATCAAGGATTAGTTTTATAAAAATCAGAAGTTGTAATTTTGAAATTTTTTGCAATGTTTTCAGGATTATCTCACTTTTGTATAAAATAAACTCAATCTTTTTTATAGTATTTAGATATTAAATCATTGTATTTTTTTATACTATTATTTGTATTTTCAATTTTATTTTTTAATTCATCTTCAGTAAGTAATTCTGTTACTTTAGTTGCATCTCAGTATTTTGAGTTATCTAATTGAGCCATGTTTTTCTCTAATTAAGGTGTAAAATTTTTTCTCCGAGTAAAGTTTATCATATTTTTTTAAAAAATGCAAAGAAAATTAAAAAAAAATTAGCTTTTTAAAACATTTTGAATATAATGTAGCTGTTAATAATTTTAGAAATGGTTTTCATCATTTATTGCGGAATATTTTTTAGTTAAAAAAACTATACCTAAAATTATAACTTGCATTTAATTAATTTGATTAAATAAAAGATTATTGGTACCGTTTTTAGCTAAAACTATTTTCATTTTTTTCAAGAAAAAATTGGTAGTTTGTATGCCAATTTTTTTTATGTTTATTTATATCATTTTAAAAATTATTAGTAAAAATCTATTTAAAAATAATAGATTACAATATTTTATTTTTTAGGGAAAATCCCTATTAATTTTTTAAAAATTATGACAGAAATTAAAACAGATGTTACATCTGAAGTTAAAGCAGAAATTACATTTAGAGATCTATGATTATCTGAAAATGTATTAAGAGCTATTGAACAAAAAGGTTATAAAACTCCTTCATCTATTCAAGCATGAGTTATTCCTTTAGCTTTAAATACTGATAAAGATATTATCGGACAAGCTCAAACTGGTTCTGGTAAAACTGCTGCATTTGGTCTTCCAATTTTGGATAGATTAAATCCAAATTCAAGAGATGCTCAAGCATTAATTTTAACTCCAACTAGAGAACTTGCAATTCAAATTGCAGAAGAATTAAAATCATTTTCAATTCATTCAAATCTAAATATTACACTTCTTTACGGATGACAAAATATTAGAACTGAAATGTCAGCTTTAAAATCAGGACCTCAAATAATTGTTTGAACTCCAGGTAGAGTTACTGACCATTTACAAAAAGGAAGACTAAATTTAGATGGAATTAAATATTTCGTACTAGATGAAGCTGATGAAATGTTAAATGTTGGATTTAGAGAAGAAATTGAAGAAATTTTAAAATTTTCACCTGTTGATAAAAAAGTATTTTTATTCTCAGCTACTATGCCTCCATTTATCTTAAATATAGTAAAAAACTATATGAGAGATTATGAAACTATTGCTATCAAAAAATCAGAATTAACAAATGATAAAATTACTCAAGTATATTATGAAGCTCCAAGAGGTCATAAATTTGATGTTTTAGGAAGAATTTTAGATGTAAATCCTGACTTTTACTGAATAATTTTTTGTAGAACTAAAGCTGAAACTGATGAAGTTGCTTCAAAATTATCTCAAAGAGGTTATTTAGCTGAAGCAATTCACGGAGATATTGAACAAGCAATGAGAGAAAAAGTATTAGCTAGATTTAAAAAAAGATATGTTTCTATTTTAGTTGCTACTGATGTTGCTGCTAGATGAATCGATGTAAATGACTTATCTCATGTAGTTAACTTTGAATTACCAGAAAATCCAGAATCATATACTCATAGAATCTGAAGAACTTGAAGAGCTTGAAAATCAGGTACTGCAATTTCTATTGTATCATCTGCTGATTTTAGAAAACTTTGATATATTGAAAGAACTATTAAAGCAAAAATTAACAAAGCAAACTTACCAAATGGTCAAGATGTAGTTAATTTCAAAAAAACTGGTTTATTAAATGATTTAAATACTTTAATTGAAGCTGAAGATACTGTTGATTATGCTGATATTGCAGCAGAATTATTAAATAATAAAGAAGCACAAAATGTAGTTTCTGCATTACTTAAAAAATTCTATAAAGATGAATTCAAAGCTGAATCTTATACTGATTTTACTGCTTCTTCATCTAGAAGAGAAACTTCAACTAGAAGAGATTCTTCATCTTCACAAGGTTCATTTAATAATGACTGAATGGTTAGATTATTTGTTGCTAAAGGGAAAAAAGATGGTTTTGAAAATCCAGGTCAATTACTTTGATTTATTGCTAGAGAAGCTGGTCTTTGAGATTTAGGTGCTGGTAGAGTTGATGTATTAACAAATTTTTCTTATGTTGATTTACCTCAAGATATTGCATTTACTGTTTTAGATGATGCTAAAGCTAAAAATAATGAAAAACCATTAATTGTTAAAGCTAAACCAAAAACTGATGATGGAGATTCTAGAGGAGGTTCAAGATGATGAGATAGAGGATGATATAGAGGAGGTTCAAGATGATGAGACAGAGGATGATATAGAGGAAATTCTGATAGAGGTGATTCTAGAGGAGGTGATAGAGGATGATATAGAACAAGTTCTGATAGAGGTGACTCTAGAGGAGGAGACAGAGGATGATATAGAGGAAACTCAGATAGAGGAGGTGATAGAGGATGATACAGAGGAAATTCAGATAGAGGCGGAGATAGAAGAAGATAATCCTCACCCCTAACCCCTCTCCTAAAGTAGAGGGGGAATAGAAAGTAAAACATAAAAATGTAGGGAATGAATATATTTGTTCCTTACCAAAAAAATAATAAAAAAGAATTTTAATACTAATTAAATAAAAAATGCTTTGAAAAGTAACAATTATTTGAAGACCAAATGTATGAAAATCAAGCTTTTTTAATATGTTTGTATGACATAAAATAGCTATTGTTGATGATACTTCATGAACAACAAGAGATATTTCAGAATATGAATATACTGATAGAGATAATAATTTAACATATATTATTGCTGATAGTGGATGACTTGATTTTTCTGCTAAAGATGATGAAATTGCTGAAGATATTATTACTAGAACTAGAGAATCTTTAGAAGATAGTGATATTTTAGTTTGGCTTTTAGAATATGATAAATTTACTTCAATAGATGAAGATATTTTGAAAATGATTAGACAATCAAAGAAAAATATTCCAGTTATTGTTGTAGCAAATAAAGCTGATAATGAAGACATGGAAATGGAAGCTTATTCTCTTCCTGTATGTTGAATGTTTGATGATTTCTTTACTTGTTCAGTAAGTCACCATAAATGATTTGACTTGCTAAAAAAAGAAATAGCTAACAAATTATTAAAAAGAGGATTAAATTATTTGATTGAAGAATTAGATGATAAATATATAAAATTATCTATGGTTTGAAGACCAAATGTTTGAAAATCAAGTTTGATTAATGCTATTGTTTGAAAAAACAGAGTAATGGTAAAGGATATGCCAGGAACTACTAGAGATAGTATCGATACTAAATTTCAATATGAATGAAAAGATTTTGTATTAATAGATACTGCTTGAATTAGAAGATTATCAAAAATCTGAACAAGAAATATTGAAAATCGGTCAGTTATGAGAACTGAAAGATCTCTTACAAGAAGTGATATTGTAGCTGTTGTAGTTGATGGATTTGATTGAATTCACCAACAAGATTTATCTGTAATATCAAGTGTTTTAGAAGAGAAAAAATGACTTATTGTAGTTATTAATAAATGGGATAAAGTACTTGAAAAACCAGGTATTGATAAAGATACAATTATGAATAAATATTTAGGATACTTAGCTGAAAAATTTGATTTTCTACCTTGGGCTTCTGTAATATTTACTTCAGCTATTGAGAAAAAAAGAGTTGATGAAATACTTAAAACAGCAATTTTAATTGATGTTGAAAGAAAAAAAAGAGTTAAAACTTCTATCTTAAATGAATTAGTTGAACAACTTGTTATCAAACATCCACCAACTTGAAATAGAGTAGCTCATAAACCAAAAATTTATTATGCTAGTCAAGTTGATGTAAATCCACCAAAATTTTTATTTACTGTAAATAATCCTGAACATTTCCATTTTTCTTATAAAAGATATTTGGAAAATAAAATCAGAGATAATTTCGGATTTAAATGAACTCCAATTGAATTGGAATTTAGATGAAGAGGTAAAACTAAAGATATGGTAAAATAGTGAAAAAGTCTCGTGAGAGGCTTTTTTTGTTGATTTAAAAATTTATATGTATATAATATTTTATGAAAAATTTTAATATTTAATAATTTAGTTATGGTAACATTAAATCTAGATTTAAATACAACTCAATCTTTACTAATTGAGAAAATTGATAAAGAAAAATTAACTTTTTTGTTTTCAAAAGTTTTTGATGAATATCTAGAAGAGTTAAAAGATGAAGAATTATCAAAACAAATTAATAATTCTAAAGAGTTAGATAATTTACTAAATAATATAAAAATTTAATATGATTTTTGTAATTAAAGATAATTTTTTTAAGCAATTAAAAGTATTAGTAAAAAAATACAAATTAATTGAACAGGATTTTGAAGATTTTAAAAATAACTTTAATTTATCTGACTGAAAGCATTTATGAAAATGAATTTATAAATTTAGAATGAAAAACTCATCAATTAATAGTTGAAAAAGTTGAGGATTTAGAATTATTTTACTTGTAAAAATTACTGATTTAAAAGTAATGCCATTTATAATTTATTCAAAAACAGATAAAGAAAGTATTAGTATAAATGAGATTATTAAAGAACTAGAAAAATATATTTAGTCTGCATTTGCAGGCTTTTTTTTGTTAATTTTAAAAATTATATTATCTTCTATAAACGAAAAATATTTCAATTTTTAAAAGAGTTCCTCATGTAAATGATATTTTTTATAAATTAAATTAGCAAAAATTAAATATTTGTATAAAATATAACAAAAATATTTTCTAAAATAAATAACACATGAACAATAAAATAAATATTACAACAATTGGTTGATGAACTGGAACATTTAATGTATTAACTTGACTTAAAAATAACCCAAATTACAACCTTGCTGCAATCGTAAGTATGAGTGACAGTGGATGAAGTACTGGAGTTTTAAGAGATGAATTTTGAATATTACCTCCAGGGGATATTAGAAGAGCTGTTTTGGCTTTAAGTAGAGAATCAAAAATGGTTAGAGAACTATTTGAATATAGATTTGATAAAAATTCTTCTGTTTCAGGTCATACTGTTTGAAATCTACTTTTAACAGCTATGTCAGATATTACTTGAAACTTTGAATCAGGTTTACAAGAGGTTTGTTCAATGTTTAGAGTTGATGGAAAAGTTATTCCAGTAACTTTGGAAAAATCAGATTTATGAGTAATTTTAGAAGATGGAACTCAAGTTATTTGAGAAACAAATATTGATTGTCCATTACATGATGGAAATTTGTGTATTAAAGATGCTTTTTTGACTCCAGAAGTTCCACTAAATCCAAATGCAAAAAATATGTTTGATAATTCTGATATTATAATTATTGGGCCAGGTGATTTGTATACTTCAATTATTCCAAATTTACTTGTAAAATGAACAAAAGAAGCTTTACAAAAAACGAATGCAAAAGTAGTTTATTTTTGTAATATAATGACTAAATTTTGAGAAACTACTCATTTTGAAGTTATTGATTTTGTTGATACTATTGAGAAATATATCTGAACTTGAGTTATTGATTATGTGGTTGTAAATAACTGACATATTAGTGATGAACTTGTAGAAAAATATAAAAATGAAGAACAAAAAAGACCAGTAAAAGTTAAAGATGAAAATGATTTTGAATCAAAAACTTACAAAATTATTGAAAGAGATTTATTAAATGAATCAGATTTTGTTAGACATAATTCAAAAAAATTAGCTAAAGTATTAGATGATATTGTAAATGGGTGGATAAAATAAATCCCCCACCCCCTAGCCCCTCCCCCCTCAGGGGAGAGGGGAGAAAATAGTAAAAATAATTTATTCCCTTTCTCCCTTGGGGGGAAAGGGTTAGGGATAGGGGGATATAATCTTAACTTCAAAAAAATGTTCAAAAAAATAGTATGACTTTGATTTTCTACAAAATGAAAAAAAGCTCAAGATGTAGAAAAATATATTCAAAATTTGGTTGATGGGTGAGCAACTGAATTTTTTACTGGATATAATCCACCTTATTGGCATGAATTATTTGGATTTGAAGTAAGTCCAAATGGTAGATTTGCTGAACACGAACAAATAACTGATTATGAATCATTGAAATTAATAGTTGAGGAAGTGCATAAACACTGATTTGAATTATTTATAAATTTAAATGCTTGGTATTATACTGATGTAACTTTTCCACTGGTAGAAAAAATGGTTTGAGAGTTTATAGAACTTGGAATTGACTGAATTATTTGCTGAAATATAGGTATTTTAGAATATTTAAAATCAATTAATTATTCTGGAAAAATAAATATTTCTACAATTATGGCTGTTTATAATACTGAAGCTATTAGATTTTTTATTGAAAATTATAAAATTAATAAAGTGATTTTATCTCGTGAAATTACTTTAAAAGAAATTGAAAATATTGTTACAACTTTTCCAAATACAAAATTTGAAGTATTTTGAGAAGGAGATTTTTGTAGATATAATAATGGACTTTGTTTTGCAGAACACAAATATTGAGTAAAAGATATTTGTACAGTTGTTGTAAATGATTTGATTATTAAAAAAAGATTTAGAGCTGATTTCAAAGAAATTTTATTAAAAAAAGATATTTCAAATATTGAGAAAATAAAATTATTTGATGATAAATATTTAAATGATTTCGAGCAAATTCAAGAAATTCTTGGAAAAATTGAATTAGGATTTTTAGAAAATGAAGAGCTAATATTAGATTTAGAAAAAATTATTTTAAAAAATTTGTCTAGAATTGATTTATTTTTTGACTGATTAAAACCATTAACTGATGCACATAATCTAAGAGTTTTAACATTTTTAAAAGCTTTAAAATATTATCTTTCACAAAAAGAAAACTCAAAATTTAGAGAAGTATTTGAAGAATTAAATATTTCATTTAAAAATTATATCAAATACAATAAAACTCAAATTGAATCTATTTGAAGTCCACAATTAAAAGCAATGGAAACAAAAATATTTTATTCAAAAGGGGACAATTTAAATCTTTATAGTTATTTATTTTTCTCAAAATTTCCAAATATTGAAACTGTAAAATTCCCAACTAGATGAAGAAATTACAATGAAAAATTAAAACTTATTGAAGAAGTTGTTAATTTAGGAGTTGTAGATGAAAAATACTTTGATGCTTGAATGTCTTTAGAGAGAGCACATTATGATTTGACTTATATTTTTAGTGATAAACTTTGGTTTAGAAAAATTATAAAAAATCTCTAGATTTCTCTAGAGATTTTTTTGTTTTTAATTGGAGGTGCCAACCAGGTTCGAACTGGTGTGAAGGGTGTTGCAGACCCGTGTATAACCACTTTACTATGGCACCAAATATCACTTGAAAACTTCAAGTGAGGGCATTATATATTTTTTTTTTGAAATTACAAATTTTTTATAAACATTTAAAAGTTTTTAAAATATCTTTGTAAGCTGTTAAATTTTTTATATCAGTAGAAATTCCAACTGTAATAAGTAATCAAGTGCTTACATTACATATTTTTCAAATTTGTAAATATTTTAATTTAGGAGATTTTATATTATATTTTGCTTCAAAAGTATAGAGAGTTGATTTGTCTCAATCTTCAAAAACAAATTCTTCAGAGTCTAATTTTGTAAACTCAGAATATTCTCAAGTAGCTCAAACATAATTTACAATTGAAAAATCTTTTGAAGAAATAACTTTTTCTACTTTTTGAGATAATACAATTATATTACTTAAAAATCAATATTTTACATTATCAGATAATCAAACTAGCTCAACATTTCAAGTTTTTGGTTTTGGAATTGAATCACTTTTTGGATCAATAACTTCCCATTTTTCAGGAATTTGCATATTAAAATATGTAGTATCAACTTTTTTAAGTCAAGAAACTGTAGAATTATCTTTTCCGCAAGAAATTAAAATAATTAAAGTTAAAACAATAATAAATTTTTTCATAAAATAATTTTAAATTTTAAAGCATAGGTAAATATGAAACTACAAATAAAATAAATAAAATAATTCATAGAATAATTAATGTTTTTTTATTTGTAATTTTAAATTCTTTTTTTGTTGCAAAAAATAAAAATAAAAAGAAATTAAGACAAAATGCTAAATATGTAAAAGGTAGAAGTTTTTGTGTTATTTGTAAAAAGAATTTTGATCACACAAATAGTAAATTACTAAAAAACAATATTGTAGTAAAAATATTAAAATTTCTAATAACAATATAAAATTTTTCTCTAAATTTTGAATATGGAATTGTTTTTTTAGTTTTTAATTTTGGAATTACAGGAGTAGAAGAAATTTCCTCTAAAACATCATTATTTTCAATCTTAGGTTTTTTATTGAAAAGTGAAAAAAATTTTTTAGGTTTATCTTGAGTTTCTCAAGCAATTTCTGAATTTACAGTATTTTCTTCTAAAATATCTTTTGAAGTTTCTTCAAAATTTTCAACATCAGTTGAAGTATTAAGTATGTCATTTTCTTGTGTCATAACTTGATTTTTTAAAAAATAATAATATATTACTTATGATTTACATTATAATATATTTAAAAATGAGTATAACACAAGAAGAAATTAAAAAAATTGCAAAAAATCTTGCAAAATTACATCCAAAACACGAAGAAAAACTAGTTTCAAGCATTAACTCAATCCTTGAATATTTTGAAGAATTAAATGAAATTGATACTAAAAATGTTGAACCAACAGTTTCGGTTATTGCTAAAGTTCAAAATAAATTAAGAAAAGATGAAATTAAAAGAGAAATTGAACCAATGGATTTACTAAAATGTTCAAAACAAAAAATAATTGCTAATCAAATTGCTGTAGTTGATATAATGAAATAAAAAATGATTAATTATATTAAAATCAAAAATTTTAAATCAATAGCTGATTTAACTCTTAATTTTGAAAATCAAATAACAAATATTTTTTGAGAAAATTGAATTTGAAAAACTAATGTTTTACTTGCTATTTTGTCAGTATTTAATCACCCTTTATCTACAAAAACTCCAAATTTAGTAAAAAATGAATCAAATTTTTTGTATTTAGAATCAAATTTTTTATCACAAAATATTGAACAAAAAGTAATGTTTTCATTTGATATAGAAAAAAATAAAAAAATATATTTGTTAAATTGAAAAACTATTACAAAACCAAAACTAAATCTAGTAATTCCAAAAATTACTAGTTTTTTTCCAATTACGATGAATTTATTTTATCTTTGACCTAAATATAGAAGAGATTTTATAGATGAAATTCTTTTAAATACTTATGTTGAATATGATAAAATATTAAAAGATTATGAAAAAATTTTAAAAAATAGAAATAAAATGTTAAAAAGTATTTTTGAAGAAAAATCAAAAAAAGAAGATATTTTATTTTGGGATGAAGAATTTATAAAATATTGTGTAAAAATTTATGAATATAGATTTAAAATAGTCTCAATTTTTGAGCAAAATATTTCAAATTATATAGAAATTTTTTCTTCAAAAATATCAAAAATAGAATTTATTTATTCTTCAAAAGTAAAAAAGGGAAATGAATATAAAGATATAAAAGATTATCTAAATAAAAATTTAGATAGAGATATAATGCTTTGAAAAACTCATATTTGACCACATATTGATGATTTTGATATTTTAATTGATTGAAAATCAATAGTTGATTTTGCTTCAAGATGAGAATTAAAATCAATTATCGTAGTATTAAAAATGATTGAAATTAATTTTATAAAAGATATTTCTTGAAAAACTCCAATATTATTAATCGATGATTTACTTAGTGAATTAGATGAAAATCATTTAAATATGATATTTAAATATTTTTCTTGAATTCAAGTGATTTCTACATCAATAAGCCAAATTTCAAGAGAAAATATAGATAATTTCTGTATTTTGCAATAAAAATAAATATTGTAAAGTTCAATATGTTGTATTTTAATTGATTTTATGATAAAATAAATTTGTATTTTAGTTTTAGTAACATATTTATATGAAAAAATTAAACATTTTAAAAATAATTACATTAGTCTTTGTCTTCTTTGGAAATTTAGTAACATTTGCTGCTATTGATCATATTGAAATCAAAACAAATCCAGAAAAATTTTGAGCTTGAGATAGTGTAGACTTAACTATTAGAGCTGTTTGAAAAGATGGAAAAACAGATACTACTTTTAAAGGTAGTGTTATGATTTATTCTCCAACTGATAATTCGTTAGTTTTACCAAATAATTGAGAGTATGATTTTACTCAAGCTGATGCATGAGTTGTTAAATTTGAAAATACTCTAAAATTTTCTAAAGAAGGGAAACATACTTTAGAAGTATTAGAAATGGGAACTTATGATATTTTAGGAACTGCTGATTTTGATGTAGTTAAATCATCAACAACAGCTACTACTTCTACACCAAAATCTACTGCTTGAACATGAACAACTGCAGCAAATACAACAAATACTTCTACAACATCAACTAGTTCTTCAAAAGCTGATGTTACAATTACATATCCAACAGCTTGATTAACACTTTGAACAAATAGTTTAAAAGTTACTTGATCTACTTCTGCAAATCATAAAGTAGTATTATCTTTAAATAATGCTACAACAGTAAATAAAATTACTGATGCTACTTGAAAATTTGAATTTGATTTAAAAGATTTAAAAGATGGTCAAAATACAATAATTGTAACCGTTTTTGATGCAAATAATACACAAATAGGTAAATCAAATCAAGTATTATTTACTATTGAAGCTCAATCTCCAACTATTAATAAAATTGATGTTAAACCTGGTTTAGAAGTTGAAGCTGGTACAGTTTTAAATGTAGAAATTCAAACTCAACCAAAAATGTTAGAAGCAAAATTAACTCTATGAGATGTGGTAGTTGATTTAGTAGAAACATCTAAAGAATGAACTTATACATGAACTATTACTACTCCTTCTAAAGCTTGAAATTATGATTTAGGTGTAAATTTAAAAAATTCTATGTGAAATTCTAAAAATACTCCTAAAGCAAAAACGATTATTGTTACTGAAAAAATTCCTGTTTTAAATACAGCTCCTGTAGAAACTCCAAAAGTTGAGGAAACAAAAGTTGATTTAGATGCAATGAGAAAATGACTTGTAATTAAATGATTAAAACTTATTAGATTACAATGAAAATCAATCCTTCAATGGGATAAAATAGAAAATGCAACTTGATATAATGTTTATAAAAAAGACAAAACTACTGGAGAAATGGTTTTAGTTGAAAAAGTAACTGATCCAAAAATTGAAATTAATGTTTCTTGAAGTCAAGTTGAATATGATGATTTTGCTGTAAAAGCATTAATTGAAAAAGAAGATATTAAATTAGAATGAGAAAATTATTCAGATATGACAAAAGTTCAAACTTGACCTGAAATGATTATTGCTTTACTTATGGCTTTAATTGCAGGATGAATTTTTACTTATTATAGAAGAAAAAGAGCATAATTTTGATATCAAAAATCTTACAAAAATTTGTAAGATTTTTGTTGTTTATATTTTTATTTTTTTACTATGTTAGAAAATTTTATTAAATATTATATTGATTTTGTAAAAAATATTGAAGAAATAACTCCAAAAATACTTTGAGCTTTTTTTATTTTGCTTTTTTGATGAATTATATCAAGAATTATTTATATAATTATTAAAAAAATATTAATAAAAGTTAAACTAAATGATTGGATTATTAAATTTTTAGCTGAAGATACTGCAAAAAAAGATAAAAAGTTTTTTTCAAAACCTTTAAAGTATGATATAATTTTTGCAAAATCAATTTCATATTATATATTTATATTATTTTTTAGACTTTGTATTTCATATCTTTGAATTACTGAAATAGAAGTGTTTTTAAAAGATTTAACTAATTATTTACCAAATTTATTTGTGTGAGTATTAATTGGTTTTTTTGGTATTAGATTTGCTGATTCAGTTTATACAATTGTATCTCATACTCTTAGTTTTTCAAAAGATAAAGTTGCAAAAGTTATTGCATATTGAGCAAAAATTATTATACTATTTTTCACTTTTATGCTTGTTGTAAGTTATACAAAAATTATTAGTGAATTTGTTATAAATACTGTAATTGTAGGGTTTATTTCAATGTTAGCCTTGGCTTGATGACTTGCTTTTTGACTTTGATGAAAAGATATTGCAAAAGAAATTTTAGAAAGTTTTAGAAAATAATTAAAAATTAATGGAATATAAAGTATTTTGATGTAGGGTAAATAAATATTATACTGATAAATGGTTAAACTCGGCTTATTTGCAAGATAAGAGCTGAGTTTTTGTTGCTTCTTGTGTTGTAACAGATAAAGCAAAAAGAAAATGGATAAAGTTTGTAAAACAAGTTTTAGCTTATCTTTGAGATAATGAAAAAGTTTATATTAGCTGATGTTGAGCTTTTGAAAGAGGATCTGCAAATGAAAAATTCTTTGAGGTTTATTCTGAATTATCTATTTTTAAAGATAAAATTGAAGTATTACCAGAAGACCCAGAAGAGTATAAAAAAAATAAAGAAATAAAAATTGATTTAACAAAATTAAAAAAATTAACTCAAATTTATACTAAAAAATTTATTGTAATTCAAGGTTGATGTGATAGTCATTGTAGTTTTTGTCTTACAGTTTTAAAAAGATGAAAACATTTTTTCAGATCAAAAGAAGATATATTAGAGGAAATTTTAGATTTTGAAAAATGAGGTTGAAAAGAAATAGTAATTACTTGAGTAAATCTGTGAGCATGGTGACTTGAAAATACAAATATTTATAAAATATCTAAATTATCAGAAATTTTAGAATATATTTTAGATAATTCTTTAATCCAAAGAATTAGAATTAGCTCTATTTGACCTGAATATATTGACGATAAATTAATTGAATTTTTTTCTAATCCTAGAATTCTTCCATTTTTCCATTTATCAATTCAATCAGGCTCTACAAAAGTTTTAAAAGAAATGAGAAGACACTATGATAGACCTCATTTAGAAAATGTATTATCAAAATTAAATAATATTAAAAGACCTGAGTGAATAAAAATAAGTATTTGAGCTGATTTAATTGTTGGATTTCCAGGTGAAACTGAAGCTGAATTTTTAGATACTTTTAACTTAGTTAGAGATTATAAAATATCAAAATTACATGCATTTCCATTTTCAGCTCATACTTTCTGAGAAAAAGTTCCAGCAAGTGATTATTCAAATCAAGTAGATGATAAAACTAAAAAAGATAGACTTGATAGACTTATTTCTTTATGAAATGATGTGAGAGAAGAGTTTATCACATCTCAAATGGAAGTAGTTCATGAAGTGTTAATTGAAACAGTAAAAAAAGATGATTTTACTGGTCAAACTAAAAATTATATTGATGTTACAAAAGATAATTTTGAAATAATTTCTTGAACTTTAGAGAAAAATTCAATTGTAACTTGAAAAATTACCAAATTATTATCACTAGAAAATGAAAGTTTGAATAGTGAAGGGTAGAAAATTATATTTAAAATAATTAAAAATGAATTTATTAAAAAAATTATTATTATTTGTATTGCTTTTTAATACTTTTGTTTGTAGTGCAAATCTAACTTTAGAACAAAAAAATACAATTCAAAATGCTGTTGACCGTTATTTTAACTCATTAACAAAAATAAGTTCATTTAGAAATGAATTGAAATTACTTAAAGAAAAATATGAATGAGATTCTTATAAAATCGAAGTTTTAGCTGAATTTGATAGTTCTTTAGTAAAAAGATATTCTCAAATAGTTGAATGAATAAAAACAAGATTGAAAGAATCATCAAAAATTAATAAAGTTTTACTTTGATATTCATCTGGCTGAAGTGAAATTTATGCTTATTATAAGTGAGATATTACAAAACCTTTCTTTTGAGTATTTTCAAATATACATTGAGGTTATGAATATTGAACTTATTTAACTGCTCAAGAATTAATTGAAAAATTTAATGAATCTTGAAAAAAACAATGGTTTGTAATTCCAACAATAAATCCTGATGGACTTCAAATAGCAATAGATAATAATTTTGAAAAATCATATTATCTAAACTGAAGAATTAATAGTTCTGGAGTTGATTTAAATAGAAGTTTTTGTACTTATGATTTTTCATATAATGAATATGTTAAAAAAAACCAAAACTTTGTTTCTGCAACAGTTTGTAATTCTCAAAAAGAAACTCAAATTATTAAAGATGTTTTAGAAAAATATAGCTTTTCTGAAATTATTTCACTTCATTCTGCTTGAAAAATATTTTATTTGCCAGATAATTCATTTTATGACAAAAAAATAATTGCTTTAGCTTTAAAATTAAAAAAGATTTTGCCTGATTATATGTATTATTCTCCATCAAATAATGAAGAACAAAACAAAAAAATTATAAAAGCTTTAGAAGTAAATGAGTGAAATTTTCAAGATTTAAAATATACTTGAATGATGGAAAATTATATTTATCATAATTTTTGAATTCCTGTTGTATTAATAGAATTTACAAATCACTGAGTTGTTGAAGAAAGATTACTTAATTTAATTAATTATTTAAATTAATATGAAAAAAACAATTATTTTACATGATACATTTTTGTATAAATGATGAGGTGAAAGACTTATTATGATGATGGCAAAAGCTTTAGAAGCTGATATTGCATCAGGTTTTTTTAGTAAATGAAGTTTTGATTTAAGAAAAGAAGGTTTTAAATGAGAAATGATAGCTTTAACAAGTGAAGTTTTTAAAAAATGATTTAGACATTTAAAATTAAAATATGCTTTTTTGTTTAAAACAGGTTTTTTAAAAAATTATGAAACTGTAATTTTTTCTTGAGATAGTATTTCTTGAGTAAGAAATTGTGGAAAAAATACTAAAAAAATCTATTATTGTCATACTCCACCAAGATATGTTTATGATTTACATGAATTATATCTTAAAAAAGTGCCATTACTTTTAAAACCAGTTTTTAAAATGTTTTGTTTTGTTTTTAGAAAAATGTATGAAAATGACATTTCAAAAATGGATTTAATACTTACAAATTCTAAAAATACTCAAGAAAGAATTAAAAAATTTTTATGAATTGATGCTGAAATTTTATATCCACCTGTTGATTTAAAAGAATTTTCATATATTGACCAAAAAGATTATTATTTAAGTTTTGCAAGACTTAGTGATGCAAAAAGAGTTGATAAAATAGTTGAAGCATTTAAAAGTATGCCTGATAAAAAACTAGTGATTATTTATTGAGAAAATGACCCTCAAAGAGAAAAAATATTTGCTCAATCTAAAGGTTTTGAAAATATTACATTTAAAACTTTGCCAGGAAATGTAGGATTTACAAAATATATTTGAAACTCTATTGCCACTATTTATATCCCAATTGATGAGGATTTTTGAATGAGTCCTGTTGAATCAATGGCTGCATGAAAACCAGTTTTATGAGTAAATGACTGATGATTAAAAGAAACAATTATTGACAAGAAAACTTGAGTTTTAATGGATAAAGAAGCAAAAGTTGAAGATATTATAAAAGCTATAAAATACCTAACTCCAGAAGTTTGTCTTTCAATGAAAGATGATTGTATTGCAAGAGCAGGGGAGTTTGATATAATTCCTTGGGGAGAAAAATTGAGAAGTTATGTTTAAAACCTCACCCCTAGCCCCTCTCCTTTGGAGGAGAGGGGGAATAGAAAAGAATAAATAAAAAATTTTGTAGGGGTAGACCTATGTGTCTGCCCTGAATTTTAGATAAAATATATATTCTTTGTAGAGATGTTGCATTGCAACATCTCTACTTTTTTGCCTTTTTTCTTTGCATTTTCTCTTGTAAATTTGATAAAAAGTCTTAAAATAAATTCATTATTTTTTAAGTATAATTTATGAAAGTAAGAATTAAAACAAATGATTGAGAAGCTTTATTTTATGAATCAATTTGAGCTTGTTGATTTGATTTTAAATGTGTTGAAGACTTAGTTTTTGCACCTGGAGAATTTAAACTAGTTGAGACTTGAACAGTTGTAGAAGTGCCAGAATGATATGTACTTTTAACTGCTCCAAGAAGTTCTACTTTCAAAAAACACTGACTTATCCAAGTAAATAGTACTTGAATTATTGACCAAGATTATTGTGGAGAAAATGATACTATAAAATTTCCATACCTAAATATGTCTTGAATTGAACAAAAAATTGAAGCTTGAACAAGAATCTGACAATGAATGTTTGTTGCAATTGCAAAACCAGAGTTTGAAGTAGTAAAAGAAATGTGAAATAATATAGATAGATGAGGATTTTGAAGTACATGAGTGAAATAATTAGAGAGCCTGAAAAGGCTTTTTTTTTACACTTTTTTAACAACAATTTTACTTTTTACCTTAATAGATTATAATACCCATAAATTTATCACTAAAAATAAAAATATGAATTTATACATACATATTTGAACAAATCTAGAATATTTTGAATTATTAAACAAACAAATGCTTTTATCTACTGGGAAAACTGATAGAGATATTGCAAGTTTTTTTATGCAAAATTTTCCCGGAGAATTAGCTGAAACTATTTCACCTCAATATGAAATCAATTTTATGGCTATTAAAAAAAAAAAAAAAAGATTAGGACAAGATTATTTAAATACTGTTGATGGAATATATTATTGAAGTGATAATTGTGAATATTTAATTCCAACTATTGATGAGACAAAAAAAGCTATGGAATATTTTAGAGAATTTAACAAAAATTTTCCTCCACATAAAGTTAGAAGTTTTACTCTAGTTACACCTTATACTTGAGATAAAATGCTTGAAAGACTAAAAGAGTCTCTAGAATATCTAAATTCACTAAATATTAAAAATCCTATAGAAATTGTTGTAAATGATTTTTGAGTATTAAATATTATTTCAAAAAATTATCCAAACTTAAAAATAGTTTTTGGTAGATTAATTCATAAAATACTAAAAACTCCACTTGTTGATACTTACTGATATGAAGTGCATCCAGCAGGAGAATTAATTAAAAATAAATCTTCTCAAGATATAGAAAAACTAAAAGCTGAAATAGTTAAATGGCAATTAAAATTTTATGCTTCAAGTGAGATGAATTTGCCTTTATATAGAGATTTTTTAGAAAAATACTGAGTTTCTCAAGTAGCAATTGATTTTATGGAAAAAAGGGAAGAATTGTTTAAAAATAATGAGGTTTGAGTAGATTTATATTATCCTTGGTCTTTAGTATTCACTTGAAGACTTTGTGATACTTCAGCAATTGAAAATCCTGCAAGATGATATTATGCAACTGATGATATTTGTCCAAGAACTTGTAATAGATATGATGTTTTTTACAAAATAAAAACAGTTTGATATAATCTTGTACAAAGATGAAATGCTTGATATAGAAGCCAATTAAATCTTGATTATCTAAGTGATGAATTTATAAAAAATGATAAAAATAGACTAATTTTTGCACCATTTATAACGGTATAGAATAAAAGATTAAAAGAAGAAAAGAATAAAAGTAAGGAACACTGTGTTTCTTACAAGAATAAAAGAATGTAGGGAACGATTGCATCGTTCCGAAAAAAAATTAAAGAAAAAAGTTCCCCTTACAAAGGGGGTGACCTTTAGGTCGGGGTATTAAAAAAAGAAAATATTTTATATTTTCTTTTTTTTCTCACTTCTACTTTAGGAGAAGAGGCAGATTATAAGGATTTTAAATATTTTCTAACATATATTTATTTCAATTTTCATCATCAAAATATAGTTTTTCATCATCAAAATATATTTTAGAAATATTTTCATTAATTTCTTTTAAAATATTTGACTCTTTTGTTTTAAAATTGTATTTAATTATAACATTTGAATTTAGAGTTCATAAATTGTAATTTGCTATTTTTTCAGTTTCATCTTTATTTATTATTCAAATATAGAAATCATTTTTAAAATAAACAAAATCCTTAAATGGATAAAAAAACTCAGCTTTACCTGTTAAAACATCATAAATAAAAGTTCAATTTTTAGTTATAATATTATAAGTAGATAAATATTTTTTAATGTAGGTGATATCTCCAGGGAAACTAATTTCTTTTATAGTTCAAGAATTTATATTATAAATGTATTTTTTTTCTCAGTATTTTATAAAAATAGAATTGATATCATTATAAATTTGTTTGATATCTAAATTATTTGCATCAATTTTTTCAAAAGTATACAAAGGAGTTGATTTGTCTGTGTTTGTATTATATTGATTTAAAACTAAATTATTTCAAACTAAATCAAAATAAAACATTCAAAAATCAGGTATTTCTATAAATTTATATTTATTTTTTATTTCTTGAAGTTTTTTGGCTTTAATAATTATTACTTCTTTTTTTAAATCAGGAGTTTCAGTTTTTTGTTCTTTTTTGTCAATTTTTGTAAGTGTTATTTCTTTTTCAAAATTGATTTTTAATTCTCAAGTTTTATTTGAATTAATTTTTATGTCTTGAGAAATAGCTTTAAATCAAGGTTTATTTATTTTTAAAGTATATTCAAAAGGAGCCAAATCAAGCAATTTACAAGTTAAATCACTACAAGTTGTTTCAAATGTTGTTTTTAATTGTTTTGCATACATTTCAACTCTGTAATCTCAATAATTTGTAGTTATAGTCAAATTTCATTTATTTTTTATAAAATAATAATCATAAAAATAATATGCTCCTCAAAAAATTCATATCAAAAGAAGTAATGCTAAAATTCTATTTTTCATAATTTTTTTATTAAAAAATATTTTGTTTTATAGTATCATTTTGAGCTGAATTGTCAATAAATAAAAAGTAAAATTGATTTTTTGGCTTTATTTTATATAATCAGACTAAATTTAATTTAAAATAATTATAAATATGAACCAAGATAAAATTAATAAATTACAAGCTAGATTAAAAGAAATTGTTACTTTTAATTTACATATTGCAACTCAAGATATTCAAAAAGATTTCTGATTAATAACAGTAAATAAAGCAGTATTGTCAGTGGATTGAAGATATTTAGATATTTTTGTTAGTAGTATTAAAAATCAAGATACATTAACAAAAACTCTAGCAATATATGCTCAAGATTTAAAAAGAGAAATAAATAATAAATTAATGATGAGAATTACTCCAATAGTTAGATTTAGATATGATGATGAAATGGAAAGAACTACAAATATGTTAGTTAAATTAAATAATTTATCTGATGAATTAAACGGATATGAAGAACCTATTGAATAATTTTAAAAAACAACTTAATAACAAAAAATACAGAAAAACACTTATTTCTCAAAAACAAAAACTCTACATTACTCCTGATTTTAATTCAAGAAAAAAATATACATCAAAAAGAAATAAATTTAAACCATTTATTACTAAATTAAAATTTGAAAATACTTTTAATGAAGTTAAACATTTAAATTTATATTATTATTTGATTTGAGGATTTTTACTATTATGTGTGTTTTATGTTTTGTTTTTTTCACATATTTTTTATGTGAAAACTATTGATGTTATTAGACAAGATGATACAGTAAATTATAATATTACTTATAATTCTGTAGATAAATATAGATATAAATCAATTTTTTTTATTGATACAAATGAGATAAGAAATTCTATTCTATCTTATCAACCAAATATTAAAACTATCAAAATTAGAAAAATATTTCCAAGTAATCTAAAAATTACAGTTGCTTCATATGATGCAAAAGCTATGTTTGTATACGATGAAAAATATTATTTAATTACTGAAAATGGGGTGGTAGTGCCAACTACACAAAGAGATGATTTGAATTTATTAGAAATAAAATGACTAGATAATGTTACATTTTTAGAATATAAAAAATATTTTGATAGTGAAATTATTAAAGTTATCGATAATTTACTTACTTTAGTAAAAGAAAATACAGCTTTTATTGAAACCCAAAAAATATATTATCATACTAAAGAAAAAGAGCTACATATTGTAGATAAAAATTGAATATATTTTATATTTGATTTAACAAAAGATCCTCAAGTACAAATTGAAAAACTTAATATTTTCTATACAAAATATTTTAAAAAAATTAAAGATCCTTTATTTTATATTGATTTAAGAGTAAATGAAAGAATTATTTATTGTGATAAATCAACAGAAAATGACTGCAGAAAAAATATTAAATATTTATATTGATACTAAAAAAACTTAAACCATATGGTTTAAGTTTTTTTGATTATAATACTTTTTTTACTTGTGAATATAGGCTGACTTTAGGAGTCCATGTTGGTGCAAATATGAATAATGCAGCTAATCATGTTAATATTATAGATCATGCATAATTTTTATTTTTAATAGCATCTTCAAATATTCAACTAGCAAATTCTTTTGCTACTTTTCATGCTAAACACATTCAATTCCATACAGCTTTTAATATTCACATAAATGTTATTTTTACAACATTAGGAATCTTATCAATAAAACTATCAAAATTATTTATTATTTTTTGAATAAATTGATTTGTTGCAGCTCAAATATTTTCTGTAGATCAGTTTGTTGTTTTTAATCATCCCATTGTAGCAAATAATGTAGTTTGTTGAACAGGAGTTAATTCATTTATATTTGTTTTTCATCAACAAATTAAATACATTGTGTATATATCTTTTATTGAAACATCTCAATTTAAAAATCATTCAGTATCATGTTTTTGTGCATTTATTTTAAATTCTTTTGCAAAAGGAGCTAATTTTGTTTCAATGAAATTTTTAGTTAAGTTAGCATTATTTTCAAAGTTAGATAAATTATTTTTATTATATTTTACTTTTCAAGTATTTAAATCTATTTTATGTTCTTTTGAAGATGATTTTATCTCTAATGTAACTATAGCTAAGTCACTTCATTTTTGAAGAGATTCAGGAATCATTTCTCAGTATTGTTTTAGTTTTTCTATGTCTAAATTTTGTAAATTATCTTTTGTTAAATCAGCTAATTTATTTGAAAAAGCTCAAGCAGCAATATCTCAAGGATTTTTAACAAGATTAATAGGGTCATTGAATACAGATAAATCTTTTAAAAATTTACAATTAGTAATATATTCTCTCATTTTTAAAGTTTCTGGATTTTTAATAGTACTTCTATATTTTTCAAGAATAGTTTTTCAACTAGATATTTTGTCATTTCAATCTGTTCATCATATAAAACTACTTAAAAATAAATTAATATGTTTTTTTATATAAATTTCATTTGTGATATTATTTGGTTTTTTTGATAATAATTCTTTATTAGGGGTATAATTTTTATAAATATTATCTATCACTCATTTTTTATTTTTTTCTAAATTTGATAATGTTACATCTCCAAAACTATCTCAACATTTATTCATTATGTCTTTTTCTAAATTAGTATTTATAATTTTTAGATTTTCTTTATTTTTTATATCATTACTTCCTCTAAATAAATAGAAAAATCAATTTAATTTTTCTTGATATGTAACTTTTTCAGCAGTTTCTATTATTTTATTTTTATTATCTTCTAAAGTTTTTACACTTTCTTCAACTTTTTCAGCAACAGCATCAAGTCAAAGTAAATTTTTTAGTTCTCAAATCTTTGTTTCAGGTTTATCAATTCATAACATTTCAGCAAATCTAGGAACAAATTTGTACATTATTGCAGAAAAAGCAATTTCTAATTTTGTAAATGTATTTTTAATTCATGAAAAAAAGTTCATAAATCATTTTTCTTTTTTCTTTTTAGAACTTGAAAAATCACTAAATAATACAGCCAATCATCATTTTTTTAAGATATTTTCAGGATTATCTATAAGAGATTGAATAGTTGCTAATTTACTTTCATTAGTTTTTTTAGATTTATCTGTAGAAACATTTTCAGTAGGAGATTGTTTATTTGCAGATGTTTCAGTATTATTTGAAGCAGTATTTGTAATATTTTTAGAAATAATTTCTTTAGTTTTTGCTTCATTTCAAATAGAGTTTTTTAAATCAGCTAAATCTGTTTTACTCATAGTAAAAACTAACTTTTCTTTTAATGTCTCTTTTATGAATTTTTCAATATTATCAGATATTTTTATGTTTTCTCAATTTGCATTTAATGAATTTGTATTTTCATCAAGTGAAATATTAACTTTTTCATTATTATTTGTCATATTTTTATAATTAAATTATAATACAATATTATCTTATCATACTTTATTTTATTTTGCAAAAAAATCATGAAAAAAGTTGAATAATTGTTTAATTATTCAACTTTTTGTTACTCATAATCATATCAATCAGAAGTGGTATCAAGTTCTGGTATTTCTCAAGTTTTTCTTTTTACAAATTTATCAACTTTATCTTCAACAAATCTTATAGGTTTATTAAGAAGTATTCAGTCAAGTATTCATAAAAATTGATATTTTATTAATTCAGAAGTAGGAATTAAATCCATGTCTTTTTCTACTACTGCTGATTCTAATTGAGCAATTCAATATACAGTTCCTAATCTTTTAAGTGTAGTCCAACTTATTAATGGTCTATTATAGTTTCAGTTAATAACAAATCTTAGAGATCAATTAATAACTTTTAAAAAAGTATTTGTTCAATAAGCTTTATCTAATAGATTTTGATTAAGACTAATTAAATCCATTAATTGAACAGCAGTTGTTCCGGGTTTTAATATAAAAGATGTTATTTTTTCCCACATTTTTTTTGATTCTGTAGATCAATTAGTCAAATCATATTCAGGAGATCATAATTTTCTTAAATAATCAGCTGTTTCACTTAATGTAGTTTTTACTTTTCAATCACTTTTTTCTGTAGTAGATGAAGTTTTTTCTTTTTTCTTAGCTTTTTCAGCAGCTTTTTTTTCTGCTTTTTCAGTTTTTTTTGCCTCTTTTTCAGCAGCTTTTTCAGCTTTTTTTGTTTCAATATCAGCTTTCTTTTTAGTGATTTCAGCTTTTTTAATATTTAATAGATTTACATCATGTAAAGCTTCAGTTTTAATTTTTGAAATTAATGCTGTATCAACTATTTCTACTCAAGCATTATCAAAGATACTTACTTTATTTGTAGCACTATTTTTAGTAATAGTATATTTTACTCAACCAAGATTTACTTCAATATTATTTTTATCTAAAATATATTTATCTAAATCTTTTGTTGATATGATATTTCTTGCTTCTTTATCAATTTCTATAATATCAATTTCAGTTTTTTTTATTTTTTTAATATCATTTATTTCAAAAGAAGCATCATATATTTTATTTTGTAGAATACTATCATTTATAATAGTTCAATCAGCTTTATGAATATTTATTTTATCATCTGTAAAGTCGTATTTAAATGTATATTTTTCTCCTTCTAATTCAACAGAAAGCTCTTTTCATGCTTTTGCATATTTATCTATATCTGCTTTATTTAAAGTAATATCTTTTAATTCAGGTGGAATATTTTTATTTTTAGCTTTTTTTGCATCATTTAATGTTGTATTGAATTCTTTTTCATAAGATTTTTTGATAGATTTCTTAACACTTTGTTCATTTGCTAAAATATCATTAATATCTTTTTGAGTTAATTTAGCTCATCTTTTAGTTCATTTAAATACATTTCATTTAGAATCAATATGTAATTTTACTCATCAATCTAATTCAATTTCTGTAATTCATCTTTCAGATAATTTTTTTAATACTTTATCTAAAGGAACATTAGAATCATCAAGATTTTTTAAAATAGTGCTGAAATATCTTTTATCTATTTTTACACTTGATGCAGCTCATCAAATAGCTCACATAATTAAAGAACTAACAGCAACTTCAGTCCAATTAACATCTTTTCATACAATGAATTTTTGTCTTCATCATTCAGCAAATCAAGATGCAATTCAATCTAGAGTATTTACTAAAACTTTTACTCAAGTAGATCATAAATTTATATTTCTTGATCAAACTGCAATACTTTTTCAAGCTAATAATTTAGTTCAAACTCATGCTGAAACTGCTCATAAAGCAGCACTTAATATTATATCACTTCATCAATCAATTAAAGCATCTTTCCAAGAATCATATCATTTTCAATATAATGCATTTGCTCAAACTGCTGATACTCATCAAGCAATTGCTCATGCTGCAACAATTCATGCTGGTGCACATACTCACATAATTACTACTGATCAAGCAATAATTCAAACTGTTTTTAATGCATTTTTTTGAGTAGCTTTTGTTTTATCTGATACATTTAAAAATCAAAATCAGTTTATATCTCTATATAATTCATATGCTTGTCATTCAGAAGAATTTCTATTAAATCATAAATCTTCTGCTCTTTTTGAGTTTCCCCAACTAGAAAAATAATTATTTAATTGTTTTTGATTTTCTGTTAAAGTATTGTTTTGAATAGCTGTTACTTCTTGAGAAGTAAGAGATTGATCTTCAAATAAAACATCTTTATTTTCAATAATTCTAGCAATTACTCAAAGTATAACTTTTTGAGAATTAGATAGTTGAGAATAATTTTTGTTTTTTAATGAATTTATTGTTGCCTCATCATATCAAAACATTGCTTTTAATACTCTAGTTGATAATGGAGTAGTGTTTTTATCTCTATTTGTCTCAAAAGCATCTAATTCAGTACAATAACTTCAAAATGATTTATCTTTATTTACTTTTTCATCAATAGGTTTGATTTTATCTCAAGCATTATCAATTACTCATCCTTTATCATACATTAAAGAAAGTACAATTTTTTCAGCTGTATCAGGATCTTTGTATCTATCATCAATTTTTCAAAAATATTTTTTATTATAAGTACTATTTCTTCATGTAATAATTCTTGAAAATTCAAGCATTAAATCAAATCATTCTTTGTTGCTTTTTGATTTATATGTTTGTAATTTTGCAAAAATAATATTATGTAATTGTTTTGTAAATATTCTATAAGAAGCTTGAACACTATCAGATTGAAAATTATTTTTATCAATTTCATTATGAATTTTTGCAAGATATTCAAGAGCTTGTATTGGAGATAAATTTTTAATTGTATCAAAAGCTAATCTTTGTCTAGTTTGTTCAATAATTTTTGCTTGTTCTCATTTTAATTCAAAAATTTTAGCAAGTCATTCTTTATCATCTCAAATTCAAGAAATACATTCTAAAACATATTTTTGCATATCTTTATATCTTTTTCATTCATCTGTATTTGGAATTTGTTTGATATCTCAAAATAATTTAATTAAATCATTTCATAAATTATATATTTTAGTTTTTGTTGATTGATCATTTTTTAAATCATTTTTAAAAAATCATTTTTTTGCTCAATCAATTGCATTTGTAAACTCATTATATTTAGTAGAAATAACAGGGAATTGTTTATTAAATTTTTCTACTGCTACTTGAGTATCATTTAATTTTTCTGCCATATTTTGTTTTTATATTATAAACTGTCTTTTCAACTTTCAGTTGTAGTTACAGGAGCTTTTTTATCATCTTTTTTTGTATTATTTTTTCAAGAATTATCACCTTTTTTTGGAGTTTCTATTTTATCTCTAGTAATTCCTCAATTAGCTTTGTAATACCATTTGTAAGTTACTCATTCTAATGTTCAGATAAAAGTTTCTCATTCATTTTTTAATTCAATAGGATATTTTGCAAAAATATATCTACCTAAATTATCTACTTTATAGACTCATTCTTGTTTTTCATTTAATTTTATTAAATCTTCTTGTTTTGAATCTTTTGTAAATGGATTGTTTTCAGCTAAGTTTGCTGGTTTATCAACTCATTTTGCTACTTTTTTTTCTCAATTATTTTCTTCATCTTCTTCATCTTCTCAGATAGTTGCATCAAAATAAAATCAAACATTTTCTCCTTCAAATCTTTCAACAGGAGCATTATTTTTAATTACAGGTTTATTTTCTGCTTTAAATGATTTTGTAAAATATGCATCTACTAAATTTCAATATTTTGCATAAAATTCAGCTCAAGTTATATTTTTATTATTAGATGGATCGTATAATCTTAATTTATCTGTAAATACTTCTGATAATCTTCAGTCTTTTAATTTATTAGAAATAAGACTGATAGGAAGTTTTGCTAAATCACTTGAATTAGTATGAAACATAATATTTGTCATACTATTTATTTTTGCTTGATCATTGAAATTATTTTCAATCATTTCATCAATAATAGCTTTATTAGTTTCTTTTCTTTTATCTAATTTAGGATAAAAAGCTTCAGTTACATTTGTTAAGTTTGAAATATCTCATTTCATAAGTTCTCAAATATCAATTGATTTTAAAGCTTCAGGTCAAACCATTCATCATAAAAATCAAGTTAAAAATCACATTTTTTTATTTTTAGAGAAAATTGTTCATATAATTGAGAATAATGCAATAGTTGGAGCATTATTATTTATATTATCAATAAGTGCTTTTTGAGGATCTTTTTTAAAATCTTTAGCTAATTGAGTTAAATAATTTGGATCTTTAAATCATAAATCATTTAATGTTGCTTCAGAAACATTTGCAATTCAGTCAAGTAATTCTTTTTTATCTTCAGAGTAACTAGATATTACTTTATTTCAATTTTGTTTTTCTCCTAATACATCTCTTCAAGTACTACTTAATGTATCAATATATAAAATTAAGAAATCTCTATCAGCAATAACATTTTTTCAAACAGTTAATTTTATAGCATTTTTAATTTCATATTTATATTGAGCAATAATTTTTGGATCAATATTTTTTCATTGAGATTTTATAAAATCAAATACATCTGTACAAGTGTTTGGATAAACTAAATTTATATTATATGTATTAATTAAACGAAGAGCATATTCTTTAGTATGATTACTTTCTTTATCAATTTTATTATTTTTTGAATCTAGATATTTATCTACTTCATTACTTCTAAGTAGGGAACTAGCAATAAAATGTTCAACATCTAAACAACTGTCTTTAATAGTATCATTTATTGCAGTTTCAAAACTTAATTTTTTTTCATTTAAAGCACTATCTCAACTATCTCAAATATCAAGTTGAACTTTTCCATCTTTAAACCCTCAAATAGCAATTCCCATACTATTTAAACTATTTAATACTCAAGAAAGTAGAGTTATTTCATTTTGATCTACTTTTTTATCTTCAGTGATTTTTCATACCAATTCATAAAAATAATCTAAACTTAATCATCCATCTCTTAATTTTGGAATCATTTGATTCATCCAAGAAGGATATTCATTTGAAATAAAAATAATTTCTTTTTCTACATATTTTTCGGCTTTTTCTGTATTTCAAGTTTTTGTATCTACATCAATATCTCAAGGTTGAGTATTTTGAGTTTCTGTTGTAGTTGTTTTTGTAGCTTGGTCTGATAGAGCTCAAACATTTGCTTCAGTTTCTTTATGTTCATCAGTAGGTCCGGTTATAGGTAAATCAGTAACTTTTTTATCTAAAGTAAATAGAGTAGTTCAAAGACTTTCATTTCAAGTAAGACCAAGTCATAGACTTAGTTTTTTTAATTCATCTTTTGATATAGGAAGTATTTTTTTATTTTTAAATTGTTCTTTAATATTATAAACTTCTTTTATTTGTTCAGGGCTTAATTGTGCTCAATTTGGAATGTTTTTTAAAACTTTTTGTAATTTTTGTCCAGATTCAGACTGTCTAGCAGCTTTATATTCATTTACATTTGCTGATTGGTTTGCCATAATTTTTAAATTAAAATATAATATACTACCTAATGTTATCATACTTTTTTTAAAAAAGCAAAAAAAACACACAATTTTTTGTGTGTTTTTAAATTAATATGTTATATTTACAGTTTTTATATTAATTGTATAATCTAATTTTTCAGTTAAATTATTAGAATATCAAAAAGTTATATTAAATAAGCTAATTAAATTATTATTTATATCATCTAAATTATAGATTTCCATTCAATTGTCACTTCATAAATCATTATAATTTATTCAATTTATTTTTAGTCATTCAAACTCATCAATATTATTAATTTTAATAAATATTCATATTTTTTTGTAAATAGTTTCAGGATCCGTACAACCATCATCTCAATTACAGAATAATGAATCAATAATATAGGTTTCTTTTTCCCCTAAATCAACTAAAATATTTTTAGTATTTTTTTCTTCTGAATCCTTAATTAATTCATATACATCTAATTGATTATAAAAATCATATACCTCCTCACTATTACTATTAGGGTCATTATAATTTGAATATATAGGTAATTCTTTTTTTATTAGATTATCTATATTATCGGGATTATAATATAAAATTGTTTGTATTTTTGAAAAAGAAATATCATCTCATATATAAGTAATTTTAAAAATAATTTCATTTTTTCATTTAAGTTTATTTTGTAATGAATATAGATATCCTTCAAAATATCAATCTGTATTATAAAATCAAGAAGATACTTCCTCCCAAGATAAATCATTTTCTTTAATTTCTAATTTTATTTTTTCATTATTTAATTCAGGAGAATTTCCTATGATTAACTTATCATTGTCAAATTTTCTTATATTGATATTATCAAAATTAAAGTCTTCTCATAAATTAGTAATATTTAATCAATTATCTTGAGATTTAGAAATTAAATCAATTTTGGAATCATAATTAAATCATATATAATTGGTGTTTATATTAGGTTCTATTACAGATAATAATCAGAATCAATCATAAATATAATATTTATCAATAATGGGGTCTAAGATATTATTATTTAGAATATAGACATTACTATAAATATTATCATTATTACTAAATTTATATCAATTTTTAAGTAATTTTAATTTATCTCATCACTTTATTATTGTTCAATCATCAAATGCATAACTTCTAATATATTCAATAGATTCTGGTAATGTTACTTCAGTTAAATTATTTCAATAAAAAGCTGACTTTCAAATACTTTTAATTTTATTATTAAAAATTACAGACTCTAAATTTTTATTACTAAAAGAATATAATCAAATATTCTCAACATCTACTCCTCAAATTTGAGCAGGAATAGTAACTCCTGTTCAGCATCAATCTCAAGATACATTGTATCAAGTAATTGTTTTAATATTAGGGTCAAATGAAAAACAAGACTCTTCCCATTTTGCATATAATGTAGTTTCAATTTCTATAGTATTATTAAAATCCATAGGAATTGTTAAATCTTCATCTGTATACCATCATTTAAAACTAGAATATTCTTTATAAGGAATTATTTCTGATATTTTAGATCATTTAATAAATGTTATATCATCTATGGTATCTCATCAATTAGTTTCAAAAGTTATGTTTACTATTGCATTCCGTATTGCATATAAAGTCATATCTCCAGACACTATATCAGTATCTAAATTCCATTTATTTGTTAAATTTTCATCAGTATACCATTCTGCAATATATCAGTCTTTAATAGAATCAATATTTCAAATAGTTCATAATACACTTTGTTCAGGAACTTCAGTTCATCAGTTTGTTACAAATGATACATTATATGGTTTTCCAGTTGTACAACTTACATATCATCCTGTTTTAATTACACTACCATCACTATATGCACTACAAGTAACTGTTTCTCATGGATTTAAATCATATAATTCACTATTATTTAAAGATATTAAATTATTATTTTTTTGTTCTTCATTTATAAAAACATTTACTCAATCAAATCAATCTTCTGTTCAAACAGCAATTGCTTTTACTTTTAATAGCTCTTGAGTGTTGTTTGAAAATGAATAAAAATTATTATCAATATTATTTTGATTTATATCAAATTTTACTAGTTCTCAAATATTATGTCAGAATGTAATTCATAAATTTACAAATAAAATTGCAAATCATATTAGTATTTTTATTTTTGTATTTTTCATAAATTAAAAATTATTTAAATAAATTATTTTAATTTTAGAGCTTTCATTACTATTTTACTTACTTCAGCTCTGGTAATTGGCATATTTGGTCTAAAAATTAAATTTCAATTAACTTCTTGTCATGATATGATTCACAAATCATAACATATTTTTATATAAGGATTCATCCAAGGCATATTTATATCATTAAAAATAGTTGTTGGAGTATTTTCCCAAGTTGTTTTTGTTATATCTAATTTTGAAGGTGCTAGATTTGCAAGTTCTTTTATATGAGCAATTCAAGCTACTCAAGTCAAAATTCTTAATGCTTCAGCTCTACTTATAGAATCATTTGGTCTAAAATTTGCATTTCTTAAATCGATTACTCACAATAGAGTTGCTGTAGCAACTACTTCTGCTTGCCAATTTGATTTATCAATATCTCAATAATTAATATTAGCAGTATCAGCTCATTCATATCAATATCAAAATGTACATAATGCCATTTTTAAATATTCTGATCTAGTAGCATTTGCTTCAGGTTTAAAAGTTGAGTCTGAATATCATGTTACTACTCACATTTTGTTTAAATATACAATATAATCTTTTGCAAAAGTTTCGTCAATATCAGTAAAATCTACAATGCTAGTCATTTTACATGGTTTAAATTTACTTAAATCAATTTTTATACTTCAAGTGTCAGTGTTTTCTCATTCTTCTAAAGAAATAGGTTTAACTATATAATATCAGCTTGAATCAGCTAAAAAAGTTATAATATAATTAATAGGCTTATCTTTTTTTATTTCTTCTATAATGCTTCCGTCTAATTTTGATATTTTGTAATATCATTCATCTTCTACTTTTACTTGAACTTCAATTGGTTTTTCATATTTTGTTTTATCATTTTTATCTCAAATTTGTATGATTGTTAAATCATTTGCAGTTGTTTTTATTGGAGTAGGTATATCTTCAGTAGTTTTTATTACAATACTTCAGTCATCAGTTTTTACTATTTTTGTTTCTGTTGTATCTGTTGTTGTTCCAGTATTAGTAGTTCAAGAATTAGTAGTTTGTGATACACATGTTTTTCATAAATTTCATCAAATACAATAATTTCAAGATTTTAGAGTGTAGATATTATTAACACATTCTAGTTTAGAGTCAGTACAAGTAATATAAGAAGTTCATCATCAACCTCATCATGATGTAGTTTTTTTTGAAGCTGTACAATTATTTGTTATTCAAGAATTTACTCAAATACAAGTCCAAGAATAAGTAGAACCAGAAAGATTTGCTCAAGTACTTGTTCAAACTGAACATAATTCTGCTCCATTAGTTGGAGCTGAAGTTAATGTAGCTCAACTAGCAGTTCAACAAATTCAATCAAATTTTTGTATAGCACTACAGTTAATAGAAGTTCAATCATTTACTCAATTACAAGTCCAAGAATAAGTAGAACCTGAAAGAGTTTCTCAAGTGCTTGTTCAAGTTGAACATAAATTAGTTGTTGGAGTTGTATAAAAATTAACTCAACTAGCAGTTCAACAAGATCAATTAATTTTTTCTAATGTTTTTAAAGCTCTACAATTATTTGTTATTCAATCATTTACTCAATTACAAGTCCAAGTCCAAGGTCCAGATCATAATACTTCTGTTGCTTCTCAAGCTGAACATAAGCTTGTACTAGGTTTAGAGTCTAATGATTTTCTATCTGAATCTCAACAAAGTCAATCAATTTTTTTTAGAGCACTACAATTTACATTTGCTCAAGTATTTACTCAATTACAAGTCCAAGTATAAGTAGAACCTGAAATAATAGGTAATGTACCTGTTCCTTTTAAACATAATTCAGAGGTTGCAGGAGTTTCTGTTACTGTTGTTCAACGAGCAGTTCAACAAGCTCAATTAATTATTTTATAAGCAGAGATTGATACAGAACTTCATCAATTAGTTCAATCACAAGTCCAAGACCATGTATTTCAAGATAAAGTAAATCAAGAGCTAGTTCAAGCAGAACATAGAGCAGGTTCATCAGTTAATAATAATGTTGATAAATTTTGTCAACTTGCAGTTCATCAAGATCCATTTACTGCAGTTACGGTTACAGGAATAGTTAAACTTCAAGGAATACTTATCCATTCTGCAAGACTTGTAACAGAATTATAAGAAATATTAAATATTAAAAAAAATAGAGCAAAAATGCTTATTTTGGTTCTTTGTTTTATCATAAAAATAAATTGTTTAAAAAATAACTATACATAGTTTGTCATATAAAATTTTAAAATCAAATTTTTTTTTGTTATTTTTTTGAAAAAGCAAAAAAAAAGCTATTTTTTTATTGAAAAAAAAGCTTTTTTTAATATTAGAAAATTATCATCAATTTGATTCAGATACATATGAATTACTAAAAATATTAATAGAATAATCAATATTATTTATAATTCAAGAATTATTTTTTAATTCAATATTTATTTGAAAAATATTTCAAATAGTATTTTTTATTTTTGATTCATTAAATAAAATTATTCATGATTCATTATCTGTGTAAAGTTCTCAATTTACATATATTTCTAAATTATTATTTTGATTAATTATATTTTCATAATCTTTAATTTTAAACCAAATTTCTTTAGTGTAATTATAAATTTCTCGTCAGTAGTTATTTCTCATAATGATAATTTAAATGATCAATTATTAAAATAATATGTTTTGTTTTGTGATATATATTCAATAATATTATTATTTTTAATTTTATAAATATTTTTTATAAACTTTTTGTCATTTCAAAAATTTATGATTTTTTCATTTACTAATCTATCTAAATTTATTCATTTAGGAATAACATTATCATCAAAAGAATAAGATATTGAAACTAAATGTTCAGGTAAATAAACTTCAGTTATTAAATTATTTTTAAATGCTTCCCGTGATATGTTTTCAATGTATTTTGGTAATTCAATATTTTTCAAATTATTTGAATCAAAAGCATAATCTTTAATATTTTTTAAATTGCTATTTAATATTACTGAATTAATTCATTTATTTTTAAAAGAATTAGTTCAAATATTTTCAACATTAATTCATCCGATTGTTTTAGGAATAACAACATCTGTTCAACATCAATCTAATTCAATATTGTACGAAGTAATAGTTTTTATTTCATTATTAAATGTAAAACAACTCTCTGGAGTATCAGCAAAAGCTTTATTTCAAATTAATAATATAAATAATAATGTGATTTTTATTTTTAATTTATTCATGAAAAAATGTTAAAAAATATAATACATACAAAGTGTATCAGATATTTTTTAAAAAAGCAAAAAAATACAAACTTTTTTGAAAAATACTATTTTTTAAATATAATAGGTTTAAATTTAATTATTTATTAAAGAAAAAAATGAAAAGATATTACATACAAACTTTTGGTTGTGCAATGAATCAGTCTGATAGTGAAAAAATAAATATGATTTTACTTCAATCAGGTTTTATGAAAACTGAGGATTTAAAAAATTCTGATTTGGTGGTTTTTAATACTTGTAGTGTTAGAAAAAAATGAGAAGATAGAGTTTTTTGAATTATTCATGATATTGAGAAATTAAATGAACAAAGAATTCTTGAAAATAAACCTCAAATAAAAGTTGGAATTACAGGATGTATGGTAAGAAAAACTTGAATGAATAACACTTATTTTAATACAGAAAATAAAAGAAATACAGCTAAACAAATTGAGTTAATCAAAGATGAAAAATGAATTTTTAACAATGATGACAAATTATTTCCTAAAATATGAAATCTTGATTTTACTTTAAGAATTGAGGAGATTAAATATTTGCCATTTATTTTATCTCATATTTATAATGAAAATATTGGAAAAGATGATAAATATGATGATTATCTAAAAATGTCTCAATTAAGAGAAACTAATTATCAAGCATCAGTTGTTGTCCAAACTTGATGTGATAATTTTTGTACATTTTGTATTGTTCCATATACAAGAGGAAGGGAAATATCTAGACCAAAAGATGAAATACTTGAAGAAATTAGAGCTTTAGCAAAAAATTGAGTAAAAGAAATTACTTTAGTATGACAAAATGTAAATTCGTACTGAAAACAACAAAATAAAGCTTTATGGAATGAGGAAAAATCAAAATGGAATAATAAAAAAAGATTAAATATTTGAATAGATTTAGATGATACTTTGATACATGTTTGGAATCAAAATATTTTTGATATTTATAACAAAAAATACGATGCAAATCTAAAATTAGAAGATATAAAAAGTTATAATTTTAATTGAGATGAAAATTTAAAAGATATATTTTTCTCTTATTTTAGAGAAAATTATATGACACTTGATTTATTTAAAAATTCTAAGGAAGTTTTAAATAAACTAAAAAATGACTGACATAAATTGTTTGTTGTTACTTCTAGATGAGAGCAAGATAAAGAGATGACTTTTGAATTTTTAAATGCTGAATTTTGAGATGATTTTTTTGACGATTATTTATTTACTTGTGATTTTTGAACTGATAAAAAATGTAGTATTGCAAATAAATTTGAGCTTGATGTTGTAATTGATGATGCTTCTCACCATGTTGAAAATTATATCAAAAATACTGATTGTCATATTTTTTTAGTTTCTCAACCTTGGAATGAAACTCTTGTTTGACATGAAAAAACTTATAGAACAAATTCTTGGGATGAAATTTATGAAAAAATTAATTCTTTGTATAAATTCAAATCACCATTTAGAGAATTACTTGATGAAATAAATAAAATTGACTGAATTGATAGAATAAGATTTACTTCTTCAAATCCTCATGATATGACAAATGATATTTTAGATGCTCATTTTGAATGTGACAAAGTTTGTAATTATCTGCATTTTGCACTTCAATCTGGAAATGATGAAATATTAAAAAGAATGAATAGAAGACATAATTATGTTGATTTTAAAAAACAAGTTGAATATTTAAGATCAAAAGACCCACTTTTCTCTATTTCTACTGATATAATTGTTTGATTTTCAGGTGAAACTGACGAAATGTTTGAAGATACAATAAAAGCAATTAGGGAATTAGAAATTGATTTTGTATTTATAGCTAGATATTCTGTAAGACCTTGAACTATTGCTTCAAAAATTTATGTTGATGATGTTCCTACTTCACAAAAAGCTGAAAGATGGCATATTTTGAATAATGTTTTAGAAGAAAATGTTGAAAAAAGATTTAAATTAATGGTGGGAAAAAGTTTTAAAGTTCTGATAAATTGAGAAAAAGACTGAGAATTTTTTGGTAGAACTAGAAATTTTAAAGAAGTATTTTTTTCTAAAGTTGAATGAGTAAATATTTGAGATTTAGTAGATGTAAATATTACTTGATATAATAAATGGAATTTAAAAGGGGAGATTTAACCTCACCCATAGCTTCTCTGTAAAGCCCTCACCCCTAGCCCCTCTCCTTTGGAGGAGAGGGGAATAATATGGAAAATAAAAAAGTCCCCCTTATTATGGGGGACTTTAGATAAAACAATAAAATGTAGAGACAGATTGCAATCTGTCTCTACTAAAAATAAATCAAAATTATCAAATAATTCAAAAACTATGCTTCAAGAACTAATTAAAGAAATTCAAAATCATGCAAATCCTGAAAAAGCAAAAATCCTTCAAAGATTTTTTAAAACTGGAGTTTGAGAGTATTGAGAGGGAGATGTATTTTTATGATTAACAGTTCCAATTGCTAGAAATATTGCAAAAAGCTTTTCAAATATAGATTTTCCCGACCTAAAAATAATGCTTGATTCTGAAATTCATGAATATAGGGTTATTGCTTTAATGATTATTAGAATCAATTTTGAAAAATCAAAAGATGAAATTTTTAAAGATGAAATAATTGAATTTGTGTTTAATAATATCTCAAGAATAAATAATTGGGATTTAGTAGATTTATTTATACCTTATGTATTTGGGCAATACTTTTATATAAGAGATAAATCATTTATTTATGAATATGTGAAATCTCCTAATATTTGGATTAGAAGAATTGCTATAATGACTTGTTTTTATGATATAAAAATGAATAAATTTGATGATATTTTAAAGATTTGTGAACTAGTTTTAAATGATAAACATGATTTAATTCACAAAGCTAGTTGATGGATGTTAAGGGAAATGTGAAAAAAAGATGTTGAAGTATTGTATAGTTTTTTAGATAAATATAACAAAATAATGCCAAGAACTATGCTTAGATATTCTCTTGAAAAATTAGATAAAGATAAAAAAGAGCATTATATGAAAAAATCCTAAAACATTTGTTTTAGGATTTTTGATTTAATGTTGAAGAAAATATAGATACTGAAATCTTGCTTCAGGATGACAGTAATTAAATTCAGGATGACAGTAATTAAATTCAGGATGACAGTAATTAAATTCAGGATGACAGTAATTAAGTTTATTATAAAAGTATTAATTTTTACATCACAATATCAAGACATTGGCTTAAAGAAGAGAAAAATTTATTATTTTTTTGTTTATCTTCAAAACAATGAATTTTTTTGATATATGAAATTTTTTCAGCATTTCAAGTAATATAAACACTCATATTATTTGTTTTTAGTTGATTTATCATCTCATCAATTGCTTCTATTCCGTCAATATCGATGTTTATTATATGGTCAAAAGAAATAATAATTGTTTGTTTTTTATTTAATTTTTCAAGTTGGTGAATATAATTTTCAATATTTAAATAATTAAGTCATCAGTAAAATTTTAATACTAAAATATCATTTTCAACTTGTTTTTTTAGATAATGTGAAAGAGAAGTTTTAGTTAAAAATTCTTTATTTCTAAAAATATTTATATTGATTTGAGAATTAACTATTTTTCAAATATATGTAAATAAAGTGATAGTAAATCAAGTTAAAATTCATAAAGTTGAGTCTTCAATTACACAAATTATTATTGTGATAATTGATATTATAAATCAAGTTTTTTCTAAATTATATAGTTTTTTAAGTAATTTTATATCAATAAGTCATATTGCAATATTAAATAAAATTGCTGATATAATAGGGAAAGGTAAGTATTTAAAAAATCAATTAAAAAGTAATGCTGAAATTAAAAGTGTAAATACTGAAATCAAAAGTCATGCTGTTTTGTGGTTTCATTTTGAGTCAATATTTAATGCAGTTCTAATAAATACTGCTGTATTTGGAAGTCATCAAAATATTCAAGATCAAATATTTGCAAGAGCAAGTCATAAAACTTCTTTATTTTTTTTGAATTTAGTTTTTGTTATATTTCAAGCTATTTTTGCTGAGATAATAGTTTCAATTATAGCTATTAATCAAACCATTATTGATACTTTTATAATATTTATTAAAACATTAAAATCTTTTAGTAAATAAATACTGCTAAATGAATTTTGTGCTAGAGAAAATTTGATACTTGGATATTTGTCTATTAATAAAACTAGGTCGGGGAAAACTCATTTAGAAGAGAATACTCAAATAATTATTCAAATAATTGTAAGGATTATAACTCAAGGTATTTTTTTGAAAAATAATTTATTTAATATTAAAAAACAAAGTCATCATAAAAATACTAAAAATGAAATAATATCAGTTTTTCAAATATTTTTGATAATTTCTCACATATTATAGATAATTTCTTTGTGTTGAGGAATTTGTAAAACAGGATTATTTAGTCATAAAGCTCCTGAAATTTGACCTAAAGCTATTGTAATTCATACTGAAATCAAAAATCAATGTAAAACAGTTGACGGAATTAAAGTTATGTATTTTGTTATTTTAAAAAAATAAATAACAAGCATAAATAATCATGCAAAAATAGCTATAAATGGCAATAATTGAGCTCAATTTGTAGTTGATAATACAAATGTCATTAAAATTGAAGCTAAAGCTCAGGCTACTCAAAATACATTGTAATTACTTGATGCAAAGAAAAAAGCAAATATTCAAGACCAAATTGCTGTAATAATTCATTGGCTTGGAGTTGCTCAACTGGCAACTGCTAGAGAAATTGAAAGAGGAATATTTATCAAAGCAACATTTATTCAGGCTTTATAATTGTCTTTTATTTTTTGTGTAAATCACTCCATAATCACGAAAAATTAGTATGTAAATAAAAAATGTATTTAATGATTAACCCATCTGTCCTATGGACATCTTCCCTTAAGTCTAATGGAAGAGAAAAATGAAAAAATATTAAATATTATAAAAATGTAGATTTAGTTATTTTAGACTAAATAAATTTATTGCAAGTATTTTTCTCTAAATTATTATTTACTTTTAAATAAATGTATTTCTAATGAGAAAAAATTTTTTTTATAAAAAATAAATTGTAAAAATACAAAAACTTTATATAATCTCTTTGCATGGGGCTATTTATGGTTTCTACTTTGAGAATTGCTTGTGCAAGTGTGCTATTAGGGAGATGTTTGTGCCTTCCTTTAATCAATCACAAACAACAACAAATGCAAACAATAGAATTGCTAGAGGTTTACAAGCTTTTAAAGCTTTTAATCCTATTAATGCTTTAGTTGCTTAATTTTAAGCTCTAAAACTTTAATAAAACAGTAGCCTTCATTAGTGATGAGTACCGTTTGGTCTGCTACAAAGTATATAAAAACTTCGACTCTTAAGGTTTTATATACTCATAAATTAGAGTTTTTTATAAATGGGGTTTAGATTTTGTCTTGATTTATAAAAATACTAACAGATAAAATTATTTTATGAGTTTTTTGTTTATTTTCTATTCGTAAAATTATCAAAATAAACTATAATAGTAGATAGCTTGGCAAGCCTTGAAGGACACGAGTTCGAATCTCGTTAGCTCCACCATTCTTCGTTTTTTCGGAGAAAAAACTTCGAATGGCACGGCCATTTGAATAGAAGAATGCCCTTCGTAACTCTTTGTAGTTCGAAACTTTAGTGTAGAACTATTAGTGAAGAATGGGCAATAATTAACTGAAGAAGAAATTCATTCTTTTTTGAAAAAAAATAAAATATTAAAAATAAATATTAATCTTTAAATGTGAAAAATACCCTTCGAAACTCTGTGTAGTTCGAAACTTTAGTGAAGAACTATTAGTGAAGAACTATTAGTGACTTGTAGTTCGTAGATTTATCGAAGAACTAAGAATGGGTAATAATTAACTGAAGAAGAAATTCATTCTTTTTTGAAAAAATAATAAAAATAATTTTATAATTATTAATAAAATGTTTTATGTGTATATTATTAAAAGTATAGAAAAACAAGATGAATTTTATACTTGATTTAGTGAAAATTTAAAACAAAGATTAGAAGAACATAATACATGAAAATCAACACATACTAACAAATATAAACCTTGGAAATTAGTTTTTTATTCAGCTTTTAAAAACAAAAAAGAAGCATTAGATTTTGAAAAATATTTAAAATCTGCTTCTTGAATTGCTTTTAGAAATAAAAGATTAGTTTGTAAGGTTTAATTTTTTATAATTTTAAAAAATATGGATAAAGTTTCAATTAGATTTTTTGATGATAGAGAAGTTAGAGCTGTTTGGGATGATCAAAATTCTAAATGGTGGTATTCTATTATTGATGTTATTGCTATTTTAACTGACAGTATTTCTCCAAGAAAATATTGGAGTGTTATGAAAACAAGACTTAAAAAAGAAGAAAATCAGTTAACTACAAAATGTAGTCAACTGAAATTAGTGTCATCTGATTGAAAAAAATATGCAACAGATTGTTTTTCTCAGGATGATATTTTAGAAGTGATAAAATTAATTCCAGGAAAAAATTCTATAAAATTTCTTGATTGGTTTACTTATAGTGATAATAGTATTGACTGAAAAAGTAAAACAAAAGCTTATGCATTATTTGAAAGTTCATTAATTGATAATATTGAGGTTTGAACTACAAAAGGTTTGCAACAAATTCATGCTTATTTATTTTGATGATTATATGATTTTGCTTGAAAAATTAGACAAAAAAATATTTCAAAATGAGGTTTTAGATTTGCAAGTGCAGAATTTTTGGAAAATACTTTAAAAGATATTGAAAAAATGACTGAAAATACTTTTGAGGAAATTATAAATAAATACATTGAAATGAATATTGCACATCCATTTATGGAGTGAAATTGAAGAACTGCAAGGATTTGGCTGGATCTTATTTTCAAAAAACATTTAAAAAAATGTGTAGATTGGAGTCAGATAACTAAAAATGATTATATGAATGCAATGATAAAAAGTCCTACTAGTTCAAAAGAAATTACTAATTTAATACAAAATGCTTTAACTATTGAAATAAATAGTCGTGAAATGTTTATGAAATGAATTGATTATAGTTATTATTATGAGGAAGAATAGAAAAAACATCATTAAATGAATTTAATAAATAAATTTGTTTAATGATGTTTTTTCGTATAAAAATTAAATATAAATTTGATTTATTTTTCTTTTTTTTATAATGGTTTTGAGGAGGATTTTATTTATATAATATTTTTTGTTAATGCCAAAATTTAACGATTTTGATATGGAAAATTGGAAAGATGATTGTGATGATATAATTACAGATAGTCTTTGGGTAATAAATGAAAGAGATAAAAGTTGAAAACATTCAAATTTTTATCACTGAAATTTTATACCACAAATACCAAATCAATTAATTAGAAGATATACAAAAAAGTGAGATTGGTTTTTTTATCCTTTTCTATGAAGTGCAACTTAATTATTAAAAAATAAATTTATGAAGTTTGAAACATTTATAAATGAAATTTCACCAAAAAACTCTTCTCAAATTTCAATATCTTGAAATAAAATAAGAGACACAATAAAATCTAAAAGTAGTATAATAAATAGCAGTTTTTTAACTTGATCTTATGCACGTTCTACAAAAATAGATCCAATAGATGATTTAGATATTTTTTTTAATATAAAATTTTCAAATACTGAAATAAAAAATACGGATAAATGAATATTGATTTTAACAAAAATCTGAACATATGATTCACATCAATTAAAAAATTATACTGTTTTTGATGATAAATTAAAAAGATATATTATATCCCCAATACAGTTAATAAATCATATTTGAAAAATAATAAAAGAAACTTATATATCAACTAATGAACAAAACAGAAATTGAGAATGTTATACAGTTTATTTATCATCATATAATTTAACAATTGATTGTGTTCCTTATGCTTGAGTTACAGAACAAGACTATAATTTAATTCCAAAATGATGAAATAATTTATATTGGAAAAAGACAAATCCCAAAAAAGATCAAGAAATAATACAAGAAACAGATAATTTATATAACTGAAAATTGAAATGAATTATAAAAGTTATGAAGTATTGGAATAAAAATAAGAACACTTCTAAGAAAATTAAATCATATATTTTAGAATGTTTGATTTACTATGCTTTTCAAAAGAAATGTAACAAAAATATGAACTATGTTGAATTATTAAAAAATACAATAGAATATATTTATAATAATATAGAGAATTATTGTAATATAATAGATTTATCTTGATATGATTGTATGCATTACACAGTTGATAAAGATAGAGTAAAGTTAAAGTTACAAGATTTGTATAATAAACTTTCATTTTGAGAAACTAAAATAATTGATTATTTAAAATCTAATTAAATATTATGGAAAATTTAAAATTACAACTACAAAATATTTGAGAAAATTTAGCATTTCAATCTAAAATGTTTTTTAAATCTCATGATTTAGCAATTATTATACAAATAATTTCATTAGGAATACCTATAATTTTAACATTGATTTCATTTTATTTATCATGATGAGAGTGAACAAATATAAGTAAAATTTTAGATTATTTATCTTTTTGAATTTCAGTAATTGCAATAGTTTATTATACTTATTTTTGAAAAAATACAGAATTATACAAATATTGGTGAGAAAAATATCTTGTTATTTATAAAGAAATTGAAAATTATTTTAAAACAACAGAGGAATATACAAAAGAAGAAATAGAAAAATTTGTAAATAAACAAAATATAGTTTCTCTTGATTTAAACAGACCAAATCTCCATATTTGATCAAAAATTTGGGTTGATAATGTAATTGATAAGGAAATGAAATATTGAAATGAAGATGTCGTATGGTGGAAAAAATAATAAATTTTAATTACTTTAAATTATGCAAACAAAAGAATTAACATTTTCAGATGCAATTGAACAAGTTATGTTAAATAATTGATATTATGCACCACTTTCTTTAATATATAAAGAATTTTGAAAATATAGAGAAAAAACTTGAAAAACTCCAGATAATACAATTCAAGAAAGAGTTCAAAGAGATAAAAGATTTACAAAAATTGGTTATTGAGTTTATGCTCTAACAGAATTTTTAGATAAATTACCAAAAGAAAAAGAAGCTAAAACTCAAAAAGATAAAATTGAAAGAATGCATTCTAGAATCCAATGAATGCTTATTGAAATTTGAAATATGAATTGATATGATACTTATACTCCAGATAAAAGTTGAATTTTTGACAATAAAGAAATCTGAAAACTTGCAACTTTGGATAAAATTCCATCATTCACTTATGAAAAAATTATAAATGATTCAATTAGATTTGTAGATGTAATTTGGTTTAATGAAAGATGATTTCCTGCAAAATTAATTGAAGTTGAAAATTCAACAGATTTTAGAGCTTGATTTATAAAAATGAATGAAATTCAAGATTTTAGAACAGAATTTTTATTTATTGCTCCACAAGATAGAAAATCAAAATTTGATATAGAAAGAGAAAAACAAGCATTTAAAAATATTAAAGATAGATGTATTTTTGAAACTTATGAATTTGTTGAAAATTGGTATAATCATCAATTACAATGAAAAAAATTTAAAATATAAATTACCACTTATAGTCTGTAGATTATAACTAAAAAACATGTAGAATAAGCCAATATTTAATATTTGGCTTATTTTTTTATGAACTACATTTGATCAAAATTATCACTACTAAAATTTATAGAAGAAAAAATAAATAAAATCGTTTGAGATAAAAACTATATTTTCTCTGATTTATTTGCTGGAACTTGAATAGTTGCAAGATTTTTCAAAGAAAAATGACACCAAATTATAGCTAATGATTTGCAATATTATAGTTATGTTTTAAACAGAAACTATATTTGAAACCATACAGATTTATATTTTGCAGGAATTCGTGATGAAGTAACTGATTTGTTTGTAAGTAATGTAAATACTCATAAAGAAATCGTTTGTAAATATTTGAATAATTTGCCAGGGAAAAAATGATTTATCTATAAAAATTATTCTGTTTGAGGTACAAAATGACAAGCTTTTGAAAGAATGTATTTTTCTGATGAAAATGCTTTAAAGTGTGATGCTATTAGACAGAAAATTGAGTCTTGGAAAAAACAAAACAAAATTACTGATGATGAATATTCTTTTTTAATAGCTAGTTTGCTTGAAGCAATAGACAAAGTTGCAAATACAGCTTCTGTTTATGGTGCATTTTTGAAACAACTTAAAAAATCAGCTTTAAAATCTTTAAATTTAGTGCCAGCAGATTTTTATAAAACTACACAAATTTCACAAGTTTATAACCAAGATATAAATGAACTGATAAAAAATACTACTCATGATGTAGTTTATCTTGATCCACCATACAATGAAAGACAATATTCTTCAAATTATCATATGCTTGAAACAATTGCAAAATATGACAATCCTACAATAAAAGGGAAGACAGGTTTAAGAGATTATTCAAACCAAAAATCACTTTATTGTAAAAAATCAGAAGTTTTAAAATCTTTTGATGATTTAATTCAAAATATTGATGCAAAATATGTGTTTTTAAGCTACAATTGTGAATGACTTATGAGTTTAGAGGATATAAAAGAAATTATGTCTAAAAGAGGGGAATATTGATATTTTGAAGAAACATACAAAAGATTTAAAGCAGATAAAACTGAAAATAGAAACCATAAAAAAACTTGAGTTACAGAATATTTACATTATGTAAAAATAAAAGATTAGAAAAATAATATTAAATGAATTTTATAAAATAAATTTGTTTAATATTATTTTTAGTATATAATAAGTGTAGATTTATTTTTAATCTATAATTATATAAATATGTGAAATAATATATTTGAAGAAATAAAACATATAAATGAATATTGAAATGAATATTGGTCAGCTAGAGAATTATATAAAATTCTTGAATATTCTGAATATGGTAAGTTTTTACCAGTTATAAAAAAAGCTAAAATATCTTGTAAAAGTTCATTACAATCAGAAAAAGACCATTTCTCCCATGTGAGAGAAATGGTTGAAATATGATCTTGAGCAAAAAGAGAAATAGATGATTATAAATTGTCTCGTTATGCTTGTTATTTGATAATTCAAAATGCTGATCCCTCAAAAGAAACGGTAGCTTTATGACAAACTTATTTTGCTGTTCAAACTAGAAAACAAGAATTAAATGAACAAATTTTAGAAGATAAAAAAAGAAAATATTTAAGAGATGAAATGAAAGAACACAATATTCATTTAGCAAAAGCAGCTAAAAATGCTTGAGTTGTTCATCCTGTTGAATATGCAATTTTTCAAAATTTTTGATATAAATGATTATATGACTGACTTGATATGCAATGAATTCATAAGAAAAAATGATTAAAACAATCTCAAAAAATACTTGATCATATGTCTAGTGAAGAACTGGCTGCAAATTTATTTCGTGCTACTCAAGCAGAAGCAAAACTTAAAAGAGAACAAATATTAGGAAAAAATAAAGCAAATCAAGCACATTTTGAAGTTTGACAAGAAGTAAGAAAAACAATTAAAAAACTTTGAGGAACTATGCCTGAAAATTTGCCAACAGTTGACAATATAAAAAAAGTAGAAAAAAGAATAAAAAATAATGATGAAAATATTTTAGAATAAAATAATTCAATTTTTTGTCACCTTTTTTAAATAGTTAAGTTATAATTATTGCAAATGCAAAAATACTTTATTATTTTAATATAAACTATATGAAAAAAAATATTATAATAGCTCTATGAGTTACAAGCTTACTTTCTACTCAAGCTTTTGCTTCTGATTATACTGTTATACCTGTTGCAAAATTACTTGATGCAGCTGCTCCAATTTCAACAATTACTAATTATAAAGATAATACTTTATCTTGAACTACAAATGAAGAATTAGCCCAAAAGTATGATGTAATTATTAGAAATAATAATATCACATGAGATAATGAATATAATTCTAAAAATTATTATACTTCAAAACTTACTGCAAAAGATTTAGTAATTCCTGAAGAAGTGCAAAAAAATGCAAAAAGAATTTATTTCCTAGTTGAATCTTATAGAAATCATTATTTTTTCAGATGAGCTTTAAAAATGGAGGCTGATGCAGTTACTACTACTGAAGTAAATAAAGAATATAATTATAAAACAGTTGATTTTACTGCTGGAAAAGCTGAGTATTTCTTTAATAATTCTGACTTAGTTAAAGATTTTGAAAAAGATGAATATAATACTGTGAATATTTCACTTGTAGCTGATTTAAATAACGGGGAAAAACTTTATTTATCAAATAGTGCTTACTTAACTGTTTGAAATAAACAAAGAGTTTTAGAAACTTTATTAAATGAAAAAAATAAAGAAAATACTAATTATAATTCGTATTTTGATACAAATACAATAACACAATATTTACAAAAATTAGGTGAAAAAATTTGAAGAGATCAATATAAAACACTTTTAAATAATGCATTAACTAAAATTGTTACATTAAATAAACAAAATGAAACATTAAAAACTAATATGTTAAATTCTATTAAAAAAGAATCAGATTTTTCACAAAATTTAGATAAATATAGTGAATATATTGAAACTTCAAATCTTTCAAATTCAATAATGTCTGGAGTGAGTAGTGAAATTCAAAAAATTAAGTCTTATGATATGATTGATAATTTATTTAAACAATAAGAAAAAAAAGAGCTTTTTAAAGCTCTTTTTTGTGTTCAAAAATTTTTTCATCTCTACAACTAGCACATATGTTTTTATCATGCAAAGCAGCAGAAAGTTTTTAAAAACCACATTTTTTACAAATTACAGCTATTTTTTCATTTTTTGAACTCATTTTTCTTCCTCTTTTTGATTTAGTTATTTGATTATATGTAAATAGATTTAATTGCAAAATTTATTTTAAAACAATAAAAAAGAAGAGCTTAAAGCTCTTCAGTTTCTTTAAATTCACTTAATATATTTAATTCTTTAGGAAATTTCTCTCCTAGAAGATTAAATAAATTAAGTTTATTTTGAAATTCTTTTGAATCATTATAATCAAAAGAATCAAAAATATTATCTTCCAATTTTTGCACCTCCTTTTTGGATTTGTATTATACCTAGAAAAATTAAAAGTCAACTACTAAATTAGTCAGTTTGACTTAGTAATTCTTCTGTTTCATTATTTGTATCTTTATTGCAGATGCTACAGTATCCATTATACTGAGCTGGTCTACCACAAGATATACATAAAGTAACTTTACTTTTTTCTTTTGTTTCTATTTTTTTTAGTTCAGTGTCCTTTTCCATAATAACTACCTCCTTTTTTATAATTACAAACTTAATTATAGCCTATATTTTAAAAAATCAAGAGAAAATAAAAAAGAAGTTTTTAAACTTCTTTTTTAGGCTTTTTCTAGACTTATATGGTCAATTTCACCATTTTTGTATTGAATTTTCCAATCTTTTTTTACTGCAATATGGTCTAATTTTCCATTTTGCATAACTATTTCCCAATTTTCTAATTTATGAATAGCTTTTTCTAATTTAGTATTACAGCTATCACAAATTCTTTGGTTATCTAGTTCAATAGTTGGTCTTTCTTCTTTGCAAATATCACAGATTCCAGCCATAAAAATCCTCCTTTTTTGATTTAATATTTTGATTATACAAAATTATTTTTTATTGCAAATATTATTCAAAAAAACTATTAAATTCTTTATCAATATCTCTATAAACTTCAAGATTTCATTTATTTATAAGCCAAACTTTGTTTGAAGTGTGAGCAAGTAAATCTCTATCATGAGAAACAACTATTGTTGTTCAACCAAAACCTGCAAGCATATCTTTTATAACTTCTTTTGAATGAATATCCAAATGATTTGTTGGTTCATCCATGATAATAATATGAGGTTTTACTAGTAACATTTTTGTTAAAGCTACTTTTGCTCTTTCTCAACCTGAAAGAGTTCATATTTTTTGTTCAACTTTTTCTCAAGTGATTAAAAGTCATCATAGAATATTTCTGATTCTAGTTTGATCTTCAAAATCTTGATTTAGCTCTTCTATAATACTTTTTCCCACATCTAAATCAGATAATACTTGAGAATAAGAACCAATTTTTAGAAACTCATTTATATCTACTTCACCTGAAATTGCTTTTAATTCTCATAAAATAGTTTTTAAAAGTGTAGATTTTCAAGCTCAGTTTGGTCAGATAATTCATATTTTATCAGTTTTTAAAACTTCTAAATATTCAGGAAGACTAATTATTGGAGTAGAATATCAAACTTGTAAATTTCTTAATTTTAAAATTATTTCAGGAAGTCTTTTTTCTAGATTAACTTGAATTGATTTAACTTTTGTTTCATTTTCAGGCATAGTTAAAACATCAATTTTTGCTAATGCTTTGATTCTTGATTGTACACTTGTAGCTTTTGCAGAATTGGCTCTAAATCTGTTAATATAAGCATTTTGAAGATCTAATTCTCTTTGTTGATCACGATAATCTTTCATTTCTTTATCAAAACGAGCTTGTTTTTCTTCTAAATACAAGCTATAATTTCCAGGATAAATATGTATTTTTTTACCAGAAATTTCAGCTATTTTTTCACTTGTATTATTGATAAACTTAACATCATGTGAAATAGACAAAATAGCTTTTTTCCAGTTTTTACAAAATTTTTCTAAAAATATTATTCACTCAATATCTAGGTGGTTTGTTGGCTCATCAAGTATTAAAATATCTACTTCTTGTATTAGAAATTTTGCAATTTGTACTTTTGTTTGTTCTCAACCTGATAATTGTAAAACATTAAAATCAAGTTGCTCTTCAGTAAAACCAAAATATTTTAGTATTTCTATTTGTAGATTATATTTTCTAAAACCATCTATCTCTACAAGTGATTTGTTGATTAATTCAACTTCTTCCCAGTGATTTCAATCGTTTTTTATTTCTTCTAATCTATTTATTTTTTCATTTATTTCTGGAAATATTCACATCATTTCTTGTTTTAGAGTATTTTTTGTAGAACTCCAAAATAAATCTTGAGATAAATATCAGATTTTTAGTCAACTAGCTAGTTCTATACTTCAATCACTAATTTCTTCTATTCATAAAATCATTTTTAAAAGAGTAGTTTTTCAAGCTCAATTTTTTCATATTAAAGCTATTTTATCTTTAGAATTAATTTGAAAATTTGCATCATAAAAAAGCTCAGTTTTTTCAATGTTTTTGTGTAAATTTTTAATATTTATCAAACTTGATGCAATTTCTGATTTTCATGTAAATAGATATTTTGGAATAGTTTCAAGTGAATACTCTTTATTTGAAGTTTTTTCAATATCTATAATTTTGTCTAATTCAAACTCTTTTTCAAGATATTTATTTAGTCTTTTATATTTAGTTTCTTCTTTGATTTTCTCTTCTTGTTCAGCTAAAAACATCTCACAAATGTCTTTAACTTCATTAAAAGTGAAATATGGGTGATGAGCAATAACTTTGTTTATAATTTCGTCTAGCATTTTTTAGTTTTAGGTTTTATTTAATAAATTGGTTTTGTAGGGAATGAATATTTTCATTCAAAAAGTTAAATGTTTTTCTTATTGTATCAAAAAATGTGAAAAAGGGAAGTTTTATATTTTAAAACAAGAAAAAAAGAAGCATTTATGCTTCTTTTTAATCAAGATATCCTCCATATTGGTCTTCATAGCAATCTTCACAGAGACATCCATCATCAGTTTCTATCTGACCAGGTCTTTCTCCACAACAAGTGCAGAAAGAGTTTGATTTTTTTTCATCATCATATTCATCATCATGATTTAGATATTCATCATCTTTGTTGTCATCATAATCTAGATTTTCATTATCATCATCAATATACTCATCTTCATCTCCATAAAAATCATTTTCAAACTCTTCTTCCAATTTTAAACCAATAATATCTTTTTTCATTTTTTTTCTCCTTTTTCAATTTTTTGTTTTTAGAATTTATAATATTTTGTATAAATTCAATTTTATTATATGAAAATATATTATTTTGCAAGTATTTTTATGAAAAGTCAATAAGTAGTTTTTATAAATATCTTTGCAAAACTCACATATTTCCTTACTATTAAACTAATATTTTATAAATACTAAAAATGAGACTAGAAAAAATAGATATTTTGAGATGAATTGCAATAATTTTTATGGTTTTATTTCACCTAAATTATTCATTAGTTGAAATTTTTTGAGTAAATACTCTAAATTTTAATGATAATTTTTGGTTTATTTTATGAAAAATTTCAGCATTTTTATTTATATTTATTGCAGGATTATCTGCTTTTTTAACTCATTTTAAATCAAGAGAAAAATCAAATATAAAATATCTAAAATCAAGCTTAAGATTAGCAATTATAGCATTAATAATTAGTATTTGAACTTATTTTTTCATCAGGGGAGAACACATTAGATTTTGAATTATTCACTTTTTTGCAGTTTCATATTTGCTTTTGATTTTATTTAAAAGATTTTGAAGTTATAATATTTTATTTTGAATATTAGGTATAATTTTTTGAATATTTTTTACTCCAGTAATTAATTTTAAATATTTATATTTTTTAGGATTTACATATCCTTGATTTAAATCAGCTGATTTTTATCCAGTTTTACCGTATTTTTGAATAATTTTATTATGATTTTGAGTTTGAAAAATATTATCTAAAAATAAATTACTGCAAATTTTAGAAATAAAAAATAAAAACTTTTTAACAAAGTTTTTAACATTTTTATGACAACACTCACTTTTGATATATTTAACTCATCAAATAATTATTGTAGGATTAGGTTATTTAATTAAACTTCTTTTTCATCTAATTTGACAATAAAACATAAATTTATATATTATTATTTATACATCAAAAATGTATTATTTTTAATTTCTAATTATTTTTTATGAAGAAATTTTCACTTAAATCTATTTGGTTTTTTGCAATTGTTATTGCAATGCTAATTTTTGACTTTTTATTTATATTTTTCAACAATATAACAATATCTTTTTATAATTTATTTTTTGTATTTATTTTTATTGTAAATGTATTAATTTTGCTTAGTTCCTTTATAAATATAAAGAAAATGACATTAATTATTTCTTCAACTCTTGCAATTTTAATTCTAGCTGTATTTATTTCTACAACTCCAATTTTTCATAGTAAAGATTACAAAAATATGATTTTAGAAAATGCTGATACAAAAGCAGTATTTTCTAAAGATGTAACACCAACTGATGAAACAAAAATTAGATTGGTTACAAAAGAAGTTGCTGAAGTTTTAGCCGATAAAAAACTTTGAGAATTATGAGCTATTTGATCAACAACAAAAATTTGAGAATTTTCAGTACAAAAATTTCAAAACAATATTTATTGGTTTGCTCCACTTGAATTTAGAGGTTTTTGGAGTCGGATTTCTATGAAAACTACTCCTTGATATGTTTTAGTTTCTGCTACAAATCCTAGTGATGTAAAAATTATTACTCAAGTTTGAGAAAATAAATTAAAATTAAAATACTTAAAATCTTCTTGGTTTTTTAAAAATATTTGAACACATGCTTATATAAAAGATCCAACAAAATTTAGAACAGATTGGACTTTTGAAGTAGATGATGAGTGAAATCCATTTTATGCTGTATCTATTTACAAACCAACTATTTGATTTAGTTGATTTGATGTAATTTGAGTTGAACTTATTGATATTCAAACATGAATTATTAAATATTATCCTAAAAATGAAGTTCCTAAATGGGTTGATAGAATAGAGCCAGAAGAATTTATTGACACTCAACTTTGATATTATTGAGAATATATAAAATGATTTCAATGGTTTACTCAAACTTGAAAATTTAAACCAACAACTTGAATGTCTTTAGTTTTTGATGAAAATGAAAATAGTAAATGGTTTTCTTCATTAACTTCAAAATCAGCTGACCAATCTTCAATTTGATTTGTTTTAGTTGATACAAGAACTAAACAAATGACTCAATATCAAATTTCTGGAGCAACTGAAGAAGCTGCAATGCAAGCTGCGCAGTGAAAAGTTCAACAATTCAAATATACAGCTACTTTCCCAACTCTATATAATATTTGATGAAAAGCTACTTATGTTATGTCAATGCTAGACTCAAATAAATATATAAAAATGGTTGCTTTAGTTTCAGTTGAAGATATTAGTATTGTTTCAGTTTGAGAAAATATTTGAGATGCTCTTAGAGAATATAAAGATAAAATTAATAGTAGTTGAAATGTTTTTACTCCAGATGCAAAAGTAGTTCAACAAACAGTTACTTGAACTATTTCAAGAATAAGTGATGATATTAGAAAATGAGATTTATATAAATATATTGTTTTAGAAAATGTTGAATCAAAAGCTTTTGTTTGAACTTCAAATGTTTCTAAAGAATTATTATTATCAAAAGTTTGAGATAAAGTTACAATTACTTATTTTGAGTGATGAAATAAAATAGTTGATATTCAAAAATTTGATAATCTAGACTTATCTTTTTAATAAATATTAAAAAAATGAAAAAAATAATTATTATAATTACATTTATCTTTTCTTTTATAATTAAAGCAAATGCAGGTTATATTTTAGAAAATGACTCCCAAAAACTTGTAAATACTTATAATTTTTCAACAAAAAATCTAGAAAAATCAATAACAAGAAAAGAATTTGTTGAAACTTTGTCAGTTTGGTATGTGGATTATATGAAAGGGAAAAAGAAAAAAGTAAATTTTGAAAAGTATAAAAAAATTGATAATACTAAATATTTCCTTGATGTTGATTTAACTTCAGATTTCTGAAAAAAATTAAGCTTTTTTGTTGATAAAAAATGATTTACACTATCAAATAATTTTAATCCCAATGCTTTAGTTGATACAAAGACATTTTTTATAGTTTTAAAAAATTTGTGAATACTCTCAAATATTGAAAGTTGTAAAACTCTATATATTTGTATGCCTGAATTTAATGACAAAATGCTTTTTTCAAGATGAACTTATTATAAAATTGTTTCAAGAATTTTATACAAAGATTTAAGAATTAATTTTAAAACTCCAAAGCAGTTTCTTGATAATTGATATAAGAGTTTTCTTTCTTCAAACTACAGTTTTCCACTTAAAAAATGAACTCAAAATTGATGTTATGCATTTGCTGCTAGAAACTTAGTAAAATACAAATTCAACAAAGATATTGATGTACCAAAAATAGAAAAACTCATAAATAAACCCGGGGAAAAACTTTGGGATACTACTTTTAAAACAGCTTTTAATAATGAAGCTTGAGTTATTCCTATCGAATATTATAATATTTCAACACTATTTCATTATCTTCAATTATGACATCCAATAAATGTTACTTATGTGTTTGATTATACAGATAAATACTGAAAACCAAAGCAAGTAAATCATATAGTTACAGCTTATAGTTTTGACCAAAATTGAGTTTGGGTAGCTGAAACTGTTAAAAATAAATATGTATTACTTCCATATGATAAAATATTTAATGAAAATGGAAAAGTGAAAATTGCTAGAATGTATGATTATATAATAAAAAAATAAAGATGAAATTCATCTTTATTTTTTTAAGTAATTATACTAAAAACTTTATTTGAAAAATTTTGAATTCAAAATTTTTTATAATTTAATTTTGCTATTTGTTTTTCAATTAGGTCTTTTTTTGCTTTTAATTCTATTAATACTTTATTATTTCAAGAGTCTATGTGATACTTAATAATGTTATTAATACTTTGTAATTCTTTTTCTAATCAATTTTTATCTTTAGAATTAATTAAATTTATATAATTTGGAGAAATTTCAATTGTTATTGTTTGTTTTTTCAATATTATAATAAAAAGTTTAAAAAATAAATACTCCAGAATTTAAACATATATTTTTTTATAGTCAAGAAGAATTTTAAAAATATTAAAAAAAAAGATGATAGTTTAATCAAACCATCATCTTTTTTTAAAAAAGTATCAAAATCCTACACAAATACTAATCATTATTACAACAAGTATTGCAAAAGTATGTGGATAATTTCCTCAAGGCAAAGGCACATTCATTCAATATGCTCAAACTATCAATGTCATAAGTCATATCATAAAAGTAAAACCTGTAAGTGTTCCAATTACTCAGTTTAGTCTAATATTCATTAAGTTATTATAAATTTCACTTAGTGAAGATAAGTTTTTTGTTAATACTGAAATATTATTGTCAATTTTATCCAGTTTATAAAGTAAATCTTCAAAATATAAATCAAGTTGCCCGTCATAAAATTTTTCAATAGTTTTTTGTAATTCAGAAATTAATTCATTTTGAGGAATAAATAAATGTTTTAAAAATACTAAATTTCTTCTTTTTATCATCATATCTTCAAGTAATTTTTTTGAAAGTCCAGTTTTTGAAAATATTTCTTCTTCTAAAAATACTATATCTTTACTTGATTTATTGATAATTCTTAAAGTTTTATCAAACATTACATCAATGATTTTGTATAAGATATAATAAGGTGAAATTTTATATTTTTCTGGGTCTTCTAAATCATTAGTTTCATTTATATATTCTTGTTTAATTCTTTCAATATGACTAGTTTGATGGCTTGTAATCGTGATAATATAGTCTTTTCCTAAAATTACACTAAATTCATTTGAAATATATCTTTTTTGTCTTTCATCATATTTTGGAAAATGAAAAACCATAAAAATATTATTATCATAAGTATCGATTTTATCTTGAACTCAATATTCTAATATATCTTCAATAATAATTTCATGTAAATCATAATCTTCTCAAATTTCAATAAGTTCAGCTTTTTTTGGATTTTGAAAATGTATCCAAGTTATTTTTCAGATTTTAAGTAAATTTTTCATAATATTTCATAATTAAATTTTATATTTTGTCTAATTATATGTTTTTTTATATTTTGTAAAATTTTAATTTTTATATATAATGAGAATAAGTCTCTTACTTTATTCTTACTATGTATGAATATATTTGAGATTACTTATTTATTAATTATTTATGTTATGAAAAACAATAAATATATTTTAGCTTTAATGGCTACTTTATTACTTGTTTCTTGTTCTAAAAATGAAACTGCTCCAGTTGAACAAACACAAGATGTTACAGAAACTCAATCTTGAGAAATAAATGAAATGTCTCCAGAAGATATTTTAAATGAAACTTCAGATGAAGAATTAAATGAAGATATTTCTTTAAATAAAATAGCTCCAGAAGAATTATCTTGAGCTGTAAATACTCCTTTTGAAATGCCAACTCCTCCAACTCAATGAGAAAGAAAAGCTCCACCAGAATGATTTGAAAAATGAGAAAAACCATCAGGTCCACCACCTTCAAAAGATGGGTCATGAGCTACAATGTCATGAGCTACAAATTATGATTCTAAAACATCAGCTAGTTAATAAATATGTTTTAAAATAACAAACTGATTTTTCTATTGTATTTAGAAAGATTAGTTTGTTTTTAATAATTTAATTATTAACAAAAAAATATGAATAAAAGTGTAAAAATAATAAAATTAATTCTTTTGATATTGTCATTTTTATCATTATATGTTTTTATTGATGTAGAAACATATTCTTTAATGTGAAAAATATCATGGTTATTTTTAATAATTGTAATGATTATTAGACCATTAAAAGATATTTTTCCTAAATGCAGATTATTTTCATTTTTATTAAAATTTAGAAGAGAATTAGCAATAATTGTTTGAAATTATTGAGTAGCTCACTGAGTTTGAGCAATTTTGAGTTATTATAATTTAATTTGATGAGAAAAAACATATCTTCAAATTATTTTTGATGGATATACTTGGAATCCAGCTTGATATATGTTTTGGTGAATGCTTTCAATAATTGTTTGTATTCCATTACTTTTAACATCAAATGCATTTTCAACTAAAAAAATGTGAAAATATTGGAAAAATCTTCAAAGATTAGCTTATTTAATGTTTGTTTTAGTTTGAATTCATATTTATGTATTTAATAAAGAAATTTGAACTTTAATTACTTTATGAATTTGGGGAGTATTATTTATTATTGCATTTATAAAAAATAAAAATGCTTTAAAAAATTCAAGTTCTCCAAAATGGTTATGTGTTCCATGTGGTTATATTTATGATGAAACTATTTGAGATATTGATTCTGGAATTGCTCCTTGAACTAGATTTGAAGATATTCCTGATGATTGGGTTTGTCCTGTTTATTTCGTTGGGAAAAAGGATTTTATCTTAATTACTTGAGAAATAAAAACTAATGATACAAAAGTTGTTTGAGTTGAAAAATTAACTCATGATGTTATTGAATTAAAACTTGCTTACAAAGAAACTCTAAATTTTATTCCTGGTCAATTTGTTACTTTTAATTTAAAAGATAATGAAGGTAATTTTTCAAGAAGTTATTCAATAGCTGAAAAATCAGGTAAAATTTTGACATTTTTGATTAAATTAAAATCTGATGGAAGAGCTTGAAAAGTTTTAAAAAATATAAAAGCTTTAGATAAAATTAATACAAATCCAATAATTTGAAGTTTTAATTTACTAAAAACCCCAAATCCAAAAGTATTTATTTCAACTTGAACATGACTTGCTCCAATTTATGCAATGCTTTTAAAAACACCAAGTGATATTCCTAAAAAATTATATTTTTGAGTTGCTTATGAAAAAGATTTATTTTACATAGAAAATTTGAAACAATTTCAAAATTTAGAAATAAAACTATATGTTTCTAGAGAAGAAGTAAAATGATGTATAAATTCAAGAATTAATTTAGAAAATGAAAGTTTTCTACCAGATACTGAATTTTATATGTGTTGAAGTAGTGCATTAGTTGAAGATACTAAAGCAATATTATCAAAAAAATGATTTACAAAAGTATTTTCTGAGGAATTTTAATTATGAATAAATTTGATTACACATTTACTGCTTTGTGAACTAATTGTAGTATTTCTATTATTAAAGAAAATGATAATTGATTAAATAAAATTATTAATACTTGTTATAATAGAATTACTTGTTTTGAAAATGAATTTTCTAGATTTAAAAGTGATAGTGATTTATCTATTTTAAATTTGAAAAAGAAACTTGAAGTTAGTGATGAATTTCTTAGTTTGATAAATAAATCTAGAATTATTTATGCTTTAACAAATGGATATTTTAATCCATTAATTGATGTGAGAAAAATATGATATTCTTCTAGTTTTGAAAAAAATAATTTTGAAATTATTGATGTTAATGAAAATCTTGATTTTTCAAATGTAAAAAATTATTGAAATCTTTTAGAAATTGATAATTTTATGAATATTGATTTTTGAAGTATAGCAAAGTGATTTATAGCTGATATAATATCAGATTATTTAAAATCACAAAAAATACTTAATTTTATAGTTAATATGTGATGAGATATTGTTGGTTCTGGGCTAAATCTTGAGTTAAAGCCTTGGAAAATAGCAATTACCAATCCAGAAAACATTGATGATATCTTATATCTTGTAGAACTAAAAAATAAAAGTATTTCAACTTCTTGAATTTATAAAAGAAATTGGCAAATAAATGGACAAAATTATCATCATATTAGAAATCCATTTTCATTACACCAAGAAACTAAACTAAAAAGTGTTACAATAGTTGATGTTTATTGATACAAAACAGATGCTTTAGCTACTGCAGTTATTGCTATGTGATATGAAAAATGACTTGAATTTTGTAAAACAAATAATATTAGTTTTTTGTTTATATTAGATGATTTGAGTATTGTTAAAAGTGATGATTTATAAAAAAAGTAGAGATACATTGCAATGTGTCTCTACCTTTTTTATGCTGCTTTTTTGAAAAATTCAGTTTTTAAAACCATTTTTCCAGATTCAATAATTCATTCTTCATCAGTTAATTTGATGTTTTTGAATTTATCTCATCTTTTTATATCAGCTGCTCATTTTACTTTTAAATCTTTGATAGCCATAACTGTATCTCCGTCTTGTAAAATATTTCCATTTGCATCTTTTTGTACGATTTCGTCCATAAATAATAATTATTTCAAATAAATTAGTGAGTGCATTATATTCAAAAAATGTGATTTTCAAAATTATTTGATTTTATCTATATATGTTTATAATTATAGTATTTAGAAAATATTTTTTAATTTTACAAATATGAATAAATTCTATACTCCAAATATTATTGTTTCAAAATGTCTAAATTTTGAAAATTGTAGATATAATTGAGATAAAATTAATGATGATTTTTTAGAAAAATTAAAAAAAATTGTGAATTTTATTACTGTTTGTCCTGAAGTTTGAATTTGACTTTGAATTCCTAGATTACCTCTTAGACTTGCTTTGGAAAATGAAAAAATAATCTTAGTTCAACCTGCTACAAACCTTGATTTAACTTCAAAAATGTCTGATTTTTGTAATAAATTTTTAGATAAACAAGAAAATATTGACGGGTTTATTATGAAAAATAGGTCTCCAAGTTGTTGAATAAATGATGTAAAACTTTATCACAAAAAAGATAGTTACACAATACTTAAAAAAACTAATCCTTGAATATTTTGAGCAATTATAAAAACTAGATTTAAAAATATTC
>RRZU011392913.1_pt1 | contig 141856 bp, 127 predicted proteins | sample 2165561 | NCBI WGS metagenome assembly RRZU01 (sample SAMN10456909, study PRJNA506462) | wastewater metagenome | isolation source: wastewater sludge | place: USA: Moscow, Idaho
TGCGCCGCTGTGCCGACAGGGTAAGCCGCCTTTCGGCGGCTGCGCGGCTTGGCACAGGCAGTGATTATTATACTAGCGAGCATATTTTGGTATGCCTTTCCTCCTCGCCCGTATGCGGCAAAAGCATCCGCGCGGCTGCGCGCATGGCCAATGCCTTTAAGGGCCGTTTTACCGCGCTTTTTGTAGAAACGCCCGAATTTCCCGCCATGCACGAGGCCGACCTTGCACGCCTGCGCGAAAATATCCATTTAGCAGAGCAGCTGGGCGCTGTTGTTGAAACGGTGTATGGCGAAGATATTGCCTTTCAAATTGCAGAGTTTGCCCGTCTTTCGGGCATATCAAAGCTGGTGATGGGGCGCGCGGGCGCCGCGCGCAAATATTTTTGGAGCAAGCCGTCTTTATCAGAACGGCTTTTGGCCGCCGCGCCGAATTTGGATATATATATTATCCCCGACCGCGACACCCCCAAATATCGCGGCGCCAAAACAGGCGCTTCGCCTGTTCGCCTTATTCCCGCCGATATTGCCAAAAGCCTTGCCTTGCTGGTGCTGGCCACCGCCACAGGCTTTGTGTTTTATAAGCTGGGCTTTTCGGAATCCAATATCATTATTGTGTATATTTTGGGCGTGCTGCTAACGGCAGTGGCCACCACACAGCGTGTGTACAGCCTTGTGTCCTCGGTGCTGAGCGTGTTGGCGTTTAACTTTTTCTTCACGGTGCCGCGCCTAAGCCTTACCGCGTACGACAAGGGCTATCCTGTTACCTTTGTAATCATGTTTGTGGCCGCGTTTATCGCAAGCGGCATTGCAGTGCGCATGAAGCGGCATGCGCGTCAGGCCGCCAAAAACGCTTATCGCACCAAAATTTTGCTCGAAACCAATCAGCTTTTGCAAAAAGGGCGTGAAAAATCGGAAATTGTGGCGCTGATTGCGCAGCAGCTTACGCGCCTATTAAAAAAAGATATCGTGTTTTATCTTCCGAGCGATCAGGGGCTTGCCTCGCCCTTAGTGTTTGGCGCAAACGGCGAGGGCGCGCCCGCGCTTACCACCGAAAGCGAAAAAGCCGTTGCGGCGTGGGTGTATCAAAACAACAAGCACGCCGGCGCCACCACCAACACCTTAGGCAGCGCCAAATGCCTGTATCTTGCGGTGCGCTTAAACGAAACGGTGTATGGCGTTGTGGGCATTGCGATGGACAATCGGCCGCTGGACGCATTTGAAAACAGCATTGTGCTTTCGGTGCTGGGCGAATGCGCGCTGGCGCTGGAAAGCGAAAACGCCATTTGCGAGCGCGAAAAAGCCTCTGTACTAGCCAAAAACGAGCAGCTAAGGGCAAATTTGCTGCGCTCTATCTCGCACGATTTGCGCACGCCGCTTACCTCTATTTCGGGCAATGCGGGCATTTTGCTTGCCAGTGCCGAGGGCATCAGCGCCGAAAAAAAACAGCTTTTATACACCGATATTTACGACGATTCGCTTTGGCTGATTAATCTTGTGGAAAATTTGCTTTCGGTTACGCGCCTTGAAGATGGTAGCATGAAGCTGCACCTTACGGCCGAGCTTTTAGACGAGGTAATTGCAGAAGCGCTGCGCCATTTAAGCCGCCAAAGCGCCGAGCACACCATACGTGTGCAGCAGCAGGACGATTTGCTGATGGCCAAAATGGATGCGCGGCTGATTGTGCAAGTGGTGCTGAACATTGTGGACAATGCCATCAAATACACGCCCGTCGGCAGCGAAATTGTGATCAGCACCCGCACAGAAAACGGCATGGCCTGTGTGGAAATTGCCGATAACGGCGAGGGATTATCGCAGGAAAGCAAAGAAAAAATCTTTGATATGTTTTATACGGCCAACACAAAGCAGGCCGACAGCCGCCGAAGCCTGGGGCTGGGGCTTGCGTTATGCAAATCAATTGTTATCGCGCACGGCGGTGAAATCAGCGTGCTGGATAACCCGCCGCACGGCACAGTTTTTCGATTTACATTGCCAATAGGGGAGGTGACACTGCATGAATAAACCGCTTGTTTTAGTAGTGGAGGATGACGCGGCAGTGCGCAATTTGATTGCCACCACGCTGGAAACCCATGCATATAAATATCATACCGCTTTAACCGGAGAAATGGCCATTGTGCAGGCGGCCTCGTGCAATCCGGATGTGGTTTTGCTGGATTTGGGCTTGCCGGATTGCGATGGCATGGAGATTATCAAAAAAATCCGCACCTGGTCGCAAATGCCCATCATCGTCATTAGTGCGCGCAGCGAGGATACCGATAAAATCGACGCGCTTGACGCGGGCGCAGACGATTATCTTACAAAACCCTTTTCGGTAGAAGAGCTGCTGGCGCGCTTGCGCGTTACGCTGCGCAGGCTGCATTACACGCAAAGCGCCGAGGGCGCAGGCAGCGCCATGTTTACAAACGGCGCGCTTACGATTGATTATGCCGGTGGCTGCGCTTATATGGACACCGAAGAGCTGCATTTAACGCCCATTGAATTTAAATTGCTTTGTTTGCTTGCCAAAAATGTGGGCAAAGTGCTTACGCATGCCTATATCACGCACGAAATTTGGGGCAGCGCATGGGAAAACGATGTTGCCTCGCTGCGTGTTTTTATGGCCACATTGCGCAAAAAGCTGGAAAAAAAGCCCGATTCTCCGCAATATATCCAAACACACATCGGCGTTGGCTACCGCATGCTGCGCGTTTAATCATTTCGCCTTTTGCGCATATGTGCGAACGGCTGCTAAAATGCCTTAGTTCGCGTTGCCCCCGCTATTTTGATAAAGAACAAAAACGAAAGCCCTCGGCAATGCCGAGGGCTTTCGTTATAAAACTGTTGAAACGATGCCTGTTTTTACGCGGGGCATGCGCAAAAGCGCAAGGGCTTTTGTGTTGCTGCGTGCCGATTATTTTGTATTATACGTACCGATACTAAGCGCCGCTGCTTACGCGCCGCCAAACCACACCGCGGCAACCAGCACCAAAGCCATCACACCCAGCAGCACAAGGATAATTTTATCCAGCTGCTTTACCGAAACATTCACGCGTTCATACAAATTAAATTTTGGGCTTTTGCTTTTGGCTGCAAGCGCAGCTTCCTTTTCGGCCAGCGCGGCTTCGCGTTGTTCCAGCTCCGCCTGTTTTTCTTGCAGGGCGTTGCCCATATCGTTTTCGTTATCCGCGTGCATACGCTGCCTCCGATTCTGCTATTTTTTCACAAGATATTTGCGCATATCAATTGCGCAAGCCACAAGGATAATAAGGCCTTTGATGATATATTGCCAGTTTTGCGATACGCTCATAAACGTAAGGCCCACAAAAATGATGCGCAAAAGCACCACGCCCATGATAACCCCACGGATTTTGCCGATGCCGCCCACAAACGAAACACCGCCGATAACGCAGGCCGCAATGGCGTCCAGCTCATAGTTAAGGCCTGTATTCGCTGTGTTAGAGCCGATGCGCGCCGCCTCGATAAAGCCCGTTACGCCGTACATGGCGCCCGCCAGTGTAAACACAAGGATAATCGTAAGCGCCACATTTACGCCCGACACCTTTGCCGCATCGGGGTTTGAGCCAACGGCAAACATGTTTTTGCCAAAGGTGGTTTTGTTCCAAATAAACCACATCACCACGGTGATCACCAGCGCATACCATACAAAATTGGGAATCGGCGCGCCGCCAATCGAAATTACGCTGCCGGTAATCAGTGCGCTGAAAGCGGGGTCAAGCCCTGAAATGGATTGGCCGTTATTGTTGCCAAGCGTTAAATACATTAGCAGAAAGCCAAACACAATCAGCTGTGTGGACAGGGTAACGATAAACGGATGCAGATTAAATTTGGCCGTGCAAAATCCGTTCACCGCGCCTACCAGCGCGCCCACGCCCAGCACCAGCACAATTACAAACACCACCGGCACTGTGCCGATATTGGGGAACATTTTGTTGGCATAATCGGCCATTTGCAGCAAGGATGCCGCGATACAGGCCGTAAGGCCCACCACGCGCCCTGCCGAAAGATCCGTGCCTGTTAAAATGATGGCGCCCGCAATACCCAGTGCAATGGGCAAATTGGCGGCCGAAAGCGAGATAATGTTGATGATGGATTTTGTAGACAAGAAAAGCGGATTGCTGATGGCGATAAAGATAATGGCCAAAATCAAAAAGATGTAAAGCGAATTGTTGATAAAAAATTCGCCCCACCATCTGCGCTTATCCTCTTTTTCCATCGCTTTAAAATCGGTAATATTTTGCTTAACCGAATTCAATAGTTTCATTTCCATAGCGTCCTCCTAAGCGTATTTCGCGGCTAATGTCATAATTTCTTCCTGCGTTGCTGTGGCGGCATTTACCTCGCCGGCAAGCTGCCCGCCCGACATCACAAGGATTCTATCGCACACGCCCAAAAGCTCCGGCATTTCGGAAGATACCATAAGCACCGTTTTGCCTTCGTTCGCAAGGTTCAAAATTAATTGGTAAATCTCGTATTTTGCGCCCACGTCGATGCCGCGCGTTGGCTCATCCAGCAAAAGCACCTCGGGGTTTGTTAAAAGCCAGCGTCCCAAAATAACCTTTTGCTGATTGCCGCCCGAAAGCGAGCGAATCTGCGTAAAGCGGCTGGGCGTTTTAATGCGCATAGACCGAATAGACCAGTCCGTGCTTTCCGCCATTTTTTTGTCGGAAAGATAAAGGCCCTTTACCTTATATTTTTTGATGCTGGAAATTACCGTATTTTCCGTGATGGAAAGAATGCTGAAAATACCCGTGGAACGGCGTTCCTCCGTTAAAAGGGCAAAGCCGTTTTTAATAGATTCGCGCGGGGTACGGTTTTTCACTTCTTTGCCGTCAAGCCGAAGCGTGCCGCTTTTGCGCGTAGCTGCGCCGAAAATATTTTCCAGCACCTCCGTGCGCCCCGAGCCGTCCAGCCCTGCGATGCCTACCACCTCGCCCGCATGCGCCGCAAACGAAACGCCTTTTACATGCGAATAACGCGCGCTTAGGTTTTCTACCTCCAGCGAAACTGCGCCGGGTGTATTGGTTTTTGGCGGGAAACGGTTTGTTAGCTCACGCCCTACCATCAGCTTGATGATTTGATTCATCGTCAGCGCGCTGGCAGGCTCTGTGGCTACCCATGCGCCGTCGCGCATGATGGTAACTTCATCGGAAATGCGCAAAATTTCTTCCATTTTATGCGAGATGTAAATAATGCCGCAGCCGCGCTCGCGCAGCATATTGATAATTTTGAACAAATGCTCCACTTCTACTTCTGTTAGCGAAGAAGTGGGCTCGTCAAACACAATTACCTTTGCATTATAGGAAACCGCTTTTGCAATTTCCACCATTTGGCGCTTAGATACCGCCATTGTGCTCATTATGGTTTTGGGGTTTACATCCATGCCCAAATCTGCAAACACGGCCTTTGTGTCGGCCAGCATTTTGCGCTCAGACGTAAAGGGGCCTACCGTGGGGTATCGCCCCAGCCAGATATTGTCCATCACGCTGCGCTTCAAGGCCTGATTCAGCTCTTGATGCACCATCGCAACGCCGCTTTCCAGCGCTTCTTTGGACGTTTTGAAATTAATTTCCGCGCCGTTTAAATAAATAGAGCCGCTGTCTTTATTATACATGCCGAACAGGCATTTCATCAGCGTGGATTTGCCCGCGCCGTTTTCGCCCATCAGCGCGTGCACCGTGCCCGCCTTTACGGTAAGCGACACGTTGTCCAGTGCCTTTACGCCCGGAAATGATTTTGAAATGTTTTTCATTTCAAGCAGAATATTTGTATCCATTACAACCTCCCACTGGAAAGACAAACACAGCGCCGGAGAAACGATACATGGTATTCGCTTCTCCGGCCGCCGTTTTGTCTACTTGATGCTTACGCGCATTTTTGTAGCATTATTTTTCGCCGGTGTAAATCGCATACGGAATACGGATTTTGGCGCTGTCTTTGTCTACGTTGTAGCTGTCTGTGCCATCCATCAGCTTGCTGCCGCCAGCAACATTGCCGGAAAGCTTTGCGATGCAAGCAGCCATAGCCTCGGCATCCTGCTTGATTGTGCCTGTCATAGCGCCGTTTTTAATCAAATCTTTTGCAGCGTCTGTGGCATCTACGCCGAACACGGGGATAACCTTGCCTTTGCCGTCGTTGTAGCCGGCAGTTTTCAATGCGGTAATCGCGCCCTCGGCCATGCCGTCGTTGTTGCAGATGATGATTTCGGGCATGTTTTTGTTGTTTTCGTTATACTCGGTCAGCAATGTGGTCATGTATTCGGTGGAAGCCTGTGCCGACCAGTTGCCCGCTTTGTCTACAAGGTATTTGTCGGTGTTTTTTGCATCATAGAACGAAAGCGCTTTTTTGCCGCCTGCGGTCAATGCTTTGTCGGCATCTTCCACAGAAAACTGTGTGCGATATTCAGCTTCGGGGTTGCCCTCTTGGCCTTTGAACATAACATAAGAGATTTCGCCATTGCCGTTCAAATCGGTTGCTTCATAGTTTTTGAGCAAGAAGTCGGAAATCATGGTGCCCTGCATATGGCCAGCCTCGGCGGCGTCTGTGCCAACAAAGGCGCATTGGTCATAGCTGTTTACAATGGCGCTGTCAACCTCGCGGTTGAAGAACAGCACGGGGATGCCGGCTGCTTTGGCCTTGTCAACAATGCCTTGTGCAGCATCTTTCGAGCCGCTTTCCACGATATTCACAATCAGCATTGTGGCGCCCTTTGTGATGGCGGTGTCCACTTGCTCCATCTGTGTGGTTTGGCTGGAGTTCGAATCGTAATCCTGGAAGGTGATGCCCGCAGCGGTCAGCTCTTTGTCTAAAGCAGCACGCACGCTGGAGATATAAGTGTCGGAATAGGTGTAATAGAACACAGCCACGTTGCTTTTAGCAGCTGCCGGTGCGGCAGGTGTGGAAGCAGCCGGTGTGCTGGCGGGGGTGCTGGCGGGTGCTTTGGTGCCGCAAGAAGCAAACGTCAAAGCAAGGCAAGCGGATAATGCAAGAGCAAGAATCTTTTTCATTCGTATATCCTCCTAAAAATGTTGATGTACTGCGGCTCACCCTGCGGCGCAGGATGAATCCTTGCTTTCATTATAAACTGGCCGCAACACAGATTCTATCGAATTTTTTATGGGATTCTATCAAAAAATTACGCTCTTTTTATCCATCTTATCCGTTTTGGCCAGTTATAATGTGCATTTTTTGGTAAATATCACAAATGGCTAATTGTATTTTTGCCCGCTTGCATCGGCAACCCGTTTTTACGGCATCGCGCGCCGCGCACAAATGCGCCACCAAAAAGCCCCTTACGTAAGCTTGTTTAAATGAATGCGCACGTAGCGCCCGTTTTCTACCTCGATATCCGGCGGCAGCATCGCGCCTTGCCCCAAAGCACGCGCCATACTCAGCAGCACGTTTGCATACGTGGCGCTGTCGCAATCCACGGTGCCCAGCATTTTGCCTTCCCGCACCGCTGCTGCGCCGGGGGCCGTGGCGTCGATGCCCACCAAATGCACGCCCTCTATCGCCATTTTTTCCAGCGCGTCCAGCGCGCCCAGCGCCATATCATCGTTATTGGCGATAACCACCTCAATGTCGCCGCTGTGCTGGCCAAGCAACTGTTCCATAATGGCCGCGGCCTGGCTGCGGCTCCAATTGGCTACGCCGCCGGCCACCTTTTGTACGGGAACGCCGAGGTCAATCAACGTTTGCACCGACCATTTTGTGCGAATGGTTGCGTCTTGATGGCCCAGCTCTCCTTCAAGCATTACATAATCCATCATGCCATTTTGGTTTTTATCGATGGCCGCCGCATTTTTTTGCCATGCCTCGGCCAATATTTCGCCTTGTAAAACGGCGCTTTCCTTTGCATCGCTGCCCACATAATACAAATTTGCGCAGCGCAGCAAATCTTCTTCTACAGGCTCGCGATTAAAAAACACCACGGGAATGCCGGCGCTTGCCACCGCGTCAATAATGGTAGACGCATTGGTGCGATCCACCAAATTGACCAGCAGCACATCATAATCCAGCGAGATATAGCGTTTTACCTGTTCGTTTTGCAAGCGCTGGCTTTCGGCGGCATCGCTTAAATCCAAATGCAGCTTATTGCCTGTGCTTTGCTCGTATTCCTTTGCCTCGCGCTGCAAATCGGCCATCACGCCCGTGATAAAGGTATCATCGCTTTTATACACAGACACGCCAATTTTTAGCGCCTGCGCAGCGTCTTTCTTCTGCAAAGCGTACACGGCGATTATGCCGGATAAAAGCAGCAGTGCCGCAAAAAGCGCGGCAATTGCAATCCATTTTCTTTTCACGCCGTTATCCTCTTCTCTTCGTTAAAATCGCAATTGCGCGGGCGCTTACGCCGTAGGGAATAGCAAATGCGTGTTTTCTTCTAAAAACATTGTGTCGCGCGTAATGAGCCGAAACGGCAAAGCAAGCGACGCGGTCTTTTTGCCCTCGGCCGCTTTTACGGCAGCCTGCACGCAAAGATAGCCCGCCTGCAATTCATCCGCGCACAAAAGGGCGCTGGCATCGCCCGCTTCAAGCGCGCTAAGGGTTTCGGGCGTATTGCCGATGCCCACCAGCACAATATCGTTTCGCGCAGCCGCACGCCGCGCCTCGGCAAGGCGCAAAAGCAGCGTGGGCGTGGGCGCTAAAAGCACACTGCCCTTTGCCTGCGCGCGCATCCAATCGCTTAAACTGGCATCGCTGCCCGGTGCCGCGCGCGCCACCGAAATGCCCGCGCTTTCCATCGCCTCGGCCATGCTGGCAAAGCGCGTTTGCTCGCTGGCGGCCTTTTCGCACACCATCGTTACCTTGCTTTGCGCATGCGCGTGCAAATATTCCGCCAGCAGCGCGCTTGCCGCCGTATAATCATAGGTAATTTGCGCAATATCCGTTTGCGGCAGCGCAAACGCCGCTCCCACTATCGGCACTTTGCCGCCAAGTGCGCTTACGGCCTGTGCCATATCCGCCGCGTTTGCCCCCGCCACAATCAGCGCATCGGCCCCGCTTTCTATTTCGCGCCCGAGGCTGCGCCGCTGCGCCTCGGGCGCGTTTTCATATTCGTACAGTGTCACAAAGGCAATATCGGCATAAAAGCGCGCCGCGCCCACATCCAAGCCCTTGCAAAACATTGTCCAGTCTGCGGAATCGGTGTCTGGCACAAGGCAGCTAATTTGATACACCTTTGTGCGCGCCTCGGATAAAATCAAATCGGTGCTGGAGGTAAGGAATAAAAACGCCACCAAAAGCGCCATTACAACCGCAAATAAAACCATTTTTACACGCTTTTTTGTCATGCGCCCTCGCCCCCCTTGTCGTTATATTCCGTGGCGGGCAAGCGCACGGTAATGGCCGTGCCCTTGTCTGGCTCGGATTGAATGGCAAGGCCGTATTCTTCGCCATATGTTAGCTGCACGCGCTGCTGCACATTGCGCACGCCGATGCCGCTGCCGCGCTTGCTGGGCATAATTTCGCCGTTTACAAGCGCGTGCACGGTTTCAAGCGGCATGCCGGGGCCATTGTCGCTAACAGTAAATACTAGGCAGCCCTCTGCCTGCTCGGCTTTAATAACAATGCTGCCGTCGCCGTCCATAAATTCCATGCCGTGATAAATCGCATTTTCTACCAGCGGCTGCAAAATCAGCTTGGTAGTGGCCAGCATTTCCACCCCCGGCTGCACGGTAATCGAATAAGCAAATTTATTTTTATAGCGCATTTTTTGTATCATTAAATAATTGCGCACATGCTCAATTTCATCGCGCACGGGCACAATGGCATGCCCTTTTGAAAGGCTGATGCGGAAAAAGCGCGCCAGCGCCGTCACCGCGCTGACAGCGTCTTCGTCGCGGCCATTTTCAATCATCCACACGATAATATCCAGCGTGTTGTATAAAAAGTGCGGGTTAATTTGGCTTTGCAGCACGTCTAGCTCGCGCCGGCGCTTATCCTGCTCTGTTTCCATCACGTCGTGCATCAGCTGCTTAATTTGCACCGCCATTTTTTTGATGCCGTTTTCAAGATGCAGCACTTCAAAAAAGCCCACCGTGGGGATATCTGCGTCCAAATTGCCGTCTGCTATCTGCTTAACCGCCTTTTCCAGCATCAAAAGCGGGCGCGAAACGCGCGCAGAAATATAGGTATTCAGCAGCACCAGCACCGTAAGAAACAGCACAATCAGCGTGGCAAAAAAGATATTGCTTTTAAAATTGTTCAGCGTTAAGCCCTCGGCAGGCACAACGCCCACGATTTTCCAGCCTGTGTAGCCCACGGTTTTTAAAATCACCGAATAATTTTCGCCATTTAGTGTTTGCGTATACGTGCCGTCGGGATATCCGGCCACAAGGTGGTTCACCTCGTCCATCGCCCCTGTTTCTACCAATTGCTTATACGGGTGATACACAAGCTCGCCGTCTGCATTCATCACAAAGGTATAGCCGCCGCTGGCCAGCACCACATTGCTGAACACGTCCTCCAGCGCCGCATACTTCATATCCACCAAAAGCACCGCCTGGCGCACCTCGCGCCCCACGGTAATGTCTACCGCTTGGCTTAAGCTGACCACCCACGTGTACCGATGATTGCTATTTGCAAACAGGTTTTGCACATGCGGCATCGAAAAATGCACATTTTCGGGCCGCTTTAGCGCCGCGCTAAACCAATCTTGCTCATTCACACGCATGCTGGGCTTTTCAATGGCGGCAGGTGCCACATTGATAAGGCTGCCGTCTTGCGTATACAGCGCAATGCTTTGCACCGTGTCTTTATTGGTATCATATAAAAGCTGCATTTCGTCTGCAATGCCCTCTAGCGCAAAATCGTTATTTTTAATAACGCCGTACACCAAAGAATCCGACACCTTCATCATGCCGCGCAGCTGGGCGGCAAAGGTGTTGTCTACCTGTTCAATCAGCGATTGGTTTTCGGCCTGCACGGTGCTGCGCAGCTGCTGCGAAAAGCGGCTATAATATGAAATGCCCATCAGCATAATGGCGGCTGCCGCCGTTACGGTAAACAGCACTGTCAGCAACGTGCTCAGGCTTAACCGACGATATAAAAGCGAAAACCATTTTCTGTTTTTCATGCCTTTCGCCTCCGTTTCGCTTTTTGCTTGCCTGCCGCCGCTGGTTATTCTGATTCTGCTGCTGATTTTCTGCTGCTGATTTTCTGCTGCTGGTTTTCTGCTGCTGGTTTTTCTGATTCCTCTGCCGCTTTTTCTGCCAGCTGCTGTTTTTACACCACTTGTGTGCGATATTTTGCCGGCGAAACGCCGTATTGCTTTTTAAACACATAGCCAAAATAGTTTGGCTCCGTATAGCCCACCTGTTCTGCAATGCGATAGGTTTTTTCGTCGGTTGTTTGTAAAAGCTCCAGCGCCTTTGAAAGGCGCAGCTCGGTTAAAAACGACACATAGCTTTTGCCTGTTTCCTTTTTAAATACCGAAGAAAAATACGTGGACGAAATATGTAAATGCTCGCACAATGTTTCTAAAGAAATATCGGGGCTTGCATAATTTTCGCGCAGGTAATTTTGCGCGTCGCGCACAATGCTTTGCGTGGTGTTTTCGCGCTCGGCAGTCAACAAAAGGCGCACTTTGGCGCATGTGTCTAACAGCCATTTATGCAGCTCTTGCGAGGTGGCAAGCTGCGAAAGCAGCTCAAATAAATCCTCGTCGTCAAACACCTTGCCAATTTGCAAATCGTGCTTTTCCAACGTTTGCAAAAGCACATTCATCACGCCCAAAAGATATGCCTGATAATGGCTGCGATGGCCGCGCGCCGCATCCGCCTTTTCTACAAGGCTTTGCACCATTGCGTCCATCTCGGCCTGCGTGCCAAATTTCAGCGTGTTCACAAAATCGCTTTCGGCAATCATGTCCACAGGTGCCATCACAGTGGCCTGCGGCTCCACATCGCCAATGCTGATTACCGTGCCTGTGCCCAAAATGGCCTTATAACCCATTGCGGTTTTTGCCTGTTTATAGCTTACCGTCCATTGCTCGGGCGCGGCGCATGCACCGCCCAGCGCCGCCGTTACCTCCACGCCCAGCGCCCGACGCGCAGTGCGGCACACATCGCCCAGCTGCTTTACAAGGCCCTCCAGCGTCACCCCTTCATCCAAAGCGGCCACCGCGCAAAGCCCCCGCGTAGACATAAAGCTGCTGCATCGGCAAAACCCGCGCAGCTTTTCGGCCAAAAGCTGCTGCACAGAAATGGGAATCAGCTGCGCCTCCTGCAAAAGCGGCCCCGCCGCATCGGCGGCGGCTTGCGGCACATCAATGTCCAAGCGCAGCACCACCCACGCAGGCGCGCCCAGCAAATCAATGCCGCATTCGCGCAGGCGCGATGCCGCGCCCTGCGCGCTTACCACGCCATGCATCAAATCCTGCATTAGCTTTTCGCGCAGCATCGGCAGGCTTTTTACATAGCTTTCGCGCAATTGCTGCACATTGCGCCGCAAGCGCAGCTCGGCGTCCATCGTGTCATGCATGCGCAGCAAAATAGCCGTGAGCTCCTCTTTATTGACGGGCTTTAAAATATATTCAATCACGTTTAGGCCAATGGCCTGCTGCGCATATTCAAATTCATCGTGGCCAGACAAAATTGCAATTTTCACAGACGGATACTGCCGCCGAATTTCTCTCGCCAGCGAAAGGCCGTCCATAAACGGCATGCGGATATCCGTAAGCACCACGTCGGGCTGAAGCACGTCGATTTTTTCCAGCGCATCTTCGCCGTTTTCCGCGTCGCCAACCAGTGTAAAGCCCACGGCCGCCCAATTGATTTTTTGTATAATGCCGGTGCGCACTTCTTCTTCGTCGTCCACCAGCATAATGCGATAAAGCTCCATTTTGCTCCTCCTAAACCGTGCCGCACAGCAAAATTGATAAAACAGCCGCGCAAATATTCCTTGCCCACAGCCTGTAAATGTTTATAGCCTTACAATTCTAGCAAAAGTATAGCATACGCTTGTGTGAAACACAAGGCAAAAAGCCCGCCTACGCTTTGTTCACCCCCAATTTAAAAGGGCATAAAAAAGCCGCGCGTTTGCGCAGCTCTTTTTCGCAATGTTGCTTATAAAAATTATAGATTTAAAGGGCTGATTTTTAATAATAAAGATTAGTTGAAATTTAAATAGTACTAATTTTAGTTTGGAAAGTACAGCCTGCATTACAAATCATGCTTAAACTAACGCTTCGTGAGAAAACTTTGGTCAGTAGGCCGCTCTTCTGGAGTGAATTTTTTTAAAAAGTTTTTTAGATAAATACCTTATTCTACAAACAGCTATGCTATTAATGCAGTCTTTATAAAATACATCTTGCCAGTAATCGTTTTAACTTATGTATTTCTGTAATAAATTCATTTAGTTGTTATTTTCCATCATAGACCCATGTGCGTTTGAGTTTCGCATTCTTTTTCTTACAGCATATCTAAATTCATCACTATTAAGTAATTCAGTCGGCGTAATGCCAAAATCAGATAAGTACATACGTGTTTTTTTGCTTAACCTACTGATATCTCCCTCTAATATCGCAAAAAGCTCATTATCCTCACACATGGCGAGTGCTTTTTCTATTCGTAAATTAAGGGAAGTGTTTCCAACCTCTATATTTCTTTCTCTTAGCATCATTCGCTCTCTCTCTAAATTGCGGAGTTCTCTTTTTAGTTGGGCCATTTCGCGTTCTTTCTCTTGTAACTGTTGAATAAATACTTCTTTTTCTTGCTTATTTATTTGGTCCTTTGCTATAAACTCATTAATAATATTTTGTTTTTCATCTTCGACGTTTTCTAACGCTTCAGTTTTCTCAGCTTCGGCATGAGATAAATGTCCTAATTTTTCATTCATATTGTTTAGTTTCTCACCGAACTGAGCTTCAATTTTGCCTAGAGTTACAGATACATCTTTCATAATATCATAAGACTTATCATAAAAATCATTGCTAGTATCAGATGCCTTGAAATAGAAAAACACTGATATGAAGATTGAGAAAAAGGCAAGCAGCAGCGAAAGTAAACTTTCTATTGAAAAATTGTTTTTGTACATCATTACACATAAAAATGAAATAACGACTAGAGCTGCAATACCAGCGAAAATGCACATTGCCCTTTGCAACCAATTATCGCCGTGTTCACTTTTACGAAGTTCTAGAAGTTTATCAAGAATATCTGACATGTTTTCTTTTTCTGGTTTCATATTATCTCCTTTATTTACGAAAGCTGTCCATTTATTGCTTTTACATTAAGTAGTTCCTATTAGTCGATTTGTTTTTGAACATTCGGCACCAATAAACCCTTTCTGTAAACTTCGGTCTGATTTTAATTTATTTTAATTATATCATAGTTATACAAAAAACAACAGTATTTTACAGATTTTTTGTTTATATTATAGTGGTTTGCTAAATTTGCTTTGCAAAAATAGTAGTGCAGAAAAGCGATTGGGGTTTATCGCGCCTTGCGGCGCAAGGCTGAAACGGCTAGCAATAGGCCAGCGGCAAGTGTTTCGGCCATCGCGGCTTGTGTTTCGTTTATCGCCGCTTGCGTGCGGCTTTGCCTTTCTTCGTGCCAAATAGGAAAGGGTATAAAAAAGAGAGCTGCGCAAAAGCGCAACTCTCTTTTTGGTGCCGGTGGTCGGGGTCGAACCGACACGGTATCGCTACCACGGGATTTTGAGTCCCGCACGTCTGCCAATTCCATCACACCGGCGTATGATGCTTTACTATTATAATATATATTGCTTGCAAGTGCAAGCATTTTTTTGCGTTTTTTTCGCGGCGGACTTTTGCACGTGTGCGCGGCGCTTTGCATGCATTGCATAACGCAAAAAGAGCAATAGCCAAAAAAGCTGGGCATATACCCATTGGCCGTAGAGTAGCGCATTGCATACCGCAAAAAAGAGTAACAACGCATAGAGGCCATGCAGATGGCCGCTTGCGCGGCGCTATGCGCGCTTGCATGCCACATTGATAACGCAACAGGGTAATGGCAGGCGCAAACGCCTTGCAAAAGCCGCTTGCACGCGCGCGTTTACATAAATGCGCGCGTGCGCCACTAGATGCTTACTTGCATCTTGCCAAAGCCCTTTTGGTTTAACAGCCGGCGGCAATGCGCGTGCAAATGCGCGTGGCATCTTTGATAAAGGCCGAAAGGTCAAAGGGCTTGCCCACCAGCTTTTCGGCGCCTGCTTCATCGGCATCGTCGCTCATGATGCGGATAATCACAAAAGGCGTGTCGTTTTTGGCGGCGATATGCGCCACGGCCGCGCCCTCCATCTCCACACACGCAGGCGCAAACGCCGCGGCAATGCGGTTTTTTACGGCGGTTTCGCCGATAAATAAATCGCCTGTGGCAACGCGGCCTACCAGATATGGCACGCCTGCGTCTTGGCAGGCGGCCTCGGCGGCTTGCACCAGTGCGGCATCGGCCACATACGCTTGCAAATGCGGATACGCCTCGGCAATCATGCGGTTTTCGGCATCGTGATACACTACATCGCTGGATATTACCGCATCGCCCACGCCGATTTGGCTTGTCATATTGCCGGCAATGCCGCAAAATACCACCGCGTCTACGCCAAAAGCGGTAATCAAAAGCTGTGTTGCCGCAGCCGCATTGGATTTGCCCATGCCCGCGCAGCAAAGCACCACGTCTTTGCCCGCAAGCTTGCCCTCAAAAAATTCCACACCGCCCAGCATGCGGCTACTTTTGGCCTCCATGCGTGCAAAAATTTGGCAAATTTCGTCGTCCATTGCGCCCATAATCCCTATTTTATGATACAGCATTCTGCCCATTCCTTTCTTTGGAAAGCTTGTGCCAGAGGCATGTTTTGCCGCTTTGTTCGGCACTGCTAAAGGCACAAAATGCGCTTGAAAGCGCCTGCTTTCAAGCTTCCCTAATTCGTTTTCAATTGGCTTTATACGTTAAAGCGGAACAACGTAACATCGCCATCTTTCATCACATATTCCTTGCCCTCGCTGCGCACAAGGCCTTTTTCTTTGGCGGCGGCCATGCTGCCCTGCGCCATTAAATCGGCATAGGCCACAATTTCGGCACGGATAAAGCCGCGCTCAAAATCTGAATGGATTTTGCCCGCTGCGCCCGGCGCTTTTGTGCCGTTTTTAATGGTCCATGCGCGCACCTCTTCGGGGCCTGCCGTAAGAAAGCTGATTAGGCCAAGCAGCGTGTATCCCTCTTGAATCAGCGTGTCAAGGCCGCTTGCGCAAAGGCCAAGCTCGGCCAAAAAGGCCTTTTTCTCGTCGGGGGAATAGGCGGCGATGTCCTCTTCAATTTTAGCGCAGATGGGCATACAGCCCGCGCCCTCGGCGGCGGCGATGGTTTGCACAATGGGGTAATACGGGTTTTGCGCCACGCCCGAAAGCAAATCGTCTTCCGAGAGATTGGCGGCATAAATTACGGGCTTTGCAGACAAAAGCGGCATATCGGCCAAAAGCAGGGCTTCGTCCTCGGTTTGCGTTTCAAACACGCGCGCGTTTTTGCCCTCGCCCAAATGCGCCACCAAGCGCTCAATGCAAGCGGCTTCGGCGGCAAGCGCCTTATCGCCGTTTTTCATGGCTTTTTTGCTGCGGTCAAGGCGGAGCTCGGCAATTTCGATATCACTGAAAATTAATTCTAAATCAATGGTTTCAATGTCGCGGGCAGGGCCCACCGAGCCTTCCACGTGGATGATATCGTCGCTTTCAAAGCAGCGCACCACATGGATAATGGCGTCCACCTCGCGGATATGGCTTAAAAATTTATTGCCCAGGCCCTCGCCCTTTGACGCGCCCTTTACTAGCCCCGCAATATCCACAAACTCGATGATGGCGGGCGTATATTTTTTGGGGTGATACATTTCGGCCAGCTTATCAAGGCGCACATCCGGCACAGGCACCACGCCAACATTGGGCTCGATGGTGCAAAACGGGTAGTTTGCAGCCCCGGCCCCTGCGTTGGTGATGGCGTTAAACAGTGTGCTTTTGCCTACGTTGGGCAAACCGACAATTCCTAATTTCATACTAAAATTATTCCTTTCTGGGGCATTGGGGGCGTTTATCCCGCAAGGGTAGTTGTGCCAATATCATTGGCACAAACGCCACAAAACCCAATTTGAAAGACAGAGCTTTCAAACTTAACCATTGTTTTTCTTTGGTAAAATCCACAGCGCGTTTTATACGTAACAATATTATACCGAATTTTGCCCCTAAGTGCAACGAAAAGCTTTGCTATACTTTATTTATACATAATTATGTTGTATAATAATTATATACAGTTATTATTGGCCATGTGGCTATGCCACGGCCATTTTGATCAAAAAGCGCCCGCTAAAGGCGGATGCGCAATGATACCATATCCGCAGAAAAACCACATAAACTATACACTAAAACACAAAGGGAGGCCGATTATGGCTGGGGAAAAGATTTTAATTGTAGATGACGACAAAAACATTTGCGAGCTTTTGCGCCTTTACCTGCAAAAAGAAGGCTATGAAACCGAGCTTGCGCACGACGGCGAGGCGGCCATTGCCACGTTTGAAGATAAAAAGCCCAGCCTTGTGCTGATGGATGTGATGATGCCGCGCATGGACGGGTGGGAGGCATGCCGCCGCATCCGCGCGGTATCGCAGGTGCCTGTGATTATGCTTACGGCAAAGGGTGAAACCTTTGATAAGGTGCTGGGGCTTGAGCTTGGCGCAGACGATTATATCGTAAAGCCCTTTGACGCAAAAGAGGTGGTGGCGCGCATCAAGGCCGTGCTGCGCCGCTGTGTGCCCACCGAAGCTACAAAGGACGGCGTGATTGAATTTGACAAGCTGGTTGTAGATTTAACGCGCTATGAGCTAAAAATAGACGGCAACGTGGTGGAAGCGCCGCCCAAAGAAATGGAGCTTTTATATTATCTTGCCAGCCACCCCAACCGCGTGTTCACGCGCGACCAGCTATTGGACGAGGTGTGGGGGTTTGAATATTACGGCGATTCCCGCACCATTGACGTGCACGTAAAGCGTCTGCGCGAAAAGCTGGAGGGTGCAAGCGAGGCGTGGACCTTAAAAACCGTGTGGGGCGTCGGCTATAAATTTGAGGTTAAGGATTAATGCGCAAAAGCATCGTTTCTCGCTATTTTTATTCCACGGCCACCTTGCTTTTGTGCAGCATTGCCGTGATGGGCTTCATCCAGATGTATCTGTCGATGGGGTATTTTGGCGAGGAGAAAAACAAATCACTGCAAAACACCATCGACAACGCCTATGCGCTGGTGCAAGAGGCGCGAAAGGCCGGCACGCTTGGGGAAAACCCCGAGCGCTTTGCCATGCTTGCGCGAGAGCTTGCCATTACGGCGCGCGCATCGGAATCGCTGGTGATTTTAACGGATTCTATGGGCACGCCCGTTTTGGCCGACAAGCTTTTGCTGGAGGAATCGCAGCGCGCGGTGCCGCAAAAGGTGCTGGACGAGATTGCGCGGAACGGCTCGTATACCGAAATGGGCACGCTGGGCGGGTTTTTCCCTCGGCGCTTTTATGTTGTGGGTAAATCCATTGTGACGGGCGAGGGCGTTTTAGAGGGCTTTATTTTTGCCGCTACAGACGCAGAAAGCCTGGCGCGCTATCTCACGGATATGTTTTCCTCGTTTATCCTGTCGGCGGGGCTAATGCTATTGGTGTCGTGCATTTTATCCATTGTGCTCACTTCGCGCACCACCACGCCTTTGCGGCGCATTGCAGAAGCGGCGCGGCGCTTTGGCGGCGGCGATTTTGCTGCACGCGTGCCTGTGGAGGGCGACGACGAGGTGGCGCAGCTGGCGCTTACATTTAATAATATGGCGAACAGCCTTGAAAAAAACGATTCTTCGCGCCGCAGCTTTATGGGCAATATTGCGCATGAGCTGCGCACGCCCATGACGAGCATTAAGGGCTTTGTGGACGGCATGCTGGACGGCACGATTCCGCCTGAATGCCACGGGCATTATCTTGGCATTGTTTCGGAAGAATCGGGGCGCCTTACGCGCTTGATTAAAAACATGCTAGACATCACAAAGCTGGAGGCGGGCGAATATAAGGTAAACGCCGTGCAATATGATATATGGGAAACCATTACGGGCGTTGTGTTTGCGGCCGAGCAGCGCCTTGAGGCAAATCAAATAGAAATTGTGGGGCTTACACCCAGCAAAACCACGGTGTTTGCCGATGCGGATTTAGTATATCAAGTTGTGTATAATTTGGTGGATAACGCCATTAAGTTTTGCGATGTGGGCGGCACCATCCGTTTTACGGTAACAAGCGCAAAGGATGCCGTAACCGTAAGCATCCGCAATTCGGGCGCGGGCATTGCCGAAGAGGCGCTGCCGCTTGTGTTTGAGCGCTTTTATAAAGAAGATAAAAGCCGCGGGCTTAACACAACGGGCAGCGGCTTGGGGCTGCATATCTGCAAGGTATTGATTAACCTTTCGGGCGGCAAAATTTGGGTAAACAGCAAAGAGGGCGACTATTGCGAGTTTTCGTTCACCTTGCCCACAGAGCCGTTTGCCAAGCGATAAAACGCCATTTCAAAGAATTATCACATTTTAACGGTAGTATTACCTGCATAAAAGCGGTAAGCCTGAAAGAAACGGAGAGAGCCGATGGAAAAACCGACAACGGTAAAAAAGCCGATTAAGCGTTATGCGGCGGGCATTTGGGCGATACTGTTTTTATGCTTTGCATTTCTTGCGCTGGGGCTTTTGTTTGCCTGCGCCTTCATGCTAAATGCGCGTGACGGCGCTGCCATCGTGCCGCATGTGCCTGCTGCCGATTCTTTGCAGCGCGTGCCCGAAAACGCTTTTTATAAGGCCGACCACGCATTGTCTGTGCAGGAGCTGCCCGAAGATGCGCGCGCCTTATCCGGCAGCGAATTGTATCAGCACGCAGCAAACAGCGTGGTGGATATTTTGGTGCTTACGTCCGCCATGGCCGAATGGCAAACTGCCGGCACGGGAATTATTATGAGCGAAGATGGTTATATTGTAACAAGCGCGTATATTGTGCAGGATGCGCTATATTGCAAGGCCGTGCTGGCCTCGGGCGATACGCTTTCGGCGCAGCTGGTGGGCAGCGACAATTACAGCGGCCTTGCCGTGGTGCACGTAGAAGCAAGCGGCCTTGTGCCCGCATCGTTTGCGGCCACCGACAGCGCCGAAATTGGCGAGCGCGTGCTTTCCATCGGCGCGGCGGGCGGCAGCCTTTCCGGCACGCTAACAGAGGGCATCGTGGCTGGGCTTGGGCGCAAAGCCAGTGTGCTGACAGGCGAGGGCGTGTTTCACCTTTCGGATTTGATACAGATGAACAAGGCGCTGGGCGGTGCCAATTACGGCGGCGCGCTGTTTAACCGCTTTGGGCAGGTGATTGGTATTTGCACGCCCTATGGCGACGGCAGCGGCAGTGAAGCGGGCTTTGCCATTCCCATCGGCACGGCAAAGCCGATTATCGACAGCCTTTTGCATTTGGGCTTTGTGCCGCGCGCCGCCCTCGGCGTGCGCGTGCGTGTGCCCAGCGCCGAAGAGCAATATTTTTTGCAGCTGCCAATCAACGCACTGGTGATTGACGAGATTTCGCCCGACAGCCTGCTTGCGCAAGCGGGCGTAAAGGCGGGGGATGCCATTTTGGCGCTAAACGGTGTGGAAACCAAAACCACGGCAGAGCTGGTGGCCGCAGTGCAAATGCATCAAGCAGGCGATGCAGTAGAGGTGCTGGTGTGCACGATGCCCGATCGCAAAATACAAACATTGCGCACAACGCTGCTGGAGGCAAACCATTCCTAGCCCCGCGGCAAAGGCGGATACAGCAATGCGTATATGCACGCGCATATATCGCGCAAAGGTGCCGTTTTGCCCCGCAAAGCCAAGCGCCGCGCTATCGGCAATTTGATTTTTTTTGCTATTTATTGTAGAATGAAAGAAATAACGCGAATCGGCGGCGGCTAAACCGCCGTATCTACGGAGGATTTTTGTGATTAAAGTATCCCCTTCCATCCTTGCGGCGGACTTTACGCGCCTGGGCGAGGATTGCCGCATGGTGCTGCAAGGCGGCGCGGACTGGCTGCATATCGATGTGATGGACGGCGCGTTTGTGCCCAATATTTCTGTTGGCATTCCGGTTTTGCAATCGCTTTCAAAGCAAATCGACGCATTTTATGATGTGCATTTGATGATTGAACATCCCTTGCGCTATATTGACGCCTTTTGCGATGCGGGTGCATCGCTGATTACCTTTCACATTGAAGCAGCAGACGATGTCAGCGCCGTGCTGGCCGCCATCAAGGCGCGCGGCGTGAAGGCTGCGCTTTGCATAAAGCCCGCAACGCCGGTTGAAACCGTGTTTCCTTATCTTGCTGCGCTGGACATGGTGCTGGTGATGAGCGTGGAGCCGGGCTTTGGCGGGCAGCGCTTTATGCCAAACGCCACTTGTAAAATAAGTGCTTTGCGCGCCGAGGCGCAGCGGCAGGGCCTTGCATTGATGATAGAAGTAGACGGCGGCATTGACGCTGTAACCGGCGGGCTTTGCACACAGGCCGGCGCAGACGTTTTGGTGGCAGGCAGCGCTATTTTTGGCGCGCAGGACCCTGCATCTGCCATTTTTGCTTTGCACGGCTTGCCCGAAGCACTTTTGCCATAATGGCTTTATCCGTACTTTTTGCGCGTTAATTCGCATGGAGGTTTTCATTTGAACGCAGAACAAGCGTCTTTGCGCCCTGTGCACGAAAGCTATGAAATTGGGCGCGACACCATTTGCATGATTTTGCCGCTTTTGGCAATGTCTTGTTATTTTTACGGGCCGCGCCCCGCCGCGGTATGCCTTGTGGCGATTATCACGGCGATTGTGTGCGACCGTTTGGTGGCGATATTGCGCCACACTAAATACGATAAAACCGAAAACAGCTCTGTGGCACTAAGCTTAGTGCTGGTGATGATGCTGCCTGCAAGCGTGCATTATTACGTTGTGGTTGTGAGCGTGTGCGTGGCGGTTTTAATTGGCAAGGCCGCGTTTGGCGGATGGGGGGCTTATCCGTTTAGCCCGCCGGCGCTGGGATACGCGGTGGCAGCTGTTAGCTGGCCCAGCCAAGTTTTTTTATTCCCCGAGCCATTTTCTATGGGATGGGAGCATGTGCTATCCACTGCGGGGCTGCCGCTTGTGGAAAGCAGCGCCCACACATTAAAAACCGGCGGTTTGCCCAATATCAGCACGTTTAATTTAATTTTGGGCAATTACGCAGGGCCAATGGGCGCAACGGCTGTTTTGGTGGTTTTGGCATGTGCCGCATACCTTTGGGCGCGCAGGCGCATCACCTTAACCGCACCTGTTTCGTTTTTGGCGGTTTGCATGCTGATTGCCTTTGTGTTTCCGCGTTTGGGTGATATTGGCCTATCAATGCCGTGGGTGCATGTGGAAGCACGCACCGCAATGCTGAAATATGAGCTTTTGTCGGGCGCGATGCTGTTTGCTTCGGTGTTTTTGATTAACGACCCTGTCACTTTGCCCAAAAACGAGCTTTCGCGCCTTGTGTATGGCATTTTATTGGGCGTTGCCACAATGATGTTCCGCTATTTTGGCAATTACGAAACGGGCGTATGCTTTGCGCTTTTGGCCGTAAACTCCCTGTCTGGTTATATCGACCGCGTGGTCACGCGCCTTACCGCACACAAAAAGGGGGTGCTGCGCCGTGAAATCTGAAAAACTGAAATATTATGCGGATAATATGGAGCGCATCGCGCATAAAGACCGCATGTTTTTAAACAATCCTGTTATCATGCAGGGGCTGGGCCTTGCGCCCATCGTGGTGGCTGCCACCACGATGAAAAGCGCGGTTATCCTTTCTATGGCAGTTTTGCTTTTATTGATGCCCACACGCGTTGTGGCGGCCTTTTTAAGCCGCTATTCGTATTTTCGATTTCGCGGGCTCACCTATTCGCTTACCGCCGCCACGCTGTATATCGGCGTGTATTTTATCCTAACCACGCTTTATCCCAGCGCGGATATTGCAAACGTTGGGCTTTATCTGCCGCTTTTGGTGGTGGACCCGATTATCATCAAGCGTTACGAGCGCCCGCAAAAAGAGCGCCTTTCCACTGCGGTGCGCAAAGGGTTTTTAACCTCGTGCGGCTATATTATGATTATTTTAATTGTGGGTGCCCTGCGCGAATTGCTTGCCTACGGCACGCTTTATGGCATGCCTGTCTTGCAGCATGCGCTTTTGCCGTTATTAAAGCTGCCGTTTGGCGGGTTTATCCTTTTGGGGATCTTAATTGGCATTTGGCGCAGCGGCGTGAATTATATCAAGAAAAAAATTAATATGGGGGCGAAGAAGGCAGATGGTTGATGTAATGCGTTCTCTGGGCTCGTTCTTCCTATACGCCATCATTGCCGTATTTGCGCAGAACGCCGTGTTCTCCCGCGCGCTGGGCGTAAGCCGCCTAGTTAAGCTGGTAGACGACACAACGGTAGACAGCCTAACCTTTGGCGCTCTTTTATGCTTTATTCAGATTATTTCGGCACCGCTTGCCTATTTTGTAAACTTTTTTTTGGCACCGCTTCCTTATAAAGCGTATATCCGTCCTTTGGTGATGGTGCTGTGCAGCGCGGCGGCGTTTTTTATCGTTTTGGGCGTGCTGGTGTTTATTTTTAAAATGGAAAGCGCCAAAAACGTGGTGGCGGTGCTGCCGATGGCCACGTTTAACTGCTGTATTTTAGGCACGCTTTTTATTACTACGATGCAAAATTTTACCCTTTTGGAAACATTGGGCTTTGCCATTGGCAGCGGCATCGGTTATGTGATGGCCGTTGTAATCGTTACGGAGGGGCAGCGCAAGCTGCAAAGCCGCAGCGTGCCTGCCACGTTTAAGGGCCTGCCCATCACGCTGATTTATATTGGCATTCTCTCGCTGGCCATTTATGGCTTTACAGGGCATATGATTACGTTTTAACAAAGGTATTGCAAAAAGCCCGCCTGCACATTAGGCCGGTTTGCTAATCGGCTTTAAAAGGAGGCCAACCCATGAAACAACACAAGCAAAAAAAGATTAAGCGTTATCGCCGTAGCTTTACGGGGCAGGCAGAGCGCAGCTTAGTTGTGCGCCGCGTGCTGCGCTTTACGGTGTTTCTTGTTGTGCTGTTTTTACTGGGATGGCTGATTGCAAAGCCCGGCATTGACCTCGGCACAAAGCTGTGGTATTCGATGAAAGCAGGGTTTACGCAAGGCGACGCGTCTTTGTCTGCGCCTGTGTCTGCGCCGCCTGCTTCTTCCATGCCCGAAACGGCACCGCCCGAAAGCACACCGAGCGAAACTGTGCCCGCAGCCTTGCCGACAAGCTCTGGCGGCAATTGGGCGTATGTGGCGCTTTCTGCTGTAGACAGCCCCGAGCGCGCAAGCGAAACGGCGCGCACGCTGGCTTCGCAGGGCGTAAGCGCGGCGGTGCTTCCGCTAAAGGACGAACGCGGATTTTTGTATTATCCGTCGGCATTGCCAAGCGCAAAAGCCAATATTTCGGACGCCACCTATGATGCCGCGGCGGCAGCAAAAATATTTATGGAAAACGGCATTACGCCGATTGCCTCTATCTATGCGTTTAAAGACGCCAGCGCCCCGAAGCAAAACCGCAATATGGCCGTTACCTATATGGACAAGGAAGGCTTTTTGTGGCTGAACAATAAAGCCGAGATGGGCGGCGTGCCGTGGCTGAACCCGTATTCCGCCGAGGCAAACGCGTATATTACCGATGTGATTGCCGAGGCTTTAAGCCTCGGATTTAAAGAGATTATCGTATCGGGTGTGCAGTTTCCAAGCGGGTTTGGCCTTGATTTAGCCGGCTATCGCGTGGGTGACGACACGCGCGATAAAGCCAAAGTGCTTGCCGATTGTGTGTCCACATGGCAAGCGCAATGCAAAAACGCAGGCGCTGTGTGCTGGTTTGAATATTCGTCTGTGCCGGCACTGGGCAGCGGCGATGCCGCCACCGTGGCAAATCCGTTTACCTATGGCGCAGAGCATCTGCTTTTAGATTTTGCCGATAGTGTAAAGGAAGTAGACGGTGTTATGCAGCTGGATAGCGCGCTTTTTGCCGCTGCGGCTGCGAAATCCGCACAAAACGGCGCGCCGGCACTGGCCATGCGCATATCCGGCGGCAAGCTTTCGGGCGATGCGCTTTTATCGGCAGCCTCTGCCGCAAACGACGCAGGCTTTGTAAGCGCCGCAATACAATAGCACACAATCGCACACAATCCATTTAAAAAGCGTACTATCAAACAGGAGGAACGCGCGTATGTTGGTGCGCACTGTAACGCAAGATGATGCCGATGCTGTATATAAGCTGATTTGCAGCTATCGGCAAGAGGCGCTTGCGCGCGATATCTTTGACGGCATTTTAAAAAACAATCTGCAAGATCCGCATCGCCGCCTTGCCCTGGCACTGGTAGAGGGCGAGCCTGTGGGCTTTGCGGATATGGAAGTAAAGCTAACGCTATCACGCTGTGCGCTGGTGGCCGTGATTAACGATTTATTTGTGCTGGAATCGCATCGCTCGCAGGGCATCGGCACAGGGCTTTTAATCTCGCTAACAAGGCAAATGGCCACGTTGGGCTGTGATAGTGTAGAAGTGGCGTGCCCGCGCGTAGACGTGAAAAGCCAGGCGTTTTTAGAGCGCAACGGCTTTGTAAGGGCGCAGCATTTGTTTCGGCATGAACGAGCAAAAGCATAAATACTGTGTATCACGGCGGTTGCATGGCGCATCTGCCTTTGGCGGGCGCATTTGCATCAAATGGCCGTGGCATCGCCACATACGCTATTGCTACTAATAAAGCGAATGGCATAACCGTAAAAAAACGCGTGCTTCACCACTGTGTGAAGCACGCGTTTTTATATGTGTTATATAGCGCCATTTGTCGCCTGTGCGCTTATCGGCCTTTGCCCCTTTATCGGCCAATTTGTGCGCGCCGATTATATGCCTTATAGGCCTATTCGTCCTCGTCGGGCTGTGTATCCACTTCGGGCTGTGCCGCCTGCTCCTCCGCTGAGGCAAGCGCCGCGCTTGCGCCAGCCTGCGGGGCAGTGCCGTCGCGCCGCTGTGCAATTAATTCGCTAGTATGAAACATTTTTTCCATTGTGGGCCAAAGCCACATATCCGCCACCAGCAAAATCAGCACGGGCGCAAATAAAAGCAGGGGAATCACAGCAAAAAACGGATTCAAAATAGCCATAGCGCAGGTACAAACAATCAGCCATATGCCTGCGGGCAAGCTGCGTTTTGCCATGTCAAAGGTTAGCAAAAGGCTGTTTTTTACAATGGCAAAGTTTTTTAAATCTAAATAAATCACCTGTAAAAATGCATACACGCTGATGGTAAGCACCAAAAACAGATTGAACAGCAGCACCGCCATAACAAACACATTCAGTTTGCCCGAAAAGCCCGATATAAACATCACAACCGCAAAGCCTTCCAGTGCAAACAACGCGCTAAAAAACACGCCCAGGGGAGCCGCCTGTTTAAAATTATCCTTAAAGCCGCGCTTAAAGGTGTGCCACATATAGCATGGCTCGTCGCGCAGCCGATGTGTAAGCACCAAGTGCGCCGCCGCCATTGTGGGGCCAAACAAAATAGAAGCCACCAAATACAGCGCAAACCAAATTAAGATTAAGCCCATGTACGGCCACGAAATAGAGGCAAACACCACACAAATCAGCATCGGTGTAAGCAATAGCGCCACAAGCACGTTCAGCTTAAACAAATCGCCCATGTCGCGCCCAATAATTTCAAAAAACCGCATAATGCCCTTCTTTTTCGGCGCATCCTTAGGCACACCAGGGCCTGGGCGGTTAAAACTGTTACCAAATAAAGCCATTGTAAATATCCGTTCCTTTTCGTTTTATATTTGCTGTCTGGTTATGGTATTGCTGCCCACATTGCGCACAAGCGCAATACAATATGGCCTTGCGGCTGTGCCGCGGCCATTGCAATAAGCGCGCCCGCCGAAAGCAGATGCGCAAAATAACCCGCTGTGCAGATTATTTGTGTACCTGTATCATACCGCAGATTACGCGCATTTACAAGCATTTCGCCCAATTTAAAAATGAACGTTTTTTAAATTTCTGCATTTGCGCGCGTGCCGCTTTGCCCAAAAAAAGCGAAAACACAGGCAATTTGCACAAAACAAAATTGATTGTTCCGCACAAAACGCCAAAATTGCCAAAAACTGCTTGCAATGTGTGTACCATCAGGAGTATGATGAATACAGAAACTTCCGGTAACGTTTCCAGTAACGTTACCGATATCCTTTCCGTTTTGAGCAACTGTGCGCAATTTCACGCAAATTCCGTCTGCTTTGGCCTGTGCACGCTGTGTGGCTGACGTGTTTTGTAAATCCATACAAGGAAGAGGCATCTGCTATGACCATTAAAGATATTGCGCGGGAATCGGGATACGCCGTCAGCACCGTGTCGCGCGCGCTCAATAATCATCCCGATGTAAGCACACAAACCAAAGAAAAAATCAACGCCATTGTGGCGGCGCATCAATTTGTGCCAAACAGCAATGCGCGCCAATTAAAGCAGCAAAACAGTAAAAGCATTGCCATTATTGTAAAAGGTAGTTTAAATGCGTTTTTTGCGGGCATTATAGAGCAGATGGAAAACTGGATTGCCCAAACGGAATATGGCGTGCAGGTGCATTATGTGGAAGAAGATGCCGACGAGCTTTTGGCTGCCGAGCACCTTTGCCGCGAGCTGAAGCCCTTAGGCATCCTTTTCCTCGGCGGCAATATCGCCACGTTTCAAAAGCGCTTTTCTGCCATTGAGCTGCCCTGTGTGATTGCCACCACCACATCGCCTGAGCTGCGTTTTGAAAATTTATCTTGCGTGGGCATTGACGACAAGGCTGCCGGCAAACGCGCGATGGATTTTTTACTCCACAAAGGCCATCAAAAAATCGGCATTTTGGGCGGCAAGCGCGAAAATTCGTACATTAGCCAATTGCGCTTCGAGGGATGCCTTGATGCTGTAGCCGAAGCGGGCGGCGCATTTGACGAAAGCTATTATCAAACCTGCAATTTTAATTACGGCAGCGCCTATCGCGGGGCCAAAAAGCTTTTGGAGCGCAAACGCGATATTACCGCCGTTTTTGCCATGTCCGACGTAATGGCAGTGGGTGCTATGCGCGCCATTTTTGAAGCGGGCTACCGCTGCCCCGAAGATATTTCGGTGGTGGGTTTTGACGGTATAGAGCTGGGCAAATACATGGTGCCGTCGCTTACCACTGTGCGCCAGCCGGGCGAAGAAATTGCCAAACAAAGCGTGGCGCTTTTGCTTTCGCATATCGAGCGGCACACCCCCGCAAAAACCGTTTTGCTGGAGGATGCACTGATAGAGGGCGAAAGTGTTTTAGCCATCAATCGCTAGAAATCGGCATGGCCATTTGCGCCGCGGGGCGCACCTCATTTGGTATCCGGCGAGCATTCGCTGTGATGAAACATATAATTTTTAGGAGGACAAAAATGAAAAAAGCAATCGCACTTCTTGCAGTGGCCGCACTGACGCTTAGCATGGCCGCATGCGGCGGAAAGCCCGCCTCTACCCCCCCTGCCGCCTCCACTCCCGCTTCGACACCTGCGTCTACTCCGTCTGCAAAGGGCGGCTCTGTGTACTTCTTAAACTTTAAGCCCGAGCAGGATGAAGCCTATCAAAAAATTGCCGCCGCTTATAAAGCCTCTGCGGGCGTGGACGTGAAGGTTGTCACCGCCGCCGCAGGTACCTATGAGCAGCAGCTGGAAGCCGAAATCGGCAAAAAAGACGCCCCCACCATCTTTCAGGTAAACGGCCCTGTGGGCTATGCCAACTGGAAAGACTATACCGCCGATTTAAAAGGCAGCGAAATTTACGGCCATCTTTTGGATAAAAGCATTGCCATCACCGATGGCGATGGCGTATATGGCGTTCCGTTTGCCATCGAGGGCTACGGCATTATCTATAATAACGCCATTATGACAAAATACTTTGCCACAAGCGGCGCAAAAGTGAAAAGCATGGACGAAATCAAAAGCTTTGACACGTTAAAGGCCGTGGCCGAGGATATGCAAAGCAAGAAAAAAGAGCTGGGCATCGACGGCGTGTTTGCCTCCACCTCTTTGGCCAAAGGCGAGGACTGGCGCTGGCAGACGCATCTTGCAAACGTGCCTGTTTACTATGAATTCCAAAAGAACAAAGTGAATTTGAAAGACGAAAAAGCCACTGCGGAAATCAGCTTTGCTTATGGCAAAAACTTTCAAAACCTGTTCGATTTATATTTAAACAATTCCACCGTTGAGAAAACCCTTGTGGGCAGCAAAACCGTAAACGATTCTATGGCCGAGTTTGCGCTGGGCAAGGCTGCTATGGTGCAAAACGGCAACTGGGCATTTGGCCAAGTTTCCGGCACAGACGGCAATATCGTGAAGCCCGAGGATGTTAAATTCTTGCCGCTTTTCATGGGCGCTGAGGGCGAAGATAAGCAAGGCATTTGCATCGGCACAGAAAACTTCTTCTGCATCAACAAAAAAGCTTCCGCCGAGGATCAAAAAGCCTCGCTGGATTTCCTGAACTGGCTGTACACCTCCGATGAAGGCAAAGCCTTTGTAACAAAGGACTTGGCATTTATCGCACCGTTTGATTCCTTCTCCGATACCGAAAAGCCCACCGACCCGCTTGCACAAGAAGTGCTTGCGTGGAGCGCAAAATCCGGCATCAACAATGTGCCCTGGAACTTCACTGTGTTCCCCAGCCAAACCTTTAAAGACAATTTTGGCGCAAAGCTTTTAAGCTATGCACAGGGCAAGGCCACTTGGGACGACGTATCCAAAACCGTGGTGGAAGGCTGGAAAACCGAGAAAGCCAACGCGGCAGGCTAATGATTTAAAAACAGTACGCACCTTTGGTGCGGCCATCGCCTTTGGGCGTTGGCCCAAATAGTTGCAACGCATTTACCGTATCCTCGGCATGTATGCCGCAACTGTTTCGGCCAGCGCCCAAAATCACACTAACAGGAGGAAATAAGATGCAAAAAAACCTAAAAAAGTATTTTGCTGTTTTTGCGCTTCCAACGCTGATTGCCTTTACCATCGCATTTATTGTGCCGTTTTTGATGGGGCTTTACCTTTCCATGTGCAAGTTTAACACCATCGAAAACACCACCTTTGTGGGCTTTGACAATTATATCAAGGCCATTACCGACAAAAACTTTGGCACGGCGTTTGTGTTTACCGCGCTGTTTACCATTGTGTCGGTTATCACCATTAATTTGTTTGCATTTGCGCTGGCCATGATTTTAACACGCGCGTTCAAAGGCACCAATCTATTTCGCACGGTGTTTTTTATGCCAAACCTAATCGGCGGCATTGTGCTGGGCTATATTTGGCAGATTATCATTAATGGCGTGCTGCTCAATTTTGGTGTAGACATTACCTACGACGCAAAATACGGGTTTTGGGGCCTTGTTATTTTGATGAACTGGCAATTAATCGGCTACATGATGGTAATTTACATCGCGGGCCTGCAAAATATCCCAAGCGAGCTTGTGGAGGCCTCGAAAATCGATGGCGCATCCCCGTGGCAGGCCCTGCGCAATGTTACGATACCGATGGTGATGAGCTCCATTACCATTTGCATGTTTTTAACGCTTACCAATTCGTTTAAGCTGTTTGACCAAGCATTTGCCCTTACCGGCGGCGCGCCTGAGCGCCAAACAGCCACGCTGGCGCTGGATATCTTCGACACGTTTTATGGGCGCAACGGCTGGAAAGGCGTGGGGCAGGCAAAGGCGGTTATCTTTTTCCTTTTGGTTGCGGGCATTGCGTTTATCCAGCTGCGCTTAACGCGCAGTAAGGAGGTGGAAAGCTAATGCGAAACACACAAAAAACAAAGCCACTCGACATGCTTTTCATCGCGCTTCTCAGCATTTTAACCGCCGTGTTTTTGTTTCCGGTGTTTATTGTGCTTATCAACTCGTTTAAGGGCAAGCTGTTTATCTCCTCTGCGCCCTTTGCGCTGCCCACGGCCGAAACCTTTGTGGGTTTAGACAACTATATTTTCGGCTTTGTAAAATCCAAATTTCACATGGCGTTTTTATACTCGGGCTTTATCACGGTGTTTTCGGTGCTTTTGATTGTGCTGGGCACTGCGATGACCGCATGGTACATCACCCGCGTAAAAAGCCGCGCCACCAGCATCATTTACTACCTGTTTGTTTTTTCGATGATTGTGCCGTTCCAAATGGTGATGTTTCCGATGGTTAAGGTGGCAAACACCCTGTTTTTAGACAATTTAGTCGGCATTTTGGTGCTGTATCTAGGCTTTGGCGCAGGGCTTTCGGTGTTTATGCTGTCGGGCTTTGTGAAAAGCATTCCGCTTGAAATTGAAGAGGCCGCCACCATCGACGGCTGCAACCCGATACAGATGTTTTTCCGCGTGGTGTTTCCTGTGCTAAAACCCACCGCCATCACCGTGGCCATTTTAAACGCCATGTGGGTATGGAACGATTTTCTTTTGCCAAACCTTGTTATCGGCAATGATTATAAAACCATTCCTGTGGCGGTGCAGGGCGTTTTGCAAGGCTCTTACGGCGATAAAAACATGGGCGCGCTGATGGCCATGCTGGTGCTGGCGATTATCCCCATTATCATTTTTTATCTCTCGTGCCAAAAATATATCATCAAAGGCGTAATTGCTGGCGCGGTAAAAGGATAAAAATACTGTGCAACAGATAATCAGTATAATGCAAAATTTGTAAATTTGTGTTATACTGATTTTCTTAAAGTGTTTAAAGAATGGAGCGAATACAATGCGCGCAAGCGGAATTTTAATGCCCATCTCTGCGCTGCCCGGGCCATATGGCATCGGCGGGCTGGGGGCACAGGCGTTTGCCTTTGTGGATTTTTTAAAAAAAGCAGGGCAGCGCTATTGGCAGATTTTGCCCATCGGCCCAACCGGCTATGGCGACAGCCCTTATCAAAGCTTTTCTGCCTTTGCCGCAAACCCTTATTTTATTGACCTTGCGCTTTTGCACGCAGACGGCCTTTTAACCGCGGGCGAGCTTGCCGCCGCCTGCCATGATGACGACGCGTGCGCCATTCAGTATGGCCGCTTATTTGAAACCCGCTTTGCCACGCTGGGGCATGCCGTGTCGCGCTTTGACGCAAACACCGATGCGTTTCGGGCGTTTTGCGAGGCAGAGGGCTATTGGCTGGAAAATTATGCCCTGTTTATGGCGCTAAAAGAAGAGCAGGGCATGGTGTCGTTTGCGCTTTGGCCCGAAGCTTTGCGCCGCCGCGATGCCTCGGCGATGTTTGCCGCGCGCGAGCGCCTTGCCCCACGCACACATTTTTGGCGTGTGGTGCAATATCTGTTTTTTGTTCAGTGGAAAAAGCTGAAAGCCTATGCAAATGAAAACGGGGTTGCCATTATCGGCGATATCCCCATTTATGTTTCGCCCGATTCTGCCGAGCTTTGGGCAGAAGGGGAACTGTTTCAAACAGGGCCCGATGGCCTGCCCGCCGAGGTGGCCGGCTGCCCGCCCGATGCATTTTCGGCCGATGGGCAGCTTTGGGGCAACCCGCTTTACGCGTGGGAGTATCATCAAAGCACTGGCTACGCTTGGTGGCTGCGGCGTATGCGCCATGCGGCAAGCGTGTATGACATTGTGCGCATCGACCATTTTCGCGGGTTTGAAAGCTATTATGCCATCCCCGCCACACAGCCCACCGCCGTGCACGGCACTTGGCGCAAAGGCCCCGGCGAGGATTTTGTGCGCGCCATGCAGGCGGGCTTGCCCGGCATACGCATTATCGCGGAGGATTTGGGCTATTTAACCGATGCGGTGCGCAGCCTGCTTGCCATGAGTGGCTATCCCGGCATGAAGGTGCTGCAATTTGCGTTTGACTCGCGCGAGGAAAGCGATTATTTGCCGCATAATTATATCACAAACTCGGTTGTATACACCGGCACGCACGACAACACCACCACCGAGGATTGGCAGCTGTCTGCGCCACAAGACGATGTGGCGTTTGCGCGGCGCTATCTGGACGCGCCTGCCGGAAGCCTTACGCCGCGCTTTGTGCGCGCGGCACTGGCCAGTGTGGCCGATACCGCCATTATCCCCATTGCCGATTGGTTTTCGCTTGGAAAATTTGCGCGCATCAACACGCCCTCTACGGTGGGCGGCAACTGGGTTTGGCGCGCCGCGCAAAGCGCATTTAGCGATGCGATTGCGGCAGAAATCCGCGCAAAAACACGTTTGTATGGCCGATAAGCATCGGCAAAAACACCGCTTTTGCGCTTTTGCGGCATTTTAATGTCAAAAAATGCCTGTTTTACAACATTTATGCTCTATTTCTCTGTTTTTTTGATAGGATAAGAATGTACTGTATGGGACACAATATCGCTGTGAGACAAAGTTAAAAGGAGTAGAAAAATGAATAAAAAACAATTGATCGCTCAGGTTGCTAAACAAACAGGTATCAGCCGCAAGGACACTGAGCTTATTTGCGAAACAATGCTTTCCACCATTGCCGATACCTTATGCAAAGAAGGCAAGGTGCAGCTTGTGGGCTTTGGCGCATTTGAAACAAGAGGCCGTGTGGGCCATAGCGGCCTGAACCCCCGCACCAAAGAATCCATTCATATTCCCGCACACAAAGCCCCTGTTTTTAAAGCCAGCAAGCAGCTGAAAGATTACGTCAACAAATAAATTTGCATCGCAACACCGCACGGCGTATTGCCTGCGGTGTTGTTTTTTTGTGCCATTTGCGCTATAATGTGATACTGCACTATGTATTTTGAAATAGTATGGAGTAATCAATGGCCTCTTTAACACAGCTGATTCATCGCGACACCCCGCTTACCAACAAGGAGCAAATCGGCATTGTGCTGGCGCTTAGCCTGCCCAGCATTGTCGAACAAATTATGATTACCATGATGCAGTACATCGACACCGCAATGGTGGGCACGCTGGGTGCCGGCGCCACGGCGGCCATCGGGGTTGTTAGCACAACCATATGGCTGTTTAATGGGTTTTTGGGCGCGGCGGGCGTGGGCTTTTCGGTGCAGGTGGCACAGCATCTGGGCGCAAAGCGCACCGACGCGGCCAAAGACGTTACCCGACAAGCCGTTTTATTCAACGTGGTGTTTGGCTTATTGGTGGCGGGGGCGGGCTTTGCGCTTTCGTTTGTTTTGCCGCAGATTTTGGGCGCAGACGCGTCCATCGTGCAAGACGCAGGCACCTATTTTGCCATTGTGGCGCTTTCGATGCCGTTTATGCTGTCGGAACAATTGTTCGCGGGCATTTTACGCGCCACGGGGGACACCAAAACCCCGATGCGCCTAAATGTAATGGCTTGCTTTTTGGATGTAATTTTTAACTATTTTCTCATTTATCCTACGCGCACGGTGCACCTGTTTGGCACGGCGGTGCGCATGCCGGGCGCAGGGCTTGGCGTGGCGGGCGCGGCGCTTGGCAGCGCACTGGCAATTGCCGTGGTGGCAGTTTTGCTGGCTTTTGTGGTATATCAAAAGGAAACGCCTGTGCAAATAGATTTTAAACAAAAATACCGCTTTACCAAAGATTGCCTTGCGCACACAGCGGCAATCGGCGTGCCCGTGGCGCTTGAGCGCGCCACGTTAAATATCGCGCAAATTGTAATCACCGCGCTGATTGCAGGGCTTGGCACCGTTAGCATCGCGGCCAATCACCTTGCCGTAACCGCCGAGGCGCTAAGCTATCTGCCGGCTTACGGCGTTGCCGCCGCGGCCACCACGCTTGTGGGGCAGGCCATCGGCGCGAAGCGCGAGGATTTGGCCTTGCGCTTTGCATGGCTGTGTACGCGGCTTGGGATGCTGATTATGACAGGCACGGGGCTTTTGCTTTTGCTGTTTGCGCCGCAATTAATTGCACTGTTTACGCAGGATGCTGCGGTGATATCGCTGGGCGCAAAGGTTTTGCGCGTAGAGGCGTTAGCGCAGCCGCTGTTTGCTGCCTCCATTGTTGCCACGGGCGCTTTGCGCGGCGCGGGGGACAGCAAGGTGCCGTTTTACATCAGCCTTATCAGTATGTGGGGCGTGCGCATCACCGCTGCGCTGCTATTGGCGCCACGCGTGGGGCTTTTGGGCGTATGGATTGCCATGTGCGGCGAATTGTGCGTGCGCGGGCTGATTTTCTTGTGGCGGCTTCGCAGCAAAAAATGGCTGCATGCGCACCGCATTTAAAGCGGTATTTGTATTGTACCGTACAATTATTGCAGAACAATGCAGCGCTTTTATACAGGGACACTTACTCATCAAAGCAACGCGCGCTCGCGAACTCTTACGGGATTCGCGCGTTTATCATAGATATTTTACAATACAGAAAGGGGCTGTTCAGAATGTTATATACAACAAATCGTCCATACACCATTCGGGGGGCAGCGGCAAGCTGACCCTTCACAACACAAGGAGAACAGCATGCAAACAATTACACTGGCAAAAATAGACGAATCCAATTTTTTAGATTGCTTTCATTTACAATTGGCTGCGGGGCAAGAGGCCTTTGTTTCTCACCCTATTCGCAGCCTTGCGCAGGCATATGTGTATTATCAACAATGCACACCCTTTGGCATCTTGTTAGACGGCAAAATGATTGGCTACGTAATGGTTATTTATGATTATGACGAAGAAGCGTATAATATTTGGCATTTAATGATTGACGCCGCCTTTCAGCATAAGGGATACGGGCGGCGCGCTATGCAAGCGGCTTTGCAGTATATTGCCACAAAGCCTTTTGGCAGCGCGGACACCGTGCTTCTAACTTGCAGCCCAGACAATACGGCGGCCTATCATTTATATTCCAGCATGGGCTTTGCGCCAACCGGCAATCGGGACGAGGAAGAGATCGAGCTAATGCTGCATTTGTAGGGGCGGATGCATACACGCGGGCGGCAAACGTAGGGGCGGATTCCATATCCGCCCGTAGAACCCAATAACGCCCGCAAACGCAAAAAAACAAAACACATGCGGGTATCGGGCAAAATTATTTGGGCGGCGTTTGTGCATTTACAATCATTGCAGGGTGTGGCCAATTTTCGGGCGGATATAGAATCCGCCCCTACACCACAAATGCGCAATTTGTGACGTTGAATGGTTTGATGTTCAATCCGCCCATAAATCAAGATAACGCAAATCACGATAAACGGTTAAACGCGCGATGCACCGTACCCCACGTTCTAACCTCTGACATCTTATCTTTAATATCTAACCTCTAAATGCAGGGGCGGATTCCATATCCGCCCGCCGTACCCCCGTTCTAACCTCTGACATCTTATCTCTAATATCTAACCTCTAAATGTAGGGGCGGATTCTATATCCGCCCGCCGTACCCCCGTTCTGACCTCTGACTTCTTATCTCTATATTCTGACATCTAAAACATATCCGCCCGCACAAGTGAACGCAAACGCACAATAAAACACAAAACCCCGATGCACCTTTATCGGTGCATCGGGGTTTTTGCGTTATGTTTATCACTGTTTATGCAGGCCATTCCTGATGCCGCGCAGGCTGATTCCTTGTGCCGCAAAATCGTTTCCTGCCGCACAAGCTGTTTCCCTGTGCTGTAAAATCAATTCCTGCGGCTGCGCCAAATTTATTCCTTATAATAATTGATTAAGCACCCCGACAGCAAGATTTTGCGTTCGTCCGCTGTGAGGGGGGCAATGTTTAATGTGATGGGCAGCGGCGCATCGCGCAGCACCCATGCGGCAAACTCGCATGCGCCGCCGGCCAATTGCGAGGCAAGCTGCGGCACAAAAATGTCGTCGCTAAGGGTAAAGGGGGCCGCGCCCTCCAGCTGAAACGGCACCATGCCCCAATTGATTAAATTGCTGCGGTAGCGCTTGGTGGCATATTCCACGGCGATATTGGCGCCCGCGCCCAAAACGCGCTGGCAGCTGGCCGCTTGCTCTCGGGCAGAGCCGTCGCCCGGCTTTTTGGCATAAATGGTAGAGGCCAGCGTATAATCTGCCGCTGTGGCCGCTTGAAAACCCGGCACTTTTTGTATGCGCGCGCACAAGGCCGCATTGGCTTCGCCCGCTTTGCGCGCCGCTTCCTCTGCGGCAATGCCTTTCGCGCGGGACACATAATCCGGATCCTTGCGCGACAACGTAAATTCCGCAAGGCCAAGCGGATTGGAACGATACGAGCTGGTTTCCCCCGAGGGAATCAGCTCATCGGTTGTGGTGACTTCGTCTGTGATAAACGATGCCACGCGCAGCACCACGTTTTCGCCAAGTGGCGGTATCGCTGGCCAATCCTTGATATTCGGGCCAAATTTCAGCTGAACATCTGCATCCGGCTGGCCATATCCATTGTATACGCGGCTGTCGTAGCTGCTTTTATCAAATTGATAAGCGGGGATGCGCTCGTCATAGTCCACTTCGGATGCGGCGGTTAAAAAGCCGCCTGCACGGCTGGTGGCCGCGATGCTGCGCGCGTCCATCAATGCCACGCCCGCCATCTGCCCGCCCGAGGGCTTCGAGCCTTCGCGGTTGGGGAAATTGCGCGTTGTATGCCGAATCGAAAGTGCCCCATTTGCGGGCACATCGCCCGCGCCAAAGCATGGCCCGCAAAACGCCGTGCGCACTGTGGCGCCCGCCGCCATCAGCTGCGTAATGATGCCGTTTTCCACAAGGCGCATCATCACAGGCTGGCTGGCGGGATAAACGCTTAGGGCGTATGCGTCGTTGCCCACGGCCGCTTTGCCCAAAATGGCGGCGGCCGCGCAAATGTTTTCATAAATGCCGCCCGCGCAGCCCGCAATCACGCCTTGATCCACCTTTAAGCGGCCGTTTACCATTTTATCCGTAAGCGAAAATGCCACTTGCCCACCTGTTAGCGCGCGGCAATCCTCTTCTGTTTGATGCAAAATATCGCTTAAATTGGCCTGCAAGGTGGCAATTTCATATACATTGCTGGGGTGCATGGGCAAGGCAATCATCGGCTTTATTGCCGACAAATCCACTTCAATCATGCCGTCATAATATGCAATTGCACCCGGTGCTTGCGGCTGATATTCCGCACCGCGGCCATGCACACACAGCCAGTCGCGCGTTTTTTCGTCTGCCTGCCACACCGAGGAAAGGCAAGTGGTTTCGGTGGTCATCACGTCGATGCCGTTGCGCGTTTCCATCGAAAGCCCTGCAACGCCCGGCCCCACAAATTCCATGACACGGTTTTTTACATAGCCGTTTTTAAACACCGCGCCGATAATGGCAAGCGCCACATCCTGCGGCCCCACGCCGTGGGCAAGGCTGCCGCTTAGATACACCGCCACCACTTCGGGGCAAGCCAAATCATATGTGCGGTTTAAAAGCTGCTTTGCCAATTCGCCGCCGCCCTCGCCAATGGCCATGCAGCCCAGCGCGCCATAGCGTGTGTGGCTGTCGGAGCCTAAAATCATTTTGCCGGGCGCCGCATGCATCTCGCGCATGTATTGATGAATTACCGCCATATGCGGTGGCACATAAATGCCGCCATAGCGCTTTGCAGCCGACAAGCCGAACACATGGTCGTCCTCGTTAATGGTGCCGCCCACGGCACAAAGCGTGTTGTGGCAATTGGTGAGCACATACGGCATCGGAAAGCGCGTAAGGCCCGACGCGCGCGCCGTTTGCACAATGCCCACAAAGGTGATGTCGTGGCTTGCCATCGCGTCAAACCGAAGGCGCAGCGCCGTTTCATCGCCAGAGGTGTTATGGTTTTGCAATATCGTGTAGGCCATTGTGGCTTTGCGCGCTTCCTCTCGCCCTACGGCCTTTTTGCCGAGGGCGGCCAGCGCCGCTGTTTCGCTGCCGTTTTCCGGCAGCACGGTTTTGCCGTCTATTAAATAAACGGGGGTTTTGCTTAATTGCATCATTTTGTTCAATCCTTTCTCGGGGGCAAGGTGCCTATTTCTTTATGCCAAAAGCGCTTGTGCTTGCGGCAAGCTGTAACATGACCAATTATAAACGAATTATGGTATATAGGTATCATTATACCATATCCACAGGATATGGTATAATTGTCATCCCCGAGCTCTGCGAGTGGGGACATAACGGTATAATAACTGCTAGGCAGTTATTATACCATAATCCAAATACATTGAAAAGCTTCCGCTGCTGAAAAGCGCCCATAATCAATAAAATATCGGCAATGAAATTGTTTGACCTTTCGCTAAAAATAACATATAATAAACCTATACGCACGTTTTATGCGATAAGGAATGATGGTTGATATGGTCAAAAAAATTTCAGTTTCTCTTTTGGGCAAATTTGCGGTGCGCACAAACACTCGTGTTATTTTAGAAAACGCCACAAAGCTTACAAAGCCCTGGCAGCTTTTTGTATATTTGCTGCTGAAAGACGGCGAGGTTGTCAGCGGTGACGAGCTTTTGCGCATTTTGTGGGATGGCGAGGAGCTTTCTGATCCTGCAAACGTGCTGAAAAACACGGTTTTTGCCCTGCGCAGAGAGCTTTCTGGCAAGGCAAAACCCGCAGACAGCCCCATTGTATACACGCAAGGGGGCTATCGCATCAATCCCGATGTGCAATTTGTGTGCGATACCAAGCAGTTTATGGCGCTTTGCCAAAGTGCCGTAAAAGCGCCAGAAGCCAGCGCGCTGGATTTATGGCGCGAGTGTGTGACCGCTTACACGGGCGAGTTTTTGCCCATGATGGACACCGAAACATGGATTATCCCGTATGCGCGCTTATATAAAGAGCAATATGTAAACGCCGCATTGCAGCTTTGTGCACTTTTATACGCAAACGCACAGTGGGACGAGCTACTTAGCACTGCTTCGCGCTTAAATTTGGTGGCACCGCTGAACGAAGACGGCTATTTATACGTGTTTCGCGCGCTGGAACGCCTGCAAATGACAAACGCGATTGTGACCACGTATAATAAAACCGCACGCTTTTTTGAAGAAGAACTAAACGTGCAGCTTTGTGAAGAAATTTGCCGCATTCATGCGGCTGCCGCTGCCCGCGTGAATAAAACCGAGCAAGATATTTTAATTATCCGCGACGATTTAGAGCATATTTTAAACGAACAAAAAAGCGGCAGCGGCGCGCTGTTTTGCAATTATGACGCGTTTAAGCGCATGATGCTGCTTTTATATCGTTCGGCTGCGCGCAGCAAGGGCAGCGTGGAGCTGGTGCTCATCACCGTGCAAGACACAAAAGGCCATACGCCGTCGCCGCAGCTTTTAAGCGCCGCGATGGAGGATTTAAAGGCAATTATCGGCGGGTGCCTGCGCAAAAGCGACACCTGTTGCCGCTATAGCCGCGCGCAATATGCCATCTTGATGCTGGGGGCAAACGATGCCTCGGCCACGCACGCCATCAACCGCTTAAAGGCGGGCTTTGCCGCCACAGCAAACGGCGCGCGCATTGTGCTTTCTTGCAAAAGCACGTCGTTTGCATGCACAGAATAAGGCCGCCGCGGCGCAGCCTTATGCCAAATATTCCTTAGCCACTTCGGGCGCTTGGGGCGAAAGCTCAAAGCGCCCGTTATTGTTTTGCCCTGGCAAAACCCCTGTTTTAAATTCGGCTTCCTGCCGCACCAAAAATTTTAATACGCGCTCATAATCATAAATATCGGTGGCCGAAATGCTGGTAGACACGCGCGAAACATATTTGCGCATTGCAGTAACCAGCGTGGTATCAAGGCGCGAAGCGCCCGCGCGCAAAAACGCAAGATAGCCGTCGGCACGGATGGCGGGCAATTGCGCTTCGGGCACAAGCCCGCTTTGCAGCACCTCTAACAGCTTTGCGGGGGACAGATTCAGCGTTTCTACGCCCGGCACCGCCAGCTTCAGCTGCCCCAGCGCGGCCTCGCCAAGATAATTGGCAAGGCGCACCTCGCCGCTGCCTAAGGGCGCGGCAATTTCTGCCAAAAGCGCCGCGTCTACCTGTAAATAATCATCCACTGTAATGTCCAGCGTTTCGCGGATGCAGGCCGCTGCCTGCTCTGGGCCGGCACTGGCCGCCGCATCGCGAAGCAAAACGGGCTGCCCCTCGCGCAAAAGCACCGTGTTTCCCGCCAGCGCCACGGCGCAAATCTTATTGGTTAGCGCATCAAAGCGCAAAAGCACAAAGGCATCGGGGTTTTCGGCTCCGCTGATCACCAGCAGGGTTTTTGCGTCTTGCGACACGGGCTTTGCCATCGGAACATTCAGCTTTGCGCCGTCAGCCGGTGCCACGTTTGATTCGCGCAGGCCCAGCGCCGCAAATAATAAATAAATGGGCATAATAACGGCCAATGTACCGCAAAATCCCAGTAAAAACCCTTTCCAGCGGCTCATGATAACGCCTCCTTTTTCTGCATCCTCTATCTGGCCACCTTGCACTTGCACGCAAGGCTATCGGTATAGAGTTTGCGCTTTTTGGGCACAGTATATACAAATATATCGAAAAGGAGCGATTGCACTTGCACGAGCGAAAAGAAAAAGCAACAGAAAACCCCGTAATTAAAAGCATTATCCACACGCCACCCAGCAAAACCGATCCAAACGGCAGTTATACAGGCCGCCCCATTGACGAAAACGAGCTGCCCCAGCAAGACGCAGACGATTTATAAAGAGCGCCTTTTCTAAAACCGATTTTATAAAAAATTGCATAAAAAAGCGGCTGTATCAAACGCAGATTGGGTTTTCCATCTGCCTTGATACAGCCGTTTATTATTTTTAGTCTGCTGCGTAGGTGTCGAAATATCCTTGCACAAGAATAATGGGTGTGCCCTTATCGCCCGAACCGCTGGTTAAATCGCAAAGCGAACCAATCAAATCCGTCAGGCGGCGCGGCGTGGTACCCTGTGTGTCCATCGTGCCTTTCAGGTCTGCATCTTTATGCGCAATCATGTCGCGCATTGCATCCTGCAAGGCTTTGCCGGAAAGGTCTTTCAATTGATTATCCGCAAGATATTTCAGCTTTAGCTCATTGGGCAAGCCCACAAGGCCGCCTGTGTATCCGGGGCTGACAACGGGGTCTGCCAGTTCCCAAATTTTGCCCACGGGGTCCTTAAATGCGCCGTCGCCATATACCATCACTTCTATCTGCTTGCCGCTTTCACGAAGCAAGCCCGCCTGCACATTTTCCACAAACGCCTGGCAATCGCGCGGAAACAGCTTTACGGTGCTTTCGGTTGCTTTATTGCTGCCCAAAAGGCCATAATCGGCGTTATATCCGCTGGCGTTAATCGGCGCTGTCATAATATCGTCCATGCCATATACAAGTGCCGCGCCCGCCGCTTTTAAAAGGCGTTTTGTGCGCGCGCGCGAATGGATGTCGCAGCAAAGCACGTGCTTGGTATACGGCAAAATGGCAGTGGCCGCATTGGCAAAAATTACTTCGGCTTCAGCGCCTTCCTCGCGAATGAGCTGCATGTAATATTCCACATAATCTACGCCCGTAAACGGATGCACATTATTACCAAACAGCGCACGATATTGCGTTTCGTCTAAAACATCGCTCCACGGGTTGACCCCTTTTGCGTCTAAATCATCAAGGCTTACCAGATGGTTGCCCACCTCGTCGCTGGGGTAGCTAAGCATCAGCACAATTTTTTTTGCGCCGCGCGCAATGCCGCGCAGGCAAATGCTGAAACGGTTGCGGCTTAAAATTGGAAAGATTACGCCAATGGTTTCCTCGCCAAATTTTGCCTTAATGTCGGCGGCAATATCATCTGTGGAAGCATAGTTGCCCTGCGCACGTGCCAAAACGGCCTCGGTTACGCCCACAACATCACGGTCACTCAGGCTGACACCCTCTGTGTTTACGGCGGTCATTACGCTCGACACCACGATATCGGCAAGGTTGTCCCCCTCGCGAATAATAGGTGCACGCACACCGCGCGATACAGTTCCGAATACTCTCGACATAAATAAAATCCCCCCATAAATGGATGCAGATGCATCCCGTTTTGCGCGCGAATATCACGCGCAGCTTGCCCATCCCATGCTTGGAATCGTGTAAAACCAGCGCCACAAGCGTTTCGGCTTCGCCGACGCTTTTCATCTTAATGGCCGTGGCAAAGCCACACGCCAATAAAATCGCGCCGCGATTATTATACCTTAATTATTTTCCTCGCACAATAAAATTGGGGCAAAAAAATTTAATTTCTCTGCATTTTGTTTGAATGCGCTACATATTTGCCCGCCAAAAGGCAAAAACTTGTATAAGGTACCGTCTTTCTTTGCGCGCCGCACTGCCGATATTTGCCATCGCGCAAAAGGCGTGCAACGCAAAAGACGTTTCGCGCACACGCAGCGTTTACAAACTTTATGCTATCGCGTGAAGATGCATTTTACGCGCCGGGCTTTGTGCCGCCGCCAATGGGCGCCGGCATAAACCCGAAGAAAGGAATGTGATTTAGTATGAAACTAACCGCGCAAAACTATGCCGCAATGGTAAAAAAAGCTTCGCCCCCATCCCCTGTATTGAAAGACTGCCTTTGGGCGTTTTTTGTGGGCGGCGCCATCTGCCTTTTAGGCGAAATCCTGCAAACGATCTATGCGGCGCTTGGGATGACGCTGGGCGATGCCGCCACGCTTGCCAGCGTAACGCTGGTGGGGCTTTCGGGGCTTACCACAGCGCTTGGCTGGTATCAAAAGCTTGCGGCTAAAGCAGGCGCGGGCACGCTGGTGCCCATTACCGGCTTTGCAAACGCCGTTGTCAGCCCCGCAATCGAATTTAAAAGCGAGGGATTTATCACGGGTGTTGGCGCAAAAATGTTTATCATTGCAGGCCCTGTAATTGTGTATGGCATGATTGCCAGCGTGGCATGGGGCGTGATATTGCATTTTATTCGCCCGTTTTTGTAAGCCTTTGCTATCCCCAAACTTCTCATTTTGAAAGGGACTTTGCTATGAACGAACGAAAAGGCGACACCGTACTGTTTACACATGCGCCAAGCGTGCTCGCCGCGGCGAGTGTGGGCGGCAAAAAAGAGGGCGATGGCCCCCTTTGCGATTGCTTTGATTTATTAATCCGCGAAACCGATTGCGGTGAAAAATGCTGGGAAACCGCCGAAAGCATTTATCAGCGCCATTGCCTAGAGATACTGCTGAAAAAAGCGGGATATCCACTCAGCGCCGTAGACGCTGTGTTCTCGGGCGATTTGCAATGCCAGTGCACAGCCTCATCCTATACCATGCGCGGGTTTGACGCGCCGCACATCGGCCTGTATGGCGCATGCAGCACGATGGCCGAGGGCTTGGGCCTAGCTGCGTGCATGGTGGCAGGCGGGATTATGCAACGCGCCGTAGCCATGACATCCAGCCATTTTTGCGCGGCAGAACGCCAGTTTCGCACGCCGCTAGATTATGGCGGCAAGCGCACGCCCTCTTCGCAGTGGACGGTAACGGCCGCAGGCGGCGTGATGCTGGGTGCTTCGCTAAATGCGCCTTTTGTGCGCGCCGTTACCTTTGGGCGCGTGCGCGATTACGCCGTAACCGACATTAATAATATGGGTGCCGCAATGGCGCCTGCCGCTGCCGCCACCATTTTGCAATATTTAAAAGACACAGGCGAATCGCCAGACGCGTTTGACAAGGTGTATACAGGCGACCTCGGCATGGTGGGCAGCGCGCTTTTAAAAGAAATCCTCGCGCAAGAGGGCGTTGCTTTAAAAAGCCATGACGACTGCGGCTTATTGGTATTTGACCGCGAAAAACAAACGGTAGAGGCTGGCGGCTCGGGCGCGGGGTGCAGCGCCGCTGTGCTTGCAAACCACATTTTGCCCGCGCTGCGGCGCGGCACGCTGGGGCGTGTATTGTTTCTCAGCACGGGCGCATTGATGAGCCAAACCACCTTTTTGCAGGGCGAAAGCATTCCGTGCATCGCGCATTTAGTAGAGCTTTCGCACGAGGCGCGCTAAACACTTAAACGAAACAAGATAAAGGAAGGAAACGAGCATGAATTTTTTCTGGGCTTTTGTTGTGGGCGGTGCGCTTTGCGTTATCGGCCAGCTTTTAATTGATTACACAAAGCTGACACCCGCGCGTATTTTGGTTATTTATGTGGTAAGCGGCGTTGTGCTGTCGGCGCTGGGCTTGTATGACCCGCTGGCCAAATTTGCGGGCGCGGGCGCTACTGTGCCGCTTTTGGGCTTTGGGCACTTGCTGGCGCAGGGCGTTATCGACGCAGTGGTGAAAGACGGCCTTTTGGGCGCGCTGACAGGCGGGTTTTCGGCGGCAGCGGGCGGCATTTGCGCGTCATTGGTGGCGGGCTTTATTGCGGCGCTGTTTACAAAAAGCCGCGACCAAAGCTGATGTAGCTTTGCTGATTGAGCTTTGCTAATTGCCCTTTGTTGCTTTGCAAGTTACCCTTTGCTGATTTTCCGATTAACCTTTGAAGCTTTACAAAAGCAGTTTGGCCTTTCGTGCCTATGCGCGGATATGCCGCACGCAAGCATTTGCCCGCGCAAACGCAGCGCACATCGCAGCAAAACAAAAGAGCATTGCCGAAACGGCAATGCTCTTAATAACGGGCCAGGCCCATATTACGCGTTTGTTTTGTTAGCGCGCTTTGCAAGGCGAGAAACCTTGCGCGAAGCCGTGTTCTTATGCAACACGCCTTTGCTGGCTGCTTTATCAATGGTTACGGTTGCGGCTTTAACAGCATCGTCTTTATCAGCAGAGCCGGCAATAATGGCGGCGTTTGCCTTTTTAACGACTGTTTTCAGGTTGGTCTTAATAGCTTTGTTATGCAGCGCTTCTTTTTCACTTTGGATAACGCGATCCTTCTGCGATTTAATGTTAGGCATCATACCACCTCCTTGCTACCCATAACAGTGCAACTTATAATACCATTTTTTTGCCGTCAATGCAAGCATTATTTTTTATACCGCTGATAAATGGCCGCAAAGCACACGGATGACACCGCGCCAAAACGTGTGGCGCGGCACAAAATGGCATGCAAACGCTGGGCGCGCGCTTTTTGCGCTGTGCACACTTTTGCTGATAAACTGTTTTTTATTATAACTGATAAAGGAGCGATACGCTTGCCCTCTTATACCGACATTGCCGCCGAGCTTTACCCCAAGCGCCGCAAAAGCGTGCCCGAGGGCATTGCGCTTTCCACACAGCACGCCGAGGGCATCACCTTAACGCGCGTGGATATTACACGCAGCGGCTTTCGGCGCGCACCCGGCAGCTATATCACCTTAGATTTGCCGGATTTTGCGTTTCCCAGCGATAAAAACGCAGCCGCTGTTTCAGCTGTTTCGGGGCAGCTGCGCGCGCTTTTGCCCGCATGTGGCACCGTGCTGGTGGTGGGCATTGGCAATCGCGCCGTTACCGCAGATGCGCTGGGCCCATTTACCGCCGATAAAGTAATCGCCACGCGTAGCGCCGCAGGTGAAACGCCACGCAAAGCCCCGCGCAATGCCAAAAGCGCAGCGGCAGATGCAGCGGCAAAAAATGCAAAAGCCGATGCCGATTTGCCGCTTTTACGCAGTGTTGCCGTGCTGTGTCCGGGCGTTGCCGCCATGAGTGGCATTGCCACCGCCGAGCTTTTGCGCGGTGCTATCCGCGCCACCGCCCCCGCCGCCGTGATTTGCATCGACAGCCTTTGCACCAGAGAGCCATCGCGCTTAGGAAAAAGCGTGCAGCTTTCCTCGGCGGGGCTGTTTCCCGCTGCGTCGCCGCCGCTTTCGCAAAAAACGCTGGGCGTGCCGGTAATTGCACTGGGCGTGCCCACGGTGACAAGCCTTTGCGCAAAAGGCAAAGAAGCGCTTTTGGTAACGCCAAAAGACATTGACGCCATTGTGCAGCGGGCGGCTGCGCTTTTAAGCCTTGCTGTCAATCGCGCGTTGCAGCCGGCGCTTTCGGTAGGGGAATTGCACTTTTTAATGTCTTAATCACCGTACAGGCACATATACTTTTTTCTAAGAGGTGATAAACATGCGTGCAAAACATTCCATCTTAACGGTGCTTTCGCTGGGCTTTGTGCTGCTTGCAACGCTTGCCACCTCTGCCAAAGCCGCGCAGCATGTGCCGCTTTCGCAGGCGGCAATGCGTGTGGGCGGCATTTTATGCGCGCCGGGCGCTGCGCTTGCCGCCGAAAAGCGCATGCTGGATGCCGCCATACCGCAAGACCAAGCGCTGCCCGCCGCCCAAACACTGGATGAAGACGATTACGCATCGGGCTTTTGGACGCAGATGCCCACGCCCGAAGAGCTTGCGCCGCCGCAAAGCGCGCCCCCGCCCGCCGAAATGCCCGCGGGCAGCCTGCCCATTGTTTCGGCGCATTATGCGCAGGGCACTACCGATATTTACCTGCCGTGCGGCAATTCCACTGTAAAAAACTGCACTGCCTTGCCGCGCGCCGAGGTGGCCGCAGAGCTTATGCAGCCGCTGCCATTTGCCATTGAGGCCAATAGCCCAAACCCGCAGGTGCTTATTGTGCACACCCACGCCACCGAAACCTATCAGCTCACGCCCGACCCGTGGTATAGCCCCGATTTCACCGCACGCACCACCGATATGTCGCTGAATATGACATCCGTTGGCGCGGCAATGGCCGCCGAATTAAACGCCGCCGGCATCAACACCGTGCAAGACACCACCTTGCACGATTATCCGTCTTACACCGCCAGCTATGCGCGCAGCAACGAAACCGTGCGCAAATACTTACAGCAATATCCCTCTATTAAAGTGGTGCTGGATGTGCACCGCGACGCCATCCAAAAAGACGACGGCACACGCGTAAAACCCGTTACGGAAATAGACGGCAAAAGCGTGGCACAGGTGATGTTAATTTGCGGCGCAAACAAAAACGGCAATTTGCCCAATTGCAAGCAAAACCTGCGCTTTGCCTCGCGCTGGCAAAGCGAAATGGAAGCGCTGTATCCCGGCTTTACGCGGCCATTTTTATTCGATTATCGCTATTACAATCAAGATTTAAGCACCGGCAGCCTTTTAATTGAGGTGGGCGGGCACGCCAACACGCTGGAGGAGGCCACCGCAGCAGGGGTGTATGCGGCACGCGCGCTGGCCAAAACCTTGCTGGGATAAGCGCCGCTTTTTTCTGCCTAACTGATAACAAATTTTTTACCCTCTTCCTTTTTGCATATAAATCGTGTAAGATATGTAATAGGCCGCAATAGAAAATAAATCGCGGAATTATACATTTTTTTACAGTACGCAAAGGGGTGAAGGCCGAATGGAAATCAGTTGTGGCGCAAGCATTGCCGTGGAAAGCAAAGGCGGCGGCCTGTGCATGGATTTTGCACGCGACGAGCTGAAATCGCATTTACTCGCGATGTTCAATCGCTTGGATTTCGACGCCAAAAAACCTGAAACAAAAATTTTGCTGGAGGTGCGCAATTCTCCTGTTTTGCGGCACGACGGCTATCAGATATTAATTACCGAGCAAGGCGCGCGCATCACCTCGCGCATGGAGCGCGGCGTTTTGCACGGCGTTTACCATTTGCTGCGCATGTTGGGCTGTTCGTTTTGGTTTTCAAAAACGTCGGTACAAATTGTGCCCACCGTGCGCCGAAAAACGTTGGAATCGGGCTTATTTACCGAAAATCCCTTTGTGGAAAGCCGCGGCATCTGCCTGTATGGCATCACGGGCAAGGCAGTGGCAGACGTGCTTGCCAGCGTTGATTTTATGTCCAAAAACGGCTATAATCTTTTGTTTACTACATATCATCGCAAAGGCACCGCGCCCGCAGAGGCCGAGGCCGTGTTTTGGGACGAGGTGGAGGCCACCTTGCTGCCGCATTTAGAAAAACGCGGCATCGAGCTTTGCCTTTGGCTGGAGGAAGGGCCCGCGCCCGGCGCCTCGCGCGAGAAGGGGCACGCGCTTGCACCAAAGCATTTTTGCCGCGCAGAGGATGCGGCGCTGGACGCATATTTGGACGAGCTTTGCGCGTATCTTAGTGCGCATACGGCCATTTCGATACTGGGGCCGTGGCCGTCTTGCCTGTTTGACACCGCATGCGATTGGCGCTGTGCAGACAAGCCGCGCGCCGTGGCCGTGATGGCGCGCATCAACGATGCGATAAAGGCCGTGCGCCCCGATATCACGCTGATGCACCGCGGACACGCAGCCCCCGATGCCGAAAAGCCGATGCCCGACGGCAGCGCGGCGCTTTTAAACGGCCCTGAACATGCCTTTGCCTGGGTGGAAGCTTTGGGCGACAGGGGCGCTGTGTATCTTTTGGACGACGAAATGGCCAATAACGCCCGCTGGCAAAGCAATTTGTGGGTGCAGCCGCATATTGGCAAAGCCGTGGTTGCCGCCGCCGCAAACGCAGGCTGCAAAGGCGTGATTTCGATTTGGCGGCCGCTGAGTGCGTGGTGGGCAGCGTCGCTCAATTTTTCGTTTTTAAGCGAAGCGTATTATCATCCCGAGTTTTCAATCAACGTGATGATTGAAAAATTTGCCAATGATTTATGGGGGTTTTATGGCCCCTCGCTGGTAAAAGCCATTGCGCTTTTGTATGCAAACATTCAAGACAGTGCCATTTGGAGCCGCCCGCCGCGCGCGGCCATTGGCATTTGCGACCATCCACATAAGCGCAACGCCGCGCTGGATTTGCAAAATTTGCGCGCTTTTAAAGCGCGCCTTGCCGAAATACAAATACTGTTAGATGAAGTGCCAACAGCGCGCCTTGATGAGCACGGGCGCTATCATTTTGACTGTTTAAAAGCCTACATTACCCAGCAAGAGCAGTTTTTCTTGTTGATTGACCAGTTTTCCGCAAATAGCGATACCGCACAAAAGGCCGATGCCTATTATGCGCTTTTGGATGAAAACCGCCGCGCCATAGGCGAGGGATTTACCAGTGGCGAATATGCACATTGGTGCATGAAAAAGCAAAACTTTTTGTGCGAAAACCCCGAATAACGCAAAAACACATGCAAGATATCCAAAATGCCGGCTGCTTTTGCAGTTGGCATTTTGCGTATGTGCAGAAAGGCGGGCTGAACATGACACAGCGAAGCGCACATTATAACCCTGCGCAATTTGCGCTTGCCTGCGAAACGGTGCGCAGCGCGGCACGCGGCACAAAGGGCATTGGCACCGTAAGCGAGAAAATGCTGCACGCGGCGCTAAAGGAATATTTTGAGCCTTTTGCCGACAGCCAAGAGGTAAAAATAGGCGCGTTTGTGGCAGATATCGTAGGGGAAGAGGGCATTATCGAGATTCAAACACGCAGCTTTACGCGCCTTTGCAAAAAGCTGGAAGCGTTTTTGTCGGTAGCGGAAGTAACGGTGGTATATCCGATTGCGCACACCAAGTGGCTGTATTGGATTGACCCCGACACAGGCACTGTATCTGCGCCGCGCAAAAGCCCCAAAACGGGCACGCCATGCGATGCCTTTTATGAGCTGTATGCCATCAAAGCGTTTTTGGCGCACGCCCATTTGCGCGTGGTGCTGGCGCTGGTGGATGTGGAGGAATATCGCTGCCGCAATGGCTACGGCCGCGATAAAAAGCGCGGCTCTACGCGAATAGAGCGCATTCCCACCGCTTTGGTGGACGAAATAGAGCTTTGCTGCAAAAGCGACTATGCCGCGCTTTTGCCTGTGGCGCTGCCAGCAGAATTTACCGTAAAGGCCTTTGCGCGTGCGGCGCGCCTTTCGCCAAGAAGCGCGGCGCGCGCCGTTACCGTGCTGCGGGAGCTGGGCGCGATAACCTTTATCCGCAAAGAAAAAAACGCGTTTATTTATTGCCGTGCCGCCGACGCATAGGCCATACCGCACGCGCAAAAACGCCGCTTTGCTGCGAAATATGCGCCACGCAGGATACCCGCTGCCGCCGCCTTGTAAAAATATTTTTACATTTTTTTGCTTGCATGCAATAAATGGGCATACTAAATTGTATAAAAGGTGAATGCAAAAGCACACGCCAAAACAAATGATAAACAGGCGTTCTGTGCGGCAGCTTGCTGTCGCATGGGGCTAGGTGGCTTTTGATAAAGAAAGGAAATAGGATTTATGAAAAAAATTGCACTCGCACTTTCCGCCATTTTACTGATGGCATTGTTCGCCTCTTGCGGCACAAAAGCGCCGTCCTCCAGCGCTAGCGCTAGCGCGAATTTAGAGGGCTCGCTTACCGATATTATGGCAAAGCTGTATGACGGCGTTACCGCCGAGATGCCCGCTGTGGCCGACCGCGAAATCACCCCCGAATTTTCGATGAATGACCTCGGCGTTGAAAGCACCGAATACAAAGAAGCGCTGGCCTCCGATGCCCTGATTAACGCTTCGGCGCACTCGGTATGCCTTGTGCGCGCAAACAGCGCCGCAGAAGCCGAAACGCTGGAAAAAACCATTCGCGAAAAAGCCAATCCCCGCAAATGGATTTGCGTGGAAGCCGAAAAGGTGATTGTGGATCGCATTGGCGACGTGGTGGTGCTGATTATGACCTACGAGGACGTGGCCGACCAAGTGCATGCCAATTTTACAAAGCTTGCAAAATAACGATTGATGATGACGAAAAACCGTAAAATCGTATTCGTCTCGCTTGCGCTGACACTGGCCGTTTTGGCGGTGTCGGCGTTTGCCTTTTGGGACGAAATCGGCAGCGCCTATCGCAGCCTTACTAAGCAGCCCGACAAGCACGGCGTATATCGTGTGGACGACTATTATATGGAATATGCGGGTGCCTACAGCGAAAAATCGGCCGCCGGCTTTGTAAAAAAGCTGAATAGCATTAAAAGCACATACCTTACCGCGGATAACCGCACGTTTTATGCCATTGTGCCCGACAAGGCCTATTATGCGCAGGACGCAGGCTATCCCGTGTTTGATTACGCCTCGATGCAAAGCGCCGTGCGCGCAGGGCTGACCGAGTTTACCGAAATCGATTTGTTCCCCGTATTAAGCCTTACCGATTATTATAAAACCGATATTCACTGGCGGCAGGATAAGCTAGCGCCCACAGTTATGGCGCTGGGCGATACAATGGGCTTTGCAGTAGATGCACAGGCCTTTACCGCGCAAACGCAAGAGGGCTTTGTGGGCTCTTATGCCAAAAGCATCACGGGCAAAGCGCCCCCCGACACTTTGGTGTATCTAACAAGCCCCGTTACCGACGCCGCCAATGTGGAAAATTATCAATATCCCGATTTTCACGCAGTGTACGACACCGCCCGCCTTGCAAGCAAGCTGCCGTATGACGTATTTTTATCGGGTGCATCGCCGGTGATTACCATCGAAAATCCGCTTGCCACAAGCGAGCAATCGCTGATTATCTTCCGCGATTCGTTTGCTTCATCGCTAGCGCCGCTATTACTGCCCGCTTATAAAAGCATTACTTTGATTGATTTGCGCTATATGGCAACGCCGCTTTTGCGCGATTTTGTTGCCTTTGATAAACAGGACGTGCTGTTTTTATACAGCGTGCCCGTTGTGAACTCCAGCGCAATGCTGCGCTGATGGTTGGTTATCGCTTTAATAGAGGCCAGAGGTTAGAAATCAGAAATTAGAGGTCGGAGGGTAGACCCGTGGGATGTTTCGCATCTCCGTCATATCTCCGACCTCTTTTTTTGTTATCCACCTTCTGCCCTCTGATTTCTAACTTCTGATTTCTAACTGTAAAATGCTGGCATTTTGTCCTTGCAAGACGCACAAAACCGAAAAAACAGAAATTTTAAAATACAAATAGCAGCATTTTGCCGTGAAAAGCAACAAAGATCCATGTGCTTACATTGACAAATCGTTAAAAATAATATACTATATTACGACAAGGGTTTAGTAAGGGCGGTGTTTTATCGCAATTGCAATAAAACACCTTTCTTTCTTTTTAGGGATTTATAAATTGAGGAGCTGAGGAAATGACAAAGTATATCGTGAAAAGGACGGTTTTGGGCCTTGTGACACTGATTATTGTGTCTATGCTGACCTTTTTCCTGATGAACATGATACCGGGCGGTCCGTTTCTTGCGGAAAAATCGCCAACAAAGGCAGTTATGGCTGCGCTGAACAAGAAATACGGCCTGGATCAGCCGGTGATTGTGCAGTATAAAAACTACATGGCAAAAGCCATTAAAGGCGATTTGGGCCCCTCGATTAAACAGCGTGGGCGCAACGTGTCGGACATTATCGCCACCAAATTTCCTGTATCGGCCAAAATCGGCGGCATTTCGCTGGCGCTGGCGCTGATTATCGGTATTCCGATGGGCTGTATTGCCGCATTTAATCGGGGAAAGTGGCTGGACAGCGCGCTCATTGTGGTGGCCACGTGCGGCATCGCGGTGCCAAGCTTTGTGGTTAGTACGGTGCTGATGTACACCTTTAGTATGAAGCTGGGATGGCTGCCAACCTACGGGCTTGACACCTTTGGCAGCTATTTAATGCCTGTGGCGGCATTGGCCTTTTATCCCACGGCTTACATCTGCCGCTTGATGCGCTCGTCTATGCTGGACGTGCTTGGGCAGGACTACATGCGCACCGCGCGCGCAAAGGGCCTTTCGCAAACACGAAGCATCTTTAAGCATGCGCTGCGCAACGCCATTATGCCCATCATTACCTATCTTGGGCCGGCGATTGCCTACACGCTTACAGGTAGCCTTGTGGTAGAAAAAATCTTTACAATTCCGGGTCTCGGTAAGGAATTTGTTAGCTCGATTATCAACCGCGATTACATGATGATTATGGGCACCACGATTTTTCTTGCGGCAATTATTATCATCATGAATGTGGTTGTGGATATCGCGTATAAGCTGATTGACCCGCGCATTCAATTAAAGTAAGGAGGAAGCATAATGTCTATGAAAAACCCTTTGAGCTTGCAGCTCAATGTTGACGACTTCCTGCCTGCGGGTGAGGATGAAAAGCAAAGCCTTGTTGTGATGCGTGAAAGCGTATCCTTTTGGAAAGATGGCGCACGCCGCCTATCCAAAAACCCCATTGCAATGGTTAGCTTAGTTGTTTTGATTATTATTTTCTTTTTCTCGTTTGTTGTGCCGGCGTTTTATCCATACGCCTATGAAGAGCAGATACGCGGCAGCGAAAACCTTGCACCGATGACTTATTCGCAAGCCGAGCTTGCGGCAAAGGAAGCGGGCGAAAAGGTGTTTCCGCATGTATTCGGCACCGATTCTCTTGGGCGCGATTATGCCGTGCGCGTGATGGTGGGCAGCCGCGTTTCGCTTACGGTAGGTATCGTGGCAAGCGCGCTGATTTTACTGATTGGCTCGGTTTATGGCTCTGTGGCCGGCTTTTTTGGCGGGCATATCGACATGGTAATGATGCGCATTGTGGATATTATCTACACGGTGCCCGATATGCTGATTATCATTTTGCTTTCCGTTACGCTAAAAGCGCCTTTACAGGCTTTGGCGGATGCGGTGCCCGGCTTTGCGTGGATTAACACAATGGGCGTGCCGCTGATTTGCATTTTTATTGTGTTTTCGCTTTTATATTGGGTGGGCATGGCGCGCATTGTGCGCGGGCAGGTGCTTACCATTAAACAGCAGGAATATATCACGGCGGCGCGCGCGCTGGGCGCATCCAGCGGCCGCATCATCAAAAAGCATGTGCTTACAAACTGCATCGGCGTGCTGATTGTTACCACCACGCTGCAAATTCCGTCTGCCATCTTTACCGAAAGCTTTTTAAGCTTTATCGGCATCGGTGTGGCGGCTCCGATGCCCTCGCTGGGCTCGCTTGCCTCCGACGCGATTAACGGCCTGCAAACGTATCCGTACCGCATGTTTGCACCCGCCATCGTCATCAGCGTAATTATTTTGGCGTTTAACCTGTTTGGCGACGGTCTGCGCGATGCGTTTGACCCGAAGATGAAAAACTAACCGCACAATTCCCAAGAAAGGAATGTGATTGATAATGAGCGAATATTTAGTAAACATTAAAAACGAGCGTTTATCCTTTTTCACGCCGGCAGGCGAGGTAAAAGCGCTGAACGACGTGTCGATTCATCTTGCCGAGGGCGAGGTGCTGGGTATTGTGGGCGAGTCCGGCTCGGGCAAAAGCGTTACCGCTTACAGCTTGATGGGCCTTACTGCATATCCCGGACGCTTGATTGGCGGCGAATTGCATTTTGAAGATCGCTTGGTTAATAATTTGAGCGAAAAGGAAATGCGCAAAATTCGCGGCAACGAGGTTTCGATTATTTTTCAGGACCCGATGACAAGCTTAAACCCCGTGTATACCGTGGGCAATCAGATTGAAGAGGTTATCCTCTTGCATACAGATAAAACCAAAAAAGAAGCTACGGCACGCGCCGAAGAGCTTTTAACACTGGTGGGCATCAACGAGCCCGCAAAGCGCCTCAAGCAATATCCGCACGAGCTTTCGGGCGGTATGCGCCAGCGCATTATGATTGCCATTGCACTTGCGTGCGAGCCAAAACTGCTGATTGCCGACGAGCCAACAACGGCGCTTGACGTTACCATTCAAGCGCAGATTTTGGAATTGATGATCGAGCTGAAGAAAAAGCTGGGCATGGCCATTATTATGATTACCCATGATCTTGGCGTTGTGGCCAATATGTGCGATCGCATTGCCGTTATGTATGCCGGCAAAGTGGTGGAATACGGCAGCGTGGACGATATTTTTTATTCGCCCTCGCACGAGTACACCAAAGGCTTGCTACTGAGCATTCCGAAGCTGCACGAAAAAGAGCACTCTAAGTTGGTGCCCATTGAAGGCACGCCCGTAGATATGCTGAATCCGCCTGCAGGCTGCCCCTTTGCACCGCGCTGCAAACAGTGCATGAAAATCTGCTTGCGCGAAATGCCGCCCGAAACACCGCTGAACGATGTGCATTACAGCGCATGCTGGCTTTTGCAAAAGGCCGAGTTTGATAAGGCGCAAAAAGGGGAGGTTTAACGGATGGACAACAAAAAGCTATTAGAAGTACAAAACCTTAAACAATATTTCCCCGTATCGGGCAATAAGATGTTTGAAAAACGCGTTGTTAAAGCAGTAGACGATGTATCGTTTTATTTAAACAAAGGCGAAACATTGGGCCTTGTGGGCGAATCGGGCTGCGGCAAAACCACCACGGGCCGCACGCTGCTGCGCTTATATGAGCCCACCGAGGGGCGCATTATCTATAACGGCGAAACCTTGTTTGACAGCGGCAACGTGCCCCTTTACGACGAGGCAGGCAATGTGGTGCTGGACGAAAACGGCCACCCGAAAATGGGCAAAAAAACGGCTGTAAACATGCTGCCCTATCGCCGCAAAATGCAAATCGTGTTTCAGGACCCGTACGCCTCGCTTGACCCCCGCATGACGGTGGGCGATATCGTGGGCGAAGCCATTGATATTCATAAGCTGGCCGCCAATAAGGCCGACCGCCACGAGCAAATTATCAAAATGCTGGAGCGCGTGGGCCTCAACTCCGAGCACGCAAACCGCTATCCGCATGAATTTTCGGGCGGGCAGCGCCAGCGCGTTGGCATTGCACGCGCCCTTGCGGTAAACCCCGAATTTATCGTGTGCGACGAGCCTATCTCGGCGCTGGACGTGTCGATTCAAGCGCAGGTTGTGAACATGTTTGAAGAGCTGCAAGCCGACATGGGCCTTACCTATCTTTTCATTGCGCATGACCTTTCTGTGGTAAAGCATATTTCCAACCGCATTGGCGTTATGTATTTGGGCAAATTGGTAGAGCTTGCCGACAGCTACGAAATCGCGTTTCACAATGTGCATCCGTACACACGCAGCCTTGTGTCGGCCATCCCCATTGCCGACCCCATTGCCAGCCGCGCGTCTAAGCGCATTATGCTGGAGGGCGACGTGCCAAGCCCTGTTAATCCGCCGTCGGGTTGCCATTTCCGCACGCGCTGCCCCTATGCAGACGAGCAATGCGCCAAAGAAGAGCCAAAGTGGCGCGAGGTTTCGAGCAATCACTATGCCGCTTGCCATCATTTAGACAAAGTAAAATAATTCGCTTTGCCGGCCTGCTTAAAGGGCCTGCGCATTGCGTAGAATCTGTATAAAAATGCAAAGGCCAAAGCAATTGGCCTTTGCATTTTTTGGCTTATACTCCAGGCATTTGTTCGCTATGCTCAAACACTGTGCGCGCTGTGCGGATTCTTTGTGCAATCCACCAATCATTTATTACAAAACAATACAAATTGCCAAAAAACCTTGCGTATTACTATAAATTATGTATAATTGATAACAATTCATCGCTTTCGTACAAGTAGTATAAAGCTTGATGAAAGGCCTACGTTTTGAACGGGGCAAATATTTTTGGGAGGAAAGATTTTATGAAGAAATTAGCACTTGCTTTGGCAACTATGCTGATGCTCTCTGTGGCGCTTACCGCTTGCGGCTCTAAAGCCCCTGCGTCCACACCGACATCCAAGCCCGCCACCAGCACATCTGCCAGCACATCCACACCCGCCGAGGAAGATGCGGCTGCCGCTTTCAACCCCGACGCGCTTTCCATCAAGGCACTGGACGACAAAACCCTTGAAGTAAAGCTGGTTGCTCGTACCCCGTATTTCTTAGAGCTCACCGCGTTCCCCACATTCGCCCCCGTACAAGAGAAAACCGTTACGGACAATGGCGAAGCATGGGCAACTGCTCCTGAAACCTACATTGGTAACGGCCCGTACAAAATTGCCGAGTGGGTTCCCGGCTCGAAAATTGTTTACACCAAAAACGAAAATTACTGGGATGCCAAAAACATCATCCCCGAGAAAATCAATTTCGTTTTGATGGAAGAGGATGCACCTCAGCTGTCCGGCTTCCAAAATAAAGAGCTGGCCTTTGTGGACAGCGTGCCCAACGACGAAATCGAAACACTTTCCAAAGGCAAAGATTTCTTCAAGCAGGGCCAAATCGGCACTTACTACATCAGCTATAACGTAACTGCAAAGCCGTTCGACAATAAGGACGTGCGTAAAGCCTTTACACTTGCTGTTGACCGCGATTTCATCTGCAAAGAAATCGGCAAATCCGGCCAAATCCCCGCCGGCGCTTTCGTGCCGAAGGGCTTGACCGATGCTGACCCCAGCAAAGAGTTCCGCGAAGTGGGCGGCGATTTCTATGATCCCTCCGCTGCTGCCAACGAGAAAAACCTGGCCGAAGCGAAGAAAATTCTTGCCGATGCAGGCTTCCCCGAAGGCGAAGGCCTGGGCACTGTAACATATTTGTACAATGCGGGCACAGGCCATCAGGCTACTGGCGAAGCATTGCAGAATATGTGGAGCAAGCTTGCTCCGAAAGCAACAATCCAAATCGAGAGCCAAGAGTGGGCTACCTTCCTGAACACCCGTAAAAACCACGAGTATCAGGTTGCGCGTAACGGCTGGCTGGGCGACTACAATGACCCCATCAGCTTCCTTGACATGTGGATCACCGACGGCGGCAACAATGACGCTGCATGGTCGAATCCTGCTTTCGACAAACTCATCACCGAAATCAAAAATTCCGGCGATGCCGCAGAGCGCATGAAGAAAATGCACGAAGCCGAGAAGCTCATTTTTGACGACTGGATGCTTTGCCCGCTGTACTACTATGTAGACATCTACATGGCAAACGAAGTTGTGCAAAAAGACATGATCGTTTCTCCGCTTGGCTTTAAGCACTTCCAATATGTAAACGTACCCGAACTGTCTGTTTGCACCGGCCCGAATCCCGACACCATCGACCCCGCTTTGAACAGCGCTGTGGACGGCGGCATCTTGATTCAACATGCCTTTGAGGGCTTGTACTCTTTGGATAAAAAGGGCGTGCCCGTGCCTGCACAGGCTGCTGATGTGAAAATCAGCGAGGACGGCCTTACCTACACCTTCACCCTGCGTGACGGCCTGAAGTGGGCTGACGGCACTCCGCTTACCGCGAAAGACTTCGTTTACTCCTGGACCCGCGCGATTGACCCGAACACTGCGTCTGACTATGCGTATATGTTCGAGTGCATCCAGGGCTATGCCGAGGCCATTGCCGGTTAATTGTAGCACCGTATAAAAAAATAGCGGCGGTTCATCCGCCACGAATAGAGAATGCCGGGGCGGATCATCCGCCCCGGCATTTTTATCGGTATAGGGAATTGGGTAACCATGTGGGGGCGGATTCCATATCCGCCCGCAAAATTAAACGCGCCTCATAACGGGCGGATGTCCCCACGCGTGCGCTGTGGGGTAATGGCCACGTATTTTGTAGGGGCGGATTCCATATCCGCCCGCAAAATTAAACGTGCACCACAACGGGCGGATATAGAATCCGCCCCTACGGTTTTTGTTTACAGGCAGGCGTGAAATCCGCCCCTACAATATCTAATCTCTCATTGCTCCCGCGCAGGCATTGTGGATTAAGCTGCGCATACGAATCAGCTTCGGGTTTTCACGCGTGGGGCACACACGGTTTGTTAAAAGCACTACGGAAAGCCCTGTTTCGGGGTCTACCGCGAAGCTGGTGCCCGTAAAGCCTGTATGTCCAAACGAAAGAGGGGAGAGCAAATCGCCCAAAAACACCAGCGGGCTGCCCGCAAGGTTAAAGCCCAATCCGCGATGCTCGTCCATGCCGGGGGTGTAATTGTATAGCGCTTTTTTCAGCATTGCAGGCGAAAGAAATGCCGTGCCGTCGGCTGTTTTGCCGCCATTTGCCAGCATATCGGCAAAAATGCGCATATCACGAATATCGCTAAACACGCCTGCGTTGGCAGAAATGCCGTTTAAAAAGCGCGCGTTTTCATCGTGCACCACGCCGCAGAAGGGCTTTTGCGTGGCGGGGTCAAGCTCTGTGGGGGCAATGTCGCCGCACGGGCGATAGGTAGTGTGCGTCATGCCAAGCGGACCAAACACCCATTCCTGTGCCAACACATCCAGCGGCGCGCCGCCGATTTGCTCCAAAATTTTGCCAAGCAAAATATAGCCCATGCAGCTATAATCCGGCATTTCGCCGGGCGCGTGCAAAAGCGGCTCTGCCAAAATTACGCTTGCAGCATTTGCGGGGTCATCCGTGCGCTCGCTTAGATAAAAATGCGGATCGATGCCACTGGTGTGCGTCATCAATTGCAAAATCGTGATATTTTTTTTATCTTCGGGTGCATCAAAAAACAAGCTTACCTTATCATAAAGGCGCAAACGCCCTGTTTCGATAAAGCGAAAAGCCACCATTGTAGCCGCAAGAATCTTCGATACGCTTGCCATATCAAACAGCGTTTGCGTTGTGGCCTTGCCAAAAGCGCGGCACAGGCATTCCTTACCGCCCACGCTTACCGATAACACCGCTGCCGGATATGCGCCGTTTTGTATGCCCTCCTCCACCAGCTGCGCTGCACGTTCAAACCTTGTATCCATTGCATTCATCCTTTCATGCAGGCAATTGCAAACTGCACGCATACGCCTGCGCCGCCCCATAGCAAGCGGCCGCACAATGGCACGCACAACGTGTTGTACCCGCCTTTAAGCGGAATGTGCGCAGCATAGCGTTTTTACAATTACACCTGTTCATACAGTTCACATCTTATCCGCGCTTTTAGCAAATGTCAAGCCCTTACTTTGCAAAAAACAGCGATTTGCAAATGCATGGCGCAGGTTATCTGCAAACGCGCCTGCGCTTTGCGAAAGGGCGGCAAACCCTGCATTGGCGCATAAACAAAGCCGCCTTTATCCCGTATGTGCATACCCCGCATTGCGAAACAGGCGAAAAACGACCAAATTTTGCTAAATGCATTTCACTATCTGAACAAACAATAAGTTCAGTTTTTGGCATATCGCCAAAAATAGGCAATTGCTGATTACAATTTTGTTATTTTTGTTGACGAATTATTACGATAGTGTTATGATGATGGCATCGAAACAATAATTCTGAACGCATAGCTTGTTCGGGAAAAAAGTTTCAAGCACAGTATCGGCACGCACTCGGCGTGTCAGAATTTAAGGAGGAATGACATGAAATCGTTTATGAAAAAAGCAATGGCACTCACCCTTGTATTGGCACTTTCCGTAAGCATCGCTGCATGCGGCGCCAAGCCGGCCAGCTCCACACCCGCAGCACCCGGCTCCACCAGCACGCCCGCCAAAGACGCGGCTCCGCTGAAGGTGTCGATTTTCTATTCGGATAACCCCACTTTGCCGTTCAACAAAGACTGGCTGGCACTCAAAGAAGTGCAAAAAATCTGCAACGTTGATTTGCAGGTAGAAGCAATTCCTTCCACCGACTATAACACAAAGGTATCTCTTGCGCTGAATACAGGCGAGAACGCACCGGACGTTATTTTGTATCAAGAAACCAAATCCGAAAACGCGTCGCTGGCACTGAACGGTGCTATCGTGCCCATCAGCGATTATCCCGAATGGACACCGAACTTTAACGCCAAAGTAAAAGAGTTTGGCCTTGAAGAGGACGTTGCCAATTTGACATTGCAAGATGGCAAGCGCTATTACATGCCTGCGCTGTTTGATAAGCCCTTCTATGACGGCGGCCTTATCCTGCGCGAAGATTACTTAAAATCGAAGGGCTTCGACGCCCCCAAAACCTTTGATGATTTGTACAAAATCTTAAAGGCCTACAAAACGGATTTCCCGAAATCCTATCCGCTTACCTCTTTGGTGGCTCCGTATGTTACCTATCGTATGACAATGACTTCGTTCGGCGTCAGCGTTGGTAAATCGAACTCCTCCAAAACAAACGCCTTAAGCTACGATTACGAAAAAGGCGAATACTTCCCCGGCGCTATCAGCGAAGACTGGCGCGAATATCTGCGCTTTATCAATAAGCTGTATGCCGAGGGCCTGTTAGACCCCGAAATGGCCGCCCCCATCGACGGCGACAAGTGGACCACAAAAATGGCCACCGGTGCTGCTGTTGCCACCTATGCGTACTATGACCAAATTGGCGGCATCGAAACCGCAAGCGATATCGACGGCTTCAAGCTGCAAATGTATCCCTCGCTTGCCGGCCCCAAAGGCGCACATCATCAGCCGAAATCCAAAACCTATGTAGGCATCATGTTCCCGAAGAAAACTGCCGAGCGCAAAGATTTTGAGCAGGTAGTGCGCGCAATGGATCAAATGTTCTTCTCTGAAGAGTGCTCCACCATCTGGTGCCTCGGCGTTGAAGGCGTTACCTACAAAATGGACGGCGACAAAGTTGTGTATGCCGACGAAATCAAAAACTCCAAAGACGGCATTTACAAAACCATGCAGCTTAAATACGGCTGCGGCGCTGACCCCTTCCAGCTGGTTTGGACAAATGCTCGCGAGATGACAAAATACGACGAAAACTATGCCGCAATCAACAAAACAGTAGCGGGCATGGAAAACGGCAACGTGATCCAGCCGATTCCTCCCACACCGCTGTTTGATGACCTTGCTGCCGAGGATGCCGCCAGCTTGCAAACCCCGCTTGCGGACACCATCGAAGTATGGATTGACGGCTTTGTAACAGGCAAAAAGAGCCTTGATAAGGACTGGGATGCCTATGTGAAAGAGCTGAAAGATTTGCAGATTGAAGAGTTCTGCAAGCTGTACAACGACAATTTAAGAAAGTAAAGCAAAGTTAAAGAAGGTTCTGCTTGCGGCGCAAGTAGACGGGCGGGCAGAAGGTATGCTGTAAAACACGAGCAGCGCCCTGCCCGCCCGCTTTCTTTCTTCGCAGCCTTTCTTTCTCTGTAAATAAGGGCAGGGCGCTTGTTTATAGAGAAAACCGCAGCATAATTTGATGCTGCGGCCGATACCGAACTATCTTTGCACCCCAAAAAGCCGTGTGCAAGCGCGCTGCTTTTGTATGAAAGGAATGATATCTATGCCAAAAACCGCCGTTAAAGAGCGCCACGTGCGCACGCCGCAGGAAAAGGCCGCACGGAATGCGCATTTGCGCATCCATATTCATCGCTATTGGGTACTGTATGCAATGATGCTATTGCCCATTATCTATTTTATTGTATTTAAATATGTGCCGATGTTTGGCAATATTTTGGCTTTTCGCCGCTATAAACCCGGCATGGGCCCCTTTGGCACCGATTGGACACTGCGCTATTTTGAACGCTTTTTAAAAGACCCCACGTTTTGGCGCGCGTTTAAAAACACCATTGTTTTGTCTATCATGAACTTAATTGTCAATTTCCCATTGCCAATTATTTTTGCCATTTTGCTTAACGAAGTGCGCCATAAGCGCTTTAAAAAAGTGGTGCAAACCATTTCGTACATGCCGCGCTTTATCTCCACCGTGGTGGTTATCTCCATCTTAGGCGAGCTGCTTTCGCCCTCCTCCGGCCTTGTAAACCGCTTTTTGCAAAGCGTGTTTGGCATGGACCCCATCTATTTCATGAACGAGCCGCAATACTTCCGCGCCATTTATGTTTTGTCGGACGCGTGGCAGTTTATGGGCTGGACGGCCATCATCTATTTTGCCGCCATTACGGGCATCAGCATGGATTTGTATGAAGCGGCCGATATGGACGGCGCATCGCGTTTCCAAAAAATTTGGTATATCACGCTGCCCTCCATTATGCCCACCATCATGGTTATGTTGATTATGAATGTGGGGCAAATGCTAAACCTCGGCTTTGAAAAGGTGCTTTTGATGTACACCAATGCAAACTCGGGTGTTAGCGATATTATCGACACGCTGGTGTACCGCACCGGCCTTGTTAGCCAAAACTACTCATACGCCACTGCCATCGGTTTATTTGGCGGTCTTATCGGATTAATCCTCGTTGTCAGCTCCAATGCAATTTCCAAAAAGCTGACGGGCGAGAGTATTTATTAAGGAGTGGTGATGAATATGACACATAGAATAAAGCATCGCTCCATCGGCAATCTTTTGTTTGACGCTGTGGTTTACGGCGTAATGATTTTGGTTTTGCTTGCGTGCTTGATTCCGTTTTTGTACATGATTGCCGTGTCCTTTTCGGGCACAAAGGCGCTTGTGAACAATTTGGTAACGTTTTGGCCTGTGGATTTCACGCTGGAAGCCTATCAAAAAATCTTTACGTATCCAAACTTTTTTGCCGCCTATGGCAACACGTTTATTTACGCGTTCGGCGGCACGGCCATTGCGCTTTGCGCCACCATTTTGTTTGCTTATCCGCTTTCCAAAACGTTTTTATACGGCAACAAGATTGTTACAAAATTTGTTATCGTTTCGATGTTTTTTGCGGGCGGCATGATTCCGAATTACCTTTTAATCAGCTCTTTGCACCTTACGGGCACACGCTTTGCCATGCTGATTCCGTTTGCCATTAACACCTTTAACCTGATTATATTAATCAACTTTTTCAAATCCCTTCCCGAAGAAATTGAGGAAGCGGCTTTGATTGACGGGCTTGGCTATTTTGGCATTTTGCGCCGCATTGTGGTGCCGCTGTCTACCGCGGCCATCGCCACCATCGGCCTTTACTATGCGGTGTATTTTTGGAACTCGTGGTTCCAGCCGATGCTGTACTTAAACAGCGACCAATATCCCGTTATGCTTTTGCTGCGCAATATTGTAAACGGCACAATGGCGCTGGACGGCGGCGCTGGCTCGGCAGAAAAGACCACCATTGCTATTTCTATTAAATCGGCCGTCATTATTACGTCCACACTTCCCATTATCACGCTGTATCCTTTCCTGCAAAAGTATTTTGTTAAAGGCATTACGCTTGGCGGCGTAAAGGGATAAACCCTGCATATGCTGCTGGCGCGCAAAGTTGCGGCAGCAGCCAGATTCCCCGGAAAGGAATGACAGTTTGAAAGAGCAATCTTTCAAACGGGGCTTTTGTGTTTTCGCCCAAAACAGGGCGAAATTTTGGTAAAGCCAAAACGTCACAAATTTCCCTAGAAAGGAAAATCGATTTATGATACAAATCAATCGCATCTGCACCGAACAGCGAAACCCCTCCACCATGCATATTGACGAGGCGGAAAGTGCTGAAATTCTGCGTTTGATGAACGAGGAAGATAAAAATGTGGCGCTTGCCGTAGAGGCCGTTTTGCCGCAAATTACAAAGGCTGTGGATGTCATCGCTGCCGCGCTGCATGACGGCGGCCGCCTGATTTACTGCGGCTGTGGCACATCGGGGCGCCTGGGCGTTTTAGACGCTGTGGAATGCCCGCCCACCTTCGGCACAGACCCTGGCCTTATCCGCGCGCTGATTGCAGGCGGCGACCGCGCCTTTGTCAGCGCTGTAGAGGGCGCTGAAGACAATCGGCAATGGGGTGCCGAGGATTTAAGCGAAATCGGCTTTTGCAAACATGACGTGCTGGTGGGCATTGCCGCCAGCGGGCGCACACCCTATGTGATGGGCGCAATGGAATTTGCCAAAAAGCAAGGCGCAGCCGTAATTGCCGTTACCTGCTGCCCTGGCAGCGAGGTAGACCGCTTTGCCGATATTGGCATTGCGCCTGCCCCCGGCCCCGAAGTGGTTACCGGCTCTACGCGCTTAAAAAGCGGCACGGCGCAAAAAATGGTGCTGAATATGCTTTCTACCGCCAGCATGATTAAGCTGGGGAAGGTGTATGAAAACCTGATGGTTGATGTGCGCGCCACAAACGAAAAGCTGGTGGAACGCGCGGTATCCATTGTGCGCTCTGCCACAGGCTCCGACGACGAAACCGCGCGCGAAGCGCTTTCGGCATGCGGGTTTTCGGCCAAAACCGCTATTTTAATGTTGCTTTGCCATATCGATGCCGCCAGCGCCGAAGAAACGCTTAGTAAAGCCGATGGGCGCATCTCCCGCGCGGTGCAGCTAAGGCGGCTTGGCGCATAGCGCTTGTGAAAGGAAGGGTATTCAATGGCTTTGCTTCGCTGCGATGTTTACTCTGCCTGCCTCGGCATGGAAACCACCGTGCAGGTGGTTTTGCCCGACAAGGGCGCCGTGAGCGACGCAAGGCTGGTATATCTTTTGCACGGCCTTACCGATAACAGCACCGCATGGCAGCGCTATTCCCGCGCGGAAAGCTACGCCGCACAATACGGTGCGGCGCTGGTGTGCCCCGAGGTGCAGCGCAGCTTTTACACCGATATGTATGCGGGCGCAAACTATTTTACCTATATTACCGAAGAGCTGCCTGCGATTTGCAGGCGGCTATTCGGGGTTACGCAAGACGCCAATAAAACCTATGTGATGGGGCTGTCTATGGGCGGCTACGGCGCGCTAAAGGCCGCGCTGCGTTTCCCGCAGCAATATGCGGGCTGTGCGGCGTTTTCGGCGGTAACGGATGTTAAAGCGTTGTTTGCGTCTAATTTGCAGCAATTGCACACGCAGCGCGAGGATGCAGCCATTTTTGGCCCCACGCTTTTGCCGCCGCCCGAGGACGAGCTTTTTGCACTGGTAGAAAACGCGATTTTGCAGAAAAAAATGCCGCGCACATTTTTGTGCTGCGGCAGCGAAGATAGCCTTGTAGACATGAACCGACGTTTTCGAGATACCCTCACCGCACTTGGCGGCAAGGCGGCCTATTGCGAATGGCCCGGCACGCATAACTGGGAATTTTGGGACGAAGCGCTGCGGCAGGCCTTTGCGTTTCATTTTACCGAGAAGCCCTAACGGCAGGCCTTTGCGTTTCATTTTACCGAGAAGCCCTAACGGCAAGCCTTTGGCTTTGTGATAGCAAGCCTACTTGCAAGCGTTTTGCGCCTTGTGCCGCGCCCCAATATATCCTTTTGCGCAAAAACGGCGCAAGGCTTTTTGCCTCGCGCCGCATCGTTAATTTACTTTGTGCGAGCGCAGGCTTTCGTAGCTGTTTTCCAGCTTTGCCTCCACGGTGGCGTAATCCAAATTGGCCACAGCGGTAAACAGCACGTCAATCACCGCAAGCTGCGCAATGCGGCTAGACATCGCGCCGCTGCGCTTGTCCACCTCGGGCGCCGACACGCTGAGTACAAAATCGGCGCTTTCCGCAAGGGCGTTTTGGCCGTATTTAGTCAGCGCCACGGTTTTTGCGCCGCAGTTTTTGGCGTGCGTAAAGGTTTCCAGTATTTCCTGCGTGCGCCCAGAATTGGAGATAAACACGCCCACGTCGCGCGGTGTCATATTGGAAGCATAGGTCAGCTGCACGTGCAAATCGCGGCAAAAGCACACGTTTTTGCCGATGCGTAAAAGCTTGTTGTATAAATCCTCGCTCACAAGCGCGGATGCCCCTACGCCAAAAATTTTAATGGAATCTGCCGAAATCAAATTTTGCGCGGCCTTTTGCACGGCCTCGCAATCCAGCAATTGCATGGTGTTTTCAATGGCTTGAATGCTGCTGTTTTTAACAGTATCTTTAATCTGTTGTACGGTAGTGTGATCCTTAATATCGGCGTACGATTCGCTATGCGAAACGCCGCTTGCCTGCTGCGCGTCGTTTAATTCACTAAACAGGCTTTTCTTTAAATCCTTTAGGCCGTAAAAGCCGATGCGCTTGCAAAAGCGCACCCACGCCACCTGGCTTACGCCGGATGCCGCAGCCAGCTGGGCAATGGGCTGATTAAACACACTGTCTACATTGGCAAGAAAATAGGACGCCACCTTTTTTTCCGAATTGTTCAGCTGATCAAAGATGCTGCGCGTGCGCAATTCAATATTGGTCATACAAATCCATTCCTTTCTTACAGGCATTGCCAAGATGTATTTTATAAGCTGATTTTACCCATCACAACAGCGTGCGCCGCCCCTGTAGCGCCCGGCGCGTTATTGCACATACCAAACAGGGTTTCATTTGCCAGTACCGCAAAGGCAATTGCCTCTTTTGCGTTTGAATCAAGGCCCAGCTGCTCGTTTGTAAGCACCTCGCACGTGGGCAGGCAATCGGCAATATGCGCCAAAAGCGTGGGGTTCATGCTGCCGCCGCCGCCGATAATCAAGCGCTGGGGCTTAATGTCGCAAAAGCGCTCGATGCCCTCGCGGATGCACTCGGCCGTAAAGCGTGTGGCCGTGGCCAGCGTATCGGTAAGCGACACGCCCAGCGCATCGGCCTTTTGGCAAAGCGCGTTTACATAGGTTTCGCCATACACTTCACGCCCCGTTGTTTTGGGGGGCGGCGTTTTTAAATAATCGTCATTGAGCATATGCGCCAGCAACACCTTGCTTACACGCCCCGCAGCGGCCATTTTGCCGCCTGCATCATAGCGCGCCTTGCCATCGGTTAGCCGCGCGACCAATTGATCCATTACCATATTGCCCGGGCCTGTGTCAAACGCAAACACCTCGTCGAGGCCGCAGCCTTTGGGCAAAACCGTGATATTGCCGATGCCGCCGATATTTTGCAGCGCCACATTGCGCTTTGCATCGCGGAATAAAAGATACTCGGTATAGGGCACCAGCGGCGCGCCAAGCCCGCCCGCCGCCATATCGCGCACGCGGAAATCGCTTACCACAGGGCAGCCGATGCGCTCGGTAATGGCAGAAGCCTCGCCAATTTGAAACGTGCTGCGAATCGTTTTGCCCAGATACTCTGCTGCATCCGGCGCGTGAAACACCGTTTGCCCGTGGCTGCCCACAAAGGCAATTTCGCAAAGCGGCACTTTCGCTTTTTTGCACACAGCCACGCACGCGTCGGCAGATAATTCGCCCAAAAACGCGTTCATGCGGCAAAGCTCTTCGCTGCCGCCAAAATCGCCCGCCACCACACGCAAGATGCGCGCGCGCACTTCGTCGGTAAATGGCAGCGTGATAAAAGCGCGCAGCGAAACCGATGTTTCGGTGCCACAGCCCTTGATTTGCACCAGTGCGGCGTCGATACCATCGGCAGAGGTACCACTCATCAGGCCGATGGCAAAGCGCGGTTTGGCGCTATCTGTAAAAAGAGGAAACGGCATTTTGTTCATTCCTTTCTTCGGTTTTGGCATTTTGGCACAGCCGCCATATGCCAAATCGGCATACCAAACGCAAAACCCTGCGCGAAATTACTTTTTTCGCACGATTCTATTTTAATCTTTTTGCCATGAAATAAAATTGCACTTTTCGGCAATGCTTTATCCTTATTATAGCGCTACGAGGCGGGGGTTTGTCAAGAATTTCTTTTGCATTCCTCGTTTTTATAGATAATAAAACGAAACTTAGTTTCAAAAAATTACAAAAAAGGGAGTATCGCAAGATGACATTACGTGAAAAAATTGGCCAAAAATTGGTAACAGGTTTTCCAGGAACAGAAATGACCGACGATTTTCGCCGCATGGTGCGCGAGTACAAAGTGGCAAACTTTATCCTGTTTAAAGAAAACGTAACCGACCGCGCGCAGTTTAAACAGCTTTGCGCCGATATCGACGCATTGGTGCGCAAAGAAACAGGGCATGGCGCATTTATCACGATTGATCAGGAGGGCGGCATTGTGTCGCGCCTGCCGGACGACGCGGCCAATGTGCCTGGTGCAATGGCGATGGCCGCAATGGGCAATCCCCACGCGGCGTATGACGCGGGCCTGCTTACGGGCCGCGCGCTGCGCGCCCTCGGCGCTAATTTTGACCTTGCGCCCTGCGTAGACGTAAACTCTAACGCAAAAAACCCCGTTATCGGCGTGCGCAGCTATGGCGACAAGCCGGCTGCCGTCAGCGAATATTCGGTAGAGATGATTCACGGCCTGATGGACGGGGGCGTTTTGTGCTCTGCCAAGCATTTTCCCGGCCACGGCGACACCAGCACCGACAGCCATCTTACGCTGCCTTGCGTGGATAAATCGTATGACGAGCTGATGCAGTGCGAGCTTTTGCCCTTTATGGCTGCAATTGAAGCGGGCGTGCCCGCAGTGATGACGACGCATATCCTGTTTCCGCAGCTGGAGGCAGAAAAAATCCCCGCCACGATGTCCCGCACGATTATGACCGATATTTTACGCGGCAAGCTGGGCTTTGACGGCCTTGTAATTAGCGATTGCATGGAAATGAACGCCATTAAAGAGTTTTACGGCACGGTAAACGGCGTTGTTGCCGCGGCAAAAGCCGGCGTGGATTTAATCTTTATCTCGCACAGCACCGCGCTTTGCGCCGAAGCGGTAGAACGCATCGAGGACGGCATTGCAAATGGCAGCATCAGCGAAACCGAAATTACCGAAAGCGCCGAGCGCATTGTGCGCTATAAAACACAGTGGCTGGACGAAAAGCAAGTGGATGCTAGCTTTGATTTTGACAAAGCAGAGCAAATCACCAATGCGCTGATACAAAAAAGCGTTACCGAGGTGCAAATTCCGCTTGAAGGGCGCGTGCAGGCGGGCAATAACCCCATTTGCATCGGCTGCCCCATTTATCGCACCGCGCTGATTGGCAATGTGATCAATGAAAACGATAATATTTTTGGGCAAAACATGGTTAGCGTGCTGGGCGGGCAGGCAAAATGCATGAGCATCAACCCCGAAGCCGCCGAGATTGCCGCCCTTGTGCAAGAAGCACAAGGCCACACCTGCGCCATTGTGGGCACCTATAACGGCCATTTGCGCCCCGGCCAGCTGGAATTGATTAGCGCGCTTTGCAAAGCCTCTGTGCCTGTAATTGCCGTTGCGATGCGCAACCCGTATGACCTTGCCGATTTACCCAAAAGCGTTTACGCGCTGGAGGTGTACGAATACACCAAGCGCAGCATTTTTGCGGCTGCCCGCGTGATTGCTGGCGAAGAACAGGCCACTGCGCAGCTGCCCGTGAAGCTGTAACGCAGGCACAAAATAACGGACGGCACAAAAGCGGTGGCAGCCAATGCCACCGCCCATAAAAAGCACCCACAAAAAGAGTCCACACCCAGCGGAAACAAACAGCGTAAACACCCAGCGGCCACAAACTGCGCTCACAAAAAGCGGCTACAAACAACCAGCCACAAAACAACAAAGGATTGGTGCGAACAATGATACCCTATGCAGCGGGCCTTGACGGCGGCGGCACAAAAACAGCGCTGGAGGCGCGTTCCCATGACGGAACGGTGCTTTGCCGCGCGGCTTTTGGCCCCATGAATGTAAACGGCAGCACAGTGGAAACCGTGCAAAAAAGCATTGCCGATGCCATGCAGTTTTTAGATACGCATCAGGGCGGCCTTGCCGCCTGCCAAAGCCTTTGCATCGGCAGCGCGGGCGTGTCGAACCCCGATGCGGTGCGCGTTCTAACAAGTGCTGTGCGCGCGTGCGGCTATAAAGGCCCTTTGCGCCTAGTGGGCGACGCCGAAACGGCGCTTGCGGGCGCGCTGTCGGGGGGCGAGGGCGCCATTTTGATTGCGGGCACAGGCTCTATCTGCTTTGGCCGCGCCAAAAACGGCCAAAGCATGCGCACCGGCGGCTATGGCCATTTAATTGACGATGAGGGCAGCGGCTATGCCTTAGGGCGCGACGCGCTTGCCGCCGTGGTGCGCGCGCATGACACGCGCATTGCCGAAACCGCGCTGACAGGCTTAGTGCTCGGCGCGCTGCAAGCCGATACCATCATGGAGCTTGTGCGCTTTACCTATGCCGAAACTACGGGCAAAAAAGACATTGCCGCCTTAGCCCCGCTTGTGGATACGGCAGCCGAAATGGGCGATGCCGCCGCAAAAGCGATTGTGCAAAAAGCAGGAAACGAGCTGTTTGCCTTGTGTGCGCCTGTTTTGCACGCGTTACACCTAGAAAGTGCGCGCTTGGCCTTATGCGGCAGTATATTAACCAAAAGCGCCGCCGTGCGCGCGGCACTTTGCGCGCGCCTTGCAAGCGATTTTCCGCTTTTATGCTGCACGGCGCCCGAGCAAGACGCAGCCAGCGGCGCCGCTTTGCTGGCGCTTTTGGAATGCAAATAAGCTGCAATTATCACGCAGCTTAACAAATAAACAATAAAAGAAAGGGTTACAACTATGCCTGATATGCTTGTGAAACTGTATGATTTACCCGATTATGCGCCCGCGTGCGCCGTATGCGCCGAAGCGAATATTATTATTCGCCGCGCAATGGCGCCCGATAAGCACCGTGTGCTGGAGGCCGTGCGCCGCATTTCCGGCGAATGCGCTGCCGGCGAATGCGATGTATGCTTTGCGCATACGCCTGTTTCCTGCTTTGTGGCCACGCGCGGCAAAGAGATTTTGGGCTATGCCTGCTACAATTCTACTGCGCCCGATTTCTTTGGCCCCACAGCACTGCAAGCGGACGAGCGCGGCCACGGCGTGGGCAAAGCACTTTTGCTGCGCAGCCTTGCCGCATTGCACGATGAGGGATATGCCTACGCCATTATCGGCGGGGTTGGCCCGGCAGAGTTTTACACCAAATGCGTTGGTGCCACCATTATCCCGGATTCTACCCCCGGCATTTATAAAGATTTTATCCACACCCTTGCCGAATAAAGCGGCATAGCCCCTTACCCATTATTTTACCTTTATAGAAAAGAGAGTTACCATGAATCTACACCTAGACACAGGCACCGAAGCCTGCCTTGCAGAATGCTACGGCGTATTTGAAAACAGCGAAATTTTTGAGCGATATTTTGCAAACGGCGAGGGGCTGTCCCGCAGCCTTGCCGCCGCCGTGCGCGAAGAGCAGCTGTATCTAGCGCGCAGTGAAACGGGCGAGATTGCAGGTGCCATGCGCGCCGAATGGCGCGGCTTTTGCGGCTTATATCCGTATCTTGCGCTGCTGGGCACGAAAGACAGCTTTCGAGGGCAGGGCGTAGGGCGCTTTCTTTTATCCGAGTATCATCGCATCGCCAAAGAGCGCGGCGCAAAACGCGTTACCTTAATGGTTAGCCATTTTAACACGCGCGCAAAGGCTTTTTATGAAGCCGAGGGCTATTGCACGCTGGGGCTTATACCCAATGCCGTGCGCGAAGGCATCGACGAATACTTGATGATTAAAGATTTATAACGCATATACCGCTGGCGCGGCATTTAAAAAACGTGATTCTACGTTGTTTTAAATGCCGCGCTTTTGTTTGCTTTAGTTTTCAACATGTTTTACACTTGTTCTGCAAAGTTTTCAACTCTTTCCACAGAGTTTTACACTGTGTATATCGGTTTTTCCACATTTCTTGTTGAAAACTCTGTTGAAAGTGTGAATTCACGGCTTGAAACCGTAAAAGTTTTCAACATGCGCGCGCAAAGTTACAGTTTGTACATAACTAATTGTTGATTATCGAACATCGTTTTGGTAAAATAACTTGTATAGCTTTCTGCAAGCGCGCAAAGTATGTAAAAGCCGCTTGCCACGGCATGTGCGCGCTAAAATTGGGCAATACTATTTGCGCAAAAAGCACGTGTTTGCGGGCTTTTGCCGTAAGTCTTATTACAATCGGGCGGCAAGCACGCTGTAAAAAGCGGCGCTTGTGCCGCTTTTCGCAAACCGCCGCATATTTTTTGGCGGTTTATCAATTCAATTTGCGCAAAAGCGCTTGGAGGTTTACAACAAATGAAATGGCTTTACCGTTTAGAGCGCAAATTTGGGCGCTACGCAATTCCGAACTTGATGCTGATCATCATTATCGGGCAGGGCATGGTGTTTGTGGCGAATATGCTTAACCCATCCATCGGCATCACCTCGCTGCTCAGCTTGTATTGGCCCGCTGTGATGCACGGCCAAATTTGGCGCGTATTCACCTTTATCTTCATCCCCGGCACAGCCAGCATCATTAACCTTGCGTTTATGCTGTATTTATATTATTTAATCGGCCACACGCTTGAAAACGAATGGGGCGACTTTAAATTTAATGTGTATTATCTGTGCGGTATTTTAGGGGCGGTGCTTGCCGCTGCGATTACGGGCATGGGCAATAATGTGTATTTAAATCTTTCGCTGTTTTTGGCGTTTGCTTCGCTTTATCCCGATTTTGAGCTGCTTTTGTTTTTCATTTTGCCCGTCAAGATGAAGTTTTTGGCTTTTATGGCCGCGGTGTACTATCTCATCATGTTCCTTATGGGCGGCTGGGACACCAAATTTGCGATTGTGTTTTCGCTGATTAATTATTTTATTTTCTTCGGAAGCGGCTTTATTAAGCAGCTTGTGCAGGAAATGGGCTATGCCAAAACGCGCCGCGCATGGCGCAATCAGAATAATCAAAACAAACGGTAGAAAAACGCCGCCTTTTATGCTATACTGAGCATAGGCAGATTGCCGTTGCACGGATTGCGTTGCGCCTTTTGCCCGCGGCTGTAAAACAAGCGGGCGCAAAACGGCATGCCATAAACGCATATTCGTGTTTAAACGCAAATATATTGCTATTATATAAGGAGGGCGCTACCATGAAGATGATTACTGCAATTGTAAATAACGAGGATTCCGGCGCGGTTTGCCATGCGCTGACCAAAGGCGGGTTTTCTGTAACACGCCTTTCCACCACCGGCGGCTTTTTAATGGCGGGCAACATGACCTTGCTGATTGGCACCGAGGACGAAAAAGTGGATGCCTGCATCGGCTTGATTGCCTCTTGCTCCAAGCAGCGCGTGGAAGTGGTGCCCAGCACCGCAAGCTATGGCATCGGCGTTACCACTGCGTATCCGTTAGAAGTAACGGTGGGCGGCGCAACCGTATTTGTTACCAATGTTGAACGGTTTGAAAAGCTGTGATGCTTGACAGGCTTTGCGGCAACGACACAGTAAAACAAAGCCTCTCGGCAGCGCTTCGCGGCGGGCGGCTTTCGCATAGCATACTTTTATGCGGTGAGGCGGGCACAGGCGTGCATTTTGCAGCGCGCCTTTTGGCCGCCGATTACTTATACCCTAGCGACGCCGAGCACAGCGCCGCCGAAGCGGTTTTGCGCGGCGAGGGCGCTGAATGCCTGGTTTTGCGCGGCGAGGGCGCGTCGGGCGACATTAAAATAGAGGCTGTGCGCGAAATGCGCAGAGAAATTTTTAACACCTCGCTGTCTGCGGCGGGGCGCTGCGTGCTGATTCGCGGGGCCGATAAATTAAACGATTCTTCGGCAAACGCGCTTTTAAAGGTGCTTGAGGAGCCGCCAAATCACGTGCTGTTTATCCTTACAGCGCCCAGTGAAGCCGCCGTGATGGCCACGATACGCAGCCGTGCAAACGCGTATTCGCTTTCCCCTGTTAGCGAGGCGCTTTGCACCGAGTGGCTGCACCAAAACATGCCCGAGGCCAAAAACGCCGCTTTGCTTTCTGCCGTTTTTGGCGGGCGTATTGGCAGCGCAGCAAAGGCCGCCGCCACCGAAGAGGGAAAAGAACGGCTGGACAAGGCTTTTCGCCTGTTAGAGGCATGCGCAAAGCACGATGAATATGCGATGGCCGCGCTTTTATCGGCCTATGAAAAAGACAAGCCTGCGGCGCTGGCGCTGTTTGCGTTTGCATCGGCTGTGTTTTCTGCGGCCATGCGCGGCGCATTGCAAAGCGATATCGCGCCCAGCGCGGCTGCGGCTGCGCTACCGCATTTTAACAAGGCTTGCACGCGCCTTGCATCCAATGTCAGCACTAAGCTGGTGCTGGCCATGCTTGCAGCGGATTTGGCGGCATAACCCGCCACAAAATGCTTTTCGCTTGGCGATAGGCTTTTGTACTTTCCTTTTTGAAGCGCCGCCCAAATTTAGTCGTCGGGCGGCGGCACTGAAAACAGCCGGCGCGGCACGGCAGGGAACAGATTGGCATGACAAAAATTGTAGGCGTATGCTTTAAATCGGGCGGCAAGGTGTATTCGTTTGCGCCCGGCGCGCTCGCCATTCAAAAGGGCGATTATGTAATTGTGGAAACCGCGCGCGGCACCGAGTGCGGCGAGGTGATTCACGGCATCCACGAAGTGCCCGATTCCGGCATTGTTGCGCCGTTAAAAACGGTGGTGCGCCTTGCCGACAGCGTGGATATCCGCCGCATGCAGCAAAACCGCGAGGACGAGCGCAACGCCTTTGACGTGTGCACCGCGCGCATTGAAAAGCACAAGCTGGACATGAAGCTGGTGGACGTGGAATTTACGCTGGATCGCAGCAAAATTTTGTTTTATTTCACTGCCGACGGGCGCATTGACTTTCGCGAGCTGGTGAAGGATTTGGCGGGCGTGTTTCACGCGCGTATCGAGCTGCGGCAAATTGGCGTGCGCGATGAAAGCAAGATGCTTGGCGGGCTTGGCATTTGCGGGCAGCCCTTTTGCTGTAGCCGCTTTTTAAACAATTTTCAGCCTGTGTCCATCAAGATGGCCAAAGAGCAAGGCCTTTCGCTGAACCCCGCTAAAATCAGCGGCAGCTGCGGGCGCTTAATGTGCTGCCTTGCATACGAGCAGCCCGCATATGAATACCTAAACCGCATTACACCGGGCCTTGGCAGCATTGTAAAAACGCCCGATGGCACCGGCTCGGTAATTGAAGTGAATTTGATTTCCGGCACGCTGCGCGTGCGCCTAGAAGCCGCAATGGACACCCCCGCAAAGCTGTATCCGCGCACTGCCTGCACCTATTTGCGCGGGGGCAAACGCGCGCCCGTTATGCCCGACCCTGAGCCGGAGGACAGCCTGCCCGAATAATAAGCGCTGCTTGCAGCAAAGCGTTTTCCTTTCTATAAAACAAGCCATGTGCCAGTACTTTTGCCTGCGCGTAAAAAGCGGGAAAGGCAGATGCGTACAAAATACGGCTTATTGTATCCATTTTTATCTCTTGGCGCGTGCTATCGCACATACACAATGAAAACTGCTTCACAGTTATCATAAAATTATCGCTTATTTTGCTTTTCCGCTTGAAAAAACGAAACTTTATGATAAAATAAAAGCACATGGATAGAGCGCATGCTTTTTCCTGTCTGCCCAGTTTTGCCGCACCGCGCATCGCGGCAAGCTTATAACGGGCCAAAATATATACTAAAGCGCGGAGAATGGATAAAAAAATGGCTTATGTAATTAACGATTCTTGCATCTCTTGCGGCACCTGCGAGGGCGAATGCCCCGTAAACGCGATTTCCGATGGCGGCAGCCAATTTGTAATCAACGCCGAAACCTGCATCGACTGCGGCTCTTGCGCAGCTGTATGCCCTGTAAGCGCGATTTCTGAAGGCTAATAGTTTTTACAAATGCAAAATGGGGCGGGCGCTTTGTGTGCCCGCCTAATTTTTACGAAATGGCGGCACAATGAAAGCAACAAATTTACCAATCAGCACGCCTTTGCCCGATGCCGACGCGCACGCGCAAACCAGCTGCGAGCGCCTTGCAAACGGCACGGCCGTTTTTGTTAGCGATGTACATCGCTTTGGCACAGACGCAATGCTGCTGTCTGCCTTTTGCGGTGTGCGCCGCAATGAATCCGTGTGCGATTTGGGCAGCGGCTGCGGCATTTTGCCTTTGCGCTTTTTTGATGGCGGGCATCGCGGGCGCTGCACGGCTGTAGAGCTGGCAAGCGAGGGTGCCGCGCTTTTGCAAAAGGCTATCGACGAAAACCAGTGCACCAATATACAAAGCGTTTGTGCGGATTTACGCATATTTTCGGACACATCGGGCTATGATGTAGTGTCGTGCAATCCGCCCTATTTTAAAGGCGGCTACGAAAGCCGCATTCCGGCGCGCCGCGCTGCGCGCCATGAGCTTACCTGCACCATTCAAGACGTTGCACAAGCGGCAAACCGCCTTTTAAAAGATGGCGGCCGCCTTTGCGTATGCCAGCGCCCCGAGCGCCTTGCCGATGTGATTTGCGCGCTGCGCGAAGCACATATTGAGCCAAAGGTGCTGCGCTTTGTGCGCCAGCGCGCAAATATCGGCACGCCCTGGCTGTTTTTGCTGCAAGGGCAAAAACGCCGCGCCGCAGGCATGCGGCTTTTACCAGAGCTGATTATTGAAGACGAAAACGGGCAGTTCTCGCAGGAATTGCTTTGCATATATGGAAAACAGGAAGCCCCGCGCCCTTAAGGCGCAAACGGGCAAGCCGTAAGGAGGCGCAAATTTGGCGGGTACTTTATATATTGTGGCAACGCCCATCGGCAATTTGGGCGATATGACGCCACGCGCCGCCGAGGCCTTTGCCAATGCGGATTTTATTGCGGCAGAGGATACGCGCGTTACCGTAAAATTGTTAAATCATCTTGGGCTGAAAAAGCCGATGATTAGCTATTATGAGCACAATTTGCAAGAGCGCGGCGATTATATCCTTTCCCGCATCACGGCGGGCGAGTGCTGCGCGCTTTGCTCGGATGCGGGCATGCCCGCCATTTCTGACCCCGGCGAGCTGCTTGTGCGCGAGGCGCATAAGCTGGGCATCCGCGTGGTGCCTGTGCCCGCCGCCAGCGCCGCTGTTACGGCGCTTTGCGTGTCGGGGCAAAACACGGGGCGCTTTGTATTTGAGGGCTTTTTACCCACAAATCGCCGTGCCAAAAAGGAACGGCTGGAGGCCTTACAAAGCGAGGAGCGCACGTTGATTTTTTACGAAGCGCCGCATAAGCTGAACACCACGCTACAGGATTTGCTTTCTTATTTTGGTGCCAATCGGGCGCTTACCGTTTGCCGCGAGCTAACAAAGCTGCACGAAGAAATTTTGGTTACAACCCTCGGCGAGGCCGTGCGCCATTTTAATGAAACTGCGCCGCGCGGGGAATTTGTGCTGGTGGTTGCGGGCGCCGAAAAGGCAAAGCAAACGGTTTACACGCTGGCCGATGCCGCCGATATGGCCACCGCCTACATGCAAGAGGGCATGAGCGCCACTGCCGCCGCCAAAAAGGCCGCCGCAGAAACAAACATCCCCAAAAGCGAAATTTACCGCAGCTGTTTACAAAAGTCCGGCGAATAGCCATATTGCTAAAGGAGCTCGCTTGCCATTATGAAAGTGCTTATCCTTTCCGATATTCATGGCGAATACCAGCTATTAGAGGATATCGTGGAAAAAGAAAAGGACGCCAGCGCCATTATTTTTTTGGGCGACGGCTTGCAGGACATCTACACCTTGCAGCAAAATATAGCGCTGCCACGCACGTATTTGGTGCGCGGCAATTGCGATTTTTCTTATCAAGAGCCTAGCGAGGCGCTGGCGGGCTTTGGCGGCGTATTGGTTTTTTATACACATGGCAATGGCTATGATGTAAAATGGACAATGGCAGGCATTAAGGCTGCGGGCCGCGCGCGCGGCGCAGATGTGGTGCTGTTTGGGCATACGCATGCGCCGTTTTACGAGGTGGATGATGGGCTGCACCTGTTTAACCCGGGCTCTGTTTCGCGCCCGCGCATCGGGCGCAGCACGTATGGCATTATGGATATTCGCGACGGTGTGCCACGCTTTAAGCACAAAGAAATTTTATAAATTTTCTGATTCGTATCAATTCCCCACGAAAGGAATGAACATAAAAACATGATGCGTGAAATGCTGTTTTTAGAAGAAACCAGCGGCACCAATGCCTATTGTCGCGCACATTTTGACGAGCTGGCGGACGGCGCGGTGGTGTATAGCACCAATCAAACCAACGGGCGCGGCCGATTGGGGCGCACATGGCTAAATGCCCCTGGGCACGCGCTGTATTATTCGCAGGTGATTAAGCGCCCGCTTGCAAACCCCGCTTGCTTGCCGCTGGCGGCTTCGCTGGGGGTAGAGGACGCGCTGGAGCGCATGTATGGCATTGCGGCGCAGATTAAATGGCCCAATGATTTATTGCTCAATGGCCGAAAGCTGGCGGGCATTTTATGCGAGGGCATTATGCGGGATGGCTCTATTGCCGGATATATTTTCGGCGTGGGCATTAATTTATCGCAAAGCGAAGCGTTTTTTGAACGCAACGGCCTAGAGCATGCCACCTCTGTTTTTGTAGAAACCGGCGAAAAACCGCGCGATATCGGGGCGCTCGCGCTGGCAGTTACCGAAGGGGTGTCGGCGGTGCTTTCCTGCTTTGCCACCGAGGGATTTGCGCCTTTGCGCGGCGAATACCGCGTGCGCTGTGTAAATCTTTTGCGCGAGGTGTCTTCGGGCGATGTGCGCGGCGTTGCCACCGATGTGGATTTAGAGGGGCGCCTTGTGGTGCGCACCGAGGGCGGCGAAGTAAAGGTGTTTACGGGCGAAGTAAGCGTTGACGGCATCTATGGATATTTGGAGCACATCGATTAAATACAATATATGCGCGGCGTGTTGATTTGCCATTGTGGCAAATTGATACGCCGCGCATTTGTGTTGATTATTGCGTGGGGGGGGAGCGGGGATATCACATGCGGGCGGATATAGAATCCGCCCCTACGTTGCACCTTTTGCGGGCGGATATGGAATCCGCCCCTACAAATAAAAACCCCGGACACTTTCGTGTCCGGGGTTTTTTGTTTGAATACGCTTGCAATCAGTGCGCGCTATAACCGGCGGCGCACTGCTTTGGCTTACTCGTAAAGTTTTGCCAGCTTTGTAAGATACTCGTAGCGATCCTTTGCTTTATCGGCAGCAAGGCCAAACAGGGCTTCGGCGCGCTCGGGGAATGCGCGCTCTAAGCGGCTGTAGCGGGTTTCGCTTTGGATAAACTCTTTATAATCCTTTGTGGGGGCTTTGCTGTCGAGCATAAACGGATTTTTGCCCTCGGCTTTATTGCGCGGGTCGAAGCGGAACATATGCCAGTAACCGGCATCCACTGCGCGCTTCATCTCGATTTGGCAATTTGTCATGCCGCCCTTAACACCATGCATTTCGCACGGGCTGTAGCCGATGATGAGGGACGGGCCCGGATAAGCCTCGGCCTCGGCAATGGCTTTGATGGTTTGGTTTTTGTCGGCGCCCATTGCGATATGCGCCACATACACGTAGCCATAGCTCATGGCAATCTCGGCCAAATTCTTTTTGCCGATTTGCTTGCCGGCAGCGGCAAACTGTGCCACCTGGCCAATTTGGCTGGCTTTCGAGGCCTGGCCGCCTGTGTTGGAGTACACCTCGGTGTCAAACACCATGATGTTTACATCCTCGCCGGAGGCAAGCACATGGTCAAGACCGCCAAAGCCGATATCGTATGCCCAGCCGTCGCCACCGAAGATCCACACGGATTTTTTGGCAAGATATTTCTCTTTAGATACAATCTCTTTGCAGCGATCGCACTGGCCAACATGCTTTGCAGCTTCTGCGGCAAGCTTTTTGGCGGCATCGCCATTGGTTTTGCCGTCATTGGCGGTGGCAAGATATTCCTCTGCGGCGGCTTTCAGCTCGGGAACCGGTGTTTCGGCAGCCACTTGCTTTACCACATTGATTACATTGTCGCGCAGTGTTTTCTGGCCAAGATACATGCCAAAGCCGTGCTCGGCGTTATCTTCAAACAGGCTGTTTGCCCAAGCGGGGCCAAAGCCGGATTTGTTGGCGCGGGTATAGGGGCTTGTTGCAGCGGGGCCGCCCCAAATGGACGAACAGCCCGTGGCGTTGGAAATATACATGCGCTCGCCAAACAGCTGGGTAACAAGGCGTGCATATGCGGTTTCGGCGCAGCCTGCGCACGAGCCCGAGAACTCTAACAGCGGCTGATTGAACTGGCTGCCCTTCACGCTGGTTTCGCTCATCATGCCGGGCTTTTTGTCCACATTGGCAACCGCATAATCAAACACGGCCTGCTGGTCGGCTTGGCTTTCCTGCGCAACCATTGTAAGTGCTTTGCCGGGTGCGGGGCAAACCTCGGCGCAAACGCCGCAGCCCATGCAGTCCAGCGGGGAAATGGCCTGTGTGAATTGATATTCTTCACAGCCCTTGCCTGTCATTTGCTTGGTTTTCAGTGCTTTCGGCGCAGCGGCCACCTCGGCGGCGCTCAGCGCAAACGGGCGAATGGTTGCGTGCGGGCACACATAGGCGCACTGGTTGCACTGGATGCACTTTGCGGCATCCCATTCAGGCACAGAAACAGCCACGCCGCGTTTTTCGTAAGCGGCAGCGCCCTCGGGGAACTGGCCGTCCGCATGATCCACAAACGCAGAAACCGGCAGCGTGTCGCCCACCATTTTGGCAACGGGGAACAGGATGTTTTTCACCATTTTCACGGTTTCGGCATTGCCTGTAAGCACGGCGGTGTCGGCAACGTCGGCAGCATTTGCCCAGTCGGCCGGCACGTCAATTTTTACATACGCGGTAAAGCCTGCGTCAATCGCGTCATGGTTCATTTTCACAACGGCCTCGCCCTTCTTCGAGAAGGATTTCGTGGCAGCGTCTTTCATATAACCGATGATTTCGTCTTTCGGCATAACCTTTGCAAGGGCAAAAAATGCCGACTGCAAAATGGTGTTGGTGCGTTTGCCGAGGCCAATTTCGATGGCCTTGTCAATCGCGTTTACGGTGTAAAGCTGAATATTGTTTTTGGCAATATAGCGCTTTGCCTCGGCGGGCATATGATGCGCCAATTCCTCGGCTGTCCACTGGCAGTTAATCAAGAACGAGCCGCCGGGCTTTACGTCGTTTACCATGCGATAGCCCTTAATGACATAAGAGGGGTTATGGCAGGCAACAAAATCGGCCTTGTTGACATAGTACGGGCTCTTGATGGGCTTGTCGCCAAAGCGCAGATGGCTGATGGTTACGCCGCCTGTTTTCTTCGAGTCATACTGGAAGTAGGCTTGAATGAATTTATCGGTATGATCGCCGATGATTTTGATGCTGTTTTTGTTGGCGCCCACGGTGCCGTCGCCGCCAAGACCCCAGAATTTGCACTCGATGGTGCCCGCCGCCGCCGTATTGGGCGACTCGTGCTCCTCAAGCGACAGATGGGTAACGTCGTCATTGATGCCAAGTGTAAAGCGCATTTTGGGCTCGGCTTTCGCCAATTCCTCAAACACAGCAAATACGCTTGCGGGCGGTGTATCTTTCGAGCCCAAACCATAGCGGCCGCCAATGATTTTCGCGCTGCGGCCAGCCTCGGCAAAAGCGGTAATTACGTCAAGATGCAAGGGCTCGGCCAGCGCGCCCGGCTCTTTTGTGCGGTCCAGCACGGCAATTTTTGTGGCAGTGGCGGGAATGGCCGCCAAAAGCTTATCTGCGCAGAACGGACGATACAAGCGCACCTTTACAAGGCCCACTTTCTCGCCTTTGGCCAGCAGATAATCAATCACTTCTTCTGCAACATCGCAGAAAGAGCCCATGCAAATCATCACGCGCTCGGCATCCGGTGCGCCGTAGTAGTTAAACGGCTTGTAGTCGGTGCCCAGTTTCGCGTTTACCTTGTCCATATATTCTTCAACAATGGCGGGCAAATCATTATAGAATGTGTTGCAAGCCTCACGATGCTGGAAGAAGATATCGCCGTTCTCGTGGGAGCCGCGCATCGAGGGGTTTTCGGGGTTGAGCGCGTGTGCACGGAACGCGTTTACCGCGTCCATATCGGTCATCTCTGCAAGGTCGGCATAATCCCACACCGCAATTTTTTGCACTTCGTGCGAGGTGCGGAAGCCGTCGAAGAAGTTGATAAACGGCACGCGGCCCTTGATGGAAGCAAGATGTGCCACAGCGGACAAATCCATAACTTCCTGCGGGTTTGTTTCTGCCAGCATGGCAAAGCCCGTTTGGCGGCAGGCGTACACGTCGGAATGGTCGCCAAAAATGTTCAGCGCATGGCTGGCCACGGTGCGTGCCGATACATGGAACACGCTTGGCAGCAATTCGCCTGCGATTTTATACATGTTCGGAATCATAAGCAGAAGGCCCTGCGAAGCGGTAAAGGTGGTGGTGAGTGCGCCCGCAGCAAGCGAGCCGTGCACGGTGCCTGCGGCGCCGGCCTCGGACTGCATTTCTACAACCTTAACCTCCGTACCGAAAATGTTTTTCTGGTGTACCGCCGCCCATTGGTCCACACTATCGGCCATAGGGCTCGACGGCGTGATGGGATAGATGCCCGCAACTTCGGTAAACGCGTACGCTACGTGCGCGGCAGCCGTGTTGCCATCCATAGATTTTTTAATTCTTGGCATTTTTCTTCCTCCACAATTCATATATCTTCAGCATTTGTGCAACCGCTGCGCCGCCGCGCAAGGATTCGCGCTAGGCAAAGCGATTATTTTGCATTTTGCTCACTGCTTATTGTACCAAAAAACGCGCATAAAGTAAACCGTACAAAGCATTTTCTTCGCGTTGTTTTTACAAATGTACAAAAAATTTACCCTTTGTTCACTGTTTGACGCGCAGCGCGCGTTTTTTTGTATAAATGGCAAGCTAAAATTTGACACTTTTGCCAAAATAGAGTATTATTAACTGTACATAGGCTTTTGGATTTTGCCTTTACGATGATATAAAAGGAGTTTAATTTTTATGGACCCTGATGGTCTTAGTATCTTTATTTTATTTGCAGCGCTTTTGGCTGCCTTGCTTTCGGCTTGGCGCGCGGGCGCCGTGTGTGCCGAAGAGGAAGACAAGGCCGAATATTCTACCGCAATTGGCTTTTCCAGCCGCATAGCGGGGTATTTTTTGGCTTATGTATTTGCTTTCGGCTTTTCTGTTTTTTGGGCGTTTACACGCGTTTCGGCATGGGGGCTTTGGCATATTGCGCTGTTTATCTGCGCGGTGCTTTTGTCGGTTGTGCTGTATGCGCTGGCCTTTTCAAAGGCCAAATGCGAAAACACTTGGTACGACACGCTTGTGCGCTATTCGCTGGGCGCTGTGTTCACCTTGCCTGCGCGCTTATTGTTTAAAGCGCTGCACATCACCGCCCGCGCCAATATCACCGAAGAGGCGCTGCTATCCTTTGTGGACGACGTGGAAGAGCAGGATTTAATCGACGAAAGCCAAAAGGAAATGATTACGAATATCTTCGAGCTTGACGATGTGACCGCCGGCGAAATCATGACGCATCGCACAGAGCTTACCAGCGTGGCCGACGACACGCCGCTTTGCGAGGTGGTGGCGCTGGCGCTGGCCGAGGGCTTTAGCCGCATGCCCGTATATCGAAAAACGATGGACGAGATTGTGGGCATTGTGTATGTGAAGGATTTGCTGGCGCTTTATAACGCGCCGCAGCGCGCAAACGCGCCTGTAAGCGAATTTATGCGCGCGGCCATGTTTGTGCCCGAGGCGTGCCACGCGCGGGAGCTTTTGATTGATTTTAAATTAAAGCACACGCAAATTGCCATTGTGGTAGACGAGTACGGCGGCACCGCTGGGCTTGTAACAATGGAGGACGTGTTAGAAGAAATTGTGGGCAATATCCAAGACGAGTTTGACGACGAGGAAGAGGATTTGCTGCCTATCGAGGGCGGGTTTTTAGCGGCGGGCAGCCTAGACCTTGAGGATTTGTTTGACGCGTTTGGCTTTGCCTTGCCCGATGACGAAAACGGCGATTACGATTCTGTGGGCGGCCTTGTGATTGACCGTATTGGCCGCATCCCCGCTGCGGGCGAGGATATTTCCGTTACCTTTGGCGGCATTGTGTTCACCGTTACCGAGGTGGGCGAGCGCCGCATTTTGCAAGTGCGCTGCACGCGTGAAACGCCGCTGGCGCACCTTGAAACCGACAAGGAGCAAACAGCCGAATGAGTATACAAAAGGAAGAAACCGTAACAAGCGAAGAAATTTTTGCAGGGCGCGTGATACGCGTTTTGCGCGATGAAGTGCTTTTAGAAAACGGCCTGCACGCCACGCGCGAGGTGGTGCGCCATAATGGCGGCGCAGCCGTGATTGCCATAGACGAAAACGACGCTATCACGATGATACGCCAATATCGGTATGCATCGGGCTGCGCGCTGTGCGAAATCCCCGCCGGAAAGCTGGAAAAAGGGGAGAACCCTTTTGCCGCCGCAAAGCGCGAGCTGGAAGAAGAAGCCGGCATTATCGCGGCCGAATATTACGACATGGGCTATATCATCCCCACCTGCGGCTACTGCGACGAAAAAATTTATCTGTATGCCGCAAAGGGCCTGACGCACACTGCGCAGCATTTGGACGCAGACGAATTTGTGAGCGTTTACACCTTGCCGCTGGCCGAGGCCGTGCAACAGGTGCTAAAGAATGAAATTACCGATGGCAAAACCGTGGCGGCCATCTTAAAGCTAAAGCTATTGCGCGACGCAAAGCAATTTTAAAGCCAAAATGCTTTGCCCCTTTGCCGTGCCAAACGTGTGGTTTCAAGCGCTTTGCAAGGGCATTTGGGCATAAGCGGAAATATTATAATAAAGGATGAACAAAATGGAAGAGCTGATTGCATTACTGGAGGACATTAAAAGCGGCGTGGATTACGCCAATTGCGAAACGCTGATTGACGACGCGATTTTTGATTCGTTTGACATCATCGGCACGATTAACGCCTTAAACGATGCCTACGACATCGCCATTCCCGCCACGGAAATTGTGCCCGAAAACTTTAATAGCGCTGCGCGGCTTTATGCAATGGTGAATCGCCTTTTAGACGCATAACTGTGTTTTGCGCGGATTGCCGCGTGTGTTTTACGCATGTATTCGCACGCATATCTGGGCACGTGTTTTTTAAAAATTTTTTGCGCGTGGTTTTTTGCGCAGTGTGCGCATATTTTGCGCGTATCTATTTTCTTGCACATGCAAAACGGCAGAGGCAAACCTTATCGGTTGCCTCTGCCGTTTTATTGTATCTTGCAAAGAAGTGCTGTGCAAAGCCTATTTTGCGCCTTGCGCGTTGTCGCATAAACGCAATTACGGCTTCATAATTGTGTTAAAGCTGCTGGTTTGCACAAAATCGCGCGCTTGCACCGTGCCCTCGCCGCTATATAAAAGCACACGCGGCAGGCTGCGGCTTAAAAATAGCGCCAGCCCCTCGGTAACGGAATATGCGCCGATATTGCAAAAGGCCAGCGTATCGCCCACGCAAAGCCCTGTAAACGCGGCGCGCCGCACCAAAACATCTGCCGTGGTGCAAAGGCTTCCGCAAAGTGTCCATGCATCGTTTACTTCGCCATCCTTGCCTTGCGCTTCGCTTTTATTACAAGGGGTTTGCGCATTTTCCTCGGCGGGAAAATGCCGTATAATGGGCACCTTCATGCCCATTGTTTGGCCATAATAGTTCACATGGTTGACACCGCCGTCCACAATGGCATACTGTGTGCCGCGATTGCATTTCACATCTTCCACTTTTGTAAGATAATAGCCACATTCCGCCGCAAAAAAGCGGCCCATCTCCACCGTAAGCTCCACTTTTTGGGCAAGGCTTTCCAAAAGCGGCGCCAGCGCTTTGGCGGGCGCTAAGGTATCGGAAAAATCTTCACTTGTAAAATAAGGCGTAAAAAGCCCTGGCCCAAATTCCAGCTTTTCGGCCCGATAGCCATATTCCCGATACAGCGCGTCCATCAATTCCGTCAGCATGGCCAGCTCGCCTGCAAGCTCTTGCGTTTTTCGGCGCATTGTGCCCGTAAAAAAATGGATGCCCTTGATGCAAACGCCCGCATACTCGGCACGGTTTTGCACAATGCTGCGCAAAACTGCTTCGTCCATGCCAAATTGGCTGCCGCTTTCTAAGCGCAAAAGCACGGGCAGCACAGCGCCGCGCTCGCGCCCCACTGCGTCTATTTTTTGCAGCTGTAGCGCGCTTTCGGCGGTGAACACGCCCACTTTGTCTGCCGCTGCACGGCGGATATCGTCGATGGTTTTATTTACGCCCGAAAAAATGATTTGCGCGGGAGAAACCTGCGTTTGCTCGCAAATTGTTAGCTCGCCCGGGCTGCACACCTCCAGCGCGTCCACGTGCGCTTTTGCAGCGGTAATCAAAAACGGGTTCGCTTTAATGGAATAGCAAAGGCGCACCCCTTGCGGAAAAATGGCGCGCACACTATGAATGCGCTGCGCAAACGCGTCTTGGTCAAACACAAATGCGGGCGTGCCAAATTGCTTGGCAAGTGCCTTTAGGCGTTCGTCTGTCATCATTGGTTTTCCTTTCTTGGGGGTTTGCGCAAAAGCAGTATTTTAATGCTTTATTCGGCTTTGCCGTATGCGCATCGCGCCGCCGCATTGCCGCGCATTTTTTTGCGCGTAGGCATCTTTTTTAGATGCCGCGCCCCTCGGCCGCAGATTACACGGGCTTTTGGTATTCGCGCAGGATGGCATCGCGGTCAATCTTGCCGTTTTTCGTCATGGGCAGGGCGGGCAGGGCAATAAACGTGTTGGGCATCATAAAGGGCGGCAACGCGGTTTTCACGGCCTGCTGCAACGCTTTTTTATCGGCCTCGCCCGTGTAAAACGCCAAAATTTTTGCTTTTTCTTTATAGTAGATGCACACCGCGCGTACTACGCCGCAAACGGCATTGAGCACGGTTTCAATCTCGGTTAATTCAATGCGGTGCCCCATATGCTTAATTTGATAATCCTTGCGCGTAAGATATACAAGCTCGCCGTTTTGATTATACGCGGCAATGTCGCCCGTGCGATAAATGGTTTCGGGATAGCAGCTGTTTAGCGGGTTTTGCACAAAGCTTTCGGCGGTGCGCGCCGCGTCTTTATAATAGCCCAGCGCCAGCGCAGTGCCCGAAACGCATAGCTCGCCGGGCGTGTCGGGCGCTGTGATAAGCGTGTTGTCCGTGTGTAAAAGAAACACGCGTTCGTTTAAAAACGGGCGGCCAATGGGCAAAACTTCGGCATCGGCAAACGCGCGATTTACGCGATAATACGTGCAATTGCAGGTAATTTCTGTAGGGCCGTACAAATTGACATATTCGGCGTTTGGCACAAAATCGCGCCACATGTTTAAATGCTTTACAGGCATTACCTCGCCGCTAAACATAATTTTGCGCAAAAGCGGCGGCACTTTATACGCAAGGCCGTTCATGGTGGTAACAAAGCAAAGCGCGCTCACCGCCCAAATCAGCACCGTAACGCGGCGCTCGGTTAAAAAGTCCATCAGCTTTGTGGGAAAGCTGAAATACCCGCGCGGAATCAGCTGCACCTCGGCGCCTGTGGCAAGGCCTGTGTAAATATCTTTTACCGATACGTCAAAATCAAACGGCGCTTGGTTGCCCAGCACGTCGTTTTGGGTGATGCCAAACGTGCTGACAAAGCAATCGATAAAATCAATCGTGCTGCGATGGCTGACCACCACGCCTTTTGGCACGCCTGTGGAGCCTGAAGTAAACAGCACATATAACGGGTCGATATCAAGCGCGGCGGCGGCAATCTCCGCAAGGCGCGCATCGTCCACTGCTGTGTCATACAGCGCTTGCGGCAGCAATACCTCTGCGCCGTTTGCCAAAGAGTGCGCCAGCGCCTCGCTTTGGCTGTCGGTAAAGAGCACCTTTGGCTGCAAAATATCCAGCACTGTGGCAATGCGGGCAGGGGGCTGCTTTGCATCAATCATCACATAAAAGCAGCCCGCATACACTGCGCCCATAAAGCCCGCCATCGTATGGCAGCTTTTTTCGCATAAAAACGGAATCGGCTCGCGCGGCGAAACCCTTGCGCTGAGCGCCGAGCCAATGGCCTTTGCCCGCCTTTGCAGCGTGGAGAATGTCATTTGATTTTCCGCGTCCGCAAAGGCGATTTTATCGGGATAAGCCTCGGCGCTATTGGCAAGATATTGTAAAACACTGGTTTTCATGCTGTATGGCTTCCTTTCCTTAGCGCTGATGCGCCGCGCTTTCTGCGCGGGGCACGGCGGCTTAGCTGTGCGGATTTTTTAGTTTTGCAGGATAGTTTTTAAACACAAATTGGTCTTTTTCGCAGGTGAAATAAAACGTTGGGCGCGCCAAAATTTTATCGTATATCGCAAACACGGCCACCGCGTCTTTGGGGTAATCGGCTGCAATGCCATCCAGTGTGATGCTTGCGCTGGTTTCGTTTGCTGCAAGCGCAAACTGCCAGCCCTCGGCAGATTGCCAAGTTTGCACGCCCTTTGTCCATTGCCCGTTTTCCATCATGGCCGTGTAGCCGCGCCCCTCGCCCTGCGCATGCCCCGGCGTTTCTGCGCCCGCGCGCGCCAGCGCCTCGCAAAGCGCCGTTTGCTGCCCGCTTTTGCCGCTATGTGCCATCAGCAATACAGTGTTTTTATCGTTTTTTAGCCAGTTTAGCAGGGCGTTCATTTCGGTAAATAAATTTTCGTTTGCCTCAAACACACGATATACCTGCGCGGCACTTTTGGATAGCGCGGGCGCATTGGGCAGCGTTTCGGGCAAAGAAAATGCCACATTTTCCTGTAAATATGCGCCCAAATCGCGCGTTAGCTTATATGCGCCATGATAATTCACATGCCCTTCGTCGGCCATGTCTGTGGCATAGTTAAACCCGATGCGCTCGCCGTCTGCCTCGCAATAATTGAAAAACGCGATATCGTTTTGCTGCGCATACTCGCGCAAATAGGCAAACACCTCGCGCTCGCTGGGCGCAGCTTGATAGGGCAGCATGGTAAACACCAGCGGGATTTTTTTGTTTTTGCACAGCTGCACAATTTTATCCAGCCAGTGCAGCGCCGTATCATATGGCATGCGCGGCGCGGCGTTTACCGATAAATCCAGCGCGGCACAGGGCTTTACGCCAAACAGTGGGCCAAAGCCTTTAAGATAGCTTTCATCGTTGTGCGCATTATAGGTAAGCGCATGTGCGTCTAGGTATTTCCATCGTGTGTGATAGCGCACAATATTCATAAAATCTACAGGATTGCGCAAATCAATGCCGCAATTTTTCACGGTTTGCAGCATGCGAAAATAATTGAGGCCAATATCAATTGAAAAGCTGTTTGCGTAGTTGACCTTGTCTATTTCTACAGGCTGCTCGTTGGAATTGCCATACATCGCGCCATATAAATCCAGCACCACCACCTTTGGTGTTTGGGTTTTCAGCGCTTCTTGAATGTAGTAATAGCTGATCCACATCGGCTGGCTCCATGAAAAAACATTGTGCGCGTTGATGCCATATTCCTGCCAAAGCGCCGCGGGCATCACGCCGCTGTTTACATGGCTAGAGCCTACCACAATTGCCTCCACCGTGCCTTTTGGCTCGGAATAAAAGCTGCTAAGTGTTGTTTCTCTGTCGCGCAGAAGCTGCGCAAAAGCCAAAATCATCAGCCCCGCCAGCAAAACAAAGGCCGTAAAGCGCAGGGCTTGCTTTTTTGTCATTGCGCGTTACCTCCTTGTTAAAATTTAAAATAGATAAAGGGTGCAGGGTCATAGCTGGGGCCATAAATGCCAAACAGCACCACCGCGGCGATGCCGCCCAGCAGTATGCCCCAGCGCAAAGGCAGCGCGCGTGTATACACCCATGTGCGCAGGCCGTTTTGCCTGTCGCAAAGCTCTGCCACCAATAAAACGCCAATTGCCAAAAGCCCCACTACCACGTCGGGTACATCAAGCCCCAGCGTAAACAAAAAGCCGTTTGCCAGCACCTCGGGGTTCCACGCGGCAAAAAGCTGCTTTGTCATGCCCCATGCATCGGCAAGGCTGCTGGAACGGAAAATCAATTCGCCATAGCACACAAACGCAAAGGTGCGCAAAACGCAAAACAGCTTCCACCACCATTCGCTGCCCTTGATATGCGCCCACGCGCGGCCTTTTGCAAAAAGCGGCTCAAAGCTCATGCCCAGCATAATCAGCGTGCCATGATACAGGCCAAACGCAATATATTGCAGGCCGTCGCCATGCCAAACGCCATTGCACAGCCAAAGGATAAACAGCGCAATGTATGCCGGAATCCATTTGCCCGCCCATGCGCCGCAATGGTTTTTTAGCCATTTGCCCGTTTTGGCAAGCGGGCGGCTTAACGTAACGGGATAAAACACATAATCGCGCAGCCACGCACCCAATGTGATATGCCAGCGCCGCCAAAACTCGCTAACAGATTTGGCAAAAAAGGGCCGTTTAAAGTTTTCGGCAAGGGAGATGCCAAACAGCTCTGCCGCGCCGCGCGCAATATCAATGCCACCCGAAAAATCGGCGTAAAGCTGCACGGTGTACAGCACCGCCACTAGCGCAATTTCAAAGCCCTTGTATTCGCTGTAAGCGGTAAACACCGTGCTTACTATAACGTGAAAACGGTCGGCAATTACCAGCTTTTTAAAATAGCCCCAAAGCATGCGCTGCAAGCCCAAAACAAAGCGGTCGTACTCAAAGTGGCGCTCGGCATAAAGCTGCGGCGCAAGCGCATCATACCGCGCAATAGGCCCCTCGATAATCTGCGGAAAAAACATGGTAAATAGCGCAGTTTTGAATAAATTGGGCTCGGCTTTTACTTTTTTGTGATACACGTCCATTACATAGCCGATAATTTGCAGCGTGTAAAACGAAATGCCGATGGGCGCAAGCAAATTCAGCTTTGGCAAAAGGCCGTTTGCCGCCTGTGCCGTAATATTATAAAATTTAAACACAAAAAGCCCGCCCAAATTGATGAGCAGGAAAAGTGCCAAAAGCATTTGGCGTTTGCGGATATACGGTTTTTTAGCCTGCGCTTTTGCAGCTTTGTCTGATAAAGGCAAAAGCGCCGCTTTTTCGCGCGTGTGCAGCGCCGCAAGCCCCTGCGCCGTAAGCCATGTGCTAACAACGCTGATGCCCATAAACACGATGCGCCGTCTTGCCAAAAGCGCATAAAATACGCCGCTTGCTAAAAGCAAAATACACCATTGCGCTTTTTTGGGCAAAAGATAATACAGCGCCACCAGCACGGCTAAAAATACACAAAATTCCAGCGTGGTAAAAAGCATGTTCACTCCTGTTTGCCCGCCTTAGCAGGCCCTTGTGCGCAAACGCGCACATTTTTACGATTGGCGCGGATTACGCATGCGCAAAGCCGCAATTTTACCTAAAACAAAACGTTTCTTCTTGTTTTCTATTGTAATGCCTTTTGGCCAAAAGGTCAAGCCGTGGGCGCGCGCAAAAAGCGGCAAAAAAGCGCGGCACACAAAGCCTTCGCCTTGCCGTGCCGCGCCATCTTTCGCTTGTTTTACTACTTGCCAAAATTGCGTTTATTTTTATGCGCTGGCGGTGCAAAGGATGCACACCCAGCCGTTATCGCGGCGGATTTCCTGCACATCCAGCCCCGCGCGGCGCAGCCCCTCGCACACCTCGGCTTCGCGCACGTCGATAATGCCGCTTGCGATAAACATGCCCTGCGGCGCCAAAAGCGCAGGCACTGCGCTTGCCAGCGATAAAATGGCATTGGCCACGATATTGGCGCAGATGATATCATATTTGCCGCTGGCCTTTTGCGATAAATCGCCAATTAGCACTTTAAAATGCTCGGCCGTGCCGTTCAGCGCGGCATTTTCGCCTGCTGTGCGCACACACATGGGGTCGATATCAACGCCCTCGGCCTCGGCAGCGCCCAATTTTAGTGCGGCGATAGCCAAAATGCCACTGCCTGTGCCGATATCCAGCATCCGTTCGCCGCCTTTTACCAGCTCGTCCAATGCCGTAAGGCAAAGCGCCGTGGTTTCATGTGTGCCGGTGCCAAACGCCATGCCGGGGTCAAGCCGAATCACCGTGCGCTCGGTGGCATACTCCTCCCAGCTGGGCACAATGGCGAGGCGCTTGCCGATATCCATTGCATGATAATAGGCCTTCCAGCTGGTTTCCCAATCCTCCTGCGCCACGCCCGAAAGGCGCAGCGTGTGGGGCACTTCTGCCGCCAAAAGGCGTGTGCGCAGCAAATCGCTGAGTGCGGCGGGGTTATCATCGGGCGAGGCGTAAAAATGCACAATCACTTCATCGCGCTTTTTATCCAGCAAGCTTTGCTCTATTAAATCGATATGGGCAATTTCTTCTACGCCCTTTTCTAAATCGCTATAATCCTCCACATAAATGCCGCTGCCGGAAATGCCCGTGGCAATTGCCTGGGCTGTATCGGCAAACGATTTTGGCACGGTGATGCTAATATCTGTCCATTCCATCGTAAATCCCCTTTCTGTTTTGCGGCAACAACGTGCCGAAAGGCGCTATGCAATCTGCACTATGCAAACGGCGCTAATGCCTGCGCATTCGTGTTTATTCGATCGGCGCACAATTCAGGCCGGCCAAAAAGCGCGTAAATGCGTGCTTGCCCGCATCGTTTTGCTTAAACACGCCCGCGTGCTCTAAGCAAGTTTCAAATTTATGGCCAATTTCTTCTTGCACAATTTCTTCGGCGCGCGCGGGGCTTGCCGCTGTGCCGTAGGCTGCGCAAAGCGCATCAATCCATTGTGCATGTTCGGGCGCGGCCAGTTTTGCGGCTTCGGCGCTTTCCTCGCCTGTTAGCACCTTTGCCACCAGCTCGCTTTGCGCCTTTAAACGCGCGGGCAAAATGGCAAGGCCCATCACCTCGATGAGGCCGATGTTTTCCTTTTTAATATGATGGATTTCCTTGTGCGGATGAAAAATGCCGTCGGGATATTCGGCGCTTGTGCGGTTATTGCGGGGCACAAGGTCCAACACAAAGCCGCAGCTTTCCTCATAATGCAAAATTGGCGTTACGGTATTATGCGGGGTTTTTGCATCGGCACTGATGCTATAGGTCAAAATATCCGCCGTTTCGTCGCTATATTCGCGCCACGCATGCAAAAATTTGCCCGCAAAGGCCAGCATGGCCTCTTTATCGCGCCCCATTACGCGCAGCGCGCTGACAGGCCATTGCAAGCTGTGCATCGAAAGCGCAGGGAAATCCGCGCATTGATACTGCACAAGCGGCTTTGCATCCTGCATCGGAAAACGATAATTGCCGCCTTGAAAATGCGTGTGGCTTAAAATGCTGCCGCCCACGATGGGCAAATCGGCGTTAGAGCCGCAGGTATAATGCGGCACCTGTGCCACAAAATCAAAAATTTGCGCAAAGCTTTTTTCGTCAATGCGCATGGGCTCGTGCGTTTTGCTAAAGATAATGCAATGCTCGTTATAATACACGTACGGGCTATATTGCAAATACCATTCCTCGCCGCAAAGGGTGATGGGCACCACGCGATGCGTTTGGCGCGCAGGGAAGTTGACACGGCCTGCATAGCCCACATTGTCGATGCACAGCATGCATTTTGGATATCCGGCAGCAGGGGCAAGGCGCTCTAGCGCAATGGTTTTCGGGTCTTTTTCCGGCTTTGTTAAATTGATGGTAATTTCCATATTGCCGTATTTGGTTTTGGTGCTCCACTGAATATTTTTTGCAATCTCCGCCGTGCGAATATAATTGGATTCCACACAAAGGCGATAAAAATATGCCGTGGCGGCGGCAATGCCCTCGCTTTGCAAAAGCGCGGCAAACTGCGCCTCTACCTCGCTTTGCCGCGGCATCAGCGCGCCCATGATGCGCGCTTCAAAATTGATGGCAAGCGCGGGCACGCCGCCCTCAAAAAGCGCGGCTTCTTCGCCCTTTGCCACAAGCGCGTTTAATAGTTCGGTGGGTAGGGCAGGCACTGCGCCGCCCACTTCGCCTGCATACGGCTGTGCAAGGCCAAACAAATCCAAAAGCGTATTGCGTGCCACAATACTGTCCAGCCCTTTTAAAAACCCGTGCGCCTCGCCATATTGTAACAGTTGTTCAATTAAATATGCGGTGTCCATAGTATATGACCTTCCTTTTTATTGCCAATTATCGTATACCCCTATTATAATGTGGCAAGGTGCGTATCGCCATACACAAATGTTGTATTTGCGGCTTCTTTTGCGCACATTTGCCGCGGCGCACGAAAAACGCCCCGCTGCCCATAAAGGGCGGCGGGGCGCAGCATCTGCCTTGTACTGTAGCGGGCACAAAGCAAGATTTAGGAGGATTGGGTTTCGCGTTTGCAAAAGCGTATGCAGATATAGATGCAAAGGCGCTTGCAAAATCTGGTACTGCGGCGGTTTTGTGCAAAGTAAAACCGCTTATTTGCCAGTAATTTCGCTGATATGCACTTTGCGGTTTTCGCGCAAAGACAGCGTGGCTGCGTCTGCCGTGGCAATGGCGGCGCGCGCTGCGTCGCCCGTTAAAAGCGGGCGGAACTCCTCGCTTACTTCGTCGCCGTGCAATACATTGTTAAAAAAGCGCATTTCGTTTACCATAATGCCGTGCAGCCACATCGGCGGTTTGCGCCCGGGCTTGCCATACATTACAGCGCCGTCTATTTCCATTTTGCCATTATAGATATTGGTGCGGTCGTCATCCTCTTCCTTGCTTTCGTGCACAAGAAAATGCTCGTCGCCCTCGGGCGTGCGCAAGGTCACGCCCACGTCCTTCATGTCAATTTTAATAGCGCCCTTTGTGCCCTCAATCAGCACATAATGCTCGCTCCAGCGAAACGCCGAGCCGTATTCCAATGTGGCGTATTTGCCGCCCTCAAATTCCAGCGTAAGAAACAGCATATCGTCTTCGTCGCCAAATTGTTCGCCGCGATGCGCCACGTTTCCGCCCACCATTGTAACGGTTTGGGCCGGCCCCATGATAAACTGGATGCAATCCAGCTCGTGGATATGATGATATAAGTGCCCGCCCGATTTTTCGCGGATTTTTTTCCAGCTGATTTCGGCCTGCGGCTCTTCCCAGCCGTTGCGCGCGGCATGTGCGTATAAAACACGGCCAATTTTGCCGTCGTTAATCAGCTTTTTCGCCCTGCGCACACCGCTAAAAAAGTTCATCACATGGCCCGCCATAAAGCAAACGCCGTTTTCCTCGGCGGCTTTAACCATTGCATCGCAATCGGCATAGGAAAGCGCAATGGGCTTTTCGCAAAATACGTGCTTTTTGTGTTTTGCCGCCAATATCACAGGGTCTTCATGCAGATAATTGGGCGTGGCCACAATTACTGCGTTTACATCTTCACGCGCAAAAAGCGTGTTTAAATCTGTTTCCACCTCGCACGAAAGCTCTTTTGCAACGCTTTGTGCGTTTTCGGGGTCCAGCACCGCCACTATTTTTGCGCCTTCCTCGGCGCTTAATATCCGCGCAAGCTCCGCGCCAAAATAGCCGCAGCCTACAATAGCATAACCAATTGTTTTCACAAAAAATCACATTCCTTTTATTTAATAGACCCTTGCGCAAGGCCGCCGGCAATTTTTTTCTGAATCAACATAAAGAAGATTACAGACGGAATCACCACAACCGCCGAAGCCGCCATCATGGCGCCCCAGTCAAAAATTTCGCTGCCCTCTAGGGATTTCAGCGCCACCGACACTGTCATTTTATTGGTGCTGTTCATTAAAATTAGCGCAAACAAAAATTCGTTCCATGCATTGATAAACGTGTAAATGGCCACCGCCACGATGCCCGGCGATACAATCGGCAGCACAATTTTTACAAACACGCGGATTTTATTGGCCCCGTCCACGGTAGCGGCTTCCTCGATTTCAAGTGGCACCGTTTTAAAAAAGCCCACCAGCAGCCACACCGCATACGGCACCGAAAACGAAAGATACACAATTACAAGGCCAATACGCGTATTGGTAAGGCCCAGCTGCGCCATGATAATGGAATAGGGCACCGCCAGCAAAATGGGCGGAAACATATATGTGGTAATTAAAACGCGCGTCATTATCCGCCCAAAGCGCGGAAAAAAGCGCACAATGCCATACGCCGCCAGCGCCGACGCGGTAATGGCGATGCAGGTGGCCGCCAGCGCAACGAGCACACTGTTAAAAATGTTGGTGGCAAAGCCTAAATCAAAAATTACGGTTTTAAAATAATCCAGCGTAAACTCTTTTGGCAAAAACTGTGTGGGCGCGCCAGTGATTTCGCCTTTGCTTTTCACCGAGGACAGCAAAATCCACACCAGTGGAAACGAAGCGCATATCGTTAAGACCGACAGATAAAAATACGATATCGCAAAACCCAGTTTTGATTTTTTCATCCGTCTGCCTCCTTATCCCATTTGTCGAGTATTTTAAAGTAAAATACGCAAATCAGCAGTAAAAACAGCAAAAGCAGCACGGTTACCGCAGAGGATTTGCCGATTTGTTTTAATCCCCAGCCTAAATTATACGCATAGATGGGCACCGTAGTGGTAAGATCAGACGGGCCACCGCCGGTAATTAAGTAAATGGTGTCGAAATTGTTAAACACCCAAATGGTGCGCAGCACAACCAAAAGCCCCACCACCACTTTTACATGCGGCAGCGTAATGCGCACAAACGACTGCCATGCGTTTGCGCCATCAATTTGCGCGGCTTCGTATTGGTCGGTTGGCACCGTTTGCAGCGCTGAAAGCACATTCACCATAATCAGCGGCGCGCCAAACCAGATATTAATCATCACCAATGTGCCAAACACCAGCTCGGCGCTGCTTAAAAATTGGGGCACTGTGTCGCAGATGCCGATTTTTACTAAAAAATTTGGTAAAAATCCGTAAACGCCGTTTAAAATCCATTTCCAAGACAATGCCGTAACAATTGACGGAAACGCCCACGGAATAATCAGCGCCGTGCGGAAAAAGCCTTGCCCCTTTTTAATATGATTCAGCGCAAGCGCCGCCGAAAACCCAATAAAAATTTGCCCAAACAGCGAAAGCACCGTCCATTTTACCGAGGTGAAAAACGCATGACGAAACGCGGGATCTTTTAAAATATCCACGTAATTGTCCATGCCCACAAATTTATAATTCGGTTTAATTAAGTGCTTCGATGTAAAGCTGTAGAACAAGCTGGAGGTAATCGGGTAAATCAGCAAGGCCACCACAATCACCAGCGCCGGCAAGATGAACAGCAGCCCTGTAATATTCATCTTTTTCAAAAATCGTTTCAATCGTTTGCCCCCTCTTAAAACCGAGGCTGTATCACAAAAATTTGTGGTACAGCCTCGATTGCATACTAACCCAGTGTTTTAAACAGCTCGTTCAGCTTATCTTCGGCGGCCTTTGCGGCAGTTTCTACCGGTGTGCCTTTTAAAATAATTTCCTGGAACATGCCTTCAATCACATGCTGCGATGTCAAAAGCCCTGCTTCGGCGCGGGGGCCTTTTTCCATACCGATTGCCGTACCCTCGCCCACTGCTTTGCTGATAACCTGCATCGCGTTTGTAAACTGCTTAGAGGTGGGGTTGGCAAGAAATGCTTCGTTTGTAGAAATTTCTTTCAGCGCGGGCAGCATGCCCACAGGCACAGAATGTAAAAATTCTACATAGCGCTCGGGCTGATACAGATATTCCATAAAGGCTTCGCAAATTTCGGGATGCTTCGAGTTTTTCCAAATCACCATCGGGATATTGGAGGTTTCGGCGCCTACCTGCGGGTCGCCCTTTTTAATGGTGGGCAGCGGTGCGCAATCAATTTGCTCCAGCAGCGCGGGGGTGTTGGCGTTTACGCCGCCAATTTGGAAGCCAGAGTTGAAATCAAAGGCGTTTTTGCCCTGATAATATAAGGTAGCTTGATCCAACACGTTAAAGTTGATGGAATCTTTTGGGGAAACCTCTTTGTACATTTTTACCCAGTAGTTGATGCCGTCGATCGCGGCTTTGCTGGTAAGGTTGGCGCTGCCGTCATCTTTCAACAGGGTTTCGCCCGCGCTGCGCACATAGAAATTCAAATAGCGCGCGCCCATCATATCGTTTAAGCCAAACGGCACAGAGCAGCCATACACATCGGCGCTGTTAATTTTCTTGGCAGCGGCATACAGCTCATCCCACGTGGTGGGCACTTCCAAATTGTTGGCTTTCAGCAAATCTTTGCGATACCACATAACCTGTGCATGCGAATAGATGGGCACTGCATAGGTTTTGCCGTCTTTGGTCATTTCTTTTAAGGGAGCTTCATAAAAACGGTCGCGTCCCATTTTGTCGATAAAGGAATCCAGCGGGATAATCGCGTCCACATCCAACATTTCAACCACATGGTTTGGCAAAGCCGTGCTCATGTCGGGCACATTGCCAGAGGCAAGGCCGGTTGTCCATTTGGTGTAAAAATCAGCCCAGGAGAAGGTTTCGATGGTAATTTTTACGCCCGGATTTTCTTTCATAAAGCTATCGGCGGATTTTTGAATGCTCTCAAGGCGCGGGCCCTGTGTGAACGAATGCCAAAATGTAATATCGCCCTCTAGTTTGGCAGGCTCGGCCGCCGCGGGCACCGAAGCGGGCTTCGAGGTCGGCGTAGAGGCGGGCGCAGAAGGCGCCTTGCTGGCGCAGCCGGTCAGTATACCTGCCGCGATCACAAATGCCATTGCAAGAGAAAGTAGTTTTTTCATGTTATTCTCCTAATGTTTGTTGTGAATGTTGAATAAAAGCTTTCGCTTATTCGCTGTGATTCAAGTATATATGACGAATAAGGGAAAGAGAAGAGCATAAATCGCTTAATATTAGCACTATTCGATTAATTTATGGTTGAATTATTGTTTTATGCCCTTATAATGAGCGCGAGCGCTTGCGATATTCTTGTGGAGATATGCCAAAAGTTTCTTTAAAACAGCGCGCAAAATAGTTGGGCGTTTCATATCCCACGCTGTAAGAAATGTCGGATATGCGCTCATCGCTTTTTAAAAGACGGCGCGCAGCATTCATCATGCGCAGCTCTTTCATAAAATCTACAGGTGCTTTGCCCGTTTGTATTTTGAATAAACGGCGCAGCGAGCTTTCGCTCATTTCGGCCATTTGGCATAGCTGCTGCGTGGTCAACGTTTCCTGCGGGTGCGTAACAAGATAATCTATTACCACCGTAATGCGCGGATCCTGCCGAATGGCCGAGCGCTGCACACGCTGCTGGATTTTATGCAGCGTAAACATATTTTCCACGGCTTTTGCGCCGTTATCAACAGGCATGCTTGGCGCAGCACGCTCGGCAAGCTCCGACGCGATAAGCGATAAATACGCATTGGTGCGTAAATTTTTAATTTTATTATTGCTGATGGCGTTATTATATAGCTGCTCAAAATAGCCGCGCACCGTGGCATCCGTTATGGGGTTGAGCATCGGGATACCAAACAGCTCGTGCAGCATATTGCCCCCCTGCAATTCCAGCGGAGTTACAAAGCGCACGCTGATAAATTCGATATTTTCAATGGCGTGGCATTCCAGCGTGCAGCCCTGCGGGATATAAAACACATCATCCTTTTGCACGCGATATTCTGTGCCGTTGATGATAAATTTTGCCGCGCCAGACAAAATGTATCGAAACATGCAATAGGGCGGGCGGCTTTCGGGGTAAGACCATTTTTCAGAAAAGGAGTATCGGTCTGCATATAAAAAGGTTAAGCGAAAATTCGTATAAACGGACTCCATCATATCACCTCAGTTTACACTATACTATACTAATGCGCACAAATCAATTAAAATATAGTTGATTTTATATAGATGCTCTGCTATACTCGAATAAGATTACAGCGACAGGGAAGTGCTGAGCGTAAAAATGCATTTTTGTCGGCTTTTTTGCCTTGCGGCGCATGCAGGCAAGTGCAGGGCGCGCAGCATTTAAGAAAGGAATGGGATATACAATGGCAGCAGCGATGCAAGAAAACGCGGATCGGTTTTATCCGTCTGCGCAGGAGGTAGACGATTGGTGCAACGTCATTTGCGCGCGCACCGATGCCGTGACGGTGCAGGGGGAAGAGCTTACCATAAACAATATCACGCCGCCCTTTGGCAATGGGCCAAACGCACGCGTAAACACCTATGTGCGCTTTACGGCAAGCGATGGCCGCCGCGTATTTTACGGATATTTGCAGCGCGCAATCAGCGGGCCTGCGCCGCTTTTAATCAATTTGCCAGGCTATGGCGGCTGCATGAATTTGCATCCGCAAATTAGCGATATGGGCTATACGGTGCTGCATATTTCGCCGCTGGGCTATATTACGCCCGATGGAGAGGACAAAAGCCTGCAAGACGAAAACGGCAATTATCCTGTTTTGATGCACACCGCGCAAAACCAAGCGGGCGGCTATGCCGATTTTTTATCCGATTGCCTTTTGGCGATTCGCTGGGCCTCGGCATTGCCCGATGTGTATGCCGATCGCATTTCGCTTTACGGCACAAGCCAGGGCGGGGGCACCGCGCTTTTGCTGGCCTCGGTATTAAACAGCAAGGTGCGCTGCGTATGTGCAGATTTGCCGTTTTTAACGTCGTTTGCGCTTTCGGGGCTTGCGGGTGATGCATATGGCCTTTTGCAGCCGGTGCAGCAGGCGATGCCCGCGGCTGCTTTTTGGCACAATATCGGCTTTGCCGATACCCTCAGCCATGCACACCGCATCACTGTGCCCACCATGCTTTCGTGCGGCGGCAAGGACGATGTGTGCCCGCCGTGCACGGTAAACGCCTTATTCGATGCGCTTACCTGCACAAAACAGCTTTCGGTTTTAAACCATGTGGTGCATGGCCATTCACGCGAGAGCATGTTTTTGTTTTCGGCATGGCTGCGCATGTTTGCATAAAGTATAAAATATTAATTATAAAACACGGAGTATAAAAAACCGAGTGTAAGCTAGCGGCAAACTCATAGGCAAAGCATAGGGCGAAGCATAGGGCGAAGCATTCGGCGAAGATAGGGCAAAGCAGGGCGAAGCATTCGGCGAAGCAAAGGCAAAAATGAGGCTAGCATTCAGCACAGGGCATAAAAAAGCGGCAGAGCAAAATGATTTACATTTTGCTCTGCCGCTTTGATTGTTTTTCGGCTGCGAAACTGGGGTTTAATTGCAAAGGGCTATCAATGCCAGTGCATTGTACTTGGCATCTTTTATGCCTTGTAGCCCACGGCGTTTGCCAGCTCTTCGTCAATCACAACTACCACGTTTTCATGCATTTTCAGCATGGTAGACGGGTTTTGCGTTGTAATTTTATCATCCATAACAAGGCCCTTAATCGCGGGCACCTTGCCAAGCCCTGTGGCGGCCAGCACCACACAGCCGGCGGCTAAGATATCGCCCATGCCCATCGTGATGGCCATTGTGGGCACATCCTCTTTTTTCTCAAAAAAGCGCGCATTTGCCTCGATTGTGCTTTCGGTAAGCTGCTCGGTATGTGCCACGGCCACCAAATAGCTGTCGTTTGCTTCGTTAAAGGCGATATGGCCGTTATTGCCAATGCCCAAAAGCTGCAAATCGGCAGCGCCGCCCTCGCGCACCATGCGCTCAAGCTCGTTTGCATTTTCTTGTGCATCGCCCATGCCGCTTGCCACAAAGGTATTGGCTTTGTTGATATTGATATGATTAAACAAATTGGTGTCCATAAAATAGCGATAGCTTTGGTCGTGTGTGCCGGGGATGCCGCAATATTCATCCAAATTCACGGTACGCACATTTGCAAAATCCACTTCGCCCGCCTTGTTCATCGCAATCAGCCGTTGATAAATGGGCACAGGCGTGCCGCCCGTGGCAAGGCCCAGCTTTGCGTTTGGCTTTTTGTTCACAAGGTCTTTAATCATTTCGGCAATGTGTGCACAGGTATCCTCATAGCTTTTGGTTACAACTACTTTCATGTCAAAATCTCCTTTAATATAGATTCGTTTCATACAGCCCTGCATGCAAGATATCGGCTTTTAGCGCATGCCATTTACCACCCATTTGCGATAAAGGCTATTTTTCCTCGATGGTATAGGTGAAGGTGTATTCCGCCTGCAATGCCTTCACTTTTTCCTCGTTATCCTCAATAAAGCTTGGGGTATATACGCTTTTGCCCGCTTTTTTATACTCGTCCATAATTTCTTGCAGCTTTTCCCAGCATTCCTCATGGCGCGGCTCGTCTTTTTCATTTAGCTGAATAGCAAATTCGCGGTGTTTCGGGATTCTTGCTTTCATAAACATTCATTCCTTTATCTAAAACATTACAGATTTTCTTGTCGTTCTCTATTGTAACGGCTTTTGGGCAAAAGGTCAAGATATCCGGCAAAACGCGTGATAGCATGCACATAAAGATGAAAGGAAGTAAACGGTAAAATTGTTTTCATCTGCACCCGCCTTTAGCGGGCACAGTTACAGTTACGGCCGTGGGCATGCGATGCCCACAGCCTTAACCGTATCGTTCACTATTCGCTTAATTTATCAGCGTTTTTGCCAAATGGCTATACTGCCAGCGGCTATCGGCTTGGCCATCGGTATTGTAAGTGGCGCTCATATAAGCCAAAAGCGCTTTATCGCCGCGCTTTGCATCGTTTATGCGCCGCGCCGCAGGCACGCCGTCGTATCCGGCCTGCCAAAACACGTCGATGCCGTAATCGGGGATATTGCCCGCGAGATACTGTGCGGCGTTATAGCTTGTAATGATGCCGCCCACGTTTACCAGCAGCAAAAGCGCAAACCCCGCCGAAAATACGCCTAGCGACACGCGCGCCACCGAAAAGTGCACGCGACGAAAATTGGCGCAGCGCAAAAGCACCATCACAAACACAAGGGCCAAAAACGCCAAAAACACCGTGGTTAAAAAGCGCTTTGCCGTAAGGCCGTACACGCTGATATATAAAAGCATTTTGGCGCTGGCTGTGGCAATGAGCAAAAGCGTAAGCACGCTGATTAGCGCTGTAAACGCGCGCAAAACCTTGTTATCCGCCCATGCAACACGCGCAAACACCGCCGCAGCCGAAAGAAACAGCACGTTCATCGCGGCCACGCGGCAAAGCGCAAAAAAGCCGCTGCGCGCATATTCGGCATAGGGCACGCCGCCAAAGGTTTGCCCCGCAGACGCCGAAAACAGATGCCCCGCCTGCAAAACAATAAACAAACTATACACCGCCGAAAGCGTGCCCAGCACCACTGCAAGGCTGATATTGGGCACCACGCGCAGGGCATCGGCCTTGCGCTTTACATCCGCTTGCGGCATATGCGCCGCAAACGCGCTTTGGTATACAAGGCCAAACAAATACGCGCCGACCAAAAGCGCCAGCGCCAGCAGCATGCATTCGGCAGGGCTGATGCAATCTACCAGCCAGTTGATGAAATTGCCCGCCACGGCATCAAACACTGCATCCGCCGCTGAAAGCGCAGGTATCACCATACACAATAGGATAACGCTTGCCAAAGCGCCCAGCAAAACCGCCAAAACCGCTTGCCGTTTTACGGTACGCACGCGCTTTTTTAGCGCGCACAGCAGCGCCATCGGAAAATGCCCAAAGCCCACAATGGGAAAATAAAAAAAACCGCGCACGCCATCCGCCAAAAACGCGGCGCTGGTTTTGCCGCAAAGCAGCGCGTTTGTGGCACATAGAGTCCAATACACCGCCACCGCCAACAAAAACAGCAATTTACTGATGCCGAATAGGCTGTTTTCCCATAGGCTGAACGATATACCCACAGCCAAAAGCACGCAAAGCCAAAACCGATGCGCCTTTGGCGGCGTAATGTGCTTTGCATACAGATACAGCCGCACGGTTGCCACATAGGCAAACACATAAAGGCTTGCGCCCACACCATAGGTAAACAGCGGCGAAATTAGCTTTAAAAAGCCATATCCCAGCGCGTAAAACAAAAGCGCAAACAGCGTATCCAGTTTATCATACTGATAGGGCGTTTTGGGTGCGTTTAATAAAGGCGAGGCGTTTTCGCTCACCGCAATATTGTTTTCCATATTCCATTGTCCTTTCTTACTATCTGTGCGTTTATTCCTTTACATATTCGAGTAAATCACCGGGCTGGCAGTCCAGCTCGCGGCAAAGCGCCTCCAATGTAGAAAATCGAATGGCCTTTGCCTTATTGTTTTTTAAAATAGACAGATTCGCGCCCGTCAGCTCAATGCGCTCGGCCAGTGTGCCCGCGCCCACCTTTCGCTTTGCCATCATCACATCCACATTTACTACAATTGGCATCCTGTTTTCTTCCTCTCCATGTTCCTATATGGTAAAATCGTTTTCCGTTTTAATGCGCACCGCTTCGCTGAACACATTTTTTACAACGCGTAAAATCAGCCCCAAAAACGCCGCCATTACCGCAATGAGTAAAAACGGCAGATAATATAGCGCCGAGGCAAGGCACACCAGCCCTTCTGCAATGCAAAGCCATGAAAGCGCGCGCAAATTTTGCACATTGCCCTCCACAAAAATATCGCCGTTTGCAATCGCCCCCAAAAGCCGATGCAGTGCATACAGCGCCCCAAAGGCAAACACCGCCCCCGCGTAAACCGACACGAGCAAAAGCCCGCTTTTGCCAGCTAAATACTCGCTACGCCACGCGCAAAGCCATTTTGTCCACCACGGCGCCCCCACGCAAAGCACCACACCGATGGCCGCAAAAAGGCGCACGCAAAAAGCCGATAACGCCAAGCTTTTATCTTTATTCCACATTGTTTTTCCTCCCAATATGCTATTTGCTGTGATTCTGTGCCTATCATAGCACAGTGTATGCTGAATTGCAACAATTATTTATCGTTTTTCAATATATTTTTGTAAAAGTATAAATGATTCTGTTTTGACAAAAGCTACAATCAGAAAACAATGCACAAGGAGGGCTTGCCATGCGCACTACACACAATTCGCATTTACGCTGCCGCGACGCGGTGGCCTTTGGCATGTCGGAATATCGCCTTTTGCAGCTGGCCGCAAGCTGTGTAGTATGCGAAAGGCACGGCGTGGCCGAAGCCATTTTGCGCCGCGCGCGCCTGTATGATTTGCCGCTTTTGCCCGCGCTGCCCTGTAAGCCGATAAGCGCCGACAATGCCAAAACGGCGAGCGCCAGCGCAACACCCGCCGCGCAAAATGCGCATCAAACGCACAATCCGCCCAAAGCCGACACGCCAGATGAGGCCGACACCCAGCCCAAAGCGCCAACCCCGCACAAAACTGCCGCTGCCCCAAAATCTGCCCGTGGCGCCACCGAAGAAGCACTGCCCTTGCGCGGCGGGGAATGCGCTACGATAGACGGGCACGTGGTGTTGGTGGGCACGCTGCGCTTTATGCGCCAAAACGCCATTGATGTGCAGTTTGCGCTGGGGATATTGCGCCTTTTTCTTGCGCGCGGATACCTAGTGCGCCTTGTGGCGGTAGATGGCTGCCTTGCCGGCGTTTTGCCGATGAAGGCTTTAAATATATAAAAAGGCAAAGCCACAGCCCGTGGCTTTGCCCGCTTTTTGCACTTTTACACTTTGCGCCAAACCGCAAATGCCCTTTGCCAGCTTTATACCTCTTTTTTTACCATGCGCCAAACGCTCGTGGCTTTACCTTTTATGCGCTTTTTCGCTTTGCGCCAAACCGCGTGTAAGATATCGCGTAATACAGTAAACATATTCTTCCACTGGATAATTTTGCGCTTTTACATGTTTGCCGCGCTTTTGCACATACTAAAAGCAAGAAACACAATGGAGGTGAAACAGAATATGACATCGAAAGAGCTTTTATATGTACAAGACGCGCTGGGCCATGAGAAATTTTTGATGGAGCAATGCAAAGCAACCTCGGAGCAGCTGCAAGATAAAGAGCTTTGCAACTATGTGAAAAAGCTGGAAGCAAAGCACGACAAAATTTTCAACCGTTTATACAATCTTGTTTAAAAAGGGATGGGCTTTGAAAATGAATGACAAAATGGCAATGGAAAACATTTTAAATCTGGAAAAAGGCGTATGCGGCCTGTATTTACACGGCGCAATGGAAGCGGCCTGCCCCGAAGTGCTGTCGGCGTTTGATTCTTCTTTGAAGGATTCGCTTGGCATGCAAAGCGAGATTTACGCAAAAATGGAGCAAAAGGGCTGGTATGCCCCTGAGCAGGTAGAAAAACAAAAAATCACACAGGTGAAAAATCAGTTCGCCTCCAAGAAATAAAATCTTTTCAACAAAAGCCGCGCGCAGTGTGGAAAACTTCACACTGCGCGCGGCTTTTTTATGTGTGACAAATACCGTGTCGGAAACAGCGGGCGCACGGCGCGTTTTTCTCACACGAAAGGGCAGGGGGCTCATTGCGCTTTGTTTTTTTTACTTACGTATCAAGCAAAAAAATTCTCACAGGGCGCAATCTTTTTTCGTGCAAACGGGCAGAGGGTAGAGGAGAGAACACGCCACTATCTTTTTCGCACGTGCAAAGGGCAAGGAGGCGGCGCACGCGCTTTTTTCGCACGTGCACACGGGCAATGCCAATACAGATTTTTACACGATCGCAAAAAAATAACGACCGTTTTGTACAGGACAAAACGGTCGTTATAAGCAATCTGCTACAGTTCAATCTTGCCATACAGCGGGAAATCGCCGTCGCTGATGGTTTCGCTGCGTTTAGAGGCAACGGGTGCCGCGTCGCTAACGGGGCGGTCCTTAAACGTGCGCTCGGGCACGCCGGAGGGCTTATTAAAGCCGCCGCCCTGGCGCGGGCCACGCTCGCCGTTTTTGGCGTAGGCGGGGCGGGGGCCGCGGTCATTGCCGCGCTCGCCACCTTTGCCCGCGTATGGGCGCGAGCGATCGCCGCTTCTGCCTGTGCGCTCACCACGCTCAGAGCGCTCGCCGCGGTCATACCGTTCGGGAAGGCCGGGCTTTGCGTTTTCGCCTGTGGACAAAATCACCACGCGGCGCGTTGGGCCCTCGCCCGTAGATTCACTTTTTACGCCTGCCACTTCGCTAACAGCCGAGTGGATAATGCGGCGCTCATAGGGATTCATCGGCTCCAGCGCTTGCGCACGGCCTGTTTTGATTACTTTAGCGGCAATGCGCTGGGCAAGGCTTGCAAGGTCTGCCTCGCGTTTCGAGCGATAGCCGCCCACGTCTATGCCAATTTTGGCATAATCGCCGCCGATACGGTTGGCCACAAGGCCGCTCAAATACGAAAGAGCTTCCATCGTTTCGCCGCGTCGGCCAATTAAGGCGCCAACGTGCGGGCCGTCGATTTTTAAAATAATCACTTCGCCGCGTTTTTCTGCCGAAACCGTAATGTTAGAAACGCCCATTTTTTCGCAAATTTCGGATAAAAAGCCTGCTGCAAGCGCCGCTTTTTCGTCGGTGGCAATGTCCAGCGGCACGCCCGGCTCATCCGTGGTGTTTTCGTGCTTTGTGGCAGGCTTATCGGCTGCTTTTGGCGCAGCGGGCTTTGCCTCGGTGGGTTTTACGATGGCGGGCGCTTCTTTTGCGCCGGCGGTAGCCGCAGCCGCCTTTTTCGCGGCTTCTTCGGCCGCAAGGTCTGCATCGCAAATTACTTTTACTTTAGCGGGAATATTTTTAAACAGCTTTTTGGCGGGCATATCAATAATTTCCACGCTTACTTCTTCGCGGGTGAGGCCCAGCTCCACAAGGGCAAGCTCGGTTGCTTCCTCAACGGATTTACCAGTCATGATAATCTCACGCATAATCCATTACACCTTCCTGTCTATAGATTGCACGGCGCGCGCCACGCACGAACCGTGCGGTACAATATTAGTCGCCGTAGCGCGCTGCGTCCATTTCGCGCGCCTTTGCAAGCCGAATGCGGGCAAGCTCCGCCTCGGTGACATCCTTTACTTCCTCAACGCCTGCTTCTGTTTTAATCACAACTTGCTTTTCCTTTTTCTTTTCCTGTTTTTTGCGTTCTACTTCCTCGGCAAATTGCACTTTCATCACTTCGGGATCGTACATTTTTTTCAAAATAAACGATTGCAAGAAGCCAAACACGTTCGACGCGGTGTAATACAGCGAGAAGCCGCCCGGCACCTGAAAGCCGTATGTGGCAAACATGGCGCTCATAATCCACGGCATCCATTTCATGGCGCCCGTCATCTGCTGGCCAGACATCTTTGTGGTGATAAGCTGCACAGCAATCATGGTTACAAGCGACAAAATGGGCAGAATGATCGTCAGATTAAAGCCCAGCTCCGGAATAACCGAAAGATCGATGCCTAAAAACTGAAAGTTAAAATTGGCAATCATATCGGTTTTGTCGCCAAAAAACTCCATGTACTTTTCGGGGTTTGCGGCAACGGCTTTCATCATATCATTTTGCGCCGCGATATTGGCAATTTTGCCAGGGCCGATAATGCCCGCGGCGGTCATCGCGGCATTTACCACGTCCGCGCTGAAATGGAACAGGTACTGCAAGGGCTTATAAATAACCTCGATAAGGCCAAACAGCACAGCCATTGTAGCGAGCATCGGCAGGCATCCGCCTGTCATGGAGATATTATTCTCCTGCTGAAATTTCATCATTTCTTCTTGCTGGCGGTTTTTGTCGTTGGCCCATTTTTTCTGAATTTCCTGCATCATGGGCTGATAAACCGACATTTTCGCCGTGCTTTTTTGCTGCTTTACACTTAAGGGGAACATCAAAATCTTTGTGACAAGCGTAAAAATAACCAGCGTCCAGCCATAGTTTTGCACCACAAGATAGATCCACTCCATCAAGTAGCCCAGGGGCCATGCGATAACTCCAAAAATTTGTGACATAGAACGAATTACCCTTTCCTTGCCTCGCAGCGCGGCGCGGCTTGAGATTTTTATAGAAGAACCCGCGGCGCGCAAGGCGCAGGTTATAGAAGACTATTTTTCGTTTTTCCACTTGCCCTTTGGCGGCACAGGGTCAAGCCCCGCATGCCCATATGGGTTGCAGCGCAAAATGCGCCACACGGCAAGCAAAAGCCCTTTCACAGGGCCGTGCACGCGCAGCGCACCGATGGCATATTCGCTGCACGTGGGATAAAAACGGCAATTATTGCCCAGCATCGGTGAAATTAGCTTTTTGTAAAGGCGAATGGGCAAAATCAGCACTTCGCTGATGCCCCGCCATAAAAAACTGCCTATCGCTTGTATTTGCTTACGCATTGGTACAAATCCCTGCCTTTGCAAACAGCTTACGCAGCGTTTTTGCCACATGCCAGCTTTTACATTTGGGCGTTTGCCCGCGCGCCACCAGCACAATATCATAATTGCCCGCTTCGCGGGGGAGCACCTCGGCCAATGCTGCGCGCAGCACGCGCCGTGCACGATTACGCGTAACGGCATTGCCAATTTTTTTGCTGGAAACAATGCCCACGCGCGTTTTACCCACGCGGTTTTTGTTGACATACAAAACGGCTTCGGAGTGCACGAAGGATTTGCCCTTTGTATACGCGCGCACAAAATCACCGTTGCGCGTCAATACATGATATCGCATCCTGTTCCTCCTTAAAGCGCAAGTGGCGTTGCCGCTTGTGCTTTTGCGCTTTTTGATTTTGTGATACGCAAAAAGGCCACCGCAAAGTGGCCTTGAAACGCGGCAGAAAATGCCTGTTAATTAAGCGGTAAGTTTTGCGCGGCCTTTTGAACGGCGAGCACGTAAAACGTTGCGGCCACTTTTGCTCTTCGAGCGTACCAAGAAGCCGTGAACGCCGGAGCGTGTGCGTTTTTTGGGTTGAAATGTTCTTTTCATTTTCGTTCCTCCATTATTGTCTTGCGGCGTGCGGGAAACACCCCGCGTTACACACAGTTGAATCGCAAAAAGGCCTTTTTCTGTATTTTACCACAAAACAGCCTTGCAACATAGAAGTATACCCTATAAGCCCCTATTCTGTCAAGAAAATTTATAAAAAGATATAAATATATTACTATATATATGGATGTTTTGTATTGCCGAAAGTGCTGTTTTATGATACAATAATAATACTATTTTGTTTGGAGTTGTTTTTTCGTATGAATTCATTTGACGAGGTTTTCGGCGCAGTGAAAGACTATTGCAAAGAACGCGTAGTTGCCGCCACATATAACCTTTTTATCGACGGCATTGAGCCCGTGCAATTTGAGGGCAGCGTTGCCTGTTTGCGCGTGCGCTCGGATTTTTTAAAGGGCGTTGTGGCCGAGCGATATGCCGATTTGCTGCGCGAGGCCTTTAAAGCGCTGCTTGGCTTTGATGTACAGTTGGAATTTATTGTGCCGGATGCGCCCGCGCCTGTTACCCCTGCGGCAGAGGCAGCGGCTTCCTCTGGCGGCAATTATGATTTTACATTTGATAATTTTATTGTAGGCTCCTCCAATAAATTTGCACATGCCGCAGCGCAGGCTGTGGCGGCAAATCCGTCGGGGGCTTATAACCCGTTGTTCATTTATGGCGGCTCAGGGCTTGGGAAAACGCATTTGCTCAACGCCATTATGCTGGAAATCCGCAAAAATCATCCGGATTACAATATCGTGTACGTAGACGGCGAGCGCTTTACCAACGAGATTATTACCGCCATTCACGACAATACCACCGCCCAGTTTCATAACAAATATCGTGCGGCAGATATATTTTTGGTAGACGATATCCAGTTTATTGGCGGCAAAGAAAGCACGCAAGAAGAGTTTTTTCATACCTTTAACACGCTATACAACGCGGGCAAGCAAATTGTGCTTGTTAGCGACAGGCCGCCGAAAGAAATTAAAAGCCTGGAAGAACGCCTGCGCACGCGCTTTGAATGGGGGCTTACCGCAGATATCCAGCCGCCCGATTTTGAAACGCGCGTTGCCATCATCCGCCGCAAGGCCAATCTGCTGAACATGGAAATGCCCGACGATGTGGCCGAATATATTGCAAACCGCTTAAAAAATAATATCCGCCAATTAGAAGGCGCTGTTAAAAAGATGAATGCGTATCGCCTTTTAGAGGGCATTCAGCCCGTGATTGGTGCGGCGCAAAATGCCATTAAAGACATATTAAACGAATCGCAGCCCGTGCCCGTTACCATTGAAAAAATTGTTAGCGAGGTGGCGCGCACGTATGGCGTTACCGCGGCTGATATCCGCGGGCGTAAGCGAAATGCCGCCATTTCTAACGCGCGCAAAACCAGCATGTACGTGGTGCGTGAGATTACAGGCATGAGCATGGAGGAAATCGGCAGCGAATTTGGCAATCGCGACCATTCCACGGTGGTATACTCGCTTAGCGAGGTAGGCCGCAAGCTCGAAACGGACAAGCGCATGCGTGAAACCATCGAGGATATTATCAAAAATGTGCGCACCTAATTTTCCACAATTGTTTCAACATTCAACATGCTTTTTAAACCGAAATGTGGAAAGTTTTTGCGATGTGCACCTTTTAAACATTTTTTAAACGACTTTGCCTGCAAACACATTCTTGGTTTTGAATAAGCGCTGTGCGCGTCTATCTGCTGATTCAACATTTCAACAGCCCCTACTACTACTACTATTCTTATATTTTGTTTTGCATCATTTTTTTAAAGAAACGGAGTGTTCACATGAAAATCATTTGCAACAGACAAACGCTCACAAATGCTATAGCGGGTGTATCCAAAGCCGTAACGGTGCGCTCGGCCGTGCCTGTACTAGAGGGCATCCACATGAAAGCCGATGGCTTTGCCATTACGCTAACGGGGTATGACCTTGAAATGGGCATTACCACAACACTGGAAGCCAATGTGCTGGAGCCGGGCGAGGTTGTGCTTTCGGCAAAGCTTTTGGGTGATATGGTGCGCGGGCTTAATTCTACGGAAGTGGAAATTACTTCCAACGAAAACAATGCAACCAGCATCCGCGGCGGCATTACTGAATTTGATATCATGGGCATGAACGCCGAGGATTATCCCGCGATGCCGGCGCCCGGCGCAGACGAAACGCTAAAGATAAACGCAGCCGTTTTAAAAGAAATGATTGAAACCACGCTTTTTTCTGTTTCGCAAGACGATAAAAAGCCTGCCCATACAGGCGAATTATTTTCCATCGAAAAGGATAAGCTGACGGTAGTAGCGCTGGACGGGTACCGCCTTGCCATTATTGAAAAGGCAAATCCCGCGCAAAAAGAAATTGATATCATCATTCCCGCAAAAACCCTTAGCGAGGTATCAAAGCTGTTAACCGATGACACTTTAGACGTAATTATTTCGGCAAATCGCCGTTTTATTGTGTTTACTGCGGGCGATTATACCATTATCAGCCGCTTAATAGAGGGCGAGTTTTTGGACTACAAGCGCGTAATCCCCGAGGGCTTCAAAACAAAGGTTGTTTTGGATGTGCGCGATTTTGTATCGTCTATTGAGCGCGCAAGCCTTATCATCACCGAGCGATTAAAAAACCCGCTGCGCATTTTATTTGATGATAAAATTACCATTCGCTGCCAAACCACACTGGGCAAGGTTGTAGATGAAATGGAGGCAAAAATAGAGGGTGAAGCCGTAGAAATTGGCTTTAATAACCGCTATTTATTGGATGCGCTGCGCCATTCGGGCTGCGACAAGCTGGTATTGGAAATCAATGGCCCGCTATCGCCCGTAAAGGTGATTCCCGAAAACGGCGGCGATTTTATTTTTCTGGTATTGCCGGTGCGCTTTAAAAACGATTAAACACTGCACGCTCCCAAGAAAGGAACGCACATGAGAAAAGTACCCATAACAACAGAATATATCAAGCTGGACGCGCTATTAAAATACACAGGGGTTTGCGGCACCGGCGGCGAAGCAAAGGCTGTTATTCAAGAAGGCATGGTAACGGTGAACGGCGAGGTATGCACACAGCGCGGCAAAAAGCTGGTTAAGGGCGATAAAATTCAATTTGACGAAGAAGAGATTGAGGTAATCGCAAAGTGAAGCTCGAAAGCCTTTGTGTAACCGATTATCGCAATATCAAACAGGCCTCTTTGTCGTTTTCAGACGGGTTAACCGTTATTTGCGGCAAAAACGGGCAGGGCAAAACCAATCTTTTGGAAAGCATTTGGCTTTTGACAGGCTCTAAAAGCTTTCGCGGGGCAAAGGACGCAGAGCTAATTCGCAAAGAGGCCAATTTTGCAATTGTAAACGGCACATGCAGCACAGGCCAAAGCGAAACGAATATTCATCTGCTGATTGGCAGCGAGGCAAGCGAAAAAAAGGGAAGAACAGCCAAAACAAACGGCGTGGATATCGGCAGGGCTACCAATCTTGCCGGCATATTTACAGCCGTTGTATTTGAGCCTGGGCATTTAAGCCTTGTAAAAGGCAGCCCCGATGGCCGCAGAAAAATGATTGACGCAGCCATTTGCCAATTGTATCCGTCGTATCTTTCTGTGCTGCGCAAATACACAAGGCTGATTACGCAAAAAAATGCGCTTTTAAAAAGCCGCGAGAGTATGCGCTATAAAATCGACCTTTTGGATGTGCTGGATAAATCGCTTGCACAAAACGGCACCGAGATAAGCCGCCGCAGGCGCGAGTATTTAGAAATGCTGTATCCGTTTGCAAAAGGCGTTTACCAAGAAATTGCAAAAGGCAGCGAAACATTGGCGCTGCAATATCAGCAAAGCTTTGGCAGCGAGGGGCTTGCGGCACAGCTTTTACAAGCGCGAGAAACCGATTTGCGCGCGGGATTTTGCACCGCAGGGCCGCACCGCGAAGATTTTACAATTTTTTTATCCGACACCGAAGCAAAAACCTTTGCCAGCCAGGGCCAACAGCGCAGCTGTGTGTTAAGCTTAAAGCTGGCCGAGGCCGCCGTGGCAAACGCCGTTACGGGCGAGCATCCTGTTATGCTGTTTGATGATGTATTGTCAGAGCTTGACCATGAACGGCAAGCGTATCTGCTGGACAATATGGAAAATAAGCAAACGATTGTTACCGCCTGTGATGCCGAGATTTTTCATAAAACAGGCGGGGCTGTATATGAGATGAACAGCGGGCAATTAACACAGCGCATCCTATAAACAGAAAGGACGCTTTGCGATATGTATTTGCATCTTGGGCAGGAAACCATTGTAAACACGCAGGACGTGCTGGGCATCTTTGATATAGACGCAACCTCCATTTCTAAGCACACGCGTGATTTTTTAAATCAAGCCGAAAAAAACGGCAAGGTGATCAATGTATCGCAGGAATTGCCAAAAAGCTATATCGTAACCGGCACGGGCCCCGCAACAAAGGTGTACATCAGCCAAATATCGCCCACCACGCTGGTGAAGCGCAGCGGCTATTTGGAAGATATGAAGATAGAGAAAAAAAAGGAATGGTTTTAAATTTGAAGGAACGCTCTTTCAAATCGGAAAGGAATGTTTGTATTAATGGCAGAAAATAAGCAACACGAATATGACGGCAGCCAAATTCAAGTGCTGGAGGGCCTTGAAGCAGTGCGCAAACGCCCCGGCATGTATATTGGCTCTACAGGGCCGCGCGGCTTGCATCATCTGGTGTATGAAATTGTAGATAACGCAATTGATGAAGCACTTGCCGGTTTTTGCAATCATATCGAAGTATCCATTTTAAAGGATGATATCATCGAGGTTACGGATAATGGCCGCGGCATCCCAGTGGATATTCAGCCAAAGCTTGGCATTCCCGCCGTTACCGTGGTTTTTACCATTCTGCACGCGGGCGGCAAATTTGGCGGCGATAATTCCGGCTACAAGGTAGCGGGCGGCTTGCACGGCGTAGGCGCAAGCGTTGTAAACGCGCTGTCTGAATGGCTGGAAGTAAGCGTGGTTAAAGACGGAACCGAATATTGCCAGCGCTTTCAGCGCGGCGTAGAGGATGCCCCCTTGCAAATGATTGGCAAAAGCGACAGGCAAACAGGCACACGTGTGCGCTTTAAGCCCGATGCAGAAATATTTGAAGAGCTATTATATGATTACGACATTTTGCTTACGCGCCTGCGCGAAGAGGCATTTTTAAATGCGGGTGTGCGCATCACGCTTTCTGACATGCGAAACGAAGAAGAAGTGAAAGAAAGCATGTGTTACGAGGGCGGCATACGCAGCTTTGTGGATCATATCCACACACGCAAGCAAGTTACCGTGCTGCACCCCGATGTAATTTATCTGCGCGGCCAGCTGAACGACAGTATTGCTGAAGTGGCACTGCAATATAACGACAGCTATAACGAATTGATTTTATCGTTTGCCAATAATGTGCACACGCCCGACGGCGGCACGCACGAGCAAGGCTTTAAAAACGCCATTACGCGCGTATTTAATGATTTTGGGCGCGAAAAGGGCTATATTAAAGAAAAAGACGATAATTTACAAGGCAACGATGTGCGCGAGGGCCTTACTGCGGTGATCAGCGTAAAGCTGACAGACGCACAGTTTGAAGGGCAAACCAAAGCAAAGCTGGGCAACACCGAAATACGAGGCCTTGTAGAAGGCATGGTATACGAAAAGCTGAAAGAGTTTTTTGAGGAAACACCGGCCGTGGCAAAAGCCATTTACGAAAAAGCGCTGAACGCCGCCCGTGCGCGTGAAGCCGCAAAGCGCGCACGCGAGCTTGTGCGCCGTAAATCCGCGCTGGAATCCAGCCGTATGCCCGGCAAATTGGCCGATTGCCGCGAAAAAGACCCCGTTAAAACCGAAATATACATCGTTGAGGGTGATTCGGCTGGCGGCAGCGCCAAGATGGGCCGCGATTCAAACATCCAAGCCATTTTGCCGCTGTGGGGTAAAATGCTAAACGTAGAAAAAGCACGGCTTGACAAAGTATATGGCAATGAAAAGATGATGCCGGTGGTAACGGCGCTGGGCTGCGGCCTCGGTGACGATTTTGATTTATCGCGCCTGCGGTATCACAAAGTGTTTATCATGGCCGATGCTGACGTGGACGGCTCGCATATTTGCACGCTTTTGCTCACGTTTTTCTTCCGCTTTATGCGTCCGCTTTTAGATGGCGGGCATGTGTATATTGCGCAGCCGCCGCTATTTAAAATGGTGCGCGGCAAAGAAATCCGCTATGCCTACAATGAAGCAGAAATGAGCCGTTTTTCCGAAGAGATGGGGCAGGGCACAAAAATTAGCCGCTATAAGGGTCTTGGTGAGATGAATCCCGAACAGCTTTGGGAAACCACGATGAACCCCGAAAATCGAGTGATTGTACAAATCAGCGTAGAGGATGCCGCCGCCGCAGACGAAACCTTTACAATTTTGATGGGCGACAAGGTAGAGCCGCGCAAAGAATTTATCGAGCAAAACGCGCAGTACGTGAAAAATTTGGATATCTAATGCAGTGCTTTGCATTTGCCGCGCTAACACCGCCGCAAAACGCGCGCCGTATTGATGGCGGCTGCAAACAAGGATAAGCAAACACATCTCAGACAAAAGCGTCCCCAGAAAGGAATGGTCATTTTAATGAGTGAAGAGTTTACAAATATCGGCGGAACAAAGCTGATTGTTCGCGATATCGAAAAAGAAATGAAAACAGCGTTTCTTGAATACTCGATGTCGGTTATCGTTGCGCGTGCGCTGCCCGATGTGCGCGACGGATTAAAGCCTGTGCATCGGCGTATTTTATACACCATGCACGAAATTGGCAACGATGCGTCCCGCGCATACAAAAAATCCGCCGAAACGGTGGGCGCTGTGCTGGGCTCGTATCACCCGCATGGTGATGCCTCGGTATATGACGCAATGGTGCGTATGGCGCAGGATTTTTCGTTGCGGTATCCGCTTGTGGACGGGCAGGGTAACTTTGGCTCTGTTGATGGCGACCCCCCTGCTGCCTATCGTTACACCGAAGCGCGCATGAGCAAAATTGCGGTTGATTTATTGACCGACCTTGAAAAAGACACCATTGATTGGGTGCCCAACTACAACGAAGAAAAGCTAGAGCCATCTGTTTTGCCCAGCCGCATTCCCAATCTTTTGGTAAACGGCTCTACAGGCATCGCGGTGGGCATGGCCACCAATATTCCCCCGCACAATCTTTGCGAAGTTATCGACGGTGTAATTTGCCTGATTGATAATCCCGAATGCGAGCTTGCCGATTTGATGGAGCACATCAAAGGGCCGGATTTCCCAACGGGCGGCATCATCATGGGGCGCAGCGGCATTCGCGCGGCCTACGCCACGGGGCGCGGCAAAATCACATTGCGCGGCAGAGCAGAAATTGAAGAAAAAGCAGGCGGCCGCTTTCATATTATCGTTACGGAAATTCCGTACATGGTCAATAAATCGCGCCTTTTGGAAAGCATTGCCGATTTGGTAAAGGATAAAAAAATCGAGGGTATTTCGGACTTAAATGACGAATCCAATCGCGAGGGTATGCGCATTGTGATTGAATTAAAGCGCGAGGCAAACCCGCAGGTGATTTTAAATCAGCTTTACCGCTACACCCAGCTGCAAGACACCGTTGGTGTTATCATGCTTTCACTGGACAAGGGCATCCCCAAAGTGATGAACTTGAAAACCATGCTTGAAAAATATCTTGCGTTCCAAGACGAGGTTATTCGCAGACGCACCTTGTTTGATTTAAAAAAGGCGCAGGAACGCGCGCATATTTTAGACGGCTTAAAACGCGCCACCGATGTAATCGACGCGATTATCGCCGCCATTCGCGCATGCAAGGGCGGGCAGGCCGAGGCAAAACAGGTTGTGATGGAGCAATTTGGCTTCGACGATGTGCAGGCCGCCGCGATTGTGGCGTTCCGCATCGGCCAATTGGCTGGGCTGGAAATTATGAAAATCGAAAACGAATTGGCTGACCTTGAAAGCAAAATCAGCGCATGGAATGCCATTTTGGCAGACGACGCGCGCGTTTTGGCCATTGTGCGCGAAGAGCTTTTGGCTTTGCGCGCCAAATACGGCGATGACCGCCGCACCGAGATTGCGCATGTGTCGGGCGAAGTGGATATCGAGGATTTAATCCCTGTAGAGGAATGCGTATTCACCTTGACACACGCGGGTTATATCAAGCGCCAGCCATCCGACACCTATCACACACAAAAGCGCGGCGGGCGCGGCATTGTGGGGCTTTCGCGCAAGGACGAAGACTTTGTGGAAGAGCTGTTTGTTGCATCCACGCACGATTATATCTTATTTGTTACCGACATGGGCCGCATTTACCGTATGAAGGGTTACCAAATTTATGAGGGCAGCCGCACATCGCGCGGGGTAAACATTGTAAACCTTTTGCCCTTGCAAACTGATGAAAAGGTAACCTCGATGCTGCGCGTGGCAGACGGCAACGACGCAGGATATCTTGTGATGGTTACAAAGGCGGGCATTATCAAGCGCACGCTTTTATCTTCCTACAGCAATATCCGTAAATCGGGTTTAATTGCCATTAACATCAACGAGGGCGATGCCCTTGCATGGACGCGCATCACAACCGGCGAGGATGAGCTGATTGTGGCCACGCGCGATGGCATGGCCATACGCTTTAACGAAAACGACGCACGCGTTTTGGGCCGCACGGCAACGGGCGTGCGCAGCATCCGCTTAAAGGCGGGGGACAGCGTAGTTGGCGTAGGCGTTGTGCGCGAGGGCGCAACAGTGCTTACAGTTACCGAAGAGGGCAAGGGCCGCCGCACCAATATTGCCGATTATCGCACGCAGTATCGCGGCGGTAAGGGCATTCGCAACTATGGCGATAAAGGCAAGGTAGCCAATATTAAGGTAATTGACGAAACAGACGATATTATTTTAATCAGCCTTGAGGGCATTATTATTCGCATGCAAGTAAGCGACATCAACGTGCAAAGCCGTTATGGCTCTGGCGTTCGTGTAATGCGTTTGGGCGAGGGCGATCGCGTGGTTACCGTGGCGCGCACCGAGCACAGCGACGAGGAAGAGCTGGCAAAGCCCGAAATCGAGAGCGAGGAAGAGCTTTCGGCCGAGGAAATTGCACGCCTTGAGGCCGAAGACGCTGCCGCCGACGCAGACAGCGTAGACGAACTATCCGCAGAATAACAGCATTTACACCTTGTTGCTTTCTTGCAAGCTGCGTTTTTTAAAAAAGCGCGCTTGCAAGCGGCACGGTGTACAATACAATTACGCGGCAGGCGCGCCTGTCAATTTATAATGAAAGAAGATTTTATTTTGAAAAACACAAAAACCGTTTCCGCAATTTTATTTGGTGTCCTGTTTGTTTTACAGGCATTTTTGATGACACCCTTGCTTTTGGGCTATTCCATTGCGAATGTGCCGTTATTTTTGCTGGTAGAATTTGTAGCCATTTTTGTTTTTGGCGCCATTTGCATCAAGCTGTTTTGCAATGCTGATGCCGTAAGCTGCACATTTAAAAAAGTGCTTAGCACAGGCACCGTGCTGTATTTTTTACTCACGGCCATTTGCTATTCGCTGGAGCTGAATGTGATTATCCAAACGCTTGGCACAATGGTGCCTGCATGGGGGCAAACCGTGGTGCCCGCAGCGATTGCACTTTGCGTAAAAATTGTGCTGATTTTGGCGGCAGTGGCAATGGTATTAAGAGAGCCGCAGGTTTCTGAGGTAATGCTGGAGTTTGACGAGGCAAAAGACGTCAAAACCCTGATGGATGAAGCCGCCGTTAGCGAAGTAATTGAAGCCATTGAGGCAAAAGAAGAGGAATAAAAATACGATTTCCGGAAAGGAACGAATAAAAATGGAGTTATGGGGCGCAGAACGCGATAAAAAAGAACGCGAGCAACAGGACTTACTGGCAAAATACAAAATGGAGTATATCGGCCACGGGCCAAAGGCCACCGGCTTTTTGGCAAAAACCTTTAAGATGAAGCCCGGCCTTTATGCGCGCTGCACACAGTGCGGCAGCTTTGTGGAGCTTGCGTCAAAGCACGAGGACAGATGCATTTGCGGCAGCCTGTTTAAGGACGAAAGCGGGCAAAAATTTGGCTCGGCATTCGGCGACAATGAGATCGAAATTTACAAGGCCGTGCAGAAATAGCAGAAGATAGGATTATCATGGAGCATACAATAGCCGCGCTCGCCACCCCGCCGGGGGTGGGGGGCATTGCGGTTGTGCGCATTTCCGGCGAAAACGCTATCGAGGTAGCAAGCAAGGTGTTTACCCCTTTTCATAAGGAGAAAACACTGGAGAAAGCAAAGGGTTACACCGCGCTTTTTGGCAGTTTTATTGAAAACGGCCTAAAGCGGGACGAGGTGATAGCCCTTGTTTTTCGTGCGCCGCACAGCTATACGGGCGAGGACGTGGTAGAGCTTTCGTGCCACGGCGGCAGCGAGGTGGCGGCGGCGCTTTTGCGCGCGGTGTACACCTATGGTGCTGCGCCCGCCGCAAAAGGCGAATTTACAAAACGCGCCTTTTTATCGGGGCGCATTTCGCTTACCGAGGCGGAATCGGTGATGGATTTAATCAATGCCAATTCGCAAAGCGCCGCAAAAGCGGCGGCCAGCGCGATGAATGGTGCGTTATATCGCGAAATACAAAGCGTGCAAGCGTCACTGCTAACACTTTGCGGCCATATCGCGGCTTTTACTGATTACCCTGAAGAGGATGTCAGCGCGCTTTCGCCTGATGAAATGCTGCCGATATTACAAAGCGCCCATGCAATTTTATTGCAATTAATCCAAAATTACGATGCGGGCGCTTTGCTGCGCCGCGGCGTGGAAACGGCAATTGTGGGCAGCCCCAATGTAGGAAAAAGCACGCTATTAAACCTTTTATCGGGATTTGAGCGCGCAATTGTTACGCCGCTTGCGGGCACTACACGCGATGTGGTGGAGCAAGAAATTCGCCTTGCCGATATCACGCTGACATTGGCCGACACGGCAGGTATCCGCGAAACCGAGGATGTGATTGAGGCCGAGGGCGTTCGGCGCAGCTTTGCGCGCATGGAAAATGCGGCCTTTATTTTAGCCGTGTTTGACGCAAGCGTGCCTGCCACGCAGCAGGATATCGCCCTTGCCGAAAAATGCGCGGGCCGGCCGGCTTTAGCGGTGCTGAATAAAAGCGATTTGCCCGTGCAGTTTGATACAGCGGCGATTGCGCCATATTTTAAAACGATTATTACGATAAGCGCTGAAAACCGCGCTTTTTTACAAACCGTGTCGCAGGCTGTTTTGCAAGCGCTTGGCGCAAACGATTACGACACTAGCGGCGCGGCTTTGGCAAACGAGCGCCAGCTTTTGGCGGCGCGCGCGGCCTGCGAGGCACTTGGCGATGCAATCAGCGCTGTGCAAAACGGCATAACGCTGGACGCAGTAGGCGTTTGCATCGACGATGCGCTGGCGTCGCTTTACACCCTTACGGGGGAAAACGCAAGCGACGCAGTTATTGATGAAGTGTTTGCAAAATTTTGCGTGGGGAAATAGAGTTTAGAGGTCAGAGGTCAGAGGTCAGAGGTCAGAGGTCAGAGGTCAGAGGGTAGAGGGCAGAGAATGGAAAAATACATTTTAGGCGAATATGATGTGATTGTCATCGGCGCGGGGCACGCGGGCATCGAGGCCGCGCACGCGGCGGCTACGCTTGGCGTGCGCACGGCGCTGTTTACGCTTTCGCTGGATGCAGTGGGCAATCTGCCGTGCAATCCGTCTATCGGCGGCACGGCAAAGGGGCACCTTGTGCGCGAGGTGGATGCGCTGGGCGGCGTGATGGGTATTGCCGCAGACGCCACATTTTTGCAAAGCCGTATGCTCAATTTGGGCAAAGGCCCTGCCGTGCATTCGCTGCGCGTGCAAACCGACCGCAGCCGTTATCATCTTTATATGAAGCGCCTTTTAGAAAACACCGAAAATTTAGAGATAAAACAGGCAGAAATTACCCAAATTGACACAAAAAACGGGGCCGTATGCGGCGTTTATACAAAGCTAAACGGGTATTACCTTGCTAAAAAAATTATTATCGCCACAGGCACCTACCTCGGCGGCAAAATATTTGTGGGCGAGGCGGCATTTGCTTCGGGGCCCGATGGGGTATCGGCTGCAAATGCGCTTACCGACAGCCTGCGTGCGGCAGGCGTGCCCATTCGCCGCTTTAAAACAGGCACGCCCGCGCGTGTGCACAGGCGCAGCATTGATTTTTCAAAGCTGGCGGTGCAGCCGGGCGATGCGCACATTATTCCGTTTTCGTTTATGACAAATGCGCCTATGCAAAATACAGTGGATTGCCACATTGCCTATACCAACGAGGCAACACATGCCGTTATCCGCGAAAATTTGCATCGTTCGCCTTTATACGGCGGCAAAATTGAGGGCATCGGCCCGCGATATTGCCCCTCGATTGAAGACAAGGTTGTGCGCTTTGCCGATAAAACACGGCATCAATTGTTTATCGAGCCTTGCGGCGAGGACACGGAAGAAATGTATCTGCAAGGCATGTCCTCCAGCCTGCCGGAAGATGTGCAATGTGCGATGTATCGCACAATTGAGGGCTTTGAGCAATTGGAAATTATGCGTCCGGCCTACGCCATTGAATACGATTGCACGGACCCGCTTGCTTTAAACGCCACGCTGGAGTTTAAAACCATTTGCGGCTTATTTGCGGCAGGCCAGTTTAACGGCACATCGGGCTACGAGGAAGCCGCGGCGCAAGGCCTTTTGGCGGGCGTGAATGCCGCGCGCACCGTAAAAGGGCAGGAGCCAATTATTTTAAAACGACAGGAAAGCTATATCGGCACCCTTGTGGATGACCTTGTTACAAAGGGCGTGCTGGATCCGTATCGCATGATGACGAGCCGCAGCGAATATCGTTTGTATTTGCGGCAGGATAATGCCGATGCGCGTTTAACGCCGCTTGGGCGCGAGCTAGGCCTTGTTAGCGATGCGCGCTGGGCGCTGTTTGTGCAAAGCAGCGAAGCAAAAGCCGCCGAAACGGCGCGTTTTAACAGCACGATTATCAAGCCCAAACAGGCCGAAGCCCTGCTTTTAGAAAAGGGCGAGCAATTGCTGGTAAGCGGGTGCACGGCGGCCGATTTGCTGCGCCGCCCGTCCATTGGCTATGCGGATATCGTTTCGATGATTGGCGCGGGGGCAAACATTACGCCTTTTGCGGCGGCTGCGCTTGAAACAGATATCAAATATGAGGGCTATATTAAGCGCCAAAAAAGCCAAATTAAAACCGTGAAAAAGCAGGAAAACGCTCAAATTCCCGCCGATTTTGATTATGCGCCGCTAAAGGGCCTGCGCCTAGAGGCAAGAGAAAAGCTGGCCAAAATCCGCCCCGTGTCTTTGGGGCAGGCAGCGCGCATTCCGGGGGTTTCGCCCGCGGATATCGCGTGCTTGGCCGTGGCGCTGCACAGCTTTTTACAAGCCGAAACGCCGAAAAACTAGCGCAAAATGCTGTTTTGCGCTTGCCGATAAGCGGATGCCAAAGCAAGTTTTAAAATAGCGCTATTTTGAATTTTTTTGCATCCGCTTGTATCTCTTTTGTGTTCTCTTGCATCCCTTTGCATCGCCCTCGCATCGAAAGGAGTTTAAAGCATGATTGATAAACAACGCTTTTTACAAAAAGCCGCCGCTTATGGCATTGATGCCACGCATTGTGTGGATGCGCTTTGCCGCTATGCCACGCTACTGGTGGAATATAATGAAAAGGTAAACCTTACAGCCATCACCGATGCCGAGGGCATTGAAAACAAGCATTTTATCGACAGCCTTTTGTTTGCTGCGCAAAAAGAAGTGGCCGGCAAAGTGGTGGATGTGGGCACTGGCGCGGGCTTTCCTGGCATTGTGGCAAAGCTGTATAAGCCCGAAATTGCCCTTACGCTGATGGAGCCAACGGGCAAACGTGTCGAGTTTTTGCGCTATGCCTGTGAAACACTGGGCATTCAAGCGGAACTGGTAAAGGAACGTGCCGAAGAAGCCGCGCGTAAAAAATGGCGCGAAACGTTTGATATTGCTACGGCGCGCGCCGTTGCATCTTTGCCCATGCTGTGCGAATATTGCCTGCCGCTGGTAAAAACGGGTGGCCTTTTTATTGCCATGAAGGGCGACGCCGCCGAGGAGCAAAGCGCGGCCGCAGGCGCTATTGAAAAGCTGGGCGGCGCGTATTTGCGCCAAGAAGCGTTTACTTTGCCGGATGGTGCCGCACGCTGCCTGATTTTTACACAAAAAATATCGCACACACCGCCTGTTTATCCCAGAAATGGCGGTAAAATCGCAAAGGCTCCCTTAAAATGACACGGCATTGTCGTTTTGTGTAAATGGAAATAACTGGTAATCATAGCATATTTGTGATAAACTTGTCCCAGTGGCAAGAATCATCACGGATATGCTATTTTTATTTGTTTGTTGGGCACAGGAAATCCCTCGAGAAAGGAATGGCAGCAAAATGAAAGAAAAGATTAAAAAGCAAACAGATGTTGTGCTTTTACCGCTGGATACAATATCGCCCTCGCCGTTTCAGGCAAGAACCGTATTTAAAGAAGACGAAATTAAAAAGCTGGCTGTCAGCATTTTGCAAAACGGGCTTTTGCAGCCCATCAGCGTGCGCGGCACAGTAGACGGGCGATATCAGCTTATCGCGGGGGAGCGCCGCTTGCGTGCATGCAAAATGGCGGGCATGAGCTGCATTCCCGCTATTGTGTGGACAGTGGACGACGAGCGCAGCGCAGCGCTGGGCTTGCTGGAAAATATTCAGCGCGAGCAACTAAATCCGTTTGAACAAGCCCGCGCACTGCGCGAAATTATCAAGCTTTGGGATTGCACGCAAGAAGTGGGCGCGCACCGCTTGGGGCTGTCGCAATCTGCCTTAGCCAATAAGCTGCGCATTTTGGCCCTTAGCGCAGAGCAAGAGCGCATTTGCACCGAAGCAAATTTAACCGAAAGGCACGCGCGCGCAGTGCTGCGCCTAGAGGATGAAGAGCAGCGCACAAAGGTGCTGGAAAGTGCGGCAAAAAACGGCTACACCGTGATGCAAACCGAAGAGATGGTGTATCGCATTTTACAAAACAAAACAAAGCCGCAGCGCAAGGTAATGGTGCGGGATGTGCGCATATTTATTAATACCATTAATAATGCCATTAAAACCATGATATCAGGCGGCGTGCCGGCCACCAGCACAAAGCGCGAGGAAGAAGAATATATCGAATACACGGTGCGCATCCCAAAAATCAGCTCAAAGCTATAATAGCCCAAAAAGGCTGCAATGTTCCACGTGGAACATTGCAGCCTTTTTCATTGCACCCTTTTCTTTTTATTCAATATGAAACGAAATGCTACACCATTGCTCTTAGCAAGTACGATTATTTGTTCCACGTGGAACATGGAGGCTCTTATTCTTTCGTGTAATCTGCCATCTAAAAAGCACAAAATTTGTTCCACGTGGAACATTTGCGCTTTTACAATGCAATTTTTGCGCGATTTATTGGTTTTGCTGTTTGCAATCATACAAATTTGATGCTATAATGATTTTCACAGCATGTAAACAGGAAGATGCCTGTTAAAATAGGAGTTGAAGCATTTGGGAAAAATTGTGGCGGTTGCCAATCAAAAAGGCGGCGTGGGCAAAACAACCTCGGCGGTCAATTTGGCCGCATGTGTTGCAGCACAGGGCAAAAAGGTACTGATTGTGGATTTGGATCCGCAGGGCAACACCACCAGCGGCTTTGGCTTGCAAAAGCGCGGCGTGGAGCGCAGCGTATATCAGCTGCTCATCGGCTCTATGAGCGCAAAAGAGATTATAGTTCGCACGCAGTTTCGGGTGGATATTATCCCCTCCAATATTCAGCTTTCGGGCGCAGGCATTGAGCTCGTAGGGCTTGACCGCCGCGAAGCCCGCCTGCGTGAGGGCCTAACGCCGATTATAGGCAATTATGATTTTATTTTTATTGATTGCCCGCCAAGCTTGGATTTGCTTACCTTGAACGGGCTTTGCGCGTGCGACACGGTTTTGGTGCCCATTCAGTGCGAGTTTTTTGCGCTGGAGGGCTTGTCGGAGCTGATGAACACCATTCGCAGTGTGAAAAAAATGTACAACCCCTATATTGATATAGAGGGTGTTTTACTTACAATGTATGACGGGCGGCTTAATTTGACCTTGCAGGTTGTCAGCGAAGTGAAAAAGTACTTTCCGGACAAGGTGTATCGCTCGACAGTGCCGCGCAATGTGCGCCTTTCAGAAGCGCCCAGCTTTGGTATGCCCATTAATTTTTATGATCCGGCCTCAAAAGGTGCCGAGGCATACGCATTTTTAGCGGCAGAATTTATTAAAAACAATCGCGAAAGGGGCAACGGATAATGGCAGTAAAAAAAGGCGGGCTTGGGCGCGGGCTGGAATCTCTGTTTCAAGATACGGGCAGCACGGCGGCAGCCGAAGGCGTTACCACTTTGCGTATCGGCGAGGTGGAGCCCGATAAAAATCAGCCGCGCAAAACCTTTGAAGAATCTGCGCTGCAAGAGCTTGCGTCTAGCATTATGGAGCATGGCGTTTTACAGCCAATTGTGGTGCGCCCAGCGCCGCAGGGCGGCTATTTTATCATCGCGGGCGAGCGCCGCTGGCGCGCATCACGCCTTGCGGGGCTTACGGAAATCCCCGTCATTATCAAAGATGTTACAAACGAAGAGGCGATGGAAATTGCGCTGATTGAAAACCTACAGCGCGAGGATTTGGACCCGGTGGAAGAAGCCCTCGGTTATCGCCAGCTGATGGAAAAATGCAATTACACACAAGAGCAAGCCGCAGCAAAGCTGGCCAAAAGCCGCAGCTCGGTGGCCAATACGCTGCGCATACTGGCGCTGCCGGATAAAATCCTTGCACAGCTTCGGCAAAATATGCTTACTGTGGGGCATGGCAAGGTACTTTTGTCGCTGCCAAACAGCGATTTGCAGCTGCAAGCGGCAAAAATCATTATCAGCGAGGGGCTGAACGTGCGCCAAACAGAGCTTTTGTGCAAAAAGCTGCTAAAGGGCGAGCCTAAGCGCAAAGAAATGCAGCGCCCGCCGCTGCCAAGCGAAGTGGAGCTTTCGTTAAAAGAGGTGCTGGGCACAGAAATAAAGGTGCAGTATAAAGAGGGGAAAGGCAGTTTGCAAATTGCCTTTTATTCAGACGAGCAGCTAAAAGCCTTTGCCAATTTGCTTGGAAATTACGAAAACAGCCATACTAAATAAGATTATAATTAAAGGAATGGATATAAAATGCTGGATATTAAATTTGTACGCGAAAATCCCGACCTTGTAAAAGAAAACATCAAAAAGAAGTTTCAAGACCAAAAGCTGCAACTGGTGGACGAAGTGCTGGCACAGGATTTAGAAAACCGCGAATTAATCACCAAAACCGAGGCTTTGCGCGCCGAGCGCAACAAGCTGTCTAAAACCATTGGCGGCTTGATGGCGCAGGGAAAACGCGACGAGGCCGAGGCCATGAAAGCGCTGGTAGCACAGGAAGCCGACACGCTGAAAGAGCTTGAGGAAAAGCAGGCGGCGCTGGAGGAATCCATCAAAACCAAGATGATGACAATCCCCAATATCATTGACGCATCGGTGCCCATCGGGCGCGATGATAGCGAAAACGTAGAGGTGCAGCGTTATGGCGAGCCCGTGGTGCCGGAATTTGACGTTCCGTACCACACCGAGATTATGGAACGCTTTGACGGTATCGACCTTGATGCTGCCCGCAAAGTGGCAGGAAATGGCTTTTACTATTTAATGGGGGACATTGCGCGCTTGCATTCCGCAGTGATTTCTTATGCGCGTGATTTTATGATTGACCGCGGCTTTACGTATTGCGTGCCGCCCTTTATGATTCGCGCCAATGTGGTTACGGGCGTAATGAGCTTTGCCGAAATGGACGCTATGATGTATAAAATTGAAGGGGAAGACCTGTATTTAATTGGCACCAGCGAGCATTCGATGATTGGCAAATTTATCGACACCATCTTGCCCGAAACAGAGCTGCCCAAAACGATGACCAGCTATTCGCCGTGCTTCCGCAAGGAAAAAGGCGCGCACGGCCTTGAAGAGCGCGGCGTTTATCGCATTCATCAATTTGAAAAGCAAGAAATGATTGTGGTGTGCAAACCGGAAGAAAGCGCCGCATGGTTTGAGAAATTATGGCAAAACACTGTGGATTTATTCCGCACACTGGATATCCCCGTGCGCACGCTGGAGTGCTGCTCGGGCGATTTGGCGGATTTAAAGGTAAAATCCATCGACGTTGAAGCATGGAGCCCGCGCCAAAAGAAATATTTTGAGGTTGGCAGCTGCTCTAATTTAAGCGATGCACAGGCAAGACGCTTAAAAATCCGCGTAAACGGCGAAAACGGCAAGTATTTTGCCCATACGTTGAACAACACAGTGGTTGCGCCGCCGCGCATGCTGATTGCGTTTTTGGAAAACAATTTGCTGGAGGATGGCTCGGTGCGCATCCCTGAAGCGCTGCGCGCTTATATGGGCGGCAAGGCGATGCTGACACCTACTAAGGGATAATTTAAGGCGTTTGTGTATGATTTGCGCACGTCCATTTGTGGGCGGATTGCTTATCCGCCCGCCGTATCCCTCGTTCTAACCTCTTACTTCTTATCTCTATATTCTGACATGTAAACGTAGGGGCGGATTCTATATCCGCCCGCTAACGTAAGAAACAGAACGCGCATGCGGGTATCGGTAAAAATTGTTTGGGCGGTGTTTGTGCATCGATTAGTATTGCAGCGTATGGCCAATTTTCGGGCGGATATAAAATCCGCCCCTACGGTTTATCCAATTGGCACAGTGTGTGTACTATAAATGGGTTATGGTAGGGTGTTTTAACGCGCCCAATCGGGTGGATATAAAATCCGCACCTACAATTTTATCATTACAGCATAGCAAGGCACAGTAAAAAGAAATATCGCACACAAAGTGATATAAATTGCGCAAAAATGCTTGACAAGCAGTAAAGTTTTCGTTATAATAACAAATGCGCTGCTAAATTGTATTTGCGTATGGCGGTATAGCTCAGTTGGCTAGAGCACTCGGTTCATACCCGGGGTGTCACTGGTTCAAGTCCAGTTACCGCTACCATATCGCAGCGTTTAGCTGAAATTTGCCGGCACCTTTTGCAATGGTGGGAGGAGAATGTCCGCAGTATTCAGCTAAACGCTGTGGTGTATGGCCCGATGGTCAAGAGGTTAAGACATCGCCCTTTCACGGCGGTATCCCGGGTTCAATTCCCGGTCGGGTCACCATAAAAAAGCCCTCGTAAACTTTGTTTACGAGGGCTTTTTTGCGTCTTTATTGATAGCGCACTTACCAACGTGGAACATCCATTGCACGATCTATCGTCCATGCATATCGTTCACTTACCAGCGGCAGGACTTTCACTATCTATCGTCTATGCTTATATTCCACTTATCATCGTGGATTTTGGCACAAAGTCAGCAATATCGCGCGGCTGTGGCATCGCGCGTTTATCCTGCGTTTTCGGGCGTTGTTGCAATATCGCCCAATGTTTTGCCTTTATCATGCGTTTCGCCCAAAGCGTAGGTAAAGCCGGTAGGGATATCAAACGCCGACGCGGGCACGGGCGAGGAGGCATAGCGGAAATGCTCGTTTAAAATGGGGGCAAAATTTTCGGCGTTGATGCCATAGGGCGATTCCTTTTTGCCTGTGGCGGGGTTTTCAACCGAAAGGCTGCCGCCGGGCGCACGCACGATGAAAATGTTTTCCTCTTGAATGGACATCACCTTTGTAAACATACCGATTAAATCGCTTAAATTCATGTCTGTATTACAATAATGCGCCACGCGCTTTGCCATCACAGGGGCCTCCGACAACGGAAAATCCTTGCGGATGGTTTGAAAAACCGCCTTGTAAAAATATTGCTGTAACTCAAGGCGCTTATAATCCTTTTGAGCATACATCTCGCGCTGGCGCACCAGCCACGCCGCGTCGTCGCCCGAAAGGCGCTGCTGCCCTTGCTTGATTTCCTTAATTTTTGCGCCGTTTGCATCAAGCGAATACACATCCCACGGCACATAAATGTCGATGCCGCCAATTGTGTTAATGATTTCGCGAAATACATCCATATTAAACACCACATAATCGTCTACAGGCAAGGCGAAATCGCGGTTTAATTCGTTGGCAAGGTTGGCGATTAAATTGGTTTGATCGGGGCCGTTTGCATAAATGCCATTCAGCCTGCCATTGGGTGAGCGGTCAAACCCAACATAAGTATCGCGCGGAATTTGCAGCACATTTGCCGATACCTTGCCGTCTTTATCGGTGCGCAGGTTTACATACAGCATCACATCCGTAAGGCCTTTGCCTTCGGCGTAATCGCGGTTTTCATCTACGGTAAAATCAATTGCGCATATTAAAATATTTTGCTGTCCCTCGCGGACTTCCTCGGGGGCGGTGGGCTTTTCGGTTTGCACATTATCGGGCAGCTTGCCGGCGGTACCCTCGGTAAACATACCGTCATAATACCAAAACAAAGCCAGCGCAATTCCAAGCACCACCACCAATACAAAAAGTATAATAATGGTAATATATTGCTGTTTGGATAATCGTTTTTTCATGTTTTCAACCGTCCTTTTTATAAATATACGGCGCACAAGCGCGTTTTTTACTGTTGCATTGCCATATAGGCTTTTTTGCTGCGGCCTATCTGCCGTATTAATAAGGCAACTGAAATGTTTTTGCTGCATAGGCCTGCATGCCGCGCACGCGCAGACGGCGCATAGCGGGCAAATGCAAATACACATCGGCATAGCCTTGCGAAATCGATATAGGATGCTGCCAAATGCGCAGCGCTAAATCCTGCCCAAGCACGCAAACATCGTGCCGCGTGAAAAACCGCGTGTAGCACACGCTGACAGTGGCATTTTTGTTGCGCTTTAAATGCTCGCGGCCATAGCCCTCTATTGACAGTAAAGTGGATAAAAACGTTAAAAGCATCGGCAACAGCAATGGCGGCGCCAGCGGTGGCAGCACATTGCGCGCCACAATATACAAGGCCGTACAAATGGCAAACAGCGCGCCAGGCAGCCAAAGATATTGAAAAATGCTGCGATTTTTGGGCGCTTTAAAAACGGGCTCATCCAATACAAATTCCGGCAATAGGGTGTGCAAAAATGCGCGGTTTTTATTTTTAAATGCAAATACAGGCGCATCCCCTGCATGAAAGCTGCCTGCGCATAAAAAAACGGGATATCGCCGCAAAAGCCGTGCGGCCGGTGTAACGCGCACATCGCACGCGGTGATGGCCGCGCATTTAAAGCGGCGTTCGGTTTTGGTAACAAGGCCGCCCTTGCTGATTAATATGCCGCCGTTGCGGCACACCGTAAAGCCCGCCGTGCGAAACAATGAATACAAAACCGCAAACGTAAACGCCAAAAATAAAAGCGCGGTTAAAAAGCTGAGGCCTGCGGGTAAAAAATGTTCAAACAAAAGCTCCAGCTTTGTAAAGCGTTCCCACGCAAACACCCCTGCATCCTTGCCCAGAACGTCCGTTAAGCGGTTTACGGTAACAAGCCCAAACACCGAGCTGGTGACAATATTGGCGCTCAACATCACAAACGCCAAGCGCTCGCCGCCCGCAGGCTCAAACACCGACACATCCTGCCGCACAGGCATGGCCAGCGCCGCAAAGCGTTCGGCCTCTTTTTTAGACAGATATAAGGTGCAGCGTTTTTGCACAGTGTTGGTTTTAAAATATAAAATCACACGGCTGGCGTGCAGAATGCGAAACGATAAAGGCCGCACAATTTCCAGCACCGAAATGCTATCCATGCGAAGTAAATGCTGGCGGCGAAAAACAAGCCCTTCGGTAATGGCAAAATGGCTTTCATCAAAGCTGTACTGCGCCGCAAGCCAAAAGCCGCAAGCCAAAAACCCGATAAAGGCCAAAATGGCGGCATCCTGCTGCAATGCAAGAAAAAGCGAAGGCAAATCAAAATACAAAAGTGCGCGCAGCATCGGGATTACGCAAAGTAATAATGCGTATTTTATATACCGCAAGGAATATACAAAATGAAAGTGCTTGCCGTTTATCATCCAATACCATGCCTTTCCCGCTTGCCCTGCGTGTTTTGCTGCGTTGCTTTACTGTTTTCAATAAAATCGTTGCCTTGCCGCAGCCTTTTCAACATGCATACCGCAAAGCCTGCATAAAAGGCACAAGGCCAAAAGCCCATAGCCTGCATAAGGGCATAGCGCCCAAAAGCGCAAAGCCTCGCCGTAATTTTAGCGGTATTCCTGCTTGTCGCGCACCAACGTATACAGCGCCATTGCATCTTGATAGTTTGCCCCAAGCAGCAGCGCAAATGTGCCGCTGGAAATCAAAACGCACACGCATACGCCAAAGGCACGCTGCAAAGGGGTTTGTAGGATATGGCACGCCGTTAAAAAGCGCACGGGAATGCGCAAGATAAGCGGAAAAAACACGCCCTTGTGCAAGGTTAATTCCGTTTCAGATATACAAACGCGCGCGCGGTGCATGCGAAAATACAGCAAAATGCAAGCCAATAGGCAAACGGCCCCCAACAGGATGCCCAGCCAAAAAAACAAAATTGCCACAATGCCCGAAACCACAGCGCAAAGCAGCACCAGCTCCATGCTGATGATAAGAGCCCCTTTGTTTTTAACCGTAAATTGCATAAAAGTCCTTTCCGCAGCCGCAGCTTCGTGCCAAAAGAAAATACAAAAAGTATAAAACAAACAATATACTACTTATTGGACGCAATGCGCCAATCGGTGTTTAATGTATGAAAGGCAGTATCTTTGGCCAGTACCACCACTTTGTCGCCCGCCATAATTTGTGTGGAGCCGCGCGGAATAATAAAGTCCTCGCCGCGCGTTACCGAGATAACCACCACGTCTGGGGGAATGACAAGCTCGCTCAACGTTTGGCCGCTATAGCGAAAATTGGCGGGAATCAAAATTTCTGTCAGCGAAACAGTGCCTCCAGCAAGACTTAACAACTGTTGTATAGAAGCAGTTTCCACCTCGCGCTCGATTAAGCGCGCAATATTATCGGTGCTGGACACCGCAATGTCTACGCCAAGCTGTTTAAGCACCGATGCGTTTTTAGGATTGTTTACGCGGGCAATGGTTTTCTTTACTTTAAACACGCGCTTTGCCAATTGGCAAATAATCAGATTATCCTCATCGCGCCCCGTTACCGCCACCACGGATTGACATCCGGCGGCATCCGCGCTTTGCAAAACAGATACCGTGGTGCCGTCGCCGTGGATTACGGGGATATCGAGGCTGTTGGCAATATGCTCGCCAAACGAAAATTCGCGCTCAATTATGGTGGGGGAGTGGCCGTGCTCTATTAAGGTTTTGGCAAGATAAAAGCCCAGCTTGCCGCCACCGATGATACAAACTCTCATAAAAAATGGATTCCTTTCTTTGGCATGCTGCCGTTTCGGCTTTAGCGAATGTGCGTGCGTTGGCGCAAGGGGGTAAAACGCACGTAACAAATGAATGCGTTTTCAAACGTGCATTGCAAAATATGGTTGAAACGCTATACCGCAAGCGCAATAACGCCGCCGCAGATTTGCGCTTTTAGAAAACAGGTAAAATAATACGCGAAAAATGTGTCAATCGATGCGCAAAAAACAGGAGAAAAGCAAAAGCGCGCTAATCCGCAATTTCGCTAAAGATAATGCGATCGCCCGCATGCAAAAGCGTATCGGGGCTGCCGGCCAGCTCTACCGTATTGTTTGCGCGCTGCACGCCATACACCAGCACGCCGCTGCGCGGCACAACGCTGGCCAGCGGTTTATTAAAGCTTTCCTCGCGCACAGGCGTGGAAAAAAAGGTGGCGGTGGAAGAGCCAAGCGTTACGGTGTGCCCCTCGGGCAAATCATCGTCTACAATGCTTTGAAACATTGCATGCACCGTCAGATTGGTAGAGCAAATCGTGCGCATGCCAAAGCGCTGTGCAAACACCTCTTTTTGTGCAGGGTCTGTCACGCGGGTAATGACACGGGGCACTTTAAAAATGGTTTCGGCCACTTGCCCCACCATGATATTAATATTGTCGTCAGGCGTAACAGCGGCCACTGCGTCGCAGCTTTCAATGCCCGCGCTGCGCAAAACATCCACGTCGATGGGCACGCCCAGCACCACCATGCCACTCATCGGCGTATTTGAAATTTCATTTAAGCGCTCAATATTGCGCGGGTCTTCATCAATCACGGATACGGCATGCCCGCATTCCTCCAATAGTATCGCCAAATTTGCGCCCACGCGCCCACAGCCCACAATCAGGATATTCAAAAAAACACCACCAGTTTTTATTTTAATAGGATAGGTTTGCGCATTTGCCTTTGGCGGGCGCAGTGGAATCCTATTCATAAAGTTCTTTATGCTATTATACCCGCTTAATCAAAAAATTACAATCGCTGTTATGTTGAAAAAGGCTGCATCCAAACAGCACACGATACCCTTGCACAACGCGCTGACGCGGCGATTGCGTTGATATAAGGGATATCAAATTGTGTTTGGATGCAGCCGTGCTGCTTTATTGTTCTGTTTTGGAAGAAACGGGGTTTGCTGCGGGGGCATGAAATGCCGCTTCCTTTTGCAAAATGCGATGATTGACGTTGCGGCGCAAAAGCGCGTAAACAATAGAGGCCGTGGGAACGCCAAACAGCATGCCGATAATGCCGAACAGCCCGCCGCCCACGGTGACGGCCGCCAGCACCCACATTGCAGGTAAACCCACGCTGCTGCCAACCACGCGCGGATAAATCAGATTGCCCTCAATCTGCTGTAAAACCATCAAAAACACCACAAACCAAATGCACTGAATGGGGTCAATCATAAAAATCATAAAGCCGCCCACCACAGTGCCCACAAAAGCGCCGATAATCGGGATTAATGCGGTAATGCCCACAAGCGCGCCCACCATTGGCGCGTATGGAAAGCGGAACAAAAGCATGCCAAGCCATGTCAGTGTGCCAAGAATGCACGCCTCGATGCATTGGCCGGAAATAAAGTGAGAAAACGTGTCGGAAGAAAAGCGCATCGTTTCTAAAAGCTGCGCTGCGCGGTTTTCGGGCAGGTATGCATGCACAAGGCGGCGGCACTGGCTTTTGAGCTTTTCTTTGCTGATTAAAATGTAAAGCCCGAAGATAAATGCCACCACAACATTAAATATGCCGCTAAATAGGCCCGAAAGCATCGATACGGTGCCGCCCAAAAAGCCTGTGGCACCCGTTTTCAAAAAGTTGAATACAGTTTTGCTTAAATCCTCCCAGGGGATATTCAGTGTGGCCAACCACGCTTCTAATTCGGGGATATTGTCCGTTTTTGTAAGGGCCCAATCCATTGCATCTTCAAAAAAGATGGGGATGCTTTTGCCCAAAATGGCAAACGCGCCAAGCAGCTCGGGAATGACCAGCCCGGCCACAAACGCAATAATGCCAATGATAACGCAAAGCGAAAGCAAAATGCAAATCGGCCTGCGTATGCGCGACACCCATTTGGCTTTGGCGTTTGGAAAAAACCGTTTTTCCAGCATGCGCAGCGGCACAGCCAAAACAAACGCAACGCAAAAACCCACCAAAAGCGGCGATATTAAAGACAGCACAGTGCTGCATATGCCCCATAAAAGTTTATAGTTTTGCAAACCCCAAAATAAAAGAATGGCGCTTGCAATGATTGGGAAAACGGTTTTCATTGTTTTGCGGTTAAATTCCAAAAAAATCGGCCTCCTTTAACAGCTTGTCGGCCACAGCCTTTGCCAAAAGAGCGTGTGCTTCCTCGGTAAGGTGCATGCCGTCCAGCTCGTTCATCACAACGCCCGGAATGCTGCCGGCATCTAAAAAGGCGCAGCCATATTTTTGCGCCATTTCTGCGTAGGCAGCGGGCAACTCTTCACATTTTTTGCAGCAGCCGTCGCCCATGCTTGCGCCGTACAAAAGGCTTTGATAGTTTTTCAGCATTGGGGGCGGGGCAATCACCAAAATTTTGGGTGCGCCTTGCCAAGCGGGCGTGGCAATGGCTTTTTGCAAAAGGCGCTGTAAGCCCAGCGCAATATTGGCGGCATTAGAGGAAAAGCGTTCCTTTACATCATTGGTGCCAAGCATAATCACCAAAACCGAAACAGGGGAGTGGGTGTTTAAAAGCGGCGTTATCATCGACACGCCCGAAAGCCCCTCGGTAAACGGGTCTTCAAAAGCGCATGTGCGCCCCGAAAGCCCCTCGGCATTCACCAAAAAGGCATCGCCAAGATGCTTTTGCAAAAGGCAAGGCCAGCGGATTTCCTCGTCAAAGCGCCCGTCAAATACAGGGGTATAGCCGTAGGTATTGGAATCGCCAAACAAAACAATGGATTTTTTCATCGTCAAACACAGTCCTTTTATAATAATTTATCCGCGATGGAATTGGTGGTAAGCTCTTTATTAATGAGGCACTCTTCGGGGCTGCGGCGGCAAAACTCGTTAAATAAAATATCAATTAAGAATAAATTGCCCATCTTTGCCGCCACCGAGCCGGATTGCAAAGGCCCTTCTTTAGAGCCGCACAAAAGCAAAATATCGGCGTAAGCCGCCGCAGGGCTTTTTTTGAAATGCGTTAGCACAATCACTTTTGCGCCGCGCTCCTTTGCGGGGCGCAAAACGTCCAGCATGTCCTTTGTGGCGCCCGAATAGGTGAAAAACAGCACCGCGTCGTTTTTTTCCAGCATAGACGCGCTCATGGCTTGCAAATGCGCGTCCTCGATGCAATAAAAATTTGGCGAAGCCGTTAAAAAGCGCGCCCAAGCCTCCATTGCCAGCACCATGCTGCCGCCCTGCCCAAAGCAGTACACGCGCCGCGCGCCGCGCAAATAATCCACCGCTTGTTTAATCATCGCTTCGTCCACAAGCTCCAGCGTTTGTGTGATGGCGCTTACATTGGTGGCGTAAAGCTTGCGGCACATTTCGTCGATGCTGTCGCTTTCCGATATCTTGCCGTACAAGCTATATTCATTGTCTGTGCCGGCGGCCGCGCCATAGGCCTTTGCCAAGCCCAGCTTAAAATCATTATAGCCGGAATATCCCAGCGTTTGGCAAAAACGAAACACCGTGGCTTCAGCCACGCTGCATTCCTCGGCCAGCGCTGTAATGGAAAGAAATTGTGCCTCCTCGTGATTGGCAAAGATGAAATCCGCCACTTTTTTTCCGGCTTTTGTTAAAAGAGGATATTTTGCGGTAAGCGTGTCCATCACGTCTGCGTGTTTCATCGAAGGCCTCCCTTTACATAGATATGTATTTATAATAAAGGCTTTATCCTCGCAATACAACCTTTTTTTGTAAACATTTGTAACGAATCAGCATTATGCACAAATAAAAAAGAAATTTTCATTATAAATCTCAATTGAAAAGATTTTTCATAAATGCTATGATGTGGTTGTAGCAAAACGCAACATGTTTGTGTTGCACGGATAGGGCCGTTTTGCGGCTCTCTTTCCAAGTACAAACAAATTTAGGAGGAAAAACAAATGAAAAAAGCACTTGCAATGGTTTTGTCTCTTGCACTGGCTGTCGGCACGCTGGCTTCCTGCAGCAAAACGCCCGCTTCCACGCCGGCCTCTACGCCTGCATCGGCACCCGCGGCTTCCACGCCTGCGGCACCCGCCAAAGATGTGGAAATCACATGGTGGGCATTCCCAACATTTGCACAGGTGGATGGCACCGTGGGCAAATACGAGCAAAGCGTAGCCGATGCGTTTATGGCGAAAAACCCGAACATCAAGGTGAAGGTGGAAATGATTGATTTCACCTCCGGCCCCGAAAAGATTGCCACCGCCATTCAGGGCGGCACGGCTCCCGATGTTTTATTTGACGCTCCGGGCCGCATCATCGATTACGGCAAATCCGGCGCATTGGCAAATTTGGATGATTTGTTCACCGCCGATTTCAAAAAAGACGTGAACAATCCCAACATCATTGCCGCTTGCTCTGACGGCAAAAATTATTACATGTATCCGCTGTCCACCGGCCCGTTTGTGATGGCCTACAACAAGACCATTCTTGAAAAAGAAGGCTTGATGGATTTGGTAAACACAAAAGGCGACCGCGCCTGGACAACCGAGCAATTTACAAAGCTGAACGAAGCGCTGGCCAAAAAAGGCTATAAAAACGCGCAAATCTTCTGCTCTGGCCAGGGCGGCGATCAGGGCACACGTGCTTTCCTCACCAACCTGTACTCCAGCAATATGACCGACGATGCACTGACCAAATATACCGTAAACGACGACAACGGCGTAAAAGCTATGCAGTATATTATGGACCAAGTAAAAGCTGGCAATCTTGAGAACGGCACAGCCAAAAACGGCGGCGAAGCAATTGATGATTTCGTAGCCGGCTCTGTTACTTCCACTTTGCTGTGGGCTGCTGGCAATGACCTTGCCAAAGCCGACGCATTAAAAACAAATGGCGTTGAAGTGCTTGCTCTGCCCCTGCCTTCTGATGATGGCAAGCCCGAGCTTGAGTATTTGGTAAACGGTTTTTGCGTGTTCGATAATAAGGACGCCGACAAAGTTGCCGCTTCCAAAGAGCTCATTCGCTTCATCTGCGATGATTCCGTTATCGGCCCCCAAAACGTAAAAGCAACCAACGTGTTCCCCGTGCGCTCCAGCTTTGGCGATTTGTATCCTGGCGACGAAGCGAAAGCATTCTATGCTTCGCAAACGAAGTTCTTCGATACATATTATAACACCATTGATGGTTTCGCTTCTATGCGTCCGGCGTGGTTCTCGAACCTGCAGGCCGCCCTCACCGGCGACAAGGATGCCAAAGCTGCGATGGACAGCTTCGTGAAGGATGCCAATCAGGCCATTGCCGACGCGAAATAATCCAATTTGCACCAATCATAATCTGATGATCCGAGGTGCCGCCCGCCTGCAAAGGCGGGCGGCTCTCGCTGTTTTCTAGGCGCAAAAGCTTGAACAAAATAATTCAAGCGGGGTTTTGCGCCCTTTCCGCCAAACCTTGTTGACGGAAAGGGCACAACACCCATGAAAGGAGGATTTTTGCATGCAAACAAAATCAAAATCAAAAAGCTTGCGCGAATGGTATGAAACATGGCCCATCCGCACAAGAGAAACCTTTGTTTCGTATCTGTTTTTACTGCCCGCGCTTTGCTTTTTCTGCGTTTTTGTGATTTATCCAATTTTAAGAGGCCTGTATACCAGCTTTTTCAATTACACAATGAAAAAGTTTGAATTTGTGGGCTTTAACAATTATGTGCGCCTGTTTGGCGACGAGCATTTCACCAAATCTATGTGGAACACGGTGCTGCTGGTGTTGGGCGTAGTGCCGCTGATTGTGCTGTTCAGCCTGTTTGTATCGCTTGTCATTTACGAAAAAAACGTATTTGTGCGCAGCGCGTTTCGCGGCATTTTCTATTTGCCCGTTGTCACGGGCACCGTGGCGGTTGTGGTGGTATGGAAATGGATTTATGACCCGCTGAACGGCGTGCTCAATTATGTGCTGACGCAAGCGGGCTTAATTGAAAACAATATCCAATGGCTGGGCGATAAGCGTTTTGCCATGTGGGCGGTTATTATTGTGCTGCTTACCACCAGCGTGGGCCAGCCCATTATTTTATATGTGGCGGCGCTGGGCAATTTGGATCATAGCCATTTAGAGGCCGCGCGCATTGACGGCGCAAACGAATGGCAGGTGTTTCGCCATATCAAATGGCCTGGCATCATGCCCACAACCTTGTATGTAGTGGTTATCACCACGATTAACTCGTTCCAATGCTTCTCTTTAATTCAATTGCTCACATCGGGCGGCCCCAATTACAACACCAGCACGGTGATGTATCTTTTGTACGAAACTGCCTTTAAGCAATACAAATTTGGCTATGCCAACGCAATGGGCGTAATTTTGGCCATTATCATTGGCGTTATCAGCATTGTGCAGTTTAAATTTTTTGGAAACGATGTGGATTATTAACAAGGGGCAAACAGTTTGAAAGACACGCTTTCAAACCCGGTTTTGTGGCTTTTCTGCCAAAGCACATAGGCAAAATAATCCCTGCGGGATTGGCAACCACAATTCCCCAGAAAGGAAAGATTTGAATGAAACAGAAAAAAGTTACGGTATTTAGCACAATTTCTATGATTTTACTTAGCTTAATTACCGTTGTGTTCGTGTTCCCCTTTTATTGGGTAATCACAGGCAGCTTTAAAGACCAAAAGGTCACAATTCAGCTGCCGCCCGAATGGTTTCCGATGCATCCAACGCTGGATAATTATACGCTTTTGTTTAAAAATCCGGCTTGGCAATGGTTTTTCAACAGTGTATTTGTGGCGCTGATGACAATGGCTTTGGTGTGTTTGGTGTCTACTGCGGCGGGCTATGTGCTGGCTAAAAAGCGGTTTTACGGCGGCAAGCTGCTGTTTAGCTTGTTTGTGGCGGCAATGGCGCTGCCAAAGCAGGTGGTTTTGGTGCCGCTGGTGCAGCAGGCAAGCTCTATGGGCCTGCACAATAACCTGTGGGCGGCAATTTTGCCCGCCGTTGGCTGGCCGTTTGGCATATTTTTAATGAAGCAATTTAGCGAAACAATACCAGGTGAGCTTTTAGAAGCCGCCAAAATTGACGGATGCAGCGAGCTTCGCACCTTTTCACGCATCGTAATTCCAATGGTAAAGCCGGGCATTGCGGCGCTGGCAATCTTTACGTTTATTCAAGCGTGGAACGATTATTTCTTACAATTAATTATGCTTTCCAGCCGCGAAAAGCTGACCTTGCAAATCGGTATCGCTACCATGCAGGCAGAATTTGCAACAAACTACGGCGTGTTGATGGCAGGCGCCACACTGTCGGCAATTCCGATTGTGCTGGTGTTTATCCTGTTCCAAAAATCGTTTACACAGGGCATTACTATGGGGGCGGTGAAAGGATAAAACAAGTTTTATCCTTTGGAAATACCTGCTCGGCGGCAAGGCAAATTGGCCGCCGGTTTGGCAAATGCCAAACGCGCAGGTATTCCCGCGCTGGTGGAAACCGAATTGTATGGGCAGGCAAGGATAAA
>RRZU012579757.1_pt1 | contig 134988 bp, 166 predicted proteins | sample 2165561 | NCBI WGS metagenome assembly RRZU01 (sample SAMN10456909, study PRJNA506462) | wastewater metagenome | isolation source: wastewater sludge | place: USA: Moscow, Idaho
ATCTTGGGCAGATAGAGCTCTCCATGATTTATATGCAGAACTTCAGCGAATTTGGCCACAGGTGGAAGAGTATTATACTCAGATGCCAACATACCAAATGGAACGTGAGTTTTACGCTGAACTCGTGCAAATAAAGATAAAGGCTGAAGAGTACCTACGTAGAACTAAGCAGGAACAATAAAACAATTCGTTTTTGGGGAGCCCGGTGGGCTCCTTTTTTGTGATGGTTCAATCCGGTGACGTGGGGTTACCGAGCTGGCGCATTCCCACGATTCGCACCTGATGGATTACCGGTTTTACTTGGTCAGTTCTAACCGGCGCTGATAACGCTCCCAGCGCATGACGAGATTCGCCGGGTCTATCGGACGGCAAAGCCCGGTAATCACATGGCCATCGTATTGCTGCAAATCGGGATCTTCGGCCTGCGCGACAGGGTCAACGTGGACGGTCAACGTCTCCGGGCAAATGGCAAGGACGTTGTCGTCAAACAGCCGGTGCAGATCGATACGAAGCAGCAAGCCATTACTCCAGTGATCCAGACCACCAGCACTATGCTCTACCAGGTGTGCGGCCTCTGTCCTGCGGCGTAAGCTTGCTCCTGTAATCACGCAGCGGTCGTTACAGTTTCGACGGACGGTAGCAGCGAAATCAGCCTGATCCGGCCTGGTCACCACGCAGGTTGTAGAGCCTTCACGTTTAGGGTGCGCCAGGGGCGCAACAGACGGTTCCTGCATGGAGACGCGGGATTGTTCAACTTCGACGGAGATCAGGGCTGGCTGGGGTGCTGGCTGCGATTCTCGCACTACATCGTGCGTAATGCCGTTGGTTTCCGCTTCTTTAAGCTTTCCGACCTGGCTTGCTGCGGCCAGCGCACGGTCACGCGCTTCCTGCTTTTCTTCCTTCGTCCATTTACGTTTGGCAGGTTCGTGTGTGGGAGCCGGGAGATTATCTGGTTCATTGACCGGCACAGGGTCAACCATCTTTTTGCCTTGCATTGACTCAGCCATAAACCGGCGAGCCAGCACATCAGCGCGTAGTCCCGTATCGCGATGCTCATAAAGATAGGTGCGAAATTCCGTCACACGTCCGCCCACCAGCTTAATGGCCTCACTCATTCCGGCCTTGTTGATGGAAGCGCTACTGGTTTTCAGGTTGGGCAAACCGTACTGACGTGGGTTTTCTTTCTGGGTGCTTTCAGCGCCGGTCAGACGGCTCTCTCTGATTTTTCCATTATGCCGGGTCGGTGAATCGCCATTCGGATGTTCAGGAGATCGCCAGGTGTCTGCGGGAGGCGTATACGTTGTACCGTTCTTCTGGGCCATGTAGGCGAGCACTTCCCGCATATCAACACGGGTCTTTTTGCGCTCGGCAATACCTTCATCAATCTGACGTTCAAGATCCGCTCGCTTCTCTTTGTGCAGGCGGCGCGATTCCAGTACGGTTTCGTTATCATTCAGGCGTTCTACTATCTCACCGGTATTTAAATTCTGGTTTGCCAGTTCGCGCACCATGCTCAGCACTAAATCGCCCATTGGATGCCGGGTTGTGATACCCAGGCGCTCAAACGCCCGGTTGGTGATCTCGTTTCTGCGGGTTTGATTGGCCAGTTCCGTGATCTTCTTCAGGCGCTCGATTTCGGCAAGCTGTGCCCGCTTCATCAATTCGCTGCCGGTTAGCATGGCAACAATCTGAACCTGACTCTCACCCTTCAGTAAGTGCTCGGTGATGAATGTAGAAAGAGCTGCCCGCCCACCGTGATTTTTAGGGATACCCAGCGTGGCCAGAATGTCTCTCTTTAGAATATTACGCAGGTTAGCGGCCTTTTTTTCCGCTTCATGTTTGGCCTGCATGTCCCGGCTATGCTGCTTACGTTCGGCCCGGGTTTTCTTCACCTTCACTTTCGTCGTCACTACTCTTTACCTGGCAGGGCATCATCATCATTGATACCGGTCGCGGAGGCCTGCGGTCGTTACCTATCCCCCGCCGCTGGCCGCACATTTGATGGCGAGAGTATACCTGCTCTGTCGGCAGCGCGTCTTTTCTTGTCTTCATATATGCAAAATTAGTCCAACATACAAATGCGATCAGGGTCAACACCCCCGCGTCCACCCTGCAAAGCGCCCTTGACCTTTATACCCACTGAAACCCTCGCGCCCCCGGCCCCTCTTTTTTTTCTCTTTTTTTCTCTCTTTTTCTCATATTTTCTCGCATGGCTCATCCAGCGACCGGAGTCCCTATGTGGGGTTTGCAGGAACCGGACGGAAAGACCGGCACGGCCCGGTTGCCGCAGGCGGGGGAAATGGCCAGACCGGGCACGGCGGTTTCTTTTTAAAATGGTGGGCCCGGGCAGAATGGTTACCCCGGGCACGGGCCCGATCCTGAAAACGACACGGAGGTTTCAGGTACGGCTCCCCTTTCTGCCCCAAGCGAAGCGCAGGGGCAGAAAGGGGAAGTTTATTTGTATGTTGGACTAATAGAGGGTGATGTACGTGAATTCTGCCCGGGTTTTCCCGGCGATTATCCCGGAATCCATCACCGATATTCTTCCCTTTATCCTAATACCGGTGATGGCCACCGGCACAAAATGCAGGGTGTTCCGGCCCGGCGAAGATGCGGCCGCAAACCAGCACGAAAGTGTCGGTCGGAAAAAGGTGAAGCCAATGCTGGTGGCCGCACGGAATTCAGGCGGGCACTCGACGTTACTCACCCACGACTCCGGGTTAACGGTTCGACTCCGGGTAGCCTGGCCCGGGTGAAGCCCGGGGCAGGCTACCCTGTTTTTGTATGTTGGACTATTTTGACGGGTACTGGAGCAAACCACTCTGCCACACGATATGGCATTTAGTTACCGCTCTTGCGGTTCATGGATGAAATAGTCGGTTCTGTCAGGAGGGAGTCAGGGAAATGTGAAGAACCGAAATGGCCACGCTGAAAGATCATGTAGCCAGTTCAGATAAGCAAATTGAGTTAACGCCCTCGCTCATACCGCACCAGCTCTTCAGGTTTAGACAACCACTCTGTAATCTGGTGATCATGCATTGACGTATCGTATTCAAAGTCTGGCGGATAATACATATCGCCAACAAACCACTCTTCCTGCTTTAATTCATCCTCATCTATATCACAACCGCTATCAAGCCAGTCCCATCGGCCTCTTTTGTTAAAAATCACTCTCCCATTCGGCATAAAAGCTCCTTATTCAGTCAGATGGTTACGGTCTCGATATCTCGATGCCAGGTTAACATCGTTCACCAGTTTTACCACGGCTGGACGTTCGGCTTCAGTCCAGGAATCAGGCTGATAGTACACCCGCAGCGATTATCATCAAACTACTTCGCCTCTCAATCCCGCGCTCTCAAATTTCTGTTATGCATCATGCCAGAGTACAATATGAGGACACTATCGCCGGAATATTACCGACCGCCCCGACGATTAACGTTACCGGCCTAAGCTGAGGAAAATGGTTCTATGAAGTCATTTCTGATCAAAATGTCAAACGCGCATAACGAACACATCCGGGAAGTCGCTTCCGTGGATGAAGCTATTCGTATCGCATCCGAAAGAGCAAATGAAGGTTTCTGGCTTCCACCCAGCCGGGTCTGCGAAATGAGCAAGGAACATGAAGGCCGGTATACAGTCGGTGATGATGGCTGGTTCCGCCCCATCGAGCTGGCGGTTCCAGTCGAAATAGAAGAAGTGAAGTCGTCCTACGGGAACGGTGGTTACGACATGATTTCCGTAGGCAAATGGATCCAGACTCAATCAGGCTGGCAACCGTCACCGGCTGTCTGACTCTCCTTTTGTTTCGGTGGGGCTAGAGTGCCCCACTATTCTTCCGCTTTACGCTCGCGTTTTTCTTTGTCGCACTTCACTTTTTCATAAGCCTTGCCAAACCACTTAGGCTCTTTTCCCATCCCCGAATAAGATAGTCCTTCCGGCAGACTCTTCCAGAACACCGTTATCGCCTCGGCAAATTCTCTAAACTGTTCCTCGGAAACTTCAAGTTCTTCGTGGCGAGCTGGTCTCTCTTGCGGATAACCTTCGCATTGCCATACTGAGTAGTACTCCGGGTGAGCATTAACCAGTTTCTGGTGGGCATCACCATCTCCATGTTTATAAACGTTGACAACCTGATGACATGCACTGATTAACGGGAAACATGGCATGTTTCGTACTTCAATACCCAGCCATTCCATCAAATCCATAAGCCTCGGAAAACTGAGGTTCCAGATCAAATCTGATATCACAACCATGTCGAGCCACCGCCAGCTTCTGGCCTCCCGGATAAGCAGATCTCGTAATGCCTTGTCAAACTGGTGGTACATCCCAGCGGTCAGGGAAAGCGTGACCGTGACCTTCATTTCCCGCAACGCAACCCAGTGGCAAGCTTCAATCTGTTCAATATTCTCGTATACGTCACTTTCGTCGTGGTAATCAGGATTGAACCAGTCTCCAGCTGACTCTATAAATGACTCGCCTTTCTTTGTCGCTTCACTCCTGATCTCCACATCACTGAACTGCGACAGCAAACGTTCCTGCGCTTGTTCAGCGTAAAAAAGATGCGGGTTAAGCACCCACGGTCGGTCAATTGCCGCAAAGAAAAAGATGTTCCATCTCGGGTCGATAATTTCTTTTTCAGCATCAACAGCTGGCGCTGATACACTGCGGTTTGATTGTTTTTTTCTACCCATACCACTATCCAAATTAAAAACAGACGAAAAAAAACCGTCCAGCTGGACGGTTAATATCAAAATATCCTTCAGAAGTCTGACACGGGTCAGGCGCTAACCCGGGCAGTCGCTACTCACTAATTAAACCCCGCATAGGGGAAAACAATATTTTGATACTCCGACAACGCACCCCGCGATGGGGGAAGGTATGTCAGGCCAGTCTAACAAACCCAAAGCTCGTTGCAACCGCCAATCAGTGACTTAATCCTGGCAATCCTGATCATCAGTTTCAGTTCCGCAACTTAAGTAATCCATATTTAAAAACATTTTGTTCCCCGAGCCTGCCAATGCAGACAGACCTGAGATTTTACAGATCACGACAATCGACGGTACGCGTTTATAAATCTCGATTTCGCTTTCCCAACTTGACGCAAGATACCTTTCAAGCTGAAGTTCAGGGGTTACATCAACAGGTTGAATTCTGACCACAAAACCGTCTTTTCGCCCCTCATTGCGAAGAGATGTTAGCTGTTTTATCTCTGCATCGTTGAGTGTGGAAAATTTACGGCCATTAAGAATATGAGAGCAAAAATTGAAGCCAGTGATATGAGATGAGCCACCAGTTATCGATTCCAAAATGCTTGCATATTAGCTATCTGGGGGTTAGGCTCGCCTGTTTGCGGAGTGGATTCACATAATTCAAGGAGTCTTTCCAATTCCGATTTGGAATCACCCATACCCAATTCATTGCAAGGAAAAACATTGTGATTATTATTCATGAAAACTCCGTAGCATTAGATTTGAAGGCTAGTTTTCAACACTATGGGATCCCGAAATAAGTTCTCCCCCCCGCTCCCGGTAAGCTTTCGTTAATACCGCATAACTTTCTGAATTAACATGCTCATCAACCCCCGAACAAATCAGCCGGTTCGTCGGTGCTTCAAAAGCGTGGCGTTCGTATTTTTCGACCACGCGACAATCTTCCGACCATCTCTTGCCGAGCAACAAATCATTTGTGGTAATTGATGGAAACATCATCAATGCAAAAATTCCCCCAAGACAGCCTATTGGCACGAGCCACATGCAAACGATCTTGTTTTCGGAGCGTACAAATTTCAACCCGATGGTAGCGCCTATGATAGTCACGACAAATACCACCAGCAGAATTTTTAAGGGTAAAATCAGATCTGCGGCATAAATTAGCATTAATCATATCTCCTTAACTTTTCAATATTTGGTTCCTTCAAAAAGCCATCCATACTTTCCTTCATCTGGATGATCTGTCTTGTAGTTTATCTGGCAAGTGGTGAACTGACGCATCCATTCTCGTGACCTAAAAAATTTCCCACGAGGAAGTTTATCGCCAGGTAAGCATTGTTCAGCCCATTCGACAAAAGCAGGACAAACCCCCTTAAAGTGAGGAATAACAACTTGCGTGGCTTCTTTACGCATTACTGCTGACTGAATGGTTTTGGGATCAATCGTCATGGCTTCACAGGCTAACCCGACTTCACAAACATTTCTATTCTGCTGATGTTCTGTCATAGCGCCTTCCAGTTGAAGTTAAGTAGGGTCAGTTTGGATTTGAAAATTGTTGTACGGTAAGCCTGTTCTTGAACCTGCTTCGTGATCTTATGCCCGTTTGATGGCCACGGACTGACGCAAAAGTGCAAGAACGTCACTGACACTCATATCCCACGCATCCGCCTGCCGTTTCAGAATAAATGCCCCTACTTCCATTCTTTGGGCATGGTTCAACATATGCGTCAGCATATCCCCACCATGAGAAAAGTTTATCCCGCAGCCGGATGCACCATTGTTGATGAGCGTAAAACCTTTGTTTTTATCGGTTCCGTGAAAGTTTGCCCTCATCTCCTTTTCCAGCCCGAACAATACCGCGCAACATTGAGTTAATTCATAGCGATTCAGCTGGATGACGCGCTTAAGCTCCCATTGGGCTTCTTTTGCGCCATCAGCAATCGGAGCCATAGTGATGTTCACCGTGGGAAACGCATCCTTACCAGGCGAAACCACATATTGAAAATCAAGAGCAGTACGTTTTGCGCCCGTTTGCCGGTCTGCATAAAGCTTCAGCTGCTTACCAAATGTCGAAGTCATAACTATCCTCCAGAACTTAATTTACCCTGGTCATTCCAGCCGACAAAAGATTGTCGGGTTGTTTTCTACAGGCCTTCCCTCTCAATCCCACCGGGTATATTTTCCCCTTCCCTCTCGTTCCCACCGGCGATAAAAACTGTGCAGATTAAAAAAGTATCTTTTTGGGATTAGGCGAACAGCAGTAATTATAAAGAGGAGTGTTATTTTCTTTATTTTTCATGGTAATACAAGTTGTATTCAATAGAGGCCTGACGCGCCCCATCAGCTTTTCAGATGTAAATGGGACTATTTATCCTTTAGCGACTACAAAATCACGGGTGGGTTTGAGAGGGAAACGTCAACTTAGTGTTTTTGACCGGTGGGAATGAGACAGCACATTCCCGGAACCGGGCAAAAAGACGTTTCAAACATCAGGAACCTGTTAGTTTGGGATTCCGATCCGTGATCTGAATGGTGGGTACGCTGGTGTCCACCAGGTAGTAAAATTTCAGGTAACCGATGCTGGCAAGCACATCGAGAGCAGTTCGCATTTTCCGGTTCTGTTCGGCAATGCGCCCATTGAGCAGTAAACGCTGTCGAAGTCTGTCAAAGGTGATCGGGGCTGGATGTTGAGGTAGCGCTTCAAAAAATGTATAGAGCGCCTGAGCCGTTTCATTCCTGGTAAGTAGCTCCAGGGGTTTCTTCCGCAACAGAGTAAGATGATCTGAACGGTACAAATCCCAGAGTCGTTCGTCGGCTTCCAGGATGATGTAATCACTTTCACCATCAAATTCCGCCTCTTTCAGCAACCCGGCTACTTTGAACTTGGTGATCCCCGGGTTCTTCTCAAACCGAATGCTTTTTGAGCGAATCTTCGTCAACGAATCGGCTATCTCATTGCGCAGTTTCGTGCTGTAGCGTTTTGATGGGTAGCCGCAGAGTTTGGCAAATTCACTAAAGGGCATTTTAATCCGGTTACCTTTCAGCGCATCAGGCGATACGCTGAAGGAATGGACGATTGCTGTCCAGCACCGGAAGTCCTGGAAATAATTCAGCATCGGGCCGGTGATCTTTATGTCCGTGTACCCTTCCTGTTTTGCAATTTCCAGACTGGATAGCGCTTCCGTCACGTTTAGCGTGACCGTTGCCTCTGTTCGGCAACTGGGAGTAAAAACGCCCAGGCGGAGCAGTGATACAGGTTGTACTGATGAATTTTTTGTCACCGTCAGCTTTCCAGTCGACGGCTGATTGAAGTCGGGAATAGCGTCCTTGAAAAGAAGAACTTCATTCGAGTTCATCGTGTGGATCCCCCAGTTTTATTGTTATTTTCCGGGTATCTTGGAATGCCCAGTCCGGGCGAATGTATCACGGTGATTTTTATTGATCATGAGAAATAGGGGTCATTTAGTCCCCATTTATCGGGTATTGGTTTTTATTTGTACTAAATCAATACGTTATTTCAGAGATGAATCGGATAAATGTCGTTGACATCAAATTTTTGATCTGCTGCCAGTGTGGACAAAAAATGAATACCGATCACCTATTTTTGAGATTTGTTACGTATGATTATGTTTTTATTTGATGTTTTCATTAGCACAGCAGATGTTGATAATTAAGTTCCTTTCCCCTTCCAATCCCACCGTTATTCCCTTTGAACACCACCAGCTACCAGGCTAACCCCACCGACAGCCCTTCAGAGCTCACTTTTTTCCCTCTCAACCCCACCGGGGCAGGTCTTCAGAGCTTACCAGCTGCGGGTTTGCGGGAGCGGGGATCTTTTTGGTTCTATTTGGTCTTAATCTGGATCGATCTGTTGATCTACCCGGTGGATATGTGGATTAGTTGAGTCACGTCCTTGTTACTCGGTTGCTTAAATTTGGCCACTACGAACTGTCTCAATACCACTCTGAACAACATCCCAGTTGATACCGATATCACCATCGTGAGTTCGGTCTATCAACGCTAAGGTCGACTCAGCTTCGCTAGCTGAAACCTGCGGCATGTTTCGGTCTATTGCTAACTCCTGAACATCAGACTTGTACCAGACACGGACTAGCACCTTTTCGTCAGGGTTCATTTTTTGCAGCTTTGCGATAATTTCTTTTGCAGTTGCGTACATGTGAGTGCCTCTTATCGTTTTGTTTACACAATCAGTAAAGCACCGAGTCAGTAGCTGACGAAGGCAAAAAAGATACTTTTCCACAGGACAGTTCCAATAAAGAGATCCCAAAGGTGCAACGGAGTACAAAAGAGATCCCTGTACGCTGCAAGCCGCATGGTTACTGGGCTCAAGGGCATTTTATGACAATGGTAATGACTTTTTTGACATTGGTAATGATTAAAATGACATTGGTAGTGACTATTTCGACGTTAGTAGTGAGTATTTGTGACAATGGTAGTGAGTTTTATTGTGTGATCTGAAGGTATAACTCTTAAAGAGTTTTGAGTATATTTCTATTATAATTCATATAGATACCATCTATCACCTGTATGATGAAACAAAATTATTAAAATCTTATCCACTGTTTTCTATACGCATTTTCCTTTCATGCCCGTACATATTTTCGACAATTTAGCTATTCGATGTTGATTTAACTCGAAGAGAGAATTTATCCCCATTTTCCACAAGGTAGTTCCAATAATTAGTACCTTACGAGTTCCCATAGATCACAAGAGATCCCCGCAGCTCGGAAGCCAGACGGCACAAGGCCTGGAAGCCAATCGGTGACAACGGTAGTGATTATTTTGACATTGGTAGTGAGTTTTTTAACGGTAGTAGTGAGTTTTTTGACAACGGTAGTGATTGCGGCGACAATGGTAGTGATTTTTTAAAGGATCTTTTTCACCGGAATTGATCCTTTGTTGATAAACTACGTATGTATTTGTTTTTATGTGAATTTCAGAGTTTTATATTTAGTCGTGGCGTTTTTTTAGCCTGGACTTATGCACAATCTGAGATCGTCGCAGAGATCCCTTAAGTGACACTGAGGGCTTTGGGCGATAGTATTCAATAATCTGTTGATTAATACAGTCGATAAACCACTATGACCAATGAGAAAGATTCTGAGCAGCAAGGCCAGATGGTTACCAGGGCTTTCTCTGTAACAGAGAGAGAGACAGGTAAAGAAATTATTTTACGTCCTAATAGCAGCAGGACGGTTCAGTCTATCGCGCTCATGCGCCTTGGGTTGTTTGTGCCATCACCAAAAAGCGTTGGCCGTCAGAGTCGTGAATACAAAACTGTTGGCTTTGATGCCACGAAAGAACTACAGACACTTTCTTTGATGGAGAGCGAGGGTTTCACCAATATCTCGATCGTGGGTCAGCGCCTCGATATGTCTGTTGACTTCAAAACGTGGATGGGAATCATCCGAACGCTAGCTAACCATCCGATTGATAACGATAAGATCAGCCTCAAATTTACTGAGTTTCTGAAGCTCTGTAACCCTGAAAATTATCGTTCCTCTACCGCATCCCGTAAGCGTATCGACGCGTCGTTACGCAGGCTGGCATCCGTGATGTTGTCCTTCACCAGCACCCACTCGTCAAAGGTGTATACGACGCACCTGGTGCAGTCTGCCTTGCTTGACCCGGACTCTGATCAGGTAGAGCTACAGATAGACCCTAAGATATTCGAGTTGTATCAGTACGACCACAAGGTTTTGATGCAGCTGAAGGCTATCAAGGAACTGGCGAAAAAAGAGAGCGCACAGGCGCTTTACACGTTCATTGAGTCACTTCCACCAAATCCAATCCCGATCTCCTTAACGAGACTTAAGAACCGATTAAATCTTAAGACCCGTGCCAACAGCCAGAACGCCACAGTACGTAAGGCATTGGAGGAGCTGGCATCCATTGGTTACCTTCAGTACACCGAAGTAAAAAAAGATGGGAAGGTTTATTTCCAGATCCACAAACGCGATCCTGATTTGAATCTGAACAATATCCAACCACCACCTGATGGTGATGGCGAGGGTGATGCTGATGAGGAGAACAATGGCACGTCGGGTAAAAATAATGGTGAGCCACTGGAAGGTGAATTGTGCCCACCAGATGAGCCCATTGATGGGGATGAAACGTTAACCATCCATGACTTAACAGCTGAAGAACTTCACTACATTCGCAGCCTTAGAAGCCAGAAAAAGAACAATCCCGCCAGCTAGCATTCCCTCCGGGCTGTCAGATGACGGCCTGGAACCCTCCCTCCCTGCACATCGTCAGAGAATCCTGTTTAGCTTAATGACAACGGTATTGAGTGACGCGGTCACTACTGTTGTCATTGCGGGGTGACCACTCATGACAATGGTAATGAGACTAGATAGCTCACTACTGTTGTCATCATCGACATCTCTCCAGACCAGCTTCTCAGGGAAGGTCTTACACCGCTCACTACCATTGTCGGAATCGCCGGTACAGACAAATCGCTGATACCCATGACACCATGACATCGGCAATGAGTCTTGGCAGCTCACTGCTGTTGTCATCATCGACAACTCTCCAGAGCAGCTTCTCGGAGAAGACCTCATACCGCTCACTACCATTGTCGGCATCGTCAGTACGGATTTATCGCTGATTCCCATGACACAATGACAACGGTAATGAGTGATTTGACTCACTACCGCTGTCATTTGCTCCCGGCGCATTTGAATGACCACTGTATTGACTAAGAATACTCACTACCGTTGTCATTCATGATTCAGACCAAGTTCTTACTGCTCCACCAGCACAATGACAACGGAAATGAGTTCTGTTGGTCATTACCGTTGTCATATGCATTCCAGGTTAATCAGGCCTTTCAGGTAGCTATGGTAAGGATTCACTCGCCGTACTGTCTGCTCGTACTTGAGGGGCGGGATGAATGACCGTGGTAGTGACCGCGTCACTCCCTGCCGTTGTCGTTGTATGAATACATGGCCTGTCGGTGACAATGGAAATGAGTCCAACCGCTGTCGTAGCTAACCTGATTGGTCAATGACAATGGATGTGATTTTTTCAAGTCTCTACCATTGTCATCGTTTCCAAGTACATTTCAGTGGGGTCGTTCCGGCGATGACGAATCAAGTGAGTGCGGGATCACAACCATTGTCGAGGCACAACTTGCCGGTTGTAGCCATACCGAACGCTGCGACAACGATAGTGATCTCGATCACTCATTACCGTTGTCACCAGGCGGATGGTGAAGCACCAGAATCACTACTGTTGTCATCTAACATTCTGCTACCCATGCAACCAATGACGATGGTAGTGAGCAACGCCGTCTACTTGCTGTATATAGGGATAGTATGATGAGCCATAACAATGGTAATGACTCACTACCATTGTCATAGTTCCTGTACTTGATTGCCGGTAACCAGACAAGGGTTAACCATTAAGTCACTACCGTTGTCATTACAGAAAGGTACTTTCCTTAATTGTCATTACCGTTGTCGACCATGCACCCTCTTACCAGTAGTAACGGTTCGTTAATTATGTGAAGGTGATCATTACCATTGTCACTGGTTACACTCCCGGCAGATTCAAAAATCGAGTGACAATGGATGTGAGTTCGATGCGCAGGACGGCATCTCAGTGCCGATGGCAATAGTTATGAGCTGACCAGACTGGTGACAACGATAATGAGCCAAGCATTGAAGCCCGTTTGCTACGACAACGGTAATGATTAGGCCTCACTACCGTTGTCAGACACGATGCTTACTTCGGCCAGGTAAGTTCATCCCACCGGGATTTTAACCAGGCAGGGTTTACAGGTTTTCTTGTCGGTAATATTGGCCGAGCTTCATACGCGATGAGATCGTCATCCTTAGCCAGGATAGTGGGGTGGAAATGGATTGTCAGGGTGCTGGGATTAATCACACACAGGCCGTTGTCGTATAACCGATGTATGTCTGCCCGAAGCCACAGGCCATTACTCCAGTGGTCAGAGCCCGCTTTATGATGCTCAATCAGATGTGCTGCTTCTCCCCTGCATTTTGTCTTCACACCGGTGACGACACACCGCTCCATGCAGTTGAAGTATACCCTGTCGCTGAATTTCTTCTGATCAGGACGGGACATCGCACCGTACCGGCGATATCCAAAGCGTTTTGGTGAGACTTTCTCATCCAGGTCATCGTCAAATGAATCCTGACTCTCAGGCCGGAAGGTCTTCAGACGAACTTCCCAGCGAATGCCGTCACGTGCAAATTGCTGCCCTACGCGTGGGTCATCATCAGGCCAGATAGCTATTCCCTTAGCTTTAACAGCCAGCCGGAACTGGCGGGCATCAGCAGGGGTTCCCGTGCGGGTTAGTGTCATAAATTCATGGACACTCCGGTACTCCACTGGTTCTCCTGATGAGCCAGCAGGCCTGGCGAGAACCTTGTCTTTAATATCGCGGGCGAGTTTATCGGTTTGATTTTTATCTGAAGCCATGTGAGCTATGCCATACCGGAAGAGGGAGGCATGAATAATGGGCTGTTTTCCGAGGATAAGCCATAGATACTCACTACTGTTGTCATTCTTGTCGATGACAACAGTAGTGAGTCTGGTTGGTATGCATCATGTCGAAATCGGAGCACCGGTGACTTATCGAATAGTCTGAACTGACTTGTAATGCGCTTGTGCAGGGTGGCCATAAGCCGTATTCGAGCGTGGAACTTCGAGGTGACCCGGCATCCATCCGGTCGTTTTTGCAACCCAGAAACAGCGTTCCTCACCGTCATCGGTAGTGACTCTAACACGACAACCTTCAAGCCCAATTAGTTGGGGGGAAAGATTACCGGGGCAGCATTTCCGGGAAGCGTTAGCATATACCTGCCCGCGCCGCATGAGTTCTGCACATTGTTCAAAATGTTCTTCTGTACCCAGTGCAGCTACTGGTGCTTCAACGTCCATCCAGTCAGCTACGGCGGTTGCTTTTGTATGCAGGAGATCAAATCCGTAGCTTGATAGAATAGAGCCACATTTAAGAACATAGAGCTGCTGCTCTTTGTTAATGTTTTCGAGTTTCATAGCCGCTCCTGTTAGATTATCGTTGCCTGTTATTTAAAACATGGCTTTTCAGTAAATAAATAACCACACCTGCATGACGATTGGGACGCGATAATAAATAACGAGTATCTATTAGCTTTGAGTGCCGAAAAAACCACAATCCATAAGTTGCTCACCAACGGTATTGTCGAATAACATATCGTCTACTGAAACTTCATAGCTATTCTCTGATGAAAAATATCCAGCGTTATCATAGTCGACTTCTAAAGCGTCACCATCAATAACCACAACCTCAGTATTAACGAAAAGATCATCAAGGTCTGAAATAACCTCAATATCTTCACTCTGTTCATCGGTAATGACAATGACAACCATATCATCTTCAAACTCGGAAGCTGATACTTCATCATATCTTGCTGCAATTAAATCTGACATATTAGCCTCCAGTTGAATGTGATTGCCTATATGTCTATATTACCACCCACATGCTTGTGACGAAGTGATTTGGCTTATTTTTAATCGTTTAAAACAAAAAAGCCACCCCGGTTATTTCCTTGGTGGCTAATTGATATTATCCCTCGGCTAGTTCCAGCGCTTCCTTCTGGGAAGTGGCTTCACCGAACCAGACCAGATCATAATGCGTGAAGTCAGTAGATAACATGCTCCTGACCCGTTGTTCCTCTGTTGCCACAGTGCGGCTATAGACAGCTACACAGCGCTCTCTCTTCCCGCCCCGCAATGATGAAGGGCTGTTGAAAATCGCAAAACACATCGTTTCCGGCTTAACGTTAACCCCGCCCATTTTTTCAATGACGTAATCATAGGCAATTTTTTCAATGTCATAAAATGAGCCGTCAGATGACACCATTGAATATTTCAGAACAGTACCCCCCAGAGCTCGCTTAATCTGGTGCTCCCTTTGCTGCTCGTTGTTCCAGCGAAAGGTTTGACGGCTGCTGGGGTGTCCTACTTTCTGTTCCGCTTTTGCACGTGGGCTATAGCCGTCAGCAATGAGTGAATCCATAAATTCACGCATTGATAAAATCTTACCGTTATGACGAATTTGTTTGGCTAGGAAGTTTTCAATACGTTTTTCGTTGGCTTTTTGAAGTGTCATTTTTTCTGGCCTATGGTTCGTTGTCGTTATATTCAGTAAACCATAGGTCGTTCATGTGACGAAACGTGTATTTATTCAACCCTATCTTCAATTATTTCGGTCATTAGAAAACGCAAATGATGATTATCGCCATCAGGATTGATTTTGTTTTTGTGATAATCCATTACGCTTACATTTCTTGCTTGTTTGAAGTGGTAATTATCCATCGCGTTTACAGTTTTCTCATAGTAAGCTTCAGCTGAATAATCCAATAAACTTCGATAATAGGCAGCGACAACATCCCATCGACGATTTTCCGATGCTTTACATAACTCTTCGTCGTCACCTATTGCCGCTATGATATAACCATATATATAGCCAAGACATATGTCATGATTAATGGCTTTTCTGAATAATTCGGGAGAATATACCATAAGTATAAAGCCTAAAGACCTATGTATAAATACCCTGCTGTCATGGACTATTTTTCTGTCATGTTCGATAGCTGATGGCGCGTTATCACCCTCAAGAGTAACAGGTTCAGGTATAGAGACTGACGGTTCCGCCCTCTCCTGTTTTGTTGCGCCAGCGAAAAACCTGCTTATACGTTCAAACATAATGTGTCCTCCGCATTTTTGACTCAGTATAGCCAGGAGCACTGGCCCGTGTGCGGGAACGGAAGATGACCGTCGATATCCCGTTGTTACTTAACCAGCCTTACCGTACTATCAGGTGAATTATAGTTCACGTGGATTAACCTATGTACAAACCCACCAGCGATGAATTTAAAGCAGAGATGAAACGCAAAGGCTGGACGCGGCAGGCGCTGGCACAGCGCTGGGGCAAGTCCGAAAGATGGATAAGTAATATTTCAGGTAATGAGGAACGCGAGCAGCATTGGAACGATGCGCTTGCAGGACTACCAGTATTAAAAAAAACCAAGAATAAGTGAAGTATAGTTCCCTTTTTTATTGATTAAATGTGAACTATAGTTCATGCTTTCTCGTGTGTTCGACTTCACTTCCCATCGAGGAGCAGCAGGCATGAACGTAGATCAGCGGCAACGTATTGAGCAGGAAATTGCCCGGGCAGCAGCAACCGGGTTGATTGAAGCAGGATATAGCATCTCGGTATTCGACTCAGAAGAGATTGTGCTGAAGCGCTCTACGAACGTAGAACGTATTGTTGAAGCCATGTTCTCTACTGATGAAGACTACTTCTATGCTTATCGCCCTGAAGAAACTGAACGTGCAGGTTACGTCCATTTTGTTTACGGCAATGAGGGATGGAATGTTATCAGCGATAACAGCCTGTCGCTTGAACCGGCGCTTGAAGCCGCTACTGCTCTGTCTGAGTCTTATGCCTGACCCTCAATGGCCCACTTAGTACTCGCAAGTGGGCTGTTTCTTATTCATACCCCATATGAATAGCAACATTATCACCACCTCGTGCCTATCCCTTTCTCCGTTCTTCGCCCCGGCACCAAGCCGTTCCGTTTTGTAATTGATGCCACAGCTGTAACGCGAAGAAATAAAAAGCCCGCTTGCAACGACTAAAGCGGGCTTTTTTTTATTCATACTGCATATGATTAACGGTCTATCCACCGTTCAATAATCCCATCAGGTACATCGAAATCATTGTCGCGGAAGAAATCCTTTTCGTATTTTCTGGCCTGCGGCATCGTCTTGAGTACGAAGAGGATGGCATCCTCCTTGGAACTGAACGAAGTCCGCGTAATGACGTGATCCGGCGCGTGAATGTGGGAGAGTGCCAGGCTTTCTTCGGTTCCTGGCTTACACAAATCACACCAGTGCTTATGCCAGAATGTCTCACCATTCTTCTTCAGCTTCGCCCCTGGTTCACCGGTTGGCGCTGGGTTAATAACCACCTCAAGAATATCTACCGGCTCATCTGCATCTCGCGCCGCATCGCCGAGCAGTTGATCGATAAGCAACTCCCCGGCTGAACTGACCAGGTTGCTGGCTATCGTGAAGAGACGGTGTAAGCCGCGATCTGCCTCTTGCTGAATCAGCGCTATCTGCGATTTAAACGATACCATATGCGTAAGCACAGCATGGTTAACGCCGAAATCAGGCCCATATGTCTCTATGTTTCGGTCTGCGCTAAAAGGGGCCATGTCCGGGCGCTGTTTTGTGCAAAAGAGACCCAGACTTGTTTTCTTATTGGCAAGATTATCGAGCTTACCCTCTTTGACCTCGTAATTTGAAATCAGACGGTGGGCTACCCGGGCCTTGAGTGCCTTATCATTCAGATTCTGATAGATATACTCGACCGCAGAGCCGCGTGTACCAAGATATAAGTATGACCACTCCTCACGGTCGACAATAAGACCAATCGGGATCATCATTACTGGCTTTTGAACGATCCCGCCAGTCGGTCGGTAGAAGTTCATTTCTTCAAAAGCATTAATCCACAATTCTGCCAGCTCGCTCAGACCTTCCTGGTTGCTGGGATTCAGACGCTTGAGAGTCTCACGGCCCAGTTCAATGTCTGCCAGAGCTTTAAGTTTCCGGTCGTAGCTTTCAAATACAGACTTTAACCCTTTCCACTCATCCACCAGCGGCCATTCTTTGAGGGTGCATTCAGATACGCTCAGTTCGTTAACCAGAGCCCATGAGCGAGATACCTCTTTCACACCGGTACGCGTCAGACTCAATACCACACGTATAGCCCATTTGTGTTTCTCAGCTGCATCGTTTCGTTCTTCAGCTCGTGGGGCTACATACAGGCCCAGTTTGCCGTTTGGCATTACCACAAGCCGTAGAGGAGAGTTTCCAAGTTGCTCACAGTAGCATTCAATTTGCGGGATGCTTGCATGACCTCGCCATGCAATTAAATCCATCATGGCAAGGAGCGCTTTCCATTGCTTCTCATCTTCCAGACCACTTTGGAGGGATGCACCTCGGTTTGCGCAGCGCCACGTCTGAATCGTTTTATCTACAGCCGCAACCCGGTCATTTTCGTCACCGATGTTCCCGGCGTTTAAAGCCGCCAGCATTTTGCTTCGGTATTGTTCTTCATGCGTTTCTTCCAGCTTCAGCAGTGCCGCAAGTTCTTTGAAGAGCCGGATGTAATAAAGATGGTTAGCCCGGATACGCCGGTTGTGAATGTAATATTCGAGATCGGCGGATTTCACCGTGTCCAGGCAAAGATAGCCAAGGCTATCAGAGGTTCTGAATTTTGAGAGGCATACCTTGGCATTGAATTCTCGTTTGTCTGACTTCGCATTACGGCTGTAGGTGTGCTGAACGACTGGCACATCAACGTAGATCTCTTCATTCTTCTGGTATGCCACGCTGGTACTACGGCTTTTAACGAAATCAACCGTGAATGAATGTCCCCGGTAGCCGTTACCTGAATCATCCTTAGCTGCCCCGGGTGCGGTAACCGGATTAACGACCTGTCTCCACTCACAAAAGACGCGTGAACCAGAACGCAGGTGCTGGTTCGCCTGCTTAATGTAGGACTCCAGCGATGGTCTGGTATCGGCCTCCGGGTCACTCAACAGACCGGTTCCATCTGCGTCATGAATAAAGCGGCAATATTTCTCCTGGAAGTCCATCGAGATGAAATTAATGTTACTACTGCGATCATAGAATTCGCCAAACAGGCGCTCACGCTGGTCGAGCCCGCAGCAAAGGATCAGGAAACGTTTATAGTGCAGCGCCATCTTTTCATGCGCCCGCAGCCGGTCAGTGTAAGCTACATCGCGGAAGGTGATGCGAGAACCGTCAAAACCGCGAAAAAGCGCGTCCTGCTCGTCACGTTCAGGGAACAGCGTATGAGCGCCCAGATGAGATTCAACCGGGCTGCATACCTGGTAAATATTTTCGCCGTCTCGTACCAGCAGGAAGACACATCTGTTTTGAAAGTCTTTGGCCGCAGCCTCCCACGGATCCTGATAATTGACGTGCCGTCTGGTGACGGCCATAACCAGTACGCAACGTTGGGTCGGGAAAATCTGCTCGATTAGGCCCGGGTGTTTTTGCAGTGCCTGGTCGAATAAATCTGCTTTGGTGAAATCGAACCAGTCTCCCAGATCCAGATAGACAGCGAGCTCCTCATCCATCAGTAGCTTTTTCTGGACAAATGTCAGAGGAATGTCGCTCGGGGCTGAATTGCCTTTGATTATCGTGTTGACGACAACATCTTTGCCGATGAAAAGATCCAGAGACGCAATCCCTTTCATCAGCGATTCAACGTTCTCCCTGCTCTCTTCGAATGCGGCCAGCTGCGCCGCAGCCATTTCCTGGTAATAGGGTACGACGGCCTGAACGGCCCTGGTAATTTCGTTATTCTTACCTTGTAGCCATTCAGATTGTATGACGGCCAGTTTATGTCCATGCCGAGCCGCTTCCATCATTCCCTTAATGCTTTCCTCATTGACACCGGATGTCAGCGCATTTTCTAACGGGCCGGTGGCGAGGTTTGTGTACTGGTCAATCGTCGCGGGTAGAGTATTGAGTTTGTTCTCGCTTTTTTCTGTCTGCTCTTTTTCAAGGCGTTCCGCAATGATCTCTTTCATGCGTTCAGGGTTTGTCATCGCCTCGGAAAGTTCAACGGTCAGCTTCTGAGCCAACTGCTGGCAGGCCTGCACTTCACTTTCGCGGACTTCTTTCGAGTCAGCAGCAAAGGTGAATTTGTTAACGAAGTCATCAAACAAAAAGCGGTGCTGAGTGAAGCTACGGGTAGTGCCACAAGTGCGGCCAGATTCATCGGTATATTCAAACCGAATGTGTTGGCCATGTTTTGATGGGTGGGTGCGCAGAATGACCGTATGCAGTTTGTTGTCGACCCAACGCAGCGATTCAATCAGCAGTACTTCGGAAGCGGCAATGTTCTCTTCAGCAATGGCTTCATTTGCCCGCCAGTACTGACCGCCTTGAAGAGAATGGAAACGTTCAATTCGCTCTACCGGTTGTTCAATGCGCACGATACCCGTCATTATGATCTCCTTCCCCCGGCTTTAGCCATGTTGCCGCTATTGTACTAGGACATGGTGTTTCTAATGGCTTAAATGGGGGACATATTGTTTGTGATACTTTGATTTTATCGTTGGGGGGGCAGGTGACGAATAGCTCTGGGGGATGAAAGGCAACGAAGAGTTGCCTTTTACGAAAAGGAAGATGCAGTACGAATTGCGGGTGGTCAGGAAAGAGGGTTTACCCAGCCTTTTCCGGTCACGAACTGAATTTTGCCAGCCTTTCTTAGCGCCTGTAACCGCCGGTCAAGAATGCGGAATGGCATCGGCTTATTCCTCTCCTCATCAGCGAGTCGGGAACACTCACCAGCTACGTCTGGAAGCATAATCAGTGAAAATGGAACCGGCTCTTTGCCGAGTATTTTCATGATCGCACTGTCCAGAACGGCGTACTTGTTTTTAGCAACTTGCATGTTCACTGTCCCCTCTCTCTATAGCGTGGTGATCGGTTCGCCTGATACCTACGGAACACATTCCGGTGGGACGGCCTTATTTTTATCCTGCCAACGTAGAGCAGCCTTAATACACTGCTTACACGTTATTTCACATACGTAAGGCCCGTACTCACCATCACTATGGGTGGCTGGGTTAACCCAAAGCTTGCCGTTACTTCCACCTGCGGCGGTGCAAAGAAAATCCCCTTCATTTCTGACCAGGCGCCCATCACGTATGTCCTCAAGTAAAAGCACGTGAATCACAGTTCGCCGGTTTATACCGTTACCGCTACTGTTTTCCGTCAGCCCGGAAATCACCGATTTGAATCCGCTTGTCCATCGTACCGGAAGATACAAACGAGCGTTTCGCTCTTGCGCCTGTTGCATCAGCTTCATATCGAGAGCGGCCTTTTGCTGTCGTTCTTCTTCTTGCCGTGTCAGACGTTGTCTGGCCTGTTCCTCTCGTCGGGCCCGGCTATCAATCTCAGTTTCAGCTTTAATATCGAACCGGTCAGGTGTAAGAAACAAAGTCGCACCTACCGGAGGGAGTGTGCCCTCCACCAGCAGCAGGTTATCCTTTGTTGCTTCCACATAAACTGTTCCAACCTCGGTAACCACACCCGTTTTATCTTTTTCCCCCCGGAACCAGAAGGGCGATGGGTAAGGAGGGTATTTGAGAACGATCATAATTTTTCCTTTCTGAAATACCGCATCGAGTTAATTTACTGGTTGTCAGAACGCAGTAATGTTATTTCTGATTTTGTTCCCGGTACTTCATTACGATATCCATTTCCTGTTGAGTTAATCCATTCTGAACTGCGGCCCGGCCTTGCCATATGTGAAAGAGCACCTCAAGAAAGACCCTTTCTTCTTCCTCTGATACTGAACCACTTGAATCAGGTGAGTAATCATCTTTCATAAAGCTATCGAACAGAACTCTTTCGCTGAGCCCCGCTATAGCAGGTTGTTCGCTGTGGGTCAGCCAACCGTGATGCCACGAAAACATGCAGTAGGCTGCTACATCACGTGGATCACCTTTTGAAAGGTGTCGGTGGAGCTCTTTGAGGCATTCATCCTTCCAGTCAGATTTTGCCCATTCAGCCCCACGACCATACTTCTCCTGGGCCCGGTAAAGCTTACCCGCCATCTCAGAGGCGAAGTTAACTACAAGCTGAGCTGTTGCATCGTGTAAACCAGCAGGGATCTTTACGAGGTGATTTGTGAGGCCACACTCATTGATAACTACCCGCAGACCACGCTTTATCTCTTCAACATCATCGGAACCAATTGCACCCTCACCAGATGCCGCGTGGAACGCGTAGGCCATTGCGTCCGTTATTTCTACCGATGAATCAGCCTTTTCGCCTGACGTACACGTTTCTTGAACCAGCTCGCCCTTCTGTTTGTTGTCCAGCAGACTAATCATGGTGTTTTTAAGTAACGTTGCTTTTTTGACGGCTTCCATATTGCCGTTCTGCAAAGCGGTCGTAATCTCAGTATCTATCTCGTTAATGCCTAGCTGAAGCTCTTCAGCACTGGCATAGAATATATTTACGATTTTTGTCTGGCGCATTAATTTTCCTTTTCAATAATTTTATGTCCAAGAGAATCAAGTATTGCAATAACTTGGTCTCTGGAATATGCAGGATAACTATGATCTGCAAAGCAACATGCAGGGGGTGGCAGTATGATTTTTTGTGGGCTTTTATTTCTTAGTTCCTTTAACTCCAATAATATGCTGAGTAATTGAGACGCTTTCTTTTCCATCGCATCAGCTCGGCTTGGGCTGATAAGTGCCCTCTGCGCATATAGCAGTTCAGTTGTAGTCTCAGTAATCATCGAGTCGAGTTTTGCAGGTGTCAGTTGCTCCATTTTTCCACCGGTTATTAATGCAAAAATTGAATTCAGACCGTCTCTTTTGAATAGACAACGTTTTTAGCGAGTTCGAATACAAAATCGCTTACGAAGGTAAAATCGCGCCATACCAGCACACCATCTACCTTATGCCGCAACTCAACCTGAGTGGATGTGTTGCTATACTTAGTGACCTTGATGTCCCAATCAATGAAACCACCAGCATTCTGAAGTTCAGTGACAGCGGCTAGGTTTTCCTGTTGCTTCAGGTTGTAGGCCTCGTCTGAGTCGTCGTTCTTCACAAGCTGGATTTTTTTGAATACCATGCGGAATCGGTCGGCCAGAACTTTGCCACGCATTTTTTCAACATCATTAAATACCTGCTCGACGTATGCACTCATGGTTTTCCTCGTGACTTTAATGATAGCAATTACAAAACCCGTATAGCCTGATTAGGCTCTGTATTTTTTAAAAATTAATCCGTGAGTAACATTATTAACTGCATTAAACCTACGACGAAATTTAAAAGAAGACAAAATGTGCTTGAATTTAAGAAATATTGAATTCGTTTAGTTTATCTGTTAAAAAAATACTGCTATTGAGCACCAAAAAAGGTGTCTTCTTACAGCGGAAACAAAAAACGCTAGAAAGTTACTTTTTCCTCATTGGAAGGCTTTTTAAAAGCGTTTCCATCGGGATGGCTTCGACGGATTGTTTCATTTTCTCTGGTTCTACTCCAAGAGATGCCAGCTGCCGGTACAGTACTTCCCGTTCTTGCAGGAGGCTTATCGCCAGCCGTGATATTGCAGCGGCGTTTTCCAGGGCGATTGCAAGGTTGTTTTCGGATGGAAAACTATCCCATGTATCCACTATGCCTTTTGCCAGGCACACGGTTCGCTTAAGCGGCTGAGGAACGTTTAATGGGTTAACGCCGGGTGGCATACCGGACAACTGCCTAATCAGTGCTCTTCCTTTCATTCCATCAGTTCTGTCTGCCATAGCAAGACCTCTATTCGTTGTACGTGGTCACTTCGGCTGAGTAGCAGTGCTGCTGATAACAGGCCTCTGTCTGACCAGACAAAGCGGTACGCAGCATTACGGTAGTTCCGGGTACGGGCGCGGATTTTGACCCGGGCGGAAAATCACTTAGCTCTACACTGATTCCGGCATGACCCGAAAACAGCACTGGGTTTTCACGCATTTTCATGCCGATATTCTGGTTACCATTTGCAATGCGATACATCACTTGTTCGATAGTAATCTGAACAGGTTCGTTGATCCGTAAAGGCCTGTTCCCGTTGCTGCCATTAGCCTGGCTGCACAGCAACAACATAGATGCTACTGTCGTAATAGCAACAGAGCCTAGTGAAAGCATGATTTTCATTATTTTCCCTTTATTCCAGGCAGTTAAGCCGCCTCACAAAATTCACTCTGACCAATGCTTGTTAAACCTGACAATTGCCACAGCCTGATTAACCGCATCATTATTTTGATATGGATCCGTAACGCGTCCGCGTTCTGAGTTGCCAGTTCCTGTATGTGTATCAGGCCAAGGCTCAACTCTTTATGGCTATTGAGTTCATAAAGCGCACGTCGATAAATATTGAACATCTCACGAGCCACCAGCGATTTAAGGACTTCCGGTACTGAAGCACAGTGCGCGAAAGCTCGGGCCCGCTCCTGTCTCCAGTAGCGGCGCAGCGCATTTGATGTATCAGGTTTGTTGCCCACGTCACTCATCACAAGACACCAGGCATTGGTCTGGTTGATCAGGACAGTTTCCAGGCTGTTTTTGCACAGCGTTTTCTCGTCCATAAGCTCGTTATGGCTTTCCTGGCGTAAGACGCGATGCAGCCAGAACCCAAATTCTGTCATGCGGGTCATGTGGTACTGGATGGTGAAAGCGAGGTTAGCCCACCATTTAAAACGAATGATCCGGGCCTCCAGCGTTCTTTTCAGAACATGCTGGTATTTCTCGGTCGAGAGGATGCGAAGGTCTTTTCGAGCTGTGATCCCTTCCATCGACTGGAATCCGGTCAGGCCGAGTCGATGGTAGGTTTGACCACGCTGCATCATTTTGTGATACAAGGCTGACTTACCTTTGCACAGAGATACCGTGCCGAAACGCAGGTAGAACTGCGCCGCGCTCCCAGCGGTGTACGCCCCGCTCTCAATAGCAGATTTAAGGCGTGGGTATTCCACCCATAACACAAAGCTTGCAGACTCTTCATCTACGGTAACTTCGTTATCTTCGCTGAAACTGACAACACGACGGTGGCCGTCTCTTGTCTTGATGACACGTGCGGCGCGTTCGTCATCTCCGCCGTCGAAATAGGTCATTTCCGCAACAGGATCAGCCAGCCCATCAAATAGTGAGTCATCGCCAAATTTCCCCACCTTCAGCCAGACTGCTTTAGGGATTGGGGACTGAGGGACTACAGGCATCGTCGGTTCATCAGTCAACAGATCCAGCTCGCCGTGGGCCCAGACGCGGTGGTAGATCTCCAGTGCCCTAAAAGGCTTGTCATTGAAATGATGGAAAGCCCACATGAAATCGACATGCACAACGGCTTCTTCGCTGACGATGCGGAACTGAGGCCGGGACATGCGACGGTTATGCGCATTGTCTTCCAGCAAGCCGTAAGCGAGTTTCTCGGCAACGTCATCGGCGCGTTGCTGCTCTACGTAGTCGGCGCTACAGCAGATGTGTAACAGACGTTCCAGGAATTTCGGCGAGTATACATCTGGCTGGATCTTAATATACCCACCTTCGTATACCGTGCGGCCCACTGGATGGCGGTCTTCCCAGGCATAACGGCGTTTGGCAATGAAACGCTGAAGCCGGTTCAGGATAGCCATATAGCCATATTTCTCCGGGTCGGCATTCAGCAGGTTTTCCATAGAGCGGTCGAGCCCTACAGCCTGGCAAAGGTAACAGCCAAATCGTGAACCACAGGCGCTTTTTGCTTTTTCAGAACCCGTCCAGACACATTCGCCCGTAGCCTCTTTGTAGAGCTCAGCAGTTTCATTATTGTTAGGCAGGTAACTGGGTAACGCAAAACGAGCCTCATCCCCGGACGATAGCAGGAATTCCCATACGTTCCCCTGATGCCAGTGACGGATCGGATAGAGCTCACCGCCCTCTTTTGTCTGTTTAACGTCTTCAGCGCTCCCGCCTTTTTTTTCGATGTTCATGGCACGGGTTGTGCTCTCTGCATCACGGGAACCCAGCAGCAGACAAACGCGCTGACGAACGGCTTTAGGCAGTCCTCGCATGTACTCGGCACGGGCCCGACGTGCAGGATCGACCTTCAAGTCGATCGAGCACTGTCTGGCGGAACTATTTGAAAATGTTGGCAATCCTCGCCCTGAAAGGATGCGGCCAGTCCACCCAGATGTCAGTCCAGGCTTACCAATTACAATGCTCAGCGGTAACTGGTGCTTTTCAACGAATGCCTCAAGTTCGGCGAGTTTTGTGTCTGCCAGCCAGCGGACGGCTGGATTCTCGATGCCCGTGTCGGTGTGGATCACATAGTGATGCTGGCTGATGTTTGTGCCATTGCGGGTAGCCCTTACCAGCGCCATCAGGAAGAGGTGCAGAACGCACTCAGAGTCCTTTCCTGATGAATACGCCAGGCTCATAGTCCAGCCGTCAGTAAGCGCTTTATAAATGGCGTTTGTGCCGGTGGTGATAAGATTGGCCATGCTCGTGCCAGTGCTGGCATCGACATAATTCAGGTCTTCGTCATTAGCCAGTGTTTGCCAAACCGTATCCCATTTATCCCCGGTAAGGATTGGGGCAAGGGTCGGTTCTGATGTGCCAAAGTCGATTACCTGTTGCATGGTTCACCTGTTTATTTATTCGTTTTGTATATTTATTTAAACACGGGCGTACCAGCTGACGAATAAGGCCAGCGGTATTATTTAATGATTTATTTAGTAATCGGGGATGGAAATAATTGATCAAGACAACTCATTGGTTTGCCAATGGCATTTGTGAGCTTTAGAATTTCTCCCGGCGTAACTGCCTTAAGCATTTCAGAGCGCCCTTCACGGATATATTCATCTACAGACATATTCCGCCATCCTGCTTTTGGTCGATTACTGCAACCTTGCCAGTTTGAATCAGCATTATCCCGACGAAGAACATATACATCGATAGAGCGAGTTAACCCTGCACCGAACGCAGCCTGAGCAGTAATTTTCACTTCAGATCCATCCTTGCGTTTAATGACCTGCGATATACGCGTGATTAACTCTTCAGGTGCGGATGCGTTGTTCTGAGTTTCATTTGTCATAAAACACCTCGTGAATATTGTCCGGTTTGTTTACTTATTAAATCACGAGGCATTCGGGTGACGAAGTGATGTTCAGAAAGATACTTTTCTTTGCTGGAGCAGGCTTAACCGTTGGTTGTCTGGATGCTACCATTCATAAGAAATGACGGTTAGCGTATCACTCACCTGTTCTTTGGTGATCTTTGGTTTTACCGGTTCGGGTAAAATTGTAATCGAAATTTGAATAGTTGCCGTTGCCTGTTGCTTTTTATCACCACTATTTCCCTCATCCTGTGCCAGTGCATTCCATGAAACAACGAATAATAAAGCTGAGAGTATCGTTTTCATTTTACACCTATATAAAAGATTGCTGTCCGTAGAACCATTATCTATCGGGCCAATCAGCTGGCGAAATTAAACAGTCGAAAACCTTTAATTAAATATCAGGATAAGGTCAGTAGCTTTTATGGTCAGTCGTCATCATGATACTCAGGGCCACCATAATTATCAAATCGAGACCATTGACCATTAAATGTGAGACGTACTGTCCCTATAGGCCCGTTGCGCTGTTTACCTATGATAATTTCGGCTATACCTTTCATATCGCTATTTTCGTGATAGACCTCATCACGGTAAATAAACATGATCAGGTCAGCATCCTGCTCAATGGAGCCTGACTCTCGCAAATCTGAGTTTACCGGACGTTTATCGGCACGTTGTTCAAGCGAGCGGTTTAGTTGCGATAAAGCGATTACCGGTACATTCAGCTCTTTTGCCAGTGCTTTCAGAGATCGGGAGATTTCAGCAATTTCCAGAGTTCTGTTGTCAGATAACGACGGTACACGCATCAACTGAAGGTAGTCGATCATAATGAGGCTAAGCCCACCGTGTTCGCGGGACAATCGACGCGCCCGGGAGCGAACGTCCATAGGTGTTAGGCCAGAGCTGTCATCAATGTAAATGTTCTTTTTTTCCAGCAGCAGTCCCATTGTGCCGGATAACCGGGCCCAGTCCTCGTCATCGAGCTGTCCGGTTCGGATGCTGGTCTGGTTGACGCGTGATAGCGATGCCAGTGAGCGCATCATGAGCTGTTCCGTAGGCATTTCCAGGCTGAAAATCATGACGGGCTTATCGTTTGTCAGCGATACATTCTCGCAGATGTTCATTGCAAACGTAGTTTTCCCCATTGAGGGTCTGGCAGCGATAATAATCAAATCCGAGGGCTGTAGACCGGCTGTCTTCTTGTTCACGTCCACGTAGCCGGTATCAACTCCAGTGACCCCGTCATGGGGACGCTGGAACAAGGCTTCAATCTTGGTAACGGTTCTGTCCAGAATGCTGCTGATATTTTCCGGCCCACCGCTTTTATTTCCCCTTTGCTCTGCAATCTGGCAAATCCGGCTTTCTGCAAGATCAAGCAATTCGTCACTTGTCCTACCTTCCGGGTTGTAACCGGCCTCGGTTATTTCGTTGGCAACTTTTATCATTTCCCTGATTACGGCACGTTCCCTGACGATCTGCGCGTAGGCAATTATATTTGCCGCACTGGGCGTATTTTTTGACAGTTCTGCCAGATAGGCGAAACCGCCGAGACTATCCAGCTTACCTTCTCCCTCGTTTTCGATGTGCTCAGCGAGGGTTATCAAATCAATCGGGAATTGATTCGCAACGAGCGATCTCATTGCAGAGAAAATTGAGCGATGCGGTCGAGAACTAAAATCCTGCTCACTAACGATTTCTGCCACATCATCCCATCTCTGGTTTTCAAGCATTAACCCGCCCAGCACGGACTGTTCCGCTTCTATCGATTGCGGAGGGGTTTTTAAGCTGTATTCAGCTGTTTGCTTTGTCTCACCTGTTTCGGTAAACGAGATGTCCGCCATAGTCATAAGTGGCCTCAGAGGTTCTGGAATAGCTTTTGTTTTTGTAATTGTCGTGCGCATTCCGATACCAACTCCGGGTAACTGGATGCTATTGCCTTTAGAATTGCTTCAGAGAGCTCATTCGCTTCATCAGAGCGGCCCACCAGCCTCAGCTCGGCTACTGTACCGGGGTCGCAGTTTGTCAGGTTGGCGCGGGCGTAATTGACTTTCAGCCGCGCCAGAAATTCCACCCCGGGCTTGCGCTTCACCGCGTGGACAGAAAGTGTTTTTCGGCAAAATCGACCAGCTGTACGGCGTTCGTGATGCTCCAGAGCTTTTGCTTCCAGCTCCTGCCCGGCGATAACGGTCACATAGAGGCTACTAATCAACGCCGATACATTCATGCAGCAATCCCCCGCTTATTAGCCAGCGCAACGGTATCCAGAAGTACGAAGTCATCAAGCAGGTTCAGTCCTGCGGGCGTCTTCTGATCACGCCATAGCGCATCCAGTACATCGGTGTCTGGCATTCCCGTTGGGATTAGGCTTAGAAGTTCGGATAACGTATCTACCTGTAGCATGTGGCAGATAGAAGCCAGCATTATTCCCTCTGACGCTTTATCCATAAGACCACCGATCAGAATCTGAATTTCCGGGGTCATAACAAAATGCTCATAATTGGATTTATTGAATCGGCACTGAATGAGTTTATAACCCTTGAACTCAGTAATTAACTCCTGAAGGAATACATGCAGCATATCTGGTTTTGTTTTTCTAATAGCCGCTACCTGCATTGCAATTTTTAAAATGCCATCATCAACTCTTTCGTGCGGGCATCCTGCGGAGGAATAAATACTTTTTGCCTTTTCGAGCCAATTTTGCAGCTCGATATAATTAGTCTGAATATTCAACGCGACCCCCATTGCTATCCAAAAAAGTCTATAACCCTGATATTTTAATGCGCTCCTGTCTATCATCGAAAAATTTAAGACAGCAAAATGCGGCCATTTATATGTGCAAAAATATGAGCCGGTTTATCCGGCCCATCAGAATGAAAAGGAATTTTATGCAGGTCTGTTAAAGACCTGCTGGGAGGTTAGTACACCGGGTGCAGCTGAGTCTCTTCAGTTTCACCATTCTGCTGGTTAGCGCCATCGGTATCGGCATCAGTCGCATCGTCAGCACCGCCGTTGTTTTCAGCACTATCACCGTCGTTGTCACCATTAGCTTCAGCATCTTCTGCCTGTTTTGCTGATTCCAGTTCAGCCAGGGTAGCCATCAGAGTACGGGCCATTTCAGGAGTCAGGCGTAAGACGACTTCTTCCGGCACGGTTTCCGTAATTTCGATCTGATTTTCATGCTCACCTTCCGGCTGCGGCGGGATCTGGTCGCGCAGCTGGCTCAGGGTTGGCAACAGGCTGTCGAAGGTTTTACGGATAACTTTCGGTTTCAGGCCAGTCTTTTTCTTGGAACTCACGAATTTGGCAGTGACGCGGGTTTTCCCAGCTCCTTCTGCCTTTTTCAGGGATTCCATCAGGACTTCATACGGGTCGCGGTCAGTACCCTGACATTCGTTAATAACGTCAACGGCAACGTCACCAGATACCTTATCTTCTTTCACCAGCATCTTGATGCTGAAGTCAGCGTTTGCCAGCACGATACTGCGGCGAACGGTGACCAGAGAGACACCCAGACGCTGAGCAATCGACTCAATGGTGTGACCCCAGCCAATCAGGCGCTTGAAGCCTTCAGCGCGTTCCACCATCTTCAACTGAAGGGAGTTGGCGCTCTCGATCATGTTGTAGACTTCTTCGTCCTTGCCGCCTTCAAATTCCTCGACGGTGATTTTCTGGAAGCTCGCGCCCTCAGCAATCGCCATCATCAGGCCAGCAAAACGGTGGTGGCCATCAATGATTTTCAGGCGGGTTACGCCTTCCACTACTACTGGTTTAACGCGGATGACAGGCACTGACTGAGGACGTTCCAGATAAGCGTGTTTGAACATTACCGCACGGTCATAATTTACGTCGCGGAGGTTCAGTCCCTCTTCCACAAACAACCAGTACGGGCTCACCGCAAAGACGTTGTTACGCCCGATATCGGCTTCTTCGAACTGTTCCGTATTGCCGCTTTTACGCGCTTTGGTTACGAAATCGCTCAGTGCTCGGAGTGATGATGGCGCTTTGTCTAAGCTGCGCATCAGTACCGCAGCGCCTTCCAGATTTTCCAGGGTACGGCTTTGTTCGAAGATAGCTTTAACGTCGGTGTTCATGGTGTTTCTCCGCTTTAGTTATTGTGTCGCGAGGTTCGTTGCTTGCTGTAAATCCAGTTAAACACACACCAAACAGGTGACGAAGCGTATTTGGGGACAAAATGTCTCTTTTTTTTCGGGTACATAAAAAAGCCCTGTAATCCAGTGATTACAAGGCCTTAGCTCGTAATGATGACATCAAGATGGCGACGTTTTTCGATTTTGACCGCATTTTTCATCAAAATTGTCATCACTTCATTTAGTTTTGAACTCTCCCCTTCCTCATATGAACCCCAAGGTAGGAATGGAGTAGGACTATTGATATTGAATGCAACGCCCGTAGGGCATCGCCATGCAGTTGGCTTCTTTGAGTCAGGTTCCCATTTCACCAGGAGTATTGGCGCGTTACAGTCGATGTCATCGATGGCTGGTATAGCCTCATATAAAAACACTCCCGCATCATCCCCACTGAAGAAAGCTAGATGCTTATACGCGCTGGCAAAAGAGACTACGCCCGCGAAAAGGCCCACAACGATGAGGTTAAGGTTCGATGTTTTGTGACGGATACGTTTTTGCTTCAGGCGAACCATTGTCAGGGCTGACAAGAAGATAGCCACCAGCCCCCCGGCTCCTGCGAACCAAACGGAATTGATTTGCAGGAAGGAAATCAAATCACGATGCTCTCTCTGGTTTTCTTCAAGCATCAACGACACAAAAGTTGTTGTTACTGGCATTGATATCAGGAATATCGTGATCATCACTATTGCAAAAGTCTGTATGGAATAGCGGTCTCTATTTTCCTCTATAACAGAATTAAAGGATAACAGATAAACAAATGTAAATAATAAAATGGAAAGAAGGTACATTGGTTATGCCTTTTTTTGGGTTATCGCTGAATTCTTTTATTTAATTCTGTTCTGAAAAATGCATACAAGAACTGCCACCCATCACCATGAGCCGTTCTGAAATCTTTTTCAGGGAGTACCGGAAAACCAAATTTAAAATTATCTTTTCCAGTGTGGCGCTGGCAAAAGTGCGCAAGCTCATGTGCCACTACGCCTTTGATATGATCCAGTTGATTGATTGAATAAAATGCTCCGATGTCCTTACGCTGCTCTATATGTGCGTACTCATGGTAGCGATAGCGCGGTGTATCACTGTCAGGATAAATGGACGATGGTGAAATAGTGATTGAGCTCCTGCCGCCCCATGAATGTTTGGCACTCCAGTTGACCCGAACTTCAGGCGCAGGGCCGGTGAAACCATATGCCTGTCTATAGAGGTGCAGAAGATACCCTGAATACAGAAAAACAACTTTCTCCGCCGTCATAACGCGAGAAACGCCATAGCGAGCAACTGCCCTATCTCTGGCTGTCAGAACGGGGGTTTTTACCCGTGGGGAGAATAATTTTGTTGGGCTGAATAGCCAGACTTCTGAATCGTCATCAGGCATATCCAGTATCACCTGAATTTCTTCAGGCGACCCAACTCGTTGATGCCACCTTTCAAGATTATCGTCCACTTCATTCAGGCTGATTAAATCATCGGCATTCTCGTAGAATAACCAGATCAGCGTTCCTCGTGGGAGTGCTTTCTCAGCTGTAATATGTGAGAGGATAATTTGACGTGGTGTCATCTTATTCGCCACAGTTCCCGGATGCTTCTATCAGTTTTATTTTTGTTGCTTCTGCCGCCTGCATTTTTTGTTTCATCTTCTCAATGCTAGCGGTCACACGGCGGGCGCACCATTGATACGCTGCCTGACGTGATTCGAAAAACTCATAATCCGCGTGCAGGTAAACTGATGTGCCGTAGGAGACGGACATACGGTAACCCTTCGGCGTTTCATTGATGACTTCCCGTTCTTCTACACAGTTTTCAAACTCAGGGACATAATCCACGAATCGACGACGCAGAATGCAAAACAGCACCTTTATTTGGTTTTCATCAGTCATTTGTTATCCTCGTTATTCTTCTTATTTATCATCAACCTTTCTTAATTGTCGATGCTGAATACGGCGGAGCGGATTTCACGCTTGGCCTGCTGACGGGCGCGGTGTTTGCTTACACGAAGAGATCTATCGTATGCATTGTTTTTACGATAGCCACGCGAGCGGCACAGTGAACAAGTGCAGCCTTCTACTGAATAGAAAATCCCAAACGGTTTCATAAGTATCACCTTTAAGCTTGATAATAATGTTTATCATAGCTGGAGTTATTCAGGTGACGAATAGTTAAGGGGCGCGTTTTGCTTGGGTTTTTACACTATCGTTTATTGAGTCGATGAGGTCGGAAATAGAAAGGAGTTTTCTGCCAAAGAATAGTTTTCGTCTGGCTTCTATTTCGTAGCGGAAGGGTTCAATAATTTCATCTTCATGCATGATTACGAAACGATAGCCGTTATTAAGGAGTTTATGCAGCTTGTTTGTTTTTTTTCTTATGGGACTTAGCTTAAACATTGTTATCAACTTCTCATCATGATCACCTGAATTGTTATAACACAGTTATTTCCGACACGCTGCTGCTTTTGCTGAAGAACTCGGATTGCTTTGGGCTGGGCCAGCAGGTTGTATGCCGGGCGAACCCGGCATCGTTATCACAGGGCTTTTTCTTTTCTCTTTCGTTCTATCCCACGAAACATCGCGCATTTCCGCACAATATCCAGTGTCGGGATGCTACCACTCCCCTGCTCTTTCACGCTCATTCGCAACGTGAGCCGTAGCAACATCTTGATGTCACGTGGTGGAAGTTCTGGGTAAGTGTTTACAAGTGATCTGACCAGTTCATCAGGAATGTTCACGCCAAAGTTCTCACCCATAATCTTCCAGATCTTTTGGGCATCTGATTTCTCCGGCACATCATAGTGAATGATTGCAGCGCATCTTGGTATGATAGCCTCATCGATGTCACTACCCCGGTTGCTTGTCATGAACATCAACCCATCGAAATACTCCAGTGTACGGAGGAACTCCGCAACGATGGCATTTTGAGTCAGTGATGCTCCACGCTGCATGACAAACACATCGGCTTCGTCCAGAAGCAGGACACAGTTCCAGCGTTTAGCCCGGGTCAGAATCGTCCGCAGATTTTTCTCAATGTCATCGGCGTTGGTTCCCAGTGCGCCAGCATGAATTGAGTACAGGGGCCGTTCAATGACCTCTGCATACACTTCAGCAGTTAATGTCTTCCCAAGTCCGGGTGAGCCCACGCACATGATGATGTTACCCGCGCTTTTCCCTTCAACAATATCGCTGGTGAAAGCGCTGATATCCGTGGTCAGTATATCGAGTAAATCACGGTGGTCTTCCGGCAAAACCATCTTTTTTGGCAGTTCTTTATCATACTTGTATGGTTCTACGTTATTGGCATGTATCCAGATAAAGTCTTGCAGCGAGAGATCAAAATAACGCTGCACAGGAATTTCGGGTAAAAGGCCAAACTGGTCATCTTCAAAAAGAGGCGACTCCACTTCTGCACCGTAGGCATCGCACTCACTATCAGGCAAATCGTGTATCAGTTTATGCCCTGCTATTTCCAGATTCCGGTCGCTGTAGCTATACGATTCCATTCTGACAGCCCTGCCGGTTGCTTTAAACTGATTGCCAAATTGCCCGTCGACCACTTCCTTAAACCGCGTTAGTTGTTCCAGGTACTCTTGTTTCAGCTCATGCGTTTCATGGTAGATATCACGGTCGGCCAGTGTCTTAGCGACACTGCGCCGCGCCACCTCATTAGGCTCGAAATTCAGGGCGGTAAGCTGGGTTCCGTAAACCTTTTTGGAGTGCGAATATTCGCCGAACCCATACCAGCTGATTTGTAACAATAGTGATGGGGGACGGTCAGAGTTTTTTTCTGATTTTACTTCTTTTATTGCTGTAACAAGACCGGGGTACAGGTTGCCGTCATGACCGCGTCGGTATATCCAGCCATCAATTCGATTTGACTTCAGATACTGTAGTAACACACGACCGAATGCCGGAAAACTGCTCACAGGCTTATCGAAATCACCTTCCAGTGCAGTGATGATCGATTCAAGAGCTCGTCGATTTTTTGACTCTCCATCACCACGACATGCCTGTAAAAGTTCATTCAGATCATCCCGAGATAAACATAGCGGATCGACGGCAATCTCATCGTCAGAACTACGGTGGCTATAACGATTACGTAAAGCCTCAAATGTTGGGCTTGTGGTAGCTTTTAGTGTTTCTGTTTTTATCGTGAGTGCCATAGCCGTCCTCGTCAGTAATTTACTTTGATATGCCTTAAGTTCACATGGAAGGGGCAACTTCGAACGCATTAGGAACTCTGATCCGCGAGCCTATTTCCAGTTTAATGGTTGCCTTTACGTATTCACCCTCCTTCAGATAGGTGATGTCTTGGTTATGAAATGTTGACTTTTCATGTGTAGCCCACCATTCCATAGAGCTTGGGATTTTTAACGTTAGCCCAAGATGTTCAGTGAGATAGCATACTCCCATGTTTGAGTAGGTCTTAACGGGGTTCGGGTAGAATTGAAAGTTACCCTCTACGAGACAATCAGTACGAGGATCGATGAACGAAAGGAAAACGCTAAAAGTACCCTGACGTTTTAGCTCGGCGTAAGCCTCAAGAATCGTGAAACGCTTTAATGCGTCATTTGAAAACAGGGTTACAATTTTTTCCGAAAGCATAGCCACCTCATGAGCTGTTTTTTTCCTATTATCAACCGGTGTCTCCTCCTGACGAATAGGTTTGCGGCCAAAAAAAAACTGCACCAGGAGGTGCAGTTTCGATAATCAAGCAATGGCGAATTGTTATTTTTCGCTACTCAGTTTATCCGTAATAAATGCTTCAATTTCTGCCATGAGCTCGGTACTCATTCGGTTAAATTCAAAGCGAACTTTACGGCCCGATGCATTTTTGCTGATACGGGCGTATTTGTCCTTATTAGCAAAATTAGCCAGATCACGGGTTTCCCAACTTTTTGCAGGTGGCTTTTGATCGAGTAATTCAACCGCCTTTGTGATCTGCGCCATGACAATTTTCTGCGCTTCCGGGATGTCACTGATGTCCAGATTAGCAATTTCTTCTTTCACCCTATCAACTACATCTGCAAGAATGAAAAGGTTGCTCTCTACGTATTTCTGAAGTTTGGACAACCGGCTGTAGAAGGAGTTTGGTATACCTTCATAATCCGGGAACAGAGCTATCAACGAACCGTCAATACGCGCCGCCTGAATACGTTTAAAGACTGACACATGGCTTATGCCAAGAAAGAGGGCAAGCTCTTCATTTTTGGTGAATCCTTTTTCCTGCATTAGTTCCAGATACTGAAGCCCAACCTCTCGGTATGAGAATCGGCGTGATGTTTGTGCAGCGGTAATAATCGCCTTGATGTCCTCAGCTGATAGATCATCTGGTAGCACCCATAAAGGCAGATCTTTTTGAGCCGCAATACAGCAAAAACGTCTGCGGCTACCTTCAATAAGCAGGTACACGCCATCACGTTTAACGGCAACACCTTCAGTATCAACACCCCTTGACTCAATTTGTTGCAGGATATCTCGTACTGCGTTTGTGGTAAGCGCTTCCTGATTTCGCGGGTTCATTGGGTGAACGGCGGTCTCAGTAGCGACATTTTCAGCTGCTACAGTGACGTGCTCAGCTTCAAGTTTTCGCCCGTTATGAAGGGTAAAGAGTTTCTTAATGCGAGGGGGACTCTTAAGGTTAGCTAACCCGGAACGGTGGCCTACATCGGTTCGCTTTGGCGTATTTAGATAACGCGATTTATCGTTTCCGATATGCTGTTCATCACTCATGCGTTAACTCCTTCCTTCGCTGAAAAACTCTTTATCTCATTAATAAACTGTTGATATACGGACATTACGGATTCTTCGGCAATATCCAGCTGCTTTGGTGAACATAACTCTTCAGATTTCTTAATATCGAGAACCGACCTACCCCGTGACGCAGCTGCTTTGAATGCTTCAGAGTTTTTGATATTGGTTGCCATAAACAGGTCTTGAACGGTTCGAATTAACTTATCGAGGACTATTTTTTCGTATGGGCTTTTATCATCGACGTTAACGGCCAGTACTTTAAACCATTTAATATTTTCACCTTTATTGGGAGACTGACGGAATCGCTCACTGATCGTCAGCATAAAATCAGTTGTGGATGCATAGTCGTATTCTCGCGGAGAAACTGCGACAAGAATACCGTCAGCGGCCTCATCAGCGGCCCAGATAATTGGCGAGTCTTCTGGAGGGGTATCGAAGATAATAAGGTCATACTTAGCTTTCAGGACTGGCATTATCACTTCTTTGAATCGTAGCAACAACTGAGTGCGCTCTTCTTTACTGCACTGCCAGTATTTATCTTTGAATCTCGCATCGGTTGGGAACGCAGTAATTACATCAAGATTTGGCAGATGGGTTGAGAACGGCATATTCTCAATGATTTCAGCCTCAGAGTAACCCATGTCGAGGTATTTTTTATATTCAGAACCTTCTTCATACACGCCCAGGATTGCGTCGATTGCAGTCAGGAATACGTCGTCTTCAGATACGCTTTGAATCATACCGCTACCAATAGAGCCTTGCGGATCCCATTCAATTACTAAAACTCTGGCATTCAACTGGAGATCAAGTGCTGCTGCTACAGCCAGAGCCACTGAGGTCGTGCTTTTTCCTGTCCCACCTTTATGATTCTGAACAATGATTGTTCGGCTCTGGTAGTAATCTCTATAGCGCGGATAACCCAGGGCATCCATAATATTCTGGACATCCCAGCGGGTATAAAGGTGGTTTTTGTTCTGATAAATAGGTTGACCCACCAGCCTTTTTTCTTCGAGATCAGCGAGAATTTTATTGAAGGTAACTCGAGATTTTCCAAAGAAGTCGGAGAGATTTTTTTTATTCAGGCAGTGGTTATAGATAAGGCGATCTACCCCCTCCACACTGTCATCTGATACAGATACCCGGGAAGAAGCCAGTAACGATTCTTTCAATGAAATTTGTTCGGACTTCATGCGTTGCCCGACAAGGGCAATTTTATCTATTAGATTCATTCTCGTCATACCCTCAAACCTGAATTATGAATTTAAACGCATATGCGTATACTTTACGTATAATGCGTAAAATGACGCTCTATGCGTATAATTGTAACGGCAATCAGATTGAGACGCTAACATTCTATTTTGTTTTTTCTTCATTTTGCGATCTCGAAATGCAGTTCAATGACACATCATCTTTCTCTTCTGGCGATTAAGGGGGTTAAGTAATCCACGGGGCGGGCAGAACCCGGAGAGACTGACTGGCGATTAAGGGGGTTAAGTAACCCACGGGTCGGGCAGAACCCGGAGATGCTGGCTGGCGATTAAGGGGGTTAAGTGACCCACGGTACGGGCAGAAACCGGAGAGGCTGGCTGGCGATTAAGGGGGTTAAGTGACCCACGGTACGGGCAGAACCCGGAGAGGCTGACTGGCGATTAAGGGTGTTAAGTAATCCACGGGTCGGGCAGAACCCGGAGATGCTGGCTGGCGATTAAGGGGGTTAAGTGACTTAGCGCTGGAGGATACGCCCTGCAACTATTGGTAAATGAATGACAAGGTTTCCCGTAAGACCCATCAAATAAAAAAGCCTCTGAAGTAGAGGCTCTTGGGTATTCGATATAGTTAGGCTAATTCGTCCGGGTCGTTGATGGCACTAACGAAGAACTCCGTGCGGTAATCATTCCCCCATCCCAACCAGACAGAAGGTGAACCCTCCTTTGCCAACGAACGGTCACCCGTCATGCTGTCCGCTTGGACAGGAACTGTCACGCATTCTTTAATAGTATCGGCCTCGGCAACCAGTCCAGTACTCTGGGTTTCAAATCCGGCAATTACGACAACAGCATCAGGGTCGTGTAGCTGAAGCTGGGCGATAAGCTCTTTAACTTTCATAGTGATCCTCTGCGCTAGAATTATCCAATTCTACCACGCTTGATGGTCAGGCGTATAAGTGCTTACTGTACAGCTCGAAAGCTTCATCATGTTCCAAATCGTCCAGGATAACGATATCAGGGCCATGTTCTTTTTTGATTTGTGCGATGTATGAAGCGTATTGAGCCTGGCTTTTGTAGCCCACTGTCCAAAGTCTACCTTCGCGTAAGACGCAGATTTTCTTGCGGTAAACCTTCTTGAAACTTGATTTAGTTTTCCGGTTACGCTCCTCGTCACTGACAAGCTGGTCGATTACTTCAATCAGGTTTGAGTCTATGAGAAATGGCTTGCCATTGTGTTCGCCAAGGCAGATTGGCAGAAGACCCTTCGCATATGATTCGGCCTGGCGGAACAGCTCTTTTTTTCCTGGTTCGAACAGTACGCGAGTTTCGCCACCATGCCCATCATTATCAGCTGTACCTATGCTCAGCCCGTCGAAGAGGACAGTAGCGTTAAAGCAGACTGTTTCCTGGCTCATGCCAGTATAGATTTTGAGGCCTTTCAATTTGATTCTTGTCTGAGTGTTCATTGTGTGTTCCCCGCTTTCTAATTGTGATTCTATTTTCAATCACCTTGAGCAGGTGACGAAGTGATACGGAGAAATAATTGTTGGGTCGCCTGATAGCCGGGCTGGTGGCAGCCGCAACCCTTAGTCAGTACTTCGGGATCGTAGTTCCGAAAAGCCACAACAGTCTCCACAGCGTTTTGGGGGTGTTAACCCCCATACGCTTTGAGACTTTGCCCTAGCGGGCCGCGAATTCGCCTAATCGCCCCGTGAGGGCTCTATTCGAATTTACATGCCGTGCCTGCTTCGCTTGAGAGCGAAGCTTTTGGACGGCGATTGCCCGCGTGGCGGGCAGACATTTTTACGTGCGCATTGCGCACGATTTTCTTCGGTTACATTACAGGGCTGGCTGGGGATTGGCTTATTGCAATATTCTACAACGAAGCTGGGAACGGCTGGCTGGAACGCGAAGATTTAAATCATACTCTATATCGACTGATATCAACGACGGTATCAGCGGGGTCTGTTGCCAGCTTACAGGTCACTTGACCTTCCTGATCCAGCATCAGTGTCGCGGTTAACGGTTCATTTTGAGCATCGATTACAGTGACATTCACGCGTAACCGTGTTGGAAGCATCATCAGAATTCGCGTAGGGCTCTCTGATAATGACACGTTTCTGGCTTGCAGAACCGCTAAAACACTCTTCATTAACTCTGCTTGGTCGATCATATAGTCACATGCCACTGGATGTATTGGGATGAAATCGTGCCTACCGCAGGGCTACACGAAAGATATAAATCAGTATGACATGCGGGCCGGACTCAAACCATCAATTACTGGAACCAGTCCGAAGATAGCGCTCTGGTTTTTATGCTGTTGAATTTACATAGTTGTTATTTAGTGAATTATTCGTACCTTATCATTCACTGATATCACTTAAATTCAAAGTGAACAGGAGAGGATTGGATTAAAAGTCCATAAAATGTGAATTAAAAGTGCGCTAGGAAATGCGATAAACTGATTGATTTGTTTTGATATGGTTTTTATGTGAATTATCGGTGAGTTACTTGTGTGCTACTTATCTCCATGCTGCTATGCCTTTCCAATAAATAGATTGGATAGGGCAGGGAGATGGAAGAGGGGAGAGGGCTTACTCCGCAGGTGATTTCACTTTAAATTCAAGCCATCTTGCCCCGAGCCTGTTTTTATCCAGATTGTAGAACAACGGTTTTATACAGACCCCTTCATACTCAGGGAACTCTATACCGCTGGCGAAGTGAATCTGTAGTGTATCAGGATCAATACCCATCATGTTTGTGTCAAACAGCCTGTGGAATGTTGGTGATAGCAAAATGCCGTTACTGGCGTTATAGCAGCCTGCTACGGATGTTGGTTCAATATGTGCTGCCTCCAGCACACCGTTGAGGTGTTTGCCCGATACCGCGCACAGGCTTCCGAAATTCTTATCCACCAACTCACGGAACTGAGACTGGACATGCACATCGCGAACGCTAACCTCTCGGCGGAAGCTCGGGGAGCGCATACGGATATCTGCATGGGGGAGGTGACCGCGTGGTAATGGCAATACAGCCGGTTGCTCATCCATTACTGGATTCTGCTCCTCGCAGTAGGTGTCCACGGACTCAATCAAACGGGATGTGTCATTACCAAATCGGCGAGTGAACCAGAGCCTGAAGTGAGCCAACCGTGATGCCGGAATTTTGTTACGTGCGTACTCCTGAGCATTCTCCTTTTCGATTTCAGTATTTAGTAAAGCCAGACGGGCCTGAGAAGCACGAATTTCTTCCTGGACTCTGAGATATCCTGCCAGTAGACAAACTTTGGATTCCTGATGTTCAGGCCGTCGCGGATAACCAGATCCTGTTTCAACCACGCCAAAGGCTTTGTACCGGAACATTCGGGGAAAAAGCGTTAATGCCACCCGGTTGTTACGACGAACGAGGGAACGAATCAGATTGGTTATCTTCCTCATGTTCTGAATAGTGCGGGGAGAAAAGAACGCGGCGTATTACCTCTGCTCTATCTATTCCCGACATTATCCCTCTGCGAATGACACCACGGAGGTGAGCATTATGTCTTGCCCCGCTTACTAGGCCGAACTCACGGGACAAACTGACATACTCTTTCAGGAGGTGATGCTTAGGGTCGGTAAACGCCTCTGGAGGAATCACCTGATATGCAACTGACGAAAGTATACGGAAAGTCAGTTCAGATGCTGTCCAGCCCTCACGCCGAAGCCGAATAATTGTTATAACGAGATCATCGATACCAGGCATATCCGGTTCGATATATAGGGACATCAGAGTGTCGTTCATTCCGGGAGGAAGGCTAGCAGAGTGTGACGGGTTGCTCATAGGGTAAGGTACTGATCGGACGTAGAAGAAGCGCTTATGTTACGGAATTCGCTCTGGTGGGTTTTAGCTCCAGTGGCGAACGCTGGAACTACGGGTAAAAAAATCCCCGGTTTACCGGGGAAGTTAACAACTACCTCCAGAAGGGTTGGAGGCAAAGCCGGTTGGGCGACCGGCCACAGGGAATGCTACGGCTTAATGCCGAGTACTACACCGCCATAGACCAGGTACATCACGATGGCGAACAGCATGAAGAAATGGGTTACCGGGTGCGCCAGCGCGGCTGCTGCCGCATTGCTTGCGCTGAGCTTCAGTGAGCCAAAAGAGTGATTACGAACAGCTTGTGCTTTCATGGGTCGCTCCTGATAACGGGTTACATGTTGTGGCTTCTGTATCCAGTATCTGGTGAGTGACTCAGGTGACGAAGAAAACCAGGGCATAAAAAGCCCTGTATTTTCAGAAAGATAATATCGGTTTCGTTTTGTGTTGTGCTTGCTATTCCGGGCATAAAAAAACCGCCTGGTGAACCAGACGGCTTTGGGATAAACAGGCTTTACACAGACAGGTCAGTGGATCATTTAAGTCACTTAACCCCCTTAATCGCCAGTGTATTGCCACCAGCAGTACGTGGTCTAACGCTTAAATATCGTAGCGACCTTCTTTGATTTGCTGGAGCTGTTCAGCCAGCACCTTCGCCAGTGGTTCGGCTTCTTCTTCATCATCAAGATTGTCGATGAGCGTCAGATTCGACTCACCCGCACGGCGGGCATAAACCCCATACGCTCGCTGGCCGGAGATATCGGTGACCGAAGTCTGAGAGTGATCGCAGATGATATTGCCGTGACGGTCTACCGGCCCGAAGCTGATGGCTTCATAATCCGCATCGTGGCCCAATGGTAAATCGCGCAAAACAAACAGGCGTAATGGGAGAACGTCGTACTCAGCACCACATTTTGCTGCCACATCCAGATCGTTAATTTCACGGAGAAAATCTTTCGCTACCACCGAGTCAGAATGCATCCGGTAAATGGTCGATGCGGCCCAGATTGCACCAGCATAAAATTGTGATTCTTCTTTTGTCATTTAGCACCTGCTCTTATTGTCATGGGTATGCCGGTCGAACGGTATCCCCGTGCAGACCGTCAGTAAACGGTTATTTCCTTTGCGCAGCAGTCGCATTGGTATTCGTTGATACCACCAGTTGCGACCCAGTTTATTGCGCCGCAGCGGCAACTCAACAGCTGGCGCATACCAGGAGCAAGTGCCCGCTCTGAAAACGACTCAACCGGGACTTCGCCCGGGTAGTAGTAACCTTTTATCAGCTTGCTGCGTGAATGCCCGTCAGTGTCGGTGTAATGCAGATACACCTTCCGGGTATAAATCATACCCGAGTCAGTGCCGAACTGCGTTTTCAGAAGCATACATATCCTCCAGACGCTGAATACATTGTTGTGCGGCCTTATCAAGTAGTTCAGCCGTGGGTTCATCATAGATGCCACGTACCAGCAGACCAAATATTTCCGGGTCTACAGACAAATCGTACATGCATACGCGAACGCCAAGCGCTGTACGTAGCGCATAGACATGGCGGTTAGGCTTTCCGCCGATACCGGTGACTGACGCGACATTTTCAAAATTACCAGGGTTAACCAGGTTAATCACGGGGCACGATATACACTCAGGGATCCGCTTCAGAGCCACAGCATCCAGATACAGGCTGTGGCCCACTTTCAGGTTTTTTGGCAACGCTTGCAACGGCATGGCTTCGAGGGCCAGATTTTCTTCAAGATGCAGGTTATCCGGCAAAGTGGTAATACGGGTGTTTGACAGCATCATACTGCCAGCTACTTTCAGCGTATCCGGCAGATAGGCGATATCAGTACACATGATGTCCAGAACGCGGCCCACCGTCAGATTTTCCGGCAGATACTTAAGACGTGAAGAATTCGCCATGAGCGTACCGGTAATGGTCAGGTTGTCAGGGAGAGATTCCAGCTCAGAGTAGCTGATAAACAGATTGCGGGCCACCAGCCCGGCAGGGATGCTATGAATGCCCGACAGAATGGTCAGGGTGTTCGTCACGGTCAGATTCGCGGGAATATAGTCGCAGGGAATTGCCGGATCTTCTGGCTCAAGCGTAAACCCGACACGAAGATCGCCTTCAACGATGATTCGTCCGTCCTGAAGGGTAAAGGCCACACCATTCGCTGCCAGTTTATCAATGAAGTCTGTCATATCGGTTTCCTTTTAATGGCCCGACGAGCCGGGCCGGAGGTTCAGAGTTTGCTGACAAAGTTCTGCTGCGTGAACAGGTACATATCGCCCTGCTCATTGAACATGCACAGATTTTCGAGGATGCGCTTTTCAATCCAGACGACCGGCTTTTCACGCATATCCTTCGCGAGCGAAAAGGTGTTTCGCAGCCGGGTAATGCGGTGCTGATCATTGATTGCCTGGTGAATTGCGGCCTTTGACGCTGCCGCCTGCTTTTTTACGTTGTTGCGGGCACACCATAATTCGCCACTAGCGGCTGATGCCCGCGCTGCTGGCTGACGTGAGGAGTCCAGTTGGTCATAACGTAAGAGATTCGGCATGATGCCCCCTGTCATAGTTTTGTCGTTATTGACCTATTATCTGGCAGGTGGGGCTGGTGACGAAGGGCGCTGAGGTTGTCTGATGGTTAAAAGATTGCCGTTAGTGTTCCATATGGTATAATTGAATTACCAAATGGGAGGGCTAGTTATGACGATGAAAGTTTTTTCTCCAGACGTTACCAAAACGAATCAGCACTGCTTATGGCAGGTTGCTGGGCTGGATAATGACGGTATCGCGCTGATGGATAAAATCAATCACGGTCTCGATGGCACAGTAGCTAAGCACATTTCTGAATGGGCTAACATCACGCCGTCTGAGCTGCGCAAAATGTCGGGTATACCTAATACGACGTTTAATCGTAGCATCAAAGACCGTTTCACTGCCGATCAGAGCGAACGTCTGGTGCGCATTATCCGCGTAATTGAACGCGCTGTAGAGCTGTTTGAAGGTGACAAAGAAGCGGCGCACAAATGGCTGAACGAAGCGAACCGTGGTCTGAGCTGGAAATCACCGGCAGAGCTTGTTTCTTCTGAGACAGGTGCGCTTGAAGTGATGCGCCTGATTACGCGTATTGAGCACGGGGTATACTCGTGATCCTTTACCGACTGACCAAGACCCGTTATCTGATGACTGCGTGGTCTGGTCTGGGTGCGAAAGAAACGGGGGGCCGCTGGAACAGCGTAGGCACTGCAATGGTCTACCTGTCTGAAACGGCCAGCCTTACCATGCTTGAAACGCTGGTACACATTCACGCGCCGCAGTTACTGGACGACTTTACACTGCTGAGTCTTGATGTACCGGATGATCAGATCCAGACCTTCGACATGAGCCGTCTCCCTGATAACTGGGCGAGTGAGGATGCTCCTGCTGAGCTGGCGCTCTACGGTGATAACTGGGCTGAAAGCGGTTCTTCTATCGCGCTGCGTATTCCAAGTGCGTTGTCTCCGGTTGAATTTAACTACTTGCTGAATCCGGCACACCCTGAACTCTTTGACCTGATGGCTACGGTTAAGAAAATTCCGTTCCGGTTTGATTCCCGCCTGAAATAACACACAGGCAACTCCCCGGCATTGACGAACTGAGGTGTCTCTGATGATTCAGAAAGCGAAAGTCGCTAAAGCGTTTATCTCTGTAATTGCCTTGTTCGCCTTTGTCTACTGGGGACTTGATCCCGATTCAATTTGTCAGGCAGTTGGTGACGCATCTCAAACCTGCGGTTACTCCGGCAAGAATGGCGATGCGAGTCTGGTTGGTTCCGTGTTTGCTCTGATGCTGACGGTGTTGGCGGGTGCGATGCTTTGGGCGTGGGTCAGGAAAGGCTAATCAGAACTCTTGCAACTCCCTCCGTGATGCCGGGTGACGCTCCTCACTGAGCGCCACCAGTCAGTCATTACAAACGGGTTGATGATTCAATCGCGGGCGGAAGGCTACTATTCAGCGCGTCGAACCCGCCAAATGCCCGGCCCTCTTTTGTCAGCACCAGATGCATCGGCGTTTCGTTGATATTACGGGCGATGTAATCGTTGATGAATGCCCGCGCCTGATCGGCATTTTTAACCTCTGCTGTTTCCGGCATGGAGTTATGGGAACGATTAAAGACGACAGAGACATAATTCCCTTCAATTCTTACCGGGCGAGTCGATACGGTGAGTTTCATGGTCATTTTCCTGTAGTGAGTGTTGTGTGTATTGGTGTTCTGCCACTATCTACTGCAACGTTGCGGCCACAGGGCGAAGAATTGCTATCGCCTTTGATAACGCCTGCCGCTCACCACCATCAAGGATTCTGACTGCTTCTACGCAAGCCGCTTCTGCTGTATCAGCACGTTCTACCAACGTCCTGACGGTATTTTCATATGATCCGCAATCAGGCTCCTGATTGCTGTCTTCGCTCAGCGTGTTCCATGACTCAGTGAGGTTAACTGCAACAGCGACCAATTGGTCAGTGCTGATATCACCTTTTACGCAACGGCAGGCCACTTCAGCGCCCAGACGTTCAGCAATGTCGTAGTACCAGACTCCCGGTTCTTCAGATGCCTGATACGCAGGTTCGCAGGCTTTACAGATCTGCTCTGCGGCATCCAACATCCAGTGAGCACATTCAATTTCGCCACCAGCCAGCGTTTCACAGATCATTGTCTGTACGCTGTCACAGTTGAAGGTGAGGGGGATAGGATTAGCCACTGATAATGCGGTCAGACGGGAGACTTCATGCTGGAAGCCCTGAAACATGAACATGGCGCAGATAGCTGGATTTAACATGGTAGACCCCTGTAGTTATGTGTGTTGTTCGTTTTGTTTACATAACCAGTTAACCACGCTCCCCGCAGGTGACGAAGGCTTTCGGGGCAGAAAATTCACAAAAAAAACCGACCATTAAGGCCGGTTATGATCTGGAGTATATGGGGCTGAAAACCGCGTTATGCCTTCACTTTCGCCATAAACAGCTGCATGGTTTCTTCAGCAAGCGGAGTGCCAACCTGCTCAAGAACATACTCCGCGACATGCGGGGTGAGAATGAAGTCGATAAACTCCGGCAAGGACATGCTGTTCAGGCTCGGTAGCTGTCTGGACAGTGCATTCTGGTAATTTTCCACTTCACCCAGTTTGCGCTCGGGCCAGCCCACCAGCTCAGGGTGCTTTTCCTTAAGTGCGAGGCCGCGCTCCGGGAAACTGTTACTGATGGGGTGTCTGGCGAGGGTGGGGATCAGGAGATTCGCCAGAAAATCCACTTTCTCGTAATCAAGACAGACAGAATTCATATAGGTTTACCTCTTGCCACTGGCTATGATGTTCGCTTGCTATCTGGAAAACTCTACCAAAGCGGCTGGCGATATCTCATTGAAAACGCCAGCAGAATGCGGTCATTTCCAGCAGGAGTTACCCCATCTGATAACTGTCATAAGATGCCCCGCAGGCTTCCACCAGCGCATCCAGATCACCGGTAAACTCTCTGGCCCGCTTCATCAATGCACGGTGTAATTCCGCTGGTGGAATGTCATCGCTACTCTTCGCCGGGTATTCAACACTGAACGCGATGGTAAACGCATGGCTATACCACGGCCCGGCATTCTGGTTTTCAAAGCGGGCCATCAGCTGGCTTTCGGTTGTATCGGTAGCAAATGTATCGAGGTGGACGACATCGACCGGCACGTTGAGTGCCCCGGCAGTGGTTGATGCCAGCTGCCGGGCTTCGTCTCCTCGCTCTGGTGGTGCGCAGTAGAGACATTTCCCGTTCAGTACCACCAGCGTCTGACCGTAGGTCGTACTGACGATACTCACGGTGTTAGCCGGTTGCGGGTGTGTGGTTGCAGTGTGCTGCATGGTGTTCTCCATTAGGTCACTCACATGGCAACCAGCTTACCCGGCACAATTCAGCTGACGAAATCAGGACGGACTGGTGTATATCGTTCGCAAAATAAAGATATTTTTTATCATCAGCACCGGTAGTTACGGGGCAAATTGCAGGTATCCGGTACAATGGTGATATGAAGGGCATTACATGCAGAATCGTGTGGCCCGGCAGACGGATACCGAATATCAGCAGAAGGAACCAGGACAATGCAGGAACTCGACTTTGACCATATCCAGATAAACCTGAACCCGCGAGCGTGTGCTGTCACACCTATCCCGGAAGACCTGAAAAGGGAGCTGGCTTATCTGGGCGCTATCGCAGAGAGAAAGAAATTCGCGGCAAGCCTGATTGTTAATCTCTACAACCCGGACGTTTGCGGGGCGAATATGTACAAACTCACGGCCTATTGCCGTAACGAGTCATGCGATACCCTTCGCGATGGCATGATGACCCTGATACAGCTTTGTGCATACATGGAGTCACATGAGATCTATGGCGAGACGTTTGTCAAAAAGCTGATTAAACAATGGGAGTTTCGTAAGTAGTCTGCTGCTTCAAAATACCTTTCTGACAGGGCGCTATGTGCGCCCTTTTATTTTAAAAAAACGGGAAGGTCTTGCCCGGGTATTACCTGCTATTTTCAACTACCAAACCACAACGGCAGAAGAAAATTGACCAGTCGAAGCAATTCGACCAGGAGTTCGACATACAGGAAATGGAAGTCTTTCATAACAGTCTCTTCATATAATTGGCTCGACAAAATCGTTGCATCACGACGATCGCAGGTGTGAGGTTTGTTTTCTTCGTGGGGGTTGTCAGCTATCACGACATTGAGGCAGGCAAGCGCAGGTGTCACAGTTTCGGGTATATTTTATGCTGGTGGGGTGACCACCAGCTGCGGGTATAGTTACTTAATGGTTTTCAGGAGGGTGAACTTGGTTTTGCACCGGGTGCATTGCGCTTTCAGAGACCCGGAGCGCACCTGTTTCAGTTTCCCGGCGCACTGGGTACAGGCTACGTCCTTCACACGTTGTGCCATTCGCTCATCCACAGCGAGTGTTTTGGTCGGGTTATGCTTACGCTTGGGAGCCTTCAAAAGCCCCAGCGCCCGCAACGTGGCTTTGTACTCCCGGGTGATCCATTGACCGTCGCGCTCATAGTGCAGGCCATCCCCCATCATATCGCCAAGCTGTATCAGCCGCTGATGCAGCACTTTTTCTTCTTCAGGACTCATATACCGTGCTCTCTTTAAATTATTGAGACGGAACCGAGCCGATTGATACCTCATATGAGGCCACCAGCGTCTTTACTGGCGTTTCAACGAAGCTGACGCTCTGCTGAGTAGAGTCGAATGAGAATCGCGTCCAGCGCCCCACAGAGCGCGATCCTGAAGCTTTCGCTATGACCGTCCCGTTCGCGCATCTCCAGAAGGGCATCCAGCTCGTTATCGTCAATCGGCAGTGGCCCGGAACAGAAGGTTTTCACCATGTCAGAGGTGTCAGGGTTTATACCTGCAATGCGCAGGATATCGGGAACCTCAGACCGGTAGATCACCGGTCGGCCTGATGGCGGTGTCCACGTTATCGGCTCTATCTTCAGTTGCGGTAAGCCAGCACCGGCGAGGGCGTTATTCAGATCGTCTATAAGCACGACATCCGCTCCTGAAGGAGGATGTACGCCGAGGGCCGCAGGGATTTCGACAGAGATATTGTGCATGGCGTTTACCTCAGTGAAGGACGTGATTAACCAGCGACGGGGGGATATCGAGTGACCCGACACTCCAGCCATTGGCAGTTGTCGCAATAAGATCTGGCCGGAACCCACCCCAACCCGTCACACGGCCCGAATCGTTGACCACCACCACCAGCGGCGCACCGGTATTTTGTGTCAGGCGAACGAGATCTGCGTTGTCCACCAGCGGGATCTCATTCACGTCCACCCCAGCCAGAGAAAAGCGGGTAAGCGTCATGCGACATTTCGGACAATCAGGGGCAGTAAACACAGTAATTTTCATTGGGATAGCCTGGTGTATACGGGATATATTCATTATCCCAGCTTTCCGCTTCTGACGAAGCGTTGCGCGGGTAATCAGAGCGTAAGCAGGTAAGATATTGTTGGGGCCATCCTGCAACATCAGTTGCGCCAGTTGCCTGGCTATTCGTCGCTCTCTCCATTAGAGAAAATAAACCAAATAAGCAGAACGCCTCCGACCCACATTCCAACAAAGAGGCAAATACCGATCAGGTCATAGACGTATTGTGGGATTTCATTCATAACGCATCCTCATTAATAATTTGTATTCAGCCTTAAACCGGTCATTTCATTAACCGAATCCGGTCTATCAAAGCGCTACCCTGCGTTGCATTCAGCCCCTCGTGCCGGTGAGTCAGGAACAGGGCAGGGCAGTCAGTTGGAAAGAGTCGAGCGGTATCGTCCACGAAGGTGTAATGCTGTAGGCCGAACCGTTTAACGACCGCCATGCATTCGTGATAACGCACGTGGTTATTCACCAGCCCATCCAGATCGGGATTGAGTCCAGCAATCCGATCGCGTATACCCGCAGGGAAATGACTCAGCACCATCTCCCGGGGTACGCCGGTACGCCAGTTTGTGGAAAGGATAATTCCCGTCTGCGGGCATTGCGTCAGCACGTGATCCAGCACAGGCATAAACTCCAGTGACCCGTTTTCCGCCCGGTGGAGTACACCGTCGATGTCCAGGAAAATCCAGTGACGACGGGCATCTATTTCCAGCCAGAACTCGCCCGCAGAGCGCCGGGTCGACATACAATCTATATCGTCCTGACAGGTAAACCTGACTAACCACTTCTGTAATAATCGGAACATAGAGGCCTCTCGCGGTAGTTGACTATATGCAGAACCGGCAACCATCAAAATCATACGGATTCTGTTGCCATGAAATACGGCCACACCCGGGGCAATTCCAGCGAGTCAGCCCCTTTGACTGTCGGCGATTTTGGCGTTTCAGCCAGGCAGGCATCAGCAGACCGGCCCCCTGCGTCATTTTACGGCGGTCTATCCGCTCAACACTGAAGGTAGGGCGCTTTGCAGCGTCAGGGATGTGATGGGGTAACCAGACGACATCAGGTCTATCTGCCTGTGGTGAGTCAAAAACTCTGGCAAGGGAAAAATCCGTGGTAGTACCCGCATCAGCCAGCCAGAACAGATCGTTTCCGTCCCATTGGCCATTAACGAAGCCGACATATTTGGTGGCGCTTTCGGAGAGAATGGTTTTTCCCGGTACAAACTGATGATCAACATGAAACACGAGATGGCGGTCGACTGCATCGGCATCAACCGGCAGGTCAAACTCCCGTCCCGTATTCCATGCGCGTTGTGCTTCCTCGCGGGTGTAAACCCGGGCATTACGCTGATCGGTGCTGTAACCTCTGCCGTGATGGCTATGAAAAGCGGTATTGCTACCAACGGTGTCACGCAAGCTGACCAGATAAAAACGGTCTTTCATGAAACACTCCAGAGGATGATGGCAGGAAAATAGCCCGGCGCGGCGGATACCGACACCGGGGAGGAGGGGTTAGCTTTCGATTTTGCTGACGTTTACGGTGTCATCGTCGTTACGCTTTACACCCAGCATGGTATCGCCATCGACTTCGATAATGCCGTCAAAGTAGTCGGTCATTTCGTCATAGCTGACTTCATCAAGGTCATCCAGCCGGTAGGAAGAGCCATCCGGCAGAACAAACTGACCATCCAGCGTGGCAAGGTCATACGCCAGCGGGGTAACCGTGAAGTAATACTCATCGGTGAACCAGACCGCGCCAACCACCAGTGGGTGAGAAATGTGGAATTCGACGGTGTTATAGCCCTGCGCTGCGATTGCATCCAGCAAATCAATGAAGCCGGGCATCGTATCGCCATCCCAGCCATCAGCCGATAAGGAAGGCTTGAGGTTATCCCAGTCGCTCAGACTGAAAAACACTGTGCCCTCACCGTCATCGCTGATATGGGATGAAATGTACGTCGCGCTTGCTTTTGAAGCCATTGCAAACAGGAAGTCCTCATCGAGCACGTGTTTGAGGGAGGTTTTAAAAACCTTGTCAGTGCCTGCTGCCGGGATAATCGCTAACATGAAACACCTCAGTGGTTGTGTTGGTCTGTTTTTATTATCGAACGACTGAGTCTGCTGACGAAGGAAAAAAGGGGACAAAAAGAGGCTGTTTTCTCAATAAAATCAGAAAGATTGTGACGGCCCGAATTCAGATGAAACGGGCGCAGACGGGGGGTTATTTGCTGGCGGATTCGGCTTCGTAAATGACTTCGTCGGCCCAGTCTCGATCAAATCCCGGCATCACCGGTAATGCTGCAACGACATCGGTAGGGAGGGCATCAATATAATCGCGCATGGCTTTTGCCACTTCCAGCAGTTCATTTTGCTTCATCATTTTCTCGCTCATTATCTCTGTCAGAAACCATCCAGCAGGAAGTCCACCGCACTTTTGATAGTGTGCCGGAACGGAGATGCGTCCATGACCGCCTGACCGAGCTGCTTCACGCGGACTGAAGCCATTTCATGCGTCATCAGGATAACGTCATTCCCTTCCACCTGTATGACCGGAGTTAATCGCGCAACCGGGGCCGAGGCTCCTTTTTTAAGCCGATGAAGGGGGATCACCAGGCGGGTATTTAACTCGCCAATGATGTCGCTCTGTATATCCAGCAGGTAAGGGTATGCCTGGCTGTTGCCGGGATTGCGGTAAACGGTATATTGCATTATCAGAACGTCCTGTATTCGTCAGACAGTAACCCATGCTCTTCAGTGATGCGGTTCAACTCCTGAATACCAGCACGATTCTGTCGTTTCCATTCTTCCGCTGCACTGGCCTTCAGTTTGCTCTGAAGCGCTTCTGCCAGCGTGGCGGACAAGTTAATCCCAGCGTCTTTTGCCTGCTGTACGAGCATTGGCTCAAGGGTGACACTGACGGTTTTTTTCTGGCGAGCAGCTGTAGCCTGCATGTGTCCTCCAATAAAAAAGCACGTGTCGATTACACGTGCTTTAAGTATGCGCCCATTTTATCCCACCAGCAAATTTGTTTGCCTCCGAGAGAGTCTACTGCGTCAGTTCAGCAGGTCAGATGGCCTAGACCGCAGAGGCTACGTTTTTCCAATCATGATAAGCAACACACGCCTGTTTGGCAGGTTGGCTGCAACTTTAGCTGCTTTATCAATGCTTTGTGCTGTATACACTACCCCTCTTTCTTTCAGGTTCTCCGCGTTCTGACGCAGCGTTTCCTCTGAAAAGCTGGACGACTCATCAATGCCAACTGGGCCGGGCTTTGCACCGCGCAAACTGAATGGCACAGGGCCATGCCAATCATTCTTTACCAGTAACAGTCGGGCATCAATGATCCGTCCTGGTAGCGTTCTTTCGATGAGGTAACTTTTTCCGGTTCCAGTGCTGCCAATCAGGCAAACGGTGTAACCGAAACGCAATGCCCATCGAATGATTAGAGCCCAATACCGCGCCCGGAACGCGGAAATGACAGGCATTTCACCTGGTCTAAATACCGCTGCGAAAAGACATGAATAGCTATATTTCTCAGCGTTACAATCTTTCATAAAACTTTATCCAGTGATGTGTTTTTGGGGAATTTTCTGCCCGCCCAGCAGGTAGCTGGTGTATCTGAAGTACATAACATCTTGTAGTTGCCTCTGACTATCTCTCTGGATATAGACTTATCAAATTCATTTCTATCCATATCAAATAGCCAGTAGAACCCATCAGCATAGATAATTGTGGTTCGATTGGGATCCGAAGCTACGACGCGAGCATCCGTAATCAAATTCTCCTCATAGCGCAAAGGCGAAGCGGAGAAAAAGAATATTATTAATACGAACCAACTCCCTATGAAACACGGTAAAACATGTTTTTTGCAATCCTTTAAACCATCTTTGTTGCCTTTCATTTTGTAGTCATAAAGACCAAGCAAAAAAAGTAAGAAAGAAAAAGCAAACCCCAGAAAAACGTGAGTATAAAACTGATGGATGCCGTCACTCCATGTAATACTGATACTTCCAGCATTTGTTCTTTTTGTTGTTATTTCTAATACGGAAATGAAAATGGCTGTTAACTGACTAAAACAAAATATTTTTATGCTTAATTCAGACTTAAACGCTTTGTTATATACTAATACAATCACAAAAAGTATTACGATTACAAAAGCTGTAATCATAAACTCACTCATCATCATGAGCACACTGTTATTAATACTGTAATTTATGTTCATCATCACTCCTTAATTTCACAACTTTTCATCATTTTATTTGAGAATTGACAGGCTTATCGAGTAGGGGGTTTAGCGTCCTTGAATATGTTCGCTCGTGTGGCGCTCACTAGACACCAGATAACAGAAGAAAGCAGAGCAAGCATTGCGTAAACCATTCGGAAGTTTGAATCCCACTTCGCGGTTACTATTGATTCATCGACCGCCTCGCGAACGCAGGGAGATTCGATAAGTGTCGGGGGAGTCGTGGATTGTGGCTCTTCGGTACATACCATTAGTTTGCCGACCGGAGCACCATCAATGACAGCCCTGGCTGCACTAACCAGATGCGCTGAAGGTGAACCTGAATAGTTCATGCAGATGAACGTGATAAATAAAGCAATCGCCGGGCCGGAGACCAGAGTGAAGAATGCGAAGCTGCGGCAGGCCGTAGTATGGCGATGCAAATTAGCGAGAAATGTCATCATGATTTGTCACTCTGGGTTTTAGTCGTATCCGACTCGGTGTCACATCGCTGGAAAGCTACTTGAGGAGGAATTTGATCAACCCCGGTAAAGCAATATTTCAGGGATAGTTGCTTTTTTCCCTCATCCAGTCCAACAAAAAAGATATCGACCGGATCTTCATGAAGTAGCTCTTTTGAGAGCCGGTTGTAGGCCATCCAGCTCCCAACCATATCGACCATTGGCTTAAATTTATCAGTTGCGTTATCTGTAGGTTTAAATGGAATTACACGGAAAACATTCCATCGTGAGCAACGAACCAGCAATTGAGCATCACTCTGAAAGACGTCCAGATCAGTGTTATTTGTCAGGACTTTACACAGCGACTTGAGATCGTTACCCCTGACCTCCAGTTGGCTGAAGCTTCTATAATACTTTTCACATCCAGTTAAGTGCTGAGCGTAGCACTGCTTCAACAGTGTTGTGTCGTTACTGGCCTGCAATTGAGTATCTTTCGCCACATAGGCATCACTGATAAGAAAATCGGGATAGAGGTGTCCCTCCCATAGCAGTTTCTCGGCGATAGCGCCCCCCAGCACCACCACCAATAAGATAAAAAAAATTGGGAACGTCTTACCCAGAGGTATTTTCATAAATCTCACCAGTCGTTAATTTGAGGTAAATTTGCTTTCCAGATTCAGAATGCATTTTTCATGTGCATACATGACGGCGGAATCATGGCCGTAATAGAGTTCGCCATTTTCACGCTGCCACTCACGCGCTTTTCGGGTACGGAATGCTTCTGACATATGTTTTCCACACAACTCACATGGCCCGAAAAAGTCGCTGCTGCGGCCTGTTGATTTTGTGAGTCTGACGATATTGCCTGTAGGTCTACCCATACTGCCCCCTGTGCTGCTGGCATTGACCGGCTGTCTGCCGTGCTAAATGAGTGGTTATTTATCCGCGTCATCATCGGATTCTTTCGGCACGAGTTTTGTATAGCTAAATGTCATATCAGAGGGACGGATCCCATAGCGCCACGGCTTTCTGCGGTAGTTAACTGCCTCGCTTACCATCCAGCAGATAAGAGCGATACCCGCCACTATCAGGTAGCCTTTGAGCAACAGCGAGTCCCATTGTTTAATGGCATCATCGGCATTCACCACGTGTCGCTGGCATTCTGAGGAGCGGAACGCGGCAAACACTGCTTTCTCTTCAGGGCAAACCATGACCGAGGTGCTGGTGGCATTTCCAACCAGACTACGGGCCTGATCGAGGAAGACCTTGGATGGTGAACTGGTAAGAACTGTGCAGAACAGAATGAGCAGTAACGCAACTGCCGGAGCAGTGACAAACGAGAAAATGAATGCCTGCCCGGATTTCCATAAAACGTCGCTGATGTAAAATTTCATGTCGGTGTTTCCTCTTATCGGTATTCAGGCCCAGAGCAGCCCGGGGCTTAATTTATGCTGACTGGAGTCCGCCAGATTGTTTCTCTTCAGCGCGGGTATTCCAGCGCGTCACAGCGGCTTGTTCGGAGTCCTGAAACGCCACCGTGGCCTCACAGGAATTGCAGCAGGCGCGAAAATTATTCGAAATCTCCCGAACCCGGATAGATGAACAACCGCAGAAAGGGCAGGGCTTGACGTTATCGTGTCTCATCGTATTTCCTCGCTGGTGGGCTTTATCCACCGAAGCTATTGAGCCGAATTTCAGGTTCATCACCGAGCTCGTACATGTGTCCCATTTCGTTCATGATGGTGCTACTGCCATTGAACCAGGTAACCATGCATCGCCAGTGCTGACTGCCGTTTTCACCCCAGCGGCTCACGCCCGCAGCATCCATTTCGTCTTCAGTGATAAAGAAATCCGCGCCCGGCAGTTTCTCGGCATCAAGGCAGATCTCAGGCTCAACGACGAAGCAGATACCGTTGCTGTTCATGACGTACATACGCCGCTCAAGGGTTTCAGTACTGACAATGACCTGCTTATCAGAAGTAAGGTGTGATTTAGTGACTTCCATGCGAATCAGGTTCTTTGCATTAGCCTGTCCACTCGCAAAAACCATTGACGCATTGCGAACCATTAACTCAGCAGCTTCTTCACCGAAGCTACGAAGGCCCATCAGTGCAAGCAACTCACTACATTCGGCTTTACCGAGGTTGCCAGTAGTCAGATTAACCACGCCTTGTAGAGTGCTCAGTTCAACCGGTTGTGACCGGAGGATGTCGCGAAGCAGTGTATTACCCGCCGTGCCCGGGTCGCTCCAACTGGAGGATTCGGGACGCTGATTTTCAAGAAATAGGGCGCTTTGCAGTAAAGCCGCTGGTGGCTTTCCGGCAAAACTCAGTTTTACTCTGACCGAATCGAATGGGTGCATGACGGCGGTTTCTCCATAATATCGTGAAGCTAAAAACTGTTTTAATCCTATTATCCCACCGGTCGACAATTGACGAAGTAATCGGGTATGAAATGGACACCCCTTCGATAATTCACATATAGCGAAGCCTTTACGCCTTTGTCTTATCCGCAGGCTGGGGAATGCAATAACTTAAGATGGTGATAGTTTCCCCACGCTTTGCTTTAGGCGCGGCACTCTGGCATTCATCATAGGTTTTGTAGTCAGGTATTTTCTGAGAGGTGACACCACTTGGATTAAGACCACTTGAATAAAGCCCAATCACGAGAACTAAAGTAAACATGTTATTACTCCAGAATGTATTGATGGAAAGTAAGTGAGAATGCCATTATCCATTTCTCCTAAAATCCCGAAAAAACTTTTCAAGAAAGGTACTTTTCGGTTACTTCAGCGTAAGCATACTTAGATCGCAAAATGAGTGAATAAATAACTTTGCTCTGCAATTGTTTTTGCTGAACTTCAAATTAATCAGTCATCGATTTCATCAGGCAAGTGAAAAGCTGAGACGTAAAGCTTGCCATCATGAAAATCCAAACCATCTTGGCAGTGATAATCGGAAATTCGAGAGTGCCAATATAATAAATAATAATTATCAATCCCCCCAAGGCCAGACATCCAAGGAGACCTGCTGCTGCCTTTAGGAAATCACTGCCTTCAGGATTCTGGAATGTGAATCCAGTTATAATCAGCGAGGAAAAACAAGCGAACAAACAAGTTCTATACAAAGGCCAGTCCCCGGATATAACATTTTCTCGAATAAGCACTGCCCATATCAAAAATTCAATGCTGAAAATAATCAGCGGAACTGCGAGCACACGAAATGAAAGTTTTTCATATAAAGTGGTAATAATTGATGTCATAGCAAACCCCGCTTGCAATATTCAAATTAATTTTCGTGGTTTTTACCTGCTTTTAACAAACGCGTTATTTCATCAGTAAGGCAGAAACTTTTCCCAGATGATGGTTTCCCGATAACCACAACGTGACCAGTACTTGGAGTTCCCTCTACTTTAAAAAATGCAAGTTTTGCATCGATAATTTTATTTTTCATTGCATCGGTAACCTTGTATGACGTGGGGGTAAATTTTGTGCGTTAATGTTCAATGATAATATTAATCGCGAAATACTGTATCTATAGGGTCTGTTGATTAAGACTATCCCTCTTGAAGTAAAATACAATCATCATTCCTATCTGTATGGAATAGGAAGCCAATTCAGCATATGTTACATAATTGCTTGTGATGAAGGAAAAACCTCGCGCGATTACAAGTAGGAGTATTGATGCAATAAACACTAAAACCCAAACGGTAAGCATTCCCAGCACTGAAAGAAAGTACTCATATTCATTTGGGTCGTAAAATACAAATGCTGTTGAGAATATTGCAATAATACATAACGGAAGTGATGTAGCGAGTTCCGACCATTGAAGGTCAATTTTTCCAACCACCAGCAATGTAGAAATGACAGCGTACTGTATAGCCGATAGAACTGTTACCGGAATCGCAGCTCGAATGAACTTAAAAACAGAATGTTGTGTTTTAGCCTGGTTTTTCATGTGTTACCACCTGTCATTTGTTTCGAAACCAATCATAACCAGAGTGATAGATTTCAGAGTGAATAAACCACTACAAAACGCCCCCATTTATTGCTGGACATCATCCGCAGGAGTGGCATAAAATTCACGACCTGACGCGCCGAGTTTTTTCTGAAGCTTCTTTGTTGCTTCAGCCTGACTTCGGGCCTTGAAATAGAACGTCCTGATAAAATCCCCATTGTTGTAGTTAACGTCCTCTGGATTTGCCCATTTCTGCATAGCAACAAACCGGATAGAAGGCTTCGGGATGGTTTTCACCTCGACATACCCCCGGCCCTTGCAGCGAAAACACACACCGCCTTGAACGTGCCGGAACGCTCGGATCTCACCCTTACCACCCAGACAGCGTGGGCATTCAATTTTATGCATAGCAACCTCTCGACTGTTGATTAACGAATTTCGCGCCTGAAAGGGGGCAGGGATGCGAGGATGTCTTTCCCGTAGGCTTTTGTCTTCAGGCGTTTATCCAGGATAGTCACCGCGCCGGTATCGCTCTCTGTGCGGATAAGCCGACCAACGGACTGGGTCAGTTTGAGGCAGGCCTCCGGTATCGAGATTTCCCGGAAAGCATCACGCCCGTTTTTCTCCAGCCACTCCGTCAGGGTCTGGCCCACCGGGTCGGTCGGAACGCTAAAAGGCAGCTTGGCGATGATGACGTTGTTGCAGTACACGCCAGGCAGATCCACCCCTTCACTGAAAGAAGCCATACCAAAGATAATGCTCGGCTCACCACGGTCGATTCTGAGCTTATGGCGCAGCAGTATTTCCCGTTTTGGAAGTGCCCCCTGTATCAGCAGAAGCGGTGAAATGTGTTGAGGCATCGCCTTGCTGACTTCTTCCATCTGCCTGCGGGAGGCGAACAGCACGAGGCAACCCTGAAGCCGAAGCACCAGTTTGGGAAGGAGTTCGATGATCTCCGCCGTATGTTCTTCATGATTGGTCGGAACCGAGCGCATACGGGGGATGAACAACACGCCGTTGTTCTGGTAATCAAACGGGCTGCGGGCCAGCAGGGTAGGTGTATCGACTGGAAGACCGGCCTGCTCCAGGAATGCGTCAAACTTGCTAAGGGAGCGGATTGTTGCCGAGGTCACAATGGTGGCATAAGCCTTCGACCAGAGCTCGGATTTCAGGTGTTCGCCCGCATAGACCGGACTGCAATTAATCACCACTTCGGTGCTGCGTTTAGTACGACGGACGTTAATCCACCGGGCCATAGGCATACCAGAGACGGTTTTATTCCCGCAGTATGAGGCCAGAGCCTGATGCATACCCGCCAGGCGATTTGCCAGCTCGCCGACAGCCATCTTTTGAAGGGCCAGTTCTTCCTCGCTGATATCCCGCCCGGCCTCATCTACAATCGCCGTCATTTTCACAACGATATTCTGCATCTCGTTTACTGTCTTTAACCCAGGCTTAAACAGGGCCGCAATATCTTCAGGAACGAAACCTTCCGGGAAGCGATAGATGTCCGATTCCGTGCCATTTGGCATTTCGTGATCGTTTCGCCAGTTCAGGGAGCGTAAAAGTGTCCCCCGCAGCTCACCGAGCTCATCACCGGCATGGCCCGCAAGCTCCACCAGCTGCTGCACGTGCTTTTCCATAGTCCCGCCGTAGGACTCTGGCATGGTCATTACCATGTCGAAGATTTCGCTCATGAAATGCCTGCTGGCATCGAGAGAGGCGGAGGTCGCAAAGTGGTTAATTGCTTTCTGCGGAACGTGGTGACCTTCGTCGAACACATAAATGGACTCTTCCTGCGGGGGAAGGATAATACCGCCTCCCAGTGACAGGTCAGACAATACGATGTCATGGTTGGCGATAACCACATCCACCGACTCCAGCAGGGCGCGGGCGAGGAAGAACGGACAACGGTGATAATGTGGGCAACGCTTTTTAGGGCACTGACTGCCAATAGCATTGACCCGACCCCATACCGCCTCATTGATCTCATCAGGATAGGAATCACGCTCTCCTGTCCAGTGACCACCAGCAAAGGCCTTGCTGATATCCTCCACATCATCGCGGATGTAGCCATAGGCATTCATCTCGCTTTCCATATGAACGTCACAGCGCATCTGGCAGAAGTAACGGCTACGGCCCTTCGCCATCGCATAGGAGAAGCTCAGGCCCGCTCTCGCCTGTATTTCTGGCAGATCCTTGGAGATGATTTGTTCCTGAAGCGCAACGGTTGCCGTGGAGATGATCAGCGTCTTATGCTTTTCCATCGCCAGGGGGATCAGCGGCAGACAATACCCGAGTGTTTTCCCTGTCCCCGTACCGGCCTCAATAACCCCGACGCGATACTGCTCCTCAGCGGGGGTAGCGTTAACGACTGCGCTGCAAAACGCCATCATGTCTACCTGCCCGGCACGAGGGGACAGACCCTTTGCGTCCAGGAAGAAGTGATAGGCTCGCTCAGTCATTTCAGCGGCAGTCATCCGGGGTTTATTGTCTGGCATATCCGTACCTTGTCCTCTGCTGCTCAGGAGGCACAGCCCGGCAGCGGCTATCGAAGTCAGGTACATCCTCATGCTGGTGGATGTACCGGGTTCATCAGTCTTCCAGTGAATGGCCTTTAAAGCGTCTCACATAGCGTTTAATTTCAGTTTCGGCCTGTTCCAGTACAGCTCGGTTGCAGTGCTCAAGAACACAGTAAGGCCCATGTGCTGGCCCGCCATCGCTGGTTTCGCAGGCATCAAGCTTGAGCCGAACGGAGGCATCGAAGATAAATTGGGTGATTTTCGCAATGGAGATCTGGTCTTTGTCTTCCTGCTCTTTGGTGTCGATGACATCGCCGTTATACACGTCGAAATCGAGCCGCAGGCGGTAAACTGTGTCGATTGCCATAATCGGATCCCTTCAGAGGATGTCGTAGATGACTGGGACGCGGCCACGTTCTACCTGTTGATTCAGGGTGCGGAAACCACCGTGATCAACGATGTAGAATTCACCCGCCACGGCGGAGCGATGGAAGTCGGCGAGCTCTTCAGTGCCAAAGACGAAAACCGGGGTTCCAGAGGGGACGGTCATGCAGGCAGTTTTTCCGCCATAGCCGCGAACCGTAAAGGTGATTACCCCATCCGCGCTGGTGGGCAGGAAATCGGCGAAAATCGAATGAAAGGCTTTATTCGCCTTATCGCTGAATACGTCGGTCAGTGTCTGCATGATGCGCCCCGTGATCTCGTTTTATGTTGTACTGATACCAGTACAACACGGGCCCGGCAGGTGACGAAGGCGATACGTCGGGTATTATCAGAATGAATATGTCGGTCTGAAATGGTTTATCAGTGAGCCATCAGCTCCGGCCCCGGGACGCGAATCAACGGTCGTTATGCTGTAGCACCTCCACGAACTGTCCGCAGCTGTCGCAGCAGTACTCATTGGCGAACCTGCCATCGTCTTTCCAGTTGTTTGCCCCGCAGCGGCAGAGCAGTACACGTACCTGAGAAGGGCGGATGCGAGCTTGACCGAATTTGGTTGTCCACTGAGGCTCGCCATCAAAGCGAAAAGAGTCAATGCGAAACCTGCTTTCGCGTTCGTAGGTGTTGAGGTATTTGAAGTACAGCTCTTCAGAGAGAATGGCATCGGTCATCGTGTATTCCCTGTCTGGCCCCGTGGAGGGTGATTTGCGGCAGAGTGTTGCGTTGCGAAAACTGCCAGGTTGTCGGAGCCATTACACCACGGGTCATACAGGTCACGAAGGGGGTTACTTACCAGCCAGCGCTTTCTCTTCCCTGGTAGCCAGGCGCATTTGCCCGAAACCTTCACGGATCAGCAACGGCTTTTCTTTCTTCCAGCCCTTAACGACGGACTCACCGAAACGACGCGGGGCGTTACCATTCCAGGTGGCTATGACGTGGTTATCATGGACTTCGACAATCACGACCGGGTGGACGACAACTGTTTTAAGTGTGGTGTTGCCCATATTTACCCGGCTAACCGACCAGACACTCATCCCGACTTCCAGCTGGCTTATTTTCATCTTCATTTCCTTCTAAACGAACGTAGTGCGCCACGGCGTAATGTCGTGACGCACATTACCATGCCCGGGGCTTATCAGAACATAAGCCAGGTGGCGTTACCGGCAGTATTTCTGGACTGGTAGGCTTTTGCCTGCGCGTGAAGCAGCTTCCACAGCTGACGAAGTGTAGCAGCATGATTTTCACCACCAGCATTAACCCGCAGTTCGCCGATCTCGCGGGTAACAGTGAAACAATTCCGGCTCTCATCCCAGCCTGAATGTTCACGCGCTTCCACCACCAGATCATTAGACGTATCAGGGCCGGTCTTTGCTGCATTCAGCACGAACTCCGTTTTAACAGTAATACGGCTGGCGTTATCCGGCGCATCCAGAAAGACGGTGAACCCCTCAGTTCGGCGGTCAGTTATACGACGGCTCCCCCAGGAGGTGATCCCCCTCTGGACACGCATCATTGAAAGAGCGTGGGACTCGGTTGCCTGCACTGTGCGATACAGGTCGGTCAGGGAAGAAAGGCTGAAGCTTTCAGGGGCAGTCTGGATAGCGTCGGTCATGGTAGATCCTCGGTTATATGGTGTGTTTTCTGGCTTCAGTAGCTGTCGTTTGCCACGTAATAGGACGTGCCTGGATAGAAGTAGCGGTAATCCGGCTGCATGTCATTGGTGATGACGGATGCTTCTTCCCAGACCCCGCTGGTGGACATAAACTCATCTGTCGTTTCATTCTCCAGCCGCATATAGCGTTCAGGAGCGCATTCCGCCCAGGCGCGTTTCACCGTATCCCAGTTAGCGTACTGGCTGATTTCAATATTCAGGGGCGCATTCTTCTCAGGCTGGTTACGGCGGGAACTCAGCACGAAATTCAGCTTCAGGACGATACGACTGTCGTTGTCAGGAGTATCCATCCAGATCTGGTATTCAGCCGTAGGCCGGGATGACTGGTTTTTGCGGCCCCACGAGGTGACACCGGTTTTAACCTGGACTATCGAGACTTTATGCGCATCAGTCTTGCCAACGCTGGTCATCAATTCAGACAGACTTTTAAACATGGTGCATCCCCAGTGATTATTGGTATGTTCGTTTTGTTTACTTATTAAATCACTGGTTACCCGGGTGACGAAGTCAGAGCCGGGTAAAAAAAGGACAAAATTTGCGGATTAGTGGCTGGTGGTGGTATTGGCCTGCGGGACAGGGCCATCGAACAATTTGTCAAAAAATTCCACGCCACGCTGGTACACATCGCGCAGCTCCATATCTTCACGCTCGGTCAGGCCCATCTTATTGAGCACGGCAAGGCCGGTACGAAGGCGAGGAATCAATACGGTTTCCAGATAGATCCTGCGGCCCGCAATAATTTCCGGGGATGCTTCATTGATGTAAAAATCAACGGTTTTCGTGATGCTGAAGTGCTTTACTTCGCTCATCGTCTGGTACTCCTCAGAATGATGTCATGATACTCGGTTTGATTCAGGGGAGGGGAGCAACCCGGGCAAACAAGCCCGGGCGCAGGCAGCAGTTATTCGAGACCCAGTGCAACGTGATCGCCATCATCAGAAAGGCGAATGAATAGCATCTGCGTACCGCCGCTCAAGCCGAACTGGAGATCCCAGCCTGGGACAGAAGATGTCTCGCATTCACGCACATCGATGACCTGGTCACGGTAGAGCAAGAAGCGTGTATCAGACTTGTCATCTTCAGCGACGTGGGCCATCTGATCAGCAAATTTGTCTTCGAGGTCGAACCAGCTTTCCAGCCAGACCTTATCAGAGACCAGGCTGATACCGCAGGCGGATTCCGCCGTGCCGGTCACAGCCTCAGCGACTGGTTCTACAGAAGTCATATTAAATACCGCATCAACTACCAGTGCCTGCTCTGAGGTCGCCGGGTAGATACCTTGCAGATAAACGCTATTGCCGTTCACTTCGAAGCCGTCTTCAAGACTGATGTCGTCATGATCAACGTCATAAACATCCGCGAGGTTGCGAAGACAGATCAGGTTGGCTTCATCTTCGTTCTCCGCTTCAATGCGCATCAGTGGCAGTTCGCCACCACTGGAGTCGGATTCATAGTAGTGAACGTAGAATACATTTTTCTCTTTGCTGGTGGTCATGGCGTTGCCCCGTGTTGTTCGTTTTGTTTACTTATAGTCTCACGGGGTATTCAGGTGACGAAGGAAATCGGGCATAAAAAAGCGGGGATTTAACCCCGCCAGTTTTGATATTTATAATTATGCCAACATGTAGTTCCAGCGCAGTTATTACTTAGGCCTTGGGCCTTTTCGTGTATTACTTTTTTCTGGCTCTTCCACCGACTCTTCTGCTGGTTTTTCCACCGACTCTTGTGTTGGCGTTGTAGTGGCTGCGGCTGCTGCTGCGGCAGTAGCGGTTGAATCGTCATAATCAGTGGTAGCAGTAACATCACCCGATTCAGTCATATGGAGAGTGACAGTGACAGGTTTGCCATCAACAGCAAAATTGAGACTAACTGAACCTTTCATCTTCAGTAAGAGTGCGGCCCGGGTATATCCATCGGAAAGTTTTAAACCAACAGAAGCTAAAGCATCAGCAATTTTGTTATGAATATCGTTGCTCATTTTCATTCCTTAATGTGTGTGTATTAGCGGAATATCAAATCATAAGACTTCAACTGAAAAAGGGTCAGAAGTGAAAAGTTATTTTCTATACGTATGATGGCACAGGAAGGTGGGGTGACGAAGAAGAATAAGCAAAAAAAAAGCGGGGTATTATCCCCGCAAAACTACACACAGCAATTCAATAAAACAACTTCCAGGGGGGCGATGCACACATCACAACTTCGGTCTGTCAGACGGGAACCGGCCTTGGGCGCTTGTATCCCATTTGACGAAAATTTGGTTTTAAAACCGGTAAATCGTTACTCTTTCTTCCTGCTACCCCGGTCTATCACCGGGGTAGCGGAGTCCGCCATTCTCGGCAGCGCCAGCTGATCAGATTACATAGACTCAGATTTAAAGTTACGCGTTCGCATATAACCTCCTTAGTGTGGGCCGGTTCACTGGATTGTGAATTGTCAGTAACGCTAAATTTGTAGACTTCAGGTCTACAGCCTGGCTTATATAGGCAGGCGCGGCAGTTTTTTAAGAGTTTGAACGTAACGAGAGCATTTACATAAATCCTCCTTTCTGTAGCTGACCAGATTTAACGTCTTTGTCTATTCAGTGAACCATACCCTATTCATGTGACGAAGGTTTCTGAGTGTAAAAATACGTAATAAGCAACGCTATTATCGCTAATTCTAAAAATAGGGCGAATTAAAATACCGGCAAAACGCGGACGTTTATACCGGTATTATTTCTGAGCTGCTGGTGCAATATCGCGAGGTAAGCTGTAGTCAGCGCGGCAGGTACTTAACGGCTAGGCTTGCTGGTGGTTAAGGCCTCATCCTGCGCCAGCAACGTGATCACATCCCCGGCAATCTCCGGGCGGATACCAGGCGATTTATGCGCGGCATGGGCCGCGACAGCCAGCGGTCTCCAGTTGAGTGATGCTGCAATACGTCTGATCTCTTCAATAACCCGGAATGTATCGCTCTCCAGCGCCAGACCCGCACGGGCGGTATCGAAAGATACGCGCTGCGCCGAAGTGAGCGGCGAGTGCTTCTTCAGTTCTGCGGTGATGATACGCTGCGCTTCAGCACCGATTGACGCGCCACCTTCGACGACCCCGGTTAAACCGACGAGCTTACCTCCATCACTGCGGCTATTATCGTCTTTAACCCTGGGTGGCGGGGCCAGGGCGGTCAGATCCACGTCCTGCTGTAAGAGCTCCAGCAGGTCAGCCAGCATATCGGGTTTAATCACACCTTTTAAACCCGCTGCGCGTTTCGCTAGGCTGACAGGAGAACGGCCCAGGCGGGCGGACATCGCAATAAGGCAATTAGCCAGAACAAAGAGGTCATCAACCCCAATCAGTGGCGCACACTCTTGCCTGAACGTCTGATCATCCCGGAATGCAGGAGCTGGTGGGGCCGGTTTAGGCGTTTTGGCCTTTGCCTGCGGCTTGTCATAACCACGTAGGGCTTTTTCTGCACTGTCTGAAACCTTACGGATGCTTTGCGTCAGATCATCACCACCTGCCAGGCCTGCGGTCAACTGAAGCATATAATCGAGCCTGCCGAGCATGTCAGGGGAAGCAAGCCCGGTCGCTATCTTCTGGCTGATGTCGTTAAGGTTGCTGAGTATACCACCGGCGATTTTAGACGGAGGAGTAACAACCGCCTGGACATTATGGCTGGTATGAATTTCCCGCGACACCAGGGTGAGGACTTTGCGCCAGTCAGGTTGTACACCAGCATCAAGCGTCTCAAGGTGGCTTATTGCATTTCTCAGGCTATCCCATCTGGATAGCTGTAGAGGGTCACCGTTCTGCTTTCCTGATTTCAGCCACTGAACGAGGTAGACGAAGTCAGATGTAGCTGAGGCCACCAGCCCGGCAATAACGCGCTCTCTTGCTTGAGGCGTTGTAGGGTTAGATCTTCGCACCGGCAGACGGTCATTTTTATGTGCCGTTGGTCTTTTCATTTCGAATATCTCAACTTGGTTCCATCAACGATAACTCCGCGCCCGGGAGCCAGACAGCATGAAACAATGTATTTACCATGTTTGATAAAAGCGCAACCGGCAGCGCCGTCAAAAAAATGCTATATGACAGCGCTGGTTAGAGCAGAAAGATTCAGGGAGGTTTTACATCTACTCTCGATCATCTGTGAGGAAGAGATGCAGTTGAGTCACAAAGGCATCGAGATAAGGGGTATTTCTGGCATTGTCTGCAAAGTTCATTTTGGCATTGGTGTCGTCGTATACATGCATCCAGCCGCTGTTTCTGGCAATACGACGTACATCAGTATTTGCCGGGTAGAGTTTCCCAATAGCTTCACGCAGACCTTCAATTTCTGAGATCAACTGCCGGGCATTCGCAGCAGGCTCAGGAGCCGATGGGACGAGAACCCGGAATTCAGCGGTTTCCGGCTGCATCTTAATCACTTCAATGACTTTGTCCCGGGCAACGGAATTCCATTCAGTAGTCATGCCGTTGTACTGGTTTCGGATGCGGAACTGGTAAACCGGCTGCTGTTCGTTAACAAGCAACCAGGCATCGGCAAGTGCAAGATAGAACGAGACAGGCCGGTTTATCATCTGGTGTTCCTGAAGGGCTTTTTTATAGCTATGGACATCTTCAGGAAGGACATCAGTGATACTGGAGGTGAATTTTAGCGGATCCAGTGGACAGACCGGGCCGATAACCCTAAGCACAGCAACAGGATTATTACCATCATCAGTAAACCAGAAGTCATTTTCTGGGCCGATATTGAGCCTTACATCTGCGGTCTGATTCTCTGCGAGAACGGCCTGCACCCGACGACCGTTCTGCCACCAGCGTGGTGTACCTTGCATACATACCTCGTACAGGAAATTAGCCCGAAGCCCACCTGCTGGTGGGCGGTCGGAACACAAGTCTACTGAAGGTACTGCTCTGCCTGAGCAATACGAGAAAGAGTACCGGCATTCGGTTCAATCATCTGGATACGTCGGCTGTCCTCCAGTAAACCGGCAATAAGGTGCTTGTCGGTATATGGGGCATCGTCATCCCCGAGCATACGGCGGATAGCAGATAAATCGCCGGATGGAACCGGGTATACCGACTCAATAAAGAGCTGGTCACCGTGAGGATTCTCCCACTCATATGGGGTTTGGGCGGAAGCAGCAAAACCCGAATCATTCAGACGTGCGAAATCTTCAAGCGCCTGGAGGCGGGCCGCAGATTCATCGGTAGCGTAGATTAGGATCATTCGCGCCGTCTCAGGCGATGAGCAGAACAGCAAAATGAGAAATGGCAGCATGTTATAGACTCCTTCAGTTTGCGACTTGTTGAGCTGGCGGTGTGGCTACGCTAGTGAGTTGCTTAAGGCGAATGTTCAGCTCATGAATTACATCATCGCGTTTGCGCCAGCTGGTGGATGGTAGAGCCAGGAGCGCTTCAGCTTCGGACACGGAGAGACCGGCCAGGTGAGCTTTCGATGAAATCTCTGCGTTATATAATTGCTTCAGCACAATCAATGAGTGCTGGGAGGATGCAGCCATCATCATGAAATGGCGAAGCACCGCACAATAGATTTGAGTAGACATATTAAGCCGCCTCGTTCAATGCGTGAGGTAATGATTAATGGCATGTTCAACATAGCCAACAGATTTACCCACCAGGTGTGCAAGCTGCTGCACATGATGATGGTGAACTTCACGGCACGGGCCAAATGAAGTGGTGTAGCGATACCAGAGGCTGCGGCCTACAGAAAAAAGTTCTTTCTCTGTCTGCGGGCGAACTGGATAACAAACAGGACGTGCAGATGTAGTGCGACGAACGTTATTTCGTACTTGATGAATTGCAGTATTCATAAATCACCCCGCGTATGTTTTTCGTTTTGTTTACTAACTTCAGTTAAACACACGCTGGGTGGCTGACGAATAGAAAATCCATAAATAAATGAGCTAAAGATTTAAGCTCTTTATGAAAGAATTATTCTGGGGTTGGAAACCAGATAATGTCCGAAATAGGCTTATTGCCCGTCAGTAAAGCGAGGCTGGAATGCAGTTCTTTAACGACCTGCTTATTATCCTGCGTTTGCTCAAGTGCGGTTATAGCCTTTAGCAGGGTATTTGCCACAGATGCTTTAGCATATGCCTGCGGTGAGCCGATTAGCACCTGACGCATTAGCTCCGCATTGTTAGAAGCCAAATAGCCTTGCTCCTCGGAAATTCTTTCTGCATCGGGTGCTGAAATAACCAATGCGGCAAGTTCGTGATCGTTTGCATAGTTGATAACATCAGATAGCATTTCGAGAGCTGTGGTATCTGTCATGATAAAGCCGTCAGCTACCCACTGAGGAGCAACATCGAAGCGAACTACCCAGGAATAAGGTTTAACGTTTGACATACAGAGACCTCATTAAAGAGAGATATAAGCGTCGGGATTTTCTTCAACAGAAAGAAACTCAATATCTTCGAGATGCATTCCTGCATTACGAATGCCTACCTCGGATAACCACGACAGTATTGTTTCATGATCCGGTTCACCAGAAAAATCAACAAAGGCTGGAAGAGCCCAGTCGGGTGTATAGCCAGCGCTATACATTACAGTGGCAGTAAAGCGCCCAATGTGGGGAATTTTGAAAAGGATGGATGCCTGCTCAGGGGTATTAATTACCATGCCGTGATGATAGACGACATCCCAGTTTACCCCATGCTCCCCTGTATTTCCTCGATAGAGATGGTGGCGGTCAACGGCCCAAAGGACACCTTCGCTATCCAACCAGCAGAAATAATTATTATCTGGGGATAACGTGATCCCAAGGTTCATTAACTCCGCCACCAGCAAGCAAGGGTTAATATCAGTTACAGTTTTAATAATCGTCAGCCCCATCTCGGTTCCGGTAGTAACTGTCAGTACCTTGGAGGCACTGATCCAGAATTGATAACCTGCTTCTTTAGCCTTCGCGATTAAATTAAACATTGTTGCTTCCCATTGAATGGCAGTTAGGTCAATAACAACATGAGGCTGGTGGGTGACAAACAGGGAATCTGACGATATTTCAAGAAAGAATTTAGCGATGAGAAATGCAGGGGGAACAATATGGTCTGTACTTGCCAGCGCTTCGCTCGGCCAACCCCTCGACAGCCCGAAAACAAGTTTCGGTCTGCCTCACGGTTATCTACTGACAAAGGCGGGGATTATTCGGGGTACTGTATGAACTACACAATTTCAATCGGAACAAAAGAAAGCAGCAACCCCTAAACAAATGATTGAGAGTAACCAGAAAAAGGCGAGTACTACTACAGCGCTTAAAGATAGTGGAACGGTTTTTGATAGCATAACGCCCATACCTACACCAAATGAACATAGTGCGATAGATCCTAATTTCAATTTGCTCTTATACGAAATTAACATTGGCTTCTCCTCAAAATAGGTGTGGTGCTTGCCAGCGCTTCGCTCGGCCAACCCCGAGACAACCCGAAAGCAAGTTTCGGTCTGTCCCGGGGTTCCGGGTAACGGCCAGACTTACCGCAGATCTTCTTTAGCGTTAATCATATGACATATGAATAAGAATTAATCACGATACAACTGGATAAAACTCTCCACACGGGTTCCATCACAATAGCTCGGCCAGGCGTTCATCACAGGTAGTTCTTCTGTTGTGAATCTTCCCAGTGCGAGAGCTACAGAATACCAGACCGGGAAAATCGTATTGGCTGATGTCATATTCCCATTGTTGATTAACTCATAGAGTCCGCGTCCATTAGCCCATGCACTTTCTGGTGTATCACCGGCAAGGTAGTTATCCACCCAGATGGATGGTGACAGAGCCTGACCTTTCGCCAGTCTCGCTAACAACTCGTACCACTTCAGATATTCCGTGGTTCGCAGTGAGAGAATCGGGATTCCGCCACGTCTTAACAGTGCTGCCGCAGAACGTGAGTCTACCGGTGCGGCAATTCTATCCAGGTGGTTACGGGCTTGCTTTATCCGTGCTGATATTCCCGCAGGGCTCACTCGGGAGATGTATTTCTCCACCGTCTCAGTAGCTTCAGCGATATCCGGGGCCAACGAACCATCAACATGGAGGGGACATAAAACAAGGCCGGTATCATCGTGAGTCACCCAGGCAGAATTGTCAGTCGGGTTCCTGACGATAGACAACGACTCACTTTGACCCAAGATCGTTAACCTGAATGACTTAAGCCTTTCGGCTATCCAGCTGCCTCCATCACCAAAAACCTCAATGCGCTCGTGACTCATACCGCATCACCTCTACAAGTGCTTTACATTCAGACCTAATCATAACGGCTTCCCCGTTCGGAACAAAATCAGGGCATAGCCAAACCATACTCAGGAAATTTACAGATATGTCGATCTACAAAACGCGCTCAAAACGCTCAGGCGCGTTTTAATCAATCCGATCGTGAAAATACCAGGGGGATAAGCTCAGAATCGTTCTGAGGCGATTCTGGCGTGGTTTTATCCCAATAACGGATCCTTTTGCGAATACAGATCGGTTTACAAGGGAATTTGGCTGGTATGAGACGGAGATGATCCACTTTGATAATCTGAGCGATAATTTGTTAATGGTTTCGTTTTGTTTACGCGTGTATCGGGAGGGAAGTTATTCCGAACGAGGGTATCGACTTCATATTGTCCGTTTCGATAGCCGATCACAATTTCTAAGCGGTACTCGCCGCGACAAAAACCCCCGGAGGAAAACCATGTTGGTTATTCACTTTTGGTTTTCCCCGGCGATTAAAACCAGGGCAACCTCCGGTTGCCCATAAAAACCCCCGGAGGAAATTCATCTTTCCTCCGACATCGTGCGGTTTGATTATTACCATGCTCAACCTCCCGATGTAAAAATAGAGAAAACCGACGCTATCGCTTCCGCTTTGTTTACCTTCCATATTCGCGCCCGCGAAATAGTCCGCTGCATTCCCACCCGATCATACCCGGGCGAAAACACTCGCGATCATATTGCGATCATCCTGATTCATTTCCGCCGCGATAAGTCCGCTATCGCCTGAAGGCTCACTAACAGATCGCCTGAAGGCTCACTAACAAAAATACCAGGTCATCGCCTGGTATTCATGTATATCCGTTATGTTTACTCCAGAGCGGTTTGTATTTCTAAAGCTGTTTTCTTAGGTGAGTTATTCGAAGTGAAAGTGCCTGCCGAATTGCACGGTTTTTTCGTAACTCATCACGCAACCAAATAAGCTGACCTTCATACAGTTCGATAAGCGCAAGTTCTCGCTGGCTTGCATCCTTAAATTTCGCTGGTGGATATGATTCGCCTTTGTTGAGAGGTAGGTATTTGGGAACGACACGATCAATGCCTCCACCAGCTTTGCGCAAAGGTGTCAATCTGGCCCAGCGGATCCTGATAGTTGTTCCTTGCCTGGTTACGTTAAAGCTGTACCGTGCCTTCTCGTCATCAGCAATAGCTTTGTCCCAGTATTCCTCCCGAAGACTATTGGCCTCGTTAAACAGAAGTTCTGCGGCTGAATCAACCGCATCACGAGCCTTTTCCAGATCATTGATGTACCCGACGAGTTGCATAAAACCACCTCGATGTTTTTTGATTAGGACTTAACCCCAAAAAAGAGAATCTCTATTATTACGCCAGAACTCTATGTTTCTGGAGAAAGAGAAAACTCCTTTTCAGGTTCGATTTTTAGTTTTCAGTTCCAAAACAGGAAAGATTGATTCTCCAGTTAAGTATCTTTCTGGGTGTTCTCATTTTTTGCATGTTTCTGGAGAATACAATGGCAATCTGGTGATTGAGCTATTAATATCTATCTGTACGGGTACTTTTATCAAGCCATTTTATTTTAATCAAGCAGTTTGCCAATCTCTATATGATATGGCAGAAAACTACGTTTCTGGGCATTTCTGATTTTTAATAGGTTTCTGGGGAATATAATGGAAACTTACTTCCCCTAATGTAGAGGCGATTAACGGGATGACGCCCACCGCTGCACAAACCTCTTAGTAAACGATTATGTAGAGTCGCTATATGATATGGCAGAAACTTATGTTTCTGGCTTTTCCACTTTTTGTTACCTTTCTGGAGAATACAATGGCAAACGCAGCTGAAACTTCCATCACCTCCCTCCGTCTTCAGGATCAATCCTAAATCACAGTAACTTCATAGTGATTTATGTCACATTTTGTAGGTATATATACTAGTTTGAGAGAGTTTTTTTGGGGGGGAAGTGAAGGGGAGATATGCATATTTAAGTGAAATTATAACTTGTGCTTAAGTAAAATTTTCACGAAGTGTACCCTTGAGTAATCGCCACAACATACCTTAATTCACCTCACCGAAGCATGTGTTTTTAGTATATATACTCCGCGAAATCCCCAGGCGGAAAGCCAATCTAAATGTGTTGCCCTCATACATTACCACCTAATTTCCTCAGTCTGATTTAGGTTAGGGGTTAAGGTTTTTAGGGCCGGATTTAGCCATATATGACGTCCAGTTTCATGCAGCATTTATGTACATATCTGACATTTTAAACGTCCGTATCTAGCCATTATTAATGTCAAAAATGGGGACGTTTTGCCGATAAAAAAAATGGTAATCGATGATCGTTTGAATACCATGTTACAACTTGTTAACGGTTAATTCCCGACGTTGACAGAGGGAGGCCACCTTTCTTTACGTTAGTGCGAACCCCTTTTTGGCGCTCAAATGTTATCGGAGTGGCAGTAATTCATTTTTAACTTGCAGGGTTAACGAATGAGCAATGACAAATTGGTTGTCTGCGGAATTGATATTGGATACAGCAATGTAAAAATTGCTGTAGGGGATTCAGCGGATGACAAACCCACAGTCAGTATTTATCCGGCCTACGCTACGAATGAGCCAGTAGATGATGTGCGGCTGGTAAAGCGTAGCTGCGAACATGAAGTGTTGGTGTACCCAGGAGGTAAAGAATGGCGGGCTTTTACCGAACGCCCCGATGCGCGTGAGCTGCATGACCGTTACCACATGACAGAAATGTACCTGGCACTATATCTGGCCTCACTGGATAAAATCACTGCTAAAGCAGGCAATGAAATCGACCTGGTAGTAACTGGTTTACCTGTCCGTCTTGCTAATGAAAGTGAACGCGCGAAACTGACTGCGAGGCTCACCGGTACGTTTACTATTGCGCCAGGAAAAACAGTGACTGTTAAAAAATGCCTCGTTCTTCAGCAGGGCGTTGGTGTCATCAATGACATCGTTAACAGACCGGGCCTTATCAGTCAGGAAGAATTAGAGAAGTCGACCATTCTCGTGGTTGACCCTGGCTTCTTCTCGATGGACTACATCGCCTTTAAGAGCGGAAGCAGGGTATCAGGCTCTTCAGGTTCATCATTAAAAGCAACCAGTGCAATTATCGAAAGCATTGTGAACCGCCTTAATGCCGATAACCCGGAAGAGCGAATTGATGATCTACCAGAAATTATTGAAATCGCTCTCCGTAACAATGAGCAGTCTTTCTTTAATGGGTTCCGCCACATTTCCCTACGTCCTCTGCTTGAAGAAGCTATTCCCTCCATCGCCAGTGATGTAGTCAAAGAGTTGCGAAAATCGACAAGGGTTCTCGGGCCAGTCCATATCATTGCAGCTGCCGGTGGTGGGACAAGGTTCTACGAACAGACCATACGAGAAGAATTCCCCCGAGCCAGGATCGTATCGAGCCCGTTGCCTGTTGCCAGTAATGCCATTGGTTTCTGGAACTATGGCGTTGACTTGATGCTTTACGGCGATGATTGAGCAAAGGGGGTTTCATGCAAGTTCGAGTGACGATTAATCCAATACTGTTTCCAGAGCTGATTAATTATCTGGAATCAAAACAGTCTGGCCAGCGCAGCAGTTCACTATTGGCGCTGGCAAACCGAGCATTGCTAGCAGGTGACAGTTTTATACCCGGTATCGTCCGTGAGACTTCAAAAAAACGTAAATCAGAACAGAAGAAATCAGTCCGTGGGCCGAATACAGAAAATGAGACTGGTCTGATGACTAGTCAGAGAGACGGCCACTTACCCAAAGTAAATGAGGACACTGAACCAAAATTTCGTCACGTGGTTAGCAACGATATAGTCAATACAGGCCCGCCATTTTGTGTGGGCAGTGATATTCAAGAGTTCGAAGTTAAAGATGACCAGTTATCGACGGCGAACCTTACCAGTAAGCCTGAGATTGCTGGAAAAATACCGGATCCCAATCCTGGAGATAAATCGGGCGTTGGGGAGACAGGCGACAATCAAGATAGCGGCGTTAATGAAAAGGTTACACCAAGGCGTGTTCGCATAAGTTGATGCCGTTGTAGGGTTTGTGGGGAGGGGAAATGCAGATAGCAACGAAGAGTTTGGTGCTCGCTTTACTATGTGCTGCTTACTGCACGAGTACGAACGCCAGGCTTGTAGATCTTCGTGGCACTTCTTGGGAAAAGCATTCCCAGAAAGAGTGTGGCCTCGATCCGTACCTTCTCTACGCGGTGGCACTCACCGAGAGTAAAAATAATGCAGGAACCAAGGGGTATGTTGTTCCCAGCCCCTGGGCATTGAACAACTATGTTTATGGGTCGTATTACCCGACAAGTTATGAAGATGCAAAGAGAGCGCTAGCCCGCTATCTCTCAGCCACTCCGGTAACAGATATTGGAATCGTTCAAATTAATTTTCGTTGGAACGGACAGTATGTTAACCATCCTGAAGAACTCCTGGATGTCGATACAAACATCCGAATCGGGGCAAAGACTTTGTGTGCAGCCATCAAAGCTAACCCTGGCGATATAGAACTGGCGATAGGTGGATACAACACTCAAAACCCTAAGTTGGAAGGCAAGGCTCGTGAATATGGTCAGCGCGTATTACGCGTATGGAAGAGGCTTATCGAAAATGATTAATCAAAATTTGTATTTTCTACAGACTGCCATCTCAATTATTACCCGTGCGCAATCGTTGTATAAAAGCCCTTTTGAGTTAGCAGAAGGAGACCGGGAATTTTTGATAGAGAAATCTAATCAGGCCAAGCTCGCTTTATCGATGGAGAAGTATGACTTGCCCATCTTTAATATCTGTCATGATCCCGAGCGCAAGATATCTACTGAGGTAGAAAAATTCGTTCGTCATGACTCATACATCCTACGGCTTGCCCTGCTGGTATTCAGTGTTCGTGTTTTCATTAATACGGGGACTGTTGCCCAAACGTTCTACTGGTTTGATAATGAAAAAACCGTACAGCTTGTCGAACGTATGGATGATGCACAAACAATCGATGCAATCATAACCGGCAAAATATATTTTAAACCTATTCGTCCATTTGCCGATTTAGTAGATTGTGACTTCAGTACAGTTATTGGAGCCCCCAACCCAACCTTAGAATTAACAGGTTACTTACAGTCGCGCTATTCTCATTGGAGTAATTGATTATGAAGGCTGCTCTTGTCCGGGATGAAGATAAATTTGCTTTAACACAGAAAATGGTAAAATTAGGATTTCGTAGAAAGATCATTGTGCATTCGCTTAATGCAAGTGACCGTGTTATTGATTTTTTGCGAAAAGAGTTCCATCTGAGTGATGTATCAATCGGACGACTTAAACATTCAGAGACGCTGCTCAATACGACACATAAAAAGGTTGAGGCAACCAATTTTATGAGCATCTATCTGCGTCGTTCGAAAGACCCAAACAACAGTGACAACATCGTTGATGTGGTGAGTGCGTTCGAAATCTACCGGGAACTAAACCTTAAATTCCGCCCGGAAGAAGCCTCGAAAATGATGATTGATGCCAACGAGGCCTGGACTCTTGCTCGTGATTTTCGAGCTGAAGAAATACGTATGGTAAGGTGTTACCGTTGCGATCTTTCATTTATTTCACCGCAGAGTTGTGACCGTCCACGGAAAAAACATATTTGTCCGTTCTGCTCTGATACAGAAGCTGAAAATGAAAGCTCGTAAGTGACTAAGTTAAATTTCATAAAAAAGCCCGTTTTAACGGGCTTTTTTATTGCCTGGATACTTCGTCACGTGAATGAGTCGGGTTAGTATTGAATAACAAACCTACTGGTGTCCCAAGGAAAATAAAATGAAGAAAATCTCTGGTCTTGCTTTGGTATCGCTGATGTTAGTTGGTTGCGCGGCTTCTCAACCACCAGCTATGCCGGTTGACAGCAATCCATCTGATGCTTTGAAATTTGCCCGAGCGATGGATTTACGTCAGATCACCGATGCTGGCGATCAATACCTTATCTATAACGGTTTCGCGTCCAATGGGCAGCTTGTCCCTCTCAAAACCCCGGTTAAGGCTGGTGAAAAAGGTGTAACCAACCTGGGAGGTAATGGAGTGGCCGATGTGGCTGCGGGCTTCGCGACACACACATCTTTCATCCCTGTGCTGTCTGTTTTAACGGCCCAACAGCCTACTGCTATTGTTGATGGCGTGGTGCGTGTCGCGTCATGGAACGGTAAATCTCAGGAAGATAATGAGCGTGAGGTCAATGCGATTTTCTGGAAAACACTAACCCGGATGGATGGATACAAAGTTGGTGGGATGTGTGAGGGGAAAGGCGGTGCTGTTGAAAATGCAGTTCGTCGGAAAGCGACGAACGGTGATTGGGTATCGTATGCTGATATAGCTCCAACGTTGCCGAAACCACCTATCAGCACCAGCGGTCAGGTGACATTCATTATCGGTAATGACTGCTTCAACCTCTATGCAACACGAGCCTCTAACGTAGGTCTGGTTAAAGAAATGAGTAAAGAACTGGGTGCTCAGCGGGCTCTGTTCTTACCAGGCTCTCCTGAACATGAACCAATGGTATTCAGTGACGGTAAGCAATACCTGTTCAGAAAGTAAAAAAAAAGCCCCGACATAAAGTCGGGGCTTCTTATCCTGCAAAGCTATTGAGTTTTCAAAACAGCCTCTGTGCTAGATTTCGCCGCATCAACATCGATACTGTCAACACCGCTCTGGAATCGCTCCAGGGAGTTCTGGCGAGATCCATCTATATTCAATACGTTTCCTTTACCGGTTATCTTATCCAGATTTATTTCCGACGCTTTAGGTAAAAGTTTCGCCTCGTAAAGTGAACCAATCCACTCTGACAAATCGAGTTTGTTAAAATCAATCCGTCCAAATTCTTCTAACGTCAGTGGTCGACAATCCGGGTTCTTTTTATCCCCCCAGCCGATACCTAACATTGGTCTCCCTTGTTCCTGAATGATGCGACCAATCTGAGAATCAAACGTGCAATAACTTGACCGTTTCTCGATACAGACACCCAGAAACTTTGTTTCACACCAGCTGGATATATGCACGGCCAATTTTGTTTCTTTCTTAACGGCAAGCTTAAATTCATCAGGAGTACAAGCCCAGATGATGTTGACCAGTATATTAGCAATCTGGTACGCCATGTAAGCATATCCAACCACGGATATTGCCGAAACAATAGTTGACGACAATTGAACAGATGTAGCCAGGCCAGACGATGTTACGGCTGCGCCACCGCCAGAGGCCGCACTTTCAAATATCAGATTCGTCGCAGCAGGGCCGAAGGTATCAAGAGTCCATTGAGCAACTTGTTTCGTCAGCGCTCCTATAGCCTGATTCATCAAACCGGACAAACCTGCTTCTGTAGCTTGCTGAGCCGCTTCAGTACCTGCCGACCCAACCAGACTGTTGAAAGCGGAAATAGCTGGTCGAGTTATTGTATCGATGGCATTAGTCATAAGTTCGGAACCCATGTCAAAAATACCTTTTCCCTGTTCGAACATACCGGCTTTTACAGAGACAGCATCAGCAATTTTTAGAGTGTAGTAGGACAACTGCAAATACTGAATCCAGCTGACATCTACGGGCTGATCACAACAATCCACCCATCCCCCCATCGCCGATTTACATTGTGCAGACTCACCTTTAAAAAGAGTGCAGGAACGGTTGGTTTCGTCAGTATCATCGCCACACTTCATTTCATTCAATGCGTAAGTTGCGGCCTGAAGAGTTGCAACTGCTTTGTTGAAATCGCCGCTTGGTTCAGCAGAAGGCTGTAGGCAAGACCCATTAAGGCATTGCACAGCGCCAGGACAAGTATAGGTATCGGTGGAGGAGGTATTGGGTACAACGACATCCGTTCCGCAATCCCATACCTCGGTTGCCTGCCAGCACCCATTTTTGTCACCCTCCGCACCTGTTATGCAAGTGGACTTAATGAATTTACATGCAGTGTTTGCATCGTACTGCTTGCAAGTATTGTTAACGCCACCGTCGGTTCCGCAGTTGGAAACTACCGTTGCAGACTTACAGAAAGGTGAGAGACCTCCGATCGGCGGCTTAGCAAGCTGGTTTTCGCAGATACGTGCGCCATTTATGGTTGCGCACCCATTTGCATCAGGAATGACTGTCTCGCGGCAGGTTACCGTGTAATTCTGGCAATACCCGGCGTTGATGGCCTTCAGCAACGTATCGAATTGTTCAGGTTTATCAACAGTCCAGGCGTTATCCGAGATAATTTTGTTTGGGTCAAAGTAAATATAAATGAGAGCATAACCTTCGCCGCTGCCAGTCACTGACACACGGTTTTTGAAATTAAGAACGCCATTTTGGGGGGTATTTCGGATTTGTGCTGTTACATCTACATTAATCGACTGATCCCAGCTTGTTTTTAATTCACAGGCTCCTGATGTCTCTGGCGGGAAGACGTTTAAACCTTTTGGCCCTGCCCAAACCAAACTACCCCTATCTGTACCACCGACATAAATCTGCATGTAATCATCCCATTTAGCCCTGATGATCTTGGCGCTGGTAACTGCCTGGGGATTGTAGACAGTGACGGCCATTGCCTGTTCAAATATTGTGCAGTTGCCGTCCCAGTAGTTATCACCGACAGTCCCGAGCCAGAGTTCGATGCAGTTAGTGCCGCAAGAACCGATGTTCGCCGCGCCACTATAATGCGAGAGCATACCGGCAACGTAAGGATGGTAGAGGGTGAATGTGCCGCTGACACTTGTGGTACGGGTACATTCGCGATAATCAGGGATATGGTTGACGGTGTCCTTATTCGTCATGGTCTTGGTCATAGAACAATCACCAAGATCTTGCATGTACTTATCCTGATTCTCCAGGAAGTCTTTATGGCCATCAAAGATGGAATCATCAGGTTTAATGTTTGCTGTAGTTTTCGTTGAGCCCACCAGCGTTCGGTAAGCTTCGCCGCGCAGTGAATTTTCGGTTTTCAGATTGGCGTTGGTTGTATTGCCCAGTTTTAGCGTGTTGCTGTCATCTCCGTAGGTTCCTTTCAGGCTATCCAGTGAAGTTGATGAACCTTGATTTGGATAAGCAGAGTTCAAATCAACGGCCTGGCCTTTTCCATACTGAACCGTACCATTTGACGTAGCTGAAACTTGCGGCAGTGTTTTATAGAAATTAGTGGCAGATGTAACGTTTTCCTGGGTCGTTGCTGAAAAGGCATACGGCACGTAGGATACAACACCAAGGTGACATAACATCGTTATTGTGCAGAGTGGTCTGTAAAACCATTTTTTGCGGAAAAGGTTTTTCATTCTATGATCACCTTTGTCGTGGTTACTGATTATGAAATCAGAGATCTCGGTAACTAAATTTCGTCAGCCAGCATTTCTATGCGAAGCTACTAAAATGAAGGATTAAGCAGGCAGCGTATTAAACAGACTGGTTTCAGACAATAAAGAAGGACGGCAAAACGAGGGTGTTTTCAGCGTCTTGAATATTACCGACTGGAGGTACTTATGGACATGTTTGGTATTACTGGCCTTATCCCATTATCGGGGCCAAGCGATTCAGATTATGGTGGTGGAAATGGTAAGAGGGGACGTGGAAAAAATGGCAGAACGTTCAAGAGCAAATGTGAGCGTATGTGGGAGTTTTATATTCTGCTCTATTCTTTACTGAGCCTTCCTGTCGTATACATGTTCGTGACCACATAAGAGCCCTGCAAGATTGCAGGGCTTTATTGCGAATCACTTACTCGATGAAATTATCATGTCGTCATTTCCACCACTATGACCTCCATTGTTCTCTTTATTACGTGGATGCACAGGTACATACTCCTGATGCGACTGGGTTGCACGTGCAGGTGGCGGATCACTGAACATTGTACCTCCGTTATTTGAATCACTATGACCACCAGCGCCTTGGGTATTAATGTTTGTTGTCTCAGACCCACCATAGTTTGAGTTCTGGTTTAAACCATTATGACCTTCAGCACCTTGGGCATTAACGGTCATTGTCTCAGCCTCGCCGTATCCCTGGTTGTGGGTTCCCATCGCGTAAGGGACGCCATCACCCACAGCAGAACCTCCATTTGATGCCTGATGCATCCCTCCAAGGTTGTTGGCCATGCCACCGGTGTTGTATTCGTGGGTTTGGCGATCGGTATTCAGTGCAGTAGTAGCCTGTTGAATAATGGAGCCATCATTGGCTGAACGGTCTAAACCGGCATTATCAATACGGGCTGCAATACCACGGGCAAGAGCAGTATTTCCGCCCATAACCGTTCCATTGTCATTTTCACCACCCGTCGCGAGTTGAATACGTGCCATCATGTCACTGCGGGCCTGGGAAAGTTGTTGCTCAGACGCTCCAGCTTTAGTCATGGCGTAGTAGTTCACAATAGAATCTCGCGCCGCTTCGCGGTTTGCATCTCCACCAAGCGGAATTTCCCCAGCGATGGTTCTGGCCTGATCATGTACCTGTTCATATACCGGGCTTTCTTTGAACGCATTACTGACATGAGAAACGAGTTTATTAAAATCGCCAGTAATACCGCCAAGATTATAGTGGTTGTTTTCGAAATCATTTGCGGCGGTGTTACCCGCTTTCGTCATGACTTCACCCTCATTTCCCTTGTGAATTTGCTCAACTGCACCGCTATTCTGTCCCCCGACAGTATTAACCTGGCCTTGCCCATAACCATCAGACGATGACGCATGTGCTTCACCAAGCGCTCCGTAAGATCGGCCTGTTACTGCATTAACGGAGTTGCCAACGTCCGCTGCACCAGCAACTGCGCGGCCACCAGCGCTTTCAGCTCCACCACTCACGCCACGGTATTGCTCAGATGCAGTTGTCGTCAGTACTGGGCTGGAATCAGCGTTAATGAACCCGGCTTTGGCAGCTACTGCACCGGCAACACCAAGTTCACTGGCTGCTTTGAATTGAGCAAAGGTATGCGCGTCTTCGTGAGTCATACCTAAAGAGGTCAGGCTCGCTGCATCACCGGCGATTTTGCTGGACAGTTCCGGGTGCGCCGCGAGGGTTTGAGTCAATGTTGCTTGTGCATCATGATTACGACCAATGGCTGTAGCAAGTTGCGCAGCATTCATTGTCTGGCCCATTGAGGTACTTGAAACGAAGGAGTTTGCTTCCTGGAAGTTCTTTTGTGCGGACTGCATTCTTTGATTTGCCTCAGCAAAAGAACGAGTCGATTGAGAACTCTCACCTTCTTGCGATAAGGACTGGTACATCGCACTTGCTGCGGTATTGACGATGCGTGACTGGGTCGCACTGTCTATTTTGTGCGACGAGGCGCTGTCTGTAGAACCGTACTTAGCACTGTTGTCATTACTCAGGCCACTGCTTTCTGCCTCTGAACGTGACATTCCACCTTTAACACCAACACCAGCACTTGAACTTCCCGCACCGCCACCGACACTCACATCACCTTTGGCGATAGAGACAAGCGCCTGCATATCAGAAATACCTTGTTCTTTAGCCACAGAACTGACAAGGGCACGATCTGAGCTGCTCAGGCTGGCAAATGCTGCATTGGAAGCGTCACTATAAACTTGCGAATGTCCACCAGAATTCATGTTACTGGCCACCTGGCTAATCATTGCTCCAGATTGGGCAGTCAAGGAACTGGATGCTGAATCTAGTTCTTGCTTAGCGCTGGACAGGTTGTGAGTAGCGACCTTTTTCATGTCAATGGCAGGGAGAGTGCCAGAAGACCCACCCATGATAGTTCCTTGTGTTGGGTTAAATTCAACATCGGAACCACGACTGTTTATCGCAGGAGCGTTGGTGACATCAGGTGCGAGAGTTTTAGTATCGGCAGCTGAAGGTGCTGCTGCTGAGCTTGCAAGAGAGTTAAAGGCAACAGAACTGCCCCAGACAATGAATCCACCCAGGGCCGGGATCATCGCGTATAAATTACCAGCAAGACCTATACTTTTTTGAGTCTCAAACAGGAGCTGATAAAGCTGAGCAAAGCTAAGTCCGCCAGAACCCGAACTGACAAGAATTTGGCTTGACGTATCACGGATACTGTTTAACACATACATGTTGACGACCGCTGCGAGGGGAAGCCAAGTCCATGTCCAGATGATAACGAGGAAGTACTTCATCACCAGTCGCAAACCCATAATACCCAGACCGAAAAGGAAGGCCATAAATGGTGCGAGTGCGTATATTATTCCCTGGAAAATCGGCATAAATGAACCCATCCAGCTCAAGAATGATGAACCAGAAGAAGACCATTGGAATGCCTGTTGAGTCATGGTTTGGGCGCGAGTTACAGCAGCAGTACCACGAAATGAGCTTTCGAGTCCGTACATTGGCAGTTCCCTGAAATGAGGGTACATGACCAACATCAATTGGAAATCACGAATATCAGTGCCACTTATGTTGAAGAAATTCAGTACTTCCTGGGCTTTTCCTGAACCTGAGCATGGCGCACCACCGCAAGTGCGCCCGGATGCGGTATAAGAGCTGGCAAAAGCTGAGTCCAGGCTAGAAGCGTTCTGGGTAGCGAGTCCTTTAAGTTTCGTGTACGCGTCAGAACAGGTATAAAGTGAGCCCCCATTTGAAGATTCTTCAGTACTGGTAGACCAGCCGCTACGTACATTGTCGTAAATAACAACCCGCTGGAAGGAATCGTTCGAGGCTAGCCCTGATACACCTTGATTAGAGCGATACATTGAAGCAAAGGTTTTAGACCCACGAATAATATCGTTGCCTACGCAGTTCTTCACATAGTTTGAAACGCTTGCGTCCAGATCACCGTAAGCACCAGTTTGACCCGTCCAGCGCATTGGCGTTTTCAATGTGTCGTATAAAGTGGCCAGAGTGAAAAGGGGATCCAGAGACCCATACTCAGTCATGCTTGGGACAGAAAATGCCTGCTCCATCTTCTCGGTAGTTGCATACCCAACAGTAGACAGTACAGATGCGGCAACGGCTAATCCCGCTGGTACATTATCAACAGCACGAAACTTACCCGTTGTAACATCTTCAATGTTGGTGCGCATCGATACACTGAAAAACAGGTAATACATCACGACGGCCACACACATATGAGAAAGGGATAATGATTTCCCGGCTGATATAGCAGCAGCAAGCACGACACAAATTACACCAATGAGTGCTGAAATCCTAAACAAGGATCCGTAAGTGCCATCATTCAATAACATGGCAACGGAATTGAATATATTATAAATAAATTCAATGTTGCCAACAGTATATACGTTCCATTCACTCATATTAAGTTACCTTGTTAGAGCGAGCCATCAAGAGAACCTTCAGATTCATAATGAACCTGCGGAAGCGTTGTCATATAGTTGCTGAATGATTCAGGTATACGGGCCTCGCCACCATAACGGGATATCATGGCGTTATAGGAGACATACAGATTTTGCCTTGCCTTTTCGATTAGCTCTCCAGCATCCTTATAATAAACTGACGCCGATTTATCATTTTCCTGCTGGAGCCGTGCGCCGGTCGCAGCAGCCGTAAGCATTTCGCTGAGGTAGTTATAAGCAGCTGAATAGGCTATGACAGGAGATAGTTCACGTATATAGGAATAAGATGCGGCTAAATCATGACGTGCAATTTGAGTCGCTTTACTGGTAGCACCAGCTACGTTGTAGTAGTTTGCTTGCCGTAATTTAGCATCCCCAGGGTTTGAACCAGTTCTGGCCGAGCTCAAATATCCGTTATCGATAAAGAAGAGTGTGATATTGGCAGCGAGACCTTTAATTATTTTGGTCTGTTTTTTGGGATTCTCACAAGTACTAGTCTGACCTGAACAAGACCAGAAATCGAAACTATCATCACCATTTATAAAAGAATCCAGGACATTTGAAGTTGCGAGTGGAGCAATCCTAACCACACTCTTTTTAGCTGACCCATCTTTATCTGTACCCAACTGGCTACCGACGATGATGGTGCCGGTCATAGACATAATAAGTTCTTTTTGCTCATCTTCGGAGCCGATGAATTGATTACTAAAGCTACCATTCTGGAGCAAACACCACACAATGTTACCGTAATCGTCACATGCCTTTCTTTTCCCTGCCTCTTGTTTTTGTACGTCGGGTGCTTTACCACCACCCATATTGCCCCACATGGCTTTAAATTGGTCTGAGAGGCCATCAGAGGACAGCTGAGAAGATACAGCAGCCTTTGCACTGTCACCAAATGCAGAGGCAGTGTCGACTAACAACCCCTTCGCTAACTGACACGAATTTGCGGTCAGATCGTTCATCTGCTGGATGATTGCCTGCATTTTCGAAATAGCATTATCCAGAACGGCATCCATAGCGTTCAGGGCCAACTGGAAAGCTAGACCGGCAGCATTAGAAGCAATATTACGTAGCATCTGGACGAACTGATCAGCGTTGATGAACGAGAATGACCCGCCGAAAAGGTCTATCCCTCCACATCCTCCCGACGCAGAAGGGAGACTAATACTAATAGGTGTCAATGTACGGAGCTTATTACGTAGAACAAATCCGCCACCGGTATATCCATCACGTGTAACGCTCTGATAATCACCGGGAGCTGTAACATTCGACATAGAGCCGAACATACTGTCTAGCTGAGTACTAATGCTGGTGGCCTCGCATTGAAAAGCTGTCAACCCGGAGAGGCAGATAGAAATTGCAAGAATGTTTCTACGGAATACATTCTTTATATTATAGTTGCGCGAAATCTTCATTTTTCCCCCGGGTTATTAGCATTTGGGTTAGGTGTCGAACCGTAGCCAGCTTTAGCTTGTATATATTTGATAAACTCATCAGGTTGTTGAGTTAGGTCTTTAGGCATGTCATTCAGAATGTTTGAGTCGATATAGCCGGTATCGTTATATGGCAAGGTGCTCTTATATTGCTGGTCAGAAATGATCCCTGCATCGTGGGCAATAAGGACTGTTCTTGAAATTAACTGGTCTGCACTGATAGGCCCAAATGAGACAATGCGTGTTGTAGATGGCGGGATTGCCAGAGCTATCGCAGGTGCGTTTGATATTTGGAGCTTTGATGCCTGGCCAGAATCAGGCCTCCAGTCCGGGTAAATATTCCCTGGAAGAGGTTTACCATCAAGTGAAATTGGGATGACCTTCATGTCTGTCATGAAACTAAACGTATTCATAACAGAAGCTTGCTTTACGCATATGGAGCAGTTTTCCCCACGGAAGAAGAAAAACAATCCTGCTTTTGTCGCTACGTCTTTTATGACCGTTCTCGAATTGTTTTCAGCTTCATTCGATTGATCCATTGCCCCAAATGTTGAGGTTGAGCGGCGGCTATTCTCATCTATGAGGGGGTCGGTAGAAGTAACCAACCTAGCCATATCAGTAAAGCGGCTGGCTTTATCCAGCATAATGCGTTGGGCCAGAAAATATGCCCTAACGTTTTCTTGGGTAGGATTGTCGATGGCCTGGTTGCGTAGTTTCTGAATGTTTTCATTAAACCAGGCTACGGTGAACGGAGCCGGGCCGGGCTTTTCAGTTGCGGCAGGTTCTGGAGTCGACTCCATAGGTGTTTGAGCAACCTGTTTAGGCGTTTCTTGAGGCGGTAAAGTCGGCGGAGGAGGTAACTTCACTGGCTTTTTCTTCACTGGCTCAGGTGGCGATTTACGCCAGAACCAACCTTCCTCTTTTCCATTCAGAAATGCCTGACCACCAGCGAGGTCGTCACTGGTGGTCTGAGGGGATTGAGACGTTGGGGTGTTACCCTCATCCGCAAGAACTGAGGTAGAAAAAGCAAATCCCACTAGCAGGGGAATAATGATTTTAGTTAAAAATTGATATTTCATCGGAATTACCCTCGGAAATTATTCTTGCGATAGACTCCGTCCAGAAAAAGCTATTTTTTCCACTAAAGACCCTTGCACTTTCAAGTTGGCGAGTTAATGCATAATGCCTATATCTGACCTGTCCTATACGTTTGGCTACACTATCCGACTTAACACCAATTTCGGAGCAAGCCTCATCGAGAGTCATGCGTGTTCCATATTTACGCAACAGCTCATCAGTAACTATGTTCTTAGGGTCGTCGTTAACTAATACCGCAGGGATTTTGTGTGCTGGCATAAGCATTGCCCTGTTATGAGAACATTTAAGTGTCTTCATAAAACTCCCTTATCAGAAATACGGACGGCATTACGATTAGTTTGCCATATGGGTTAAAATAACAAGTTCAAAAATGGCAACGTTTTGACTGTAAAAATCAAAAGTAATTTTCATGTGCATCCGTTTTGTTTACATGATTTGAAATCAGCAAATACAAAAAAACCCAGTCCGAAGACTGGGTTTTTCTGTGTTAGCTAATTAAAAGAATTAGATGCTTTAAAGACCAAAGTTATCTTTAAAATGGCCTTGGTTCTTCCAGGATGAATTCTCCATCACACAGCATTCAAATACTGTATTCAGGCCGTCATCTGGAAATTTAAGGGCATCGTTGCCTATACGAATGATGTTACCGATGAGTTCACGGGCTAACTGAGAATTACGCAAGAAACGCGTAAAGAACTCATTGCTGATATGTTTGCCCAGGTTATAAGCAAATTCAAGCAACGTTGCATCGTTAGCAGTCAGCACCGCACCAGATTCAGATGCGTAATAAAAAACATTCTCTTGGCAACCGAGGTTTTTCATTGCGCGGAGAAACAACATTTCTCCTTCCATATCCATAAGGCGAAAAATTATATCAATATCAGATTCATCGTTTACGACAGCACCGACAGCATCATAAAGTACGGCAGCGGGAGCTTGTTCAAACTCATCACGTTCGTAATTCATCAACATACGGTTTTGTGCGTTATTAAAGCTATCAATATGATCTGATTTAGCAGTAGTTGAAGTATACATGAGTGACTCCTTAGAAATTTTCTACCAGACAGTTTGTTCTTTCATGAAGTCAGCCTCATTCGCTATAAAGCGTTTTGCTTCATTCATCGCCGCATCGAAATGTTTATTACCCAACTTACGTCCTAGATCAGTTATCTGTTCAACAAGAAGAGCACATTCAGGGTGAGTAAATCGTCCACCACCTTGGCAGTAAGTTAAACGAGTAACCAGCATTAATGCCTTCGACTCATTTTGTGTTACATGAAAGATGGTTTTCTGAGTTCCTATCCCTCGTTCGTTCAGAATATTAATGGTATCCATATCGGCGAGTAGTAACCTTAAGTCCTGCAAATCTCTATCGATTGAATGAGGTCGCAATGACATATCGCCAGACACAAAACCATAGATATCCTCGGTTTCAGAATGAAACATATATACCTCGATAAATTAAATGAATTAGAAGATACCCGGCTTACACCGCAATAGAGCATTAAATATCTGCTCACGAGCCTCAGAAGGATTTACTTGTTTTGCAATTCCTTCAATCCACTCATCAACCGGCAATCGGGTAAAATGATGGTCTGTATTGCGAATCCTGATTGCAATGACAGCCCAGTGAGCGAGAGCATACTGAATATAATGCTTATCGCCTTGTGCAACTTCACCGCGTATTCTGGCGGTGCGGTTGTTATACTCTATCAACGCGCAGCCACTCATACAGACTCCAGTTATTAATCTATATAGTTAAAAGACAATTCCATCATCAATCGCCGTCAGGCTTTCGATCTTTGAAATGTCGATGAAGTTAAATCGTCGTACATTGTTTGCAGTAATAATCCGACCGTCATTAAGCTGAATGATCTCACTTTCTTTATCAGAACGTGATGGCCATGAAGCGATAACAGAGTCTTCAGTAATTACATAATGCCGACTATTTGATATAAACAAAATGCATGGGATATCCATTAAATGAGACTCCAGACATTCAGTCTTTAAAGATTAAAATTCTGTAGTACCAATCCATACATCATTAATATATGCATCGGCCCCAAACTCAACACCACAAGGCTGTACTTTATCCAGGGTTTCGAACGTCCATCCTTCTTCAGGAGGCCATTGGAAAAGCAATGGCGCTCCATCCAAATATTTTATGGCGAGAACCCCATGACGAAGAGGTGCGAGGATATCTGTTTCACCGGGTCTCACTTTAACCCAATAATGAATCATGATGTCACCTTTATTGATTTACCCGAGGAATGAATTGGGTTTGGGTGGTTATATCAGACATGAGTTCATAAATCTTGTATGGCCACCAATTTGAATCCATATCACGGAAGAAATGAACCTCAGTGATATCGGGACACATCGGATGCCATAGGTTAAAAACCATAAGTTCAGATGCCTCAACCTCAATGAACTGATTGATTGAGGTTTTCCTGAACTCATTCGTGGAAATAAACCCTATTAGATCCTCCAATTGATTAAGCAATAAACCCGCTTGTAGCAGTTCAGAGGAACTATCGAAGTCATGTTTTAAAATATTCATGTTAGTCTCCAGCGTGGCACGAAAAAAACGCTGACCGAAGTCAGCGTTTGTATTATTACAGAGGTTTATTCTTAAGCGGCTTCGCAGCCTCTTTAGGATAAGTGTGATAAAACGCTTTTCTGTATTTTTCGTATCCAATACGTTGGGATGCAACATGTTCCATATTAGTGGGAGCAGTAAAGTGATGACACGCAATCAGTCTTGCTTGTTTTGCCAATTCACTTGACCACTCGTGCAGGATTTCCATCCGGGTTTCGAATGGATCAAGACCCGCTATTTTGCAGCAACTCGTAAATGAACATAAGTCTTCCTGATTTTCTTCCGAACAAATCCAGAGGATTTCATCCACACGCTGCTCACCAGTACTACGGTATGCAGTCATGATATATATACTATCCCGAATTATTTCGTAAGCCATCTTTGATGAAAAACGAAGTTCATAATTATGTTCTGAATCGGCTGATATCAGATCATATTCACTTTCAGTGGCATCGAAAATACTCATGAATGAGAGTTGATTTTCGTGAACCACTTTAGATTTTGCGGTTGCAGACATAATGATCACCTTTAAAATAAATTAAATTAATTTAGAAAGCTAAAACGGAAATTAAAATACAGATTAAGACATGAGAGCTTTACGGGTTACTTCAAAGAGTTTGCTACGTAAGGCAGAAACAGAACCGACAGAAACACCGGTATCACCAAAAAGACTTTTCATCATGCGGTCACTGGCATCACCGAAACCGATGCCAATAACGATGATGTCATCATCTTTAGCGCTTTGTATCATCGCTCGCGCAGAAGCCATATCATCAGGCTGGCCATCAGTTGCTATAACCAATACATGGCGATCCGCTTTAGCTGACGTCAGGTCTGCAAGTGCAGGCCATAACGATTCGCAAAGAGGAGTACAGCCTTGCGTACCAATACCAAACTGATGAGTTCCTATAGCTGTCCGTAAAGTTTGCTCCCGTCCTTTTAACAGACCTACGCTATTATGTGCGGCGTGTGGGAAATGGTATGCCGAGGTAGTTACCCCCTGAATACCATCGAGCGCATACAACATTGATACAACAGCGGCTTCAGCCTCTTTAACCGACCGGCTCATTGACCCGCTAGAGTCCAGCAGGATAGTAAAAGCAGAACTGACATCTACTGCCTTGGACTTATGTTTAAAAAGACGCGTATTGCCCAGCATGGCACTGGTAACCAGTCGAGAATCAAGCTTACGACCAGTTTCACGATGTGTTCTTCTCACCGCTCTTACACCCTGTAACAACCCATGAAGTGATTGGCGTAACCCGGTAGCCATCTGCACCCCTAAACTTACGGATGCATTACCGGTATCGTGCCGCTTCGCAGGTGCTACTGAATATGGAGTAGGTGAAACGATACGTTGATGCGGGGGTACTTTGTCTTTGATTAACTGATTGAGCTTATCTGAAGTGTTCTGTCCAGTACGGCCAAGGTCATTCGATGTGGTTCCTTCGAAAGGGTCTTTACCGCCCTGGGACATGTTAACGACAGAAGCTTCACCCGAAGCATTTGAGCCCGGTTGGGAAGCTCCGGCTTTGTTGTCACCAGAGTCGGAAGCAGGAGTATTACGATTAGCTGACGTTGACGATGAGTTATCGTTTTCATCATCGCTATCGTTTTGCCCATGTTCTTTATCTGGTGCGCCACCGGTATTACCATCAGGATCTGAAGAAGGCCCATTCTGACCGGCTGACGATGACGGCGAGCCGCCATTACCGCCTGAACTTACAGTCTGGCCATCCCCATTTTTGTCAGAACTGTCGGATGACTGGCCCGGCTCTGACGAACTGTCATCGCCTTTGCTGTCACCATAATCAGCGCCCTGATTATCATCCTGCGGAGGTTCTTCTTGCTCATTAGTTTCGTTAAATGCATCTACTGCGAGGTCATATAACCGACATGCAACTTCAAACACCTTTTTAATCGAGGTTGCTTGTACTGCTTCAGCCATAACCGTCATAGCTTTGTCGTACAGCTCCAGCCCGAAGATGCGTTCAAAGTCTTCACGCACTTGCTTTGTTGGGATAGTTAAACCGTTGAAGCGGTTCAAACCACAAGTAAGCAGGGTATCCAGAAATACCGATGAAGCTTTATCACAGGATTCCGCTTCTTCACTGAACAAAAAATGATTCAGTGAATTGAGATACTTCAATGTACCTGGATAGCGACAACTCATCGCACGTTCAATGCGCAAATCTTCGCAAAGATTGACCAGGTGTCTAAGTACCTCAACGTTGTATTTATCCGACTCCATATGCTCTTGAATGAATATCTTAAGATCACCAAAATCAGTGAAACGGATATGTGCTGCTTCATGTACGGCATACCCTAATAACGGATTTGCCAACATTTCAGCGTCCTTGAAGAATGGAAGGTTAATAAGAAAACCAGCACCAGTCTCCGTAGCATATGCTTCATTGCCGCCAACAGAAACATTAAGACCAATCTGAGAGCTTAATGCACGTGCGACAATAGGAAGGGAATTATAAATACCCATATATACCTCACAATAAATTTAAATAGATTAATTAGAAAAAAGGCCCGGAGTGGGCCTTTTATTTTTAAAACACCATTATTGTTTCGTCATCATCGAGTGAAGACGAAATTACAATTTCAGGCTCTTTTCCATCAATGACTTTTTCAGAATCCAAACCCGAAATAAGAGCTGAGTCTGGCAGAGAGCGGGGTACAATCGAATCACCGCCCAAAAATGAATCATCATCGACTATAACCGCACTAAACGCCGGTATTACAGCGTCATTAACAATTCCATGCTCCTGGGTATCGGACAAGTCGTTAACGTCAGTATCAGCCGACGTATTAACCGGTTCGATTGCCAAAGACGTATCAGCTGAACCATTGATTTCTACCAGAACAGATGGGGCTTCAGCGAGTGAATCAACGCTTTGCAATCCGATCGGATCTTCTACTACCACAGCAGATGCAAACGCATCTGTATGCGGAGGAGGAAGCGTTTCTACCTGAACCTGAGTTGCCGAAATGGCCGCTAAAGTCATGGCATCATCATCTCCAATAAGGTTCATTGAAAGTGATGGGTCAATCGCATCGTTACCATCTGTAGTACTGGCTGATGACAGCAGTTCTACAAACTGTTTTGCATGAATTGGGTCGCGTAGGTTATTGAGGAGAGAGAGAATGTCGTTATAAGGTTTGCCCGTCACTTTGCCGGTTAGCGGAATGTCTTTCATTACCTGATTAACATAGTCGCTAAGAGACTGGACGCTTGGTGCGATGAAAGCTAGGGAAGCGAGTTTATCGCCGCAGCGGCGTAAAGGATTTAGTGTGTGCTGAGAAAACGCATCGGGGTTCCTGTTTTTAAGGAAACCTTCAACAACATCAGCCACATCCTCATAAACTTCATCCGCTAAACTTTTAACTTGCCCAGTTAAACCATCCTGAATGACACTGTTACCATAAGGTGTGATATGAATCGCAGTAAAGCCAAATTGTATCTGGCTATCCATATAAGACAAATCGATCGCAGCATCACGCAAAAGTATAGAGCGATACTTTTCTTCAAAAGAATTAATCCAGCTATTAAAATCAGCTTTCATAAATTCCTTTTTGTAATCGTAAAACTCGCCCTTAAGTACATTCAGTTTACCAATTAAATCATTAACCTTGTCGGCTGGAATTGCATAGCCTCCCATAAATTTAATACCCGCTTCAAGACATAAAGCGTGAGCTGAATTCTTCTTGCGGGTAAATGGATTGATGAGTTGTGGGTCAATGATTTTCTTGCTACCTAATGAAACAAGTACATCAGGTGGCAAATCAGCACTGTTACCAAGATCTTCTCTTTTCAGCTTACGACGACCACTAATACTGGTGATATCAGAAAGAGAAACGAGAATAAGTTGTTCCAGAACCTGAGTGGCATTGGATTTGATAGTCATGACATACCTCATTAATTTAAAATTGATTTAAAAAGAATTAAAAAACCCCAAGCGGGGTTTTATTTAAGTGCTTCAGAACCGAATACAGCTTCAACGATGAGATGCAAAGATTTTTTATCATCTGCTGATGCACGATTACCAATCTGATAATCGAAAGCTGTTAATAATGCACGTGGCATCTTTGCAGCTTTCATCATTGAGTAGCGGTCAAGCCAGGCCACCAGCGAACGAGTTGAACACGTTACTGATAAACGAGTGTCGGGAAGAACACCGTCCGGGAGTTTTGCACTGTTAGTATTGACACTAGTGTCAATTTCACCGGTGATATTCTTGCCTACAAAAAGACCGCGAATCATATTCGCAACGTCAACAAATTTCTCCGCGACTTTGGTGTCGGGGATATATTTGGTAATCAATTTAGTCTCGGTTTCTTTTGGCATATAGTCAGCAGTGATAAACATATAGCGGTCAAGGTTGGCCACATTTAATGTTTTCACACCGCCATAAACGCCAGTAAAATCGCCCTGACCAATTGAGTTAGCCGTTGCAACAAATCTGAAGTTCGGGTGCTGTTTAATTACCTCGTTGGTTTCAGGAATAACTAAATTCCCTCCTTCGAGGATGGCGTTAAAGGCATTGGCACAGGATGGGTCTAATTGATCGTACTCATCGAGTAGGAAAATCAGTCCATACTTGTACGCCAGCGTCAGTGGGCCATGAACAAAAACAGTCTTGGTATCACCGGTCAGTTCATTACACTGAAGCCGGAGACCGCCAATGAGATTGTTAATATCCAGGTCTTGTGAAGCTGTAGTTTTCATGACAGGCCAGTTAAGTCTTGCTGCTACTTGTTCGACAACACTGGTTTTGCCACAACCTGTTGGGCCAGAGATCCACAGAGACTGATTTTGTGGATAGTTAATCCACATCAGTACAGATGAACGCAAATACGCTTCAAAAACATAGTCGTCATTCTGTTTAGGCACGAATGCACTAAATGGATTGGCTGAGTCAAATCCCTGGAACGGTTTAACTTTATCCATCTGATGATCTGGAACAACAATACCAAATACAGAAGGGTGGACAGGTGTAGAGCGCGCCATGATTTCAACAGACAGGTTTGCGAAATTAGTAGTCATGATATACCTCATTAAATTAGATAGATTTAAAAATTAAAAATTAATTAAGAAGAATGATGTTATGCAGCAATATCAGCACGTACTAAATCGACATGCTTATAATTGCGGCTAACACTGCCACTGTTATCAACACTGGTAACCTTTGGTGCATACGTTACATAAGAAACGATGCCTCTGGCTCTCAATGCAGAGACCAGAACAGGCATAAAATAGGTTTTGGCATAAACAAGTACACCATCAGCCTTATATTTATTACAGAGTGATGTAGCGATTTCAGCAAATTCTTTAGCTTTATCGGTCATAACATCTTCTGAAGGACAGGTATTAAAGGTCAACAGTTCACGTAATGCGTGTGATACTTGCTGATCGACATCAATAACGCCCATTTCCCGTTGTTCTGGGGATGCAAGATATGCAGTCATATTTACAAGAAACATGATCAGACTCCTCATTTAAAAAGATTAGTGAATTAGATGAATTAGGCCTTGCATGAAGGCTGAAGTTAGGTACTAGTTTCAGTTTGGGAGTGACTGAGGCACTTGTTGTTGTCTACGTGACAACAAAACACCTTTTTCGACGGACAAAAAAGCCTGCCGCTTATGAGAGCCGCAGGCTATCGAATTTGTTTAGGCGAAAGAAATCCTTGTGAATACCAGGAGGTATTCAGGAGTGGCTTGAGCGCCGAATTTAGAAGGTGTTTAAAGGCAGTTGCCTGAAGTTAAGCGGACTAAGCCGCTATTTAAAGATAATAAAGGATGTGTAATTGGTCAAGCAAAAAAAAAGCCCAGTTTTAAACTGGGCTCAATAATTAAAAAACAACGTATTGTTGGGCTGAGTCTGTCTCTTCTGCACCAGGAGATACCAGTACGGAAGTGTCATCCAAAGGAATGTAGACAGTATCAGTCAGAGTTGATTTATATTCATAGGTACTTAACGAATTTCGTACCGATGACTGACCGTAACATTCTGGATGATGTTTGGGGTCAATAGATAATTTATCGCAGATTCGTTTGTAGCTCGGTTTTTCCGGTACGCGAGACTGAAGAAAACGAAAGCCAAAGCCATCGATTCTAACCAGCTCGTTATAGGAAAAGCCAATAGAAGCACCTAGACCCTGGATCAATAAATTGACCGCGTTCTGGTATTCTTCGAACTGCTTTTTCTTTAAAGCCAACTCTTTCTCCATCTGCTGCAATGTTCCAACTTGTCTGGCTATGTCTACCACACGAGCTTCGAGGTCGTCTGGAAGCTTAAAGCCTTGTGTCTGAGACATGATTTCAGGGTCAGAGATAAGCAAAATATCTTTTTCCTTATCAAACGGTAGAGCTGTTTTTGTCTGAACCTTATTCCAGAAGTATTCGCAGGCAACCTGGACTCGATAAAACGCTTTCTTCGAAGGCATAATTTTAAAGACCTTGGTCTGGTCAGTGGCCGACCAAAACACAAGATACGCCTGGGGTGCGCCTGTTGTCAGCAGCTGGTGCTGAACTTGCCAGTAGTAATAACGGAATTCTGGCGATTTGGTTTCAAGCTGAAGAATAGAAAGATGTTTGCTCTCGCAAAGATTCTTTATCTCAAGGATTGAACCATCGTCGAACTGCCCATCCAGCGAAGCAATCATGTAAGGATACTTTTTGTTCCTTACACAGAAAGGCAGGGCGATTTGTCCAATCTCTTTTTCGCAGTAACTTCTGGCAAGTGCTTCAAGCTTTTTACCAGCATCAACCTGTTTAATGACAGAAAGGTCTTCTGCCTTAATCAGGCCAGCGTATTGCAAATAGAGTTCGTAGGGCGTTTTAGTTGCACCAGCCTCCTCTAACAGAATAGGGGAGCATGTTGCTGTCACACCAGTTTTACGCCATTCGAGCCATTCCTTTGAGCCCTGCACAACATCAACGACTTCATAAATGTCAGACATAATGATCACCTTAAGATAAATTTAGAAAGTTAAACCGGCAGTTTCCTGCCGGATAAGTTAAGCGGCCAGAAGATCTTCAATAAGACCTTCTACCATTTCTTTTAGAGGGGGAAATGTCACATTGTTGAGAGCGGCATTGAGCCTCACAAAATCAGATGTATTAACAGCCTCAAGATATAACTTGTGTATTTCCATTGATTCGGCTTGGACTTCACCGACCCATTTGGCCGCGTCGGTTTTAAACTCACCCTTACCCATTTTTTCGATGAAGTTAAGTACTTGAGTAAAATCGAAGCTACCTACTGCGTTAGTTAAATGATTTTTGAGAAGTGACCGACGGGATTTTTCTAAAGATAAGCGAGCGAATGCCAGCTCACTTTCATTCAGATCGAAACTGCTTTTTGCATCGTTTAAAATAGTTTCGTATCCAAGCGTCTTTTCTGCCCGGCTTACTAACTTTTTAATTCTGCGTTCAGCCCATTTTCTGACCCCGGGATGCTCAGACATTTCTTCATTGGACTGCCCATTGGTTTCTCCGGGTGGAGGGAGAATATCATCAGCCGAACCATTTACGTCAGCTGGAGGTGTATTTCCCTCAGCCGTATCGTAAACATCGGTTGGTGTATTGCTCTTGATGTCCTGCTGCTCGGTTGAATCAGGTTCTTCAGGGAGCTTATTAAACTCACCTTCAATAACTTTATCATCAGACTTTGCAGTTCGGATTGTAGTATCCGTATTACCAGCCGTCCTGGCTTCTTGTCTAACCTCCATTTCAGCTTCAGCAGCTGCGACGGGTATTGTTGCTGTACGGAAACCTTCACCACCAGCAGTGTTCAGATATTCAATCATTGAACTCAGGCGAGTACGGTTACCAGGAATTAAGTGTATGGTCTGCTTAATAGCTGACTTGAGCACCATCTTCCAAGGGAACTGAGTCCACGGTGAATACTGCCGTTTCTCCACTTTTGCCCAAGATTCGGATTTCGCCCGAGATTGAGCTAAATCCTGAAGGTCAATGAAAAATACCAGATGACGTCCATCCTTCATTAAATAGTCGACATAAGCCCCCCTGAACATGCCTCGATCTCCTAAAGCACCCTGATCGGTGTTTGTGAGAACGAGTCCCCCTTTATAAGCAAAGGGGTCAAATTCGTGGTCTGGGCTGGAACGACGACCATTGGTTTTAAATGAGTCCTTTTCAAAAACTAATTCAGCCACAATGTCTTCGCATAAACCTTCATCGGTGGCCATCCTGCTGAGCCCAATATAGGACACGTCAAGAATGACACGACCATCGCGTGGAACCAGGTAAGCCTGCTTCTGCGCCGGGTCAAGAGTAAGGCCGCTACTTGCAAGCTGAAGGAATGCTGTTTCGAAGGACTTTGGATTATTAACTGCTATGTCAGCCAAGTAGTTATTATTGTTGACAATATGTTTTGCAAAAACGCATTCACGTTCGAATGAGATGTGAGGTGAACTGGAACCTGCGGATGCAAACATCTTTTCGAGCGACAACATATGTCGAGCAATGCTGTCTATCTTAACGACAATATCGGTGTTCCCTTTATTGTTGTTTGAGAATGAACCAGAACTACGTGATTTATTTGAGTACATATATACCTCATTAAATTAAATAAATTATAAGATTAAAAAAGAAGAAGGTTGCTGAGGAATCAGCAACCAGTCATATCAACCGCGAACTGATGAATATGCGTTAGTTAAAGTTACTTGCCCGGAGGAGCTTAATTTTTCATTAAGTTTCATACGAGCTACAATAACGGCTGCTGTCGAATTATCGGCTGGCAGATTTGTCCAGGCTTGCATGTTGACAGGGTGCTTAGAGGTTGCGGCTTGCGGACGTGATGTCTGCACGGCTCTATTCTTAGCATCCAGCTTCGGCGAAGCTTCTGGTATCTTCTCTACTGAATTTTTATTGTTGTCTGGTGATACAGACTCTTTTCCAGGGTGCAGCTGCTTTTGCTCGGCATATACTGTTCTCCATTTTTCAGAAGCAGTTCTTACCTCTTCATCAGACATTTTCTGCCACTTCATATCGTCCTTAAGTTTTTGCGCTACTTGAGGGGATAGCGAAGTGACGGTTGATGTAGATGGTGGCTTTACAGTTTCATTTGCACGGGTATCTATTGATTGACCAGTCTGAATGATTCGAGCCATGAAAACATGAAACTCAGTCCTCATTTGGTCAATACCATGTTTTGTATAACGGAATGATCGAGCTAATGCTTCGATATACAGTTCGGTATTCATTTGAATATTATCGCGTAGAAAATCCGCGACTTTACCAAATGCTTTTATCGAATAGAACTCGGTCTGAGACTTGCCGCTAATGGACATGTCACAGCGCAAACGGAAATAAATATATGAATCTGCATTGTTAGATGCAGGCACATATTTAGGTTCTATCGCAACAATACCCTTTGCTCTGGATTGCATAGTTTATACCTCATAAATTTTTAAATTAAAAAAGTTAAAATGATTTAGTGCTATAGGCACAAAAATTAGAAAGATTTGTGAAGCATCCAGTTAGAGTGCTGGACTCACTGTATCCTCAACAAGAGGAAAAACACCTTTTTCGACGGCGCAGAAAACACGATGCATGATGCACCGTGTGTCGAATTCTATGGGCGTAGGGAAGCCGTGCGAATGAACTTATTCATTCAGGGATGGCGCGTTGCCGAAATAAAGAGTGTTAAAAGAAGTTAAGCGGGATGCCCGCGATATAAGATTATGATACGACGTTTGGTTGGTCAATCCAGAAAAGAAAAAAACCCAGCTTTCGCTGGGTTTTTATAGGGAGGTTTAGCATAACAAGCGTTCCAGACGCTTCCATGTTTGGATTGCCATGTCGGTTGAAGCATCTGATATCTCTTTATAGAGATCAGTATTTCGCCGTTCATAGTAACCTGGAAAGGTGAGCCTATGCAGGCAATCATCTAACTTTGAAAGATCTCCAAAGTCGTGAGCGCCTACATTGATTTTTGCTCTGATTGCCAGTATATCTCCCTCTATTTTCATGAGCTCAATGAGCTCATGCATTTCGAAGAAAATATTAGACTGATAACGACCAGCATGTTCTTCGCATTCGATGCTATCGCATACGTCACATACTTCAGCGTTACAGGAATGATAACCGCAGTGATTACACGTATAAGAGAATCTCTGGTTTATTGCCCCTGCAACACAGTCTTCATAAATCCGATGTCGGCAGTCTTTCCCACAATTTTCACACTCTGCAATCATTGTGTAATCATCCAGTTCCATACCACCCGGCTCAATGCTACTACCATAGACAATTGTCATAATATACCTCATATATTTAAAAGATTAAAAAGTTAAGGCTTATAGCCTGAATTAAGAATATTTTAGCTTTCGGCGAGTACTTGCATAACCCAAATGCCGCGACGTTTTTCGTTAAGGAGAGTACGATACCCTGTAACCTTACCGCTTTCGTCAAACACTTGTGCTTTGTCGGTTCTTACTTCAGACTCTTTCCAGACTGAAACAATATCACCAACTTGTGCTCCACAAGTCTCAACAGCATTTTTGAGCCCAACAGCCCAAATTTCATGGTCTTTCCCACCACTACGTATTGTGACTAAATACGATTTATCGTTATTAGGATCGTGTTTCCAGTTTTCGAGACCGTGGTAAACAAGCTTTCCTTCAAAACGATGGTTTGCATATTTGGCTTTGTCATTATTTGACCCAGCCCGAGAAACACCTTCAACCATGTTTCCATTAGTTGCTTCATTAGATTTTTTCCCAGACTTGGTAAAGAATGAATTATAAATAACGAGTAAAGCAACAACTACACATACAGTCGCGGTAACAAAACCGAGACCAGTGAACAGTAAACCGCGTTCCGTTATAAAAATTGCCAGCCAGATTGGGCCAAGGAATCTGATATATTCGGCACGGTAATACACAGCACCAAAAAATACGATACCTGCCATTAATGAGATTGGGTCAGACATAGATCACCTATAAATTTAGAATGCGAAAATTTAGCTACCTAAAAGGTAAACTAAACGGATGTACACAAAACTGCACATCTGTTGATTCGCTGGAGTTAAAAGGATTAACAATTTTTTTTGTTTGGGATTGAGAACCAAAATACCCGTTTGGGTAAGCAAAGAGACATGTCAGGTTTAACCTAAACACATCAGAGATGCTCGGGCCTGTAGAAGGCGTAGTTAACCCGGGAGGAGGTCATCCGGTGGGCGCTGGTTGAGCGCGAAATTAACTAGGAAGTTGTGCTGATGTCCGTCAGCTCGGTTCTTATTCATTTAAGCATATTGGTTTAATTTTTCAAGTCGGTTTTTCATGGTCATATTGCAGCCATTTTTCAATGACAACTATCCTGAGTTTTGGCCTAATCAATTGGCATACAAATTAACTCCGAGGTTCTGTTATGGCTAAAGCACCGGTACAAACCGTAAAACAAGCTAAAAAGAGTGGGGCTCAGGATAACCGAACCCCTAACTCTCGTGTCGAATATTCCAATCCTGAAGCTGTCGTGAAATTTACTCTTCACACCCAGGAAGGTATTCGGGTACAGTCCCGTAATTTTAACATTATCTCCCAGGCTCTCTTCAATCTGACCAATAACAGCCGAGCCCTTGAACGGCTTGGCACTAAATACAGTGGTGCGATTGAACGTACACTGAAGGCGGTTAACGAAGTAATCGACATGCCTGAGAAAGAACTGGAAAATAACATTGCTATTCTGAACCGTGCGGTAAAAGAAGAAGAACGCAGCAGCCTCAATGAAGTCGGGTATACCCATCCAAAAGAACATGAGGTTCGCATCAGAACGCCGCAAGCGCTGCGGGTTATCCGCATTATTCAGAACTTTGATAAATTGCACCAGATCATCGATACCCTCTGGTTAAATAACTGTTTTAATCAGGATGAGGTCGAGGAGTTTAAGTCTCGTCTTCATAATCTCATTCGTGATCTGGCAGCATCACTCAAACGTCACGCGCAGGCATCTGCTGATGAGCTTAATCAGGCCAATGGCCGGGCCGCTGAAAAAGAATTGGCTGGAAGCACTGAGACAGAACCTACCCAGGTAGACCAGGAAACAAAGGTGTTGCAGGATGCCAGTAATGAAGCGAATGATGATCAGAATGAGGCCATTAAACGGCAGGCTTAATTCAACGAAAAACAGAAATTAAAAACCCTGCATTGCAGGGTTTTTTTATTACATTGTGCGGCAACAATCTACCCACTGGAAAATCATGTAGGTGCTGTCCTGGCCTTTACCGGTTGGATAACGGAAAGGCCCACCTTGCCATTGGTATGGGGACTCACCGACCTCATGACTGTTTTTTGTCTCCGGGGTAGGGTAGAACATATTCAATTTGTACTGTTGCTTTGGCAACGTTGGGTAAATCTTGGAGCGACAAACAGTATCGTTTCCCATCGAACGGTAGGCCAGTCCACGACGATGTTCTGCGGCCAGCATACGGATCCCGACCAGGCTGGTTGTTCTGGGGGCATCCATACTCCGTACCGATCCAGTTAAAGGATACTGCCCACCCCAGGAACCGGCACACCACCAAAGTGAGTCTATTGGCTGTTTACCTGCAAATTGTGCCGCTGCTTCACCGGCGCAAGCCTGCATTGCTATCACGTTAGCCACAGCTGCTGATTCCGGGTTCTGGAAGAATGCCAGCATCGTATTATTCCAGGTCGGGTCAATCTCCGTGAAATTAATGATATCAAAATCGCTGTATGGGTCGGCATTACATTGACCGGGTAGATACATATCCAACATTCTTAATAACGGCATAGCATACATATGTGCGTTGTAGAAACTTATTGAGAAACGCTCCCGCTGTTCCTCGGCTGCTCCATCGGTCTGCGGGCCAAACTGCAAATCATTACCAAGGTCGAGTGTTACCCCTCCTAGGGATGACATGCACCCGGGTGTTCTCGTTAACTCGATGAGCTTTCTCGGTTCCCACATCGCGGTCAATACACCCGGGTGATAGACGTTCAATCCATCCTTACAGGCACATACTGTCCCTGATGCTGCATTGTCAGGTGCAGTACCTGTCATCGACAGATTAATACCGGCAAGCTTTATCGGGAAAATACAGTTCCAGCAAACATCCGTAATGAGTTTCGCTGATAAGACTTGGTTATCATGACAGACCTTGTTCTGTACGGGTGATGAAACGTCAGCCGCAAAAACCGGCATAGTAAAAGCCAGACATGCGAGCACCAGGGTCTTGGGTGATTTCAGAACTGAGAGAATTTTTTTCATTTCAGCTCCTCAAAATCTTTGCGTGAATATTCATCATTAATGAATCGCTTACTGTCGGCTGTCACAACGCTGGGCACGTTTATCAAACCATAATGTTCGGCCATGCCTGGCTGAATCATGTATAGCCTTGCGAAGTCACCGTATTCTTTCTTGGTGTCACGGAAGGTCTGCCAGCCATCACCATACACGTTTGTCGTGACCAGTATTGGCGTGAGGGAGGCTGGTGTATGTTCAAACTGATACCTGGCGAACTGGCGTTGCCATTCTTCACGTGCATCGAAAAAGATTAGCTTGATGGTAAATGGCATCACAGTTAGCGGGTTAAATCGCCCCCGTTTTGCAACGATATCGCCGTTAGGTGAAGTAATGTTTTGAGGGATAATGACCGTCGGATCGATGGTTCTGGTAGCTCGCTTTGTCGCTTCCGGGAATTCCTGGAAAACCTGGCGGGGCCAGTAGTTATCAATGGCCTTTTTCTTCATGCCATCAAAATCGAGTTTAGCGACACTCTCCTGTAGTTCATCAATAAGGTTCTTCTCTACGACCCCAACAGCGGGCCCGGCCACACCAAGGTCGCCGGTCTTGTCTTTCAGGTACGCGATGTCATAGATGCCTGTCACCCTGGCCACCAGCTCACCATCTTTTTCATGGATAATGGTCGGTACAGAACTAACGTTGTAGTTTTTGAATACAGTTGGATCGAGGTTTACGGCCAGAGAAGACTTGGAGTCGAAGGAAAGTTTCTGCCAGTGGGTAAGTTCATCAAGCAGGTTCTTTTTATCTTTTGCCCCCTGGACAACCAGAGCGATATCCGTGCGTCCATCGTATAACTTGAGAATGTCGGTGATTTCAGCATCGCTGAGAGACGCGGAGACGAGAATATAAATAAAATCACCGGCTGGCTTATTTTGTTTCTCGTTAGTCATATCAGACTTTGCTAACGCTCCTCTTACCGCATCATCGACTAGTTCATCTGTATTTTTATACTCGGGCATTTCACCCATCATTTTTCGATTATCTTTAACCGTGTCAGTAGCGCGGTCGGCAGTGGCATTTTGATTATCACGAGCCGCTTTTATGAGACTGTCAATATCTTTCATTTCAGTTGCAGATAATTGACGCTTAGCTTTTTGAATGTCAGTGACTGAGTAGTTATTAGCCGGTCTTGTCGGAATATTATCTAAGTTGGATACCGGTCTTGACGGCAGATCACTTAAATAGATACCAGTGTTTTCGGCCCAGACTGGAGTGAAAACAACAGCGGTTACAAATGCCAATATCGAAAGTCGAAAAGGTGTTTTTTTTACCATAATGGATACGCTCGGCCTATAATTTGTGACTCGTCTAATGATCCCCAGTACCTGGAATCAAAACTGTATCTGGTGCGCCCCATCATCCACAGGCGACCATTCGGTACGACACCACTACGCGTTAGCTCCTGTTCGGTATGGCCAGATTCTGCTGCTAATGCCAGTCCCTCACCGACCATAGAGCCGTTAATTGCAGTCTCTTCGGGATCAACGGAGACTGTGTCTCCCGCAATGCCATCAACAATTTTCAGCCCTTTGCCATATGGTTGCATTAGCTCAGAATGAAAGGCGTAAATTTTCCCTTTGACGATTGATTTGTCCATTTTATCGACGAGATATATTCGGTACGGAGGAAGACATTGGTTATTTTGTGGATCGATACCAATCTCATACCGGTTAAGCACGTATAGCGTCAGCGGTGCGGTTAAGAAAATAACAACGATGCTGAAAACAATATGTTGCCTCCAGCTTCGCTTTTTACGAAATATTAAGCTCCATACTGATTTGGGTGTATTCATTCGCCCACCGCTATTGCTGAGTGTTGATGGTCTGGGGGATCTTGAGCCCCGTAGGGTAGCTATAAAGGGCTGAGGCATTGAGCACAAGATACCCCGCCTCTGACAGTTTCTCAGCGCGGGCTAATACCAGCCTTGACTGGGCTTCACCTAACGGTTGACCTTTATCGTCCATAAAGTTGATGACTGCAACATAGTCATAGGGCGAGGCTGGTGGGAATAACCGCCCAAAAAGGGCGGCTCCGATGAAACCAAAAAGCAGCGCAATTGCAGCGGTTTTAATCATGCGGCTAACCCCCGCTCAACCAGAATTTCGTTGATAGCCTCTTCGGTATTGATCCCCCGGGACTTTCTGTCTTTGATCGCGGCAACGTCTTTCGGGTCAGTCGAATAGAGAAGTAAGCTGAATGGGTCAACCACAAGTCTGCAAATACCCTGGCCCGCTTTAGAAATGACAAAGATTTCTGAGTAGACACCTTTCGTGGAACGAACGGTTTTAAGGAACCGGTAACCAGCCTCGTCCAGCGCCAGACGTTTATTTGCTTCAGCTTCGTTCACTGCGGATTCACTTTGCCCCAGCAAGAGCATAAAGGCTGAGTTATCTGCGATCGATTTCCCGATACTATCTTTGTAAATATCGTTGATAGACTGGGTGATGGTAATTGCAGCTCCGTTATATTTACGGAACCGGCGATAACCTTTCTCGATGAACGCCCCGATATTTCCTGATAACAATGCCCAGGCCTCATCGATAATGACCAGCTTCATCTGGCTACGGTCGCCCATGAACATGTCCTGCTGGATTTGATAAATCAGCTGAAGGAGGACAACCTGTTTAAGGTGTTCTGAACTTTCCAGTCGGGAAAGTTCAAGTACAGTGAACGGATTTTTGAAGTCGATATTGTTCTTACCAACAAAGTACTTCCCGTACTGGCCCGCACTCGTGAACGGATAGAGCTGATGGCCAATACGTTTAATGTCTTTATCTTCATCTTTCAGCAGTGAATCAGCAACCATATCAACGGTGGTCAGCTTCTTGTGTACACGGACAAGATCAGCTACATGTTGTTTAAGTCGAGACTCTTCGAATGAATTCAGACCTTCTTTAGGAGCTGCCATCACCGATAACAATCCGATGATCAGATCTTCTTCACCGCCACTGGAGTCATCATCTTCAGACTCACCGAAATAGTCTTCGATCAGTTCGAAGAAGTTAAGACATGGCCTGGTTTTGGGATTGAAGTCGAGATAATCGCCCTGGTAGGTCTCACAGATATTTTTGTACGAGTCACCTACATCAATACACCAGACTTTAGCCCCGAGGCTTCTGTAGGCGGTGATAATGTAGTTTGTCAGGAATGACTTACCCGACCCCGACTCAGCTGCGATACAGGCGTTATAGTTAGTATCAGAATCAAACAAGTCCAGTGATTGGATCTGGCCAGAGCGCGATGTCAGCATTAAGGCGGGTTTGTCTGTACCTTGCCAATCTGCATAGAGAGGTGAAAGTACCATCGCTTCACTGAGTGCCATTGTTCGATATCGGCCAATGGACTTTTCTGCTGATGCTTCGTTAAACATTGGCAGAGCTGACAGGAAAATTGGCGCAACATAGTAGGTATCTGGGATCATCTTAAACTGATAGGTGTTCAGATAACTTGCAGCTTCCTGAGCAGCGCGTAACACGCCATCTTTTGAGTTAGAGAAGATTGATACCGTAAATTTGGCTTTGCAAATTGGGTCGTTGTTATCAACTTTTTCGCTAAGAAGATCGAAGCCCTCACGCAAGTTTATGAGTGATGGAACCCACTTAATTAATGGGCCACTGGTTTGCTGAACAACCCAGTTACGTTTCGAGGTGAATTTAGTTTTTTCACTTTGCTGATCAAAGAAAATCAGGCTCATTGAGATGATGCAGGATGATTTAATTCCAGTAACACCACTCATCATATCGCCGAGAAAGTATTGCGCTTGCCCGGGAAAGAATCTTTTCGGGAATTTTCGCGCACTCAATGTTTTCACAAACGTTGTCGGTGTAGGTGCTTCTCCACGAAGCTCGGAATCTGTCGGATCACCAAAACCGCAATAGTCTTTCTTAATGAAAAACATGCGATCGTGGTCGACTAACTGTTCTGAAATGTACTTGTCTTCTTGTGGCTGTACCGGCGTCCGGTCTCTCCAGGAGGCGCTTTCACCCTGGTTGCAAATGGAGCTCAGAACATCGATGTAACTTTCACGCGTCAATGCACCGGGACACAAACCAGTGATGCTCAGCGTCGTTTCGAACACATTCCGCAGCTCGTTAACGTGATTGAATTCTTCTTCACGCATTTCATAGTTATATTTGATCGGAATTTTTACTGTAATGAGAAGCACACAATTTCGGACGCGAGTCCCGGTTCGCTTCATCGGCGTTTCGGTGCTTTTCAAAAGGAATTTAGAGCGGTTATAAATTGCGTTACGCAGGATTGCGTCCCGGCAATCCATACGCAATACGTCCATCCGGTTAATTTTCTGTACGATGTTTGGGCTTGCAACCAGGTCAAACTGAACGATAGTTTTGGCGGGGAAGTTGGAAGACAGCAACGTTTGAAGGTTAGTCATCTCCTTGCCGGTTGTCCCGCTTAAGGGACGACAAACAAATCCGAAACCAACATATTTGTTGTCGCACATAAACAAATGATTGGATTCGTCATATGCACGTACAGGACACAAGTCAGAAAAACGCTTCAGGTTTTTGAGTCGCTGAAAAATTAAAGATTCACTCATAATGCCTCCAGGATTCCCAAGAAAGTGTTACTTGTTCTCGATAAAGTTTTTGAGGCCTTGTTTTGGTGAGCCGAGTACGTAGGAGCCGTCATCACGCACAATGAAAGGGATCATGCTGACACCTAGTATCTGAGCCGTAACTTCACGTCGAGCCAGAGCCTGCATATCGCAGTTCTTTACCTGGTCGAATTTCTGAGTGGAATTTCCGCTGATAATTGCGCGGTCTGCGCGGTAGCGGTCGGATGCACAATACAATTCAATATTTCGCTGCTGGCTTGCCGGGCCCAGAGCTCCGAGCGACAGAACGCTAACGGTGAATTCTTTCGGGTCGAGGTCAGCAAGTGCTGAAAGTGGGGCTGCACAGGCTTCACAACCAGGTGCGGTAAATATCATGACCTTTTTAGGCCCATCGCCCCATACGGCTGGGCGCAAGTCCGCGATATTTAGGTTCAGCTCTTTCATCGGAATGATGCTGGCGTTCTTGGTTATTTCGCTCATGGTGGTCAGAGGCTTTTTAGCCCATGTGTCATAGAGCGTTCCCTGTATAACGAAGCGGCCATTAGAAGACAGCAAATTAACTTTCCCATCAATCTCTAGTGCGATGATGCCGTTAGTAGGGACGACAAAACGTTTTACTTCCTGCGAATTCTGAGGAATGTTCTTGAACGCTTTTTCATTGAAAATCGTATCGATATTCCCGGTGTTTGTTTTTACTGTATCGGCGAATACAGAAGCTGATGCAGAAAGTGCCACCAAAAGTGCCGCAGTCGCGACATGTTTGATAAAGTTCATAGTAACCGCTCCAAATGAGAGAGGTTTCATTTTCACATATTGATTTATTTTGCCGCAGGGAAAAGGGCTGCAAACTGTCCCCAAAAAAAGGAAGTGATGAAATGTTAATATCGGTTTTAATTACTCAATTAGTCCAAATAAAAAGCCACAAAAAAGTGGCTTTTTATTTATGCTTTATTATTACTGGAAGCCAACCGCAAATCCTGCACCAGCTCCAACACCACCGGCTGTATCAGCCGACATGCTAAAGCGGACGTTTACTTTTTCATTGATAGCGTAATTCGCTCCTCCCGAAATTGCCCCCTGGTCTCGGTACGCGCCCATCGCCATGCCAAAACCCGACACGTTATTGAGGAAGGGAATTGAAGCGATAGCAATTGCGCTTGCTGAGCCTGCTTTTGCTCTTTTATCATTACGGTCAACCGTCTTTTTAAGGTCAGAGAACTTCTGGTTTGTGTAGCTATTAGCTGAAGCCAAGGTCTGTCGGTCACCATCAATCCGTGACTGGCGCTCAGTATCGACAAGGAAATCAGTCCTTGAGTTGATGACAGATTCACGGGCATCCGTATGACTGTTTGCACTTACAAGAGTTTGAGCATCGCCAGCAACTCGGGATGCGCTTTCAGTTGCAATTAGACTGTCGGTACGAGCGTTGATCGACACTTCACGCTCGTCGGTATAAGTATTAGTATCCGTGGCAGTCTGGCTATTGTCGTTACTGCTACCAGACCCTGTACCACTTCCTGTCCCGCTGCCGTCCGTACCGTTATTGTTATTTCCGCCTGTAGTAGGTGGCGTTGTGTTAGAGCCAGAGCCAATGGATGAAAGGTACGAACTGATGGCACTATCAGTGTACGCCTGAAGTGAACTAACGGAATTCATGAGCTGACCATAGTTCACCGCATCATACCGGCTGGAACCATCAGCAACATTAGTCAGTGTTCTTTGTACCGTAGCTGAACCAAACGATACGGTATCAGCACTATTGGAGAATGAACCGTTCCCAATGGAAATACCTCCATTTGAAGCAGAAGCATAATTACCAATAACAATTGCGTTATCATCGGATACAGTATTGTAGTTGCCAAGCACGATCGATTCGTCGGAATCAATGGTATTAATTGTGCCGATTGTGATGTTGCCAAATTTAAAAACAGCAGAGGGGTCATTAATCGGTGCAGCTGTAATATTGTTTAAGGAACCGATAGTCAAAGCGTAGGAACCACCACTCACCGTATTGAATGTACCCATTATAGAACCAGCGTAATTAGTAGCAGTGTTTCTGGAACCAAGAATTGCTCCCATACCTACCATATCCAGTTCGTTATAAGAGCCTATTACTTGCAATGCACTTCCTGAAACGTTATTGCTATAACCCATAACGGCAAGGTTTTGTCCTAGAACTTTATTGTCACTCCCAACCAGATTCAAATCAAAAAGACCAGTGCCAGTATTATTATTCCCGTAAACATTGAAACTATTGGCGTAGTCATTCCAGAATTGGCTTGGGTCGTAACTAAATGATAAGTCATTATTGCTTCCGGTAATAATATAGTTTGTTAACGAAGTAATTGTGTTGTTATTCCCTGAAACACTTGAGTTGCCGAGTGGTGATTTACAGTTTGATGGGGTTGCACAGGGTGTTAGCCCTGAAATGTTATTGCCATCACCATTTACAGTAACTTCGTCAATTTGGGTGCTATCGATTGAGTTATCTGCCACGGCTACAGCACAATGAAGTGCCAGAACAATAGCAATATATAATGACTTTTGTTTCATGTGCTTACCTTTTCAGTGATGGGTATTAAAAAGACGACCAAGGAATACAGCACATGAAAAAAGTAGTACCGGTATACCGGTACTACTGGACAATTATTTAATGTAACTCCCTTTCTGAGGAGGTTGTGATGTCTCACCCTGGGATTGTGCTGGAGCAGCGGCAACCGGTGCAGACATTGGTCTGATAACAGCAGTTGATGTGGCACTATTTCTTGCACCGACTTCCCAACGACGCGGCTCAATCTCGGTATAGACGTAGCCAGGGACGTTAAGGTCTCCATCTGCGGTCTCATAGGGGTCAACCAGCACCCGCATGACGATAGATTGCGTTCGGATGGGTTGAGGATCAGCAGCAGTAGCAGGCACAGGGACGTATCGACCACCATCGGCAGTATTCCGTCCACCGTTCCCGGCTGTAGTGCGCAGCCGCTTAACCTCCACAGGCTTTCCCGAAAGTTGGTTTTCAGATGCGGTGTCAATCTGCTCCTGGTAATCATCTCCATCGGTCAGGGCATACACATCTCGGACATTCATACATGTGACCGAATTGGGCATTCCCTTGCATCCATATTCATCGTTCTGGCCCAGTAGTGAGCAACCCGACATCGCAAAACCGGCACTAACTAAAAACAATGCCGATACAATTTTCTTCGTCATCATTTCTTGCCCCCAACGGTTTGAGTTTTTGAAGTAACACGTGTGAATTTCAGCATGACCCCTTTTTGCACAATAAAATCAACACTACGGCCTGGATCAATTTCAATTACAGGGAAAAGGTCACCGGCCATTTGCATATAGAAATCGGCAAGACGATTCAATGCGCCACCTACGCCAGAAACTGCTGCGCCCTGGAGTGCGTCAGAGCTCATAACCTGCTGGTAAGGAGTAGCGTCACTACTATCTCCATCGCGTTTAATACTGATTGTCGGAATACTCTGTACGTTAAAGAGCTGAGATGCAGCCTGTAGGAAGCCAGCGGTCAGGGCTCGTGCCAGGTATTGCCCTTGTTTGGTAACCAGTCGACCACGAACACCTGATTTACCATCTTCACCAACAGCGTAGGCTACGAGTGGGGCTTCAAAAACTGCACCGTCATCCCGAATGCACGTTATGACTTCCGATCTGAAATAAGCTCTTTCGGAGGACAAATCACCGAACCCAGCTGCAAGCATTCCGCATTCACGTATATCTGCACGGAAACGGTTTGGGAGAATTGCATCCTTTTTCACCCTGGCCAGCGCCGGATAAGGGTCTTTTCGTGCATCACGAGATGTTGGTGCATCCATCCCCGCAATCAAAACAGTACTTATGATCGACGTTGCAGGAAGGTAGGTCTGGTTCTCGGGGTTATCATCTTCGTCAGCAACGGGTGCGGCTTCAATATCTTCCTGTACAGTGATGATTTCAGGAGTTGCCTGGCTTGGTACTGCTTTGCCATCCTTCCCTTTCTGCTGACGCTGGTTTGCTGCGGGTTCCGGTACGACAGGGGGGGCCGCATCTTCGTATACGCGCTGTAATGTTTTCCCGTTATTGAAACTTCCTGAGTTTCTTGGCGCAACTGAAGGGGCAGATATCTCTTCAGGTTTATACAGAGTAGGGACGTTACGTTGGCCGTTTCCAGCCAGTGGTGTCGCTCCGCGAGACTGTTGTGAGTAAGGCACAGGGTTAGAGACGGTATCAACGCGTTTCTTAATAGCTGCAACCTCAGCGCCTGATTTTTTCTGGTTGTTCTCCAGATTGCTAAGACGCTGAGCTGTCTGATCAGCACCATATTTCTCGGTTAACGTTTTAATCAGTTGACCTTGCTCTTTAATGGTCTTGTCGAGTGCGCGAATTCGCGCCGCAATAGCATTCTGGCTAACTCCATTGGTATCACCATCGGTAAGGACGCTGGCAATCACTTTTTCTTGTGGCGCTCGATTTCGGGGGCCAGCTGAGTCGGGTATAACCAAGAGCAAAAAAAGAACGGCGAAAGTAAATACGCCAGCCCATAAAACCCATTTTTTATGCTTTGCTGAAATTGAGGCCCATTTCTCTTTTAAGGGGATAAGCATGATTTTACTCCGCGAGTTTAGGGCGCATGGAATCGTTAGCTTGTTCGTTTGGCTGGATGTTGCGGATAACGAAGTAAGCTTCAGTTCGCTGGCCAGGCTGGAGAGTGTTGCGACTCCATAGTGCTCTTGCTGCAAGCTGAGGATGGGTGCAGAGTGATTCATCAACCATTACTGTTGATGAACCAGTGTTTTGTGCAACGCCGATGATGACACTGAATTGACTACCCTGAAGATACTGGCCATTTGCAAAGGAGTAGCGAATCTGATCCTGGTCAGTACCCGTGCGGAAATTACAGTTCGGGATACCAACTCCTGAAGAGAGATTTCCCAGAGAGTATCCGGGTGGAATGTCCCCAAGCGCGATGGTTCGCATTATGTTGCGAATCGTCTCGATGTAATTATCTTTCTGTTCCCATCGCCTGGCTTTGACTTCGCTTCCACCATAGTTGTTATATGCCGCAGGCATAACACCAGAAGTACTCGTGTTGTTCAGCTTTCGTGAAAGCATGAGAGTGGCTTGCACCGGTGCAATTTTCTGAGGTACTAACGACACGGAGATCGCTACACTTTCGTCACCTTTCTCACTGATATAGAGACTTGCCGGGTTACTGTCTGAGGTGGAAACGTAGAGAGCGTTATCTTTTACATTTACAGTTACACCCTCCTGTTTAACTTTCTGCACTACAGGGTGTTCAAACGGTGTAACAAGCCGGTTGATCTGGTTAATCGAAATCGGTACGAGGGTGTTCACGCCAGGCGCAACGATATATTCCAGCCGAGAAGGAATGACTTCTTTTGTGAGTGGAACGGGACTGGCAATTGCAGCAGGTACTGGTTGAATATTACGGCCATCAATAGCTGGTTCACTCCCGCCATTGATAGAGTTACTTGCTGGTGGTGTATAGTTGTCAGGATATGGGCGTGTTTCTGTGCTGAGCATTGCCTGAGTTGAGGATGCTGGTCGAGAGGCGAGTTTTGCAGTGACTTTGGGTTGCGACTGCGCATCAGGCTGCTCAAATACCATGCCTTGATCAACAGACATTTCGCCCGCCGTTACGCTATGGGTCGCTAATGTGGACGACGCGGTAAGCAACAGGATAATTATGCGTTTACTATTCAACATTTAGCCCCCCGATAAGTGGCAACACTACGTTCATTTTTAAATTGGCTATTACCAATCAGAAAATTCATTTCGGCACATCCGTTTTGTTTACTGATTGCTGATTTATTAATCTCTCGCTTAAAGATTTATATCTCGGTTAAATCAACTAACGAAATTCTGTCAGGAAGTTCGAGCTGCCGAAGATTTCTGCCTTTGACCTTTGTGTTTATCTTCTTCACTTGGCAGCAACGGTTTGCCACTCTTTATCTCAATGAACGTAATAATGGGCCGGTAGCCTTTTACGTTAACAGTAATCTCGTAATAGACTGGCGTGGTCGATGGTTTGCCGGTGATACCTTCGAGAGTTTGGTTACCGGTGACATAAAAAGTACCAACTGCTAACGGGTCGGTGATAACCCCGACCGGATTAAAAGAAAGCGAGATTCGGTCGCGCTTAATTTGGTCAATCTGGTCGTCCATTGCTTTCATAACTTTTGTGTAAATTGAAGCGTCAAGAAACGGGCCGATAGAATTCTTGAGTAGATCTAAAGTGGCTGGGTTAGCATTTCCAAAACTGTCGGCTATATATAACGCCCATGCCTTCATATAAGAGCTGCTGGCGGCTTTTTCATCCAGCCAGGCTGTTTCTGTAAGGTTTGGCGGAATAATAGTGATGGGTTGTGTTTTGGCTAACAGAGCATAACCAAGTACAAGGTTTGCCAGAATCATTGAGGCAGAGATTAACTTGAAACTTTTGTTTTCTAACTGAAGTCCAACTAACCCTTTTTTGAAATTATGGATATTCATACAATAAACTCCCGGTCGAAGGATTCAGGTACAAAAGTGCCACCACCGAATGTGACTCCGAATTTCCAGTAACAGAGGTGCATAAAATATTTCTCAGAAGCTCGCGCCAGAAAACCGCCATAAACACGTGAAACTACAACACCCAGAATTATCATCGGTAATAATCGTCCAGTGATAATCCCAACCGCGAGAGCAACGAAAAATGGCATGGCTTCATCAATCGACCAAAAAAATAACTTTGGTGGTTCGTCAATCGAGTGAGAAATATAAACAGGTTCCATGATGACCTCTCATATGAATTTTTTCAGATTTATTGACGACAAAATGCGCCTATTTCTGACCAGAGCCTGCAAGCTGAGCCATCATTTGCATAAGGCCTGCTCCATCTACTGCGCCCTGAACAATGGCTGACTTATCACCGTAGACAACAATGTTTGTAGGGGTCTTTTGGATACCAAGCTGACCTGCTTCACGAACGTCGTCGGCTATCTTGCTGGACGGCCTGGCCGCATTGATACATTCAAGTAAGCGGTTCGGGTCTAAACCAGTTTCGCGGGCGATTTGGTCTAGCGGTGCGCTAAGACCGTGCCCGTCAGATTGGCTGTAGCGGAATAACGCTTTAGATAACTGGAAGAAAGATGGATTTCCTCCCTGCTCAACAGCACACTCCGCTGCTAAAGCTTCAGTACGGGAAGCCTGCCCGTGAACAGGAACATGTTTGAAAACCATCGCAATATTCCCTTGTGATGAATCCACGAGATCCATAACGATTGGGAAATGTTGTTTGCAGTACTGACATTCAAAATCGGAATACTCAATGATATAGAACTGAGCATCCGGGTTCCCATAAATACGTTCGTTGTCCGTAGAAGGCGCATAGGCGGTATCGGGTTTGTTTCCAGTCCGGTAACCGACATTGGATTGTTTCTGCGATTCAGGTTTTAGGCCCGCTGCATTAATGTATTTTGCAAATGCGTCCAGTAGTTCGCTTTTGTTGTTTACTACGGGCTTGTGAGTCTCAGCAACGATCGCTAGGTCATTAAGAAGTTGGGACTGTCTATCGATTTGGTAAGTAAAAAATGCAGCCGTGCTTACCATAACCATGAGCGGAATTCCAAATATAAGAGAGTTCAAAATGTTCTTTTTCATTTGTAGCCTCTTGATTGCTGCAATTGTTCCGGCGTATAGATTTCGTTTGGCTTTTGGACTTTGACCTGAGACGCCTCAGCAGCTTTTTGCTTTTTAAGATAGGGCAGTATGATTTCAGCCATGTCTTTGTTCAGGACATCCCGTGACTGAGGGTAAGTTGATGCCGTGATCTTCTGATTGAGGATACGGATTTTTTCTGGGACATCAGAAATTAGCAAATAGCTAATCATCCCTACGGTAAACGTCAGGCAGAGCAGGGCAGAAAGAATAAATGGTTTCGAATTAGTCATGCATCACCTCGCACAGCTAATTTAACAAACATGAAATATTGAGGAAAAAGAAAAGCACCGCAAATTGAGGTGCTTTTCTTAAGGTTAAATACGTTTTGGTAGGTTTGAAATAAGTAGAGATGAACCAATAGGAATCATTACTATCATTATGAGTGCCCCGATCATTGGAGGCACAGGTAACGGTATAAAAAGCGACAGGAGAACGCTATATACACCCCAGCCAATCAATACCATGCTACGACGGTTAAGAAACGGACTGGCATATCCAAAGTTATATCTTTTTGCCATCCACCGCATTACCCCTGCAAACAGAGACGGGATGATGACCACGGCCATGTACGGTAACCAATACATATCAAGTGTTAAACGATACATAATCATGTAGAGCCAATAATTCAGGTTCTCGGCAATGTTCTGGAAAAGCCCAACAAAGTATTTCAGTGGCCCGCCGTGGTTGGCCATGTCGCTGGGAGGAAGCTGGTAAAAATCCTTTAACGCCTTATCAATCCCCGTATTTACAAATGCTTCAGTATAATTGTCGCGAGCCTTTTGCAATACCATGACGAAATCTTTTTCGCCTATCATTTTATGACCCCATGCGATTTCTTTCAGAGCATTAGACTTAAAATACTCAACCGGAAAGAAGACAGAGATAAAAAGGAGAATCGTCGAACTCCAGATGATCAGTGTCTTTATCGTCTTAGGCCACTTTTCCTCATTCAACTTATCAGACATTCGATATCCCCAATCTTCGCCTTCCTCCCAGCCTGGATAATCAGTTCGTTGGTTAGCTTTCTCGGGAGATTTATCCGTGAAGTAATTTCACAGAAATTCAACGTGTGTTGAAGTTCCCGGCAAACGAACAAGCCAAGCTCAATGATATAGATCGCAAGCCGCTCCCAGTCATTCAGCTCCTGCTCGTTGTCCTGATGATAAGCTTTGATAGCGGAGCTCACTGCTGCACCAACGCGTTCATCAGGAGTAAGGGTTTTCAGTAGAGCTAACATTTGCCCAGTGATGCCATCAACACATGGCCAGATCATGGTCAAACCGTCATATGAGGCTTGATCATCTTTACGCTTTAATAGAGTTTTGGTTTTAATCATATTTACCCCTCGGCGCTGATACGTGATTTTTCACCACGAACCTTTTGTTGACGTTCGTAGATTGAAAGGTACTTTTTAGCGATAGTTCGGACATCGCTTAACTCGGACTCATTCCTCGGCATTAATATGACGGGGACTTTACCTTTTACTATTTTATTAGCCTGATTTATGGCCATGCATTCGAGGTTGGGTAACCAACCTAGCAGTTGAGATTGAAATAACTCGCCTTCTTCCTCCATCAATCGTTCCCCGACACTGCCGGTGATTTGTTCAGGATCTGCACCTGCGCTGGAGCCATGACCACGCATAATATATTTGAACTTTGTCGGTGGTACTCGTTTCATGACTGCTTCCTGGGCATCAGGATCTGGTGTGCGTAGCGCCGTAAAGTGGTTCGTATTGGTTATAACCTGCTTCATTTTGGCTTCTGAACCGAGACGGGCTTCGAAGTCGGAAGTCGATTGCGACGAAATAAATAAGCGGAACCCAGCACCACGGGTTTTATTCAACATTTTAATAACTTGGTCATTAATAACTTCAGCTGCTTCATCGATTAACACCATTACAGAAGCCAAGTCCTGACCACCAGGTTTTAAAAAATTGTACACAGTCGAGCTAACAGATGTTATATCAGACAGGAAAATAGAACCGACCGCAGATCCAGTCTCAGCATCTGCAAGGGAATTTAACCCCAAATACAACATTCCCCCGGTAGTGATGATATCCTGAATATTCGAAATTGGACGAGTATCATTCAGTTCATCTTCATCAGCACTGTCAGGGGATAACAACTCTGACATAAACCCTTGAGTTAGTTGACTAAGAATTGGCATCACGTTCAGAATCATTTTCTGGAAGTGTTCGCGCTGATGACCGAACATATCAATACCGGCTTCAATTGAAGTATCGCCTTTCCCTTTATTACCTTTAATGTCATTTCGGTAAATGTCTGCACATATTTCTGCTATTTCTTTTGGGCCTTTAATTTTAGACGAGTAACGGTCAATTTTCGCCTGTAAAATAATGTCGAAATCGGACTCTCCTAAAGTCTTGTGGCCGAATTTAGTGATGGCCATAATCAATAGAGATGCTAATGAAGAGATGTCAGCACTCAGTTGTGATTTAATATTGCGTAAAGTCGGTTTGATTTCACAGATTTTCATCAGCTCAACAACCGTAGTTAATGACATAATACCAAATGAAACAAACGGATCGCTCGTACTATCAGCACGTTGAATAACCGATGTAATTCTGTTAGCTACCTCGCCAGCCTGAGTGTAGTTAGTAATTGGAGATATTCGAGCTGATTTTTCAGGATGCGCCAATGAAACGTAATTATATTTCGTTGAGCGATCCACCAATTCCAGACAGAACTTCATCCATTCAGCCAGTTCTTCATCATTTTTGGGGTCAATGAGGATTAGTGGTTGTTTTTTTAGTGCGGCTTGAAGAATAAGTAGTTTAAAATATGTTGTTTTGCCTGAGCCGGTTGTGCCAGTTATAAGCGTATGCAACGATAAAAGTTCTTCAGAAATTCCGATCCATTCGTTTTTTTTACCTAGCGCATGAATCCAGCCGAGGCCCATAAAATTTTTGGATGGTTTGGCTACAAATTTCTTTATGTCACGCTTTATCAACTCAGATGCCAGTTGACCCTCATTCTGGCCCCACTCAAAGCCTCTGCAAATAAGATAGCTGTCAGGCTCACGAATCATCTGTTCGATAAATGATTTCATGTCCATTACGAGTGGTTTTGGTTTTCGCTTCAGGCGGCGTTTGTGCGTATAAATATCCCATGCTGCCGGGAGACTACGAATACCATAAGCAGCCTGGACTGCAACTGAGAGGTAACAGGGTAGAGATGGCATGTTAAACAGTGTATTAACCCCGATAGTTGCGGCTATACCTGCTGTCCAACCAAGAGTCTCAAGGCCTTCAAAATTTGTGCGCCAACGTAAGTTATATTTCCACTCACTCATCTTTATCCACCATTTGATTATGCATTCGTTCACTATTAGGAAGAATGTAGTCAACACCGGTCTTTGAATAGAAATCAAAGTGCATCAGCATAATCTTCTGCAATTGAGTAATATCAATGCCGAGTTCATCCGCAATACGTCGCTTTAAGGCAACGCTTACGGCAATGACAGGCTCTCCAGAATAGGTTCGCTTCAGCATACCTTTTGAAATCATTTCATTGCATAAATCTGTAATGTTGTAATCTTTATCAGAAACATCAGTTAAAGCAGAGTAAAGCAGATCGTTAAACTTCCCATCCATCAGCAAGTCGATATCATTATTAAGTTCTTTTCTGAGATATAAGCACTTCTGAGTACGATGGAAATAATACTGGGCTGGGGCTTCCATAAACCTTTGCCATAACCAGTTGGAGTCCTGAAGCAGAGCATAATTACGCTCATCAAAATCTTTATCAATAGCAATGATTAAGTGGCCTGATTCAATGAAAAGATCGTCTGAGTGGTCGGTAACATATTTAACGAGAAATTCTTTGGCCGCTTCAAGACCAGATACGTATAGCTGACTAAATTTATCGTAAAATTTTACGTTAGCCGGTATGTTGGCCGAAGTATCCGCATGAGCCGAGTAACCAAAATCGTTATCAGCTTTCACGTCATCCTGCCACATGGAATCATAATCTTCGTAAATTGAATAATCATCAATTACCTCACCAGACTGAATGCCGGTATCGACAGCATCCTGGTGCAGCTGAATTTCCTTTAATGCCTGACGGGTAGGTGAGGGCTGGGTCTGATCCAATGCATCGCTTGAAGTTGGTTCGTTGCTATTATACGAGTTGATGATTGAATGAAACTCAAGGGTTTCGTTCAGAGTTTTATGGTTTGGTTCTTTTATAAGTGAACTGGGTACAGAGAACTCAATCTCTGTTTGTGCCGATGCCAGGGTTTCTTTGAGGGAAAGACGGCGCTTGGGTTCATTATTCTCCGACACTGGCTTTGGTTGATTATCTTTGAGCCCTTTTGATTCCCCGCTGCCCGCCAGCTCAGTTGTTGGTGAATTAGTGTCATCCAGACAATCTTTTTGATTTTTGGTACTGGTATTTCTTTCCTTTACACGATTGTAGTCCTCATCAGAAAGCAGATTGAGCTTATGCAGCAGTTCGTGGGCGTTTTCCGGCGTAACCTGTCGGTTTCCAAAAATACTCTCCAGTGGAGATTCCTGTTCATCAGCAATGATTGTTCCGCCCTGTAAAACTGAGCGGTCGACCTCATTCGGTATTCCGGTTGACGGAACCGGCTTCTGACCAATGTAGGGTTCGCTTTCGACGAGTTTTGGCTGGTTTGGCCTCCCGGTCAGGTATTCCACCCATTTACCTTCAATACGGATGCGGCTGCTGCATGGTAGAGGGTCAACAGTATCGACAAATAGTACTTCTGGAGATATCAGAAGGATGCAGCTCAACGCAACTTTAGGGTCTTTGCTTTCTCTTGAACTTTTATCATTCAAGATATGAGGGGCAATACGCCAGTATGCAGTGTCATCGTCCTGGTGAACGTTTGGTCGACAGAGATGATAACTTAGCATCAGGTCAGCCAGACTATTCTGGGTTTGTGGAATAACAGCGCCGGAGTTCCTAACGGTCTCAATAATATCCTTGACCGCAACACCCCAGACGATGAATACGCCATAGGTAGTCACCCATACAGGGCTTCCTGGCTTGTTGGGAATCCAATCTCCTTTTTTCAATCTATGGCGCATGGCATCAACTACACGCTGAACCGCAGGTACACCTGACTGGCTTGCACGAATCGCATCACCGGCGTATTGCCGCATATCATAGTTAACGGATGCTGAGTCGGCGGCCTTAATGGTAGTGAGGATCTTGTTTTTGACGTCCTGACCACTGATTTTTTCTGCATTGAGCTGCGCACTGGCATTCAGTGCCCGGGTCAATTCATTGAAAATATCATTCCCGCCGTTAAGAAGGTAAACATGCATTTCTTTTGGCATGATCATCAACAACATATTGCTCGTGCTGGAGGTATGCTGGCGGTGACGGCCTGGTTTCCATACAAGATAGTATCTTTTTACATTGTTCTCTTTTGCCCAGACATGGATTGGTTCATGGCCTGGAGGCCAGTGAATTTTCCCGTCTTCGTTCCATACTTCAAAATCGGTAAATGGTTTCCCGAGGTCATGAAGTAGCCCACCAGCTGCGACTGCAAGTCGCCATGCTAATGCACGATTTGATTTATGTACGGGAACCGCCATTGAATCAAACTCGATGTTTTTAGAACGCCGGATACACTGGAAACACACTTCCAATGAATGACGCAACAATCCGGTTGCAGCACGGTGATGATGGTTTTCGGATGCCGGGAAGAGGTGAACAAAGTTAGCGAAATTTATCAGCATAGGAAGAATAAGCTGATTAAACTCAGAGTCCCTAATATCCAGTTCTCGTTTAATCGCCATCACAAGTGGTTTCTGGTAATGACGTAATACGTACTCACCCGGTACTTGAGCCGGGAATCCGATTTCGCTTGCCGGATAGCGCATATTATCTCGTGATGAAATGAGTTTCCCGATTTCTTCATCTACTGACATATCGATTTCGTCACCGAATAGATCAGTGGTAGCCTTTTTGTTATCAGGCAAAAAAGTATTCAGAATATTTTTAATGTGTCTCAGCATTAAAAGATTTCTCCGGTTAAGTACCTTGTAAGTTAACCGATTGAGAAAAAAATCGTGCTGGAAAATGACGACGTTTTGTCTTCATAAAACATAACGTCAAGGGTGAGAAATTAAGATAATGACGTTGCTATCCAATTGGAGACTAAGCAATGAAATTGGCGAATAAAATTGTTTTGCCCCTGCTGGTGGTTATTACCGGCGTAATCACCAGCGGTTGCAGTGGGACAGGTAAGCCACAACGTACTTACCTCGACGAAACGCGCAATCTCCCCGCCAGGGCCGAGTACCCCTACCAGTATCAGTACTCCGAATCCTGGCGTGGTACAGAACGCGGTGGCGCGGCTATACGTTACCCTGGGTATGAGCATACGCTCGTGAGTCCGTATGCCATCAATGATCCATCCGGGAAGCGATATGTGGCACATGACAATTACACCCAGGTCTTGCTCACTTCAGTGGCAAACACAAAGTATGCCAATGGGCCGCGTGGCACGTTCACACAGACCCCAGCATTTTGCGGGGAAAATACCTTTCTCCTTCCTAATAACACACAGAACGCCAGTAGGGCTGAATACCTCCGTATCAAAGATAAATACTGCTCAACACCTGGCTATCGGTTAAGTGCCCACGAATTAAATGTGCTTTCCAGTGGTGAACCGGAAGAGCTGCGGAAATATCGAATTCAGATGCAGATCGATAACCAACAACCTAAGTCCTAATCCATCAAAATGCGAGGGTACAATGGATAAGCAAAGAAATGAAAAGTGCAGTTCTGGAAATAAAACAATTTTTGCCTGGGCCGGGGGAATCGTTGTTGTAATCGGAATGGTTTGGTTGATGGTAATTAGTTTTATCTCGTACAAAACCCAGGTGATGACCAATCAACTGCTGGATAAAATTAGTACATCGCTGGCCAAGAACCCCGCAGTTCAACAGGGAGTGAACGGAAATATTCAGGACGAAGTAAAGGGTGCTCTTAAGTCTATCGCCGACCAAAAGCTCGCGGAAGAACGAAAGGCACTCTATAAAGGCTGGGACAAAGCAAATAAAAATACTGATGGCCGTTATATCTATGGCGAGCCTGGCGCTCGGTTTTCGTTGATCAACTATGAAGATCTGGAGTGTCCATTCTGCAAACGCTTCAAAGAAACGCCGAAGTATATCGTTGATACCGCGACAGCCGGGGCTGTTAACTGGGAATGGCGTCATTACCCTATGTCATTCCATGAGCCGGTCGCATCGAAGGGCGCAGCTGTTGCTGAGTGTATTGCGGAGCAGAAAGGGCCGAGTGCTTTCTGGGCCGTTACTGATTATTGGTTTAACCATACTGAAACAAACGGTAAAGGTTTTAAGGATGCGGACAGCATCCCAGCACTGTTTGAGGTAGACCAGGCGAAATTTGATACCTGTATGGGCAGTACTGAAGTGATTAAGCGCATTAAGCAGGATATGGAGGCCGGTTCAGCTGCCGGTGTTGATGGTACACCAACCACGATTGTGCGTGATAATGTCACCGGTAAAGAAGTCTCTGTTGTAGGCGCACAGCCCTTCTCAAAATTCGTTGAAGTGATCCAGTCTATGGTTGTCGATTCTCAGAGAGACACATCAGGCGAAGCCTCACCAGCTCAACAAGATAAATAGAAATAAAAAAGAGCCCTGAATTAACCAGGGCTTTTTTTGTCAGATTATCACTACTGAAACATTTCGCTCAATACGACTTCGGTATTCTTCTAATAGCTCCATTAACGAAGTATTGATGTTTACAGATTTCTTGGTTCTGGTAATAGTTACGTACAGCAGATTAAGTTCGTCAATAATTACTTCCCGTGGCTTCTTCATCACAACGGCTTCTATAATGGATGGGAAGTCGTCATTGATGATGACATGGTCAAATTCCTTTCCCTTCGAGGTATGGGCTGTGGTAACAATTAAATCAGCTTCCTTTTCTGTTCTGGCTTCATTCATCCTCATGGTCTCAACCATCCCGGGGATATCAGCATAGACTTCCATTAACTTAATCGCCCGCACCATGTCCACGTCCTTGGTGGTTTCTGCGATCTCTAAAAAATTTGCCCAGTTCCCGTATTCCGTAGTGATACGGTTATTTTTAATAGCAGCAATGTTACCTGTTTTTAGCGCATGTAAATCAAGGAGCTCGTCGAGACGGTATTTTGAAATACCTCCATTCCACATCACCCGTTTGCCCCACATAATCGACTCGTAGGCAGATTGTATGACTCCCATGTAGGTGCGGCTGATGATGGCGTAAAAGTTTTGATCCTGTATCGCCGATGGCTCAACGATAGCATCAAGACTACCCAGGCCTACCAAGGGGAACGTTTCACCCTTCATTGACAGCACAACGTTGGCCAGTGCTGCAACAAGAGGCCCAAACCGGAATGACTTAGTCAGGCGCATAACCTGAGCCCCGTGGTCTTCAACAATCTCAAGGGCGTTTTCCGCACCGCGCCAGCGGTTTATCACTTGGTGCTGGTCGCCGACAAAAACTTTGCAGCAGTTGTTTCTAAGAACGATATCGATCGTTACCGGATTTGCGTCCTGCGATTCGTCGAAGAGAATGACATTGTAGAACTGGTCTAGGGCTGGGTTCGATAACTGGAACAACTTGAGGATGGTATTCGGTGAGCAATAGGCATCGTTGAGTGGGTCAGATTGCATTTGCCATGTACGTTTTGCTGCACGTAGCGCTTGATCCAACCTGCTTTGAGATATTTTATCGGTTTTACTTAAGTCTTTAAGTACGTGTTCAGTAGTAATTTCGTGTTCATCTGAATTCATGAAATGGGTAAGCCCATTTATTGCAAGCTTAACCACTCTCCAGTCATCTTCACCCATCATTGCGCGGTATTCGCTCACGGATATAAACTGTCTGTATTTATGAGCAAAGTGTTTGTACCGGGTCACGGCCAAACCATGAGATGTTTTACACTCGACGTTTTTTGGGAATTTCTTTTTTGCATCATCTTTAATAGCTTTATTAAAAACGATATAGAGAATTTTGAGTGAGGGGTTTGCATCCGCGAATTCTTTTAGTGTAAAGGTCTTACCAGACCCCGCGTATGCCTGTACTGAAACAATACTGCCAGGTGTAGGTTTGAAACCTATGATCACGTTCTGTTCATCAGTTACCGGCATCAGAATTACCTTTATGTTAGATATCGTTTCATAGTACCTTTTGACACGGCGCGAATGATTTAAAAATGGGGGCAAATTGTACCCATTTTTAAGAATACAAATTTATCTGTTCATGAGTAATACAATAAGATAGTACCATCAAACTATTACTGCGGCCCTCAACAGGAGGTAATCTATGTTTTATTTATCGTCCTTTGTCTGGATGTCAATCTGGAGTCTGATTTCGATTTACATCTATTACAAAGATAAAAAGGCCGCGACTGCTGGCGAGTACCGTGTGGATGAACTGACGCTGGATGCGCTCATTGTGCTGGGCGGGTGGCCAGGTTGTTTCATTGCTCAACGAATGTTTAAACACAAAACACGCAGTGCTTACCAACGTCGGTTCCGGGTTATCGTTGCGGTCTGGATAGTTCTTTACATCGGATTATGGAATTTTCTATGGGCGGGAAATAAAATATGAAGATGTAAAAAAACCGGCCAGAGCCGGTTTTTTTTACATCCATGATGGTTACATGAATGCCGGTAAAGTGGTTTGCACTGCGTGGGATGCGGCCATCATGCCATTGATAATGTCCGGTGAGTAGTACAGGGAGATCGCACCACCAACAGCAACCGCCAGTGACATCAGACTCTGACGTACAACAGCAGCTGCGAGACCAACCAGAACGATAAGACCGATCAGCACCTTACCCAGAGAACCCTGCATGTAATCAGAGATTTTGAGCCATACATCGTCAAAACCTGCCTGGGTTGAACCAGAAGCGTGAGCGGTAACAATGGCAAGAATCAGAATGCCGGTGATCACCAGCGGGGTTTTAAACTTCTCAAATTTGATAGCGTTCATTTAAACATCCTTAATAACGAGTTTTAATAATTTCGATCTTTGGATGTTCTCCAGCTATTTAACGAGTTTGAGCCGGGAACTTTATTAATATAAAATTTGTTTTGTTTGATTTCATTGTTAAAGCAGGGCGTTATACAATAGCAATGTGTGATATAAGGTGACATTTATCCGTGTCTATTAACATATATGAAAATCTGGATGAAAACTTCTTTTTGAGTATGAAAGCCAACTTTACTAGTGTCACATTTAAACGAGGTGGATATGTTGAAATCAGAGGTGTTGGTCAGTACGTTGACATCGTTGGGATTATTATTTTTTTCTACTTTTGCACAGGCTGATAATCCAACAGAAGTAATGCTACCGGCTGGTGGCGTTAGAGTCGTTGTCGGATTTTCACCTGAAGGGTCTGCACAGAAAGCAATACTGGATCTGATCAATTCAGCTCAGCAGGAAATCCGTATGGCGGCATACTCTTTTACGTCACCCGTAATTGCGAAAGCATTAATTAATGCTCACCGAAGGGGAGTAGATGTCAGGATCGTAGTTGACAAAGGGCAAAATAATAACCGATATGCAGTCTCGACTATGAATACAGTAGTTAACGCGGGCATTCCGTTACGGACGAATGATCAATTTCTTCTGCACCATGATAAGTATTTGTGTGTTGATAGGATATCTGTTGAAACCGGTAGTTATAATTACTCAAGTTCGGCTTTCAATAAAAATAGTGAAAATAGCCTTGTACTTTATAACGCACCAGATGTTACAGCGCTGTATCTGGCCCACTGGGAATCTCGTTGGACTGGTGGTGTGGATTACATACCTAATTATTGAATTTTAATCAGGGTTCGGGATGAACCCTGATTTTATCATTTAAGAAACGCTTCAAGTTCGTCCATATCCAGGTCGTTATAAAATGAACGCCAACCTTTACGGGCTAAATTCGGATGCAGCATTTTGATGTTGCTTAATGGCATAATGCTGCTTAGTCCCATTTTAATAAAGTATTCATATACCAGGCGGCTGTACCGGTCAAAATCGGTAAGCGGTCTCGACAGAAGGTATGCTGCCTCTGACATAGTCAATCCCTGTATATGCAACCTGTAACCCAGCAGACGGCTGCATGTATCGCGCATAACACCGCGTGTTAGCGGGAATAACTCATCACTTACAAGATGTTCAGGTAAGTGAGTTCTCGGGCACTGAACAGGATTTATACCCCTGATATAGCACTCATCATTCTCAAGGATACAAAACTGGGGTTCCGGGCCGGAAAAAGAGTTACCAAGAAAGCCGCAGGGATCGATCACGCCACCACCCTTAAGTGCTATCCATCCGTACTGAGTTTCAGTGACTTGGTATAACCCACGATCTCCTGGATTGATGCGTTCTTTGACCTTTTTTCGACGTGTTCCTATAGTAGCAGTTCCGGCAATTACTCCCTGATCTACCAGTGCTCGGCATACGATGTAGGATCTCGCCTCTGACCATTCAATCCAGGGTAAACCAATGTGGTAACTGGTCGAAACCAGCCTTAAGCCGTCGATGCATGAATCTGTCATGTAACTTCTCCCGAAAAAAAAGCGCACCAAAGATGCGCTCGTATTTTCAATTCAACAGTCAGGCTTTGGATTTTTTGGCCAACTTGTCCGTTTGCTTAGAAAGTTCCTTTTTTGTGAATTTGAGGGAATCGGTTCGTTTATCAGGATCGCCAACAGCCTGAAGAATCAACGAGTAGGAGTTTTCGCCATTGAGTACAAAGAGGTCGGTTGCCTGCGACCATGCCCCCTTGTTTTCAGAACGCTGTACCCGCAGGATATTTCCTGGGAGGAGTGAGACTGACCAACCTTTTTCATCAGAAAGGTATACGTTGACCTTACCTTTCGATGGTAACAAGAATACTTTTGATGAAAAGGTTGAATAAACGAATACCGTATTTTGTCCCTGCGAATTGTATTCAACAGTTTTAAAGTGCCCACTATAGTCCAGGTCAGCGCCAGTAAGCGCATTCTTCTCCTGAACAACAAACTGTTGGGCTGTATAGCCTTCTGATGCTGCTTTATAGTCTGACGTAGCAGTAGTTTTAGTGGGTTCCGTATAACCGAACTCAGCTGGGTCAATTTGATGGCCAGAGGTATCTTTAGTGATGTTTTCAACACCTGCAATATCACGTGTGGTAGGTGATGGCGGTGTTTGAACCGGGTTGGTCTGCGCCGCAGCGTGTTGATTTGGTTCTGCTGTAACTGGAGCTGAAGCCAGGGCTTCACTAGTGGCCCCAGATAGTGCTTTTTTAGCGATTTCCTGTGCAGGAGTTATCTCAACCGTTCCAGGTTGCTCTGCGTTTTGTGAAACCTCGCTACCGTCAGTAAACCCAGGTTCAGCCTTAATTGAGTCAACCAATGACTGCGTAGCAGGATCTGACTTAGATACAACTGGTGAATTTGCATCCGGGTTAGCTGGTGGCGTGGTTGTGGCCATTTTTAGCATCTGATCGCCAAGATTATCAGACGATGCAGGGGAAACACCGGCGCTATCTTGCTTTGTGACAGTAGGTTCACTTTTATCATCATCAGGGGGCGCTGATGCGGGTTCCTGTTCATTATTTGTGATAGGAAGTGTCAGTGTTGGCTGAGGCCCAGCCTCATCGGTATCAAGGTCATCGTCATCCACATCGATACCATGTTGTTTTGCAATATCCGGGTTAACGCTGATCCCACTCTTTGCAACTTCGACGATAGATAGGTTCGGTTCTTTGTCTGGTTTACCATTCATTAAAATAAATGCGCCTAATGTGCTTACCGCAAAGATACCGGCAACCAGGATACTCAAGGTTTTTTTAGAAAATCGCGCCTTAACACTGGGGGTTTCATCTCCAGCATTCTGCGCTGCGCGTTCGCGTAATTTCTCCTGGCCGTATTCAGCACTTGTGCCACGTTTTTCACTCGTCATTGAAAACCTCGTTGATCACTATTCGTTCTGGCCGAAGCCCCAACTCACGGTGTATATGAAAGTGAGCATGATATGGAAAGCCCCATAATCGCGTGAGATGGTTGCCCCGGAATTGATTAGGAAAATATGCTCTCGCGATAATAAACGGATTATATCTTGAGGGAGGTAGCTCTCGAAATTTTGCGGCCTGAAAACGACCGCAAAATGAGATGGTTTTCTTGAAAATAGATTTCTAGAGGTTACGGGTTCCTTTACAAATTGGGTAAGCCGAGCAACCATAGAAATAATTTCCATTCGACATTCTTCTAACCATTTTGCTATGGCAACGGGGACAGCTAGGTATGACATTAAGATCGTATATTTGATTCTCACCTGGACCAACATTTATTATCTCAGTGGCAGGCGGGGGGATTTCTTTATCCTTGATTATTTTCAGAAGTCTGGAACCATCGATAAGCGATAATGTTCCTTTAACATTTGCGCTAAGAGCGAATTCCCATGCATCCTGAGTAAAGAACCCAGAGGTGATGATATAACCCCGCTCATATGCATTGGCTTGCACTACACCGTAAATTTCGCGGACTACCGAGACTCCTACTTTGCTGGTTTTCCATAATTTGCACTGTACCATTTCGCGGCGACCATCTTTTTGCAGCAGAATGTCGACTCCGCCGTCAGCTCCTGTATTAGTCAGAGTTGCTTTGTAGCCATTGAGTTCGAAATGCAGTCTTATAATCTTTTCGAATTGCTCCCATGTCATATTCGAGAGAATTTTCTGGGAATCATTTCCATCCTGAATGGAGGAGTAAATTCGACGTACTTCAGCAAGTTGTACATTTTTTAGCAATGTTGCGACAAACATCATCATCGAAAGGGTTAGAGATGCGCCTCGAAGGATTTCAGGGAGTATGTTACTCACGCCTACAGCAAAACGATTCATTACGAGTGCTAGGTCATCAGTACTGCTTGCAATAAACTGATAATACAAATCGCCTGGAACGTACACATAATTAGTAAGAGAAAGAATATATAGCAAGCAGGAAATCGGGAAGCCGATATACCACCGGAAAAAATAGGTTTGCTGGCTAGCACCACTGTTTCTCCATGACTGGATATTAAAAATAACGCCGAAGACTTCCTTTCCTGTACGGGTCATCGACATCTGGAGAGACAATTGTGTAATAAAGAGGCCCGCAATGACCAACGGGCCATCATGTAGAAAGAATAAAGCTAATGACGCTAGCAGGAAAAAGCACCACTGGAATTTGGCGCATCGGGACATTCCTTTTGCTGCCAATTTTCTAAAAACCATATGGTCACCATTCATTCAGAATTAATTCTAAGAAAGGTGCGCCTCAGTATCCCATTACAGTTATCAATGAATACATCGTAAAACATGACTGATAAACAAATCAGGGCAAATGTATAAACGATGATTTCTTCAACATATGGAAAATCAGGGTAAATCGCACCTAAATAAATTGCTGACAGTACAAGATACCCACCCCACAATTGGAACAACCGTGGTCTTACTAACAACCATGTGAGTAACGCCAGTACCACTAAGTTTGCAATGCCTATGGCGTTGATCGTCTTTATGGAAGTGAGCGGCACAAAGTACAGAACGCAATAAACGCTACATATCAGAATCACAATGGCGTAAATCACAACACGCTGGAGTAGAGAGTTCATGGTTTCCTCATACACTTTACAGGCCTGTATAACAGAATACCACCGTGTAGCGATTGACGAAGCATATCAGTGTATCTAGTTAATCATTCTCATCTCCCTCACAAGCAATTTGGCTCGGCATCCAATAAGGATGATTTGAAGTCTTGACGTAACTGAACACCATTCTGCATGGAACGCTCGTTAAGTTCGCAACTATCATACTTCTGTCACTGTTTTCAAGGAATTCAGCGCCAGAAAGTTCATTTTCATTCCAGAGACCAGCATTAGAAAGGGTTGCCATCGCATCTGGAAGCGCGTTTATTGCCTTGGTTGCGGGAATTGGTAATTTATCCCGACTTCCACAACCCAGGATAAGGAAGCATAAAAGAACAGTCGTGATAGATTTCATTCTCTCTTCCTCATTTTGGTGTTGTGGGTATTAAAGAGGTCGATGGCTTCAGTTCCCGTGATGGGTATCCAGTAAGGAGGGATGGCTGGAGCCTCATAAAATGGAATTCTCCCGCAGCCTGCTACGGGTAGAGAACAAACAAACAGGATTTCGTCGAACTGGTTTTCAAGTGCCCACAACTGGCTGTACCCAACTAATCCATTTAATTTTGCTTCATGGTGAATTTTCAGAATCGAAAATACAGCCTTCGCAAAACCAAATGGTGGGTTACCAAAGCGTATTGGATCGATACCCAGCGATGTCAGTGCAGACTTCGATATATCATTAAACCTATTGAATAGCGCAGAGCCATGTTCATGGTCTGTTCTTAGGGCAAAAGGAATAGTATTGTCGGGGCTAATTAAGCATTGCTCTTTGAATTGACGGAAACCAGACACACGTTGGATATGGCATTCGACTGATCGCAGAAACAAATCAGGCACACAAAAATCATGAGCAGTAAAACCTTCGAATCCTTCATCGTTACAGAGCTGGTTTGTTAACCTGAACCACAATTGGTAGGCAGATAGTACCTCCTCGTAAGTGCTTCTGACCTCCACATTATTGGTTTTGTAAAAGGTTTCGATCATCATGACTGATTACCTTTGATGCGGCTGCTGTCGTTGTTTAATGGAACGGTCACCTGAATCCCCACGCGCCAGAAAGCCTAAATTGACGATCCTGAAATTTACTCGCCCTACGAGACTATCATGGGGAATGAGACCTCTGAGGTTCCTAGGTGTGCCAGGGGGATTGTCCCAGTAACGGGAATCAAGCGAATGGTCTCGGTTATCACCGGCCATAAAGTAGTATCCTTCGGGAATGATCCATTTCTTACCCGTTTTCACGTAGCCGATACGGTTATCTGTCTGGAAGATATAACTTTGACCGGCAGTGTCGGTATCTGCCTGGTATTGAGTAGTAAAACCATCTTTTTTAATCTGGTTTCCGTTTTGTTTACCGTTTATCGAGAAGATTTTCTCTTCGTTGTATGTGACGGTATCGCCAGGAATACCTAATACGCGTTTGACATAGTAAACGCCGGGAACAGAAGGGGCGTTAAAAACGAGTACGTCCCCACGCCTAATAGCGCGATGATCGAATAAACCACCTACACGCTGAGCGATAACCAAGTCTCCAGGTTTTATAGTTGGGTACATGGATTCTGTCGGGATCAGGAATACACCGCCGAGAAACTGAAAGGACACAATAACCGCAAGCGACAATGAGGAGGAAACTATCAACCAATGTTTTGGACGACGAGACCTTATCAGCTGATAAGAGAGGTAAAGTGCAGAGATGATAAAAACAATAATTAACGGTTTCATGGAGTTATATACCACGCTTAATATTTTTTGCGTAATTAGAGAGCGATTTACCCAAAAACAGGTATACGAGACAGGTGAAAAGGTAAACAAAATGGATGCTGGTGGTTTTTTGGGCTAAAGTGAAAAATTGGTTCGCCTGCCCACCAGCTAATGTGTAATTGAGTTGAACTGTTGGTTTTTCAGCATCGACATAAAAACTTCTAGTTTTCATGAAGGTTAACGGCTTGAAAAATACTTTATAACCAACTCGTGCATAAATTGTGCATGTTGTAATGGTTATTACCAACGGCACATAGAATGGAATAATTGTATTGAGCCAGCACAATAATGACCACACCAGCACTGAATCCAGTAGAAACCTGGCAATAGAGTTGGCCTGCGTTCTGCCCGCTACCACCATAATGGGTATAAATTTAACCATGAAATCCACCATAGTTATACTTGTTTACACCATCTTATAGACAGACAAATTTTCTCCGACTTTTTTTGAACGCAAAACGACCCCGAAAAACGGACATTATATGGTCAGGAATTTCGATAGTTTAAGAGAACATGGTAAATTTTTTCTATCGAAATTTGTGGAGAATTGAAATGAGCAGTGATGCCACTAAGATGGTTGAAGCCTTTGTTAAAGACCCATTAAGTTACGATAGATTTGGGCCAGAGCTTATTTCAAATCAAAAATGTGTCCTCAACATCAATGGGCATGAAATGTCAATTGATGAAGCAGTTAAGATGAGTGATATTGAAAAGTCGCTCTTAGATGAAATTTACCATCTCATAGACGCAATGACAAAAGCGGAAGTCAATTTCTCAAAGGGAAAAAAGAATCTTTTTCGTCGGATGTTCGATCATTTAACAGGTTCCGAAATCTTACGGAAAGCCCAGCTAGATATTTATAACAAAGTAGTTATGAAACTATGCGAACGGATACCTGATCATTTCAAAATGCTAACCGCTCATGCTGAAATCACGAAGGGTTTGGAGGCAATCTATGCGCAAGATATTCATCAGCTAGAGGTTTTCATAGATGTTGTTGAGTCATATCTGAAAAATAAGAACGAGTGTGACTATAGTGTCACAAGCAATGAATATATGGCAATTAACAGGCTACGGATAAGAGTTAATAACTTTCAGGGAGTTCTTGTTGGTTTAAAACTAAGTCAGGTTCAAGCACAAATGAGCTATGAAACAGCTGTCGATGTAAAAGATAGCCTTCGAGATATTAAAGATAATTTATTACCTATGTGGGAAGGGCAGGCTAAGAACATCAACGCCAGTGGTGTTTGTAGTGGTATTGATGAAGTGGCTCATGAAAAATTCAAGAAGCTGGTCAATAAATTAAATAAGAACATAAGGTGAGATAACATGAAGATCATAAATAGTATTGATATATTAGATGTCAAAGTGGCTAAGGAATTTGATAAATATGCTGTTGATGTAAGTATGGAATCATCAATAAAAGATGCAGTCAGATCTTTCCAGATTGGTGATATTGATGCCGCGCATAACTTTGGACGATTGGAGGACACTACTGATATTAATTATCTTGATAACCTCCTTCTCAGCGTCAGCTCATCATCTCAGGGCAAGAAGGGAGAGACTCTGAATGAGATTGTTGCACTGGCTCGTGAAGTCAGTAATGCAGTCGAACCAAGTTATCTTCAAAAGAAACTGTCACGGATACCGTATGTTGGGCCTTTCATAATGAAAGCCATCGGTCTTCATTTTAGTGCAATGTCAAGATTTGATTTAGTTAAAGGACAAATCGATATTTTAACCTCGGATATCGAAAGCATATCGGAGGGGTTGTTTGAAATGAATAAAAATATTGATGGAATGTATGACCAAGCTTTAACTAGTGTAAAAAATACAGGGGTTAACATTGTAGCTGCCTATTACATTCTGGAGAAGTTACAAACAGTTCAGGCTTCTATTCGTAAGGAACTAAAAAATCAGCCTGATAATACCATGCTGAGCATGGAAGCAATGAATATTGAACATCAAATCGCCCTCATAACAAAACGTCGAAATGACATGATCACGGAACAACAAAAGGCATTTGAAGACCTAAAGATGATGAAAATGATGAAGTTCAATAACCTCTCGATGGTAGACCAGTTTGAAACTATTATTAAAGTAACGATACCATCTTCTAAACGCAGCCATCTTATTATTGACCAGGCCGAAAGGAGTGATAAAAGCTCATTACTGATTCAGGCAATTGGTGATTCTGTAAATCAACAAGCCAGACGTCAAGCTTTGTTAGTAAAAGAGAGCAGTATTCGTGTAGCCAAAACAGCTAATCGTACTGTATATGATGTTGAGACAATTGATTACATATCAAACCAGATCAATGAGGCCGGTCGAGAAATTAAAAAAATCCACGACCGAGCCAAGACGCAACATACCCAGCTTGAAGCTCGCGCAGCGCAATGGAAGGAGAAGCGTTTTATGGTAGCAAAAGAACTGTCTTCCAAATAATAGTTAAATTTAGAGGATGTGCTATGGCTAGAATCAGACAAAGTAATCCATATGATGATGTTGAGAATGCTATTAGACGGAAGCGTGATAGAGCTATATATTTTACCTTAGCTATATCTCTAATCTTCGCTATTATATTTCTAATATTATGGTTTTGTATTCCATCAGACATGCCAGTAGATGAGCAAGTCAAACAGGTTTCTGACGATATATTCAACATTCTACGCTCCAATGAGTTAGTTCCTGAAAATGCTTTTGATACGATAGGATCATTTATTTCCATATATGGAAGAGTTGGTGTGGGTGTATGTATATTGATTGTAATACTAGGGGCAATTATTAATGGGAATGGTTTACAACTTGAGATAATGACAAGTTGCATAGTATTGTTTGTAGGGTTTAATTTATTTATTGCTGCATTTGGTGATGAGCCTCATAATTATAAATACAATACCGACAAAATAAGTACTGCTATGAAAACTGGAGACTTGGACTCTTTGTATGAAATCTATGGAGACAGAGGGAGTTTACTAAGAAAGTCAGTTGAAAAAGCACTTGCAGATCCTAAACCAGCTACTGCAAAAAAACTGGGAGATATCGATGGCCTGTTACTCAGAGGTGTAATAATTACTGCTGAAAAAGTATCTGATAGCAATTATAAAAATCATCTTGGAAACTTGGTTTTGTTAATGCCTGAATATAAAGAGGATAGTGTCAAAGACAAAAACACACTGTTTGATTCACAACTTTATAAAGCTATTGATTACCATATTTATGACATTGGTTACAAGTCTGGTGCGCTTGCTTCAAATCCTCTTTCTGCTTGGAAGTCGGGAAATGATCTTAAATCCAATTATATTAAATATATTATAAAAAGTACTGCTCTAATATTTTTTATACTTGCCGTAATTTTTGTGGTGATTATACTGCTGACGGTTAGAAATGGCCGTAGGCTTACTTATTTGATAGAGTCTAATATTAAATATCTGTCGAAATAAAATAAAACGCCCCTGCGGAGTATATAGTAAAAACAGTGTCTATTCGCGTGTGAGTGAGTGACAGGGCTTTACATATAACGTCAGCGGCTTTCATTTCAAACGTACATACTGTGTATAATGGTATGTACGTTTTTTATTTGCGCCGAGTCCTTCGGCGGTAACCATTCATCCATGAATTTTTGTTCAGTGTTTAATTGCACCTTGTGAGTGCGACTTGTTCCAACAAGTCGGGA